>Ga0308165_1000034_pt1 | contig 402682 bp, 391 predicted proteins | sample PhyWR2_FD_201032 | JGI IMG/M metagenome (GOLD analysis project Ga0308165, IMG submission 201032) | Phyllosphere microbial communities from UC Gill Tract Community Farm, Albany, California, United States - DLSLW.R2 | ecosystem: Host-associated > Plants > Phyllosphere > Unclassified | place...
GCGGTTCCGCAAGCCGCGTCATGCGCATTCTCGTGATGGAAGACGCGCTGCGCTTCGAGAAAGGCGAGGTTACGGACAAGGGATCGATCAACCAGCGCGCCGTGCTTCTGCATCGCAAGGAGCTCGTCGAGTCACTTTACGGCGACACGCCGCAGGTCATCACCGTTGGCAGAGAGGTAGCAGCATGAATATCGAAGGCGCAGGCGCACTCGTCACGGGTGCGGCATCCGGCCTCGGCGCGGCCGTGGCGCGAATGCTCGCGGCTCGCGGCGCGGCGGTCACCATTTTCGACCGCAACGGCGAAGCCGGCGAAAAGCTGGCGGCGGAGATCGGCGGTAAGGCCGTTCAAGGCGATGTGACAAGCGACGCCGATGCGCAGGCGGCAATAAAGGTAGCCGCTTCCGCCAGAGGCGGCCTTCGTATTCTCGTCAATTGCGCGGGCATCGGCGCCGCGGGTCGAATTCTCGGGCGCGAAGGGCCGCAGCCGCTGGGCGATTTCGAACAGGTCATCCGCATCAACCTGATCGGCACCTTCAACATGATGCGGCTTGCGGCCGCTCACATGGCTGAGAGGGAACAGGATGAAGGCCAAGACAGTCGCCAAGACAATGGCGTGATCGTCAACACGGCGTCGGTTGCCGCTTTCGAGGGCCAGATTGGGCAAGCGGCCTATGCCGCGTCGAAGGGCGGCATCGTTTCACTCGCCCTGCCCGCAGCACGCGAACTTGCCCGCTTCCGCATTCGGGTGAATACCGTGGCGCCCGGCATTTTCCTGACACCCCTGCTTCAGGGATTGCCACAGGAGGTTCAGGAAAGCCTTGCCGGCCAGATACCTCATCCTTCCCGGCTCGGCGATCCCGCCGAATTTGCCGATACGGTGCGCTTTCTCGTCGAGAACGATTACATGAACGGTGAAGTCATCCGGCTGGATGGCGCGATCCGCATGCAGCCGCGGTGATGTGATGAGCTTTTCAACCCAGGCGGCCCGCACGATGGAGCTTCTGAAGGCAACGCCCGGCTGGCGTCGCATCCAGTCTCTTCGCGGCGATTGCGATGATGCCCTGGTAACGGCCATCCTCGACGAAGCGGCGCGTTTTGCCGAAACCGTCCTCGAACCGCTCAATACACCCGCCGATCGTCAAGGCTGCACCGTGGTCGGTGGCCGCGTTCGCGTTCCCACCGGCTTTACCGATGCCTTTCGGCGGCATGCGGGCGATGGCTGGCTGGCCATGGATGTGACTGAACGCTTCGGCGGTCAGGCTCTGCCGCTTGCGCTCCAGGCAGCCTGCGCTCCACTTTTCGAAAGGGGCTGCGTGGCGCTGATGATGGCGTCCGGCTCGACCCGCGCCGCCTGTCACCTTCTTGCCGAGACCGCTGAAGGAGCCGTTGCGGACGAATGGGTGCCGCGCCTTGCGGCAGGGGAATGGGCCGCCACCATCTGTATTTCTGAGCCTGATGCCGGTTCCGACCTCGCCCGTCTGCGCAGTCGCGCCGTCTTCAGAGAAGGCGCATGGCGCATCGAGGGTCGGAAAATCTGGATATCCTTCGGCGACCATGACATGGCGATGCGTATCGGCCATTGTCTTCTCGCCCGCACCGGCGAAGAAACCGGCACGCGCGGCCTCAGCCTTTTCCTTGTGCCGGATGAGATCGATGGCGAACGCAACGGCGTCACCGTCGAGCGTATCGAGGAAAAAATGGGGCTGCACGGCTCGCCTACCTGCGCGCTGCGTTTCGACGGTGCCCGCGGCCTCTTGCTGGGTGAGGAAGGGCGCGGGCTGGCGCAGCTTTTCGCCATGATCGAATTGATGCGGTTGCAGACCGGCTGTCAGGGGCTGGGACTGGCCTCGGCCGCCATCGATATTGCCGAAACCTATGCGCGGGAGCGCCAACAAGGCGGCGATCCGGCAAAACCCGCCATCGCCATCGCACACCACCCCGATATTCGCCGCCAGCTTCAGGAAGCCCGCCTGCGCACGGAAACATTGCGGGCAGCGACGCTCGAACTCGCCACGGTCATGGATCTTGCCCGCATGGAGCCGAAGGAAGAGCTGCGCGGCGATCTGCAGGCGCTCTCGCGCTGGCTGCTGCCGCTTGTCAAGAATTTCGGTGCGGATGCCGGCTTCACCGTCTCCAATCAGGCCATCCAGATACTCGGCGGCGCGGGTTACACCCGGGAATGGCCGCTCGAGCAATATCTGCGCGATGCCCGGGTGATGACGATCTATGAAGGCACCACCGGCATGCAGGCGATCGACCTTCTGACAAGGCGGCTGTGGCGGGAAGGCGGAAAGGGTCTCGACGTTTTTCTGAAACGCGCCCGCAGCGAACTCGCTGATTACCGGTCCGACAAAACCAAAGCGGCAGCATCCGTGCTGGATGCTTTCGAGGCCGAGAGCCGACGCATGGCGGCGCTGGAAAACGAGCCGGAAACCGGCCTCTGGCAGGCCAACAACTATCTGAACGCCGCCTGGGAGGCATTCGCCGCATGGATGACCGTGCGGGTCGAAGGCGTCGCGGATGCGCAGGCACGGCGGACGGGAAAAGCGGCCTGACGTCACGAAAAGAATGAGACGCATTTTTCAGGGCTGTCACCGACGCCCGATCATTGGGAGGGAAGACAATGAATAAACGCATCAACACATGGATGGCAACTGCCGTCGCCTTGACGATCACAGCAGGCTCCGCCTTTGCCGATGTGACCATCGGCGTGACCATACCAACCACTGGGCCGGGTGCTGCGCTCGGCATTCCGCTCAAGCAATCGATCGAATTCTGGCCGGCCGATATTGATGGCGAAAAGCTGAAGGTCATCCTGCTCGACGATGCCGGCGATCCGTCCGTCGCAACCACCAATGCCCGGCGTTTTGCCAGTGACGACAAGGTCGATGTTATCGTCGGTTCGGCGCTGACGCCGGCAGCCATTGCCGTCGCCGGCGTTGCCAATGAGACGGAAGTTCCGCATTTCGCGCTGTCGCCGATCCCGCCGACGGCAACGAAGAAATGGAACTTCGTCATGCCGCAATTTTCCACGGTTCTGGTGAAGAGCATGTTTGCGCGCATGCAGAAGGACGGCGTCAAACGTGTCGCCTTTATCGGTTTTGCCGATTCCTACGGCCAACAATGGGTCGATGCGCTGAAGGCTACCGGCAAGGACTACGGCCTCGAACTGGTCGCGGAGGAGCGTTATGCGCGCGCCGACACGTCCGTTTCGGGTCAGGTGCTGAAGTCGCTTGCCGCACGTCCGGACGCCATCTTCATCGGCGCTTCCGGCACGGGCGCCGCCCTGCCCCAGATCGGGGTGCGCGAGCGCGGTTTCAAGGGCAAGGTCTATGTCGTTTCCGGCGCCGTAACCTTCGATTTCCTGCGCATTGCCGGCAAGGCCGTCGACAATACCGTGTTTGCGTCCGGTCCGGTCATGGTCGCGGAAGATCAGCCGGACAGCGCGCCGACCAAACAGGAAGGCCTCGCTTATCTCAAGGCTTTCGAAGGCAAGTTCGGCCCCAACACCCGCACCCAGTTCGGCTCGCATGTCTGGGACGTCATGGTGATCCTCAAGAAGGCCGTTCCGGTGGCGTTGAAAAAGGCAAAGCCCGGCACTGCCGAATTCCGCGCCGCCCTTCGCGACGCCATTGAGACCAGCGGTCCGTATAACGCCACCCACGGCGTCTACGAATTCACCGCCGACAATCATTACGGGCTCGACCAGCGCGGGGTCGTGTTGCTGACAGCGGCCGACGGCAAATTCGTGTTGCTGCCGGACAATAAATAAAGCTCCCCATTCAAGACGGGCCGGGAGCCTGCTCCCGGCTCGAACGCGCAGCCGCAGACCCGGCGAGCCCGATGGCAGTTCGCCGGTCATCGAAAATGCCCATCGCGCATCACGCAAGGCCAAACCAAAGGGTGTATTTTGGACGCGACAATTGCCACTTTCCTGATCCAGGACGGCGTCACCAACGGCGCGATTTATGCGCTGCTGGGCCTTGCCATCGTTCTGGTTTTCTCGGTCACGCGGGTGATCTTCATTCCGCAGGGTGAGTTCGTCGCCCATGGCGCTTTGACCCTGGCGCTGCTGGATGCCGGCCGTGTGCCGGGCACGCTGAACCTGCTGCTGTGCATGGGCGTCGTCGCTCTTGTGCTGGATCTGTGGGCAATGCGGCGGGACATGCGCCTTCCGCGACTGTTGCAGGCGCTTGCCGTCAACCTTGCCCTGCCCGGCGCGATTTACGGGCTCGTCGCAATTCTGGCGCCCATGCAGCTCCCCTCGTTCCTGCGTGCCATGATTACCATCGCGATCATCGCGCCCATGGGATATTACGTCTATCGCATCGCCTACCGGCCGCTTTCCGATGCTTCCGTTCTCGTTCTGCTGATTGCCTCCGTCGGTGTGCATCTGGCGTTGATGGGCCTCGGGCTCGCTTTCTTCGGTCCGGAAGGCCTGCGCGCGGCGGCGCTCAGTGATGGTGGTTTCACGCTGGGGCCGATGCTCGTCACTGCCCAGAGCATTTTCATCTATCTCGCGACCATCCTCGTCATGATCGGTCTTTACCTGTTTTTCGAAAAGACATTGCTCGGCAAGGCGCTGAAAGCAACGGCGATCAACCGGCTCGGCGCCCGTCTCGTCGGCGTTCGCACGGAACTCACCGGCGTCACTGCCTTTGTGCTGGCCGCAGCCATAGCCGCGATTTCGGGCGTATTGATCGGGCCAATCACGACCATCTTCTACGATACGGGCTTCCTCATTGGTCTCAAGGGTTTTGTCGCTGCCATTCTCGGCGGCATGGCGAGCTTTCCCGTCACGGCGGTTGCGGCGGTGGGCGTTGGACTCATCGAGGCTTTCGCCTCCTTTTTTGCCAGCGACTTCAAGGAGATCATCGTGTTCGGCCTCATCGTGCCCGTTTTGATCTGGCTTTCCTTCGGCGCAAGCCATCATGAGGAAGAGTGACATGACCTCAGGTAAACATCTTTATCCTGCGGTAGCTGCGCTTTTTCTCGTCGCCATCTTTCCGCTTCTGCCTGTTCCACCCTTCTGGGTGACGCTCGCCAACAATATCGGCCTTGCTTCGCTTGTCGCCATCGGGCTCGTGCTGTTGACCGGCGTCGGCGGCATGACCTCTTTCGGTCAGGCAGCATTCTGTGGTTTCGGCGCCTATACAACGGCGGTTCTGACCTCTGCCTACGGCTTCTCGCCCTGGCTGACCTTGCCGCTGTCCCTCCTCGTCGGCGCGGTTGTCGCCCTGCCGCTGGGCTTGATGACGGTTCGGCTATCTGGCCACTACCTGCCGCTTGGCACCATCGCCTGGGGTCTTGCGATTTATTACCTGTTCGGCCGCATCGAACTTCTCGGCCGTTATGACGGAATTTCAGGCATACCGCCGCTATCGCTTGGCGGCGAAGCGCTGATGAGCAGCAGTTCGATCTATTACATCATCTGGATCTTCGTCATCGCGGTGGCGATCGGCGCACAGAACCTGCTCGACAGTCGCGTCGGGCGCGGCATTCGCGCTCTGCGCGGCGGTTCGCAGGCGGCGGAGGCCTTCGGAGTCAATATCGAGCGCGCCAAGCTTACCGTCTTCGTGTTTGCGGCCGTGGTGGCCGCGCTTTCCGGCTGGCTTTACGCCCATATGCAGCGATCGATCAACCCGACGCCCTTCGGCCTCGACATGGGCATCACCTATATGCTGATGGCCGTGGTGGGCGGCTCCGGCCGTGTCGTTGGCGCGATCTTCGGCGCAAGTGTCGTGCTGGTGTTGAAGGAGGTGCTGCAACGGGTACTGCCCGGCCTCCTCGGCACATCGGTCAATTTCGAAATGATCGTATTCGGTGTGCTGCTCGTCCTTATCCTGCAGCTTTCCCGTGATGGTCTCTGGCCGCTTCTGGAAAGATACCTGCCCGCGCGGCCGCCCCGCACCATCAGGCGTGATGGCGAAGCGCTGGACAGACGCCCCATGCCGCAGGTGGGCAGCCCGCTGGTGCGGGTCGAAAGGGTCCGCAAGGCCTTTGGCGGGCTGACAGCGGTCAATGATGTCAGCTTCGACATCAAGGCCGGGCAGATCATCGGCCTGATCGGCCCGAACGGCGCCGGCAAGAGCACCACCTTCAACCTCATCACCGGCATCCTCAACCTGTCCGGTGGAGAAGTCACCTATCAGGGACAAAGATTGTCGGGCCTCAATCCGCGGCTGATCGCACGACGAGGCATTGCCAGAACCTTCCAGCACGCCAAGGTGCTGCCGACCATGTCTGTTCTGGAGAACGTGGCGCTGGGCGCACATCTGCGCGGCAATGCGGGCATGTTCCGCAGCTTCTTCCGGCTCGAACGCGGTCAGGAGCGGGCGCTACTTGCCGAAGCCGCCGACCAGCTTGACCGCGTCGGCCTCGGCGCCCATCGCGACCGTCCGGCCGGCGACCTCGCGCTCGGGCAGATCCGTATCCTTGAAATTGCCCGCGCGCTCTGCCTCAACCCGACCCTGCTGTTGCTCGATGAACCGGCGGCAGGCCTGCGCCACGGCGAAAAACAGGAGCTGGGCGATCTCCTGAAAAAACTGCGGGCCGAAGGTGTGAGCGTGCTGCTCGTCGAGCACGACATGGGCTTCGTCATGGGGCTGGTCGATCATATCGTCGTGCTGGACTTCGGCACGTTGATCGCCGAAGGCAAGCCTGCGGATATAAGGCAACATCCGGCCGTGATCGCGGCCTATCTCGGGGGTGCGGCGTGAGCGGAAATCTACTCGATATCAGGGACATCCATGTCGCTTACGGTCGCGCCGAGGTGGTGCATGGCATATCGCTTTCCATGGCCGCAGGTAGCATCGTCACCGTCATCGGGGCGAATGGGGCCGGCAAGACGACGCTGCTCAACGCCATCATGGGCGTGATCCCCTCGCGCGGGACCATTCTTTACGACGGCGCGCCGGTGCCCGATACCATCGAGGGCCGGGTTGCCGCCGGCCTTTGTCTGGTGCCGGAAAAGCGCGAATTGTTCGGATCGATGACGGTCGAGGACAATATCGAACTCGGCGGTTTCCTGCGCTCACGCCAGGAGCGCAACGAAACCCGTGAAGAGGTCCATGCACTCTTCCCGCGCCTTCGCGAGCGCAGCAAGCAGCTTGCCGGAACGCTTTCCGGCGGCGAAAGGCAGATGCTGGCGCTCGCCCGGGCACTGATGAGCCGGCCGAGACTGCTGCTGCTGGATGAGCCAAGCCTCGGGCTTGCGCCGTTGATCGTCGCCGAAATCCTGCGCATCGTCGCCGAACTGCGCCGTACCGGCGTCTCCATCCTGCTGGTCGAACAGAACGCCCGCGCCGCGCTTGAAATCGCCGACGAGGCCTATCTCGTTGAGCTCGGCGAGGTCCGCCGCTCAGGTCCTGCCGCTGAACTCGCCGTCGATCCGGCACTGATGGCAAGCTATCTCGGCCCCGGTGAACACGCCGTCTAGAGAGCCCTCCCTCCGGATGAGAACGGGTTCCCGTCGCTGAGGGACGGACTGGTCATGATGCGCTGATGCCTGAAACACAGCGTTGCCTTCACATGCACATTTCAGGCAGCGGTTTGATTGACCAGAAGAGCAAAACCGACGACCGCATGCTCACGGGGTGATGTCGGAGATATCCACCGATACGGGTGTGTGCAGCGGGTAAAGGACGGTGTCTCCACCACGTCCCGTCTGCCACATCGTCATGGCGAATCTGCCGGAGGGCGCAAGCGGCGTCAGCCTGTGATGCATGACACCGTGACGATAGGTGACGATCTGGCTGGGGCTTGCCAGAAAGGCCTTTATGGTGGATTCGTCCGGCATCCCGTCCTCACCTGCTTCGCAAACCACGATCAGAGATGACGACTGGTCGAGCGGCAGAAAAGTCTGGCTGGAGAATGGATGTATTTCCATTTGCGAAATGACCGGAGAACCCGACATTGCCTTCGCCTGTACGAGTTGAAGCACTGGTGTTTTTGCTTCGCCGGTTCCCTCATAGGCATCCGCAAGCGACACCAGATTTTCAAGTTCGGAGATGTCGGCGACAGAGCCGTAGGGCGCGAAGGCTTCCGCTGTCAGCGGCCTGGCGGTAACGGTCTTCATCAGGCTGCTCCGCTGAAGGCAAGCTGCACTTTCATGCTTTTTGCGCGGTCACCGGCAAGATCGAAAGCCTCGCGGGCCTGATCGAACGGCAATGTGGCGCTGATCAAAGGCTTAACATCGATCAGGCCACGTCCCATCATATTTACCGCCTGCGCAAATTCCTCGTGGAAGCGGAAGGTTCCGAGCAGCTGCAGCTCTTTGGCAACGATGAGGTTCATCGGAATGGTGAAGTCTCCGCCAAGACCGAGCTGGACGATCAAGCCGCCCGGTCGGAGCAGATCCAGCGCCGGGACAAGTGCCGCCTGATTGCCGGAGGCTTCGAACAGAACGTCGAAGACGCCTTTTTCAAACCGGTATTTTTCAAGCATGCCGGCATCGCGCAGGATGTTGACGGCTTCATCCGCGCCGATACGTCGCGCCAGATCGAGCGGTGCGTCGGCGACATCGGTAACGACGATATGCGCCGCGCCGGCAAGACGGGCAACGAGCAGGCTCAGCATGCCGATTGGTCCGGCACCGGTTATCAGCACCGTCTTGCCCAGAAGCGATCCGGCCTGACGCGCGGCATGGAGGCACACGGCCAAAGGCTCGGCCATGGCTGCCTCACCCATGGAAAGTCCGTCGGCGATCTCTACCGGTTGCGTTGAATGAACCGTCACGACTTCACGGAAACCGCCCTGAACATGGGGGGAGCGCATGGCACTGCCCATGAAGCGCATGTCCAGGCACTGGTTCTGCCTGCCCTCAGCGCAATAGCGGCAGGTGCCGCAAGGCAGGCTCGGATTGACGGCCACGCGCATGCCGGGCGCGAGATGCGAGACGGAACTGCCCACTTCCACAACCGTGCCGGCAAACTCATGGCCGAGCGCCATCGGCTCGCGGACACGCACCGTACCGAAGCCGCCATGGTTATAATAATGCAGATCCGAGCCGCAAATTCCGCCGACGGCAACGGCCACCCGCACCCCGTCCGCGGCAAGTGGCTGGCCAGCAACGTCCTCTACCCGCAGGTCTTTTGCTGCATGAATGACGACTCCGCGCATGCGCGTCTCCTCCCGTCAATTTCTGTTGGTATCAAGGATGGCGGCGGTTCTAGAGAACCGACAGCATTCCACCGTCGACATAGATTATCTGGCCATTGACGTAGTCGGAGGCCGAAGCAGACAGGAACACGGCGGTTCCGACAAGTTCCTGCGGCTTACCCCAGCGTTTCGCGGGCGTGCGCGCCTTCACCCAGGCGTCAAATTCCGGATTGTCGATCAGTGCCTGATTCATGTCGGTCAGCATGTAGCCGGGGCCGATGGCGTTGGCCTGTATGCCATATTGCGCCCATTCCGCCGCCATGGCGCGGGTTAGCATCTTGATGCCGCCCTTGGCCACGGTGTAGGGCGCCACCGTCGCGCGGGCCAGTTCGCTGGTCAGCGAGCCGATATTGACGATCTTGCCATATCCCCGCGGGATCATCCGTTTTGCCGCCTCACGGCCAATCATGAAGGCGCTAGTGAGGTTGGTGTCGATTACCCGCTGCCAGTCGGCCGTCTCCAGCTCGATCATCGGCTTGCGGAACTGGATGCCGGCATTGTTGACGAGAATGTCGACCTCTATCCCCTGCTCATCAAGCCTGGCGAAAGCCTCCATGATTTCGCTTTCGGAAGTGACGTCAAAGGCGACCGCCTCGGCGTCATGGCCGGCATTGTGAAACTCCTGAACCGTTTGCGCGACACGCGACGGATCGGTGCCGTTGATGAGGATGCGTGCCCCCGCGACGGCAAGCCCTTCCGCCATTGCGCGGCCGAGGCCGCGTGAAGAACCGGTAACAAGCGCCGTGCGCCCGCCGAGATCGAAGATGGTCTGATTGCTCATAATGCCCCCCTCACAGCGTGCTGACGCGGACCGTCAGGTCCGGCCGCTCGAAGACCTTGGGCAGCAATTCGGTGCCGAGGCCGGGTCCTTCCATCGGCAGCACGAAGCCGTTTTCGATGACGGGCAGATTTGTCACCAGCTCGCTGTACCAGCCGGTGTAAAAAGCGCGCACCGACTCCTGGATCATGGTGTTGGTCTGCGAAAAAGAAGAATGGACGGCTGCGGCATAGGCGACAGGCCCGGTGCAATCATGCGGCGCATAGGGGCGATGATAGGTATCGGCCAGTGCGGCGATCTTGCGTCCTTCGGTCAGACCGCCTGTCCAGACCAGATCGGTCATGACGATGCCGATCGCGCCGGCTTCCAGCATGTCCTTATAGGGGAAACGGGAACCAAGGGTTTCCGATGCACAGATCGGCACGCTGGTGGAGGCGGCGAGTTCCGAAAGGGCGGATACCGAGTTCATCCGTATCGGATCTTCGTACCAGGTCGGGTCGAAGGCCTCGAGTTCGCGGGCGATCTTCTTGATCGTCGGCAGGTTCCAGAGGCTGTGAAACTCCACCATGATCTGCATGCGGTCACCCACGCGTTTGCGTATCTGCTCGAACGGCAAAAGGGCTGCTCCCAGCTGCTCGCTGGTGATATAGCGTCCGTCGTTTTCGATGGCCGCGGGATCGAACGGCCAGATCTTCATGGCCGAAATGCCCTGCTCCAGCAGGTTTTCGGCAAGCGCGCCCGCATCCGTCATGAAAGCCTTGAGATCTTCATAGGGGCCTTCGGCATCGTCGCGAAAATTCCAGGTATCGACCGGCTTGATCTTGTTGGACCGCACATAGCCGTAACCGGCGCAGGTGTTGTAGACGGGAATACGATCGTGGCAGAGGCCGCCCAGCATCTGATGGACCGGCTGGTTGCAGACCTTGCCGAAAATATCCCACAGCGCCAGATCGATCGCCGAAGCCGCACGATATTCGGCGCCAGTCGAGGCCTGCGCCATTGGCAGATTCACCAGTTCGCGGGAATGCGCCTCAATCCGCATCGGGTCGCGGCCAAGCAGGCGACTGGCGAGCACATCGTGGATATGAGCCTCGACCGCGCCCGCGCCATAGAAGGTCTCACCCAGCCCGATCACCCCGGCATCGGTGTGGATGCGCACCCAAAGCACATTTGAGAACTCCTCGGTCCGCAAAGTTTCGACAGACGTAATCTTCATTAGCTCCTCCGCGCGCCCAGCTCGGTCGCGTCTCCCGATTGACTGACCAGCCTCCCAGCCAGTCTCGATCCGGACAATAATGTTGCTTGTAAAATTTCACAACATGTTTTATAGCGATTTATGTACTGAGTTTGTTGACCGCGACGGGAGGAGACCGGAGATGGCACGCAAGCAGACGAAACCCGAACTGGTAACGGACGGGGAAAAGCCGAAGCGGGCAAACCGCGTCAACTTCTTCGATCTCGCTTATGAGCGCATCGAGGAACTGCTGATCAATTGCGAGCTGAAGCCCGGTCGGCAACTGACATTGCAGGAATTGCAGGATGCCACGGGGCTGGGCCGGACGCCGGTTCATAACGCCGTCAGCCGTCTTGCCGCCGATACGCTGCTGGTCGTGCTGCCCCGCCACGGACTCAGGGTCGCGCCAATCGATCTGGCGCGTGAACGCCTGCTGCTGCAGCTGCGCCGGGACATGGAGCGCTTCGTCATGCGGCTTGCGGTGGAGCGGGCAAGCCTCTCCCATCGCAATCAGATGCTGCATATCGAACGCGCCCTGCGTGAACGGCGGGAGCAGATCACGCTCAGCGAATTCAACCTGCTCGACCGTCGGATCGACCAGATTTTGCTGGCGGCAGCGAACGAACCTTTCCTCGAACATACCCTGCGGCCGCTGCACACGATCTATCGGCGCATCGGCTTCATTCACCACACGGTGACACATGGAAAATCCGACCTGACGCAGACGGTCGACTGCCATCTTTCGGTCCTGAATGCCGTCGCGAATCGCCATCTGGACACGGCACTTGCCGCAACGGACGCCTTGGTCGGCTTCGTCGATTCCATGTTCGATGAAATGGAGACCGGCATAGACCCTCGCCTGCTGGATTGCAGCATCGAACCGATTTTCAAGATTTGAGACAGCGGCGCCATTGGATGTCCGACATTCGTCCGCCACGAAGAAAGATTTCTGAAATACATATTTTACAATGACTTATGGCGCTCGGGAGGCGCCAATAAAAAAGCTCAGGGAGGAGCATGGATGAGCAATATCGTAAAATCCTTGATTGCGGCCACGATGGCGACGGCGCTTGCATCCTGGGCAGCGCCGGCGCTGGCCAAGGACAAAATCACCTTCGCCGCTGCGGTTTTTGCGGAAGCCGGACGTGGCGACCGGGTCAAGGCCTGGATCCAGAAGTTCAACGAAAGTCAGGACAAGGTCGAAGTTGAACCCATCGCAATTCCGTTTTCCAGCCTCGCCAACACGGTCTTCACCCAGATGGGTGGCGGCGGCGGACCGGACCTCGTGCGCTTCGACCAGACCGATTTCTTCGCTGCCATTCCATCCGGGCGCCTGCTGCCACTCGATGATCTGATTAGCGACAAGGATCACGAATTCCTGGGGCCGGACCGCTTCATGAAGGTGAAGGACGTCCGTTACGGTCTGCTGTTCGACACGACGGGTTATGCGCTGCTGTACAACAAGGACATCCTGCCGGAACCACCGAAGGATTTCGAAAGCTTCCTGGCGGCCGCCAAGGAGAAAACCAAGGACGGCGTATATGGTTATGCCTACCGCGCCACAATGGCGGAGCGCGCCGGTTTCTGGCAGGATCTCTGCAACTACGTCTTCGGATTTGGCGGTCGCTGGAGCGACAAGGACGGCAAGCTCACGCTCAACAGCCCTGACGTCATCAAGGGCGTCACCGCCTACAAGCAGGTTTATGATGCCGCCGTGACGCCACGCGGCGCGGATGCGGCCACCTATCGCCGCATGTTCTGGGAAGGCAAGATCGCCATGAATGTCGATAATGGCGGCGTGGCGGCCATCTTCAACCAGAACGCCCCGCAGCTCAATTTCGCCGCAGCACCCTCGCCTTTCCCGGACAAGGCGCAGGGCCTCATCATGACCGCTCTCGTGGTCAACGCCAACACGAAGCACAAGGATGCCGCTGGCGCCTTCATCAAATGGGCCTATTCCCCCGAAAACCAGAAAGGCCTTCAGGCCGCCATGGGGACGGGTGTCGGCACCAAGATCGACATGTCTGCCGAAGAGCAGGCAAAGCGGCCATGGCTGAAGGTCTATGAAGGCCAGATGCAGAATGCACTTCCGCAGCTTGTGATGGGACATGAGGGCAAGACGCCCGAAATCCAGCAGATCGTGCTCGAGCAGGTGTTGAAGGTGCTTCTCGAAAATGCCGATCCAAAGGACGCCATGGATCGCGCCCAAACGCTGGTGGAGCGACGCGTCCTTCGCTGAGATCGATGCGGAGGCTGTCTGATCGGCCTCCGCAACCCCGGCTCTATTTCCATCGAGGTCAGTTATGAAACGTGCCCAGCTCGCAGGAGCAAGGCTCGACGGTCATCCGTTGACTCCTTATCTCTTCGCCGCACCGGTCGGCATTTATCTCCTGCTGTTTCAGTTTTATCCGCTGGTCCAGCAGTTCTTCATGAGCTTCACCGCCACCGACCTGCTGACGCCCAACGTCAACCCGTTCGTCGGTATCGAGAATTATTCCTTCCTGATCGAGGATGGCGAATTGTGGAAGGTCCTGTGGATTACGGCGATCTATACCGTCGCCTGCGTGATCTTTGCGATCGGCACGGGCCTCGGCTCTGCCATGCTGCTCGATTCCCCCTTTTTCGGCAGGGGTATTGCCCGGGCGCTGATCACCGTTCCCTGGGCCGCGCCATCCGTTGCCGTCGCGCTGGTGTTCACCTGGATATTCAATTCGCAATACGGCATTTTCAACCGGGTTCTCACCGGTCTCGGCCTTCCCTTCGGCGGCGAGAACTGGCTCGACGATCCAAACCTCGCCCTACCGGCTATCCTGCTCACCACCGTCTGGCAGATATTTCCCTTCTCTTCCGTGGTCATCCTTGCGGCTTTGCAGGGCGTGCCGCATGAGCTTAAAGAAGCTGCCGTCATCGATGGTGCGGACCGGCTCAACATCTTCAAGACCGCCACATGGCCGACCATCCAGCCGACCGTGCTGATGCTGACGTTGTTCGTCACCATCTGGTCGCTGCGCCGCTTCGACCTCATCTGGCTGATGACGCAGGGCGGCCCGATCGGCGCGACCAACACGCTCGTCATCGAGCTTTATCGCCAGGGTTTCGTCTATCGCGATCTCGGATCGGCGGCCTCCATCGGCATGATCGGCCTGTCGATCGCGCTTCTGGTCACCGTCATCTATTTCAAGGTCACCCGGATGACTGAACAGGCACAGGGGAAGCGTTGATGAATACCACCGGCAACGCCCACTATGTCCGCATCCTCGCTGTCCTCTTCATGCTCGGCTTTGCGGCTTTTCCGATCTACTGGATGTTCGTCACGTCCATGACGCCGTCATCGGAACTTTTCGCGCCCTTTCCACGGCTCCTGCCTGATTGGTCGCAGCTTGGAATCTATCTCGAGGTTTTCGATACCATTCCGGTGACGACATGGCTGAAGAACAGCTTTCTGGTCGCCACAGGCACCACCGTCCTCAGCATCCTGCTGGCCGTCCTGCCGGCTTATGCCCTTTCCCGCTTCCGGTTTGCAGGACTTGCGATACTCGGCTTTGCATTGTTTGCGACGCAGATGCTGCCGGAAGCCATGCTTGTCGTGCCGCTCTATTCGATATTCGGCGACCTCAACCTGCTCAATACGATCCCTGGCCTCGTGCTGGCAAACACCGCCTTCGTGGTGCCTGTGATCACCTGGATCATCAAGGGTGCGATCGACGGCGTTCCGATCGAGATCGAAGAAGCGGCAAGGGTCGATGGCTGCTCGCGTCTCGATATTGTGCTCGGCATCATCATTCCGCTGATTGCACCGACGCTCGCTGCCGCTGCCGTCATCTCTTTCTTCCACGGCTGGAACGAATATGTCTTCGCGCAGACCCTGATCAGCAGTGAAAACCTCAGGACGGCTTCCGTCGGGCTCGCCAGTTTTGTCGGCGAACTCTCCACCCCCATCCATTCCGTCATGGCAGTGGGGGTGATCTACACCCTGCCCGCCATCGTCTTTTACCTCTTTGCCCAACGCTACGTGGTCGCCGGAATGACCGCCGGCAGTGTCAAAGGCTGACAGGAAAACCAGATGCCCGCTATTGAACTCAATAATATCTCGAAGATATTCGGTGCGAAGGAGGTCATTCGTGACATCAATGTCTCGATCGAAGAGGGAGATTTCCTCGTCCTTCTCGGCCCTTCCGGCTGTGGCAAATCCACGCTTTTGCGTATGCTCGCAGGCCTTGAAAGCATTTCCGGCGGTGAAATCCTGATCGGCGGTAGGCGGGTCGATCAATTGCCGCCCGGTGACCGCGATATCGCCTTCGTGTTTCAGTCCTACGCGCTTTACCCGCATCTTTCCGTGCGCAGGAACATGTCCTTCCCGCTGTTGATGCAGCAGTTTCGCTGGTGGCACCACCTGCCGATCATCGGCGGTCTGGCAAAACGCCGGATCGAGAAATCATCAAGCGTCGTTGAAAAAGTCGCGAGGATTGCAAAAATCCTCGGACTGACGGAGATGCTCGACCGTTTCCCGCGTACGCTTTCCGGCGGACAGCGCCAGCGCGTCGCCCTTGGGCGAGCCATGGTGCGGGAGCCGGAAGTGTTCCTGATGGACGAGCCGCTCTCCAATCTGGACGCCAAGCTTCGAACCTCCATGCGTTCGGAGATTTCACGCCTGCACCAGGAGATCGGTGGAACCTTTGTCTACGTGACGCATGACCAGGTCGAAGCCATGACCATGGGCACAAAAATCGCCCTGATGCGCGACGGCATCATCCAGCAATTCGGAACGGCGCGCGAAATCTATACCGATCCGGCCAATACCTATGTCGCCCGCTTCATCGGCACGCCGCCGATGAACCTGATCGTCACTGACAAAAAGCCTGATGGCCTCTTCATCGGCTCCACCTCCATCCGCGTGGATGTGCCACAGTCGGAGACGGCTTCCACCGTGTTGCTGGGTGTTCGGCCAAACGCCCTCTCCCTGACGACGGAACCGACCGAAGCCTCCCTGCGGGGGGAGGTCGTGATGGTCGAACATATCGGCGCAGATTCGATCATCGCCGTTCGCCTCAAAGACGGCCGCACGGCGCATGACGAGGACGGCGATATGGATGCGGTGATGGTGACCGTTCCCGGATATTGCACGCTTTCATTGCGCCAGGAGGTTTCGCTGACGATCGATCCCGGTCAGGCCATCCTGTTTTCGGCCGTGACGGGCGAGCGGATCCGATCGTGACCATTAACGTGACCGGACCTGCATCAGCGCAACCTTTTTTCAATCTCCAGAAATATCCGCAGCGGGGAGAATAGACATGTCAAAACGGATCGTTTTTCACGGCGAAAATGCCGCCTGTTTCAGCGATGACTTCAAAAACCTGGTGGATGGCGGCGCGGAAATCGCTCTGCTGCCGGATCAACTCGTCACCGAGGAAGTCCGCAACGCCTATCGCAACGCCGATATCATCGTCGGCGTCAAATTTGATGCATCGTTGCCGACGCCGGAGAGACTGACGCTGTTTCATGTGCCCGGGGCGGGTTATGACGCCGTCAATCTCGACCTGCTGCCGAAAAGCGCGGTCGTGTGCAACTGCTTTGGCCATGATCCCGCAATTGCCGAATATGTGTTTTCAGCCATTCTCAACCGTCATGTTCCGTTGCGCAATGCCGACAACAAATTGCGCGCCGGCCAATGGGCCTACTGGTCCGGTTCGACCGAGCGCCTGCACGACGAAATGTCCGGAAAAACCATCGGTCTTCTCGGCTTCGGCCATATCGGGAAGGCCATTGCGGTGCGCGCGAAGGCGTTCGGAATGCAGGTCAGCGTCGCCAATCGCAGCCGCGTGGAAACGTCGGATCTGGTAGACCGCTCCTTCACACTGGATCAGCTCAACGAATTCTGGCCGACCGCAGATTTCATCGTCGTCTCCGTACCACTAACGGACACGACACGCGGGATCGTCGATGCGGAGGCTTTCGCAGCGATGAAATCCGGTGCCGTCATCATCAATGTCGGGCGCGGCCCGACCATAGACGAGCAGGCGCTTTATGACGCGCTGAAAGGCGGAACCATCGGCGGTGCGGTCATCGATACCTGGTACGCCTATCCGTCACCCGACGCGCCGACGAGACAACCGTCCGCACTGCCATTCAATCAACTCGAGAACATCATCATGACGCCGCACATGTCCGGCTGGACCAGTGGAACCGTGCGGCGGCGGCAGCAGACGATCGCGGAAAACATCAATCGGCGGCTGAAGGGGCAAGACTGCATCAACATCGTCCGCACCGCGTCTGAATAGCAGATCACCGCATGGCCGGGAGGAGCCGGCCATAAACCACAGCTCAATCAACCAGGGAGAGAGTGATGAGCATCTTTCAGTCTTTTAAATCCGTTGCTGCCGCGATCGCGGTTTGTGCCGGTATCTTCACCGGTTTTTCGGCAAATGCACAGAGCGTCGATGACATCGTCAAGCGCGGCTCGGTGAAGATCGGCGTGCTGGTGGGTGCACCGCCCTTCGGCTCGGTGGACGCGCAGGGAAATCCGGTCGGGTATGATGCCGATGTGGCAACGCTGATCGGCAAATATCTCGGCGTACCGGTTACGATGGTCCAGCTGACGCCGCCATCGCGCATTCCGGCTCTGGAATCCGGCAAGGTGGACTTCCTTGTCGCGACGCTGGCGCCGACGCCGGAGCGCGCCAAGGCGGTGATGTTCACCAACCCCTACAGCGCCTTCCAGGTGGGGATCTATTCCCACAAGGATACCAAGATCGAAAAATGGGAAGACCTGAACGGCATGACTGTCGGGGTCAATCGCGGGTCGAGCGTCGAGCGCGAATTCGTCAACCGAGAGAAGGAGCTTGGCCTGACGATCCTGCGCTTTGATGATGACGCGACGACCATGCAGGCTCTTTTCTCGGGTCAGGTGCAGGCCATCGCCGGGCCGGATGCGCAGGCCAACGCGGCCATCAAGCTGCGCGGCGATACGACGACGGAGATGAAATTCTTCTTCTCCATGCAGCCGAACTCGATGACCGTTCGCAAGGATGCCGTCGACCTGCATCAGTGGCTGAACAATACGATCTACTACATCAAGCAGAATGGCGAGCTGGACGCGATTGCCCGCAAATGGGTCGGCACGCCCCTGCCCGTTCTCCCGACATTCTGATCGGACGGCAAAACTCCGGCGCGCTCCCACAGGCGCGCCGGAACAGCGTATTCGGGAGGAGCCAGCATGAATTTTTCACTTCACTTCGAGGCCGTGTTTGCTGAATCGGATCTGATCTGGCGTGGCATCCTGTTGACGATAGGCCTGTCGGCAACCGCTATCGTCCTCGGCACGATGATCGCCATGGCGCTGGTCGCCATGCGCAGTCTCGGCAATGGAGCCATCCGCTTCGGCGTCGATTCCTATGTCGAACTGCTCAGGAACACGCCATTTCTCGTCCAGCTCTTCATGGTCTTCTTCGGACTGCCGCTCGTCGGCTTTCGCATGTCCGGGACACAGGCGGCGCTCTTTGCCATGATGCTCAACCTTTCAGCCTATGCGACGGAGATCATTCGCGCCGGCGTGGAGTCCATACACCGCTCACAGGTCGAGGCGGGCCTGTCGCTCTCGCTCAGCCGCCTTCAGGTGTTTCGTTACGTCGTGATGAAACCGGCCTTTGCAAAAATATGGCCGGCGCTGTCCAGCCAGTTCGTGCTGATGCTTCTGGCATCGAGCATCTGCTCCTTCATCTCTGTACCGGAGCTCTCCGGTGCGGCTTCGATCATCGAGCAACGGACGTTTCGAAGCTTCGAGACCTATATCGTCGTGACCGTCATCTACCTCCTTCTCGCGCTGGCGCTGAAAATCATCCTCGCATGGCTCGGTCACTGGCTGTTCCGCCGCCGCGTCAAGGTTTTCTCCCCGATGACCGTCCAGGAAGGAATTGCCTGATGTCCACATTCGGTTGGCCTGAACTTCTTTTCCTGCTTCGTGGGGCCGGCTGGTCCATCGTTCTGACCGCCATTGCCTTCAGCATCGGCTCGCTGACGGGCGGCTTCTTCGCCATCATGCGGCTTTCGCAATACGGATCGGTCCGCAACGTCGCAGCAGGTTACATCACCGTCATTCAGTCGATACCGGTGCTGATGATCCTGTTCATGTCCTATTACGGGTTGACGCTGTTCGGGTTCGAAATACCGCCGCTGCTCGCCGCATCGGTGTCCCTGTCGGTCTATGTTTCGGCCTATCTGGCGGAAATCTGGCGCGGCTCCATTCAGGCGGTGCCAAAGCCGCAATGGGAGGCCTCGGCCTCGCTGGCGCTCACGCGTTTCCAGCAATATCGCTACGTCATCCTGCCGCAGGCGCTGCGGCTTTCCCTGCCTCCGACGGTGGGGTTCCTCGTCCAGCTCGTCAAGAACACCTCCATCGTATCCGTGGTCGGCTTCGTGGAACTCTCCCGCGCAGGCCAGCTCGTCAACAATGCGACGTTCAGACCCTTCCAGGTGTTCTTCGTCGTCGCTCTTCTTTATTTCGCGATCTGCTTCCCGCTATCGCGCCTCAGCCGCCATCTCGAAAGGGTTCTCCATGTCGGTCGTAACAATTGATCAGGTGCACAAGCGTTATGGCGCCCTCGAAGTTCTGAAGGGTGTATCGCTGAACGTCGAGGCGGGACAGGTCGTCGCCATTATCGGGCGCAGCGGCTCCGGCAAGAGCACGATGCTGCGTTGCATTAACGGTCTCGAAGAGTTTCAGTCCGGCAGTATCACCGCTGCGGGACACAGGGTGGAGCAGGACCAGACAAAACTCAGACAGTTGCGCAAGGACGTCGGCATCGTCTTCCAGAGCTATAATCTCTTTCCGCATCTGACCGTCGGCGAAAACATCATGCTGTCTCCGAAGATAACGCAGGATGTCGCCAGGGCTGATGCCGATGTGCTGGCGCGCAAAGTGCTGGCGCAGGTGGGGCTGGCGGAAAAATTCGACGCTTATCCCGACATGCTGTCGGGCGGACAACAGCAACGTGTAGCCATCGCCCGTTCGCTGGCGATGCGGCCGAAAGTCATGCTGTTCGACGAGGTGACATCTGCTCTCGATCCCGAACTGACGGGAGAAGTGCTCCTCGTCATGGAACAGCTGGCGCGAGAGGGCATGACGATGTTGCTGGTGACCCATGAAATGAGCTTTGCCCGCAGCGTCGCACATGTGACCGTCTTCATGCATCAGGGTAAGATCTGGGAAATGGGCGCTTCGAAACAGCTATTCGAGAAACCACAAACGCCCGAGCTGCAGGCCTTCCTGTCCAACGGCGTGAAATAACCAGCCGTCCGCTTAATGAACGGGTTTGGCGGACGCAGTCACCAAACCTGCGGAGGTTATCGCTTCAATGCGAATAATAGACGCAACGGAGAGGATATCACTTTTCTTCGTTGCTTCGGCGCGTCCAGACCGTTTGCGGCTCCGCGGTCGTAATCCGAGCTGGTAACATTTCTGCAATAATCTCATCGATCGGAACCCGCGACCGGCGTCTATTCGCTACGCCGCTATGCCATCTTTGGCTCTCGTCATGGTTTCGACGATTGAATCACGATCCGAGATGTATCCTTCACGAAATTTTAGGGGATTGCGGAACACATATGGAACATATAGTGTTCGTTCTGTATTTGTTTCGCGACTTCAACGACGATTCTCAAGGGTGTTTTCCTCATGCTCACGCGCAAACAGCAGGAATTGCTTCTCTTCATTCATGAAAGAATGAAAGAGTCCGGCGTGCCGCCCTCCTTCGATGAAATGAAGGACGCACTCGATCTTGCTTCCAAATCCGGCATCCACCGGCTGATCACCGCGCTCGAAGAGCGCGGATTTATTCGCCGGCTACCTAACAGGGCGCGAGCGCTGGAGGTTATCAAGCTGCCCGAGGCCTATACACCGGGCGCAAGGCCGCAACGCGGCTTTTCGCCGAGCGTCATCGAAGGCAGCCTTGGAAAACCGAAGGAGCCGGATCAGGCCCCTGCAGCGAAGTCGCCAGCCAATGATTTCGCCGGAGCCGCCACCATTCCGGTCATGGGTCGTATCGCTGCCGGTGTGCCGATTTCCGCCATCCAGAACAATACCCATGATGTGGCCGTGCCGGTGGATATGCTGGGTTCGGGCGAGCATTACGCGCTTGAGGTCAAAGGTGATTCGATGATCGAGGCCGGGATTTTTGATGGCGATACCGTCATCATCCGCAACGGTAATACCGCCAATCCGGGCGATATCGTTGTGGCACTGGTGGATGATGAAGAAGCCACGCTGAAACGCTTCCGCCGCAAGGGCGCGTCCATCGCGCTGGAAGCGGCGAACCCGGCCTACGAGACCCGCATTTTCGGACCGGATCGGGTAAAAATCCAGGGTAAGCTGGTGGGGTTGATCCGCCGTTACCATTGAGATTTGGATGCTGCCGCCGGTATCACTGAAACCGAATAGGTTTTCAGGGGCGACAGATTGGTTTTCGAAATGAATGGCGCATCGTTCCGTTGAATTGATGCGCCTTTTCTTTGCGAAATTGGCAAACGCGCTCGTTGCTGCGAAATTCCGTCGTGTATGGCGGCCCGTCCATCAATTGGCTTTATGGGAGCCATGGATTCTTTGCGATATTCCAAGGCTCCTTCGCAGGTATAGAAATGTGCGTCCTATCGGGGAAAACGCCATGTACGATCTTTATATTGCCAACAAGAACTATTCCTCATGGTCACTGCGGCCCTGGGTTTTGATGCGCACGCTTGGCATCGCCTTTGATGAAAAACTCGTTCCCTTTGGCGAAGGTGTTTCCTTCTCCAGCTTTTCGCCGACCGGCAAGGTTCCCTGCCTCGTCGACGAAGGGGTGACGGTCTGGGAAACGCTGTCGATCGCCGAATATCTGGCCGAGAGACATCAGGGCGTCTGGGCAGGCGACAAGCAGGCACGGGCCTGGTCACGCTCTGCGGCGAGTGAAATGCATGCGGGCTTTTCCTCGCTGCGCAATCTCTACCCCATGTCGGTCGGTATCCGCGTAAAACCCAAAGCCGGCGATGCCGGGCTTGCGGCCGATATAAAGCGCATCGATGCGCTGTGGAGTGAAGGCCTCGCAAAATTCGGCGGACCGTTTCTCGCCGGTCAGAAATTCACGGCGGTCGACGCTTTCTTCTGCCCGGTGGCGTTCCGTTTCCAGACCTATGGCGCCGATCTTTCGCCGGCGGCGAAGGCCTATTGCGACCGGTTGCTTGCCCTGCCCGCCATGCGCGAATGGTATGAGGCAGGACTGAAGGAGACATGGCGCGATGCCGCGCATGAAGAGGAAATCGGCGGCATTGGCGAGTTGACGTCGGATTTGCGCGCCAAGGCCTGATGATCCCGGCTGGCGGCACTCATTGCGATGCCGTCAGCACCTGAGTGACGGCATCAGGCACGTCATGGTCAAAACGGCCGCTCTTCCAGTCGTAGAAGCGATGGTCGCTCCACGGCCTGTCTGTGCCGGCGGTTGCTGCGCGCATCCGCCCTACCACCCCAGCCTGATCGCTGCCGGCAAAATTTATCTCCACCGAGCCGATGCGCCTTAATATGTCGCGGTTGAGCAGCAAGGCTCCCGAGCGGCATTGCGTAAACGACGTTCTGCGGGAGACGATGACGATATCGGCGATGTCACAGGCTTTCCCGGCAAATCGGCCATCTTCCAGCACGATGATAAACTCGCCGCTTTTCGCTCGCGCCGCACACCAAATGCCTGTCCTGCAGGTGAAGACGCCAGGCGCCGCATCTCTCAGCGTCGTTACCATCTCCCGCGCCACTGCCTTCATATCCTCCGGCGCCAGCTTCGATTTTGCGCTGAGAGCAATGGTGGTTGCGGGAACCCCCGTCTTGAGAAGGACCGGTGAGAGCGGTTTCTCAGGCAACAGCAGCGCCCTCTGCCATTGCTCATAGATGAAGCCCTGCGGCCGCGTTTTTGTGGTGTAGACCCTGCCCTCGTCCAGAAGCGCCACCAGCTTACCTTCCTCATGGATAAGCAGATCGGGCAGACTGCGTTGGGCGACAGCGCCGGAGAGGCCGAAGGCGAGAAGCAAAGGTGGAACTCCAAGCAGTGCCAGCCGGGTGCGCAGCAATGTCAGCAGCAGAAAACCCACTGAGGCGATGCCGATAAACCAGCCATGCGGCCGCCCGGTCGCTGCGCTGCCGCCCCAGGACGCCACCTCCTGCGCAACCTCGATGACAAGCGCCATGCCGTAACCCATAACCTTCAGAAATGGCGCGTCCAGCCCAAAGGGCATCAACAGCATGGCGATGAGGCCGAAGGGCATGACGACCAGCGACATCAGCGGCATGGCTGCCAGATTGGCGAAAAGTCCATAGGTGGTGACACGCTGGAAATGCTCGACGGAATAGATCGCCGTCGAAAGCCCGCCGATCAGCGATGTAGTGATGACACCGCCGATGACGGCGCCTGCCGTTCCCGCCACCGTCATCCACGCCGGTTTACGCCCGATGTACAGACGCTCCCGGTCGCTCCGCCAGCGGCTCCAGGCGGCATAAGCGGCAACAAGCGCTATTGTCGCGGCAAAGGACATCTGGAAGCTCGGCCCCATGATTTCAGAAGGAGAGAGAGCAAGGATGACCAGAGCGGACAACGCAACATTCCTGAGGCTGAGCGAGGGCTGATCGAACAGTACCGCAATCAGCATCACCGACATCATCAGCCAGGCACGCTCGGCGGAAACGGCAAAACCGGAAATCAGGTAATAGGCAAGCGTCATCAGGAGCGCCGCGAAGGCGGACATTTTCTTCACCGGCCAGCGCTGCGCAAAAGCCGGAAACAGGCTGAAGGCAAGCCTCAGCCCCACGAAGAATATGCCTGAAGCCAGTGCCATGTTGAGCCCGGATATGGCGACGATATGGGCAAGGCCGGAAAGCCGCAGGGCTTCCATCGTCCCGGCCGATATGGCCTGTCTCTCATCGGTGACGATAGAGGCGGCAAACGCGCCGGCATCACCACCGATGGTGCTTCGGATGCGCTCGGCAATGGCTGTGCGCAGGCCGTAAAGCCGCATATCGGCCCATTCCAGCCAGTCCTCTTTTGCGTCGATATCAGGGGCCGTTACCGTCTGCGGCGGCTTATAAAAAAAGCCGGTCGCGCCGATGCCCCTGAAATAGGAGGCGAAGGCGAAATCATTGAGACCGGGCAAGGCCGGACCGGATGGCGGCGAAAGCCGTGCCTTGCCGCGGATGGTGGCGCCGAGTGCCGCCGGCTCGCCGCCGCCGCGGGCCAGCAAAGAGACCTTTCCCGGCGGGCGAGACACTGTCGGCGCTTCGGTCGCAGCCAGTTGCACCACATACCGCCAGTCGCCGCGGGCATCGACCTCCCGGCGTATCACCGTACCTGATAGGGTGGTGGTGACAGGCGTATCCAGCACCACTGTCCCTGCCCGCCGCGTTTCGAATTCGGCAAAAAGCATACCCAGCAACAGCAGCGCGACGATGCTGCAGGCCGTGGCTGCCACGGTCGAGCGATATCGGGTGGCGACTGCCAGGCCGGCGGTGAGCAAAAAAAGAACGACGAGAAGCGGCAATGAAGGTGCTACATCCAGCGAAAACCAGAGGATCGCTCCGCAGCCGATGAAAACAGGCACGAAAAGAAAATCATGGCCGAATGCGCGTTCCTCGGCGAGGCAGGCGGTGATTTTCTGGATAACGGCAGCTTGCGGTTTCGGCCTGCTGACAAGGGCCGGTAAATCATATGTCGCGACCTCGCCGGTCCGGCGCAACGGCGACAGGATATCCGCCGTGCGGGGCAATCCGCCCTGCATCGTTTCGGCATACCCGAAATGCTGTTTTTCCCCTTGACCAAGCAATCTGCGCCGTGCCCCTGCCGCACCGGAAACAGGTTTGCAGGCGACGCGGGGGATTGCAATCCTTTCCTTTAACCCTGTGTTGACCGAGATTGAATTGCCATGATCGATAAAGCGAAAAGCGACGCGATTGCGTTTGCCGCAATGCACAATTTGACCTTTGGATAGCTTGGCATCGGCGCCAGGATCATATAGCTAATCGGTAGACGCTTAACCGCGAGGCGTGTCTCAACGCCTCCACCCGCATGTTCTCGGAGGATCAGTATGACGGAAAAAAGCGCTACAGTGACACTTGGCGAAAAGCAGGTGGAACTCCCGGTCAGGGAAGGCACGATTGGACCAAGCGTCGTCGATATCGCCACGCTCTACAAGCACACGGGCTCCTTCACCTACGACCCGGGTTTCACGTCGACGGCCTCCTGCGAATCCAAGATCACCTATATCGACGGTGACGAAGGCGTTCTCCTGCACCGTGGTTTCCCCATTGAGCAACTGGCTGAACAGGGCGACTTCCTCGAAACCTGCTATCTGCTGCTCTACGGCGAACTGCCGACGGCTGCGCAGAAGAAGGATTTCGACACCCGCGTCACGCGCCACACCATGGTGCATGAGCAGATGAGCCGCTTCTTCACCGGCTATCGTCGCGACGCACATCCGATGGCTGTCATGTGCGGCACGGTCGGCGCTCTCTCGGCCTTCTACCACGACTCGACAGACATCACCGATCCGCACCAGCGCATGGTCGCTTCGCTGCGCATGATCGCGAAGATGCCGACGATCGCCGCCATGGCCTACAAGTACCATATCGGCCAGCCCTTCGTTTACCCGAAGAACGATCTGGATTACGCCTCCAACTTCCTGCACATGTGCTTTGCCGTGCCGTGCGAGGACTACAAGGTTGATCCGGTTCTGGCCCGCGCCATGGATCGCATCTTCATCCTGCATGCCGATCACGAGCAAAACGCCTCCACCTCCACGGTGCGTCTTGCCGGTTCGTCGGGTGCAAACCCGTTCGCCTGTATCGCCGCTGGCATCGCCTGCCTCTGGGGTCCGGCTCACGGCGGCGCCAACGAAGCGGCGCTGAACATGCTGAACGAGATCGGCTCTGTCGACCGCATCCCGGAATATATCGCCCGCGCCAAGGACAAGAACGACCCGTTCCGCCTGATGGGCTTTGGCCACCGCGTCTACAAGAACTACGACCCGCGCGCCAAGATCATGCAGAAGACGATGTACGAAGTGCTGGAAGCCACCGGCAATTCCGACGATCCGATCATGCAGGTCGCGCTCGAACTGGAAAAGATCGCCCTTTCCGACCCATACTTCGTCGAAAAGAAGCTCTACCCGAATGTCGACTTCTATTCGGGCATCACGCTGAAGGCGCTCGGCTTCCCCACCACCATGTTCACTGTTCTCTTCGCTCTCGCCCGCACCGTCGGCTGGATCGCACAGTGGAACGAAATGATCGAAGATCCGCAGCAGCGTATCGGCCGTCCGCGCCAGCTCTATACGGGCGCCGGCAAGCGCGATTACGTTCCGGTTTCCAAGCGTTAAGCCACGAAACCCTGTAAGATCAAAGGCCGGCAGGTTTTCACCCGCCGGCCTTTTTGTTGGGCGTCTCCGCGATATTTCTCAGTGGCGTGCAGCAACGCCGAGAAACTGCTTGAGCTCGGGCGTCGCGGGATTGGAGAACACTTCTTCCGGCGGGCCAATTTCATGCACCCTGCCCTCGTGCATGAAAACGACGCGGGAGCAGACGTCGCGCGCAAATTTCATTTCATGCGTTACCATCAGCAGCGTCATGCCTTCGCCAGCCAGTTCACGCACGACCGCGAGCACCTCCGAGACCAGCTCGGGATCGAGCGCCGAGGTGATCTCGTCGCAGAGGAGTGCGATCGGCTGCATGGCGAGTGCACGGGCAATGGCGACGCGCTGCTGCTGACCACCGGACAATTCGTCGGGATAGGCATCGAACTTATGCGCCAGCCCGACCCGTTCCAGCATGTTGCGGGCAACGGCTTCTGCTTCCGGTTTCGGTGTCTTTTTCACCACCGTCTGAGACAGCATGACGTTGCCACCGACCGTCTGGTGCGGAAAGAGGTTGAACTGCTGGAAGATCATGCCGACCTTCAGCCGCAGGGCTTTCAGATGCAGATCATCGTCGAGAAGCTGCGCGCCGGCGACCGATATGGAACCGGCCGAAATCGTCTCCAGCCCGTTGATGCAGCGAAGCAGTGTCGATTTTCCAGAGCCGCTCTTGCCGATGATGGCGATGACCTCACCGGGCTCCACATCAAGGTTGATGCCTTTCAAAACCTCGTTGCTGCCATAACTTTTGCGGACTTCAGTGATTTCGATGAGCGACATTGAGCTTCCTTTCGAGGATCTGGCTGCTCTTCGACAGAGGCCAGCACAGCGCGAAATAGATGAGGGCGACGAGCCCATAAACGGTGAAGGGCTGGAAGGTGGCGTTGGTGACGACCGTGCCGGCCTTGGACAGTTCCACGAAGCCGATGATCGAGGTTACCGCCGTTCCCTTGATGACCTGCACAAAGAAACCGACGGTCGGCGGAATGGCCACCCGCATGGCCTGTGGCAGGATGACGTAGCGCATCTGTTGCAGGCGTCCCATGGCAAGGCTTGCCGACGCCTCCCATTGGCCTTTCGCGACGGATTCGACACAGCCGCGCCAGATTTCGGTAAGAAAGGCAGCCGCCCACAGGATCAGCGTCAAGCCCGCCGCCAGCCAGGCCGGCACATCGATGCCGACGAGGCCGAGGCCGAAAAAGGCGATGAAAAGCTGCATCAAAAGCGGCGTTCCCTGGAAAAGCTCTACATAATAGCGCGCGAAAACCCGCATCGATTTTTTGCGGGAAATGCGCATGAACAGCAGAAGCAGCGCCACGAGACCGCCGCCGGCAAAGGAAACGAGCGACAGCAGAACGGTCCAGCGCGTGGCTAACAACAGATTTCTGAGAATATCCCAGGTGGAGAATTCGATCATCGGACACTCCTGCGCGGAAAAATGAGGTTGCCGCCCATGACCAGCACCTGCCTCAAGAGAATGGCCAGCACGAGATAAATGACGGTGGAGACCATGTAGGCTTCGAAGGCGCGGAAGGTACGCGATTGGATGAAATTGGCGGCAAAGGTCAGGTCTTCGGCAGCGATCTGCGACACAACCGACGAGCCGAGCATGACGATCACCACCTGCGACGACAGCGCCGGCCAGATGCGTTGCAGGGACGGCACCAGCACCACATGCTGGAAGGTTTCGAAACGGGTCATGGCAAGGCTTGCCCCAGCCTCGAACTGCCCCTTGGGCGTCGCCTGAATGCCGGCGCGAATGATCTCGCAGCTATAGGCTCCGAGATTGACTACCATGGCAATGTTGGCCGCGCTCAATTCCGACAGTTGCAGGCCAAGCGACGGAAGGCCGAAGAAGATAAAAAACAATTGTATGAGAAATGGCGTATTGCGAATGAGCTCCACATAGGTCGCAACCGGCGGCCGCAGCCATTTGGGCCCGAGCGCGCGCACCCAGGCGCAGAATATGCCGAGCGCGATGCCAAGAACGCCGCCAATGGCGATCAATTCCAGCGTGATGGCAATGCCCTTGGCGATCTGCGGATAATAATCGAGAAGCCATCCAAAATCGAATGTGTATTTCACCCGATATTTCCTTTCGGGGAGGACAAACCACGCGCCGGGCCGGGATCAGGCACGGCCGGCGCATGGATTTGCCAGGTTGGTCAGAGATCCTTCGGAAGATCGGTTTTCAGCCACTTCTGCGCGATCGTGTTCAGCGAACCATCGGTCTTTGCAGTCGCGATGATGGCGTTGACCTTTTCCAGTAGCGCCGGCTGTTCCTTGTTCAGGCCGATATAGCAGGGCGAATTCTTGATCAGGAATTTCAGCTCGGGGCGCTTCGGCGGGTTCTTCGCCAAAATGGCGGCGGCTACGACATTGCCCGTGGCCACGGCTTCCACCTGGCCGGCGAGGAAGGCGGAGATGGTGCCGTTATTGTCCTCGTAACGCTTGATGGTCGTGTCGGCCGGAGCGACCTTGGTCAGTTCCAGATCCTCGACAGCGCCACGGGTGACACCGATGGTCTTGCCCGATAGATCTTCCGCCTTGGCCACAGTAACCGAGTCCGGTGCAAAAACGCCGTTGAAGAAGGGCGCGTAGGCGGTGGAGAAGTCGATGACTTTTTCACGGTCCGGGTTCTTGCCGAGGCTCGAGATGACGAGATCGACCTTGTTGGTCTGCAGATAGGGAACACGGTTGGCGCTGGTGACCGGCACCAGCTCGACCTTCACGCCAAGCTTCTCGCCGATCAGATTGGCAACGTCGATATCATAACCCTGCGGCGCCATATCCGTGCCGACGCTACCGAAGGGCGGGAAATCCTGCGGGACCGCAACACGGATCGTGCCGCGCGAGGAAATATCGCCAAGCGCATCGGCAAAGGCTGCGGGCGAGAAACCAAGCGTTACGGAAACAGCGGCGATGGCGAGCAATAAACGTCTGGAAAACATGGGAGACTACTCCTTGGGGCTTGAGAAAAGAGGCTGCAATGAAAGGGAGTTGCGGAGCTCATAGAGCGGGTCCGGCCTGCGGGTGAGATCGAGACCGGTTTCGACTTCGTCGAGATGGCGGATGGCGAGCTCGGCGGCGGCATGGAAATCGGCCGCCCTGATCGCCTCGAAGATCCGGCAGTGCCCGTCATGCGATTGCTGCGCATGGAAGTCGGACTGATAGAGCATGGAGATGAGGATGGTTCTGGCCGTCAGGTCACGCAGCGCTTCGACAATGATGTCGTTTCCGGCGATTTCAGCGATGCGGATGTGAAAATCACCCATCAGACAGGTCAGGCGCTGGCGATCACCTTTGGCAATTGCCGCCTTCTCCTCATCGAGATGATCGGCAAGCAGCGCAATGCCTTGCGCGCTCACCGTGGAAAGATTGCGTAAGAGCCCATATTCGATGATGCGGCGCGCCTCATAGACCTTGATGGATTCTTCAGCGGAAGGCTCCACCACGAACCAGCCGCGACGCGGGCTGACGGTGACGATGCCGCGCGTCTCAAGCCGCATCATCGCCTCACGGATCCGCGTGCGCGACACGCTGAAAAGGCTGGCGAGCTGGTTCTCGCTGAGCCGGGTTCCCGGACGGATGCGCGCGGAAAGAATGCCTGAGATGATGGCGTCTTCTACCGCGCTCTGGGCGCTTTCGGATGTATGGCTATCTTGCATACAAGATTGAAAGCAAGAGCCGTGCCAGACGAAAATTTAACGGCTCGCGGGCCTCTGATGATCAGCGGCTTGCCGCCCTAGCAATCAAATGCGCTAAAACAGAGCCTTCGACTGCCTTGATCGGGGGCAGGTGGAACTGAGCGTTACCTGCCCACGAACCACAATTCCGGCGCTCAGACCGGACAAATATGATCAGGCTGAGCGGCTATTTTTGGTCTTCAGGACATCGAGAAGAATGGCTGCACCGGTTTCGCCTGGAGGGACGTCGGTATGCAGACGCTGCTGCACCAGTGCATAACCTTCCAGCATCGCCCGCCGTTCGGTGGTATCGGAAGACAGGCGCTCGGCCCAGCGCAGCATCGAGCCTGATCGCACCACCTCGTTGAAATATTCCGGTATGATGGCGTAATCGGCAATCAGGTTCGGCAAGGCGCCAGTCCATGTCTTCACCCGTTTGCTCAGCATGGTGAAAATCCAGTCGGTCTTGTAGACCGAGATGGTCGGCACGCCGGTCAGCGCCAGTTCGAGAATGACGGTGCCGGAAGCGGCAATGGCCGCATCGGCCTCGGCAAACGCCTTCCACTTGAAGGCAGAGTCGATACCGATCTCGGGCCTGATGTCGTCCGGCCACGCCGCTGCCATTTCGCGGATGCGATGTTCCTGCCGTGGTACGGTGGGCAGAAGGAACCGGGTGGGGCCGTTACGCTGCACGAAGGCCTTCGCCGCTTCCTGAAACGGCTCCATCAACCGCGTCGTCTCAGTGGAGCGCGAGCCCGGCAGCAGCAGGATGGTTCTCGGCTGGCCCTGCTCCGGAAGAGGCCGCTCCGCCCGCTTCTGCCGTGCCGCCAGCACGTCGGGATCGACGCTGAGACGATGACCGACAAAGGTCGTCGGTGGGCCGCCAAGACGCCGCATGGCTTCCGGTTCGAAGGGCAGCAGGGCCAGAACGTGGTCGACATAGGACAACATCGCCGTGGCGCGATATTCCTTCCACGCCCACACGCTCGGGCAGACATAATTGACAACCGGCAGCTGCGGCAATTGCTTGCGGACTTTTTTCGCGACGCGATGGGTGAAGTCCGGGCTGTCGATGATCAGCAGAATGTCGGGCTTTGCCGCCACGATGGCCGCGGCGGTCTGGTTGATCCGTGCGATGAGTTTCGGCAGCTTCTTGAGAACCTGCGTGAAGCCCATGATGGAGAGTTCGGAATAGTCGAACAGGGAGGTGAGCCCCTGCGCCTCCAGCGCTTCACCGCCAACGCCCACCAGTTCGACAGAACCCGCATATCGGGCTTTGAGCGATCGGATCAGATCCGCGCCCAAGAGATCGCCGGATACTTCCCCGGCGATTACCGCCACTTTTAATGCCGCCGTCATCCGATCATGTCTCCGCCCACCATGTCGCCACCCAGTGATGTATCGATGCCGCAGACGAATATGCCCGCCTCGTCGGCGGCTTTCAACATCGCCTCACGATCGAGCACCAGCGCCCGCCCGGCTTCGACGGCAATGCCCGCCAGTCCGGCTTTTTTCGCATTTTCCACGGTTTCGATGCCGATGGTCGGCAGATCGGCACGTATATCCTGCTGGGGCTTGCAGAGCTTGACCAGCACGCCTTTACGGCGGGGCGATATGCGCCCTTCGGCACGCAGAGCGGCGACACGCGCCAGCATGGCATCCGTGCCCTCGACACCTTCCAGCGCCACGATGCGGCCACCAACGGAGACTGCCCCCTGCCCGACATCGAGCTTGCCGAGCGCAAGTGCTGCCTCAGCCGCCTTGCGAATATCCTTCAAATCCTCTTCGGCAGGTTTTTGCCCGCCGAAAGGCCCCGTGGTTGCCAGCAGGCCAGGCGCAATCTCGTGCGCACCGATGACTTTTGCGCCGAGCGTACTGATGATCTTGATCACCATCTGCAGAACCGCATCATCGCCACCTGACAGCAGCGTTTTGACGATGGAAGGCAGCTTGAGCAGGATGCCGGCGGTGGGGCGGATTTCCCGCCATTCCGGCCGGCGCGCCACGGCGCCGGACAAGACGACACGGTCTACCTGGTTTTCGCGCAGCAGACGGCCAAGCCCTGCGACATCGCCGACGCTGATGACGGCGTTGTCAAAACCGCTCCAGTCGAAACGGGAATCATCGCGCAAGCGCACGATGAATGGGTTCTCGCCCATCTCCCGGGCGGCGGCCGCCACATAAAGCGGCAGCTGGCCGCTGCCGGCCACGATGGCGAGACGCCCGCCGCCTGTCACGGCTCACTTGCCCCGGTTGGGCGAAGAAATCGCGCGGTCGCTGCCCGCACCGATGAAATCGATGATTTCGAGAGCCTGCGGGCAATCCAGATAGTCGTTACGATCGATAGCCGCCGCGTTGCCGCGGATCGTTCCTTCGGCCTCAAAGATCGCCTTGTAGACGCGCCTGACCTTGTGGATGTCCGCACGCTCGATACCAGAGCGTGTCATGCCGACGACGTTCAGGCCACCGAGAATGCCGGGATTGCCATTCAGCATGCCATAGGGAATGACGTCGTAATTGACCGCCGACAATCCGCCGATGAAAGCCTGACGGCCGATGCGGGTGAACTGGTGCACGGCGCATCCGCCACCCAGGATAGCGCGATCCTCGATGGTGACATGGCCAGCCAGCATCACATTGTTGGACAGGATGATGTGGCTGCCGAGACGGCAATCATGCGCCACGTGCGAATTGGCGAGGAAGAGATTGTCGTCGCCGACGATGGTCTTGCCGCCGCCATCGGAACTGCCGGCATTCATCGTCACGCCTTCGCGCATGATGCAGCGTTCACCGATCTCGAGCGTCGTTTCCGAACCATCGTGGCGAATCGCCTGGGGCGTGCCGCCGATGACCGCCATCGGATGCACGACCGATCCGCGGCCAATGACCGTCAGGCCGGACACCACGGCGTGGTTGTGCAGCCGGACATCATCATGCAACGTCACCTTCGGCCCGACATAGCTGAGCGCACCGATGACGACGTTTTCACCGACCACCGCACCGTCTTCAATGATGGCCGTCGGGTGAATTCTGGCCGAGGCCGCGATCGTGCTCATTGCTGATCCTCGGGGATCATCATAGCACCGACATCAGCCTCCGCCACAAGCGCGCCGTCCACCTTCGCTTCGCAATGGAACTTAAAGACATTGCCGCGCTGACGCTGCTTGGTGACATGGATTTCGAGACGATCACCAGGTACCACGGGCTTGCGGAAACGCGCATTGTCGATCGTCATGAAGTAGACTAGGTGGCCTCCTTCGCCCTGGCTGCGAGCGCATATCGCACCTGCCGTCTGGGCCATGGCTTCGACGATCAGAACGCCCGGCATAATCGGGCGATCAGGGAAATGGCCGGTGAAATGCGGCTCGTTGACGGTCACATTCTTGATGCCGATCGCTGAATTATTACCATCGATCTCGATGATCTTGTCGATCAGCAGGAACGGGTAACGATGCGGCAGAAGTTTCATGACTTCCAAGATGTCGGCCGTGCCAAGCGTCGCCTTCGTTTCGTCAGCCATTGTTTTTTTCTCCTGTTTTTTTATCACGCTCTTCGGCGCGCGCCAGAATATCGGCCATATCGCGCAGGAAATGTTTCATCGGACGCGCCGGAATGCCGCCGTAACGGGTGCCGGCCGGAACATCGGAAACCACACCACTCATCGCGGCAATCTGTACACCATCGCCAATTGTGATATGGCCATTAACGCCCGTTGCGCCGCCAATCATCACACCGTCACCGATGCGGGTGCTGCCGGCAATACCGACCCCGCTGACGATGCCGCAATGGCGACCGATGCGAACGTTGTGACCGATCTGCACCTGATTGTCGATCTTGGTGCCTTCGCCGATGACGGTGTCATCCATCGTGCCGCGATCGATCGTCGTGTTGGCGCCGACCTCGACATGGTCCTGAATGATGACCCGGCCGATCTGCACGATCTTCAGCATGCCACGCGGACCCGGCGCATAACCGAAACCATCCTGGCCGATGCGTGCGCCGTTATGGATGATGACATTATTGCCGAGCAGCGCCGCCAGAATGCTCGCTCCACCGGCAATCGTACAATCGCGACCGATCTGGACATCGGAGCCGATAACGACACCCGGGCCAATGCGCGTACCAGCGCCGATATGAACGCCCGCGCCGATCACGGCCATGGGTTCCACGATGACGCCCGGCTCGAGCTTTGCCGATGGATCGACATAGGCAGCCGGGGAAATTTCCGCTTCCATCCGAGCAACAAGCGAGGGCCGCATGGCGGATGGATGCAGCAAAGCACCGACCTGCGCAAACAGCGTGTGCGGGGTCTTCGATATCAATGCGGGAATATGGGAAGGAATCAGGCTCTTCAGGGCCGCGTCACAAATGACAGCACCGGCCTCGCAGGTCAGCAGCTCTTCGCCGCTCTTGCGGGAAAGAATGTAACATAGCTGATCCGGTTTTGCCCGGTAGACCGGTGCAACGGATCGAATGATCCGCTCGCCCGCCGCGTCATCAGACAGTTCCGCCCCAAAACGGTCTGCGATATCTTTCAATCGCAGTCCCTCGTGGGGCGGAAAAAATGCGTTGTATTCCATCAGCCGGAAACTCCAGAACGTTCAAAGTTGCAGTTCTGGACTGCCGATATCAGAAAGTGTTGGACATGCCAAACCGGAAACGCTGTTCCTCGTCGTAGTCTTCCTTGGCAATCGGGATAGCGTAGTCAACGCGGATCGGACCGAAGGGCGACGCCCACATCACACCGATACCGGCGGATGCACGGATGGAGTTGTCATCCTTGACGGTCTGCGATGTAGAGACCTTGTTGCCATACATCGTACCGGCATCGACGAAACCAGCAAGACGCAGGCCGAAGTCTTCAGGAACACCAGGCATCGGAGCGGTGACTTCCGCAGACGCTGCGAAGTATGTCGTGCCGCCGATGGAGTCCGAACCGATGCGCGGGCCGATACCATCGTTCTTGAAGCCGCGAACCTGACGACCGCCGAACTTGAACTGGTCGAAGACGAGCAGATTGTCACCTGTCGGCATGACATGACCCGCCTGGCCGGTGAGCGAACCGATGACATCGTATTCGTCGGACAGCGTGTAGTAGTACCGCGCCTTGGCATAGATTTTGTAGTATTCGGAATCACCGCCGAGGCCTGCAAATTCGTTCGTCAACGCAGCCTGCCAGCCTTCACGCGGCATATTGCGGTCATCGAGCGTATTGTAGTTCAGCGTGTTCGAAAGGATGGACTGGGTCCAGTCCTCACCGCGGATCAGAGCCTGATACGGTTCTGCGAGATTCGCGTTGTTCTGCCAGTCGCCCTTACCTTCATAATTGATCTGCTTATAGGTATACTTGAACGTCGTCGACAGGTTCTCGGTGATCGGCGCTGTTACGCGCAGTGCGAAGCCCTGTTCGTCGTAGTTGTAATAGTCTTCGCTCTTGCTCTGGTTCTTGAAGAGATCGAAACCAGCCGCCAGACGGTAGCCGAGGAAATAGGGCTCGGTGAAGGACAGCGAGTAGGTACGCGCATCGTCTTCACCCGCACCGGCGGCGACACGGATGTACTGCCCGCGACCGAGGAAGTTCTTTTCTTCGACCGATGCCTCGAGCAGCACGCCGTCGTTCTGCGAGTAACCCGCACCGATACCGAACGAGCCGGTCGACTGGTCTTCAACGTCGACCACGATCACGACGCGGTCAGGAGCGCTGCCGCCGGCGGTCGAGATATTGACCTTGGAGAAATAACCGAGCGCTTCAAGGCGGCGCTTTGCAGCGGTGATGATCGTCTGATTGAACGCATCGCCTTCGGAAATATCGAATTCACGACGGATGACGTAATCACGCGTACGGGTGTTGCCACGGATTTCGATACGCTCGACGTAAGCGCGCTCACCCTGATCGACGATGTAGGTCACGCCGATGGTGTTGCCAGACATATCACGGTCGCCGCGCGGCGTAACGCGGGCGAAGGGATAACCTTCACCGGCAACGCGCTTGGAAATCGCTTCCATGCTCTGCTGAACTTCCTTGGCGCTGTAGCTTGCACCCTGGCGGGTTTCTACGAGGCCCTGAAGTTCGGAACCGTCAACACCCGGAACAGTCGATTCGACTGCGACGTTGCCGAAGTCGTACTTCTTGCCTTCGTCGACCGTGATGGAGATGGTGTATTCGTTTTTGGACTCATCCAGCACCGCGTCGGAGGACACGACCCGGAAGTCGGCATAACCGCGATTATAATAGAACTGGCGCAGCGCCTCTTCGTCGGCGCGCAGCTTGTCCTCGTTATAGACGTCCTTGCGCGTCAGGAACGACAGCATATTGGACTTCTTGGTATTGATCACAGCGGCCAGACGACCGTCGCTGTAGGAATTGTTGCCGATGAAATCGATGCGGCCGATCTTTGTGCGTTCACCTTCGTTGATGACAAAAGCAATGTTCACACGACCCTGACCGACAGACACGGTCTGCGTGGTGATTTCCACATCGCTGCGACCGATAGCGGAATAGGCTTCCTTGATGCGGGCGATATCCGCCGTCACGATTGCCTGGTTGAACGGGCCCATCGGCTGGGTCTGCACGATGCCGGCGAGCTTGTCGTCCTTGATCTTGCGGTTACCGTTGAAGACAACCTGGTTGACAAGCTGGTTCTCATTGACCGTCACGACCAGCGTGCTGCCGGAAACGCGCATGGAGACATTCGAGAAGTAACCGGTGGCGTAAAGACGCTTCACCGATTCATCGATGTCGGAATTGGAAAAATTCTTACCCGGCGCAATGGTGATGTTGGAGCGCACGGAGTCCGCACCGGACCGTTCAGCCCCGCGAACGTCAATCTTGCTGATGACGGCTGCATTTGCAACGCCAGCAGAGGCAAGCACGCCAAGGCCCGCAACCGAAGAAACACCGGCAGACAGAGCAACCGCCGACACAGCGTTCAAAAATCTTGAACCAGCCTTCATTTCAATTCTTACCTTTTTACGTTGTCCCTCAGCGGGCGGAACCCGACTCCGGCCATGTGCGTCGTTTTACCTGCTTTTCCCCTACAAGCAAGCGTGAACGTTAAATTCTGTTTACTTCGTGCTCCAGAGTGGCTCATTCGCCACTTCGGCATAAAAACACGGTAAACAAATAACTAACAAAACCGTTAAAACACAATCCTCAGCCGATCAAGCTGCTGATATCGTTCCATGTTGCAAAAACCATCAGACCCAGAATCATCATCATGCCGATACGGAACGCCACTTCCTGCGCCCCCGCACCGAGCGGCCTGCCGCGGATGGCCTCGATGGCGTAGAATACCAGATGGCCACCGTCCAGCACCGGAACAGGCATGAGGTTCAAAAGACCGATCGAGACGGAAAGAACGGCGGCGAGCTGAATAACGGCGGAAATGCCGAGCGTCGCCATCTGGCCGGATGCCTGCGCGACACGCACGGGGCCACCGAGCTGATCGGCATTCATGCGCCCTGTCACGAGATTGCCGATATAGTTGAAAGTGCCGGTGATGACATGGCCCGTTTCGCGCACGCCCTCAGCCACCGCCTCTGACGGCGAATATTCGATGTGCCGGAAATTGCCGCTGGTCTGGTCGGTGACGATGCCGATGATGCCCATTTCCAGCTTGTTGCCGAACTGGTCTGTGGTTTCGGTACGGGTTGGGACCATAGGCAGCTTGAGTTCCTCACCTGCCCTTTCGACGGTTACCGTAATCGGCGTGCCCGGCCTGATGCCGACATAACGGCGGACATCCTCGAAGGTCATCACTTTTTCGCCATCGATCGCCACCAGCCGGTCGCCGGGCTTTACGCCGGCTGTTGCGGCGGCGCTGTTTTCACGCACCTCCGCCACGACAGGATCAGCGATCATCCGGCCGTAGATGCCGAAAAGCACCGCAAAAATGAGAATTGCGAGAATGAAATTTGCGATCGGGCCGGCAGCAACCGTGGCCGCCCTTTTCCACAGCTTTGCGCCGGAAAGCGTCTGCGCCCTCTCCTCCAGCGACATATGCGACAGGCCGGAACTATCCGGCTTGCTCGCCGCATCTTCGTCGCCGAAGAACTTGACATAGCCGCCGAGCGGAATTGCCGAAAGCTTCCATCGCGTGCCGCGCTTGTCGGTGAAACCGATCAGCTCGGGGCCGAAGCCGATGGAGAATGCGGTGGATCGGATGCCGCACCAGCGGCCGACAAGGTAATGCCCCATCTCATGAACGAAAACGAGCAGGGAAAGCACCAGTATGAAGGGCACTATATAGCCGGTCAGAAAGCCCGTCGCCGCCATTATTGTGTTCATGACAATCTGCCCTTTATGTCGTGACCTATCGCGACGCCTAGAAACCCGGCAGCAGACCGCCGCCCGATCCGGGCACGTCTCCGGTTGCCGCCGCATGCACGAAAGCTATGAGGAATACCGTAAAGCAGGCGAAAACAAGACCGTCAACACGGTCCATGAAGCCGCCATGGCCAGGAATGAGATGGCTGGAATCCTTGACCTGGAAACGGCGTTTCACGAAGGATTCAAAGAGATCGCCGATCTGGCTGAATACCGAAAGGACGAGTGCGAGCCCAACAAGCAACAGGCTGATCCTGCCGTGATAGGCCATGGAGACCGCAGCGCCGCCGATCACCGCCGCCACAGCACCACCAACGGCGCCGGACCAGGTCTTGCCGGGCGAAATCGAAGGCGCAAGTTTCGGCCCGCCAATGGCGCGTCCAACGAAGTAGGCCAGGATATCCGTCGACCAGACGACGGCGAAAATGAACAGGATGGAAGCGAACCCGGCCAGTTCGTCACCGCGGATAGCCGCTAGCGATATGCCGCTCAGTCCCGCGTAAAAAATGCCGCCCACCAGCCACCAGTTCTTGCCGCGCAAAACCGGAAACAGCGCCGCAGTCAGCGTGAAGCCGGATAAAAGCGGCAGATCGAGCGAGGACTCGCCGAAGATCGTATTGCCGGCGATGACGGCAACCGCAAACCAGCCCCAGGCATTACCGGTCGAGTTGGTCTCCGACATCCGGGTAATCGTCGACCACTCATAATAGATGAGGATCGCCAGAAGACCGGCAACGATGCGGAATAAAATGCCGCCATACCAAGTCGCGGCCAGAATGACCGCGGCCATGACGATTGCGGACACGATCCGCAGTCTGAGTTCACGGCTCATCAGGCGCCTGCCACGGCAACCTGCTCAGCCAGAGCACCGAAGCGGCGGTCACGCGTTGCATATTGCTCAATTGCGGAGAAGAACCGCTGGCGGTCGAAGTCGGGCCAATATTCCGGCACGAACAGGAACTCGGAATAGGCTGCCTGCCAGAGCAGGAAGTTCGATAGGCGCTCCTCGCCGCTGGTGCGGATGATGAGATCCGGATCCGGCATTCCCGATGTATCGAGCCTCGTTGAAATCATCTCAGGCGTAATGGCGTCAGCACTGAGCCGGCCTTCGGCGACATCACGGGCGATTGACGCTGTCGCGCGGGCAATCTCGTCACGGCTGCCGTAATTAAAGGCGATCACCAGCGTCAGCTTGGTATTGGCAGCCGTCATCTGCTCCGCCTCTTCGAGGAGAGAGCGTATATCGGTCTTCAGCCCCTGCCGGTCGCCAATGATCCGCACGCGGACATTTTCGCGATGCAGTTCCGCAAGGTCGCGACGGATGAAGGCCTTCAGAAGGCCCATCAGATCGCTCACCTCGGATTCGGGTCTGCGCCAGTTTTCCGAGGAGAAAGCGAACAGCGTGAGATAGCTGATACCGCAGTCGCCTGCCGCACGCACGGTCTCGCGCACGGCCTCAACCCCACGGCGATGCCCCATCACGCGCGGAAGTCCGCGCTGCTTTGCCCAGCGGCCATTGCCATCCATGATGATGGCGACGTGCTCGGGTATGGAGGAACGTGTCGTCGTCGGCATATCGATCCAGTAACAGGCAGCGCGGAATTAAAACGAATAAAATACAGGTCTATCGCGAGCGATATCAGACCTGCATGATTTCCTTTTCCTTCTCGGCAAGCAAGCGGTCAATTTCCGAAATCGTGTCGTCGGTCATTTTCTGCACTTTTTCCGACTGTCCACGGCTTTCGTCCTGACCGATATCACCATCTTTTTCGGCTTTTTTCAGGCCGTCCATGCCGTCCCGGCGCACATGGCGAATCGCCACTTTTGCTTTTTCGGAATATTCGTGGGCCACCTTGACGAGCGATTTGCGGCGCTCTTCGTTGAGTTCAGGCAGCGGAATTCTGAGGTTCTGGCCGTCCACGATCGGGTTAAGACCGAGATTGGATTCGCGGATCGCGCGGTCGACGGCATTGACCATCGACTTGTCCCAGATGTTGACGCCGAGCATGCGCGGCTCCGGAACGGTGATGTTTGCAACCTGGTTGAGCGGAACACGCGAGCCATAGGCATCGATGGTCACCGGGTCGAGAATATTGGCCGAAGCGCGGCCGGTGCGCAGCGATGCGATATCGCTCTTGAATGCATTGATGGCACCATCCATGCGGCGCTTGATATCGTTGAGGTCAATACCACTCATCTTGATACTCCATCTCTATCGGCCAAGGCGGCCGGAATCCGCCCCGGAGGCGACGTCGTTTTTTTGATTATTTGTCGTGCACGATGGTCTTGCGACCACCGCCGGTCAATATCTGCGCGAAACCGCCCTTCTCGTGGATCGAGAAAACGATGATCGGGATGTGGTTTTCGCGAGCGAGAGCAACAGCTGCGATATCCATCACCGCCAGCCCCTTGCCGAGCACTTCGCTATGGGTCAGCTCGTCGAAACGGGTGGCTGTCGGATCCTTCTTCGGGTCGGCGGAATAGATGCCATCCACCTGGGTACCCTTGAAGATCGCCTCGGCGCCCATTTCCGCGGCGCGCAAGGCTGCGGCAGAATCGGTGGTGAAGAACGGGTTGCCCGTGCCGCCGGCAAAAATCACCACGCGACCCTGGGCCAGATGGTGAAGGGCAGCGCGCTGCGAGAAGCTCTCACAGATTTCCGGCATCGCGATTGCCGAGAGAACGACCGTGTCGATGCTGAGCTTGCGCAGCGAGGTTGCAAGTGCCAGCGCGTTGATGACGGTTGCCAGCATGCCCATATGGTCGCCAGTGACGCGGTCGCCGCCCTTGGACGCCACGGCCACGCCGCGGAAAATATTGCCACCGCCGACGACGACGCCGACTTCAACGCCCATCGCCCTCGCCTCGGCAATATCGGAGGCGATACGGTCGGCCACCGCCACATCGATACCGAAACCCTGGTCGCCCATGAGGGCTTCACCGGAAGCCTTGAGAAGAACACGTTTGTAGATCGGCTTGGAAGACATCATGACTCCTCGGAAATGTAACCGAAACGCGGATACACGAAGGGCACCGCGTTGTCACGCGATGCCCTCCCGTTTTCCCAAGATTGGGTAAATATAATCAGCCCTTGGCGACGGCTGCGACTTCTGCCGCGAAATCGCTTTCTTCCTTTTCGACGCCTTCGCCGAGCAGCAGGCGAACCATGCCCGTCACTTCGATGGAAGCGCCGGCTTCCTTTTCGACTTCCTTGATGGCAGCGCCAACAGTGATGTCGGGGTTGATAACGAAAGCCTGCGACAGAAGGGCGACTTCTTCGAAGAACTTGCGCATGCGGCCATCAACCATCTTTTCGATGATGGCTTCCGGCTTGCCGGATTCACGGGCCTGTTCGATGAAGACGTTGCGCTCGCGTTCAGCAACAGCGGCGTCGACTTCTTCAGCGCGGATGGCGAGCGGGTTGGTCGCAGCGATGTGCATGGCAACCTGACGGCCGATGGAGTTCAGAACGGCCTTGTCGCCTTCCGACTTCAGGGCAACCAGAACGCCGAGCTTGCCGATGCCGTCGCCGGCGGCGTTGTGGACGTAGGTCGCAACAACACCGTGCGGCACTTCGAGTGCAGCCGAGCGGCGCAGCGTCATGTTTTCGCCGATGGTGGCAATCGCGTCCTTGATGCTGTCGGCAACAGACTTGCCGGTTGCCGGATAGGTCGCAGCGGAAACAGCGTCAACGGTGCCGTCGGTTGTCAGAGCAACCTGCGCAATACCGCGGATGAGGTCCTGGAACGCGTCGTTACGGGCAACGAAGTCGGTTTCGGAGTTGAGTTCGACAACAACAGCCTTGTGACCCATGGTGGCAACGCCGATCAGACCTTCGGCAGCCGTGCGGCCGGACTTCTTGTCGGCCTTTGCGATGCCCTTGGCGCGCAGCCAGTCGATTGCCGCTTCCATGTCGCCATTGGTTTCAGCAAGAGCCTTCTTGCAGTCCATCATGCCTGCGCCAGACTTCTCGCGCAGTTCCTTCACCATTGCGGCTGTGATTTCGGTCATTGTTTGCCTCTTATCGGTTCGATCGGTCAGTCGGCGGAATTTGCCGTGCCGAAGTTCTGGGTGATGACTGTACCCGGCCGCACACCCTTTGAAACCCGGAGGTTCCGGGATGGGCATGCGCATTCCCAAGTGCTGCGGCGTCGCCATACATCGAAATGATGGGTGCCGCTCTAGTGTGACAGCGTTATGAAGACTGCCTGCCGTTCCAACCACATCGGACGCCTTCGGTTTTAGAAAAACACATGGCGGAGCGGTTAGAAACGAACAAGGCCGTCAACCCATTGAAGGTCTTTGACGGCCTTGTCATATCCTGGTCGAGGAGACGGCGATTAAGAAATCGCCGCCAGACAGGGCCTAAATCAGGCGCCAGCCTCGTCTTCGAGAGCGGGCTCAATCGGAGCTTCTTCAGAAGCGCCGATGTCGCGGCCGGAAGCGCCCTGCTGACGTGCGATACCGTCGATGGCAGCGCGGGCGATCAGGTCGCAATAAAGCGAGATGGCGCGCGAGGCATCGTCGTTACCGGGGATCGGATAGTCGATGTGATCCGGGTCGCAGTTGCTGTCGATGATCGCAACGACCGGAATGCCAAGACGCTTGGCTTCTTCGATCGCGATCTTTTCCTTGTTGGTGTCGATGATGAACATCAGGTCCGGAACGCCGCCCATATCGCGGATACCGCCGAGAGCCTTTTCAAGCTTTTCGCGTTCGCGCTCGAGGGTCAGACGCTCTTTCTTGGAATAGCCGGAGCCTTCCGAGTTCAGGATTTCGTCAACCTTGCGCAGACGCTGGATCGAGTTCGAAATGGTCTTCCAGTTGGTCATCATGCCGCCGAGCCAGCGGGAGTTGACGTAGTACTGGGCCGAACGCTTTGCGCTGTCGGCAATGATTTCCGACGCCTGGCGCTTGGTGCCAACGAACAGAACGCGGCCGCCACGGGCAACGGTGTCGGACACGACCTGAAGGGCGCGCGACAGCATCGGAACGGTCTGAGCCAGGTCGATGATGTGGATGTTGTTACGGTCGCCGAAGATGTACGGCTTCATCTTCGGGTTCCAGCGATGCGTCTGGTGACCAAAGTGAACACCAGCTTCGAGAAGCTGACGCATAGAAAAATCGGGCAATGCCATGCCTTGTTACTCCTTTTCCGGTTTAACCCCCGCGAAGCGAACAGCACCGATTTTCATCGATACCACCGGGCGGAACGGACCGGATTTCTCCCGGAACATCCCAAGCTTCGCGTGTGGAATGGTGAGCCGCATACAGTCGCCCGCATGAAAATGCAAGCATTTATGCGAAAAAACCGCAAGAATGGCCCGCGTTTCAGCGAACAGGTTTGTTTTCGCAGGTTTCGGGCTTGAGAATATCAAGCTTCGCAAGCTTTCCCGTCAGGACGAAATCGCCGTAATCCATCGTCAGATCGCGGGTGATTCCGTTTTCGTAAAGCTTGAACGACATGCGGTAGATCGGCAGGGCGTCGGTGCCGGTCTTATCGTTGTAATAGGCGATGGTCACCGGCCAGAATGCCGCCTTGGCGAATTCGCCAGCCTTGCCGGCGTCGGCATCGCCATCCTTCGGCATCTGCGACTTGCCGACCAGTGTGGACGTGATCAGGCTTTCATCACCATCGTCGGAACCGTCGAAAATGCGCGATTCGAAAATGCGTTTTCCCTGTTTCGCATGCTCGATGACCTGGAACATGTGCTGCGTCGGAAATTCGCTTGCGACGAGACTGACCTGTCGGGCATCCGGGCGGGTCAGATCGACCTTCACGCCATCGGTGCCGTCGATTGCAGCTCCCTGCACTTCCTTGTCCAGCTTGTCATCGGTGTAGGACTTGGTCTCGAAGGTGAACTTCTTGGCAGCGAGGTCCTCGAAGGTCTTGGTCTGCTGGTCGGTCATGCGAACCGCATCGCCGGTGTTGATCTGCGTCACGAAGCGGAAATCCGTCTTGTAACCCTGACAGGCCGAACCGGTGAATTCATAAACCATGCGGCCGGTCATGCCCTCGATGCCGGAGCGGTCCGACGCATCCTTGAGCTCGAGATCGTAGACAGCGCGATGGGCGACGAGATCCGGAACGGCGATGGGCAAGGCATTGGCAGCGTTTGACAGGCCGGTCATAAGCCCTGTTGCGGCAACGAAACCAAGCGTCCTGACAAACATGCAATATCTCCTGTTGGACTCGCTGCTCATATTGTACAAGCAACCGCCCGGCTTTTGGATCAACATCTTCTGAATGCCGGATTCTTGAAGGATTTACAACAAAACCGGAGACGAAAATGTCTGACGTCATCGAAGGCCGCCTCAAGGAACTTGGCTTTACGCTTCCTGTCGCCGCAGCACCAGCCGCAAACTACGTTCCGTTCACCATCAGCGGCAATCTTCTTTATGTATCAGGTCAACTGCCGATGGAATCGGGCAAGATTGCGGTGACAGGCCTCGTTGGCCGCGATGTCGACGTTGCAAGCGCCCAGCGCGCGGCCGAATTATGCGCCGTCAACATTCTCGCACAGGTCAAGGCCGCTTTGAATGGCGACCTCTCGAAAATCCGCCGCGTCATCAAGCTGAATGGCTTCGTTGCGTCCGTTCCGGAGTTCGTGGAGCAGCATCTCGTCATCAACGGCGCTTCCAATCTCATTGCCACAGTTCTCGGTGAGCCCGGCAGACATGCCCGCGCGGCCGTCGGCATGGCGTCCCTGCCCTTCAATGCGTCAGTCGAAATCGACGCCATCGTGGAAATCGACGTATGACGCTCAAGCTTTCCTGGTTGACGGCTCAACCAGTCGCCCATCGTGGCTATCATGATCTCAACAAGGCGGTCTGGGAAAACACGATTTCCGCCTTTTCCCGCGCCATCGAGGCCGGTTTCGCCATCGAATGCGACGTGCAGCTGGCCGCCGACAGCGTGCCGGTGGTTTTCCATGACCACGATCTGGAAAGGCTGACCGGCATCAAGGGCGATGTGCGGGAACGCACGTCGGCGGAACTGGCGATGCTCTCTGTTGGGCAGACCAAGGACCGCGTCCCCGCCCTCAAGCAGCTTCTGACGCTCTGCGCCGGCAAGGTGCCGCTCGTCATCGAGCTGAAAGGTCGTGAAGGTGAAGGCGTCGACGATGGTTTCGCCGAAGCGGTGCTGGAAGACCTCGAGGGTTACAAGGGCCATGTAGCGCTGATGAGCTTCGATCATCATCTGCTGAAGGACCTGAAGGCTGCGGGCTCGCCCTGGCCGCTCGGGCTGACGGCGGAAGGCGACAAGCCGGAAGACTTCTTCAGGAATGACGAAGCGATGCAACTGGGGCTCGATTTCATCTCCTATCATTGGGGTCATCTGCCCAACAGCTTCATCGAAGCGCAAAGAAAACTCGGGCTTCCAGTGATTACCTGGACGGTAAGGGATGAAAATGCGCGCGCGACTACCTATAAATATGCGGACCAGATGACATTCGAAGGTTTCGACCCGAGAGAGAACCCGTCCGCCACGGCATGACAGAAGATTATTCCATACGCGTTGCGCAATCCTTCACGGATATCGATCCGGAAAGCTGGAACCAGCTTTCCGGAGTTTCACGCAACATGCTAGGAAAATACTACAACCCCTTTATTTCCCACGCGTTTTTATCCTCCATGGAAGATTCAGGCTCGGCGACGGCAAAGACCGGCTGGCTTGGACATCACCTGCTGCTGGAAGATGCCGCGGGAACGCTTGTCGGCGCCGTGCCGGCCTATCTGAAAAATCACAGCCAGGGCGAATATGTCTTCGACCACGGCTGGGCGGATGCTTTCGAGCGGGCCGGCGGCCATTATTATCCAAAGCTGCAATGTTCAGTTCCCTTCACGCCTGCGACCGGGCCGAGGCTGCTTGTTTCCGAAGCCGTGGATGCCACCCGCTTCAAGCCGCTTCTGGCCTCCGGTCTCGCGCAGGTGACGGAAAAGATCGGTGTTTCCTCCGCGCATGTCACGTTTCTGGAAGAGGATGATCTGTCTGCCCTGCTGCCGCGCGATTTCCTGCACAGGAAAGACCAGCAGTTCCACTTCATCAATCACGGTTATCGCGACCACGATGATTTTCTCGACGCCCTCTCCTCACGCAAACGCAAGGGGCTGAAAAAGGAACGCCGCGCCGCGCTAGAACATGGCATCGAGATCGACTGGCTGACCGGCAGCGATCTGACTGAAGATATCTGGGACCAGTTCTTCGCCTTCTACATGGATACCGGCAGCCGCAAATGGGGCCGGCCCTATCTGACGCGGAAGTTCTACTCGCTGATCGGCGAACGCATGGCTGATGATGTGCTGCTGGTGATGGCGAAACGCGAGGGGCGCTACATTGCCGGGGCGATCAACTTCATCGGTTCGGATGCGCTTTATGGCCGCCACTGGGGCTGCATCGAGGATCATCCCTTCCTGCATTTCGAGGTCTGTTACCATCAGGCAATCGATTTCGCGCTGGCAAATGGATTGAAACGGGTCGAAGCCGGTGCCCAGGGCGAACACAAGCTGGCGCGTGGTTATGTGCCGGTCACTACCCATTCGGCGCATTTCATCGCCCATCCGGGCCTGCGCCGCGCCATTGCCGATTATCTTCAGCGCGAGCGCGAAGAAGTCGAGCATATCGGCGATTATCTTGATGAACACACGCCCTTCCGCAAGGGCGAGAGACAGGAACACGAACCGGACGCATAGTCCGCGACGAGGAGATCACCGATGGCCAGCGCCTATGACGACAACAATATCTTCGCAAAAATCCTGCGCGGCGAAATTCCGAGCCACAAGCTCTATGAAGATGAGCATACGCTGGCCTTCATGGATGTGATGCCGCAGGCACCCGGCCATCTGCTCGTCGTTCCCAAGACCGGCTCCCGCAATCTTCTCGATGCCGACCCTCAAGTGCTGGCAAGAACCATTGCCGTGGTGCAGAAACTCGCCGTAGCCGCCAAGGAAGCCTTCGATGCGGATGGCGTCTTCGTCGCGCAGTTCAACGAACCGGCGGCCGGCCAGACGGTGTTCCACCTGCATTTCCACGTCATTCCGCGCAAGGAAGGCGAGCCGTTGAAACCGCATTCCGGTGCCATGGCCGACGGCGAGGTGCTGAAGGCTCATGCGGAGAAGATAAGGGCGGCGCTTGCTTCGTGACGCTGGCTAAACACGCAACGTCATCCTCGGCCTTGTGCCGAGGATCTAACGTATCGTGAAATCAATCGGTTGCAGATGCTCGGGACAGGCCCGAGCATGACGGAGGATAGGTTTTCTGACCTATCACTCGACAGGACGGTAGGCATTCCGATCCGGCCACGGCCAGCCTACCAGCACGGCCATATCCGGCCGAAAAATTTCCACCTTCAGCGGATAACAGGCCGCCATGTCACTTGAATGCGTGGCACTGCAATCGCCGCCCGGGCAGGCGGAAAGCGCACCGATGAGGTCGATTTCCGCGAATAATTCCAAATAGTCACCCGGCCGCACCGGGCTCGCCTTCATGAAATATTGGTGTGTATCGCGGGTGAAACCGGTGCACATGAAGACATTCAGCACATCATGCACATGCGGCTCGGCCTCTCGGAACGACAGGCCCCTGGCGGAAGCGAGCGCGTTTGTCAGGTTCGAATGGCAGCAATGATGATAATCGCCACCACTCAGCAGCTTGTTGGTATAGGGATCGCAGCGGGTGCCAATCACATCATGCACACCGCCGCCATCCTCGTCGAAGCCATACCATGACAGCGTATCATGGGTGATTGTCGCCATCGGTCGCAGGGATGGCAGGTTGCTCCACAGCCGGTTGCCGACGGAAACATGGGTGGCATGCAACGCGCGCGTCTTCCCGCTGAAAAAGCGCTCGTTCAGATCATGGGCGTTCCAGAGATTCAAATCCCCCACCTGCGGGCCTTCGATGCTGACGATACGGAAAAAATGCCCCTTGGGTACAGTGAAGGTGCGGCCGCCACGCGGGGGTATGATGACCTCATCGATCTTCTCCATGCCGTTCTTTGCTTGCACGAGACGCGCAAGGTCCGGGGCCTCCAGCGTGCCGTTCGGATAAACAACGACAGGACTGATGGCGCGGCGCTCGGCGGCATCCACGGGTTCGGCAGCAGGCATGGTAGTCATGAAATCCTCGGAGAAAGACGTAATCGACGTGATAATTGCGCCATGTCCACCCCGCTGACAAGACAGGTTTTTCTTGCGCTCAGCCCAAGCCTCACTTAGCCTCATCGATCATGACACTGCCACCACTCGCCACCCTTCGTGCTTTCGAAGCCGCCGCCAGAAAGGCAAGTTTTGCACTGGCCGCGCAGGAACTCGGCATGACAGCCACTGCGGTGAGCCAGCATGTGCGCAATCTGGAAGCATGGCTTGGGGTCGCACTGTTCGAGCGCCACGCGCGCGGCGTCAGGCTTACCCCCGCCGGAATGGAATTTGGCAACACGGTCTCGGGCAGCCTGCGGCAGATCGCTTCCGGCGCGGAGCGCATCCGCCGGGGTCACGACCGCATGACCGTGCGCCTTGCCAGCCTGCCTTCGGTGGTGGCGCATTTTCTCACGCCCCGGCTGCCCCGCTTCCGGGCCTTGCATCCAGACATACAGGTGTCGATCAGCTATTCCGGCGCGCAGCATATAAGCGCAGCCGATCTCACCATCGGGCATGGGATATCCTTCGGGGAAAATGCCGTGGCCCTGTTCAGCGCAGAAACACGTCCAACCTGCGCGCCCAGCTATATCGCCAGTGCTGGTCCCTTCAATGACGAGGCCAGCCTGTTACGCGCGGAACTGCTGCATGATGATACCGAGACGGCATGGAGAGGCTGGTTTGCGGTTGGTGACATGTCGCTACCTTACGGTGCAGGTCCGATTTTCGCGGATTTTAATCTACTGGTTACAGCCTTGAAAGCGGGACAGGGTATCGGCCTCTGCCCGACGGCACTTCTCCGTGAAGAGATCGCCGAGGGCCAGTTGACGGTGCTTTTCGACCGGGCCGTCGATACGGATAAATATTACTGGCTCATCCGACCGGAAGAGATGACCGCATCGGCGCGCCTTCTCGCTGACTGGTTGGTGGCGGAAGCGCGTGGGAGCGACCTGACGTAGAACAAGCAGGCATTAAAAACCGCGCAAAAACAGCCCAGCCGCTAGAAGCACAATTGGAACCGCCACACCGACGATGACGCGCTGGCCGGCAACCAGAAATGCGATGAAACCGAGGGTGGCCGCGCCGATGCGCAGCCACATGGGCGACGCTTCCAGCGATCCTGTTGGAAAGACGATGAGCTTGGCGGTGACGGCCATGACCAGTGCGGTGGCGACCGCCCTCACCCAATAAAGCGCTTCGGAATCCTCTTTCAACCGGTTACCGGCGAGGACGCCGAGCCAGCGCCAGAGATCGGTCGCCAGCCAGCCTGCGATGGCGATGAACAGATACGGCGCCCACCAGTTATCGGTCATCATGGTTCGCCCTCTGGTGAGACGGGTTTGATCCGGCGGCGGAAAACGTAGCGATCGATGACATAGGCCAAAGTGCCGCCACCAATACCGGCATAGAGAATATCGAATTCCGGCGCGACCACCGCAAAGGCGGGTCCAGCAATCACGCCGATGACGAAGGCAACCTTGACGACGGAATGGCGGGCCGAAGCCCAGATGGATGCGATGAAATAGACCGGCGTCAGAAAGAACAGCACACCCGCAACGAGCGGCGGAAACGCGGCGACGACGCCGTAACACAGGCCAACGATGATGGCGTTGACGACCGTGAGCGTGATGCCGAAACCGGCGAACCAGGCAGCGCGTGCTTCACGCGGCACCTTTGAAAGATTTTGCGTAGCGAAGACCCAGGCTGTGATCGCGACGAAATGCGAGAGAAACAGCAAGATCCATGTCGGCGTCTTCGCACCGCGCATTTCCGGAACGATGGAGGCGACCATCGGCATCATCCTCACGGAAGACAGCGTGACCGCCAGAAAACAGGCGGCAAGGTTGGCGCCGCCGACCATGGAGCCGATCAGGATCATCTTGGCCGGCAAGGCCCAGATGACAAGCGTCATGAACACCGCTTCGCCGCGTGCCACCCCGGATTCGAGCGCAAAGGCGCTGAAACCGACGAAAGACGTCATGAGAATGAGCGAGGGCAGCGAGAAAATGCCCCGCATTCCCCGGAAGAACCAGCCGCTGAGGGGGATGACTTCGCTTTCGGCAGTCTGCATTTGAATTCCATCAGGAATGGACAGGCATGAAAATGCCGGGCTCTCGCCCGGCATCCGTCTATAGGTCAAAGACCTGGACTACTTCTTCTTTGGTACTTTCGGCACCGTATTGGTCTTGCGGCGCGGCTTGTCCTCATCAGACTTGTCGGCCTCGGCCACCAGAATCTCAGCCTCATCGGCAGTCTTTGCCGCCTTGGAAGCCGTTTTCGCTTTGGCTTTCGGCTTGCCCGGCGATTTCGCCGCCTTCAGCTCGGCTTCCGGCTGCGGTTTCACGGGCGCGGTCTCCGGCAGAACCTCGAGAATCAGACCGTCGGAGCCGTCATCCTTCTTGCCAACGGTGACACTGACGACGCCACCCTTCTTCAGCTTGCCGAAGAGGATTTCATTGGCGAGCGGCTTCTTGATGTGTTCCTGGATCACGCGCGACAGCGGGCGGGCACCCATCTTTTCGTCGTAACCCTTTTCCGCCAGCCAGGAGATCGCATCCTCATGCAGGTCGAAGGTGACGTTACGTTCGGAGAGCTGGGTTTCCAGCTGCATGACGAACTTCTGCACGACCTTGTGGATAACGGCTGTTGGCAGCGACGAGAACGGAATGATCGCATCCAGACGGTTGCGGAACTCCGGCGTGAACAGGCGGTTGATCGCCTCTTCATCCTCACCCGTGCGGCGCGAAGAGCCGAAACCGATCGCCGATTTCGCCATTTCGGACGCACCCGCATTGGTCGTCATGATCAGGATGACGTTGCGGAAGTCGATCTTCTTGCCGTTATGGTCGGTCAGCGAGCCGTGGTCCATCACCTGCAACAGGATGTTGTAGATATCAGGATGCGCCTTTTCGATTTCGTCCAGCAGCACCACGGAATGTGGATGTTGATCGACGCCGTCGGTCAAAAGACCGCCCTGATCGAAGCCGACATAACCGGGAGGTGCGCCGAGCAGACGTGAGACGGTATGGCGCTCCATATATTCCGACATGTCGAAGCGCAGCATCTCGACACCGAGCGAGGCGGCAAGCTGCTTGGCCACTTCCGTCTTGCCCACGCCCGTCGGGCCGGAGAAGACATAGGAGCCGATCGGCTTGTTCGGCTCGCGCAAGCCGGCACGCGCCAGCTTGATGGCGGTCGCCAGCGCCTCGATGGCGATGTCCTGACCATAAACGACCGAGCGCAGTTCCTTTTCAAGATTGGCGAGAACCATCTCGTCATCCTTGGAAACCGTCTTCGGCGGAATGCGGGCCATCGTCGCGATGGTGGCCTCGATTTCCCGTTCGGTGATCAGCTTGCGGCGCTTGGAGGCCGGCAGCAGCATCTGCGCCGCACCGGTCTCGTCGATCACGTCGATCGCCTTGTCCGGCAGCTTGCGGTCGGAGATATAGCGAGCCGACAATTCAACGGCGGCCTTGATCGCCTCGTTGGAATATCTGAGGTGATGATAGTCCTCGAAATAGGGCTTCAGACCCTTCATGATCGCAATGGCATCATCGATCGACGGCTCGTTGACGTCGATCTTCTGGAAACGGCGCACTAGCGCGCGGTCCTTTTCGAAGAACTGGCGATATTCCTTGTAGGTGGTCGAACCGATGCAGCGGATAGCACCCGATGACAGCGCAGGCTTCAACAGGTTCGATGCATCCATCGCGCCGCCGGACGTGGCGCCGGCACCGATGACGGTATGGATTTCATCGATGAACAGAACCGCGCCCGGAAACTCTTCCAGTTCCTTGACGACCTGCTTCAGACGCTCCTCAAAATCACCGCGATAACGGGTTCCGGCAAGCAGCGTGCCCATGTCGAGCGAAAAGATGGTGTCATTGGCGAGCGCCTCCGGCACCTTGCCTTCGACGATACGCTTGGCCAGGCCCTCGGCGATCGCCGTCTTGCCCACGCCCGGATCACCCACATAAAGCGGGTTGTTCTTGGAGCGGCGGCAGAGAATCTGGATGGTGCGGTTGACCTCATCGTGACGGCCGATCAGCGGATCGATCTTGCCGTTCCTCGCCTTGTCGTTGAGGTTGACGCAATAGGCCTTCAGCGCATCCTGCTGCTTCTTGGCGGACGATCCGTCTTCCTCGGGATTACCGCGGCTGGGCTTGCTTTCGCTTTCCGGCTCATCAGCGCCACGCGGCGCGCGCGTCTGCGACGTGCCCGGACGCTTGCCGATGCCGTGAGAGATGTAATTGACCGCATCGTAACGGGTCATTTCCTGTTCTTGCAGGAAATAGGCGGCATGGCTTTCGCGCTCGGCGAAAATGGCCACAAGCACGTTGGCGCCAGTCACTTCCTCGCGGCCGGACGACTGAACATGGATGACGGCGCGCTGAATGACGCGCTGGAAGCCGGATGTGGGTTTGGAATCCTCGTCATAACCGGTGACGAGGTTGGTCAGTTCGTTGTCGACGTAATCGCTGACGGTCTTGCGCAGCGCGTCGAGATCGACATTGCAGGCAGCCATAACGGCGGCGGCATCCGCGTCGTCGATCAGCGCCAGAAGCAGGTGTTCGAGCGTCGCATATTCGTGGTGACGCTCATTCGCAAAGGTCAGTGCCTGGTGCAGCGCCTTCTCGAGACTTGGGGAAAAAGTTGGCACGTTGCGATCCTCATTTCTTTTCCATGACGCACTGCAGCGGGTGCTGGTGCTGTCGGGCGAAATCCATGACCTGGCTTACTTTCGTCTCTGCGACCTCATATGTAAACACCCCACATTCACCCACGCCGTGCTGGTGCACGTGCAGCATGATGCGGGTTGCCGCTTCGCGATCTTTCTGGAAAAAACGCTCCAGAATATGGATGACGAATTCCATGGGAGTGTAGTCGTCATTCAGTAAAAGAACACGGTACAAATTCGGTCTTTTCGTTTTCGGCTTAACGCGGGTGATAACAGACGTTCCGCGGTTGGTGCCGCCGTCTTCCCCGTCGCCCTCGCCCTGCATGTAGATCGGCTTAGCGATCATCTTTCATCATTCTCCAAACTATTCTCAAACCGACAGCTGATTGCCAGGAGGGAGAACTTCGCCTCTCCATATCTAGGTCGTTAAGATGCGATTTTAAGCCCCTTGTGCAACGGTGCAATCACTATTGCGTTTGCGAAGAGGCAAACCTCGGGAAAAGTGAGGCTGTGAAGGCGGCATACGACGGAAGAGCGGAACAAACCGGCGGGAACAGCGCAACTCGGGCCGCGTGCAGACCGATTCCATAGAGCGAATGACGCGGGCGAATCCGGTTGGCCGCCGCCAGCGTCACTCCTTGTCGTCGAGCATTTCACGAACGGCGATGGCGAGTTGCTTCAGCGAGAATGGTTTCGGCAGGAAACCGAACTTGGCATCCGCCGGCAGGTTCCTGGCAAAAGCGTCCTCAGCATAACCGGAAACGAAGATGAATTTCAGGTCGGGATAGGATTTGCGCAATTCTCTCAGCAGCGACGGACCGTCCATTTCCGGCATCACGACGTCGGAGACGACGATGTCGACCTTGCCTTCCAGTTCCTCCATCACTTCCAGTGCCTCGATGCCGGAACCGGCCTCGTGCACGGTGTAGCCGCGGGTTTCCAGCATACGCTTGCCACCGCGCCGCACCGCCTCCTCGTCCTCGACCAGCAGCACGACGGCGGATTTGCCGGTGAGATCCAGCGGTTCTTCCTTCACCGGCTCCGCCGCCACGACCGGCGCGGCAGCCATCTCGCCGTCCTGTCCCATCACCTGAACGACCTCGACCACATGGCGCGGCAGATAGATGCGGAAGGCGGTTCCCTTGCCCACTTCCGATTCGGGGTAGATGTAACCACCCGACTGCTTGACGATGCCATAGACCATCGAAAGGCCAAGGCCCGTGCCCTTGCCGACTTCCTTGGTGGTGAAGAAGGGTTCGAAAATCTTGTCCATGATTTCAGGCGGAATGCCGGTGCCGTTATCGGCTACCTCCACCATGACCATGTCTTCGGCCGGGAATTCGGGACGGCCAAGCGCTGCGATTTCCTTCTCATCGACGTTGCGCGTCCTGATGGTGATTTTGCCACCATCGGGCATGGCGTCGCGCGCATTAACGCAGAGATTGATGAGCACCTGCTCGAATTGCGAAAGATCGGTCTTCACCGGCCAGAGATCGCGGCCGTAATCGACCTCCAGCTTGACATTGGTGCCTGATATCAACCGGTCGACCAGCATGCGCAGATCGCCGATCACGTCGGTCAGATTGAGTACGGCCGGACGCATCGTCTGCTTTCGCGAGAACGCGAGAAGCTGGCGCACCAGCACGGCGGCGCGGTTGGCATTGCGCTTGATCTCCATGAGATCGGCAAAGCTCGGATCGGCGGGCCGCGCCTGCAACAGCAGATGGTCGGACGAGAGCAGGATGGCGGTGAGAACGTTGTTGAAGTCGTGGGCAATGCCGCCCGCCAGCGTGCCGACCGCATTCATCTTCTGGGTCTGCGCCATCTGGGTTTCGAGCGCCTTCTGCTCGGTCACCTCGATGGCGTAAACGATCGCCACTTCTTCCGGCGCCTCGTCGTCCTGGTCGATGACGGCGTTGACGTAGAAACGGAAATGCCGGCCCTCGTCGCTCGGATGGCGGGAATCGAACGGTGCGATATCACCCTGGCGATCCTTGGCTTCGGCCAAAGCCTGTTCCAGCCGCGGCTTCTCATTGTCGTGAAGAACGGTTTCAAGTGCCACGCCTCGGTCGATATCGTCACGCCCGACGACGCCGGAAAAGAGCTTGAGGAACGGCGCGTTGATGCGCAGGATGCGGCCTTCGCCATCAAGCGAGGCGATCGCCATCGGCGTATTGTTGAAGAAGCGCGTGAAGCGCATGGCGGAGGAGGATTCCGTATCCTCCTGCCCCTTCGGACGCATCAGAACGATCGTCCGGCTCTCACCCGGCGCACCATCCTTTGCCGTAACCTGATGCACGAGGCGGGCCGGCATGCTCTGGCCGTTCACCCGGCGCATGTCGAGATCGAGGATTTCGGTGCGCTTGGCCGTGCCCTGCGGATGGACGGAATCGATCAGCGCCATGCCTTCGCCGGCGACGATATCCGAGATGGTCATCGAACCCGGCGAAAACTGCGCTAGATCGATGCCGAGCCATTCCGACAGGGTGGCGTTCAGATAAACGATCTCGCCCTTGCGGCTGGCGGAAAAGAAACCGGCAGGGGCGTGATCGAGGTAATCGATGGCGTTCTGCAATTCGCGGAAGAAACGCTCCTGATCCTCGCGCTCCGGCGTGATGTCGGCGATCTGGAAAACGTGCAGCCCCTCGCCGCCCGCATCCTTCAGCACCCGGCCTTTCAGCCTGTACCAATGCGGCCCCGCGCCGGTATCATCGCCGAGCGGTTTCAGCAGCCGGAACTCCTCGTAACCGTCGCGGCCTTCGCGCAGCACGTTGATGAGACGATAAAGCGCTTCGGTCGATTCGCGGCTGCGCGACAAAAGCGTCTCGAGGCTCTGGATGTCGCTCGCCTTCGTGGTCCCGCTCATGCGGCAATAGGTGGCGTTGGCATAGACCATATGCCCCTTGGCATCGGTGATCAGCGTGCCTTCGGGGTGGGCCGAAAGAAACCGGCGGGCAAGGCCGTCCGATTGCGATTGCGGCATCACCTCGATGAAGCCGATGATCGACGAGACGAGGAAGAAGATGCCCATCATGGCCAGCACGCCGAGAATGCCGAGCACGATTTCGTTTTCCAGCGAATCCTTGAAATAAACGAAGGCGGCCGCGGCCGCGATCAGAACCAGCGCCAGAAGCAGAATGCGCAAGACCGTGCCGGAACGGGCACGCCTGTCCACCAGCGGAAGGTCGTTGTCGCTTGTCTCGCGCACCCGTGTCATCTTGGCCTCGCAGTCGTGCAGGTCGTCATTCGGTCAGCCTTATTTCCTCGACGGAATCGGGCAGCAGAATTTGTTGTAGCAACTCGCTTGACCGTCAAAAAGCTCCGCTACCACACAAAGGCTTAAAAACGCACAGCGAAAACAGCCTGAAAGCGGTATAAATGCCTCAGAGACTACCGTCTCGTACAGCTCAGCTCTTTCACCTGGCATTGAATGCGGGGCGCGGAGCAGGCGATCTTGCCGTCAGCGACAGTGCAGACCGAGCATCCGTCCGTGAAATCGATGCAGGACGGATTGTCCCGCACGAAGTCCTTCATAGTGGCGGAAGTCTCCAATGCTTTGTCTTCCGTCGCCGTTGCCTGGTGGGGAGAACTGAAAATCGGTAGCAACAAAAAAACAACTGCAATGAGACGTGGCGCAGGAAACCCGTCTACGCGCGATGCCTTGACCATTCAGTCTCTCCCGAAGCGAAAGGATTGCAACCTTCATTGCCTCCCAGCATTGAAGGAGAGGATATGGCGTTTTGGTGGCGTCGTTGCGATCGACGCGTCTATCCTGTGGGGCGAAATGAATAAACTTTGTATCGCACTTAAAAAAATCGTCTTTTCCTGTTTCGCGTTCACACTATAAGAACCACGGCAATATTAATTGTCCAAGAAACTGAAATGCCAAAAAATCTGAAGGGATGATCTCCATGATGGAAGATTTTATCGGCACCTATGGCAACAATCTCATCGTCGCCGTTGTCGGTGTGGGTGTGGCGCTTCTCGTTCTGGCGATCGCTTTGTGGCTCCTGCGCAGGCGAAGCGGTTCATCGCCCTTCATCCGTGGTGGTCGCAACCGGCAGCCGCGCTTGCAGGTTCTCGACGCGACGGCCGTGGATGCGCGCCGCCGTCTGGTTCTCGTGCGTCGCGATAATGTCGAACATCTGGTCATGATCGGCGGCCCGACCGATATCGTCATCGAAAGCGGTATCGGCGCGATCCCGATCGTCCGGGACGTGCAGGAGCCGGAACTGAAGGCACTGCCGCGCCAGGAAAGCGAACAGAAGAGAGCCGAACCGTCGATCCCGCAGGAACGCCGCGCCGCCCTGCCACAGCAGCCTGTTGTGGCCGCAGCTCCGGTTTCCGCCCCCGAAGAACCCGTCAAGCAACCACAGCGGCCGGAGCCGTCCAAGCCGGCACCCGTTTCGCGTCCCGCACCTGTTGCGGCAACCGCTGCCCCCATGCCACCACGTCCATCGACACCACCGCAACCCGTGCCGCCCGCGGCAATCTCGCGGGAGCCCGCTCCGCCGGCAAGGCAGGCCGCACCCGAGCGGACCCGCCCCGCGCCGCCGCCTATCCCAGCGGCAGCCGTCCCGGCCGCAACCGTCCTGCCCATGACCGCTGCATCACTCGATATGCCGGCGGCACCAGCAGAGCCAAAGCGGACCGAGCCTTTCGTACAGGCTCCGGCCACAGCACCCGTCGCGCCGCCGATCCCCGCCCAGATGCCCGAACAGGCAAAGCTAGCGGAAGAGCGGCCCGTGGAGCTTGCCCCGCCGGTCTTTGCAGCGCGAGAGCCGGTGATCGACCAATCCATCGCCGCCGATTTTCTCGACGCTGCCCGCGACCGGGTTCTTCCTGACCTGAAGCCGGGCCAGAATACATCGCCCGCTCCTTTTCCGCCGAGGCCTGAAAACCCGCCTGTGGCTTCAGCCGACGCTGAACCGAAATTTTCCGATGAACTCGCCAGCGATTTTGAGAGCTTTCTGGAAGCAGAAATCGCCAAGAGCAAGGAAGCGGATAATGAACCTTCCGTTACGCCTGCGGCCGACAGGCAGGTCAAAACGCAGCCTACCTCTCCGCCTGTCACCGGCGCTTCACCGGATGGAGACGTGCAGAAGGAAATGGCGCGTATCTTCGGAGAGCTTTCCGTCACCCGTGATCGCTGACGGGCGGGTATCTTCCGAAACAAAATTCACGACACCAAAAAGGGCACGGAAACAATTTCCGTGCCCTTTTTCAATTGATGCTGTTTTCAGCCTTTCGGCGGAAACGCCTTATTCGTCGCGATAGACTTTTTCGCGACGCTCGTGACGCTCCTGCGCCTCGATGGAAAGCGTTGCGATCGGTCGGGCGTCCAGACGCTTGAGGCCGATAGGCTCGCCCGTCTCCTCACAGTAACCGTAAGTGCCGTCGTCGATCCGCTGAAGGGCCGCATCGATCTTCGAGATCAGCTTGCGCTGACGGTCGCGGGCGCGAAGCTCGATCGCCCGGTCTGTTTCGGAAGATGCCCGATCAGCGAGATCGGGATGGTTGGCGCTTTCTTCGGCGAGATGTCCGAGCGTCTCGCGCGCTTCTCTCAGGATATCATTTTTCCAGGCTATGAGCTTCGCGCGAAAATATGCACGCTGGCTGGCATTCATGAACTCATCGTCTTCCGAGAGCACATATTTGCTAAGATCGATCTTCTCACTCAACGCGATTCTCCTCGAAGAACATCTCAATGCGGCGGTGTATACTCCAATGATATAGGCCGATTCAAGTCTACAGATCAGTTTTCAGGCATTTTTAAAACTGACACAAAAATCATCTAAATGACTAATTTTTATCCTTTATTCGTATTGAAGCGATTTCTTCTTCAATCACTTCAATGCGACTTACCAACAGGAAAGAGGACTTGCGGTCCTGCAACCCTATCCTGTAGCATTCAGTCCGTGTCCTGACATTCGAACGCCGGTCCCCGCCCTTGACAGCATCTTTCCCGACCCGAGTTTATCTTCTGCGCCACGCCAAGGCCGCCTGGGCGGCGCCGGGAGAACGGGATTTCGACCGGGGATTGAACGAGGCCGGCTTTGCCGAAGCGGAGATCATCGCCGACCTTGCCGCAGACCGGCGTTACCGCCCCGATCTCATTCTGTCGTCTACGGCTGCGCGCTGCCGGCAGACCACGCAGGCCTGGCAGCGGGCTTTCAACGAAGGCATCGAGATCGTCTACATCGATGAGATGTACAATGCCCGCAGCGAAACCTATCTGTCGCTTATCGCCGCGCAAACGGAAGTGCAGTCGGTGATGCTGGTGGGGCACAACCCTACCATGGAGGCAACGCTGGAGGCCATGATCGGCGAAGATCTGCTGCATGCCGCCCTGCCCTCGGGTTTTCCGACGTCAGGTCTTGCGGTTCTGGATCAGGACGACAGCGCGGCAAGCGGTAAAAATCGCTGGCGGCTGATCGACTTCCTTGCGCCGGGCAAATAACCGCCGCTGCGTGCAACAAAGGCGCCGGGAAGCATCACTGCCGAAAATCCGCTGGAGCGCTTCTTTTTTGGGCAGCCGCAACTTCCTATATGCAGCCGTGACCGTGAAACACAGCCAGGAAATTGCCATTGCCGCCTTCCCTTACGTCCCTGACAGACAGCGCGCTTATCGCTTTCGATAATCTGGCCGACCGTGCGAGCAACCTCACCCATCCGACATTGCGGCTTGGCGTCACCGGCCTTTCGCGCGCGGGCAAGACGGTTTTCATCTCCTCCCTCGTGCATAACCTCTTGAATGGCGGCAGATTGCCGCTGTTCGAGGCGATGCGATCCGGGCGCGTCTCCAATGTACGTCTGGAACCGCAGCCGGATGACGCGATTCCTCGCTTCCAGTATGAAGACCATATTCAGGCGCTGGTGCGTGACAGGCTATGGCCGGATTCGACTCGGGCGATCTCGGAACTAAGGATCACGCTCGATTATCAAAGCGCCAGCGGCTGGGGCCGGTGGTTTTCGGCCGGCAAGCTCTCCATCGATATCGTCGACTATCCCGGCGAATGGCTGCTCGACCTGCCGCTGCTGTCGCAGGATTACAAACAGTTCAGCGACGCGACGGTCACACTTGCCGGGAGCGGCATCCGCGCAGAACTTGCGCAGGAATGGCTGGCGATCGCCTCCTCGCTGGATATCAACGCCCCCGCGGATGAAATGACGGCGCGGCGGCTGGCGGAAAGTTTTGCGGCCTATCTGAAAGCCTGCAAATCCGACGAAAGGTCGCTCTCCACCTTGCCGCCAGGCCGCTTTCTGATGCCGGGAGACCTTGAGGGATCGCCGGCGCTGACATTTGCGCCCCTGCCGGGCGTGACCGAAGAGAAAGCACCAAAGGGCTCGCTGCGCGCCATGATGGAGCGACGCTACGACGCTTATAAATCGATCGTGGTCAAACCCTTCTTCCGCGAACATTTCGCCCGGCTCGACCGGCAGATCGTGCTGATCGACACGCTGCAGGCAGTCAATCGCGGCCCGGAAGCCGTGCAGGATCTGGAGCGGGCGCTGGGCGATGTTCTTGCCTGCTTCCGCCCTGGCACAAATAGCATACTGTCGTCGCTGATCCGCCGGCGCATCGACAAGGTGTTGATTGCCGCCACCAAGGCCGATCATCTGCATCATGAAAGCCATGACCGGCTGGAGCGCCTGACCCGCCGTCTGGTCGACCGCGCCATTACCACCATCGGGTTGAACGGCGCTGGCATCGAGGTCATGGCGCTTGCCTCCGTGCGCGCCACCAGAGAGGCAAGCGTGCGCCAGGACGGCCATGAACTGCCCGTTATCGTCGGCACGCCGATGGCCGGTGAAACCATCAATGGCGAGATTTTCGACGGTAATCGCAAGACGGCGATCTTTCCCGGCGATCTGCCAGAGGATCCGGAGCCGCTGTTCCGCAGCATAGACCAGGATGGCGACAAGGCGACACTGCCTGACGTCAACGTCGTGCGTTTCCGCCCGCCCAATATCGACGAGCCGGGCAGCGGCGGCATTCGGCTTTCCGTTCCCCATATCAGGCTCGACCGCGCCATGCAGTTCCTGTTCGGAGACAAGCTCGCATGAAGGCTCCCACACAAAACGATCCGCAGACACGCCGCCCGGCGGCTTTCACGCTCGAGACCGAGGAGGCGGCACGGCCGTCCGCCACACAGAAACGCGCGCCCCGCAGCTTCGACGCCGAGATTTCGCTGACGCTGGACGAGGATGACCCGTTTCTGGCGCCTGCGGATATCGACGCCGCCGCATTACCGGTGGCGACGCCGAAGAAACGCCGCTTCTCCTTCGGCAAGCTGGCGCTCGGGGCGCTTGGTGTCCTCTTCTCGCTCGCCTTCGGGCTCTGGGCGGATCAGCTCATCCGCAATCTGTTTTCCCGCTCCGACTGGCTGGGTTACACCGCAACGATCGCCCTTATCGTGGCGCTTTTCGCGGTTCTCGCCCTTGTCGGCCGCGAGGTCTTCGGCATCATGCGGCTCAACGCCGTGCAGTCTCTCAAGGCCGACGCTGAAACGGCCAGCCTCGACAAGAGCCCAAAACCCGCGCGCGCCATCGTCACCCGCCTGAATGCAGTTCTCTCGCACCGGGCCGAAACGGCTAAAGGGCGCGCGGCGCTGAAGGAAACGGAAAATGACGTCATCGACGGTCCGCATCTGATCGAGCTTGCCGAACGAGAATTGCTCGTGCCGCTCGACAGGCAGGCCCGTGCCCTCATTCTCAACTCCTCCAAGCGCGTGTCCGTCGTCACCGCCGTCAGCCCGCGCGCCGTGGTCGATCTCGCTTATGTGCTGTTCGAGGTGACGCGGCTGGTGCGCGCCATGGCGGAGCTTTATGGCGGCCGCCCGGGCACGCTTGGCATGCTTAAGCTCCTGCGCGATGTCGTCGCGCATCTTGCCGTCACAGGCTCGATTGCCGTGGGTGACGGACTTGCCCAGCAGGTTCTCGGTCATGGCCTCGCCTCGAAACTCTCCGCCCGTCTCGGCGAAGGCGTCATCAACGGGCTGATGACGGCGCGAATCGGCATTGCCGCCATGGATCTTTGCCGCCCGCTGCCGTTCAGGGCGGTAAAGCGGCCAGGCATCGGTGATTTCATGTCCGACCTCACGCCCGATTTAAGCGGCGGAAAAAACGCTGAAAAAGCCTGATCTGCCGGGCATTGCCGGTTCAAAAGGTTACGGACGAAGCCGCAAATGAGCGCGAAATAAACCAAGCATTAACCATTCCGCCGGTAGATTGTAGCCTATCGAACAGGCTTCTTCGCCGGGGAAAGTATCATGTATTCGCGCTTCTTTTCGCTTATGGGCGGACTTGCCGCCATTTTGTCCGTCAGCGGCGGTTTCGGCATGTCTGACGTCCATGCAGCATCGCGCGATCGCGACGACGTCTTCTTCCGCTCGGTGGCCGGCAGCTGGAAAGGCCCCGGCGAAATCGTCGCCGGTAAATACAAGGGCACAAAATTCACCTGCGATCTGACGGGCGAACCGCTCGACGACAAGCAGACCGGCATCAAGCTCGGCGGCACCTGCCGCGTCGGCGTCTTCAGCCAGCCCATGTCGGCTGTCATCAGCCAGAAAGGCAACAGCTACGAGGGCAAGTTCCTCGACGGCGCTGCCGGCAAGGGCCTCGACATCACCACCGGTCAGGTGAGCGGCGACAAGGTGGTCGTCGGTATCAACCGCGCCAAGCTCAACGGCGCCATGGTTGCCCGCGTCTCGAACGACAATTCGATGAACATCACCATTTCGGTCAAGGTCGCAGACCAGATGATCCCTGTCATCGGCGTCACGCTGGCGCGTGATATCGACCAGATCGCCGTCGGCTCGATCAAGCCGTAAAAGCCATAATCTTCTCAGTCATCGCCGAGCGGGAGTGTCCACCACTCCCGCTTTTCGTTTGCGCGGACAATGCCACTCCCGTCCGCCTGCTGGAGCCATTCCCGCACCGGCTTTCCCTTGACTTCGAGATCGGGCGCGATGTCGGCAAGCGGCATCAGCACAAAAGCGCGCTCCGTCATACGCGGATGCGGCACCTCGATGCTTTCCGTAACGATAGCCTCATTGCCATAGGTCAGCACGTCTATATCGATGGTGCGCGGTCCCCAGCGTTCCGTCCGCACCCGCTTCATGCCCCTTTCGATATCGAGGCAGAGTTGCAGCAGCGCCAGCGCGGTCAGCGATGTCTCGACCAGCGCACAGCAATTGAAGAAATCCGCCTGATCGGTCTTTCCCCAGGGCGGCGTGCGATATAGGCCGGAAACGGCCTGCACCCGGCAATCATCATGCGCGTCGAGTTCGCGCAGCGCCCGCGCCATGGCAGCGGCGGGATCGCCGATATTGCCGCCGAAGCCCAGTGCGGCGACAGTCGGCTTTTCAGGCGCGATGTTCAACGCTCACCTGTGCATAATCGAGAATGCCGGGAACCGGTGCCGAGGGTTTACGCACCGTGATCTTCAGCCAGACGATCTGCGGATAACGCGCCCGAAGCGCCTTGGCGATGTCGTTCGCCAGCGCCTCGATGAGATAACGGCGCTGCCCGACGACGCTTTTTTCGATGACGGCAAAGGCCACGCCGTAGTCGACGGTATTTTCGATATCGTCGGTTTCCAGCGCATCACCCGCCTCGACTTCCATCTCGGCATCGACGAAAAAGCGCTGGCCCAGCACCTCCTCCTGCTCGAGAAGGCCATGACGGGCGAAAAAGGAACAGTTTTTCAGGATGATGGTATAGCGGCTCATCGCATCGCCTCCATGGCAGGATTGTTTCGCCTGAAAGCCGCGCCATCTTCGGGACACGGCATTCCGGCACTCGTTGATCTACGCATCGGCCTTTGCCGACGCTTTTGCAAGAACCGCATCGGCAATAGCCAGTGCATCGCGGGTCGCAGCGACATTATGCACGCGAAAAATCGAAGCACCCGCGAGCCTCAGGATCGCAGTGGTTGCAGCCGTTCCGATATCGCGTTCCTCTGCCACATCCCTGCCCGTCAGCGACCCGATGAAACGCTTGCGCGACGTGCCGGCAAGAACCGGCAGGCCAAAAGCGGCAAGTTCACCGAAACGGGCCATCAGCGCGACATTTTCGCTTTCATCCTTGGCAAATCCAAAGCCGGGATCGAGCACCACGGCATCAAGGGCAATGCCCGCAGCCTCGGCGATTTCAAGCGAGCGATTGAGGAATTCAAACTGATCGTCGATGACGTCGGCAAGCTTCTGCCGGTCACGGCCGGTATGCATGATGCAGATGCCGGCGCGTGTGGAGGCAACCACGCCCGCCATATCAGGATCCTTCTGCAGGCCGAAGACGTCATTGACGATATGAGCACCGGCGCCGATTGCCAGCCTTGCCGTCGCGGCGCGATAGGTGTCGACGGAAATCAGCACATCGGTCTCGCGGCGCAATTTTTCGATGACCGGCAGCACTCGGTCCTGTTCCTCTGCCTCCGTGACCGCGGCGGCACCCGGCCGAGTGGATTCGCCGCCGATATCGATGATGTCGGCTCCCTCCTCCACACAGGTCAGCGCATGGGAAAAAGCCGCATCGACGGCAAGGTAACGGCCGCCATCGGAAAAGGAATCAGGCGTTGCATTGACGATGGCCATAATACGGCCACGCCCATCAAGTTTCAGGGAGCGGCCATGGGCCGCTTGCCACGCGTTGCTGCCGACTGTTATCACGTAACACGCGCCTTTCGGGAATAACGGAGTGTTATGTCAATTGTTATAAGTTCCGCTCCGCCTATGCAGCAAACCTTTTTCAAGTTCAACCGGAAGGCCGGGTCATGACCAAATCATCAAGCGCTCTCTGCGCCGTTTTCGCAGGCGCATTGGCTCTTTCCCTGTCCGGACCGGCTTTTTCCGAAACCATCGTCCGCAAGACCTATTCATATTTTTCGGTCAGCGGCAAAACCGCAGCCGATCTTGACCAGCAGCTTTCCAAGCACGGCCCGCTGACCCGCAATACCGGCGCACGCCATCCCGGTGCGACCGAGATCAAGTTCGGCGGTGAGCTCACCTATGTCGAAAAAAACGGCATGTGCAGCGTCGGCACGGCCAAGGTGCTCCTGAATACCCGCATTCTGCTGCCGCAGTGGAAAAACCGCCGCCGAACCACGGCGGAACTGGCCTTCATCTGGGATACCCTGCTTGCCGACATCAAGCGCCACGAGGAACGCCACGCGGAAATCGCCCGTACCCATGCCCGTTCGCTCGAAAGGCAATTGACGTCGCTTCGCCCGCAGAAAAACTGTGAAGTGCTGCAGGAAATGGTCGGCAAGATCACTCAGACAGTGATGGACGAGCACGATCGCGACCAGATGCGCTTCGACGTGGTGGAATCGAAAAACTTTGATGCCCGCATGACCCGGCTGTTGAAAAACCGGCTGGAACAGGGCCAGGCCCGCCGCTGACGGTTGTTGGCAGCCCTTCCCAAATCTCGAGGAACAACAGGGACATGACGTAACGTCATGTCCGATATCACCCGTGAATTCTCGTCATGGTGCGGCCGGCAAGACTCATTGTAGCTTGTTCATACGGTTTGGAATGGTTGCGGCCCACGGCGGTCCGACGGTTGCAACCGTCTCCGGTTCTCCCGGTGCGCACTTGAGGGCTCGCAGGTGTTTCCTCCCTCGCCTGCATGCTGCGTACCCGCCTCGCCCCGCTCCCCACTACCAGGTGAGCGGGGCTTTTTTGCGCGGGGCAGTGCCGAAAGTTCTCAGCCCTGGCGTTCGGGAACATGAACAACGAGACCGTCAAGCTCGTCATTCATCTTGATCTGACAGGAAAGCCGCGAAGTGGGACGAACCTCGAAGGCGAAGTCCAGCATGTCCTCTTCCATCGGCTCGGGTCCGCCAACACGCTCTGCCCAGGCATCGTCAACATAGACGTGGCAGGTGGCGCAGGCGCAGGCGCCGCCGCATTCCGCATCAATGCCGGGAACGGAGTTGCGCACCGCATTCTCCATGACAGTGGAGCCGTTGCTCACGTCGAGTTCATGAGGCGTGCCGTCAAAGGCAACGATGGTGAGTTTTGTCATGCCGGAAATCCAAAATGTGATCTGAGAATTGTTCTAAACACATAGAAAGGCCGACCCGCCTTGGCAACCCGCTTCGGGACACACAGGCTGAACCGGCCTTGCAAAATGGCAAATTTGATCGCTTGCGTCTCAGCGGCAGAGCTTGAGGATGAAATTTTCAGCTTCGACAATGGCTGCGGCGAGTTTTGCGATCAGCGCGCTGTCATTGCCCTTCTCCTCCACCGCTGCCGCTGCCGCGGAAACGGCGGAGGCGCCGACGGCCTGCGCCGATCCCTTCAGACGGTGGGCGGTGGCCGTAACGGTCTTGTTGTCTGCGCCCGCCATTTCATGCAGGGCTGCGCGGGCACTGCGGCTGAATAGCTGCAGCACCTCGATTTCCAGATCCTTGTCACCCATCGTCTGCTGCGCAAGATGATCGAAATCGATTGGCTTCTTGCTGACGGCAGGTGCACCGCCGTAATTATCGGGAGCTTCGAAAACAATACTGACCGCTGCCATGGCTGGAATCCTGTCTCGCCGTTTCCTGTTTCATGTCACATATGTGTCGTATTCACGCATGCTGGCGGCTGCTATCGGCTTAAATTACGGCGTGACGCAGGCGAAAATCTTCTGCTATGGTTAATTTATGTTAAACTTATGCGAAACAAGGCGTTCAGCGTGAAACTCAGGTTTAAAAACTGTTAAAAAGCCGACAGTTCGCCGCCGTCGCAAATCCGCATTAATTGTTTCGAACACCTAAATGTGTCACTACGGTACTGCCGTTCTCGCAGGGCTTAAGCTCAAGCTTTGTTATTGCGGCACAGTGATGTAATTTCGCCCGAAAGCTGGACCACCAGCAATTCGGGATTTGGTAAATGGCGGAACTGCTCTCTCTTGAGGGAAAGTTTCGTTGGCATGATGGCGGCAGTCCGCTTGCTGATCGCAAGTGGGTCAACGGCATGAAGCCGGGCGTATGTGTAACGAGGCGTAACCGCATGGCGAATAACAAGATCAGCGACTCTGTCGACGAGACTGCATTTCAGGCATTGGAAGATGCCTTGCAGCTTGGCGCTTTCGAAGAAAAGCCGGAGACGCGGAAAACTGCAAAGCCGAAGCAGCCGGAGGCCAGAGTGAAGGAAGCAAGCAGACAGACCCCTGCTCCCGAGGCCACCCGCGCGCCTGTCGAACAGACGCCCAGATCGCCCAATCTCGAAGCCGCCAATGACGGCTCCAAGCGCAGCCCGGCGATGATCCTGAAATCGCTGGAAGGCGGCTCCATCGGCGGTGCATTGCGCAACGCCACGATCATGTCGGTGATCTGGGCACTCGGCGGCCTTGGCATCGCACATCTCCTTTACGGCAATGCGCTGTGGAGTATCGGCTCGCTCGCCGATCTCACCGCGATCCCCGGCCTGATGGCGATCGTCGTCGGCATCCTCGTTCCCGTCATGCTGTTCTTCGCCTTCGCGATCATGATGGCGCGTGCCCGCGATCTGCGCAACGCTGCCCGCTCGATGGCCGAAGTTGCCCTTCGCCTTGCGGAACCGGAAACTGTGGCGTCCGACCGCATCATGTCCGTCGGCCAGGCGGTTCGCCGTGAAGTTTCGGCCATGAATGACGGTATCGAGCGCACTATTGCCCGTGCGACGGAACTCGAAACCCTCGTACATTCCGAAGTCAACGCGCTTGAGCGCAGCTATGCCGACAACGAACTGCGCGTGCGCAGCCTCGTGCAGGAACTGACCGCCGAGCGCGATGCCATCGTCAATCATGCCGAGCGCATCCGCTCCTCTATCGTTGGTGCGCAGGAACAGATCAAGGAAGAACTGTCCATCGTCGGCGAAGAGCTTTCGATGCGGATCGCCACGACCGGTGAAGCTTTCGCCTCGATGATCGATACGCGCTCGGCCGCGCTGCTCGAAAAATCGCGGGCCTCGACCGAAGCGATGGGCAGCCTGATCGCCGCCAAGACAGAAAATCTGCTGCAGGCGCTGAACTCCTCCGGCTCTACGATATCAAACGAATTCGACATGCGCCTGCATAACCTCACCTCGACGCTGGACGAGCGCGGTGAAGTGCTGCTGGAGCGTTTCGCGATCCATGCATCGACGCTGGATAGCGGTGTGGAAAGTCTCAACAGCGCGCTTGAGGAGCGCACCCGCCAGCTCAACGAGACGCTGTCCACGCGCTCGCTGGAACTCAACCGCAATATCGAACGCGGCCAGCAGGTGATCGGCGGTTCGCTGGATACGGTTCTCGACAAGCTGTCCACGACACTTGAAGAAAAGGGCCTCTCCTTCCGCCAGAGCCTGCAGAGCACCGCCGACGATGCGATCATGGATCTCGATCTTCGCTCCGGCCTTTACGAAGAGCGCATGCAGGCGACGGTCGGCCAGGTCAATTCGGCCTTCGACGAGCATGTGGCGCAATTTGCCAGCGCCTTCGACCAGCGCGCCGGCAGCCTCGACAGCAAGCTGATGGAAAGCCTCGCCCGGATCAACGAAACCGTTGCCGGCGGCTCCGAAGCCCTCGACACCATGCTGACAAGCGGTCTTGAGCGCATCGGCAGCACCATGACCGACCAGTCGCTGGCGCTCGCTACCGCGCTGGGCACGGGTCAGGAAATGCTGGAAAACGCGCTCGAAAGCCGGACCCAGGCCTTCAGCGATGCCATCGGCCAGCGCACCGCCGAAATCACCGATGCCTTCACCAATTCGCACGCGAAGATCGATACCGTTCTGGCGGAACGCAGCAACGCCCTGTTCGGCGCGCTTTCGGCCAGCCAGGACCGTTTCGACGAAGCACTCGCCAGCCGTTCTCTCGCCATTACCGGCTCGGTTTCCGGCACGGCCGAACACCTTGCCGCGATGCTCGATGAACGCGCCGCCGCGATCAACAGCGTCGTTGCCGACGTCGAACGTCGCCTGACGGAGACGCTCGAAACCCGCGCCGCAGCCATCACCGGCGCTGTCTCCGGCATCGAGGACCGCATCTCCGACACGCTGGAAAGCCGCACGGCTGCCCTGCATGATGTCGTTTCCGGCGCGGAGAGCCGTATCGCCGATACGCTTGACGGCCGCACCGCCGCTCTTTCCAGCGCGATTTCCGGTGTCGAGGAACGTATTGCCGACACGATGGACAGCCGCACGCTGTCACTCGACATGACCTTCGCCAATGTTGAGGAACGGCTTTCCGAGACGCTCGACAACCGCACCTCCGCTCTGACAGGCATTGTTGCAAGCGCCGAAGAAAAGATCGCCGGGGCGCTCGATAGCCGCACGGCCACCTTCGGTGACGTGGTTGCCGGTGCTGAAACCCGTATCGCCGAAACGCTTGATGGCCGCACCGCAGCGCTCAATGCCGTGGTTTCCGGTGCCGAGGAGCGCATCGCGGATGCTCTCGACAGCCGTACCATGGCGCTCGACATGACCTTCTCCGGCGCCGAGGAAAAGATCGCCGAAGCGCTCGACACGCGCACCGCAGCCCTTGGTGAGCTGGTGGCAAGCGCCGAGACCCGTATTGCCGGCGCGCTCGACAGCCGCACGGATTCGCTGAAAACCGTCGTTTCCGGCGCGGAAGAGCGGATCACCGATGTGCTCGACAGCCGCACCATGGCGCTCGACATGAGCTTCTCCGGCGTCGAGGAAAAGATCACCGATATTCTCGATGGCCGCACCGCCGCCCTGCAGGGCGCCGTTGCCGGTGTTGAGGACCGCATTGCCGGTGCGCTCGACAGCCGCACGGCTGCCCTTTCCGGCATCGTGTCAGGCGCGGAAGAACGCATCGCCGAGGCGCTCGACAGCCGCACCCTGGCACTCGACATGACGATTTCCGGTGTCGAAGAGCGGATCGCTGAAGCAATGGATGCGAGAGCCTCGTCGCTTTCGCTTGCCGCTGCCGGCGTCGGCCAGCGTCTCGAAGCCACGGCCTTCACGCTTGAGAATGCCCTTGCCAGCGGTCACGAGCGGCTGGAAACCATGCTTGGCTCGCAGGCGGAGCGCATTGCCGGTTCGCTGGAGCGCAATAGCGGCCTGATCGAACAGAGCGTTTCCGGTGCCGCCAACCGCATCGAAAACGTTGTGGAAGATGGCAGCAGCCGTTTTGCGCAGACGGTGGAAGAAGGCGTCTCGCGTCTCGAAAACAATCTGTCGCAATCGCACGAAGAAATCCGCACTGCGCTTGACCAGCGCCAGGCGGACCTTGCCGCGACGCTCAGCTCCGCCACCACCCAGATGGGCGACATGCTCTCCGAGCAGGCGATGATGATCGGCACCACTGTCGCCTCCAGCGCCAGCATGCTCGAATTGTCGCTCGAAACCCAGCAGGACACGTTGCAGAAGGCAATCGATGGCAGTGCTGCAACGCTGGAAGCGCGTCTTCGCAACAGCGCCGGCGACATTGCTGTCAAGATCGGTGAAGCCGCCCGCGAAATCGGCGGTGCGACCGACGCCCTCTCCACCCGTATCGAAACCTCGATCGGCAATGTCACCACCCGTCTCGACGAGACCGGCGCCCGCATCGAGACCTCTCTCGACGCCCTCCAGACCCGCGTCGGCGGTGATCTGGCCAACGTCAACAATTCGATCGAAGATGCTGGCCGCCGCTTCGCCGACGCGCTGGAAGACAAGACGGCTATGTTCGCCCGCACCAGCGACGAGGCCGCCGAGCGCATCACCGGCATTCTGGACGAGCAGACGACCCGCGTCGCAGACACGTTTGAAAACCGCACCAGCCGTCTGGCTGAAACCTTCGATGCCGGCACGGCCCGTATCGACGAACGCCTCGGCACCATGGACCGGGCGCTGACCATCGGTCTCGAAAACGTCAACCGCACCATCGAAGGCAAGGCGAGCGATCTCGCCGTCAGCCTGCGCGGCGCGGTCACCTCCGCTACCCAGAACATCGGCGACGAAGCGGCTCGCTCTTCCGCCCTGCTCGCCAAGTCCGGCTCGGAATTTGCCGAACAGGTGCAGGCGCAGAACGAGGCCTTCACCAAGGCCATCGAGGAACGTTCCGGCGAGATCGTCAATCGCATTTCCGATGCGCAGACGCGTCTTTCCGGCCAGGCTGCTGCCGTCGCGCAGACCTTCTCCGAAGCGGGCAACATCATCGTCAACAAGGTCGCCGAGGCTGAAGCCGTCGTCCGCTCGCAGGTCGGCGTCATTTCCGAGACGCTGACGGGTGTCGAATCCGCCCTCGACGCACGCGGCGAATCCATCCGCTCGGCGCTTGATAACCGCACGCGCGAACTCAACTCAATGCTGGCCAGCCGTTCTGCCGAACTGTCGCGCCTGATCGAGGAGAAGGCGAAACCGGTCGTCGACGAATATGCCACCATCGGCCGGGAAGCCGCCGAAAAGATCGTTTCCGCCGCCCAGCAGAGCGCAGAGCTTCTGTCGCAGAGCAACAGCGGCATGGTCGGCATGGTGGAACAGGCGATCAGCGATTACGCCGCCGCCGGAACGGATGCAGCAAGCAAACTCGTCGCCGCCACCCGCCAGAGCACCGACATGCTGTCGGAAACCCATACGGCCATGGCGGACGCCGTCGAACAGGGTATCGACAAATATGCCCGCTCGGGCAGCGATGCGGCCAACAAGCTCGTTGCAGCCACACGCCAGAGCACGGATATGCTGTCGCAGACCCATAACAGCATGGCCGAGATCGTTGAGCAGTCGGCGACCAACTTCAACGCCGCCGTCGAGCGCGCCGCACAGGGCTTCGGCGCGGCAGATGAAGCGCTGAACGCCTCCGCGACCCGCTTCTCGGAATCCGCCTCGCAGGCTGCCGACATGGTCTCGAGCTCCAGCCGTCTGCTCGAAGGAAAGATCGACCGTCTGTCGAATATTTCCGGCCAGACGCTGGCGCAGGTCGCCGGCATCGTTGGCCGCTTCGAGGAACATTCGAAGGTGCTGAGCCAGGCGTCCGAACTGCTCAATGCGGCACAGTCGAGCCTCGTCGGCACGCTGGAAGAGCGTCAGGACGCACTGCGCAGCCTGTCGGTCGGCCTCGTCAAGCGTTCCGAAGAAATCGAAACCGCCATGCGCAACGTCGTCGGCGTCGTGGAAAACACCCTCAACGAGGCCGAGGAGCGTTCACAGAACGTCGCGGGTAATCTGCGTGACAATCTGCAGGCCTCCTTCTCCGATATCGGCCGCTCGCTCGACGAGACCGAACAGCGTGCCCGTTCGGCGGCACAGACCATGCGGGGCGCCTTGCTGTCTGCCGGTCAGGATGCCAGCCGCTCGATCGAAAGCACGCTTTCCGACGCGCAGAAATATTCCGATGAGCTGGTCAGCCGCCTGCGTGGTGGCGTCGAATCCTCGCTGTCGGAAGTCGACAATCTTCTCGGTAGTGCCTCGGAAAAATCCAATGCCGCCGCCGCCAACCTCAAGGAAACGCTGCGTCAGGCCGTCGAGGAGGCCGTTAGCCGCTTTGCCGGTGCGACAGACGAAATCCGCCGTTCCAGCCACGATATCCGCCGCGAGCTGGATGCGACCCGCGCCGAACTGAAGCGTGGCGCATTCGACCTGCCGGAAGAAGCCAAGGAAAGTGCGGCCGCGATGCGCCGCGCCGTTTCCGAACAGATCAAGGCCCTGCAGGATATTTCCCAACTCGTCGGTCGCTCGACCCACCAGATGGAAGTGTCCGAACCCGTCGCCCGTGCCATCGCCGCAACCCAGCCCGCTGCAGAACGCCGCGTCGAGCCGCGTCCGCAGCCTGCGGCAGCCGCTCCGGTGCAGCAGCGCCCGGCACAGCCGCAGCCTGCCCCTGTATTGCGTGGCACACTGCCGCTTGAGAACCGTCAGGTCGAAAACCGTCAGGCACCCGCCCCGGCGCAGCCGGTCGCAACCAACCCGGCCGGACGCCGGGAAGAAGGCGGCGGCTGGATCAGCGATCTGCTACGCGGCGCGTCCCAGGAGACGCCAGCAGCATCTACACCGCGCGCCAGCACTGAGCAGCAGCCCACCCGTGCGGCCGACACCCGCAATCCCCGGCACATGGTGGAATCGCTGAATTCACTTTCGGTCGATATCGCCCGCGCCATCGATCACGATGCCTCCGTGGAACTGTGGCGCCGCTATCAGCGCGGCGAGCGCGACGTCTTCACCCGTCGCCTCTACACACTGAAGGGCCAGACGACGTTTGACGAGATCAAGCGCAAGTACGAACGCGAAGCGGAATTCCGCACCGCCGTGGACCGCTACATCACGGATTTCGAGAAGCTGCTCGCCGACGTGGCCCGCACCGACCGCGACCGGAGCGTCACCCAGTCCTACCTCACCTCCGATACTGGCAAGGTCTATACGATGCTTGCCCATGCGGCGGGCCGGTTTAATTAACCGACAGATGCTGAAACGAGAAAACCCCGGTCAAGGCCGGGGTTTTTCTTTGAGCCTGGTGGTTTTTTCGTCGCGCCTCAGCGACGCGAACTTATCATCTTCCCCCGAAATCAAAGTTCGAACGTACCCGATGCAACCCGCACCGCGTGGCCGCCGATGCGGGCGCGGGCGATTTCGTTGTCCTTGATGTCCATGCGCAGGTGGATGTGGGATGGTCTTTCCATCTCCACGCCCTGCTCTATCAGCAGCGGATGGTGGCCGTCCGGTAGCCCGTCGAAATGGTGGATGGCGCCGGAAAGGGCAGCGGCCGCGGAACCAGTGGCAGGGTCTTCCGCAATCCCCATTTCCGGGGAGAACATGCGGGCATGGAACTTCGCCGCGTGGTTCACGCCGCCGCGACAGTAGATATAGGCCGCCGCCAACAAGCCTTCGACCAGCGGCGCGGTGCGCAGCCAGAGATTGGCGTCGAAATCCATGTCGCGCACGGCAGCGATATTGTGCATCGGCACGAGCAGGAAAGGCACGCCGGCGGTCCAGATCGACGGCACATGATTCTCGAAGCCTAGATGCCCCTCGCTGACGCCAAGCGCATCGGCGAGTGCGGCGTGATTAAGCGGCAGCTCGACGCGGGAGGATTTGCGCGGCAAGTCGAATTCCGCGAAGCTGACGGCGCCGGCGCGCATCTTCACCGCACAGCGCACCGGACCCACCTTCTCTTCCAGCACGCAGACCATATCGATATCGTCATCGCCATCGCCGCGATTGCGCTCGGCGATGGCGACGGCCGCGCCGACGGTCGGGTGGCCGGCGAAGGGCAATTCGCCTGACGGTGTGAAGATACGCAGCGAAGCCGCATGGGAAGGATTGCTCGAACGGTTGATGAAAACCGTCTCGGAGAGGTTCATTTCCCGTGCAATCGCCTGCATGGTGTCCTGCGAAAGATCATCGGCGTCATACATGACCGCCAGCGGATTTCCCGCCATTTTCGCCTCGGTAAAGACATCATAGATATCGTAGTTCAGCGCCACATCCGTCTCCTGCCACTCGTCATTCCGGCTGCTTTGGCAAACTGCATCACGTCGCCCCGCATCGCAACCCTTGTCGGCAAGCACAATTCAAGAAGCTGTGGACCGGAACGGCGAGACCCGTCGCAACGGAACGCCTGGCGGCTCGAAAGGCCTTGTCGCCTGCCGCCGTCTTCATGTACCAAGGGTGCGTCTGGCTGCTTGTCATCCTCCTCTTGGTTGAGGTTTCAAGATTTCGAGCTGCTTCAACGGGTTACAGCATCCTGCGCGGACCGGTTCCGGTCTGCGCCGTTGTCGAGGGAAGCGGATGTCGCATTCTACCTATTCACTGTCCTTCGTCGCCTCCCCATCCGAGGAGGCGCAGACGGCGTTGAAAGAGCTGAAAGCCGTTTATAGCGATACACCGTTCGAAGAGGCCGATGTGATCGTTGCGCTTGGCGGCGACGGTTTTATGCTGCAGATTCTCAACGAAACGATGAATTCCGGCAAGCGTGTCTATGGCATGAACCGGGGGTCCGTCGGGTTCCTGATGAATGACTTCCGGGTGGAAGGCCTCATCCAGCGCATCGCGGTGGCGAGCGGCAATGATTTCCATCCCCTGCGCATGACGACGACGGATTCCGATGGCGACGAGTTTACCGCGCTCGCCATGAACGAAGTCAGCCTGTTTCGCCAGTCGCATCAGGCCGCCAAGCTGCGTGTCGAGGTGGATGGCAAGGTGCGGCTGGAGGAGTTGATCTGCGACGGCATGATGGTGGCGACGCCAGCAGGGTCGACGGCTTACAATTTCTCCGCCCATGGGCCGATCCTGCCACTGGAATCACCACTTCTGGCGCTGACCCCGGTCAGCGCTTTCCGGCCGCGACGCTGGCGCGGCGCGCTTTTGCCCAATAAGGTAACCGTCGATATTCATGTCCTGGAGCGCGACAAGCGGCCTGTGAATGCCGTGGCCGATCACACCGAGGTGAAATCCGTTCGTCACGTCAGGATCGCACAATCACAGGACAGGACGGCGAAAATTCTCTCGGATCCGGATCGTTCATGGTCGGACCGGGTTCTCGCCGAACAGTTCAACAATTAAACCAACCATCACGATTGTCATGTTCGCTAAAAAAACGCTCCTCGCTGCTCTGCTTCTTGCCACCTCCATCTTGCCCGCGCGGGCACAGACGCAGGCGATCGACACGCTGCCCGTTTCCGCCATATTCGTCGTCAGCAGCGGCATGTGGGAGGACCGGAACCTCGAGCCGGTGAAAGGCGCTGACGGACAATTTCGGCCACCACCTGCCTCGCCCACGCGGGGCTATTATAAGGTCATCGCCATCCGCCAGGGCGACGGCACGGCGAAAATCTACCTCCAGCGCATCGTCTTTACCGCCGATGGACCGAGCCTCCTCGAAAACATCGAGCTGGAAGAATTCAGCCAGATGAAATCCTATGTCACGGATATCCGTCCGGAAAGTTCGAATGGCGCCTCCGCCTCACCCGGCCTGTTCGTCACCGTCTATCTGAAGACGGACCCGATGGCCAAGGAAGCGGACAGCTGGACGATCCTGATCGATGAACTGGGTGAGATGAAGGTCGAGAAAGCCTCGAACTGATCGGACCGTTACGCAGGTTCGGCGAGGCTACCCCGCAAGTGCCTCCGGCCCTGTGAGAACCGCTCCGAAATGATGCTTCCATAGTCTCGCGCCAAGTTCACCGCTGCGGTCGAGACTGGAGCCCACCGTCAGCCATGGCAGAAGTGTGGGATGAAGCCCTGCATCGAACAGGGCAAAACCGGCCGCCAGCACGCAGGTATCGGCCTGAATGCCGCAGACCAGCACCCGGTCGATTTTCAGGGACAGGAGATGGTCGATAACCTCCCGGGGCGGCCCATAACCGTGTTTGATGAATATGCGGTCTGCCGGCACCAGCGACACATCATCCCTGCCCGGTTTCCAGCCCAGTTGCCGTTCGAAGGGCGTTACGCTTTCATCGTGGCGTTCGACGGTGGCGATACTTGGCATGGTTCCGGCGAGCGCGGATATCTCCGCCACCAGCGAGGCCGGCGGATTGAAACTCGGCTGGACGTCGACGATATAAAGCGCCTGTTTCATGTGTATCCTCCAACGAAAAACCCCTCGCAACGGGTTTGCGAGGGGCAAATTTCCGATCGACGCGTCGGGGCGTCTTAATCGATATCCGAGACTTCCACATCCGCGCCGCCGCTGATGCGATGGGCAAGTGCGGCTTCCATGAACTCGTTCAGGTCACCATCCAGCACGTTGCCGGGCGCGGTGCTTTCCACGCCTGTGCGCAGGTCCTTGACCAGCTGGTAGGGCTGGAGAACGTAGGAACGGATCTGATGGCCCCAGCCGATATCGGTCTTGGATGCGGCCTGCGCATTGGCCGCCTCTTCCCGCTTTTGCAGTTCCACCTCATAGAGGCGGGCGCGCAGCATGTCCCACGCCTTGGCGCGGTTCTTGTGCTGGGAGCGCTCCTGCTGGCAGGCGACGGCGATGCCGGTCGGAATATGCGTGATACGCACAGCCGAGTCAGTGGTGTTGACGTGCTGGCCGCCCGCACCGGACGAGCGATAGGTATCGATACGGCAATCGCTTTCATTGATGTCGATCTGGATCGAATCATCGACCACCGGATAGACCCAGATGGAAGAAAACGAGGTGTGGCGACGCGCATTGCTGTCATAGGGCGAGATGCGAACGAGGCGGTGCACGCCCGATTCCGTCTTCATCCAGCCAAAGGCGTTATGGCCCTTGACCAGAATGGTGGCCGACTTGATGCCCGCCTCATCGCCATCGTGGATTTCGAGAACTTCGACCTTGAAGCCCTGACGCTCCGCCCAGCGGGTGTACATGCGCAGCAGCATGTTCGCCCAATCCTGGCTTTCGGTGCCGCCGGCGCCGGAATGCACTTCCACATAGGTGTCGTTGCTGTCGGCCTCGCCGGAAAGCATGGCTTCCACCTGGCGGCGGTTCGCCTCGCTCCTCAGCGCCTTCAGCGCGTCTTCGGCATCCTTGACGATCTCGTCGTCGCCTTCCATCTCGCCGAGTTCGATCAGCTCGACATTGTCCTTGAGCTGCTGCTCCAGCGCCTTGACGCCGTTGATGCTGTCATCCAGCTGCTGGCGTTCGCGCATCAGCTTCTGGGCTTCGGAGGCATCGTTCCAGAGGGTCGGGTCCTCTGCCTTATTGTTCAACCAGTCCAGTCGTCTTATCGCCTGGTCCCAGTCAAAGATGCCTCCTCAGCAGGCTTATGGCCTGCTTGATTTCATCGACTACGTTCACGATTTCATTGCGCATTTCGCTGGTTCTTCACCTTCATTGAAACTTGTAGCTCAAATAAATGCGGGGGGCGCGGATGTAAAGACCCGCGCCCCCGCCAAACGTTATGACTGATGTCAATAAAGACCGCCGCCACCGCCAGTGATGGCCTGCTGTGCCTGCGGCGACGTCTTCAGAATGTCTTCCTGCGACATGTAGCCTTCAGCACCAATCACCGAGAAGGTGGAAGCCGGACCCGTGCCAGGTTTGAACGCTTCCATGATCGTGTCCGGTTCGCCTTCAGCCGCCGCCATGCCTGTCTTGCGGTTGACGGCGACGAAGTTCATGCCAGCAGGCACGATGAACTTGCTCGGCTCCAGATGCTTGGCCGCATCGGCGATGAATTCACCGAAGATCGGCGCTGACAGCGAGCCACCGGTGCCACCGCGACCGAGCGGTGCCGGCGAATCGAAACCGATATAGAGGCCGGCGACCATGTCGGGCGTATAACCGACAAACCAGGCGTCCTTTTCATCATTGGTCGTGCCCGTCTTGCCGGCAACAGGCAGATCGACCTTGATCTTGCCCGCCGCCGTACCGCGCTTCACCACGCCTTCCAGCATGGACGTCGTCTGGTAGGCAGTCATCGGATCGAGAACCTGCTCACGATTGTCAACGATGACGGGCTCGTCCTGGTTCTGCCAGCTCGTCGCATTGCAGCCCTCGCAGCCGCGCTCCTCGTGCCGGAAGATCGTCTTGCCGTAACGGTCCTGAATGCGGTCGATCAGCGTCGGCTTGATCTGCTTGCCGCCATTGGCAAGGACCGAGTAGGCCGAGACCATACGCATGACAGTGGTTTCACCCGAACCGAGCGACATGGACAAAAGCGGCGGCATCTTGTCGTAGATGCCGAAGCGTTCGGCATATTCCGCCACAAGGTTCATGCCCATGTCCTGCGCCAGGCGCACGGTCATCAGGTTACGGGATTTTTCGATGCCGAGACGCAACGTCGACGGACCGGCGGAACCCCCGCCGTAATTCTGCGGTTTCCAGACCTGACCGCCCGACACGACTTCGATCGGTGCATCGAGAATGACCGATGCCGGCGTGTAGCCATTGTCGAGCGCGGCCGCATAGATGAACGGCTTGAAGGACGAACCCGGCTGGCGCATGGCCTGCGTGGAGCGGTTGAATTCCGACTGCGCGTAGGAGAAGCCGCCGACCATGGCCAGAACGCGGCCGGTATGCGGGTCCATCACCACCATGCCACCCTGCACTTTCGGCGGCTGACGCAGACGGTATTCGTTGCCGGAGCCGGAAAGCGGCTGCGCATAGACGACGTCGCCCGCCGTCACAACGCCGACCGGCGACTTGGATGTCGCTTTCTTGCCGCTGGCGTCACGGAATGCCCAGCGCATGTTTTCAGCCGAGATATGGCCGCGCGTGCGCTTGTCGCCATCTTCCGCATCCGGGTCGGCCTGGACACCGATATCGACGCCATCGGCGGCAACGGCGAGCACGACGGCAACCTTCCATTCGGGAACGTCCCGGAGACCCTTGACCTTGGCCAGCGCCGCCGTCCAGTCGCCGGCCGTCTCGATCTTTTCGATCGGCCCACGAAAGCCGCGGCGTTCGTCATATTGCACAAGCCCATCCTGAAGCGCCTTGCGCGCCTCCATCTGGATCTGCGGATCAAAAGAGGTGCGCACCGAAAGCCCGCCTTCGAGAAGCGCTTCTTCGCCATATTTCTCGACGATCTGGCGGCGGACTTCCTCGGCGAAATAATCGGATGCGGCAATATGGGCGCCGCCGCGACGCAGATTGACGCCGAGCGGCTGCTTTTTGGCATCGGTGGCGTCGGCAACGGTGATATAGCCGTTCTCGGCCATACGCTCGATCACCCAGTCGCGCCGCTCCAGCGCTGCTTTTTCGCGACGGATCGGGTGGTAATTGGCCGGGCCCTTCGGCAGCGATGCGAGATAGGCGGTCTCGGCGATAGTCAGTTCCGTCACCGATTTGTTGAAATAGGTGAGCGCCGCGCCGGCGATGCCGTAAGAATTCAGGCCGAAAAAGATCTCGTTGAGATAAAGTTCGAGGATCTTGTCCTTCGAATAGGTCTGCTCGATGCGGAAGGAAAGAATGGCTTCCTTGAGCTTGCGGTCGATGGTCTGGTCATTGGTCAGAAGGAAGTTCTTCGCAACCTGCTGGGTGATGGTGGAAGCGCCGACCGGGCGGCGGCCAGAGCCCAGATTCTGGAGATTGACGAGAATGGCGCGACCGAGACCCCAGATATCGACACCGGGGTGGTTGTAGAAATTCTTGTCTTCGGCGGACAGGAAGGCGGCCTTCACGCGGTCGGGAATTGCCTGGATGGGCAGGAAAAGGCGCTTTTCATGGGCATATTCTGCCATCAGAGCACCGTTGCCGGCGTGCACACGGGTCGTTACCGGCGGTTCATACGTGCTCAGAACTGCATAATCCGGCAGGTCCTTCGTCACGCCGTGCAAATAAATCGCACCGACGACGGCAGCGCACAGAAAGAGCACGCTGGCCAAGCCGAAAAAATATCCAATCAGTCTGATCATACCAAGCTACCGATAATTCGAATCGTAACCATCAACGCCCGACGAAATACGGGCGCATCCTTGCATATCGCGTGCCGTTTTGCACACCATACCTTCGATGACAAGCCGGATATGGCAGCATTCGCTCATATGTTACCGGGCCGCAGGCCCGCAATCACGCACCGACGCTATACGGATTGCCACCGAATCCGGTTTCCGAGTAACGCGGCGAATGTGAGTAAAATAGGGCTTCGGGTCGTTAATCGACCGCAAGCCTTAGAATTGAACAGCTTTTTCCACGATCAATGGCAGGGCGGCAACAGCGTCTCCACCGCTATCAGCCGCCATTCGCCAGGGCCTTGGAACGGTATCGCCCGACCGCCGTTGCCAATGTGTCAGCCACTTTCTTGCGCCACTCGATATCGAGAAGCAGCTTTTCGTCTTCCGCATTCGAAAGGAACCCAAGCTCAAGAAGTACCGACGGCACGTCATGGGCGCGCAGAACCATGAAACCGGCATAACGGTGCGGATTGTTGATAAGGCCAACCTGCCCCTCAAAGGAAGAGACAATATTTTCGGCCAGCGTTACCGAAAATGCTTGGGTCTCGCGGCGGGTGAAATCGAGGAGAATATCGGCGACCTCCGGTGGCTCCGTGGAAGCGGCAACGCCGGCAATCTGGTCGGACTTGTTTTCGCGCTCTGCCAACTCCTGCGCCTGCCGGTCGGATGCCCGGTCCGACAGAGTATAGACGGTGGCACCGCGAATTCCCTTCTGCTTCAGCGTGTCGGCGTGAAGAGATATAAAGAGATTGGCATTGTTCTGGCGGGCGATTGTCACCCGTTCCGACAAGGCGAGGAAGGTGTCGGAATCACGCGTTAAAAAGGCCTTGATGCCCGCTTCGCGGTTCAACCGCTCCACAAGCTCCTTCGCAAAGGTCAAGGTGATGACCTTTTCCTCGGTGCCCGTCGTGCCGCCAGTGGCGCCTGCGTCGATGCCGCCATGGCCGGCATCGACCGCGATGACGAATTCCGCTGGCCGCGATGTCTTGTCATCGGGCGTGATCGCGGCCGTTGTCACCGGGGCTGGCGCGCGCCATTGCTGATCCTTCACCAGTTCCGCAAACTTGCCCTTGGTGGTGATCTCGGCATCGAGTACGAAACGGAAAGACTGGCCGTCATCGCCCTTTTTGGTTTCGGCAACCGTCACCTGAACAGGCTTTTTCGCCGTCAGCACGATGCGGGCACTGTTCTCCCCCATGGTGCCGAAGCGTATATCCGAAAAAAGGCCTGTTGGTTTGAGGTCGGACGTGGGGAACGCAAAATTCACCGCGGGAAAGTCGACGACGATGCGGGCGGGCGAATCGAGATAGTGAATGTCGAATTCCGGCTCTTCGGCAAAATCGAGAACGATGCGCGTGCGCGCCTCATCACCGATGATCCGCGCCTGGTGGGCGACAAGCGGCTCCGCCGCATGGGCTGTCGGCACGACGGAGACTAAGGTGGCGACGAAAAATGCCAAAGCCGACGCAAGCCGCGCGATTCGCGTACCAAGCCGCCCTGCCCCGCCTGATATCGTTGCGCTGCGCGTAAAATTCATGGCCCTCAAGAAATTCCGTATTTCAGTCATTTTCGATAAACGGCGCGGAAAAGTGCCGGCAATGGTGCCGTTTCAACCACGCCGCACGATAGGTTACGCCTTTGCGCCCCACAATCGCAGGCCTTGGTGAACCAATTCTTAACCCGGAAATTCCACCAACAATATGGCATATTTAGCCAGCCTATTGCTATTATGACAGAGAAAACATACAACGCATGTGAGGGTTAAAAGTGTTGACGGGATAGATGCCCGCCGGCTGCCAATCGGAAAAGACGCTGGCGCTGCACATCGGGCAATCATCTGCCGTCGTTACATTTATCCTGAAACTGGATCAATTCCGGCCGTGGCCGGAGACCTACCCGGTGGCGCTGCCACCGCCGCTCTGAGGAGAGCAAATTCATCGGACCCCAAGGGGTCTATATATTATTGTCGTTCCGCCTGGCCAATGATGTCGCAGCAGTTTTCACATGAACCGGATACCAGGAGCAGGCCAAGCGCCTCGCCGTCGGTCCGGATGCTGCCAGTTTACAGAGGCCCGGCAGGAGACTTCATTTCCGGCACATCCTTGCACTCATATGAAAGGCTCGTCCATGCGGCGGGCCTGTTCTCGTATAAAACAAGGCTGCGCCGAGGAGCACAGCTTACATGGCAGACAAAATGCTTATCGACGCCTCCCACGAAGAGGAGACACGCGTAGTCGTTGTCCGTGGGAACCGGATCGAAGAATTCGATTTTGAATCGGAGCACAAGAAACAGATCCGCGGCAATATCTACCTTGCCAAGGTGACGCGCGTTGAGCCTTCCCTTCAGGCGGCCTTCGTCGATTACGGTGGAAATCGCCACGGCTTTCTCGCCTTTGCGGAAATTCATCCGGATTATTACCAGATTCCGCTCGCGGACCGTCAGGCCCTCTTGAAGGCGGAAGCCGAGGATCACCGCCGCAGCGACGATTTCGAATCGGCCGATGCGCCCGAGCCCGGCGCGCCGATGATCGACCTGTCGCAGGTGGATCAGCCGGATGTCGGCATCGTTGCCGCAAGCGAAACCACCGACGTCGCCGTCACGGAAGAAGTCGCACCCGTTTCGGAAGCAGTTTCTGAAGAAACGGCCGTTGAGGTCGTCGCCGAAGAAGCGTCGGCTGAGGAAGAAAAGCCGAAGAAGCGCGTTCGTCGCCCCCGCGCCAAGAAGAAGACAGCTGAAGAAATCGCAGCCGAGGCGGCAGAAGCGTCTTCTGAAGACGACGGCAGCACCGGCGGCGACATGGCCGCAATGGTCGATACCGACACGATTTCCGAGGAAGTCGAAGGCCTTCGTCGCGGCAATGACGATGATGACGACGACGATGATGACGATCATCACGAAAAGGAAGTGATTGAGTCCGTCGGTGCCGAAGACGCCATGGAAGAAGTTCCGGATCGCGTCGCGCGCAAGCCGCGCAAGCAGTACCGTATCCAGGAAGTCATCAAGCGCCGCCAGATCCTTCTGGTCCAGGTTGCCAAGGAAGAACGCGGCAACAAGGGTGCTGCACTCACCACCTATCTGTCGCTTGCAGGCCGTTATTCCGTGCTGATGCCGAATACGGCGCGTGGCGGCGGCATTTCCCGCAAGATCACCCAGCCGACCGACCGCAAGCGCCTGAAGGAAATCGCGCGCGATCTGGAGGTTCCGCAGGGCATGGGCGTCATTCTGCGCACCGCAGGCGCCAATCGTACCCGCGTCGAGATCAAGCGCGACTTTGAATATCTGATGCGCCTGTGGGAAAACGTCCGCACGCTGACGCTGAATTCCACGGCCCCCTGCCTTGTTTACGAGGAAGGCTCGCTGATCAAGCGCTCGATCCGCGATCTTTATAACAAGGATATCAGCGAGATCATCGTTTCAGGCGAAGAAGGCTATCGTGAAGCGAAAGACTTCATGAAGATGCTGATGCCGAGCCACGCCAAAGTGGTTCAGCCCTACCGCGACATTCATCCGATCTTCTCGCGCTCGGGCATCGAAGCCCAGCTCGACCGGATGCTGCAGCCGCAGGTGACGCTGAAATCCGGCGGTTATCTCATCATCAACCAGACGGAAGCTCTGGTTGCCATCGACGTGAACTCCGGTCGGTCGACCCGCGAGCATTCCATCGAAGAAACCGCGCTCACGACCAACCTTGAGGCAGCGGAAGAAGTGGCGCGCCAGCTGCGTCTTCGCGACCTTGCCGGTCTCGTTGTCATCGACTTCATCGACATGGAAGAAAAGCGCAACAACCGCTCCGTCGAGAAGAAGCTCAAGGATTGCCTGAAAAACGACCGGGCGCGCATTCAGGTCGGCCGCATCTCGCATTTCGGCCTTCTGGAAATGTCGCGTCAGCGCATTCGCGCTTCGGTACTGGAATCGACCACGCAGGTCTGCCAGCATTGCGGCGGCACGGGCCATGTGCGCTCGGAATCCTCCATCGCGCTGCATGTGCTGCGCGGCGTCGAGGAATATCTGCTGCGCAACACCACCCACAACATCACCGTGCGCTGCACGCCGGAAACGGCGCTCTACCTGCTCAACCACAAGCGCGGCTCGATCGTCGATTATGAAGGCCGCTTCGGCGTCGCCATCATCATCGCTGCCGATTCCAGCGTCGGGGCGCAGCATTTCGCCATTGATCGCGGCGATGCCGTCGAAAATCCGGTGAAGATCGAAAGCCTCATCCAGATGCTTCCGAGCTTCGTTGAAGAAGAAGACGATATCGTCATCGAGGTGGAAGAGGACGAAGAAGAGGAAGAAATCGTCAAGGCCGAAAGCGCCCAGCCACGCCAGCAGCCGCAGGGTGACAATGGCGAGGACGGCAAGCGCAAGCGCAAGCGCCGCCGCCGCCGTCGGGGCAAGGGTGGTCAGAACGAGCAGAACGGTGCGCTCGATGGCCAGTCCGGCAATGACGCGGAAGACGACGATGCCGAAGGCGACGACGATGGCGTCGAAACCGATGAGGCCGGTGCAGATTCCGACGAAAACGGTGCGAATGAAGCTGCAAATGCCGACGAAGACGGCAAGCGCAAGCGCCGTCGTCGCGGCAAGCGTGGCGGCCGCCGCAACCGTGACGATGCTCTCGATGCTGCAGGCACCGATGGCGAGACGGAAGGTGAAGGCGCGGAAGGCGAAGAGGTTTCCGCTGCAGAGCCGGTAACGGAAGAGCCCGCCACCGCCGCCGAAGTGGTGGAAGGTGTGGTTGCCGACGTCGTGGCAGAAGAAGCCCCGAAAAAGCCCCGCCGCACCCGCAAGGCGAAAACCAAGACCGATACCGAAACCGAAGAGGCGCCAAAGGCTGAAACCGTCGAAACGGTCGAGCCCGTCGTCATCGAGCCGGTCGTCGTTGAAGCGACTGTCGTTGATGTCGCCATCGAAGAGGTCGGTGAAGCCTCAGCCGATCTGGCACCGAGAGCGGACGCTCCGGGGACCGAAGAAAAGACCCGCGCGAACCGGGGCAGCAATGTTTCCAGTTCGGAACCGGTCGTCACCTCTTCCGGTTCGCCTGCGAGCAACCCTGATGGCGATGAGCCGAAGCCACGCAAGGGTGGCTGGTGGCAGCGCAAAGGCTTCTTCTGAGAGAAGTGACACTGAATAAAAACGCCCGCAACATCGTTGCGGGCGTTTTGTTTTGTCGATGCTGGAGCGCCAGACGATGTCACAGGAAAGAGGGTCGATATAACCGCCCGTCAAACAGACCGCGTCAGCCCGCCATCAACCCGGATATTCTGGCCGGTAATATACCCTGCCCCTTCGGACGCAAGAAACGCCACGGTGGCAGCGATTTCCTCGCTCTTGCCGTAGCGCTGCATCGGCACGCTGTCGCGGCGTTCTTCCGTGGCCGGCAGGCTGTCGATCCAGCCGGGCAGGACATTGTTCATGCGCACATTGTCGGCTGCATAGGTATCAGCGAAAATCTTGGTATAGGAGGCAAGGCCGGCCCGGAACACTGCCGATGTCGGGAACATGCTGCTCGGTTCGAAAGCCCAGGCCGTCGAGATGTTGACGATCGCACCGGCCTTCTGCTTCACCATGATGGGCGCGACGATCCGCGTCGGGCGGATGACGTTCATCAGGTAGACATCGAGACCGGTGTGCCATTGCTCATCGGTAATATCGAGAATGGAGGCACGTGGGCCATGCCCGGCGCTATTGACCAGCACGTCGATGCGACCGAATTTCTCGAGCGTCTGATCCGTCAGTCGCTGGAGATCGTCATTGGACTGGTTGGAGCCGGTGACACCGATACCGCCCAGTTCCTTCGCCAGCGCCTCGCCCTTGCCGGAGGAGGACAGGATCGCGAGCCTGTAACCGTCCGCCGCCAGGCGTTTCGCCACGGCCGCCCCCATGCCGCTGCCACCTGCCGTTACAATAGCCACTTTTTCTGCCGACATCGCTTTTCTCCATATCCAGTCCGACGGGTGGTCCTGCACCACATTGACCCATCTATAACGGGTTTCAAAGACGAGTTCGAACCAGAAAGCCTTGCAGCGGCATGCAGAAAAACTGATGCTGGGAATCTCAGCCCAAGCTGCTCCCCTCTACCGGATGGGCGTCCCGGCTGTCGGCTGGCGCTTCTTCCCGTTCCAACAAGCCATAATCGCGGATTACATGTGCAATACGCAACCGATAGTCGGAAAAGACGCCGGATCGGCCCAAAGCTTGCGCCGTGCGATGTGGTAGAGTGTTGCGCCACGCCCTCACCGCCTGTTCATCCCGGAAGAAGGACAGGGAGAGCATCTTTTCCGGATTGCTGATACTCTGAAACCTTTCTATGGACAGGAAACCATCGATTGTTTCGAGTTCGGCACGCAGGCCGGCAGCTATATCGAGATAATGCTGTTTTTCACCCTCAGCCGGCCAGACCTCGAAGATGACGGCGATCATTGCCCGCCTCCCGTCTGCGGGGCGGAGGCGAGGCGGAGGAACAGACGGTCCTCGCGGCGGATGAACTGTTCCCGGCGGGCGAATTCATAGTTTTCCCGCCCCGCCGGGTCGGCGGCGAGCCGTGCCCTGTAGGCTTCGTAAGCGGCGAGATTTTCGATGTTGTAGACGCCATAGGCAATCGTGCTCGACCCCTCCTTGGGCGCGTAATAACCGATGAGATCAGCACCGCAGCGCGGGATCGCCTCGCCCCAGTTACGGGCATATCGCTCAAAGGCATCGACCTTGAAAGGATCGATCTCGTAGCGGATGAAACAGGTCAACATCGTTGGTCTCCTCGTTTTCTGTCTCTCCTTTTTATACCATTGCGCAACATCAATGCTTCGGCTACCATCGAAGCATGAAAGACGGCCCCCTTATCGCCAATGTCGCCGCCCTGATCGGGGACCCCGCCCGCGCCAACATATTGACGGCGTTGATGGATGGACGTGCGCTGACGGCAAGCGAGCTTGCGGAAGCCGCCGGCGTGACCCTGCAAACCGCCAGCGGGCACCTGTCCAAGCTCTCAGAGGCACAATTGCTGAAGGCGGAAAAACAGGGGCGACATCGTTATTTCCGTCTCTCCGACGAAGATGTGGCGCAGGTTCTGGAAGCCTTGATGGGGCTTGCGCAACGCACGGGTGCGGTCCGCGTCCGCACCGGGCCGAAGGACAAGGCGCTGCGTGAGGCACGCATCTGCTACGACCACCTGGCCGGGGAAAGCGGTGTTGCGCTGCTTTCCGCCATTACCGCTAAGGGACTGGTGACATCAGGTGACGACCCGGTGCTGACGGATGACGGGCGCGATTTCTTCTCGAGCTTCGGTATCGATCTATCGCCGCTGGAAAAGGCTCGGCGGCCGGTGTGCTTGCATTGCCTGGACTGGAGCGAGCGCCGCCATCACCTCGGCGGCGGCCTCGGTGCATCGCTGCTCGACGCCATGCAGCAGCGCGACTGGCTGCGGCGCGGAAACGGTCGTGTGCTGACCTTCACGGCAAAAGGTGAAAAGGCCTTCGTCGGCACCTTCGGCTGCACGCCCGCCTGATTTCGGAAAGAGGCGGCCGTTGCGGGTTTATTTCAGCCAGCCGGCAATACGTCCCACCGCCTCGGCAATGTCAGATACCGAACCCGCATAGGAAATGCGCAGCGCCCTGTGGCCCTCCTCGGGATCGAAATCCATGCCCGGTGTCGCCGCCACATCGATTTCCGCCAGCATGCGCTTGGCGAAATCCATGCTGTCATTGGAAAAACGGCTGGTATCAACATAGGCGTAAAATGCCCCATCCATCGGGGATGCCAGCGGCAGTCCGATTTCCGGCAGGCGCGCCATCAGGAAATCGCGGTTGGTGCGGTAGCTTTCCCGGTAGACATCGAGCTCCTCCGCTGCCGAAAAGGCCGCGGTTGCCGCCAGCTGGGACAGTTCCGGCGGTGAGATATAGAGGCTTTGGGCCAGACACTCGACCGGACGGACGAGATTTTCGGGCAGGACCATCCAGCCGATGCGCCAGCCGGTCATGCAATAATATTTAGAAAATGAATTGATGACCACGGCACTATCGGTGATTTCGAGTGCGCTCGTCTCCTCCCCGACGAAAGTGAGGCCGTGATAGATCTCATCGGAGATGAAGGCCATGTCGCGGCTTTCGCAATAGCTCGCCAACCGCTTCAGCGCCTCGCGGCCGGTAACCGTGCCGGTGGGATTGGCGGGGCTTGCCAGAAGCACGCCCTTCAGCTTGCAGCCGGCTTTCGTTTCCGCGCGTTCGAGACTTGCCGGTGTCAGCGTGTAGCCGGTTTCGGCCGTGACCGGCACTTCCACGACATTGAGACCGAGGGCTTTCAGAATATTGCGATAGGCCGGGTAACCGGGCCTTGCGATGGCAACATGATCGCCGGCATCGAAAAGGCCGAGGAAGGCAAGATTGAAGGCGGCGGACGAACCTGTCGTCACGGCGATGCGCGCCGGATCGATGGCGACCTGATGGCGCAGCCGGTAATGGCCGGCGATTGCCTCGCGCAGCTCGCGCAGGCCCAGTGCATCAGTGTAGCCGATCCGCCCGTGCTTTAACGCCTCCTGCGCGGCTGCCAGCGAGGCTTTCGGTGCGGGGTGGGACGGCTGGCCGACCGCCATGGAAATGACGGGGCGTCCCGCCTGCCGTCGCCGGTTCGCCTCCGCCAGGATATCCATGGCATGAAAGGGTTCGACTGCGCTCCGCTTCGACATCGTAATCAAGGGCATGCTCTTTCCTGAACCGTATTTCGCAGACTTGCCGCAGAATCACGATCTTCACAATCATGCGATCATAATGCGGACAAGTATTTTTGCCGTATGGCATTTGGCTTAAAGTAAGGTAATTGCCTTCATAAGATTTCAAGAGGCTGCGGCCGAACAGAATGAGGACCGATATGGCGCATTTTCTCCGTTCCACCCTTCTCGCCAGCGTGACGGCCCTTTCAACGGTATTCGCCTGCCTGCCCGCGCATGCGCTCGATGAGCAGCAGAAGAAAGAAATGGGCGAGTTCATCAAGCAATATCTGATCGAGAACCCGGAAATCATGCTCGAGGTTCAGGACGCGCTTGAACGCAAGCAATATGCTTCGCGCAACGCCAAGGCCGCGGAAGCGGTTGCCGACAACAAGAAGGCCATCTTCGAATCGAAATACGACCTCGCGCTCGGCAATCCCGATGGCGACGTCACGCTGGTCGAATTTTTCGACTATAATTGCGGTTACTGCAAACGCGCCATGGGCGACATGGACAATATCCTGAAGGGCGACAAGAAGGTGCGCGTCGTCCTTAAGGAGTTTCCGATCCTCGGACCGGAATCGGTTGCCGCACATCGCGTTTCCAACGCCGTGAAGCTTTTGGCGCCGGCCAAATATGCCGAATTCCAGCGCACCCTGCTCGGCGGCCGTGGTCGAGCCAATGAGGACAGCGCCATGGAAGTCGCAACCTCGCTTGGCCTCAAGGAGGCCGATATCCGCAAATCGATGGCTGACAACCCCAATGACGCGCAGGTGCAGGAAACCTACAAGCTGGCAACCAGCCTCGGCATTACCGGAACGCCCTCCTATATCGTCGGCGACGAGGCGGTTTTCGGTGCTGTTGGTGCCGACCCGCTAAAGGAAAAAATCGCCAACATGCGCAGCTGCGGTAAAGCAACCTGCTCGTGATTCAGACGAACAGCCTTTATTGCCTGTGAGATAAGGGGCAGCCCCTGCGCTTTACGGCTTGCAGGGGCTTTTCCTTGAAGGCTGCGCAGTCTATAGGTGTCGCTGATTTTCTTATGGAAACGCGAATGAGCAATATCATCATCGTCATCAACGGCCCCAACCTCAATATGCTGGGAAAACGGGAACCGGGTATCTACGGTGGCAAAACGCTGAAAGACATAGAAAACGATTGTGTGAACGCCGGAGCCGATCTCGGCTTTTCGGTGGAATTTCGCCAATCCAACCACGAGGGCGTGCTCGTGGACTGGCTGCATGAGGCGGGCGAGCGGGCGGCGGGTGTCGTCATCAATCCCGGCGCTTACAGCCACACCTCCATCGCCCTGCACGACGCCATTCGCGCAATTTCGACTCCGGTCGTGGAAGTGCACATCTCCAATATCCATGCACGGGAAGAATTCCGCCACAAATCAATGGTCTCGCCCGCAGCCAAGGGCATGATCTGCGGTTTCGGACCATATGGATACGTCATGGCGCTTCATGCGCTGAAGAACATCACGGCATAAAAAGAAACAAAGAATAGGGTTTGTCATGTCTGAAAAGAAACAGGGTATCGACAAGGAACTGATCCGCGAACTCGCGAATATCCTCAATGATACCGACCTTTCGGAAATCGAAGTGGAGCAGGAAGACCTGCGTATCCGCGTTTCCCGCGCGGCTCCCGTTCCCGCCACGGTCTATGCTGCAGCACCCGCCGCTTATGCGCCCGCACCGGCAGCAGCAGCGCCTGCGGCCGCACCGGTAGTTGCGGCCCCGGCCGCACCTGCAGCAACAGCCCGCAACCCGGCCAACACCGTATCTTCGCCGATGGTCGGCACGGTTTATCTGTCGCCTGCCCCGGGCGCCCGCCCCTTCATTGAAGTTGGCGCCACCGTCAAGGAAGGTCAGACAATCCTCATCGTCGAGGCCATGAAGACCATGAACCAGATTCCGGCCCCCAAGTCCGGCAAGGTGGTGGAAATCATCGTCAACGACTCGCAGCCCGTGGAGTATGGCGAAGCCCTCGTGGTCATCGAATAAAGGCGGTTCAGCATGGTTTCGAAGATCCTTATAGCCAACCGCGGCGAAATCGCGCTGCGCGTCCTGCGCGCCGCGAAAGAACTTGGCATTCCGACCGTCGCCGTGCATTCCACGGCAGATGCGGATGCGATGCATGTGCGCCTTGCCGACGAAAGTGTGTGCATCGGCCCGCCGCCCTCGCGTGATAGCTACCTCAACATCCACCAGATCGTTGCGGCCTGCGAAATCACAGGTGCGGATGCCGTTCACCCCGGTTACGGCTTCCTGTCGGAAAACGCCAAGTTCGCCGATATTCTCGACGCCCACGGCATCACCTTCATCGGGCCGACCGCCGAACATATCCGCATCATGGGCGACAAGATCACCGCCAAGCAGACGGCACAGGAACTCGGCATTCCCGTGGTTCCGGGTTCGGATGGCGAAGTGAAGCCTGAAAATGCGCTGGAAATCGCCCGGACGATCGGCTTCCCGGTCCTCATCAAGGCGACGGCAGGCGGTGGTGGCCGCGGCATGAAGGTGGCGAAGACCGAAGCCGATCTGGAAGAAGCGGTTGCAACCGCCCGTTCCGAAGCGGCAGCAGCCTTTGGCAACGATGCCGTCTACATGGAAAAATACCTCGGCAAGCCGCGCCATATCGAAGTGCAGGTTTTCGGCGATGGCGAAGGCAATGCCGTTCACCTTGGCGAGCGCGATTGCTCGCTTCAGCGCCGCCACCAGAAGGTGCTGGAAGAAGCCAATTCACCGGCTCTCACGGTCGAACAGCGCATGAAAATCGGCGAAATTTGCGCCGACGCGATGCGCAAGCTGAAATATCGCGGCGCCGGCACCATCGAGTTCCTCTATGAAAACGGCGAGTTCTATTTCATTGAAATGAACACCCGTCTTCAGGTGGAGCATCCTGTCACGGAAGCGATCACCGGCATGGACCTCGTGCAGGAACAGATCAGGGTTGCTTCGGGTCAGGGCCTGTCGGTCACGCAGGCGGATATCGAATTTCATGGCCATGCCATCGAATGCCGTATCAATGCCGAAGACCCGCGCACCTTCGTTCCCTCGCCGGGCACGTTGACCTATTTCCACACGCCGGGCGGCCTTGGTGTGCGCGTCGATTCGGGCGCTTATCAGGGCTACAAGATCCCGCCCTATTACGACAGCATGATAGGCAAGCTGATCGTTCACGGCCGCGACCGTGACGAGTGCATCCGTCGCCTGCGTCGGGCGCTGGACGAATTCGTCGTCGATGGCATCAAGACCACGCTGCCGCTTTTCCAGGACCTTCTCCAGAACGAGGATATTCTGAACGGCGATTACGACATTCACTGGCTGGAGAAGTATCTGGCCGGTGACGCGTCTCACTAAGACGATATGGCTGGGCGGCGCAGCAGAAACAACGACATAACGGTCGATATTCTGCTGCGCGCCTATTCCGCCGGCCTGTTTCCCATGGCCGATTCGGCTGATGATCCCGAGCTTTTCTGGGTCGAGCCGGAGATACGCGGTATCATTCCGCTCGATGATTTCCACGTTTCCAAAAGCCTCGCCAAGGCGATGCGCAAGAAGCCGTTTGCGATACGCTTCAACACCGCTTTCGAAGATGTCATGGCGGGCTGTGCGGCGGAAGCGCCGGACCGGCCAAGCACCTGGATCAACACCACTATCCGCCGGCTCTATACCGAGCTTCACCAGATCGGACACGCCCACAGCGTCGAGGCATGGGAGGGTGATGAGCTTGTCGGCGGGCTTTATGGTGTCTCGCTGGGTGCTGCCTTCTTCGGCGAAAGCATGTTTTCCCGCCGCACCAATGCGTCGAAGATCTGCCTCGTGCATCTGGTGGAGCGATTAAACGCGAAGGGCTTCGTGCTGCTCGACACGCAATTCACCACAGAACATCTGAAGACGTTCGGTGCGATAGACGTGCCGAAGCTGGACTATGCAAGAATGCTCGATCTCGCCGTCAACCGGCCGAGCCTGCAATTCTAGTCCTTACGTTAGGTTATTTGCTTGCCGTAGAGGGAGCCGGAACCTCGGAGTCCTGCTTGCAACCCGTCAGCCACACGTCATAGATAGGGTGTTCCACGGCGTTGAGGCCGGGGCTATCGGCAAACATCCAGCCGGTGAAGATACGGCGGATCTTGCGATCGAGGGTGATTTCGTCGACTTCGACAAAGGCGTCGATCTTTTGCGTTTCCGTCTGGTCGCGGGAGTAACAGACCTTCGGCGTCACCTGAAGCGCGCCAAACTGCACCGTCTCGTCGATATAGACATCGAAGGAGGTGATGCGGCCGGTGATCTTGTCGATGCCGGAAAACACTGCGACGCGGTTTTCCAGACGGGCGGCGGCGACGGGTGATACGATGAGGACAGCAGAGACCGCCGCAAACAGCGAGACTGTCAGCGCACGCAAAGAACGATCCCGCGTGATTTTCCTCATACGATATGTCTCCAAATATTTGCCTGTGTCGACACGCCGACCGGATCAACGCCTAAGGGCGGAATGTGGCAAAAACCGGTGAGGCCGGATACAAGCGCGGTGTTTTGCACAACACCGCGCATCGCGATAATTCAGTTGCCGGGCGTCCAGGCGTCGTAGTCGCCGGTCACACGCGGGCGCTCGCCGGCCACGGCCAGCGATCCCTGCGGGCGGTAAGCCTTTGATGAGCCGGTGTGGTTGGGCTGATGTGGCTTCTGCCAGTCGCGAGCTGTGTAGCTTTCCTGGCTCGGCGGCACGTCGGTGCGGTAATGCATCCAGCCATGCCAGCCCGGCGGAATCGCCGACGCTTCGGCGTAACCGTTGTAGATCACCCAGCGGCGCGGCATGCCCCAGGAAGTGGTGCCGCCTTCATAATAGGTGTTACCCAACTCGTCCTGTCCTACCTTCTTGCCAAAACGCCAGGTGTGAAACCGCGTTCCGATCGTCTGGCCATTCCACCAGGTGAAGATTTGCGTCAGGAGAGTCTTCATTCTACGTTCCTCGGGCTTGAATGCGCCGCAGCGATTTTCCGTGCACGGCACAAGACATGCTTATGCCGCCCCTCACGGCAATTGTCCAGCATTTCGAGATATATCCGCGCTATTTCAGCTTCATCCTGAAGCCCAGATGCCGCTTCTCGAAACCCAGCCGCTCGTAAAAGCGATGCGCGTCCAGCCGGGCCATGTTGGAGGTAAGCTGCGCGGCGTTCAGGCCCTGACGGCGGGCTTCTTCCAGGCAATGATTGATCATCACCGCGCCGATGCCGCGACCACGCATGTCGGCGCGCGTCTGCACCGCTTCGATCACCATCGACTTCGCCCCTCGCCCGACCAGCTTGGTCAGGATCGCCGTCTGGAAGGTGCCGACCACCTCGCCATCCAGTTCCGCCACATAAAGCGTTTCACTGGGCGACGCGTCGATCGCCCTGAAGGCGGCGAGATAATCCGGTTGCGCCGATTCGTCGGCCGTATCGCCGTGGCCACCGATGTCGTCGGCGGCAAAGATGGCGGCAAGCGCCGGCAGATCGTCTTCGCGCGCCGTTCGTATGATCAGCTTCTGCAATGTCGCATTCATCGGGTCAGGCTCTTTTCCATAACGATGCCGGGCAGCCCCTCGATGCCCGCCATGCGCTCGATTCGGTCCACCTCGACAAATCCGACGCCTTCATAAAAGGCGATTGCGACAGTATTTTTAGGCTCCACCTCAAGACGCATGATTTCCGCATCCGGAAAGCAGGTTTCGAGTTCGGCGAAGAGATCTCGGCCCACACCCTGCCGCTGAAGATCGGGCGCCACATAAAGCTGGTGCAGCAGGGCGGTCTTCGCCATCTTGGTGGACATGGAGCCATAGGCCATGCCGCCGATCCGCTTGCCGTCATCGGCCACCAGAAACTCGCCGCCCTTTTTTTCAACGCGGTCCTTCATGGCCTGCGGCGAATGCCAGACGGCGATCAGTTCGTTCACCTTGTCCGCGCCGTAGATCGCGTCATAGGTGGCGTGCCATGTCGTGGCGAGCAGGGTGCGTACAGGCTCGATATCTCGCAGACCTGCCGTGCGGATGAAAAACATGATGGCGCTCCGTCTCAGAATAGAAAAAGCCGGGCGTTGATCCCGGCAGAAGTGATGTCAGTCATTCGTACTCGACGTCATCCTCGAGCTTGTCCCGAGGATCTGAGCATGTTTGACCTTGTGGGTCGTTAGATCCTCGGGACAAGCCCGAGGATGACGGATGAGAGCTGTCGGCCTCAATGCTTCTACGGCAAGAGGCAGCCTCCGCTTACTCGTCCTCGATGCCGAGCTTGGCCTTGACCAGTGCCTGCACTGCCTGCGGGTTGGCCTTACCGCCCGTCGCCTTCATCACCTGACCGACGAACCAGCCGGCAAGCGTCGGCTTCGCCTTGACCTTCTCGACCTGATCCGGGTTGGCGGCGATGATATCATCAACAGCCTTTTCGATGGCGCCGGTGTCGGTCACCTGCTTCATGCCGCGGGCTTCGACGATTTCGGCCGGGTTGCCGCCCTCGTTCCAGACGATTTCGAACAGGTCCTTGGCGATCTTGCCGGAAATGGTCTCAGCCTTGATGAGATCGATGATGCCGCCCAGCTGGTCGGGCGAAACCGGAGTCGTCTCGATATCCTTGCCGAATTTGTTGAGCGCACCGAGAAGATCGTTGATGACCCAGTTGGCGGCGGTCTTTGCATCGCGACCGGCAGCAACCGCCTCATAATAATCGGCAATCGCCTTTTCCGAGACGAGAATCGAGGCGTCATAGACCGACAGGCCGAGATCGGCCACGAAACGGGCCTTCTTGTCATCAGGCAGTTCCGGCAGGTCCACCTTCAGCGCCTCGACGAAGGCATCGTCGAATTCCAGTGGCAGCAGGTCCGGATCCGGGAAATAACGGTAGTCATGCGCGTCTTCCTTGGAGCGCATGGAACGCGTCTCGCCCTTGCCGGGATCGAACAGGCGGGTTTCCTGATCGATGACACCGCCATCTTCGAGAATGGCGACCTGACGGCGCGCCTCGTATTCGATGGCCTGGCCGACGAAGCGGATGGAGTTGACGTTCTTGATTTCGCAGCGCGTGCCGAAACCTTCGCCCGGGCGGCGCACGGAGACGTTGACATCGGCGCGCATTGAGCCTTCGTCCATGTTGCCGTCGCAGGTGCCAAGGTAACGCACGATGGAGCGCAGCTTGGTGAGATAGGCCTTGGCCTCATCCGACGAGCGCATATCCGGCTTGGAGACGATTTCCATCAGCGCCACGCCCGAACGGTTCAGGTCCACAAAGGACATGGTCGGGTGCTGGTCGTGCATGGACTTGCCGGCGTCCTGCTCCAGATGCAGGCGCTCGATGCCGATCTCGATGTCCTCGAAATTGCCCTGGCGGTCGGGACCCAGCGAAATGGTGATGATGCCTTCGCCGACGATCGGGTCCTTGAACTGCGAAATCTGGTAGCCCTGCGGCAAATCCGGATAGAAATAGTTCTTACGGTCGAAGATCGAACGGTTGTTGATCTTCGCCTTCAGGCCGAGGCCGGTGCGTACGGCCTGCTTCACACATTCCTCGTTGATGACGGGAAGCATGCCGGGCATGGCGGCGTCGACCAGCGACACGTTGGAATTCGGCGCATTGCCGAAGGTGGTGGACGCGCCGGAAAACAGCTTGGAATTGGAGAGAACCTGCGCATGGACTTCCAGCCCGATCACGATTTCCCAATCGCCGGTGGCGCCGGGAATGAAGCGTTTCGGGTCGGGGGTGCGCACGTCTACAAGGGTCATCTGAAGCTCACGATATACGGGTTCTTTGGCCTTGGTGGGTAGAACAAATGCAGCGCGGGCGCAAGACATCTTGCACCCCGTCGCGCTATACGCCGGATTTTCGCCAGCATCGGATACGTGTTTTTTACGCTTCTCAGTTTCAATTCACGTCATGACCATGATCGCTCTCTGCTTCATGACCTATATCGCCTTCAATCTTTTCGTCTTTCTTGTCTATTGGTGGGACAAGGAAGCTGCGAGAAGCAGCGGTTGGCGCATTCGTGAAAGCACGCTGTTATCGCTTGCTCTCGTGGGCGGCAGCCTGGGCGCGATTTCGGCGCAACGGCTGCTGCGGCATAAAACACGCAAGGAACCGTTCCGCAGCATCCTGCTGTCCATCGTGATATTGCAGGCGGGTCTTGGCGCATCCCTCGCCATCATGCCGGACTGGCCGATGCGGCTTGCAAGCGTTCTGAAATCCCTGCTTCAGAACATGGGCCCATAAAGGCCGCTCTCCACCTCGGCCAACTGCTTCTGCAGGCCCACCGATTGCACCTCGCGATCGAGCTTCGGCGCATAGGACACGGAGAGCCAGCGGACGCTATAGCCATGGTGGCGGAAGAAGGCGACGGCCGGTTCGTTCTGGGCGTGGGTTTCAAGCCGGATAGCATCGAAACCCTTCTCCTCTATCAGACGTTCGACGTCGCCCAGCAGGCGGCTGCCGATCCCCCTGCGATGAAAATCCGGATCGATCCAGAAATCCGTAATCGCCTCGTCGAAATGTTCCCGCGCCGCCCATCCGGCAACCGAGCCGCCGAATTCCGCCACGCGGATGGCAAGCCATGAGGAGCGGGTAAAATTGGAAAAGGCGCTGGCCGCATTGTCGTAAAGCGTGGATGTGATGCCAAGCGCCGCGGTCGCCTGCCGCCATGCCCTGAGGCCGATGACTGCTAAGGCCTCCGCTTCCTGCTCGTGCGCATTGCGAATGACGATCAAGCCGCGCCCTCCATGGCCGTGGAAAGTAGAACATCGGTGGCGCGATTCGGCCAGTGTGGTTTCGCTGTGCTCACAGCAGACTTGACCGTGCCCGCCTTGCCCCATATCCAGAACTGGCAAGAACGGAGTTTTTATGTTCGCTCAATCGGAGTCCCGGTAACGGCCCTGCCCGCAAGTTTCTTGCGCGCCGGGCCAGATGAAACCGAGCCGGCTGCCTTAACGGCACCCGGGTTTGCTTTCACGCGTCTAGATGACGCCAACCGGACTTCCAAAAAATGGACATTTCCCGCGCCGAACAGCGCATTCTTCACCTGCTCGCCCAGGGCGGCAGAATTGAACTCGTTCGAGACGATACCCGTAAAATCGAAAAAATCGCGCTCTATACGCGCGACGGCTGGATTTTCAGCGGTCTCGATCTCCTCATCTTCCGCAAGCTGAAACAGAAGAGAGCGATAGCCTCTTCCGGCGGCAAACCTTACCGCATCACCACACGCGGGCTGGAACTGGTGCGGGGTGAGCTGGACAATCGCTGAAGTAAAACGGGCGGCATTTGATGCCGCCCGTTCCTGTACAAAACTTGGTGGATGGATTCACCACCACTTGGCAGGGGTGAACTTGCCCGCTGCCTGTTCGATGGCATGGGCCGTCTTGAACAGCGTTTCTTCCTCAAAAGGCTTGCCGATGAGCTGCAGGCCAAGCGGCAGGCCCTTGCCGTCGAGACCGGCCGGGACCGAAAGGCCGGGAAGGCCAGCCATGTTGACGGTGATGGTGAAGACGTCCTGGAGATACATCTTCACCGGATCGGAAGCGAGTTCCTCGTCACCGACTGCGAAGGCGGAAGACGGTGTGATCGGCGCCAGGATGGCATCGACGCCTTCATGGAAGACGTTTTCGAAGTCACGCTTGATGAGGGTGCGGACCTTCTGCGCCTTGAGGTAATAGGCATCGTAATAACCGGCCGAAAGCACGTATGTGCCGACCATGATGCGGCGCTGCACTTCCTTGCCGAAACCGGCCGCACGGCTCTTTTCGTACATGTCAGCAATGTCCTTGCCGTCGACGCGCAGGCCGTAGCGCACGCCATCATAACGTGCGAGATTGGAGGAGGCTTCCGCCGGTGCGACGATGTAATAGGCGGGCAGCGCGTATTTGGTGTGCGGCAGCGAGATATCGACCACCTCGGCACCCGCATCGCGCAGCCACTCGACGCCCTTGGCCCAGAGCTTTTCGATCTCTTCCGGCATGCCATCGACGCGGTACTCGCGGGGAATGCCGATCTTCAGGCCCTTCAGCGACTGGCCGATGGCCTTTTCGTAATCCGGCACCGGCAGATCAACGGAGGTCGTATCCTTGGCATCGACACTTGCCATGGTCTTCAGCAGGATCGCCGCGTCACGCACATCACGGGCAATCGGGCCAGCCTGATCGAGCGAGGAAGCATAAGCGACGATGCCGAAGCGCGAGCAGCGGCCATAGGTGGGCTTGATGCCGACAGTACCGGTGAAGGCCGCCGGCTGGCGGATGGAGCCGCCTGTGTCGGTTGCGGTCGCGCCGGCGCAGAGATGCGCGGCAACGGCAGCGGCCGAACCGCCGGAGGAACCACCGGGAACGAGCTTCTGCTCGGAACCGTTGGCGCGCCAGGGGTTGATGACCGGGCCGTACCAGGAGCTTTCATTGGACGAGCCCATGGCGAATTCGTCCATGTTGAGCTTGCCGAGCATGACGGCGCCCTGATCCCAGAGGTTCTGGGTGACGGTCGATTCGTATTTCGGCTTGAAGCCATCGAGAACATGCGAGCACGCCTGCGTGTGCACGTCACGAGTGGCGAAAAGGTCTTTCACGCCGAGCGGAATGCCTTCCAGCTCGCCCGCCTTGCCGGCAGCGATACGCTCGTCGGAGGCACTGGCCATCTCGCGGGCCTTTTCAGGCGTCGTCACGACATAGGCGTTCAGCGCGCCATTCGCCGCATCGATGGCGGAGAGATAGGCGTCGGTCAGCTCAAGGGCGGAAAATTCTTTCGCCTTCAGCTTTTCGCGGGCTTCGGCAATGGTCAGGCTCGTCAGGTCAGTCATGGTCGGCAACGGCTTTCGAAAATCTCGGAAAAATCAGGCGGCAAACAGCGGTCGGATTATTCGACCACTTTCGGGACCATGAAGAAGTCCCGGTCGGTCGCAGGCGCATTGGCGACAATGTCGTCCGCCTTGTTGCCGTCGGTCACCACGTCGGCACGCTTTTTCATCTCCACCGGCGTGACTGACGTCATCGGCTCGACGCCGTCGACATTCACTTCCGAAAGCTGCTCCACGAAACCGAGTATGCCGTTCAGCTGGCCGAGCATATTCTGTGCTTCTTCTTCGCTGACAGCGATACGGGCAAGGCGCGCAACGCGCTTTACGGTGGCGAGATCGACGGACATGGTTTTACTCCGATGGGATATTTCCCATTCGCTATAATCACCATGTCCGTCCTTCGCAACGGTAGAAAGCATGTCGCGTCAAACTGCGGAGCGGTTTTGCGGCAACGACATGCTCTTCACGGAGCTTCAGAAGGACAACGTATCGCCCGCCTTCGGCGTGTGAACACGCGCTTCCGCGCCTTCCATGCCGGCCACGAACTTGTCCGGCGTCTGATCGATGATCGGGAAGGAGCCGTAGTGGCAAGGAAGGACATTCTGGAACTTGAAAAAGCGCTGGCAGGCAAGCGCCGCCACGGCACCGCCCATGGTGAAACGGTCGCCGATCGGCACCAGGCCTATATCCGGCTGGTGCAGTTCGTTGATGAGCTTCATGTCGGAGAAGATGTCGGTGTCGCCCATGTGATAGACGGCCGGGCCGTCCTCGAAATGCAGCATCAGGCCGTTGGCATTGCCGAGCGAATGAGAGACGCCATCTTCGGTGATCTGCGCCGAGGAATGCAGCGCATTGGTGAAGGTGACGGAAAAACCGTCGAAATGCACGGTCCCGCCGGTATTGCCCATATCGACTTTCGCGACACCCTTTGCGGACAGCCAGGTGGCAAGATCGGCATTCGCCAGCACGGTGGCTCCCGTTTCGCGGGCAAGCTGCACGGTATCGCCGACGTGGTCGCCATGGCCGTGGGTCAGGAGAATATGGGTGATGCCTTCAGCCGCTGATTTGCCATCCTGCCCGGCAAAACCGGGATTGCCGGTGAAGAACGGATCGATGAGGATCTTCGCGCTGCCGTTTTCAAGACGGAAGGCGGAATGGCCGAGCCAGGTGATTTTCATGGGAAGTTCTCCTTTGTATTGCCGGTATATTATGACATAGGACGGCCTGAACAACCGCACTACCGATATTTCAGAGAGGCGACAATGGCCGCGGATAATGACGATTACGTGTATGACGAAGCGAGCGGCGAATGGCGGCCGGCTTCCGAACTGGCCGCCGAGGCAGCCCGTGCAAAGGAAGTGCGCGATGCCGCCGGCAATGTGCTTGAAGACGGCGATTCCGTGACATTGATCAAGGACTTGAAGGTCAAGGGCACCAACACGGTCATCAAGCAGGGCACCGTTATCAAGTCGATCCGCCTGACCGACAATCCCGAAGAGATCGATTGCAGGCATGATGCGGTCAAGGGTCTGGTGCTGCGCACCGAATTCGTCCGTAAAAGATAAAGGCAGCACGCGACATGGCGACACTCACCATCGAGGAACTGGCACAGGCGCTGCAGCCCGCACAGGCGATTGCCGGCCTCGACCTTGGCACGAAGACCATCGGGCTTGCCATGTCGGACCTCTCACGCCGTTTCGCGACGCCACGCCCCGTCATCAAGCGGGTGAAATTCACGCAGGATGCGCAGGTGCTGTTAGCGTTTGCCGAAAAGGAAAAGGTTGCCGCCTTCGTCATCGGCCTGCCGATAAATATGGACGGATCAGCCGGACCACGCGCGCAGGCGACGCGCGCCTTCGTGCGCACCATGGGCGAAAAAACCGCCCTGCCCTTTATTTACTGGGATGAGCGGCTTTCAACCGTCGCGGCAGAGCGCGCGCTTCTGGAGATGGACGTCTCACGCGCCAAGCGGGCCGAACGCATCGATTCGGCGGCCGCGAGTTTCATTCTTCAGGGCGCGCTGGACAGGCTTTCCGCGCTGACCCGCGCGGCCGACTGACGGCCCTGCCACCAGGCGGCGATCTGCTTTCTCTTGCGGTATGCAAGGATCGCAAAAACGATCAGGCTATCGACCGCTATGGCGCGGGCCACCATTGGCGGCAGGTTTTCCGGCGGAATGCCGAGAATATTGCCGTAAATCTCGAACACCAGGTCATGGGTCTGGCGTGTCAGCATGTAGAAGCCGAAGCTCATGTCGTAATAGGACAGCCAATACCAGCTGCCCAGCAGCGCGACGGGACCGGCCCAGAGGATCAAAAACCACTTCATGCCGTCTGCCCCCGCATAAAAAACGTATCGGGAATGCCAGCAAGCACCGCCCAGCGCACCGCAGCCATCAGGCATAGGTTGAGCGCTGGCGCGTCAATATCCAACGGCAGCATAGCAAAAAACGTCATCATGACGCCCAAGGCTGTCCAGCGGTTCACTTGCGGCTCCCTTTATGCGCAGTCATTGCGCATGGTTAACATTTCGTTAACTCACACTGGACCCGCCGTCATGGCGAGGCAAATGAAAGCTGTCATTATGGTTAACGACTGGCGGGCGACATGTGGAAAACAATATGCCCCTGTGAACGGACGGAACACCGGACGGTTGCGCGCCCGGTGAAAACATGGCTGATTTTTCATTAACGTCGCGCCTGCCTCGGGTGCCTCCACCCGCCGCGGCAACTTCAGTCAGCCGTAAACGCCGCGCACCAGCCTTTTGACGGCGGTGGTGATCTTATCCCAGTCCTTATCGGATTTGAGCGGCACGCCGGCAAACTGGCCGCTGGTGGCCGCGGAAATGACGAGATGCTGGATGGCGGCAAACAATACGGCGTTGACGGCAGCGGTATCTACGCCCCTGGGAGCCGCAAGCGAGCCACGCATGCGCTCCAGCCATTTGCCCAGCGACTTGGCGCGGGCTTCGGCCAGCTGGCGGACCTGCGGCGAACCATCCGAAACTTCCCAGGCAATGATCTTGCAGACGAGCGGGTCGCTGCGCAGCGCGTCGATAAAATAAAGCGCCAGCTTTTCCATGAGATCGCCGTAGGTCAGCAGAAACATGCCGCCGGTGTCTTCGGGAATACGATCCTTGACCCAGGAGCCGAGATCCTCGCCGATCGCCTCGATCAGACCGTCAAGGCCGCCGAAATATCGATAGATGAGCTGCTTGTCGCAGCCGGCGCGCCGGGCGACGGCATTGATGCCGAACCCCTGGAACCCCTCTTCGGCAAGCAGCGACCGCGCCGCATTAAAAATCGCCTTCTCGGTCTGAGCACGATCCTTGATACGCTTTTCCGGTCTGTCGGCTGAAATCGCCTCTGCGGTCGCCAGCATGATTCCCTACCCGTTTTGTGAAAGGCCTAGTCACAGGAGTTAACAAAGCATGAAGGGAAGAACAATGTGGCGGGGCGGATACGGAGCAGGTTCCTGTGGATGAGCGGACGTCGGCAGCGACGTATATAACTTTAAATTTTCTGTATTTTCTGTATTATGCAGAATGATACAGATTTTGAGGATTCCTCATGAAAAGAAAATCGATTTCCACTGCCGAGTTTATGAGGCATTTCGGTCGCTATCACGACGAAGCGCAGAAATCGCCGATTACCCTGACGAAGCACGGACGACCTTCGGTTGTGGTGGTGCCTGTGGAACTTTTTGAAAAAATGCTGGGAAGCGAAGATCCGCGCATTTCTTACGCTGCCGGTGAAATGCCCGATGAATTGGCAGACATCTTCAAAACCCAGCTGGAGAAAGACTCAGACGACTATCGGAAGTCCCGCGATGAGCAGGATAAATGATGTCCAAATTCAAACGCGGCGACATAGTTTCGTACCCATATCTTTGGCGATGGCAATCTACTGCCAATCCACAACGTGATCATGGGGAAAAAGATCGCCCGGTTTGCATCATTCTTTCGATTACGGACGCCCTCGGCTTGTCCCATATATTGTTGCTGCCCATTTCCTCGAAACCTCCGCAGGACAGCCAGCAGAAAGCCATGGAAATACCGAAACTCGAGCTTAGACGCGCAAAGCTAACGGGTTACGATAGTGGTTGGATCACCATTAGCGAATGCAACTACGATGTGATCGAACGGTCCTATCATATTAATGCCTCGCAACAGCCTCTAGGACGTTTCAGCGAGGCATTTCTTGAAGAGATTCGTACTGCCTTTGCGCCATTTCTGGCGGCAGGGGCAGCGCGGGTCACCAGAACCTAAGTCACTCCAAAGCCATACCAAACCAGACGCTGCCAGGCGTTTCGTGGCTGTCGAGGTGTTTGAAGCCGCGGGTTTCCCAAAAGCGCATGCCGGCATGGTTGCGTTCGCTGGCGCCGAGGTGGATGCCGTAGACGTTGTTCTGTCTCGCCATGTCGAGCCATCGGGACAGAAGCCGGGTGCCGCCACCCTTGCCCTGCGTGCGTGGCAGGAGGTTCATGTGGATATGAGCCGGAAAGGGATCGGTAAGCCAGGAGGGCGTGTTACGCGGATGATGGATGAAATGGGCGCGGCGCTGGTCGGCGTCCCATGTCTGCGGGTCGCCGCCGGGATCGGGATAAAGGGCGCGCAGATGCGGCCACCATTCCTGCTCCAGCCGTTGCTCGTGCGAAACTGTATCAAGCGCGCCGGCGATGTAGCCGCAGACACCCTCCTCATCCTCGGCCACGAAAACGGCATCGGGCCACAGACGCAGATAGGGCACGGAATAGATATGCCCCACCATGTGACCATCATTGTAGAGCGGGGTGGCATCCTGACCGGCATCGCCGGTGGCAAGGCTTATGGCGTAAAGCGCGTCTTCATCTTCAGGCCGGGCGGAGCGGAAGGTCAGCATTTGCAGGCGCCCTCCGTCTTCTTGCGCGGACACGCGCCAGCCGTCTGAAAGACAGGAATACTCCCCACGCCGATGCATTTTCTCAAATCCGATACCCCTCCCACAGGGACTGCAAGAAATAGCCCTCCACCCTTTATCCGTCAGGATGCGGGCGGATACAATAAATCGATTATATAATTCGGATCGAAGCGGGAATCGAGCATGCCATAAGTGTGCCTCCAGCCACCTGCGAGACGGGTTTCGAGGAAGGCATCGGCGATCTTGCCGGCACCGAGCCGGCAAAGCTCGGCGGCAGCGGCCGCAAGCGCGAACTGCTCCACCAGCAGGCGGGCCGCCCCTTCATCGCGTTCTGCAAGGGCGATCGCGGCGCGCAACACATCGGTGGTCTTCTTCCCGGCAGGTCCGAGATCGCGCTCCAGTGTCTGGAAGACGAGATCGAACAGGTCCTTGCCGCGCTGGAGAACCCGCAGCACATCCAGCGCCATGACGTTGCCGGAGCCTTCCCAGATGGCGTTAACCGGCGCTTCGCGATAGTGACGGGCAATCGGCCGCTCTTCCACATAACCGTTGCCGCCAAGGCATTCCATGGCCTCATAGATAAGCGCTGGCGCGATCTTGCAACACCAGTATTTGACGATGGGCGTCATGACCCGCGCATACGCGGCTTCTGCCGGATTGTTGCGGGCGGCGTCGAAGGCCGTTGCCAGCCGGAAAGAGAGCGCCGTGGCAGCCGCCACATCCAGCGCCATGTCGGCGAGAACGCGAGTCATGATCGGCTGGCTGACCAGCATTTTTCCGAACACTGAGCGGCCGCGGGCAAAATGCACGGCTTCGGCAAGCGAGGCGCGCATCATGCCAGCAGACGCCAGCGCACAATCGAGCCGCGTCAACGTCACCATGTCGAGGATGGTGCGGATACCGCTGCCGGGATCGCCGAGCAGATAACCGAAGGCATCGGTGAACTCGACTTCGGCCGACGCATTGGAGCGGTTGCCGAGTTTGTCCTTCAGACGCTGGAAATGCAGGCCGTTCTTCGAACCGTCTTCAAGATAACGCGGCACCAGGAAGCAGCCCATGCCGTCGCCCATCTGGGCGAGCATCACGAAACCGTCGCTCATTGGCGCAGAAAGGAACCACTTGTGGCCGGAGAGGCGATAGATACCCTCGCCCACGCGCTCGGCCGTGGTGCGGTTGGCACGTACATCCGTGCCGCCCTGCTTTTCCGTCATGCCCATGCCAACGGTGACGGCGGTTTTTTGCAGGGCCGGTTTCTGCGCGCTGTCATATTTGCGCGACAGGATCTTCGGCATCCACTCCTTCTGCACCCGCGGCGAGGTCATGATGGCGGCAACCGAGGCGCTCGTCATGGTCAGCGGGCAGAGATGCCCTGCCTCCAGCTGCGAGGTGAGGTAGAATTTCGTGGCGCGTGCCTTATGCTCACTCCCGCGCGTATCGGGGGAATTCTCCCAGACGCTGGAATGCAGGCCTGATGACATCGAGCGGCGCATCAGCGCATGCCAGGCGGGATGGAATTCCACCTGGTCGAGACGTTCGCCGCGCGGGCCGTGGGTATGCAGCTGCGGCACGCCCTGATTGGCCATGCGCGCCAGTTCCTGCGCCTCATGCGAGGTAACGTAACGGCCGAGCTGGTCGTACTCGTCCCTCAGATTGCGCGACAGGCCGGAGGTGAGATCAACGATCAGCGGATCGGAACGATAGGCGTTGATACCGGACCAGAGGCTAGGCTGGTTCAGTTCGGCGAGCGTTTCTTCTGTCCGGGAATTCTGGGTCATCCGCTGCTTCTAGCTGTTTTATACTGGCATTGCATAGTGGGGTGATATTGCATAATTCCGCCCACAGGAAGCGATTGAGACGATTAAGCCGCCGCTTTCAGTATTTTTCGGGAGAGGCCGATTTAAGTCCGCGGCGGCGAGAATACCAGACACGTTTCCGGCAAGATGCAGCGACAAAACCCGATACACTTCCGCAAGCGGCCCCTTATATCCATACCTATCGTGGCCTGCGACAGCCAGTCTGACCGGTTGTTTGCGTGCCATCGCGCGCATTCCGCTTAATCCACCACCTGATGTGGAACCTGCCACAGGCTTTTTTGGTTCGCCACATGCTGAAAGCCTGCACAGGAGGAAACCATGGAGGCGAGTGCGAAGAAGCTCTTCGAGCGATATGAACGATTTTTCAACACATCTCTCAAAGGTGACATGAATGCGGAGGAGATCGGATCCCTCTATGCATCCGACTTCATCACCGCTTCCCCAGCCGGTGTCATGACCGGAAAAAACGATGACAACCTCAAGGAGGCCATGACGAAGGCTTATGAGCGTTATCGGGTCATAGGAACGGAGGGAATACGTATCCGCGATATCCGCATTTCCGCCATCGATGACCATCATTGTATTGCGCATGTGTCCTGGACAGCGAACTTTACCCGAAAAGGCCAATCGAATGTCGCAATCGATTTCGACGTTCATTATTTCGTTCAGACACTGGATGGCGAACCGAAGGTTTTCGGCTGGGTATCGGGTGACGAGCAGGCGCTCCTGAAGGAACACGGTATTGCCTGACGGTGCAGAACGATCGGCACCATCTTTGCCGGATTGAGGAAACAGCACCGTGTTTTCATTTCAGCGATTGCAGGCGCTTGCCCCGCGACCCTGCAATCTCTATAGAGCGCAGGACCGAATTCCGCGGCACTCCTGAGGCGTGTTCACAGCGAATGGAGCGCACGGATCAGCATTCGGGCGTTCCGGGCATTTTCACGGGAAAATGCGGCGCCCGTCAGGAGGCAAACCGCATGGTCTTCTTCCCCCATCGCCATCTCCTCGGCATCAAGGGGCTTTCCCATCAGGATATCACCCTGCTTCTCGATAAAGCCGACGAGGCGGTGAAAATCAGCCGTCAGCGCGAGAAAAAGACCTCGACGCTGCGAGGCCTGACGCAGATCAACCTGTTCTTTGAAGCCTCGACGCGCACGCAATCCTCCTTCGAGCTGGCCGGAAAGCGCCTCGGCGCAGACGTGATGAATATGTCGGTGGGCAATTCCTCGGTGAAGAAGGGCGAAACGCTGATCGATACGGCGATGACGCTGAACGCCATGCGCCCGGATGTGCTGGTGGTTCGCCATTCGTCGGCCGGGGCCGCAGCGCTGCTGGCACAAAAGGTCGCCTGCTCCGTGGTCAATGCCGGGGACGGCCAGCATGAGCACCCGACACAGGCACTGCTGGATGCGCTGACCATCCGCCGCGCCAAAGGCGAGCTTTCGGGTATCACGGTGGCGATCTGCGGTGATGTGCTGCATTCGCGCGTCGCCCGCTCCAATATCATTCTGCTCAACCAGATGGGTGCGCGCGTGCGGGTCGTCGCCCCCGCCACGCTTCTTCCTTCCGGTATCCGCGACATGAGCGTGGAAGTCTTCCACGACATGAAGGAAGGGCTGAAGAATGCCGATGTGGTGATGATGCTGCGCCTGCAGCGCGAGCGCATGTCCGGCTCCTTCGTGCCTTCGGTGCGCGAATATTTCCACTATTACGGTCTCGACGCCGAAAAGCTGAAAGCGGCGAAGGAAGATGCGCTGGTCATGCATCCCGGCCCGATGAACCGCGGCGTGGAAATCGCCTCCGAAGTGGCCGATGGCCCGCAGAGCGTCATCGAAAGCCAGGTGGAAATGGGGGTTGCCGTGCGCATGGCCGTCATGGAAACCCTGCTTGTCTCGCAAAACCAGGGTGAGCGCGTATGAGTGCCGTTACCGTTCTCAAGAACCTCCGAATCGTCGACCCCTCCCGCAATCTGGATGAGACCGGCAGTATCGTCATCGGCGCCGATGGCACCATTCTCGCCGCCGGCAAGGATGCGCACAATCAAGGCGCGCCTGATGGTGCGACGGTGCGCGACTGCAAGGGTATCGTGGCCGTTCCCGGTCTGGTGGATGCCCGCGTCTTTGTCGGCGAACCCGGCGGCGAACACCGCGAGACCATCGAATCCGCCTCGCGCGCGGCAGCGGCCGGCGGCGTCACCAGCATCATCGTGATGCCGGACACCGATCCTGTAATCGATGACATCGCGCTGGTCGAATATGTGAAGAAGACGGCCCGCGACAAGGCAATCGTCAATGTCCACCCGGCAGCGGCCCTGACCAAGGGCCTCCGCGGCGAGGAAATGACCGAGTTCGGCATGTTGAAGGAAGCCGGTGCGGTGGCCTTCACCAATGGCCGCAAGGCGCTTTCCGACACGCTGGTGCTGCGCCGCGCCATGACCTATGCCCGCGAACTGGGGGCTGTGATCGCACTCGAGACCCGCGATAAATATATCGGCGGTGGTGATATGAACGAGGGGCTTTTTGCAAGCTGGCTCGGGCTGTCAGGCGTTCCGAAGGAAGCCGAGATCATTCCGCTGGAGCGTGACCTGCGCATTGCCGGCCTGACGCAGGCGATCTACCACGCCGCCAAGATTTCCGTACCGGAATCGGCAGAGGCGATCCGTATCGCTCGGCAGCGGGGTGTGAAAGCCACCTGCGGCATCTCGATCAATCATCTGACGCTCAACGAAAACGATATCGGCGAATACCGTACCTTCTTTAAGCTCTCGCCGCCGCTGCGCGCCGAAGACGACCGCAAGGCGATGGTGGAGGCGCTGAAGGACGGCACGATCGATATCATAGTTTCTTCGCATGACCCGCAGGATGTCGATACCAAGCGCCTGCCGTTTTCGGATGCGGCGAGCGGCGCGGTGGGGCTGGAAACCATGCTGGCGGCAGCACTACGCCTTCACCATAGCGGCGAAGTTCCGCTGATGCGGCTGATCGATGCGCTTTCCACCCGCCCGGCCAAGATTTTCGGTCTCGACGCTGGAACACTTAAAGCCGGCGCGAAGGCCGATATCACTCTGATCGATCTTGATGAGCCATGGCTAGTGGCACGCGACCAACTGGTGTCGAAATCCAAGAACACGCCGTTCGAGGATGCCCGTTTCAGCGGCCGTGCTGTCGCCACTTATGTGGCTGGCAAAGCCGTTCATTCCTTGGCATAAGATCAGCAACAGAGATCACGCGGACGGCGCGACAGAGGGGACATTTGAATGAGTGCTTTGACTGACTGGCAGACGGCGCCTGCCCTTCTCGCGCTGGCAGCGCTGATCGGCTATCTGCTTGGCTCCATCCCCTTCGGCCTCATCCTCACCCGTATGGCGGGGCTGGGTGACGTGCGCAAGATCGGTTCGGGCAATATCGGCGCCACCAATGTGCTGCGCACCGGCAACAAGAAGCTCGCCGCCGCGACCCTGCTGCTTGATGCGCTGAAGGGCACCGCGGCGGTGCTGGTCGCCAATGCGCTCTGGGGTTACGAGGCGTCGCTGGTCGCCGGTTTCTTCGCCTTTCTCGGTCATCTGTTTCCGGTGTGGCTCGGCTTCAAGGGCGGCAAGGGCGTCGCCGTCTATATTGGCGTCCTGCTTGGCGCGGCCCCGCTGATGATGCTGGCCTTCGCGCTGATCTGGCTCGCAACCGCGTTCATCACCCGCTACTCCTCGCTGTCGGCACTGCTGGCCATGCTGATCATTCCCGTCGCGCTCTGGGTGCTCGGACCTGAAAAGACGGCCCTGCTGGTGACGCTGCTCAGCGTGATTTCATGGTGGAAACATCGCGAAAATATCAGGCGTCTTATGGCCGGCACCGAAAGCAGGATCGGTCAAAAGGGCTGAACCCCATCTTGAGGATATGCCATGCCGCATGAGGAAACGACACGGCAGGGCATTGAGCTTTCCGCGCGGCAGCGGGTCGCATGGCTGAGGCTCATCCGCAGCGACAATATCGGCCCCGTTACCTTCCGCGAACTCATCAATCATTTCGGCAGCGCCGAAAAGGCGCTGGATGCCCTGCCCGAGCTTTCAAAGCACGGCGGCTCTTCGCGCCGCTTGCGGATCGCCACGCCGTCGGAGGCGGAAGGTGAAATCGAAACGGCCGAAAAATTCGGTGCGCGGTTTGTTGGCATCGGCGAACCGGATTATCCGCCTGCCCTGCGGCAATTGGATGGCGCACCGCCGCTGATCGCCGTGAAGGGGTCGATTGACGCGGCGACAAGAGCCTGCGTCGGCATCGTGGGTTCGCGCAACGCGTCGATCAACGGCGCGAAATTCGCTGCTATGCTGGCACGCGACTGTGGACGGGCCGGTTATACGATTGCATCGGGACTGGCGCGCGGCATCGATGCGGCCGCGCACCGGGCAAGCCTTGCAACCGGCACGGTGGCGATGCTGGCCGGCGGTCTCGACCGCCCCTACCCGCAGGAAAATTTCGGGCTTTTGCAGGACATATACGATCAGGGCGGCGCGACGATCAGCGAAATGCCCTTTGGCTGGGAACCGCGCGCCCGCGATTTCCCGCGCCGCAACCGGTTGATCGCGGGCGTTTCGCTCGGCGTTGTCATCGTGGAGGCGGCAGAGCGTTCGGGTTCACTGATCACGGCGCGGCTTGCCGGCGAAGCGGGCCGTCTGGTTTTTGCCGTGCCCGGCTCCCCGCTCGATGCACGCTGCGAAGGTACCAACCGGCTGATCAAGGAAGGCGCCATGCTGACCACGGGCGCTGCCGATATTCTCGAAGCGCTGCGACCACTGATGGAGCCGCAATTGCCCTATGACCGCAAGATCGAGGAACCGCGCTCCGACGAAGAAATGTCACCGCCCGGAGATGATGAGCGCAGCGTCATCGCTTCCGCACTCGGCCCCTCGCCCGTCGAGATTGACGACATCATCCGCCATACGGGCTTTTCCGCGGCCGCCGTTCATCTGGTACTGCTGGAGCTCGATATAGCCGGGCGTCTAAACCGGCATGCCGGGGGGCGTGTTTCGCTGTTCGTCGCGGATTGACAGTTTGCGTCGCCCGCTCTGGATATCGCCGACTTCGACATAGGCCATCTCGATAAGGTAACACAGCATGTCGGCGCCCTCGCGGCTGGCGACCTGGCGCAGCTCCGCCAGCATCTGGCGAATGTAAGCCAAGCTCTCTTTGGTCCCTTCATTATCGGCATTATTGTTTGTTGCGTTCGGGACCATATATTTATCCTGGAAAGTCAGCCTGAAACGGGAAGCATTAAGTCTGTTCAAATGATGTTGCCCATCATAACCAATTTACCAAAGATTGCAATACAACGATAGATTATCCATAGGTTGCAATCGCCTGGATGCGATAAATTCGGGCTTGCCTCTTGACCCGCGGGCATTACCTGTCCATGTCGAATTATAAAGAAGGCCAATTGCGGCACCGCGCCGCGACCGGGGCCACGTTAACGGACCAGTTCCAGAGAAGAACAATATGAATGTCGTTGTCGTAGAATCTCCTGCCAAAGCCAAGACGATCAACAAGTATCTTGGTTCGGGCTACAAGGTTCTTGCATCCTTTGGTCACGTCAGAGACCTTCCCGCCAAGGACGGATCGGTGCTGCCCGACCAGGATTTCGAAATGTCCTGGGAAGTCGACAGCGCATCTGCCAAACGCATGAAGGATATTGCCGATGCGGTAAAATCCTCTGATGGCCTCTTTCTCGCAACCGACCCTGATCGTGAAGGTGAGGCCATTTCCTGGCACGTTCTCGATCTTTTGAAGAAGAAGCGCGTTCTCGGCGACAAGCCGGTGAAGCGCGTGGTCTTCAACGCCATCACAAAGAAGGCGGTTCTGGACGCCATGGCGAACCCGCGCGACATCGACGTGCCGCTGGTCGACGCCTATCTCGCCCGCCGTGCACTCGATTATCTCGTCGGTTTCAACCTCTCTCCCGTTCTGTGGCGCAAGCTGCCGGGCGCGCGTTCCGCCGGCCGTGTGCAGTCGGTTGCGCTGCGTCTTGTCTGCGACCGTGAATCCGAGATCGAGCGTTTCGTCTCCGAAGAATATTGGAACATCAGCGCGCTTTTGAAGACACCGCGCGGTGACGAGTTCGAGGCGAAGCTGGTTTCGGCCGACGGCAAGCGGCTGCAAAGCCGCGGGATCAAGACCGGCGAAGATGCAAACCGGCTGAAGGCGCTGCTGGAAGGCGCGACCTATGTTGTCGACACGGTCGAGGCGAAGCCCGTCAAGCGTAATCCCGGCCCGCCCTTCACCACCTCGACGCTTCAGCAGGCTGCGTCTTCGCGCATGGGCTTTGGTGCCTCGCGGACGATGCAGGTGGCGCAGAAGCTTTATGAAGGCATCGATATCGGCGGAGAAACCGTCGGCCTGATCACCTATATGCGTACCGACGGCGTACAGATAGCACCGGAGGCGATCGATGCCGCCCGCCTCGCCATCGGCGAGCAGTTCGGTGAGCGTTACGTGCCGGAAAAGGCGCGTTTCTACTCCACCAAGGCCAAGAACGCCCAGGAAGCGCACGAAGCGATCCGCCCGACTGATTTCACGCGCACACCGGACCAGGTGAAGCGTTATCTCGATGCCGACCAGCTGCGCCTTTACGACCTGATCTGGAAGCGCGGTATCGCCAGCCAGATGGCGTCCGCAGAAATCGAGCGAACAACGGTCGAAATCCTCGCGGACAAGAACGGTGAAAAGGCCGGCCTGCGCGCCGTCGGTTCCGTCATCCGGTTCGACGGCTTCATTGCCGCCTATACCGACCAGAAGGAAGATGGCGAGCAGAGCGACGATGGTGACGATGAAGGCCGTCTGCCGCAGATCAATGCGCGCGAAAATCTCGCCAAGCAGAAGATCAATGCCAGCCAGCATTTCACCGAACCGCCGCCGCGTTATTCGGAAGCCTCGCTGATCAAGAAGATGGAAGAGCTCGGCATCGGCCGCCCTTCCACCTATGCCGCGACGCTGAAGACGCTGAGCGACCGCGAATATATCGTCATAGACAAGCGCAAGCTTATCCCGCATTCACGCGGACGACTGGTGACGGCTTTCCTGGAGAGCTTTTTCACCAAATATGTCGAATACGATTTCACCGCAGCACTCGAAGAAAAGCTCGACCGCATTTCCGCCGGCGAGCTGGACTGGAAGCAGGTGCTGCGCGATTTCTGGAAGGATTTCTTCGCGCAGATCGAAGATACCAAGGAACTGCGCGTCACCAACGTGCTCGACGCGTTGAACGAGGTTCTGGCACCGCTGGTCTTCCCCAAGCGCGAGGATGGATCGGATCCGCGCATCTGTCAGGTTTGCGGCACCGGCAATCTTTCGCTGAAGCTCGGCAAATACGGCGCTTTCGTCGGTTGCTCCAACTATCCGGAATGCAATTACACCCGCCAGCTCACCTCCGATGGCGCGGAAGCGGACGCTGCGGCCTCGAACGAGCCGAAAGCACTCGGTGCCGATCCGATGACCGGCGAGGAGCTGACGCTTCGCTCAGGCCGTTTCGGACCCTATATCCAGCGCGGCGACGGCAAGGAAGCCAAGCGTTCGTCGCTGCCCAAGGGTTGGAAGCCTGAGGATATCGACCACGAAAAGGCGCTGGCGCTCATCAACCTGCCGCGCGATATCGGCAAGCATCCGGAAACTGGCAAAATGATCTCTGCCGGTCTCGGCCGCTACGGGCCCTTCCTTCTGCATGACGGTTCCTATGCGAACCTCGAAAGCATCGAGGACGTGTTCTCGATCGGCCTCAACCGCGCCGTGACCGTCATTGCCGAAAAGCAGGCCAAGGGACCGGGCCGCAGCGGCACGCCGGCGGCGCTGAAAGAACTGGGCGACCATCCCGATGGCGGTGCCATCACCGTCCGCGACGGGCGTTATGGCGCTTACGTCAACTGGGGCAAGGTCAATGCCACCATTCCGAAGGGGCAGGACCCGGCCTCAGTGACTCTGGACGAGTCGCTGGTGCTGATCGCCGAGCGCATCGCCAAGACCGGCACCGGCGGCAAGCCCGCCAAGGCCAAGAAGACCACCGCTAAGAAGGCCGATGGTGAGGCAGCGGCAAAGCCGAAAGCCACCAAGGCCAAGGCGGCAACCAAGAGCAAGGCGGCCGCCAAGCCGAAGGCAGCGGCCAAAACCAAGAAGGCAGCAGAGTGAGCAAGGCGCCACGTCAGAGACAGGGCTCCGCCAGTTACGGTTTCGGACGCACCGGGCGGGGCAAGCGGGTGAGCGAAGGTGAAGGCATCATCCATGGCGAGGTGCCTTCCCGCGAAGTGCTGCTGAAATTCATCGCGGACCATCCGCAGCAGGCCTCCAAACGCGAAATCGCCAAGGCTTTCGGGCTGAAGGGCGAAAACCGCATCGTTCTGAAAGCCCTGCTGAAGGAACTCGAAGTCGATGGCATGGTGCACAAGAGCCGAAAGTCGCTGACGCGGCCGGGCGGCCTGCCGCCCGTGACGGTTCTCGACATCACCACCCGTGACAAGGACGGCGAGTTGATCGGCCGCCCGGCGGAATGGCCGGAGGATATGGGCGCGGCACCGGCCGTGCTGATCCGCCAGTCGTCGCAGGATCGCGGCAAGAAGGCTCCCGCCGCCGGTCTCGGTGACCGCATTCTGGCTAAGATTTTCCCTTCCAAGGACACCGTTGGCCCGGCCTATACGGCCCGTGTCGTGAAGCTCATCGACCGTCGCCAGAACGCGCTGCTTGGCGTGTTCAAGCAGACGGAAGGCGGCGGCGGACGGCTGATGCCGATCGACCGGCGCGGCGAAGAAATGGTCATCGATCCCGATGGTGTCGGCGATGCGAAAGACGGCGATCTGATCGAGGTGGAAACCTCGCGCAATAGCGGCCGTTACGGCCTGACGCGGGCAAAGGTTCTGTCCGTCGTCGGCTCGGTCGCCTCGGAAAAGGCAATCTCGATGATCGCCATTTATGCGCATGGCATTCCGCATATCTTCCCGTCGAATGTTCTGGCGGAAGCCGATGCGGCCAAGGCAGCGACCATGTCGCACCGCGAGGACTGGCGCAACCTGCCGCTCATCACCATCGATCCTGCCGACGCCAAGGACCATGACGATGCGGTCTATGCCGAACTGGACCCCTCGCCCGACAATCCTGATGGTGTCATCGTCACCGTCGCCATCGCCGATGTCTCCTGGTATGTGCGGCCGGGCGCGCCACTCGACCGCGAGGCGCTGAAGCGCGGCAACTCGGTCTATTTCCCCGACCGTGTCGTGCCGATGCTGCCGGAACGCATCTCCAATGATCTCTGCTCGCTGAAGGAAGGCGTCGACCGTCCTGCCCTTGCCGTGCGGATGACGTTCTCCAAGGAAGGCCGCAAAGCGGGCCACACCTTCCATCGCATCATGATGAAGAGCGCGGCCAAGCTCTCCTACCAGCAGGCGCAGGCGGCGATCGACGGCAACCCCGACGACAAGACCGGCACGCTGCTGGAGCCGATCCTCAAGCCGCTGTGGCATGCCTATGCGGTGATGAAGCGCGGCCGCGACCGCCGCCAGCCGCTGGAACTCGACATGCCGGAGCGCAAGATCCAGCTGCGGCCCGATGGCACGGTGGACAAGGTCGTCATTCCCGAACGCCTCGATGCGCATAAGCTGATCGAGGAAATGATGATCCAGGCGAATGTTGCCGCCGCCGAAACGCTGGAAACGAAAAAGCAGCGGCTGGTCTACCGCGTGCACGACGCCCCGACGCTCTCCAAGCAGGAGGTGCTGCGCGAATTCCTTGGCACCATCGGCATTTCCATGGCCAAGGGTGTGGCGATGCGCGCCAACTCCTTCAACGGCATTCTGGCACGCGCGCTCGACACGCCGCACCAGATCATGGTCAACGAAATGGTGCTGCGCAGCCAGAGCCAGGCGATTTACAGCCCCGAAAATATCGGCCATTTCGGCCTCAACCTGATGAAATACGCGCATTTCACCTCACCGATCCGCCGTTATGCCGATCTCATCGTGCATCGGGCGCTGGTGGGCTCGCTGGGACTTGGCGAAGGCGGCATCACGCCACAGGAAGAAGCGACGCTGGACGATATCGCCGCAGAAATCTCCACCTTTGAGCGCCGTGCCATGGCGGCTGAGCGCGATACCGTCAACCGGCTGATTGCTCATCATCTGTCGGAACGTGTGGGCGAGGAATTCGAGGGCCGCGTCGGCGGTGTCACCAAGGCGGGACTATTTGTCGCGCTGCCGCAGTTTGGCGCTGATGGCTTTGTTCCTATATCTACACTCGGAACCGATTATTTCTTCTATGATGAAGCCCATCAGGCTCTGACGGGGGAAAAGACCGGTCTCGGTTATCAGCTTGGCGACACGGTTCAGGTGCGGCTTGCGGAAGCGGTGCCGCTTGCAGGCGCATTGCGTTTTGAAATGCTGAGCCCGGGGCGTAAGATGCCGGTCGGCTCGCGGTCGTTCCACAAGGCGGGCCGGCGGACATCGCGTCCTGGCGCCAAGCCCGGGACGCGGCCGCCGAGAGGACGACGTTAACAAGACCGCGAAGCGGTTCAAGAACGGGAGAAGGACTTAAGGATGAGTGCACATCAGGGCTCGGAAACGGTCACCTTCGGAGACAGCAGCGCGGAGAGGCCGCTTGGCCGCTCGATCATGCGGGGCATGGCTAACCGCTGCCCGGCCTGCGGCAGCGGCCGCCTGTTCCGGGCATTCCTGAAGCCGGTGGATGCCTGCGCGGCCTGCGGTGAAGAAATGCATCATCACCGTTCGGACGACCTGCCGCCTTATATCTCCATCGTCATCATCGGCCATATCGCCGTTGGCGGCTTCATGATGACGGATATGATCCTGAACATTCCCATGTGGGCGCATTTTGCCATCTGGGTGCCGATCACCATTCTGGCTGCACTTTTGACGCTGCAACCCATCAAGGGCGGCGTCATCGGCCTGCAATGGGCGCTGCGGATGCACGGCTTCGACCGAAAACAACCAAAAGCGCAGATAGACGGCTCTTCTCACTGATCGTGGGCCGGACTTTGCATGAACCTCAGCGCGCCCGGGATGCCGAGACGGTGAACGCGCCCCTGCGGCCGCGCGATGCCGCCTCACTCATCCTGTTCGACCGTTCCGGCCCGCAGCTCAGGGTGCTGATGGGTCAGCGCAGCAACGCCCATGTCTTCATGCCGGGCGCTTACGTGTTTCCGGGCGGCAAACGCGATCCGCGCGACCATGCGCTGCCCTTTTCCGGCGATCTGCATCCCGCCGTCCTCCGCAGCCTCACCGCTTCCGCGGCGCGCCGTCTCAGTGCCGCCGGTGCAAGAGCTCTGGCGCTTGCGGCTGCGCGTGAGCTTTTCGAGGAAACGGGCGTGGATCTCGGATTGGGCGCTGGAGGTCCGGATCTTTCCCGTTTCCGATATGTTGCACGCGCCATCACGCCGCCCGGCAATGTGCGGCGCTACGACACGCGGTTCTTCTGCTGTTATAGCGACGAGTTGGGGCTCGATGTCAGGCTAACCCGTGATTCCGACGAACTCTCCAACGTGCAATGGCTTGACATGACAGACCTTTCCGGTCTGAACATGCCCAAAATCACACGCACGGTTCTCGAAGATGTCACAAAACTCATGATAGGTGATCCCTCACTGCCCTTTGAAAGCCCCGCGCGGCTGTACGTCACGCGCCACGGCCGGTTCATTCGAGAGTTTGTATAAAGGCCGTCATGTCACAAATGAAATGCGAAGAAGCGGATGCCATCCACTGGCCCTCACTGATCGCCGCAATTTCCGCCATCAGTGCAGTCGGTGTCGCCATCGGCCTTGGGCTGCCGCTGCTATCGATCATTCTTGAAAAGCGCGGCATCTCCTCGACCATGATCGGGGTGAATTCGGCGATGGCCGGCGTTGCGGCCATGATGGCGGCTCCGGTCACCACCAAGATCGCCCATGATTTCGGCGTGGCGCGAACCATGCTGCTCGCCGTGGTTATTTCGGCGCTGAGCGCGCTCTGCTTCTATTTCGCCGATGCCTTCTGGATGTGGTTTCCGCTGCGAATCGTTTTCCACGGCGCCACCACCACGCTGTTCATTCTCTCCGAATACTGGATCAACATGACCGCGCCGCCGAAAAAACGCGGCATGGTTCTCGGCATCTACGCCACAGGCCTTGCAGTCGGTTTCGCCGTTGGCCCGTTGCTGTTTTCCGTCGTCGGCAGCGAAGGCATACTGCCCTTTATCGTCGGCGCCGCGATCATCCTTCTGGCCGCCATCCCCATCTTCATGGCGCGCGGCGAAAGCCCGGAACTGGACGAACACCCCAATCACCATTTCATCCGTTACGTCTGGCTGGTGCCGATGGCATCGGCTGCAGCTTTCGTGTTCGGTTCGGTGCAGGCAGGTGGCCTGTCGCTCTTTCCCATCTACGCCACCCGTGAGGGTTTCAACGAATCGCAGGCAGCCCTTCTGCTGACGGTGATGGGAATCGGCAACATGGTCTTCCAGATACCGATCGGCCTGCTTTCCGACCGGCTGAAGGATCGGCGCACCCTGCTCGCCCTGATGGCCTTTGCGGGCGTTTGCGGGACACTGGCATTGCCGCTCCTGGTGGATAGCTGGATATTGGTGGCGGCGCTGCTGCTCTTCTGGGGTGGCCTCGTCTCCGGCATGTACACGGTCGGCCTGACCCATCTCGGTTCACGACTCAAGGGGGCCGATCTGGTCTCCGCCAATGCCGCCTTTATCTTCTGTTACGCCATGGGTACGATCGCCGGACCGCAGGCCGTCGGCATTTCCATGGATGTTGCGGGCACTGACGGTTTCGCCTGGGCGCTTGCCGTATTTTTCGGGCTTTACGTGGTGCTTTATGGGTTCCGTTTTGTTTTCCGGGCAAAACAGGCTTGACTTTTTGGGCGCGATACGTAGTTTCGCGCCAGATTTAGCCGAGGTGAGAAGCGCCTGCGGCTTCTCATTTGTTTAAAGGCAGGACGACCATGGCGAAAGCTACAACAATCAAGATCAAGCTGCTGTCGACAGCCGACACCGGTACCTTCTACGTCACCACCAAGAACAGCCGTACGTTCACGGACAAGATGACGAAGACGAAGTATGACCCGGTTGTACGCAAGCACGTTGAATTCAAGGAAACCAAGATCAAGTAATGTCTTGATCGGTTCTCCGGCAAATAGCGCGCCCAATGGGCGCGTTTTTTGTTTGTGCTGCAGGAAAGCAGCCACTCCGACGTTCTTCGCTTCCACAGGCTTCCCTATCGTGGAAATAAAGGCAGAGCCTCCCCACACGCCCGCGGAATTACTGCCGCCATTGGCAAAGCATGCGTGAAGGCACTGACGGGCAAGAGCCTGCCGCCCGCTCAATAAACAAATCGCCAAGATATCCGCCGGCATTCACGAAGGCTGCTGCAAGCACCCCCGGGCCTATATCCGCCCCCCCGCCCCTCAATCGACGTCGCACAGCCATGCCAGAAATCGGCACGCGAACCGGCGCCTCGCAATACGAGCGCCACCAACAGGCTGTTTTCGGGAAGAAGGCGGTCGGCCAACGATGTGATTACGGCACGAGGAACCGATTCGGACATCGTCAGCCGACCGACCCCACGATTCAGGAGATGCGGCGGACCTGAGCATCATGGGGCATTCAAACTACGCAATACCAGCCCCTGACGAGCGAAATCGAAACGGCAAAAGCCGCCATCATTCCATCATCGCAAGACCGACAAACCGCCGGAAGAACTGTTACTCTCGATTGTGAGTGTGCGCAGAAGTAAAATAAAAATCAACAAATTCTTAAGCCAGAGATACATTCCCTGAGAAACATGGTTAAATATACCAAGCTGGCACACTATAGTTCTCTACGAGATTGAATTCAACGTATTTTTCAACTTGAACTCTATTAATGCCACCCGATTTCATCCCTTCATTGTAAAGAGATAAAATACATCTGGGGTCAATGGCTTGCGGTCTCGCGACGTCGGCTTCGATTTGCGAATAGCTATTTCGCCGGGATATGCCGGAGAGGCTGCGCAAACAGTCGTGGTTAATTGCCCGTGGCCGGCTCAGGCCGCGGCGGCCACGACGCGGTTGCGTCCGGCATGTTTCGCCTCGTAAAGCGCCTTGTCGGCCTGCTTCAATATTTCGTCCGGCGCGCCGAAGGCGCCACTGCTGGTGGCGATGCCGAGGGAGGCGGTGATGCTCAGTTCCCGATCGATGGAACGAACATAAAAGGGCTTGTCTTCCACGATTGCCCGCAGGCGCTCGGCGACGCTTGCCGCAAGCTCCATGGGCGTATCCGGCATGACGACGACGAATTCCTCTCCGCCATAACGGCAGGCGAGATCCGCACCGCGCACCGTGCTGCGGATGCGTGCTGCAAATTCCCGCAGCACCTCATCGCCGACATCGTGGCCATAGGTGTCATTGACCAGCTTGAAGCGGTCTATATCGGTCATGCAGATGGAGATCGGGCGACCACGCACGGCAGCCCGGTCGAAAAGTATCTTCAGATGACTATCGAGATAACGGCGATTGTTGAGGCCCGTCAGCCCGTCGACAATCGCAAGCTCCATCGTATGCTGCAGATTGAGCCGCAGATGTTCATTATAGCGCTTGCGCCTGATCTGCGTCAGCGAACGGGCGACGAGTTCATTCGGATCGATCGGGCGGAGAATATAATCGTTCACCCCAAGATCAAGCGCACGCGCCACCATCTCATCCGCCCCCTGCTCCGCCACCAGAAGCAACGGCAGAAAACGGGTGCGCTCCAGCGAGCGAAACTGCGAACACAGTCTCAGCGGATCGTAGTCCTCGAAATTGGAATTGACGATGACGAGCTCGAAGGGGCTGCTCGCCGCCTTGAGCAGAGCCGCCTGCGGCTCCGTGACGGCATCGACCTCCGCGACCGGCTTCAGCGCCCGGATGATGCGTTCCTGCGAGCTGGCGCGACCATCCGCAACCAGCACGCGGCCCGGCGTCTGCATCAGGCCATCGCTCCGCAGCATCTCCTCGATGCCGATCTGCCGCGCAGTTTCCGCACGCAGCCGCAACTCGTCACTGACGGCCTTCAGACGGACCAGGCTTTTGACACGGGCGATCAGCTGAAGATCGTTGACCGGTTTCGTGAGAAAATCGTCGGCGCCGGCCTTCAGGCCGCGTACACGGTCCGACGGTTGATCGAGCGCGGTGACCATGACAACCGGAATATGGGCGGTATTTGGATTGGCCTTCAGCCTTTCACAGACTTCGAAACCGTCCATGCCCGGCATCATGATATCGAGCAGAATGATGTCGACCTGCTCTTCATCGCAGATCGCCAGCGCCTTGAAACCATCCTCCGCGGTGACGACATCGAAATATTCCGCGACAAGCCGGGCTTCGAGAAGCTTCACGTTTGCGGGTATGTCGTCAACAACCAGAACTCTCGCCGTCATAACAGTTCCCCAACCGCCTTACGCATCGCCAAGATAGGTCTTGATGATTTCGATGAATTTCGGAACGGAAATAGGTTTGGACACATAGGCCTCACATCCACCCTGGCGAATACGCTCCTCGTCACCCTTCATGGCAAAGGCCGTGACCGCGATGACCGGGATGACGTGTAACTCGTCATCTTCCTTCAGCCACTTCGTCACTTCCAGCCCAGAAACCTCCGGCAGCTGGATATCCATGAGGATGAGGTCCGGGCGGTGCTTGCGGGCGAGATCGAGCGCCTCCATGCCGTTGCGCGTCTGTATGGTGGTATAACCAGACGCCTCGATCAGGTCGCGAAAGAGCTTCATGTTCAGCTCGTTGTCTTCGACTATCATGACCTGCTTGGGCATGGTGGGCAGTCCCCGTTTCGCTTTGAAACCTTCATCCAGGCATATAAGTTGCCAGAGAACCGATTCCATCGTCCATTCGTTGCGCAAGGCTAGAGGGATTTGGTTTCAAAATAGGTAACTTCGGGGAAGAAATGCTGCGCGAGACAAAAAACAAAGGCAATGCCGGTCAGGATCCGCAAGAAATAGCGGCCGCCATACTTGGCTGGCTGGCAAACGAACCGGACATGCTGTCGCGTTTTCTGGCCTTGAGCGGGTTACAGGCCAATATGCTGCGCCAAGCCGTCAATGATCCCGGCTTTCTGGCGGGGCTGACGGATTTCCTGATGAGCCACGAGCCGGACCTGATGGCGTTCTGCGCCGCCACCGAGACATCCCCCGAAACGGTGGCCGCCGCCTGGCACCATTTTTCCGGGCCGGGGCTGGATTCAGGTGTGTATTGACGAGACGAGCAGGCAGCGAGAGTCAGCGTTTTCGCAATGTGCGGGCGTAAGATTCCAGAACGGCGTTCATGCGGGTCTGATATCCCTTACCTGTGGATTTATAGGCCTCAATCACGGATTTCTTGATCCTCAGCGTGATCTGCTGCGTTCCTTCCGGCTCCACGAGTTTTGCGTTCGTCCAGAAGTTCTCATCCAGTTCCGGAATATCGCTATAGTCTATCTTCTCGTCCGGCAGGGCTAAAAGCTCTTCAAGGCTCAGCTCTTTTTCGTATTTCTTCGTCATAACGTTTCCTTTCGCGGCGGTTCGCCGGCCGGGCGGAGATGATGCGGATTTTGCCGGCGCGATCGGTATGAATGACCGCCAGAAATACAACTCCTTCGATCTGGCCTATGGTGTGATGGCGCATCTCGCCATAGGCTGCGCGCTCATCGGCCCAGGACAGAACCGCGTTTTCGAAGATTCGAATCGCGGTCTGAAATCCGACGCCGTGCTTTCGGATATTGGACCGGTTTTTGTCTTCATCCCATTCGAACATGCGTAAAAAATCATCTACAATTGTAACTACAATATGGATCAAGATCAAATATTTCCACCTGAGATGCAAGTTTTTCCCGCATGCAGAGGCCTCCAAATCCCGGCGTAGCCTCGAACGCTCTTGAGCCATCGCGGAGGCCGGAGTATGGTCGGCTACGTTCTGGTTTTGTTTTCGGCCCATGTCCACGTCGCACCGCTATGATCCCGGTTTTTGCCGCGACTGTCTGGCTGGCCAGCCAGAAGGGTTGAGGCGTTGCCGCGCCTGTGGCAGCCCGCGTCTTCTCTATCATTCCGAACTCTACGATCTGAGCATCGCCCATATCGATTGCGATGCCTTTTATGCCTCTGTCGAAAAGCGCGACAATCCGGAACTGGCCGACAAACCTGTCATCGTTGGCGGCGGCAAGCGCGGGGTAGTTTCCACCGCCTGTTATATCGCCCGCATCCACGGCGTGCGCTCCGCCATGCCCATGTTCAAGGCGCTGGAAGCCTGCCCGGACGCGGTGGTCATCAAGCCTGACATGGAAAAATACAGTCGTGTCGGCCGTGAAATCCGGACCATGATGCAGGAATTGACGCCGCTAGTGCAGCCGCTTTCCATCGACGAGGCGTTTCTCGATCTTTCAGGTACCGAGAAGCTGCATCACGATCCACCGGCGCGGGTGCTGGCGAAGTTCACCCAACGCGTGGAAAAAGAGGTGGGGGTGAGTGTTTCGGCAGGGCTCTCCTATTGCAAGTTTCTCGCCAAGGTCGCCTCGGACCTGCAAAAGCCGCGCGGCTTTTCTGTTGTCGGCGAAGCGGAGGCACTATCCTTTCTCGCAGCGCGCCCGGTCACGACGATCTGGGGCGTGGGAAAGGCCTTTGCAGCGACGCTGGAGGCGGATGGCATCCGCATGATCGCGCAATTGCAGGAGATGGAGGAGAGCGAGCTGATGCGCCGTTACGGCGTGATGGGGCAGCGGCTGTTCCGGCTCGCACGCGGCATTGACGAGCGGCATGTGCATAATAACGATCCGGCCAAAAGCGTATCGTCCGAAACCACCTTCTTCCACGATATTTCCCGCCATGAGGATCTCGTTTCAATCCTGCGGTCACTCTCCGAAAAGGTTGCCTGGCGGCTGAAGAAGAACGGCATTGCCGGCCAGACCGTGGTGCTGAAGATGAAGACGGCCGACTTTAAGACCCGCACGCGCAACCGCCGGCTGGATGACCCCACGCAGCTTGCCGACCGTATATTTCGTACCGGCCTTGCCCTGCTGGAAAAAGAAACCGACGGTACCAAATTCCGCCTCATCGGCATCGGCGTCAGCGATCTGCGCGATGCCGGTCTTGCCGATCCGCCCGATCTCGTTGACAGACAGGCCACGCGGCGGGCCGCGGCGGAGGCGGCGATGGACAAGCTGCGCGACAAGTTCGGCAAGGGCAGCGTCGAGACCGGCTATACCTTCGGCACCCGCAAATAGGGCTTGAAGACGGCCATACGAACATTTCCACTCACGCCTACCACCACTGTGCGCAATGTATTTTAGATTTTACACAAATTAGTGATGTTGCCGCCGCCGCTTCCTTAAACTTCATTAAACTTCGCGTGGTTGAGTGAGGGAAGTTTTGTGCATGTGGTGTATTGCGTCATGTCCCTTCGCCTCCGTCTTCTGACCGGCATGCTGTCGGCCAGCATTCTTGCCTTTCCGGCACTTGCCGCCGACAGCCGGTCGCTGCAGATACTGGTGTCCAAAAGCGACCAGTCGCTCTCGCTTTATGAAAATGGTGAGATCATCGCTACCTCGAAAGTCTCCACCGGCAAGGCCGGGCACGAGACGCCGAGTGGCATCTTCTCCATTCTGGAAAAGCGGAAATACCACGAGTCGAATATCTATTCGGCCGCGCCCATGCCGTTCATGCAAAGGCTGACATGGTCCGGCATCGCGCTGCACGAGGGCAAGGTGCCGAATTATCCGGCCTCGCATGGCTGCGTGCGCCTGCCCTCGAAATTCGCGAAGTCACTTTTTGGAGACACGCGGGCCGGTGTGCATGTCATCATCACCGATCGCCCGGTTTCTCTGCGTTTCGTAGAGCATCCAGCGCTGTTTGCGCCGCGCGACGATGCCGATGACGGCAAGCTGCTTCTGTCGGATGTGGAGTTGCGCCCGGCGACCTTTGATGCGGCATTGGGTGCGGTCGAGGTTGCCGTCAATGAAAAAACGCAGGCCATCAAACCGGCGGCAAAGACCAAAGCCTCCTCGCCGCTGCGCATTCTCATTACGCGTCGTGGCGAGCGGGAAAAGGTAATGGATATCCAGGCCGTGCTGACACGCCTTGGCTTCGATGCCGGTTCTGCCGATGGTTATGCCGGCGAGATGACGGTGAACGCCATCAACGGGTTCAAGCGCTGGAAAGGGCTGAAAACCACCGGGCCGCTTCTGACCGACGCCTTTGTGACGGCGCTTTACGTGTCTGCCGGTGAGGATCATCCGCCGAATGGCCAGATCATGGTGCGGCAGGACTTCAAGCCGCTGTTCGAAGCGGCCATCGATATCAAGGATCCGGAAGTGGCGCTCGGAACCCATTTCCTCGAAGCCGTTTCCGTAGACCGCGCTGCCGGAACCGCCGAATGGAACGGCGTGACGCTCGAAAATCATCTGCCGGCCGCTGCCCGCAAGCGGCTTGGCATCACCGTTACCGAAGCGCCGGGCGGCTTCGACCAGTTGAGCGCCGTGCTCAGCCGTCTCGAAATCCCAGCGGAGATACGCCACCGGATCGAGCAGGAGCTTTCAAGCGGAAGCTCGATCACCGTTTCCGATATCAGTCACCAGATGGAGACAGGGACCGGGACCGACTTCATTACGGTCACGAAAGAGGGACCGGTGTGAGGGCTTACGCCTTACACCAGTTCCACATCGACGACGCCGGGTGCGGACCGCAACGCGGCGGCGATTTCAGGTGAAATGCGGTATTTCTCTGTCAGTTCCACCTCGATCTCGCGACTGCCTTCATCCTTGATGACGATGAAATAAACCGATCCGTCGCCCTTTGTGTTGAGATGACGGGCCACCGTCTTCAGCGGGCCGGAATCGCGTACATAAACCCGAAGCGCCTTCTGCATCTGCACGGATTTTTCTTCCAGCGACTGCGCTGTCTGGATACGCAGACCGATGCCTTCCGGGCGTTCTTCCGCCTGGACGTTGATGACCAGCGATTTGCCGACCTCGAGCAGATCACGGAACTGGGCAAGCCCTTCGGAAAACAGCACCGCCTCATACTGGCCCGATGCATCGGAAAAAGTAACGATGCCCATCTTGTTGCCGGTACGGGTCTTGCGCTCCTGCTTGCCCGTGACGGTACCGGCCAGACGCCCGACGGTGGACGCGCCCTGCTTAACCGCTGCAGAAAAATCGGCGAAATTCTGCACCCGTAATTTCTCCAGCAGCGTCCTGTAGGTATCCAGCGGATGGGCCGTAAGGTAAAAACCGAGCACCTGATATTCGCGTATCAGCTTTTCCGATGGCAGCCAGGATTGGAACGCCGGCAAAATGAGCTTTTCCGGGCCTGTCCCGCCGCCGGAGCCGAACATGTCCGACTGACCGATGGTGCGGTTGTTCTGCGCCATTTGGGCATAACCGATGATGCGGTCCAGTCCGCCGATCAGCTCGGCGCGGTCACGGCCGAAACAATCGAAAGCGCCGGCATTGATCAGGCTTTCCAGCACACGCCGGTTGATCTGCTTGGGATCGATGCGCAGGCAGAAATCCTCAAGGCTCGTAAATGGCTTTTCGCCACGCACCTGGACGATGTGTTCCACCGCCCCCTCACCCACGCCCTTGATGGCGGCCAGCGAATAATAGATGCGGTTTTCGCCCGTCTCGAACTGGCGGAAGGACGTCTGTACCGAGGGTGCGACGACCTCGATCCCGAGACGACCGGCATCCTGACGGAAATCGTTCAGCTTTTCCGTGTTGGCCATATCGAGTGTCATGGAGGCCGCGAGGAACTCCACCGGATAATGCGCCTTCATATAGGCGGTCTGGTAGGACACGATGGCGTAGGCTGCAGCATGGCTCTTGTTGAAGCCGTAATTGGCGAATTTCGCCAGAAGGTCGAAGATGGTGTTGGCCTGCGGTTTCGAGACGCCGTTTTTAATGGCGCCATCGACGAAGCGCTCGCGCTGCTGGTCCATCTCTTCCTTGATCTTCTTGCCCATGGCACGGCGCAGAAGATCGGCTTCGCCGAGCGAATATCCTGACAGGACCTGGGCGATCTGCATCACCTGTTCCTGATAGACGATAACGCCCTGTGTTTCCTTGAGGAGATGGTCGATGGTCGGATGGATCGATTCCAGCTCCTCCTCGCCATGTTTGCGGGCATTATAGACCGGGATATTCTCCATCGGGCCGGGGCGGTAAAGCGCCACCAGCGCGATGATGTCCTCGATACAGTCCGGGCGCATGCCGATCAGCGCCTTGCGCATGCCCGCACTTTCCACCTGGAAGACGCCGATGGTTTCACCACGCGACAACATCTCGTAGGTCTTGGCGTCCTCGAGCGGAATGGCCGCGAGATCGACCTTGATGCCGCGCTTGGCAACAAAATCGACGGCCACTTTCAGCACCGTCAGCGTCTTCAGGCCGAGAAAGTCGAATTTGACGAGGCCAGCGCTTTCCACCCATTTCATGTTGAACTGGGTAACCGGCATATCGGATCGCGGATCGCGATACATCGGCACCAGCTTGGAGAGCGGGCGGTCGCCGATGACGATACCGGCGGCATGGGTGGAGGCGTGGCGGTAAAGCCCTTCGATCTTCTGGGCGATGTCCAGCAGGCGGGCGACGACCGGCTCCTTGTCCGCCTCCTCCTGCAGGCGCGGCTCCTCCTCGATCGCCTTGGACAGCGGCGTCGGGTTGGCCGGGTTGTTGGGCACCAGCTTGCAGATCTTGTCCACCTGGCCATAGGGCATTTCCAGCACACGGCCGACGTCGCGCAGGGCCGCGCGCGCCTGCAACGAACCGAAGGTGATGATCTGCGCCACCTGCTCACGCCCATATTTGCGCTGCACGTAGCGGATCACCTCTTCGCGGCGATCCTGGCAGAAGTCGATATCGAAGTCGGGCATCGAAACGCGTTCGGGATTGAGAAAGCGTTCGAACAGCAGCGAGAAGCGCAGCGGATCGACATCGGTAATGGTCAGCGCATAAGCGACGAGAGAGCCGGCACCCGAACCACGGCCCGGGCCGACCGGAATATCCTGCTGCTTGGCCCACTTGATGAAGTCGGCAACGATCAGGAAGTAACCGGGAAACTTCATGCGCGAGATCACGCCGAGTTCGAAATCCAATCTCTCGCGATAATCCTGTTCCGTATAACCGGGCGCCATGCCAAGCGCGGAAAGCCGCTGATCCAGCCCCTCGACAGCCTGTCGGCGCAGTTCCTCGGTTTCGGCGCGTTCCGCCGCTTCCGGATCGTCGCTGGCGCCGGTGAAACGCGGCAGGATCGGCCCGCGCTTTTTCAGCACATAGGAGCAACGGAGCGCGATCTCGACGGTGTTCTCCAGTGCCTCGGGAAGATCGGCAAACAGCGCCGTCATCTCGTCACGGCTCTTTAGGTAATGATCAGGTGTCAGGCGGAACCGGCTGTCATCGGATACGATGGCGTTATGTGCCACCGCCATCAGTGCATCATGTGCCTCATAGTCCGCCTTGGACGGGAAAAACGCCTCGTTGGTGGCAACGAGGGGAATATCGTGTTCATAAGCGAGACCAATCAAGCGCCGCTCATGGGAACGGTCGTAACCGGACTGGCGCTGCAATTCGATATAAAGCCTGTCACCGAAAAGTGACTTCAGCGTCAGCAGCCGCTCTTTCGCCTGCGCGGCGTGGCCTTCCTTCAGCGCCATATCGACGGGGCCGCCGGAAGCGCCTGTCAGCGCAATGAGACCGGCGTTGGAGGCCTCCTCAAGCCATGCACGGGTAATGTGCACGGAATGGTTGCCACCCTCACCGTCCAGATAGGCACGGCTGACGAGATCCACCAGCCGCTCATATCCTTCCGCATTGGCGGCAAGGAGAACGATGGCGGGAAGTTTCTGCAGATGGCTGTTGTGGTTGCGGCGATCCTCCGCCGCATCCTGCATGTCGATGGACAATTGGCAGCCGATAATCGGCTGCAGACCTTCGTCCCGCGCCTTTTCGGAAAATTCCAGCGCGACGAAGAGGTTGTTGGTATCGGTAATGGCAATGGCCGGCTGGCCGTCCCCAACGGCCTTGGACATGATCTTCTTGAGGGGCAACGCCCCCTCAAGCAGGGAATAAGCGGAATGAACCCGAAGATGGACGAAACCGGGGGTCTTCAGCGTTTCGCCAGAGGTCTCTCCACGCACAACCGTATCGCCCATATCGTCTTCCTGTCATTCTGAATCGAGGGGGCGATTTTCCGATTTCCGGCGCTCAATGTCCACCAGTTTGCGGCGTCCATACAGTCTTCTGCGCCGGTGTCTTCTTCACAGAGCGGTGAGGATCACCGAAAAGCTGGCAACAAAGACAGCGATGGAGGCGAAAGCGGCAACGTCACGGATGAAATCAGTCATTGGTCTCTCCTTACTCGTTATGTTCCAACTTTGTTCTCATTTTGTTCGATTGTCAACAGGGTTCTGCTGATATTGCTATTGCTAATGTTCGAGAATCGCCTTCGGTTCCGTCCGGGCAAATGGCAAGCCGCTGACTCCAAAGAGAAAAAACCCGGAGGTGAAAACACCTCCGGGTCCGAGAAAAAATCAAAGTATGGAGAACGGGTGTGCTCACGGCGCACCAAAGGGGTCGGTTTCTCGCGACATGCAGTTCCGGGGCCGCCTCCTAAAAGGAAGACACCCGTTCGACAGCTGACACAAGGTGCGATCCGCGGGGATAGGCCGCGCGCGGCAAAGCGCTTTAAAAATCGACGATCTTGCCGTCGGCGAGCGTCACGCGGCGATCCATGCGGTTGGCAAGATCGTGATTGTGGGTCGCGATCAGCGCCGCGAGGCCGGATTGACGCACCAGCGCCTCCAGCGCATCGAAAACATAATGCGCGGTTTCCGGATCGAGATTGCCAGTCGGCTCGTCGGCCAGCAGCAGCAGCGGCGCATTGGCAACGGCGCGGGCAATGGCGACACGCTGCTGCTCACCGCCCGAAAGTTCGGCCGGACGGTGCTCACCACGATGGCCCACCCGCATATAATCGAGCAGCGCGCTTGCCCGCTTGCGTGCCTCCGCCTGCGTGAGGCCGGCGATGAGCTGCGGCATCATCACATTTTCCACCGCGGTGAATTCCGGCAGGAGGTGATGGAACTGATAAACGAAACCGATATCGCTACGGCGGATCGCGGTGCGCGCTTCATCCGGCAGGCCGTTGCAGGGCGCACCGTTGATGAGCACCTCACCCGCATCAGGATGCTCCAGAAGCCCCGCCAGATGCAGCAGCGTCGATTTGCCGGTGCCCGATGGGGCGACCAGCGCCACCATCTCACCGCTCTTCAATTCAAAATCGGCCTTGCGCAAAATTGAAAGCGATGTCTCGCCCTGACCATAGGTTCTCTCGACACCGGTAAGCCGCAGCACTGTTTTTTTTGCCATATTGCGAAGCGGTCCTTATTCGTAACGCAGGGCCTGCACCGGATCGAGCTTGGAAGCCCGCCAGGCCGGAAAGATCGTTGCCAGGAAAGAAAGCGTCAGCGCCATGATGACGACGGTGATGGTCTCGCTCAAATCCATTTCGGCGGGCAGCTGGCTCAGGAAATAGAGCTGCGGATCAAACAGTACCGTGCCCGATACCCAGGAGAAGAACTGCCGGATGGATTCCACATTGAGGCAGACAAGCACGCCGAGTGCGACGCCGGCAAAGGTGCCGACGGTGCCGATGGCGGCCCCGGTCATGAAGAAGATGCGCATCACCGCGCCCGAGCTTGCGCCCATGGTGCGAAGGATGGCGATATCGCTGCCCTTGTCCTTCACCAGCATGATGAGGCCGGAGATGATGTTGAGCGCCGCCACCAGAACGATGAGGGTGAGGATCATGAACATCACGTTCCGTTCCACCTGCAGAGCGGAGAAGAAGGTCTGGTTCCGCTGTCGCCAGTCGGTGATATAGATCTGCCGTTCGGCGGCCTGCTCCACCAGCGGCCGGATGCCGTCGACATCATCAGGCCGGCTGACGTAAAGCTCGATGGATTGCACGATGCCGTCGGCATTGAAATAAAGCTGGGCCTCGGACAGTGGCATATAGATCATCGACGCGTCATATTCCGACATGCCAATCTCGAAGACGCCAGATATCTTGTAGGATTTAACACGTGGATTGACGCCCATCGGCGTCACGTCGCCTTCCGGCGAAATGAGGGTGATATCGTCGCCCGCCGTCACGCCCAGTTGGGAGGCGAGCCGTGAACCGACGAGAACGCCGTCACCTGCCATGAAGCCGACGAGATCGCCGGTCTTGATGTTGGTGGCGACTTCCTTGATCTTGTCGATGTCCTCCTGGCGCACACCACGCACTAGCGCGCCGGAGCCCGCGCCGCCGCGGCCGGAGGCAAGCGTCTGGCCCTCCACCAGTGGCAGCGCCATGGTAACGCCGGGAACGGCGGCGAACTTCTTCGCCAGCTCATCGTAATTGTTGAAAGGCTGGTCGATCGGCTGCACGATCATGTGGCCGTTGATGCCGAGAATGCGGGAAATCAACTCCGTGCGGAAACCATTCATGACAGCCATGACGATGATCAGCGTCGCCACACCCAGCATGATGCCGACGAAAGAAAAACCGGCGATGACGGAAATGAAGGCTTCCTTGCGCCGCGACCGCAGATAACGCCAGGCCACCATGCGTTCAAAAGCGGAAAAAGGCCGGGCGGTCCTTTCCCGGGCGGAAGGAGCCGCACCCTTGTCAGCATCGGCTTTTGCCATGTCGTCTCCCTGATCTCAATTTGCAGGATCGGTCTTTTCCAAAGATCGGTCCCAATCGTAGCAGCGCCTGCGCCATAAAACCGGAGCGGTCTTCGCATGAAGGCCGCTCCCATCTTTCCCTTTGCGCTTAGCCAAGCGCCTTGTTCATTGCCGCCTCGATTGTGACGGTTTCACGTTCACCGGTCTTGCGGTCCTTCACTTCGACTTCGCCGTTCGCAACAGAACGCGGGCCGACGATGATCTGCACCGGCACACCGATCAGATCGGCTGTGGCGAATTTCTGGCCTGCACGGTCGTCGGTATCGTCGTAGAGAACATCCTTGCCGGCGTTGGAGAGCTGATAATACAGCTTTTCACAAGCCGCATCGCAGGCCGCATCGCCAGCCTTCATGTTGATGATCACGACATCGAAAGGAGCGACCGAGGCCGGCCAGATGATTCCATTCTCGTCATGCGATGCTTCAATGATGGCGGGAACAAGGCGTGTCGGTCCAATGCCATAGGAACCCATGTGGACAGGGTGTTCCTTGCCATCCTTACCCTGCACTTTCGCGCCCATCGGCTCGGAATATTTGGTGCCGAAATAGAAGATGTGGCCAACCTCGATGCCGCGCGCGGAAAGGCGCTCGCCTTCGGGAATGGCATCGTAGGCAGCATCGTCGTGCATTTCAGACGTCGCGGCGTAATCGGCCGTCCACTCGTCGAACACGCCCTGCAGCGCCGCGACATCGTCGAAATCGGTGCTTTCGGCCGGGATGGCGCGGTCAAGGAAGCTCTTGTGGCAGAAGACTTCGGATTCGCCGGTATCGGCCAGAATGATGAATTCATGGCTGTGGTTGCCGCCGATCGGACCGGTATCGGCGCGCATCGGAATAGCGCGCAGGCCAAGGCGCTCGAAGGTGCGCAGATAGGCCACGAACATCTTGTTATAGGAATGGATCGCGTCTTCCTTGGTCAGGTCGAAGGAATAGGCATCCTTCATCAGGAACTCGCGCGAGCGCATGGTGCCGAAACGCGGACGCACCTCGTCGCGGAACTTCAGCTGGATATGATAGAGGTTCAGCGGCAGGTTCTTGTAAGACTTCACATAGGAACGGAAGATGTCAGTGATCATCTCCTCATTGGTGGGGCCGTAGAGCATCTGGCGGTCCTGACGGTCCTTGATGCGCAGCATTTCCTTGCCGTAATCGTCGTAACGACCGCTTTCCTGCCAGAGTTCGGCCGTTTGCAGCGTCGGCATCAGAAGCTCGATGGCGCCGGCACGGTTCTGCTCCTCGCGGATGATCTTGTTGACCTTATCAAGCACGCGCTTGCCGAGCGGCAACCAGGAATAGATGCCAGCCGATTGCTGCCGGATCATGCCGGCGCGCAGCATGAGGCGGTGAGAAACAACCTCGGCTTCCTTGGGATTTTCCTTCAGGATGGGCAGGAAATAACGGCTAAGACGCATGACGGCTTCCATTGATACGGACGACAGCGCCATAAGCGCGGGAATCGCCCCGAATAGAGGGATATTGGCGCCGGATATAGCCGTTTCCCGCCAAGAAGAAAACCCGGCATAAAAAGAGTGATAAAGGCCATTTGAAGGTATTTTCGCGATAGCTAATTCGCGTCAAAACGCTTTGGCCGGAATAATATTCTTGATTGGGTGCGACATAATGCACTATAGAGAATTTTTTGCCGACTGTAACAAATATGCAAAAAATGAGATGACAAGCATGGGGGTTTGGGCTAGCTTTAGCTTACAAAAGAGGCAGGAAGTTTAAATTCTTGTCATTTTCGCGGTCAGTCTTGGGAGGATCAGATCTTAGGCGCGCTCGTCGCTGCCCCGGCAACGGTTACAGATCACGCGAAACCTGAAAAACAAGGCTGAAATGCCTTGTTTTTTTTTGCTTTTACACGCGTCCCCTGCTCCCGGCCATCATTCCATTAATAATACGGCGATGAATCACGCAAGCGGCCACGTTCCTGCTGTGTGCACGATAGATATGACATCCATATGACAGGGTCTCAGTCAGTTCTGACGGAAACTGCCGCATGCATGGGCAGAGACTTCGGATTGCCGTCAGGCGGAGTGCACGGATGCAGGCGCGGCCGACATTGTCAGCGCGTTTTTCAGTCGAAAACCGGGATAATTCGCGGCAGGTCATCAAGGCTGAAGCCGAACCACCAGGTTGCGCCGTACCAAAGCCCACAGATCAGCGCCGAGATCAGGGTCGTCCACAGAACGATCCGCCCGCCCTTGAATGTGGTTGGTGCGCTGGCGACCGTGCCCAGTGCTACATCGCCTTCCTCGTCCTGGGTGCGCAGGCCAATCGGAAGCACGATGAAAAGCACCGTCCACCAGACGATGAAATAAACGGCGAAGACCGAAAGAAGCGGCATGTGATCCTCCTGCACAATGCGCTCTTGTAACGCATTCATCGGCGAACCGGAATCAATTCTCGGCAAGAAGCGCAAAAAGCCACAAAGAAACAAAGAGGGCCGCGCTTTTCGGCACGGCCCCTTGATTCAAAGAAACGGCGAAGGAGGAGGCGTAAGTCGCACCCTCACCTCCCGGATCAGACCTTCGTTACGAAAACTGTGACGATCGGCTTCTTGCCCCAGCTCTGGTTGGCGGCGGCGCGCACGGCGCGGCGCACCGATTCGCGCAGAAGTGCCAGATCCTTGCGGCGGGCGCGCGGAATGCTTTCGACGGCGCCGAGGACGGCGTCATAAAGAGTGTCCTCCATCGCCTCGTCCTCGTCATCAAATTCCGGCAGGCCAAAAGGCACGACATCGGGATCGCCGAGGAAGTCGTAACGGCTGTCCAGCACGACGTTAACGGCAACATGGCCGGCGAAGGACAGTTTGCGGCGATTGCTGATGCCCATCTCGTCCATATCGCCGACGAGATTACCGTCCTTGAAGACGCGGCCATGCGGCACGTCGTTGATGACTTCCGCCGGGCCGGGTGCCAGGCGCAGAACATTGCCGTTGCGTACCTTCGGCACCTGAGAAATACCGGCCTGTTCTGCCAGTTCCTTCTGCGCCACCAGATGCGCCGCCTCGCCGTGAACAGGCACCAGGATCTGCGGCTTCGTCCACTCATACATCCGCAGAAGCTCGTTGCGGCGCGGATGGCCGGAGACATGCACCAGAGCTTCATTGTCGGTCACGATGTGAACGCCCTGCTCTATCAGGCCGTTCTTGATCTCGATGATCGCCTTTTCGTTGCCGGGAATGGCGCGTGAGGAAAAGACGACGGTATCTCCCGAGGCGAGCGCCACATTGCGCATCTCGTCGCGGGAAAGCTTGGCGAGCGCTGCGCGCGGTTCGCCCTGCGAACCGGTCAGGATCACCACCACACGGTCGCGCGGAATATAGCCATATTCGTCTTCGGCAAGGAACGGCTTGATGCCTTCCATGATGCCAAGATCCTGCGAGACATTCACGACACGCTTCAGCGAAGAGCCGAGCAGCAATACTTCGCGGCCGGCCGCTTCCGCCGCCTGCGCAATCGAGCGGATGCGCCCGACATTGGACGAGAAGGTGGTGACGGCCACGCGGCCTTCGGCACTTTCGATGATCTGGCGCAGGCCTTCGGAAACCTCATGCTCGGAGGGCGACACGCCGTCGCGCAGCGCGTTGGTGCTATCGCACATCAGCGCCAGCACGCCCTCTTCACCGATCGCGCGAAAACGCGCCTCATCTGTCAACGGCCCAAGCGACGGGGCCTCATCGATCTTCCAGTCGCCGGTGTGGATGACATTGCCAAGCGGCGTGCGAATGACGAGTGACATCGGCTCCGGAATGGAGTGGTTGACGCCAACAGCCTCGATTTCGAACGGCCCGACATTGATGCGGTCACCGGCCTTGAAGATCGTCACCGGAATTTCGGCCCGGGTGCCCTCATAGGCACGCTTGGCTTCCAGCATGCCGGCGGTGAAAGGCGAGGCATAGACCGGCACGTTGAGACCGGGCCAGAGATCGTTCATTGCACCATAATGGTCCTCATGGGCGTGGGTAATGATGATGCCCTTGAGGTTCTTTTTCTGCTCGGCGATGTAGCTGATGTCAGGTAGCACCAGATCGACGCCCGGCAGGTCCGGGCCGGCGAAAGTCACGCCGCAATCCACCATGATCCATTGGCGCTTGCTTTCCGGCCCATAACCGTAAAGCGCCAGATTCATGCCGATTTCACCCACGCCGCCAAGCGGCACAAAGACCAGTTCGTCCTGTTTAGCCATTGTTTTTCTTTTCCATTCACGAAAGCGCTCAGGCGACGACAATTTGCCGCGCCCGCCACCTTTATCCAGCATCGGACCTGTTGAACCATCTGATCGACCGGGCCGATGCGGAACCGGTTTGTCACCCTGCATTTCATGAGCTGCAGGAAAGCTCCAACCTGTGGGATCCGGTTCGGCGCGGGTTCCTGGGCCGCACCGTTCACCTCATCCGAAAAACACGTCGCCGGCGGCAATGGAACGCCTTGCGCCCTCGTCCTCATCCAGCAGCAGATAACCATTATCATCAATGCCGACAAAACGCCCGCCGATCGAACGGTCCGGGAAATTGACGGTGATATGTTCGCCAATACCGCAGGCCGCCGCCCTCCAGCCGGTCATGATGCCGGAAACGCCCCTGCCCTCATCCCAGTTCCGCAGAACCTCCGCCGTCTCGCGAAAGAGATGAGCGAACAACTCGTCGGGCGAAGAGGACGCACCGTGCTCGGAGAGCATGGTGACGGGATAAAGCGGATTGTCCGGCTTATGGGCGATATTGATGCCGATACCGATGACGATGGCGCGTCGCCCGTCGGGCAGAAGCTCTGCCTCCATCAGGATACCGCAGGTCTTGCGGCGACCGATCAGCACGTCGTTCGGCCATTTGATTTCGAGCGGCTCACCAGCTGTCGGCAACACAGCGCGAATGGCGCGATAGACCGCGAGCGCAAATGCAAGCGGCAGGGAGCCGATACGCTCAACTGGCGCGGGATCGATCAGAAGAAGCGAGGCATAGAGATTTCCGGGTTCGGATACCCAGGGCCGGCCGCGACGGCCACGACCGCCGGTCTGGCGGATGGCGGTAACCCACAGGTTGCCGCCATCACCCGCCCGTGCGCGGGCGAAACATTCCAGATTAGTGGATGGCGTTTCCGCCATCGCTTCGTGCCGGAAGTCATCGATGGACATCCGGCCCGTGTGCTTGTGGGTGCTGCTCAAAAGAAGGTCTTCGCCGCAACAGTCACCGCTTTGCCAAGTGCACCGCCAAATACGACGAAGGCGACAACGAACAGGGCCGAAAGCGCATAAACGACTTTCAGTTCACCAGCCGGACGTTCGAACTTGTCCTTGGCCTCATCGAACCACATGACCTTGACGACGCGGATATAATAATAGGCGCCGACAACCGAGCCGATCACACCGATGATGGCGAGCGGATAAAGCTTCGCTTCGATGGCGGAGAGGAAGACATAATATTTGCCGAAGAAGCCGGCGAGCGGCGGAATGCCGGCAAGCGAGAACATCAGGATCGTCAGCACAACCGCCATGAAGGGGTTGGAGGATGAAAGACCAGCGAGATCCTCGACATTCTCGACATTGCCGATTTCCTTACGGCGCATGGAGAGAATGCAGGCGAAGGTGCCGAGCGTCATGACCATGTAGATGGTCATGTAAAGAATGACGCCCGAGATACCGGCTTCGGTGCCGGCGGCAAGACCGACCAGCGCATAACCCATGTGACCGATGGAGGAATAGGCCATCAGGCGCTTGATGTTCTTTTGGCCGATTGCTGCGAAGGAACCGAGCAGCATGGAGGCAATCGAGATGAAGACGACGATCTGCTGCCAGTCGGCAAAGACCGGCTGGAAAGCCTCGACGACGATGCGCACGAGGATCGCCATGGCGCCGATCTTCGGTGCAGCCGACAGGAAGGCCGTAACCGGGGTCGGAGCGCCTTCATAAACATCAGGCGTCCACATGTGGAACGGCACGGCGGAAATCTTGAAAGCAAGACCGGCGAGAACGAAGACCAGACCGAAGACGAGGCCGAGCGAACGGGTTTCCGATGCCAGAACCTGGGCGATTTCGGTGAAGCCGGTATTGCCGGTGAAGCCGTAAACCAGCGACATGCCGTAAAGCAGCATGCCGGAGGAGAGCGCGCCGAGAACGAAGTACTTCAGGCCCGCTTCCGTGGAGCGCAGGCTCTCGCGGTTGATGGCGCAGACGACGTAAAGCGCCAGCGACTGCAGTTCCAGCGCCATGTAGAGCGAGATCATGTTGTTGGCCGAGATCATCAGCAAGATGCCCAGCGTCGCCAGCACCAGCAGCACCGGATATTCGAAGCGGCCGATCGGCTCGAAACGGCCCTGGCCGACGGCGAGGATCATGGCGGTGATGGAGCCGATCAGCGCCAGCACCTTCATGAAGTTACCGAAGGCATCGGCGATGTAGACACCGCCGAAGGCCACGCCCGATGCGGGGGCAAAAATGATCCAGAGACCGACGACGAGCAGGAGGGCAACGGCAAGGCCGGTCACCGTCGTTGTCGACTTGTCGCCCGAGAAGACGCCAATCATGAGCAGCGCCAGCGCGCCGACCGCAAGGATCAGCTCGGGCGTCGCGATGTGCAGACTGGCAAAAAGGATTTCAGCGGTCATGTCCAACGGGTCCTGTCGTCAATTCATAGTGAGCGCAACATTTTGCGCCGCCTGCAATGCAGCCGTATAGTTGTTTACCAGAAGATCGACCGATGCGGCTGTCGCATCGAACACCGGAGCCGGATAGACGCCGAAGAAAATCGTCAGTGCAACCAGCGGATAAAGGATGACCTTTTCGCGGGTCGACAGATCGAGCATCGATTTCAGGCTTTCCTTCTCGAGCGCGCCGAAAATCACGCGGCGATAGAGCCACAGCGCATAAGCGGCCGAGAGGATGACGCCGGTTGCCGCAAACAGCGCGACAAGCGTGTTGGCGCGGAATACGCCGATCAGCGTCAGGAATTCACCGACGAAGCCTGAGGTGCCGGGCAGACCGACATTGGCCATGGTGAAGATCATGAAGGCGACGGCATATTTCGGCATGTTGTTGACGAGACCGCCATAGGCGGAAATCTCGCGGGTGTGCAGCCGGTCATAGACAACGCCGACGCAAAGGAACAGCGCGCCCGACACGATGCCGTGCGACAGCATCTGGAAGATTGCGCCCTGCACCCCCTGCACATTGGCGGCGAAGATGCCCATGGTCACATAACCCATGTGGGCAACGGAGGAATAGGCAATCAGCTTCTTGATGTCGTCCTGCATCATCGCCACCAGCGAGGTGTAGATGATGGCGAGAACCGACAGGGTGAAGACGAAGGGGGCGAAATAGTCAGACGCCAGCGGGAACATCGACAGCGAGAAGCGGATGAAACCGTAACCGCCGAGCTTCAGCATGACGCCGGCCAGGATGACCGAACCTGCGGTCGGTGCCTGAACGTGGGCATCCGGCAGCCAGGTGTGGACCGGCCACATCGGCATCTTCACCGAGAAGGCGGCGAAACAGGCAAGCCAGAGCCAGGTCTGCATGCCGGCCGGGAAGCCATATTTCAGCAGTTCGGTCATGTCGGTCGTGCCGGACTGCCAGTACATCGCCATGATAGCGAGCATGGTCAGAACCGAACCGAGCAGCGTGTAGAGGAAGAACTTGTAGGATGCGTAGACGCGATCCTTGCCGCCCCAGACGCCGATGATGATGAACATCGGGATCAGCGTCGCTTCGAAGAAGACGTAGAAAAGAACCGTATCCAGCGCCACGAAGACGCCGACCATGACGACTTCCAGAAGCAGGAAGGCAATCATGTATTCCTTGACGCGCTTTTCAATCGAGTTCCAGCTTGCCAGCACGCAAAACGGCATGAGGAAGGTGGTGAGGATGACGAACAGCATGGAGATGCCGTCGACGCCGAGATGATAGGCGGCGATCTTGCCGAACCAGGCGTGTTTTTCGACCATCTGGAAGCCGGGGTTCGAATTGTCGAAACCGATCCAGACGAACAGCGACACGATGAAGGTGAAGACGGTCGTCAGCAGCGAGACGTTGAGAATGTTGCGGCGACCATAGGGGCCGTTCTCATTTGTCAGAAGCAGGAGCACCACGCCGACGAGCGGCAGAAAGGTGACCGTTGAAAGAATGGGCCAATCGGTCATCAGAGGGCACTCCCGAGCATCATCCAGGTGACAAGCGCCGCGATGCCGATCAGCATCGCAAAGGCATAGTGATAAAGGTAACCGGATTGCAGGCGGACCATGCGGTTGGTCACGTCAACCACGCGCGCTGCAATGCCGTTCGGTCCATAGTGGTCGATGACGGCCACGTCACCCTTCTTCCACAGGAAGCGGCCAAGCGCCTTTGCGGAACGCACGAAGAGGAAGTCATAGAGTTCGTCGAAGTACCACTTGTTCAAGAGGAACTGGTAGAGGCCACGATGGGTCGCCGCCAGACGCTTCGGGGTCTCCGGCGACTTGATGTACATGTACCATGCGGTCACGAAACCAAGCGCCATCGCAAAGAACGGGCTCCATTTCACCCACAGCGGAACGTGGTGGAACTCCTCGAGGATTTCGTTTTCCGGAAGCATGAACAGCGCGCCCTTCCAGAATTCGGCATATTCTTCACCGAAGAAATGACCTTCGAAAAGGACGCCGGCAAAGATCGCGCCAACCGTGAGGATGAAAAGCGGGATCAGCATGACCATCGGCGATTCATGCACGTGGTGCATCACGTCAGCCGAAGCGCGCGGCTTGCCGAAGAAGGTCATGAAGGCCAGGCGCCAGGAATAGAAGCTGGTGAACAGCGCGGCGATGACCAGCAGCGTGAAGGCGAAACCGGAGAGAACCGAATGGGACGCATAAGCGGATTCGATGATGACGTCCTTCGAGAAGAAGCCGGCAAAACCGATCATCGTGCCCGGAATACCAACGCCGGTGAGCGCCAGCGTGCCGACGGTCATGGTCCAGAAGGTGATGGGGATATGCTTGCGCAGGCCGCCCATGTACCGCATGTCCTGCTCGCCATCGACGGCATGGATGACCGAGCCTGCGCACAAGAACAGCAGGGCCTTGAAGAAGGCGTGCGTGAAGAGGTGGAACACGGCGGCACCATAAGCGCCGACGCCGAGCGCCACGAACATGTAACCGAGCTGCGAGCAGGTCGAATAGGCAATCACGCGCTTGATATCGTTCTGCACCAGACCGACAGTCGCCGCGAAGAAGGCGGTGATCGCGCCGATCAGCGTCACGACGGTCAGCGCATCCGGCGACAGTTCGAACAGCGGCGACATGCGGGCGACGAGGAAGACGCCGGCGGTGACCATGGTTGCGGCATGAATGAGGGCCGAAACCGGGGTCGGGCCTTCCATCGCGTCCGGCAGCCAGGTGTGCAGCAGGAACTGCGCCGATTTACCCATCGCGCCCATGAACAGCAGCAGGCAGACGCCCGTTATCGCATTGGCCTTGTCCAGCTGCATGCCGAACAGGTTGATGACGGTTTCGGTGGAAGCGGCACCTTCGGCCGGCAGATAGGTGCTGGCGGCAGCGAAGACAGTTTCGAGGTTGATCGAGCCGAACAGCACGAAGACGCCCGAGATGCCGAGGATGAAGCCGAAGTCACCGACGCGATTGACGATGAACGCCTTCATGGCGGCGGCCGACGCGGAAGGCTTCTTGAACCAGAAACCGATCAGCAGATAGGACGCCAGACCCACGCCTTCCCAGCCGAAGAACATCTGCAGCAGGTTGTCGGAGGTGACCAGCATCAGCATGGCGAAGGTGAAGAGCGACAGATAGGCAAAGAAACGCGGACGATGCGGATCGTGGTGCATGTATCCGATCGAATAGAGGTGCACGAGCGTCGAGACCGTGTTGACCACGACGAACATGACGGCCGTCAGCGTATCGATGCGGAACGCCCATTCGACGTCGATGCCGCCGGACTGGATCCAGCGCAGAACAGTGACCTTGATCACCTCACCCGGCTCGCCATGGGCGAGCGCGACATTAAAGAAGACGATCCACGACAGGATGGCGACCACGATCATCAGACCGGTAGTGACATATTCCGAAGCCTTGGCGCCGATAGAGCGGCCGAACAGGCCGGCGATCAGGAAGCCGATCAGTGGAAGAAAGACGATAGCCTTGTAGATCATAGCCTTATCAGCCCTTCATCATATTGACGTCTTCGACGGCGATCGATCCGCGGTTGCGGTAGAAGACAACGAGTATTGCAAGACCGATGGCCGCTTCGGCGGCTGCAACGGTAAGAATGAACAAAGCGAAGACCTGGCCGACGATATCGTTCAGGAAGGCCGAGAACGCCACCATGTTGATGTTGACCGCCAGCAGGATAAGCTCGATCGACATCAGGATGACGATGACGTTCTTCCGGTTGAGGAAGATGCCGAAGACGCCGATCGTGAAGAGGATGGCGCTGACCGTCAGGTAGTGGGAAAGACCGATTACCATATTGTGTTTCCTTGAATCCGTTCGCGCCTTCAGATGCCCTGGCCCGGCTTGACCTTGACCGTTGTTACGGCGGTCTTCGGGTCGCGGCCAACCTGCGTGGAGATATCCTGCCGCTTGATATCGGTGCGATGACGCAGCGTCAGCACGATGGCGCCGATCATGGCCACCAGCAGCACGAGACCGGCGAGCTGGAAGAAGTAGACGTAATTGGTATAGAGCACATCGCCGAGCGCTGCCGTATTAGTCCGCTCGGCGGCCGGCGGGATCGGCATGGTGATCGATTTAGCCGCAATCGGGTTCAGCATGCTGCCGCCAACCACGACGATCAGCTCAGCCGCCAGAATGACGCCGATCAGCGCGCCGATCGGGGCATATTGCAGCACGCCGGAACGAAGCTCGGCAAAGTCCACATCCAGCATCATGACGACGAAGAGGAAAAGCACCGCGACAGCGCCGACATAGACCACAAGCAGGATCATGGCGAGGAACTCGGCTCCCGTCAGCAGGAACAGCGCGGCTGCGTTGAAGAAGGTCAAAATCAGGAAGAGCACCGAATGAACAGGGTTCTTCGATGCAATGACCATGAACGCAGACGCCACGGCGACGAAAGCGAATATATAAAAGAATACAGCGTGCAGACCCATCTTGGTGCCTTCTTGTCCTCATCGGGCGAAGATGGCTCGAAGGCCCCTCACCCGTTTCGTCCCCGCCGGCGGAAACCGCGCAGGCATTTTACTTTTTCATCGCTTTCCGGGGTCTCCCCCGGAAAGACGGTTGCGCCTCAGCGATAAGGCGCATCCAGTGCGAGGTTGCGTGCGATTTCACGCTCCCAGCGGTCGCCATTGTCGAGAAGCCTCTGCTTGTCGAAATAAAGCTCCTCGCGGGTTTCCGTCGCGAATTCGAAGTTCGGACCCTCGACGATTGCATCCACCGGGCAGGCTTCCTGGCAGAAACCGCAATAGATGCACTTCACCATGTCGATGTCGTAACGCACCGTGCGGCGGGTGCCGTCATTGCGGCGCGGGCCGGCTTCGATGGTGATCGCCTGAGCAGGACAGATCGCTTCACACAGCTTGCAGGCGATGCAGCGTTCTTCACCGTTCGGATAACGGCGCAACGCATGTTCGCCGCGGAAGCGCGGAGACACCGGACCCTTTTCAAACGGATAATTGATCGTCGCCTTCTGCTTGAAGAAATGGCGCATGGTCAGGAAGATCGCGCCTACGAATTCCTTCAGGAACAGCGAGTTGACGGCTTGGGAGAGGCTTGCCATCTCAGTCTCCAGATTTCTGAGCGGGGAATACAGACATCAACCGGCCCACCCCGTCAGCTTCAATACGAATGCAACAATAACGACCATGGCGAGCGACAGCGGCAGGAAGACCTTCCAGCCAAGGCGCATGAGCTGGTCATAACGGTAACGCGGAACGAAAGCCTTGGTGAGCGCGATCATGAAGAAGACCATGCAGCCCTTCAACGCGAACCAGACAATGCCCGGAACCCAGTTCAGGAACCACACATCCACGATCGGCAGCCAGCCGCCGAGGAACAGGATCGTCGTCAGGCAGCAGATCAGGACGATCGCAGCATATTCGCCGAGCATGAACATCATGTAAGGCGTCGAGCCATATTCGACCATGTGACCGGCAACCAGTTCCGATTCCGCTTCCGGAAGATCGAAGGGCGGACGGTTGGTTTCGGCAAGGCCGGAAATGAAGAACACGATGAACATCGGGAACAGCGACAGCCAGTGCCAGTCGAGGAACGAGGCCGGCAGACCCATCATGGTGCCGAGCCCGGTGCGCTGGGCAAGAACGATGTCCGTCAGGTTCAGCGAGCCGACGCAGAGCAGAACGGTAACGATGACGAGACCGATCGACACTTCGTAGGACACCATCTGCGCGGCCGAACGCAGCGCGCCAAGGAACGGATACTTCGAGTTCGAAGCCCAGCCGCCCATGATGATGCCGTACACTTCAAGCGAGGAAATCGCGAAAATGTAGAGAATCCCGACATTGATGTTGGCGACGACCCAGCCATCCGCAAACGGAATGACGGCATAGGTAGCGAGCGCCAGCGTCACGGCAACCAGCGGCGCGAGAAGGAAGACCGCCTTGTTGGCGCCGGCCGGAATGACGGGCTCCTTCAGGATGAACTTCAAGAGGTCGGCGAAGGACTGGAAGAGACCGAAGGGACCAACAACGTTCGGACCACGGCGCAGCTGCACGGCCGCCCAGACCTTACGGTCGGCAAGCAGCAGGAAGGCGATGGCCACCAGAAGGCAAACGAGAAGCAGCAGGGACTGGCCGACCATGATCAGCGCGGGCCAGACGTAGCTCCAGAAAAACTGTTCCATAAATCCCCTACCCTTACTCTGCCGCAGCCTGGAAATTGTTGCGGGCCAATGCGGAGCACTCGGCCATGACAGCAGAGGCGCGCGCAATCGGGTTCGTCAAATAAAAGTCTTTTACCGGCGAGGCAAACGCCGACTTGGTGAGCGAGCCGGTTTTACCAGCCAGCGCCTCGATATCCGTGGCTTTGCCGGCAACGATCTCGTCGGTTTCCGCCAGATGCGGATGCGCGACATAAAGCTGGCCGCGCAGTGCTGACAGCGAATCAAACGGCAGCTTCTTGCCGAGAACATCGGACAACGCGCGCAGGATCGCCCAGTCTTCGCGGGCTTCGCCCGGTGCGAAACCGGCGCGGTTGCCCACCTGAACACGGCCTTCGGTGTTGACCCAGATACCGGATTTTTCGGTATAGGCCGCACCCGGAAGGATGACGTCGGCGTTCATCGCGCCCTGATCGCCGTGGCTGCCGATATAGACGGTGAACTTGGCGCCCTTGTTGGACAGGTCAATTTCATCGGCGCCGAGCAGGAACAGGACGTCCATAGACGTCACCATCTCGGCGGCAGCAACAGCGCCCTCGCCCGGCACGAAGCCGATATCGAGACCGCCGACGCGGGCAGCCGCAGTGTGCAACACCGAGAAGCCATTCCACTCTTCGGTGACAGCGCCAACCGAAACGGCAAGTTTTGCAGCAGCCGCGAGAACGGCAGCACCATCGGCACGTGCCAGAGCGCCCTGACCGATGATGATCAGCGGGTTCTTGGCGGATTTCAGCTTGTCGATGAAGCTGTGCGAGCCATTGGCGAGATCGGAAAGCGTTTCCGCGCCCGAGCCGAGATATTCGTAATTGTAGCGCAGCTCACCGGCCTCACCGATCACACCGATCGGGAAACCGCCGCGACGCCAGCGCTTGCGGATGCGGGCGTTGAGCACGGCCGCTTCGAAGCGCGGGTTGGAACCAACGATCAGCAGAGCGTCGGCCTGTTCGATGCCTTCAATGGTGGAATTGAAGATGTAGCTGGCACGACCCAAAGACGGATCAAGCGCTGCGCCATCCTGACGGCAATCGACATTGGCCGAACCGAGCGAAGCGAGAAGCGACTTCAGCGCGAACATTTCTTCAACAGAGGCAAGATCGCCGGCGATTGCGCCGATTTTCGAACCCGACGTTGCGGCAACCGCCTGCTTGATGGCGCCAAAGGCTTCGCCCCAAGTGGCGGGCTGCAGACGGCCGTCCTTGCGGACATAAGGCCGGTCGAGGCGCTGCGTCTTCAGGCCGTCCCAGATGAAACGGCTCTTGTCGGAAATCCACTCTTCGTTGATCGCTTCGTTGACGCGCGGCATGACGCGCATGACTTCGCGGCCACGGGTATCGACGCGGATGGCCGAACCCAGCGCATCCATCACGTCGATGGTTTCGGTCTTGTTCAGTTCCCACGGACGGGCGGTGAAGGCGAAAGGCTTGGAGGTGAGCGCACCAACCGGGCAAAGGTCAACAACGTTGCCCTGAAGCTCAGACGTCATGGCTTGTTCGAGATAGGTGGTGATCTCGGCATCCTCGCCGCGGCCGATGAGGCCAAGTTCGGCAATGCCGGCAACTTCCGTGGTGAAACGGACGCAGCGCGTGCAGTGAATGCAGCGGTTCATGACCGTCTTGACGAGCGGGCCGATATATTTGTCTTCAACCGCGCGCTTGTTTTCCGCGTAACGCGAACCGGCGATACCGAAGGCCATGGCCTGGTCCTGCAGGTCGCATTCGCCACCCTGGTCGCAGATCGGGCAATCGAGCGGGTGGTTGATGAGCAGGAACTCCATCACACCTTCGCGGGCCTTCTTGACCATCGGTGTGTTGGTGAAAACCTCAGGCAATTCGCCATTCGGGCCGCCGCGAACATCGCGCACGCCCATGGCGCAGGAGGCGGCCGGCTTCGGTGGTCCGCCCTTTACCTCGATGAGACACATGCGGCAGTTACCCGCGACCGACAAGCGCTCATGAAAACAAAAGCGCGGAACTTCGGCACCAGCCTCCTCGCACGCCTGCAACAGCGTGAAATGATCCGGAACCTCGATCTCTTTACCGTCAACCTTGAGCTTTGCCATGGTTCTACTTACGTCCTGTTGCCTGTTCGTCCCATGTCTCACACGGTCCGCAACAAATCCTTAATCACGCCCGGCATCCGAAGTTTCGCCAGGCGCTTCATGGTGTTGCGGGGCCGGAAACTCCCGGCTCCGCTCGAAGCCTTCAATGCTTATTCAGCGGCTTCCAGAACAGCGCCATCATCCATGGCCCTGTAGGTATATTGGTCGATGCGCTTTTCGATTTCCGGACGGAAATTGCGGATCAGCGCCTGTACCGGCCATGCGGCGGCGTCGCCGAGCGCACAGATAGTGTGGCCCTCGATCTGCTTGGTCACCTCGAACAGCATGTCGATTTCACGCTTCTGGGCGTTACCCTTGACCATGCGTTCCAGCACGCGCCACATCCAGCCGGTGCCTTCACGGCACGGCGTGCACTGGCCGCAGCTCTCATGCTTGAAGAAGGCCGCGATGCGGGCAATCGCCTTGATGACGTCGGTGGACTTGTCCATGACGATCATGCCACCGGTGCCGAACGAAGACTTCACTTCGCGCATGCCGTCGAAGTCCATGATGGCGTCCTTCATGTCCTCACCGCGAACGATGGGGCAGGATGCGCCGCCGGGGATGACGCCGAGCAGATTGTCCCAGCCGCCGCGAATGCCACCGCAATGGTGCTCGATCAGCTCGCGGAAGGACAGGCCCAGCGCATCTTCGAAGGTGCATGGACGCTCGACATGGCCGGACACCATGAACAGCTTCGTGCCGACATTGTTCGGACGGCCGATGGACGAGAACCAGGATGCACCGCGGCGCAGGATGGTCGGCGCAACAGCGATCGATTCAACGTTGTTGACCGTCGTCGGGCAGCCGTAAAGACCCATATTGGCCGGGAACGGCGGTTTCAGACGTGGCTGGCCCTTCTTGCCCTCGAGGCTTTCGAGCAGAGCCGTCTCTTCGCCGCAGATATAGGCACCCGCGCCATGATGGACGTAGATGTCGTAGTCCCAGCCGTTCTTGTTGTTCTTGCCGAGCAGGCCGGCATCGTAACATTCGTCGATAGCTGCCTGCAGCGCTTCACGTTCGCGCATATATTCGCCGCGCACATAAATGTAAGCGGTGTGCGCGCCCATGGCGAAACCGGCGATCACGCAGCCTTCGATCAGCGTATGCGGATCGTTGCGCAGGATTTCGCGGTCCTTGCAGGTGCCGGGTTCGGATTCGTCGGCGTTGACGACGAGGTAGTGCGGACGGCCGTCATTTTCCTTCGGCATGAAGGACCATTTGAGACCCGTCGGGAAGCCAGCGCCGCCGCGACCGCGAAGGCCGGAAGCCTTCATCTCGTTGATGATCCAGTCACGGCCCTTTTCGATGATCTGCTTGGTACCGTCCCAGTGGCCGCGCGCCATCACGCCCTTCAGGGACTTGTCCTTGAGGCCGTAGAGATTGGTAAAGATGCGATCCTGATCTTTTAACATGCTTCACCCTTTACCGCGGCTTCTTGCCGAAGACCCTGATATACTCGGCTTCACCACCCTTGGCGAGCGCCTCGGCCTGTTTGACCCAGTCATCACGGCCGATACGGCCCTTGAAATTCAGATATCCATCCACCCAGTCGCATTCAGCCTGTTTCCAGGCGGCGATCTGCGCATAGGTGAAGATGCCGAGATCGTGCAGCGTGCCTTCGATTTTCGGACCGACGCCGGAAATCAGCTTCAGGTCATCCGGGGTCGCCGGCTTGTCGATGCCGGCGGGACGATCAGCGGACTCGAGCGACGGCTTCGATGCAACCGCTTCCTTTCCGGCCGATTCTTTTTCCCCGGCCTTTGCGTTTTCCGCAGCAGCCTTCGGTTCCGTGACCGGCGTTTTCAGCTTCGGATCGGTTTCCGGCGCGTCGGTCTTCGGCTTGGCGGCATTAGACGGGGGAACGGGTGCCGCCTCTGCCGGCGGTTCAGCCGGCTTGTCGAGATTGGAACGATCGGGCTTGATCTCTTCCGTCAGCGTCGTCAGGCCGCCGACCGGGACCGACTCGTGACGGTCGATCTGCGGGCCGGTCTTGACCGTGTCGCCCTTGCCGGCCTCGAATGTGTCGATGATCTCTTCCAAACGCTCGGGCGTCAGGTCCTCATAGGCATCCTTGAAGATGATGACCATCGGCGCGTTGACGCAGGCGCCCTGACATTCCACCTCTTCCCAGGACAGCGTGCCGCTGTCGTTGGTATGCAGCGGATCGTGGTGGATCTTCTTGCGGCAGACATCCATCAGCGCTTCGGAACCGCGCAGCATGCAGGGCGTGGTGCCGCAAACCTGAACGTGGGCACGCGTGCCAACCGGCTTCAGCTGGAACTGGGTATAGAAGGTCGCCACCTCAAGAACACGGATATAGGCCATATCCAGCATGTCTGCGACTTTTTCGATGGCGGCGCGGGTAACCCAGCCGTCCTGCTCCTGCGCACGCATGAGCAGCGGGATAACCGCCGATTGCTGGCGTCCCGCAGGATATTTCTGGATCGTCTTTTCCGCCCATGCGGTATTATCCGCATTGAAGGCAAATGCCACGGGCTGGAACTGATCTTCGGCTAGTCGACGAACGGACATACTTCCTCACGCCTTTTCAGTTTAACGTCTCACAACGCGATCTCGCCACCGTGACGAATTCGCAGGCGTAAGCCGCCTTGTCTTTTTGCATGAACACGATGAACTTGCTGCCATTGGGAACCGAGGCCTTGATCTCGTATCCCGAAGACAGAAGCTGCTTGATGGTCGAAGAGCCGCCGCCCGACAGCGATACACCGCCCTCGTCCGTCGCCGTCTGAGCGAGAACGGGGGTGGACATCGCAGCAAGAAAAGCCGGTATGGCCAGCGGCAGACGCATCAGCGGTCGACCTCCCCGAACACGATGTCGAGAGAGCCGAGCACGGCTGTAACGTCGGCAAGCTGATGGCCCTTGCACAGGAAATCCATCGCCTGCAGATGTGCATAACCCGGCGCGCGGATCTTGCAGCGGTAGGGCTTGTTGGAACCATCGGCGACCACGTAAACGCCGAACTCGCCCTTCGGCGCCTCGACGGCGGCGTAAACTTCGCCGGCCGGAACGTGGTAACCTTCGGTGTAGAGCTTGAAGTGATGGATCAGAGCTTCCATCGAACGCTTCATTTCGCCACGCTTGGGCGGAACAACCTTGCCGTCAAGCGAAGAGACCGGGCCGATGCGGTGTTTGCCGGACAGACGATCGACGCACTGCTTCATGATCTTCACCGATTCGCGCATTTCCTGCATGCGGATCAGGTAACGGTCATAGCAGTCGCCGTTCTTACCAACAGGGATGTCGAATTCCAGATCGGAATAGCACTCATAAGGCTGCGAACGACGCAAATCCCAGGCAGCGCCCGAACCGCGCACCATCACGCCCGTGAAGCCCCAGGCAAACGCATCTTCCAGCGACACGACGCCGATATCGACGTTACGCTGCTTGTAGATACGGTTGTCGGTCAGAAGACCTTCGATGTTGTCGAGGACGGTGAGGAACGGATCGCACCACTTGCCGATATCGTCCACCAGTTCCGGCGGCAGATCCTGGTGCACGCCGCCCGGACGGACATAAGCCGAGTGCATGCGGGCGCCGCAGGCGCGCTCATAGAACACCATCAGCTTTTCGCGTTCCTCAAAGCCCCAGACCGGCGGCGTCATCGCGCCAACGTCCATGGCCTGCGTGGTGACGTTCATGATGTGCGACAGGATGCGGCCGATTTCCGAATAGAGAACGCGGATCAACTGGCCGCGCATCGGGATTTCGAGGCCCAGCAGCTTTTCGACGGCAAGCGCGAAAGCATGTTCCTGGTTCATCGGCGCGACGTAATCGAGGCGGTCGAAGTAAGGAACGGCCTGGAGATAGGTCTTGGTCTCGATCAGCTTTTCGGTGCCGCGGTGGAGGAGACCGATATGCGGATCGACACGCTCGACGATTTCGCCGTCCAGTTCCAGAACCAGACGCAGCACGCCGTGCGCGGAAGGGTGTTCCGGACCGAAGTTGATCGTGAAATTGCGGACGTTATGCTCAGTCATTCTAGTGCTCCGCCGAGGTGATCATGGCGATGAATTCGGGGCCGGTCATGTTCTGCGTGGTCTCAGCGAACGAATAGCTCGAAGGCTTTTCATCCGTGAAAATCTGCTGCGCGAAGGTGAAGCTGGACGGCTTGTCGAACGCCTGCAGCGAAACGGCAAAATGTTTGCCATCCTTGGAGCGCCACACCAGCGTGCTGCCGCAGTTCTTGCAGAAGCAACGCTCGCCCCACTCCGACGAAGAATAGACGCCGAGTCTTTGCTCGTTTTCAAAGGCGATATCAGTGCATTCGACAGCCATGAACACACCACCGGACCAACGGCGGCACATGGAGCAATGGCAGACGCCGAATTCGCGGGCACCGAGCGTGGCTGTGAAGCCAACGGCGCCGCAAAGACATTGTCCATGCTCTGTCGCGGGGGCTTCGCTCATTGCTTGGCCTTTTCGTCACCCGGGAGAACATATTCCGTTCCTTCCCACGGGGAAAGGAAATCGAAATTCCGGAATTCCTGCTTCAATTCGACCGGTTCATAAAGAACCCGCTTCAGCACGTCATCGTAACGCACTTCCACAAAGCCGGTAACCGGAAAATCCTTGCGCAGCGGGTGGCCTTCGAAGCCGTAATCCGTGAGGATGCGGCGCAGGTCCTTATGGCCTTCGAAAGGAATGCCATACATATCCCAGGCTTCGCGCTCGAACCATTCAGCGCCCATGTAAACGGGTGTCGAAGAAGGCACGCCTTCGTCTTCCGCGACCTGCAGCTTGATGCGCACGCGCAGGTTCTGGCGTGGCGACAGCAGATGGTAGACGACATCGAAACGCTTCTCGCGCTGCGGCCAGTCTACGCCGCAAATATCGATGATGTTGACGAAGCCGCACTGCACGTCGTCGCGCAGGAAGGTCAAAAGCGCGATCACGTTTTCAGGCGTGGTATTCAGCGTCAGCTCGCCATAGGCGATATCGGCCGATACCACGAGAGAACCACGCGCTTCCTTGACGTAAGCAGCAAGATCATTGAGAGCTTCGCTCATTCCGAAATCCGTCCTTTGCCCTTAGCGCTCGATCGTACCGGTACGACGAATTTTCTTTTGCAGCAGAAGCACGCCGTAAAGCAGCGCCTCCGCCGTGGGGGGACAGCCCGGAACGTAGATATCCACCGGCACAACGCGGTCACAGCCACGCACCACGGCGTAGGAATAATGGTAATAACCGCCGCCATTGGCGCAGGAGCCCATGGAGATGACGTAACGCGGCTCAGGCATCTGGTCATAGACCTTGCGCAGAGCGGGCGCCATCTTATTGGTCAGCGTGCCGGCAACGATCATGACGTCCGACTGGCGCGGTGAGGCGCGCGGGGCGACACCGAAGCGCTCCATATCATAACGCGGACCGGAAGCCTGCATCAGGCCTTCAACGGCGCAGCAGGCGAGACCGAACTGCATCCACATCAGCGAGCCGGTACGCGCCCAAGTGATCAGCTCGTCGGTCGAGGTGACGAGAAAGCCCTTGTCGGCCAGCTCGTCATTGATTTCCGTGAAGTAGGCGTCGTTGCTGCCAACCGGCTTGCCGGTTGCGGGATCGATGATCCCCTTCGGCTGCGGCGCAACGAGCGTGCTGTTGTTCTGGCTCATGCCCATTCCAGCGCTCCCTTCTTCCACTCATAGATAAAGCCGATGGTGAGGACCGCGAGGAACACCATCATCGACCAGAAACCGAACCAACCCATCTCGCCGAAAGACACCGCCCAGGGAAACAGGAAGGCGACTTCCAGATCGAAGATGATGAAGAGGATCGACACCAGATAAAAACGGATATCGAACTTCATGCGGGCGTCGTCGAAGGCATTGAAACCGCACTCGAAAGCGGAGAGCTTTTCGGGGTCTGGTGCCTTATAGGCGACAGCGAAAGGCGCAATGAGAAGCGCCAGGCCGATGACGAGAGCGATACCGATGAAAATTGCGATCGGAATGTAGGAACTGAGGAGTTCAGTCATGGTCTCTTCCTTGCCCGGCCGGGTGCCGGACCTGCCTTTGTGACCGGAGTCTCAAAGAGCGGACAAATATGTTGCAACGCCAAAGTGGTTAGCGCAGCCGCGCCCTCTCTGCAAGAGTTTAGGCACCATTTCAAGACACCTGCCGCATTGATTGGCAACAATATTGCCGGAATTGACGCAAATTTGGGCCACAATTCCGGCCTAAGCCCCTCAAATACAATAATAATCGATTGAAGGACGCAACCGCAAAAAAGTCACACGAATTTTACGTCGGAATGGTGGTGAAGTGACGGTTTCTGGGAATCGAAACTTGACTGTAAAACGCAGGAAAAAACGCGCATAAAAAGGCTGGAATCAGCCACCAGAAACACCGACACCAAAGTGGGCGCTCGAGGCGTCTGCTTCGTTTTCTTGGAGACATTTCATGAGAGAGAAATGGCGCGAGTGACGGGGCTCGAACCCGCGACCTCCGGCGTGACAGGCCGGCACTCTAACCGACTGAGCTACACCCGCGCTCCACAGACATTCGTCTGCGTATTTTCCGAGGAACAGGATGGCGCGAGTGACGGGGCTCGAACCCGCGACCTCCGGCGTGACAGGCCGGCACTCTAACCAACTGAGCTACACCCGCTTATCCTGACGACAGGAGCTTGTCCCGCCGTACGAACCAGCCTCGGCTGTTCGTTGAGCGGCTAACTACGGCGTTCGTGCGGGGGTGTCAAGCAGGTTTCACGACAAAAGAATAAGCTTCTTCATTTTGATCGGGAAAAACCGGAAGACCTTTAAACAAGATCGCTGCAAAGCCCCTGTTTTCCGGGCTTTTCCCAACGAAAACAAAAAACTTGTCCACAGCCGCAGGCCTCCAGCGCAGGTTTTCTCCAAAGCCGTAAGGGCGTCGCCGAGATCTGATTTTGCCAAAAAGCCCGCAGTTCCCGGCTTTTTGCCCCTCGCCTTTCGCGACGGGAAAAGTTGTCCGGAAAAAAAACAAAAAAACTTCACAAAAGCTCTTGCGGTTTTTTTCCGATCCGCATACATCACGGCCACCGACGCGGCGGACATGATCCGGAAGACGCGAAGGGCGATTAGCTCAGTTGGTAGAGCGCCTCGTTTACACCGAGGATGTCGGGAGTTCGAGTCTCTCATCGCCCACCATTCCCAAGCCCATCAAATTCTTATACTTGAAACCGAATATCGTTCGGAAGCGATTTCTATTTCCCTTAAATTCTTCGCAGGGGCAATCGCCCGCTGCCCCCATCCATCAACCAAGGTCGGGGCTGTGTTTTAGGCAGGTGGAATCGTTTTGCGATTTTTCCTATGCCAAATCGGCACTCCTGTTCCAGATTCCGACAGCTTCTCCCAGTCCCCTGTATCATCCCGCAACATACCGAAAAATAAGCAGATTCAGACTTTTTAAACAGATTTCAGGCATTGTTTTCGAGCCGTTTCATGATGAGCGGTAGAAATAATGGATGAAACCATGATCGACGCGTTTGTGACACTCGCGCTTATTGCGCTGCCTGTTTATATTTTTTTCCGCTGGGTTCAGCAGGACTCGGAAAAAGACAATACTCCCAAAAGCAAAAACTCCATGGGGCGATAGCTGAAACGGCTTACGTCGAGCGCCTGATATTGTACGCACGTCGATAGCTTCCGTCCCTTTTCATTTCAGGAGGCAGACCGGGGTACTCTTATGCGAACAGCACGCTGCAAGGGCTCAAATAGTCGCAGCGTGCGCCAGTGCCCGGCGACAGAATCGCCCACTTTTTAATAAAAATCCGTTATGAATATAGTAAATTTAATAAACACTGATTTTATTAAATTCACAAACAAATACGGATTTCTAAATGAATAATATATACAAAAGAATAAATATAGTAATTCATTTAATAATTATATTAATACTAACTGTAATTACCCAAATCGGTAGACTAGCATACATCTTATCTATTGCACTGATATTCTTACTGAGAATTCGTACTTTCTTGGTAACATTTTTTGTCTTTATGCTTTTCTACAGCGTCGTGTCTTTTGTATCAAGCATGATAGCGCCTCTCTTCGGGCGGTTTCCACTTTCCTGTTTCGCCAGCTCCAACGACCGCCTTGTTGTTGCTTCACCCATATATTGCGCTTTGAACCGCAATTATACGACGCCGCAGACACGCAAGCTGGCGATCGCATTAGCTGAGGACATTGACCGCGAATATCCAGGGACCTTGACTATCGCTCTGGATGCAAATTTTCCTTTTGTAGATGGGTTCCCGCTTCTCCCGCATCTTTCCCACGATGATGGTAAAAAACTCGACCTCGCTTTTTACTATAGAGACGCTGGCGGCAAGTTTTTGAATGGCAAAACACGCTCCCCTGTCGGCTACTTCGCATTCGAACAACCAGCGGCAAGTGACGAACAGCCATGTAAGGGCCGGAACGACTGGTTGACGACACGATGGGATTTTGACGCGATACAACCAGTTTTTCCCAAATATGAGTTGGAAGAACGGCGAACCACTTCCGCCCTGCGTTGGTTAACGACCGAGGGAGTGAACGGTTTTGGATTGGAGAAGGTCTTCCTGGAACCTCACATCAGGAACAAACTTGGCGTCGCCGACACACATCTACGTTTTCAGGGGTGCCGCGCGGCACGCCACGATGATCACATTCATATTCAAGTGCGCTAGTGGTTGCAGCGCAGAGCAATCCGCATACTGCAGTCGCTCCGGCCTCATTGGCAATATCGCATCTTACAATCTTTGCTTTCTTCTTCTCACAAAAAAGCCGGGCTATGCCCGGCTTTTCTCATTTGTAACGCCATTCAGCGGGATCAGTTGATCGCCTTCAGATTGACGGTGAAGAACAGCGTCTCGCCGGAAGAATCGTCCACACCGTCATTGTCGGTCACGGCATAGGCTGTTCCCGCCTTGTCGAAGGTGAAGCCTTCCAGCTTGTCGACGACGTAACCGTTCGTCTGCGCCTTGAGATCGGGCAGGAAGTCATGCGCTTCCTGCTTGGCCACCAGCGGCAGCTCGCCACCGATCTTGCCCGGCTTCAGGTCGGCGATCGCGACGCGGTAGAGCTTCTTGATTTTGGCCTTGTCGCCGATCTGGTTGTCGCGTTCGACGATATAGACATTATCGCCCTGCGCGGTGATTTCAGAAAGGCCGACCCAGCCGGCCTCGGTCTTGTCGAGCGGGTAACGCACGGCGCCCCACTCCTTGGACTTCGGATTATAGGAGACGAGCTTGACGAAGCCCTTCTCATCCGTGCCCCATTCGCGCTGCACTGCCATCCACAGCGTGGCGTCATCGCCCTTGCCGACCATGGTCACGCCTTCGAAACCGAAGCGGGTATCACCGGCAAGCAGTTCCTTAGGCAGCGCGATCTCAGCCTTGATTTCACCCTTGGCGTTGACGTTGTAGAGCGCGTGCGGAACGAGCTTGGCGCTGTCGCCTTCCGAGGCCAGCCAGAAGCCGCCCTTGCCGTCGAGTGTAATGCCTTCGATATCGAGCTTCTGGGCCGCGATGCCGTCACGCTTCACCCGCAGGACGCTGGTGATGGTGGCGGGCTTCTTGGTGGCGTCAATGGTGTAGATCGACGGCTGGTTGCCATAGACCGAGTCGGACACGGCGTAGAGAATGCCTGGCTTTTCGGCATCGCCAACCAGACCCGAGAGAGCACCCCAGCCGATCGGCGCACCATCGACGGTGGCGGAGACGAGCTGCGGATAGGCCGCTTGGCCTTCCGCAAGTTCATAGAGCATGACATGCGAACGAGCACCGCCACCCTCGGCCAGATCGGCCTCGTTGGCCGTGACGAGAAGGTTGCGCGAGGGAATGGCAACAGCACCTTCCGGCGAAATGCCTGAAGGCAGGAGCTGCGTCAGCTGCGGCTCTGCGCCGGTATCCTTGTAAACGGCAACGACCGAGGCGCGCTCGGCAAGAACGAAGAAGTACTTCTGGCCATCGAAGGTTGCCGCCTCCAGACCTTCCGGCTCGATGCCCTTGGCCTTGGAGCGCTTTTCCGGATAGTGGCCGATGGCCGCAACCGCATGCTCGAGCGAAGCACCGGCTTCATAAAGAAGCTTGCCGGTCTTGTCGAAAATGGTGAAGCCGCGCGAACCGCCTTGCCAGTCGCCCTCATTGGCGATGACGATACGGTCATTGTCCAGCCACTTCACGGCATCCGGCTCGCGCTTGCGGCCTTCCTGCTTGTCGGTGAACTTCAGCTGGCCATCGGTCTTGGTGTCGATGCCTTCCAGATTGACGGTGCCGGCGGAGAAATGCGTCTTCACCGTGCCGGTCTTGCCGTCGATGATGACGATATGGTTGTTCTCCTGCATCGTGAGAGCGATCTCGCCATTGGCATTGATCGAGACGAATTCCGGCTCCGGATCCTCAGGGGAAATTTCAGAAAGACCGGTGACGTCGATCTTCTTCAGCGTCGCGCAATCGGCCGCGCCGTCTTTCAGGCCAACCGTTACCAGATAACCGGCCGGCATCTGCGGCAGCGCGCCTTCATTCACTTCTTCATCACGTTCATTTTCGATCGCGATGGCGACAAAGGTCTTGTCTGGAGAAACGGCAACGGAATCGGGCTGGCCGCCGAGATCACAGCTCGCTTCGATCTTCTTGGTGGCGATATCGACCGTTACCAGCTTACCCGAGGGCTTGGCACGGTTTTCCGACGTGTTGACGCCGGCCAGAACCTTCGCACCGGCAACGGCAACCGAGGTCGGCTCGCCCTGCAGCAGCAATGCGCCGCCGGCCTTCGGGGCCTTTGCGTCGGTGATGTCGATGAAACCGATGCCGCCAAGCGGGCTGTCCGAATAGATCAGCGTCTTGCCATCTTCACTGGCGGTGACGATTTCAGCCGAGGTGACGGACTTGGCGTCCTTGTCCGCAGGCAGGTTCTTCGCTACCGGGAAAGACGCGATGCGGTTGAAAACCGGTTCGGCAGCGGCCGGAAAGGCAGCGGATGTGAGCAATGCCGCGGTCAAAGCCACATGAGAAAATCGGAACGCCATTTTAATCCCCCTTGGATCCAGAAATACCCCATGGCTTCTGCGTCAAAGACATGACAGTGGCATGACATTTCATGGCGGGGAATCAAAAAGCCCGGCCATGGAGGCCGGGCTTTCGTGTTTATGCGCACATTCCGCTTTTCGAAACGCCGTGTGTCCGAATGGAAGCTACACAGGCGCCTCGAGACTTTCAATCCACACCATACGGGGTGAAACCGGGCCGCCCGAAAGAGCTTTCGAAGGCCACCTCACACCTGATAATGGCATGAGCGCGTCAAAACATGTTTCCTCGTGAGCCTGAAAAAGCCGCATGCCCGCCGCCGGACATCGCGACTTTCCGGAAACCTTACGAGTTGACGGCGTCCTTCAGGCCCTTGCCTGCGGAGAACTTCGGCACGTTGCGAGCCGGGATATCGACTTCAGCACCCGTGGAAGGGTTACGGCCCTTGGAGGCTTCACGACGGCTTACGGAGAAGCTGCCGAAGCCGGCGAGACGGATGTCGCCACCGTTCTTCAGTTCGCCCTGTACGGTTTCGAATACGGCATCAACAGCGGAAGCAGCATCTGCCTTCGTGAGACCAGCCTTTTCGGCAACAGCAGAGACGAGCTCGTTCTTGTTCATGTTTCCACCCCTTTCAATGGTTTGAAACGACTAAAATTAAGCCGGCGCAGAATACATTCGCATCCGCGCACAGCAACTCAAAAGCGCTGGAATCGCCTGAAAAACAAGGGGTCTGCGATTTTTTTCACAAAAAAGGCCGACATTTCTGCCGGCCTTCCACATATTCGTGCCAATTTGGCATCAGTTGCGCGGAGCTGAGCACCGCGCACGCGCTCTGACGCCTAACGCATTGATTCTATGCACTGCCCGTCGCGAAAGGCGATTCCCGCCCCTGCGGCGATGCGCACCATCAATGCGCGATCGTCTGGTTGCCGTCGTCGACACCTTCGACCGTTGCAATAACAGGCGTCTCGATGCTGCCGTCCCACTCGATGGGTTCCGGCTGGCGAATGAGGGCGTGCTTGATGACCTCACCCATGCGCGACACCGGGATGATTTCCATCTCGTTCTTCACATTGTCCGGAATCTCCGCCAGATCCTTGGCGTTTTCTTCCGGAATCAGCACCTTCTTGATGCCGCCGCGCAGAGCCGCAAGCAGCTTTTCCTTCAGGCCGCCGATCGGCAGCACGCGACCACGCAGTGTGATCTCACCTGTCATCGCCACATCCTTCGAGACCGGAATACCGGTCATGATGGAGACGATGGCGGTTGCCATGGCAACACCGGCGGACGGTCCGTCTTTGGGTGTCGCGCCTTCTGGAACGTGGACGTGGATGTCGCTCTTGTCGAAGCGCGGCGGTTCGATGCCGAAGTCCACGGCGCGCGAACGGACATAGGATGCCGCCGCGGAAATGGATTCCTTCATCACTTCCTTGAGGTTGCCGGTGACCGTCATGCGGCCCTTGCCCGGCATCATCACGCCTTCGATGGTGAGCAGCTCACCGCCGACTTCCGTCCACGCCAGACCGGTGACGACACCAACCTGATCCTCGCGTTCGGCCTCGCCGTGTCGGAACCGCGGAATGCCCAGATAATCCTCGATGTTTGCAGCGGTGACCGCAACCGACGTGGATTTACCCTTGATGATCTCGGTCACCGCCTTGCGGGCAAGCTTCATCAGTTCGCGTTCAAAATTACGAACACCGGCTTCACGGGTGTACTGCTGGCTGATGGCCATCAGGGCATCGTCGCTGACCGAGAACTCTTCCGGACGCAGGGCATGTTCCTTGATCGCCTTTGGCAACAGATGACGCTTGGCGATTTCGCGCTTTTCGTCTTCGGTGTAGCCGGCGATGCGGATCACTTCCATACGGTCCATCAGGGGACCCGGAATGTTCAGCGTGTTGGCCGTGGTCACGAACATCACGTCGGACAGGTCGTATTCCACTTCAAGGTAGTGGTCCATGAAGGTGGAGTTCTGTTCCGGATCGAGAACCTCCAGAAGCGCAGATGACGGGTCGCCACGGAAATCCATGCCCATCTTGTCGATTTCATCGAGCAGGAAGAGCGGGTTCGCCTTCTTGGCCTTTTTCATCGACTGGACAATCTTGCCCGGCATGGAGCCGATATAGGTGCGGCGGTGACCGCGGATTTCCGCTTCGTCACGCACGCCACCGAGCGCCATACGCACATATTCGCGGCCGGTCGCCTTGGCGATCGACTTGGCGAGCGAGGTCTTGCCGACGCCGGGAGGACCAACGAGGCACAGGATAGGTCCGCGAATCTTGGTAGCGCGCGCCTGGACCGCCAGATACTCGACGATTCGTTCCTTGACCTTGTCCAGACCGAAGTGATCCTGATCGAGGATCGTCTCGGCGGCATTGAGGTCGGTCTTGATCTTCGACTTCTTGCCCCAGGGCAGGCCAAGCAACCAGTCCAGATAGTTGCGCACGACGGTCGCTTCGGCAGACATCGGGCTCATCTGGCGCAGCTTCTTCATTTCCGCGTCGGCCTTTTCCTTAGCCTCCTTGGAAAGCTTGGTCTTGGCGATGCGCTCTTCCAGTTCGGCCATCTCGTCACGGCCGTCTTCGCCGTCGCCGAGTTCCTTCTGGATCGCCTTCATCTGCTCGTTCAGGTAATATTCGCGCTGGGTCTTCTCCATCTGGCGCTTGACGCGCGAGCGGATGCGCTTTTCGACCTGAAGCACGGAAATTTCGCCTTCCATGAAGCCGAGCGCCTTTTCAAGCCGCTGCTTCACGCTGACGGTTTCAAGCATTTCCTGCTTTTCGGTGATCTTGATCGACAGGTGCGAAGCAACCGTATCGGCAAGCTTCGAATAATCGTCGATCTGACCGGCAGCGCCGACAACCTCGGGCGAAATCTTCTTGTTGAGCTTCACATAGCTCTCGAATTCCGAAACGACCGAACGCGACAGCGCCTCGATCTCGACCGGATCTTCAGCGGGTTCCTGCAGCGGTGTAGCGGAGGCTTCGTAGAAATCCTCGCGGCCGGTATAGCTGTCGATCTGGGCGCGGCCCTTGCCTTCCACCAGCACCTTCACGGTGCCATCAGGAAGCTTCAGAAGCTGCAGCACATTGGCGACCGTGCCAACCTTGTGGATGGCCTCGGGAGCCGGATCGTCATCGCTGGCGTTGATCTGGGTGACAAGCATGATCTGCTTGTCCGAGCCCATGACTTCCTCGAGCGCACGAATGGATTTTTCCCGCCCGACGAACAGGGGAACGATCATATGCGGGAAAACGACAATGTCGCGCAGGGGAAGTACCGGATAGGTACCGCCAGATGCCGCAGACGTGATGTTCGTCATATCATTTCCTTTCCTGGTCCCTTTCGGGACACTTTGCCGGACATCTTGGGGGCATCCGGCACATTCATTTCTCGAGACTGAAAGTGGAGTTTCGAAACACCGATTTCAAGTCGCCGGAAGAGACGGTCCCGCGCACCGGCAGAACCGTGAAATTCAACAAAACCCAGCGCCGGCTATACTCCCGACATTTCCGGTTATCCTTGAAGGCCAGGAACCGGGTCGCCGACGGTAATTCACATTTCCGTCATATCGCGCTGCAAATCAGTTGTAAGACTTTATCAGCAAAGCGCAATCCGCTCCAAACGCAAAATCGGATAACGCCAAGTTAGGCGCAAGTTTCGCAACCGGACATAATAAAAAAGGCCCGCACGGATGCGGGCCTTCGAAATTCGTCAACGCGGCGGATCAGCCGATCAGGCCGAAACGTTGGCCTTTTCTTCCTGGCGGTCCGCATAGATGTAGAGCGGACGAGCGACGCCGCTGACGACATCGTTGGAGATCACCACTTCGCGTACGCCTTCCAGCGTCGGCAGTTCGAACATGGTATCCAGAAGGATCTTTTCCATGATCGAGCGCAGACCGCGGGCACCCGTCTTGCGGGTGATCGCCCGGCGGGCAATCTCGCGCAGCGCGTCCTCGTGGAATGTCAGCTCCACATCTTCCATCTCGAACAGACGCTGATACTGCTTCACCAGCGCATTCTTCGGCTCGGATAGGATCTGGATCAGCGCATCTTCATCAAGGTCTTCCAGCGTCGCGAGAACGGGCAGACGGCCGATGAATTCCGGAATAAGACCGAACTTCACCAAATCTTCCGGCTCCAGCTCGCGCAGCACCTCGCCCACACGACGGTCGTCTTCCGCCTTGACGGTCGCACCGAAGCCGATCGAGGTCTTTTCACCACGGGCCGAGATGATCTTGTCGAGGCCGGCAAACGCGCCGCCGCAGATGAACAGAATGTTGGTCGTATCCACCTGCAGGAATTCCTGCTGCGGATGCTTGCGACCGCCCTGCGGCGGAACGGAAGCGACCGTACCTTCCATGATCTTCAGAAGCGCCTGCTGAACGCCCTCGCCCGACACGTCACGCGTGATGGACGGGTTGTCCGACTTGCGGGAAATCTTGTCGACTTCGTCGATATAGACGATGCCGCGCTGGGCGCGCTCGACATTGTAATCCGCAGCCTGCAACAGCTTCAGGATGATGTTTTCCACGTCCTCGCCGACATAACCGGCTTCGGTCAGCGTCGTTGCGTCTGCCATGGTGAAGGGAACGTCGATGATGCGGGCGAGCGTCTGGGCAAGATAAGTCTTGCCGCAACCCGTCGGACCGACGAGCATGATGTTCGACTTCGCAAGCTCGACATCGCCGTTCTTGGAGGCGTGCGCGAGGCGCTTGTAATGGTTGTGAACGGCCACCGACAGGATTTTCTTCGCCTGCTTCTGACCGATGACATATTCGTCGAGGATCTTGATGATGTCCTGCGGGGTGGGAACACCCTCGCGCGACTTCACCATCGACGTCTTGTTCTCCTCGCGGATGATGTCCATGCACAATTCGACGCATTCATCGCAGATGAATACTGTCGGTCCGGCAATGAGTTTCCGGACTTCGTGCTGGCTCTTGCCGCAGAATGAACAATAGAGTGTATTCTTAGAGTCGCCGCCGTTGCTGCCGCTGACTTTGCTCATATCACTTTCCTTCCAGCACGCCGCAGGTCCGCCAAACGGATCGCGGTCAACTTACCGCCCGCCGATACGGCTCGCCTTGGGGTGCATCGCCGTATCCGCCTCGTTTCCCGGGGTACTAACCGGTATCAGATACATGAGCTGACCACCGGCTGCAACGAATTCCCCATCAAACAAGGCTACGTCATAAAAACTCAACATAGCCTTTATATATACTAATATCGCTTTCTGTTGCGGTTGAAAGCCCCGAAATTACTTTTGCGGGGTCAAACAAACGTCAGAGAGCGGCGCGCCTCAATTCGCGGCGGCGCCTTCCATTTCCTGGCGCGAGGTCAGGATCTTGTCGATCACGCCCCAGTCCTTCGCCTCGTCTGCATCCATGAAATGGTCGCGATCAAGGGTTTTTTCAACCTCTTCGAGCGTGCGGCCGGTGTGCTTCACGTAGACTTCATTGAGGCGGCGCTTCATCTTGATGATGTCGCGGGCGTGGCGTTCGATATCAGACGCCTGGCCCTGGAAGCCGCCGGAAGGCTGGTGCACCATGATGCGGGCGTTCGGGGTGGCGAAACGCATGCCCTTTTCACCGGCGGCCAGAAGCAGCGAACCCATCGATGCGGCCTGACCGACGCACAGCGTCGAAACCGCGGGGCGGATGAACTGCATCGTATCGTAGATCGCCATGCCGGCGGTCACGACGCCACCCGGCGAATTGATGTAAAGCGCGATTTCCTTCTTCGGGTTTTCAGCCTCGAGGAAAAGCAGCTGCGCGCAGACGAGCGAGGCCATCTGGTCTTCCACCGGTCCGGTGAGGAAAATGATGCGTTCCTTGAGAAGACGGGAAAATATGTCGTAGGAGCGTTCGCCGCGATTGGTCTGCTCAACAACCATCGGCACCAGAGCCATGGCGGTATCAACTGGATTTTTCATGTCCGTCCTTTGTCAACTCTGCCCTTCGCGGATAACCGCTCCGGAATCACTTCTAACCTTCATTCTCCCTACATAGAGTGTCCCTGCCCCGCACTTCAAGACACGAAGCCGCATATCCTTAACGGCTCAACAGCGTTTGCAGGCCGTCGAGCCCGGCGTGGCAAGGGTTTTGAACCGGACGGGGCCTGCCGAGGCCCTTTCACCTGCCGCCACCATTTTTTTACTATGCCGGGCAACGACGGCAAAAATTGCCTGCCATGCACAGATATAACTTCTCACCGGCAAGAACTCGTTAGGTATTTGCTGCTGATATTGCCCGGCGAATTTCCGGTTCCCGTCAGGGAATGGGCCCTTCCGGGCGAAATGGCAGCTCAACAATTTCAGCGGGCATAACGCACCTCGTGCGAAAGGTCCCGCTTTTACCGCATGATGGCGCAGATAGGATTTTGCAATGCTGGATGCAAAGACGAGCACGCTACTGTGGGCGGCGGAGACGTTCACCCTTGCCGTGCTTTTGGGAACGCTGTGGCTGCACCGCCCTTCGCGCCGGCATAATCTCTATTTCGCAGCCGGTTTCCTCGCCACAGGCTTCGGTACCGTCATGGTGGCGCTTCGCGGGGATATTTCGAGTTTTCTGTCCATTCAGGTCGGCAATACGCTTGCACTTTCCGCCTTCGGTTTCTGGCTCGCGGGCCTGCTAACTCTGGAGCAGCGCAAACTCGGCGGCTGGATCGCCATTCCGGCGCTGTTGTGGATCGCCGGAATGTTCGTGCCATCAGTGCCTGAAGACATGGTCGCTCGCATCCTGCTTTATCATGCCAGCGCGGCCACGGGATATTTCATGCTCGCCGGCGTGCTTCTGGGCAGCAGGGCACGTGCATCACGCAGCCGAAAGGTGCTGGCCACGATCCTGATCCTGCAGGCCTTTGCCGGAGCGATCGTCGCCTCCATCGTCATCCCGGCCAATGCCGCGATTCCCAACGCCATCCCCATGACATCGGCGCTCTCCATTTCCGGCATGCTCGGCTTTACGGCCATCATCATGATCAGCGCCAAGATCATCATGGAAGACACGGAGATCCGCCTCCACCGGCTCGCCATGACCGATCACCTGACCGGTGTCCTCAACCGGCGCGGTCTGCTGGAGGAATTCGAACACATCAAGAAGCGCTCGCACGGCTCCGACCGCTACGTGGCGCTGGTTCTCTTCGACATCGATCATTTCAAGAAGATCAATGACAGATACGGACATCAGTCTGGCGATGCCGTGCTTGTGCATTTCTGCAATATCGCACAACGCGTGATCGGCGAGCGCGGCCTTTTCGTCCGGATGGGCGGCGAGGAATTTGCGCTGGTGGCCGAAGTCGAGAGCCCGTCCAGCACCGTGACACTCGCGGAGGCCATCCGTAGCAATCTGCGCCTCTCGAAGATCACCGCACGCAACGAAGCCATCAAGGTGACGACCAGCGTCGGCATATCCGAAGCAATGATCAAGGATGCCGACCTGAGCGTGATGATGACCGAGGCCGACCGCGCACTTTATGCCGCCAAGAAAGCGGGGCGCAACCGTACCGTCATCCATGTGAATTCGGCTAATGTCGTCGTGCCCGCCCCGGACCGGGACGAAAACCCGATGGACAACAATGCCGACCGGCAGGTCGCGGCACTGAACCGTATATCCGCCATCGCCAGCCGGTGAGGATGTCACCGTACAGCGACAGATGACGGCGAATGCACTGGCCGTTACCCGCCCTTCCCAAAGCGCCACACGCGGACTAAACCATCAGCATGACAGCGACATTTCCCTTTCTCAAAATCGACCCCGCCACCCGCCGCGTTTCCCTTAACGCCCGCGATCCGGCCTTCTACAACGATCCGAACCCGGTTTACGCCGCCCTGCACGCACAATGTCCCACCTTTTACTGGGAAGAGCAGCGGCAATGGTTTTTCACCTGCTATGACCATGTCAGCACCCTGCTGCGCGATCGCCGGTTCGGGCGGCAGATATTGCATGTCGCAAGTCGTGAAGAGATCGGCTTGCCGGAGCCGCTTGAGCATGTGAAGCATTTCGACCTGGCCGAGCAGCATTCGCTCCTGGAGCTGGAGCCGCCGGAGCACACGCGGCTGCGCACGCTGATCAACCGCGCGTTCGTTTCGCGGCATGTCGATAAGATGAAGCCGGAAATCGAGGAACTCGCCAACCGCCTGATCGAGGCCTTTGAAGCGAATGGCGAGACGGAGCTGCTCTCCTCCTATGCCGACATCATTCCGGTGACGATGATCGCCCGCATGATCGGCATTCCCGAAGAGATGGGGCCACAGCTTTTGAAGTGGTCGCATGCCTATGTCGGCATGTACATGTTCAAGCGCACGCCTGAAGACGAGCTTCTGGCCGACAAGGCCGCGCAGGAATTTTCAGACTATGTGCGCAGAGTCATCGCCGAGCGGCGGGCGGAGCCCAAGGACGATCTGCTGAGCCACATGATCCATACGGAGCACAAGGGGCAGTACCTCACCGACGACGAGCTGGTCTCCACCACCATCGTGTTGTTGAATGCCGGTCACGAGGCGACGGTGCACCAGATCGGCAATTCCGTGCGCATCATTCTGGAAAGCGGCCTCGACCCCGAGACCCTGTTCCATGACGAGACCGCCACGGAACGGACGGTCGAGGAGACGCTTCGCATCTGCGCGCCGGTCCACATCTTCCAGCGCTGGGTTCTCGAACCGGTCGAGATCGACGGCGTGCAGTTCAAACGTGGCGACAAGGTCAGTCTCATCCTGGCCGCTGCCAACCTCGATCCGGCGAAATTTTCCGATCCTCTGGCCTTCCAGCCGGATCGGAACGAGGGCGCCAACGTCTCCTTCGGCGCCGGCATCCATTTCTGCATCGGCGCGCCGCTTGCAAGACTGGAGCTTAATCTCGCCCTGCCCCTGCTTTTCAAACGTCTGCCGGGCCTGAAGATTGCCGAGCCGCCCAAGGTGAAGGACGTCTATCATTTCCATGGTCTGGAGCGGCTCGATCTCCGCTGGTAGATCGGGGTGGCGAAGCGTCGCCCTTAGATTTGCGCCAGCCCACCGTCGACGGAAAGTTCTACACCGGTAATATAACTGGCCTTGGAAGACGCCAGAAACAGCACCGCCTCGGCAATTTCGTCGGGGTCGGCCATCCGGCCGATCGGTGCCGCATCCTTCAGATAGGCCTTGAAACCGGCGATCTTTTCATCGTCCATCTTCAGTCCATTTTCCATGATCGGCGTGCGGGTAACACCCGGGCTGACCGTATTGACGCGGATGCCACGCCCCTTCAGGTCATTGGCAAAGCTGCGGGCGAATGACCGAACCGCCGCTTTCATTGTAAGCACTCAGCCTTTCCATGCCCTTGTTGCCGACGATCGACCCCGTCAATACGATCGAACCGCCGTCGCGCAGCACGGGTAACAAAGTCTGCACCGTGTAGAATACGCCCTTCACGTTGATATCGAAAATCCGGTCGTAAAGTGCCTCGTGGGTCTCGCCAAGATCGTTATTCTCCGCGATGCCGGCGTTGGCGACCAGTACATCCACTTTCCGCCCGTCTGCTTCTAAGCGGCTCTTGAGTTGTTCCAGGTCGGAGAGCTTCGCAACGTCGGAAGCGAAGCCGATTGCCCCCTTCCCAAGTTTGGCGACGGCGGCATCGAGATTGGCCGAATTGCGGCCCGTCACATAGACCGCAGACGCCCCACCTTCCAGAAACAATTTGGCGACTGAAAAGCCGATGCCGGTCGATCCGCCCGTGACGACGACCACTTGCCCGCTGAATATTCCAGACATTAAAAACTCCATAAAATATCTAAATTTCCGAATAACCGTAATTCGGTATTTCGGTTTTATTGAAATATTGAAGCGTGTCAATCCATATGCTAGAGCCGAGCCATGGTTCAGTTTTTTCATCCCGCTCGCGAGGACATATCGCTCACGGCCGTGCTGGCTGCCCTCGGCGAGCCGGCACGAATGGGCATCATCCGCAAATTATGGGGGTCCGAGTCCGGGCAAAATTGCGGCGCGGCAGCGCCCTGTCAGGATATGCCGCGCTCAACCCTCTCCAGCCACATGCGAATTCTGCGTGAGGCCGGATTGATCCGCACCCACAAACAGGGCGTCGAAAATATCAGCGTCGTCCGTCTCGAGGATATGGAAGCCCGCTTTCCCGGGCTCCTTCCATCAATTCTCAAATTCGATGGGCAATAGCAGCTTCAAACAGTCATCCCGCCTCAAAGCCGGATGACGTAATCCTTCCGCGTGGTTTCCAAAACTTCCCAGGTGCCTGTGAAGCCCGGGCGCAGGACCAAGCGGTCACCCGGCCTCAGATCGCGCGGTGCGCCGCCGTCTTCGGTCAGGATGGAATGGCCTTCGAGAATGTTGAAATACTCCCATTCATCATAGACCACCCGCCATTTTCCAGGCGTGGACTGCCAGATGCCGGCATAGATACCACCGGAAGCCTCTTCGAGATTCCATGTCGTGAATCTGGGATCACCGGAAATCAGTCTTTCCGGCGCGGGTGCGCCGTGCTCCACTGCGGTGACATCATCAAAAGACAGAAAATTCGTCATGGTATCCCGGTCCGTCAGATGTGGTTGGTACCATAGCTTTGCGCGATTGCGAGCGCTTCGTCAAACGGCTTCAACCCGATACGCAACTTAAAATTGATTTTCAACTTGACAACAATAAATGCTTGCCTGGCACCCCTTGCCCCACGGGCTATCGCAGCCGGGAGAAGATGCGGCTCACTCCATCTTGGTCCAGCCAAACACCAGCCACTTGTATTTCGACTTCTTGTCGGGTTCGGCGGTGTAGGTCATCTGCATATCGCCGTCCTTCGCATAGATATCGAGCCTCGGCGCGGTATCCAGCTTGAGCCATAAGGAACTCTTGTTAAACGACCATGTCCCGCACCAGACGCATGTGCCCGACGGTGGATCTCCGGCTTGATGGAAATTGTAACGTCCGTCCGCCGTGATCTCCAGATAGTCGAAGGCGGAGTAAAAAGTCGTTACCGTTTCCTGAAACTGCGTGGCGTCCGCTTCCTGCTTGGCCGTTGGCGCCGTCTTCATATCCCGCGGCGGGCGGCTGGTCGCACCGGTGAGCTTCCATTTCCCGACAAAATCCTGCTGCGTCGGGAGATATTCCGCCTCGGCCTGCGCCTTCGGGACCGGGGCAATGCCCGGCACGTCGGCCATAGCAGCAATTCCGAACGCAAGGAAAAAGCTGACAATTCGAAGCAGTCCGGTTCGGTTTTCCATATTGCACGTCTTTCGTGATGGGAATGCGAGAGCGTCTGTCTTAGGCGGATTCGGCGCTTGAAGCGACTATGCGCAACCTCAATTTCCCGCCAATTTCGCAATCATAATGAACAGGAAGAGCACGGTCGCAGCTGCCGAAAACACCTTGTTTTCAAGGGGCTTTCCGGCGGCTGCGTGGTTACAAGTCGGCCGTCACGCGGGTAGACGTGGCGACGAAACTCCTCACACCTTGGCAAATGACTGTTCGAGATCGGCGATGATGTCCTTGACGTCTTCGATGCCGATCGACAGGCGCACCACGTCTGGCCCGGCGCCGGCTGCCGTCTGCTGTTCCGGTGTCAGCTGGGCGTGGGTGGTGGAGGCCGGATGGATGACGAGCGAGCGCGTATCGCCGATATTGGCCAGATGGGAGAAAAGCTGCAGCCCCTCCACCAGCGCCTTGCCGGCGACATAACCGCCCTTGACGCCGAAGGTAAAGACGGAGCCCGCCCCCTTCGGCGAATAATGCTGCTGGATGGCGTGGTTGTCGCTGTCCTCCAGGCCCGCATAATGCACCCAGCCGACCTTTGGATGTGCCTTCAGCCATTTCGCGACGGCGAGTGCATTGTCGGAATGGCGCTGAACGCGCAGCGGCAGCGTCTCGATGCCGGTCAGGATAAGGAAGGCGTTGAAGGGCGAGATTGCCGGGCCGAGATCACGCAATCCCAGAACGCGGCAGGCGATGGCAAAGGCGAAATTGCCGAAGGTCTGGTGCAACACGACGCCGGAATATTCCGGCCGCGGCTGCGACAGCGCCGGAAATCTGTCTGTCGCCGACCAGTCGAAGGTGCCGCCATCGACAATGATGCCGCCCATGGAATTGCCGTGTCCGCCAAGGAATTTCGTCAGCGAATGCAGCACGATGTCAGCGCCGTGTTCCAGCGGCCGTAGCAGATAGGGGCTCGCCATGGTGTTGTCGACGATAAGCGGCAGGCCGTGACGATGGGCGACATCGGCAATCGCGGCAATATCGACGAAGGTGCCGCCGGGATTGGCGAGGCTTTCGATGAAGATGGCGCGTGTGCGCTGATCGATCTGCACCTCGAAGCTCGCCGGGTCTGCCGCGTCCGCCCAGCGCACCTGCCAGTCGAAACCCTTGAAGGCGTGGCCGAACTGGTTGATCGAGCCGCCATAGAGCTGGCGGGCCGCGACGAAATTATCGCCGGATTGCATGAGCGTATGGAACACCAGCAACTGCGCCGCGTGACCGGAAGCGACAGCGAGCGCCGCCGTGCCGCCTTCGAGCGCGGCCACGCGCTCTTCCAGAACCGCCTGGGTGGGGTTCATGATGCGGGTGTAGATATTGCCGAACTCTTTCAATCCGAACAAAGCGGCGGCGTGATCGGCATCGCGGAAAGCATAGGCCGTCGTCTGATAAATCGGCGTCGCGCGCGCGCCTGTGGTCGGATCAGGCTGCGCGCCGGCGTGAACGGCCAGCGTCGAAAATCCGGGATTGTTGCTCGACATTATGTTTCCTCCATTGGAATTTTGGAGGGATCATAATGCCTTGGCGTCAAATGATAAGTGCAATCCGTACCAACTATCGCGCAATATTGAGACGCGGATACTCAATTGCGGGGCAACGGTCCATCACCACCTCCATGCCATAGGCTTCCGCCTTGGCGGCGGCATTGTCGTCGCGAACGGAAAGCTGGCCCCAGATCACCGATGGCCGCTCAGGCAGCAATATCGCCTCTTCGACGATGGCCGACAGATATTCCGGCGCGCGGAAAACATCGATCATGTCGATCACCTCGGGGATATCGGCAAGCCTGGCATAGACCTTCTGCCCCAATATCTCCTTGCCCGCCTGGCCGGGGTTGACAGGAAACACGCGATACCCCTTGGACAGCAGAAAGCGCATCACGCCGTGGCTCGGCCTGTCGGGATTGGGTGAAGCACCGAGCAGGGCGATGGTTTTGACGTCAGTCAGAATTTTTCTGAGATAGTCGGGCTCGTAAGTATCATGCTGCATGTCAACTTATCCCTTCTGGAACGTCACCTGGTTTGAAGAATGCCAGCGCAAGTTCGCCATCCGAAAGCCCCGCCAGGATAGCGTCTCCTGCATGATTTCGCGAACACATCCCTGACGCCGGCGATTGCGCCCACCCTTCCCATCTAGGAAGCCTCTCCGTTCTCTTGAACCCCTGCCCGGCCAAAAATCGCTGCCACGGACAGTTCATCGTCCTGCAGCGGTCGCTTTTTGTCCACGCAAAATGATTTCACCAAACACGGGAATTCGGATTTTATTGACTATTTCTGTCCAGTTTTTAAAAGCGGTGGAGACAGGCCTGGATATCGGCGCAAACAACATTGACGTGCAATTCATGCGCCGTTCGTCTCCTGTTTGTTTTCATTCCGTTCGCAGTTGAATTAGACATATCTAATTTTCAAGAAGTTATGTCGTAAACCAATCAATATGCCGATCTGCAACGTTATAGTTAGTCATTATATGAATTTATGAAATTTATTTTCAAGGATGTCATCTGCGAAGTGATACACCTTCCGCTCAAAATACCTATAGGGGATCAGCAGGAACATTTAGTGAAATACGCCATATTTTTAGCCCAAAATGCACCCCTTGACGGAACGACGAGCCGTGCATCCAGCACTGGTGCCCGCGCCCGACAGATGAAATCCTGAGCAGAACCCTGCATCGAGCCCGCGCAAAATCATTCCGCCTTCCGACGACATGAACAAAGCGCAAATTTTACGCGTGTAGCAATATCTGCAGCAGACGCATCCCGCTCGCATGGTTCGCGCGGTCGAAAATCGTGTGCATGGGCAATCGGAAAAGGCTTGTTGCCCGCGGGAAATCGATTCCGGTTTGCAAACCAATGTTATAGGTTGCCCAAAGTAGCCGGCGAGCGAGTCTCTATCGTGACATTTGACATTCTTCTTCTGGTGCTCCTGGGCGCGGTGCTGCATGCCGGATGGAATGCGCTGGTCAAATCCGGATCCGACAAATCGCTGGACGCCTCGCTGATTGCGGCAGGGGCTGCGGCCTGCTCCTTGCCCTTTCTGCCTTTCCTGCCCTTTCCCGCGCCGGTGGCCATTCCTTTTCTGATTGCCTCGGCGGTTCTGCAATTCGCCTATTTCCGCCTTGTCGCCGCCGCCTATACGATCGGCGATATCGGCCTCGTTTATCCCGTCATGCGCGGTGTGGCGCCTTTGATCGTTGCCGCAACGAGCAGCCTGTTCCTCAGCGAGGTGTTAAGCCCGCTCGCACTCGCCGGCATCGCCGTCATTTCCGGCGGCATCCTGACGCTGGCTTTCGAAGCGCGGCGCGGCGGCGGAAAGGCGATCCGGGTCGCTCTTCTCAATGCCTTCGTGATCGCCTCCTACACGTTCGTCGATGGTGTCGGCGCCCGGCTTTCCGGCAATGCGATCTCCTATACGCTGTGGATGTCGCTTCTGCCGCCAGTGCTGCTGTTCGGTTTTGCCTTTTACCAGCGTGGCGTCGGCCCGGTCGCGCGGCATGTGCAACGCAACTGGTGGCGCGGCCTGATTGGCGGCGGCGGCTCCATTCTGTCCTACGGTCTGGCGCTCTATGCCATGACCAAGGCGCCCGTCGCCGTCGTCGCGGCACTCCGGGAAACCTCCATTCTCTTTGCGCTGGTGATCTCCGTCGTCATCCTGAAGGAACGCGCCAGCATTTGGCGTTATCTCGCCGGCGGTATCATTGCAGCGGGTGTTCTGGTGATGCGGCTCGGCTAAAAAGGGTCAACTTGATGGGGTAAAATAATACCCCATATCTAACATATTGTTTTTATTTATTTATTTTTACGGTCAGCAAAATCAGTCATATTGACGCTTTCACGCACACACCGTATAAGCGCGCCAGATCGGATTCCAGCCGGAATAGGGTCATTTACGGTTGCCTCTAACGGCAACCAAATCAAGCAACAAGAAACGCCCGTATACTCTTTAATCAAGAGTGTGACGGGTCCACGTTAGAAAGTGAAATCCATGTCTACTTTCGTTCAGAAGCCCGCTGAGGTGGAGAAGAAGTGGATCATCATCGACGCCGAAGGCCTCGTTGTTGGTCGCCTCGCCACCATCGTTGCAACCCGCCTGCGCGGCAAGCACAAGGCTACCTTTACCCCCCACGTTGATGATGGCGACAACGTCATCGTTATCAATGCGGAAAAGGTTGCCTTCACCGGCAAGAAGTATTCCGACAAGAAGTATTACTGGCACACCGGTCACCCGGGTGGCATCAAGGAGCGCACCGCTCGCCAGATCATCGAAGGCCGCTTCCCGGAGCGCGTCGTTGAAAAGGCTATCGAGCGCATGATCCCGCGCGGCCCGCTCGGCCGTCGCCAGATGAAGAACCTGCGCGTTTACGCCGGTTCGAACCACCCGCACGAAGCACAGCAGCCCACCGTTCTCGACGTGGCCGCGCTTAACAAGAAGAACGTAAGGAGCGCCTGATAATGGCCGATCTTTCCTCTCTGAAAGACCTCGCCCCGGCATCGGAAGCTTCGGCTCCCGTGCACGTCCGCAAGGTTGATACCCTCGGCCGCTCCTACGCGACCGGCAAGCGCAAGAACGCCGTAGCCCGCGTATGGGTGAAGGCCGGTTCTGGCAAGATCATCATCAACGGCCGCGATTTCACCACGTATTTCGCACGTCCGGTTCTGCAGATGATCCTCCAGCAGCCGCTGGTCGCAGCTGCCCGCGCCGGTCAGTTCGACATCATTGCAACGGTTGCTGGCGGCGGTCTTTCCGGCCAGGCCGGTGCTGTTCGTCACGGCGTTTCCAAGGCTCTCACCTACTTCGAACCGGGCCTGCGCCCCGTTCTGAAGAAGGGTGGCTTCCTGACCCGCGACAGCCGCGTTGTCGAGCGTAAGAAGTACGGTAAGGCCAAGGCCCGCCGTTCGTTCCAGTTCTCCAAGCGTTAATCGCTTACCGGAACAGTTCGATCAGAACTTTAAAAAGGCGGGGCTTTGGCTCCGCCTTTTTTATTTTGATGATTGGCGACGGCTTGAATTATTCCCCCAAGGGAATAATATTGCCTTATGAGCTATCTCGTCGAGTATACGAATGAATTCGGAACATGGTGGGAGGCGCTTGACGAGAGCGAGCACATCAGTATCGACGCCTATGTGCAGAAACTCGAACAACGCGGCCCTCACCTTCCGTTCCCTTACTCGAGCGGCATTCATGGCTCGCGGCATGCGCATATGCGAGAATTACGTATCCAAAGCGGCGGCAAGCCGTTGCGGATTTTTTATGCCTTCGATCTCCGTCGAGCGGCAATCCTGCTGATCGGCGGCGACAAGACGGGCGACAAGCGGTTTTACGACCGTATGATCCCGATTGCCGACGGCCTTTATGACGAGCATCTCGCTGAGCTTGAAAAGGAAAAACACAATGAGCGGTAGACACAGTTTTGCGCAGTTACGCAACCGGATGTCGGGCGACGCGCGTGTTAAGTCGAAAGCCGATGCAGATCGTCTGGAAGAAGAAATGAACCTTGCGGATGTTCGCCGGGCGCTGAAACTCTCGCAGGACGAAATAGCGCAGGCGCTGGATATCGGTCAAAGCTCTGTCGCCAAATTGGAAAAGCGTGCCGATATGTATGTCGGTACGTTACGCCGGTTCATCGAGGCGATGGGCGGCGAACTGGAAATCATCGCACGCTTCGATGGCCGCTCGATCAAAATTCGCAATTTCTCAGATCTCGCCGAGAAGGCCGATAAGTAATGCCTAGCAAAACAATCGACCATGCCTTTACCGCGACAACGCTGACTTCGGCCGCAACCGACCCAACCCATGCGGGCGTCCTCTCCTTCATGCGACGCAAGTATACAAAGAACCTCAAGGGCGTTTCGACGGCGATCTGGGGTATTCCGTTTGACGCGGCAACCTCCAACCGGCCGGGTGCGCGCTTCGGGCCGCAGGCGATCCGCCGCGCGTCCGCGATCTTCGACAATGATCCGCAATATCCCTTCGCGCGCGATCTTTTCACCCATATGCCGACCATCGATTATGGCGACTGCCTGCTCGACTACGGCAACCATTGGAAAACGCCTGACACGATCGAAAAAGAAGCGCGCAGGATCATCTCCAAGACAGATTATTTGCTTACGCTCGGCGGCGACCACTTCATCACCTGGCCGTTGCTGAAAGCGCATGTGGCCAAGCACGGGCGTCTGGCGCTGGTGCAGTTCGACGCGCATCAGGATACCTGGTTCGATGATGGCAAGCGCATCGACCACGGCTCTTTCGTCGCGCGCGCCGTGCGGGATGGGTTGATCGACGCGGATCGATCCATCCAGATTGGCATCCGCACCCACGCCCCGGAAGATTTCGGCATCCACATTCTCCACGGTTACGAGGTGGAAGAAATGCGGGCGAGCGATATCGCTTCGCTTATCGTCAAGCACACGGCTGGCATGCCTGCCTACCTGACCTTTGATATCGATTGCCTCGACCCCGCCTTTGCACCGGGAACAGGCACGCCGGTCGCCGGCGGGCCGACCAGTGCGAAAATTCTCTCCGTTTTGCGCGGTCTTGGCCAGCTGGATATTCGCGGTTCCGATATCGTGGAAGTAGCGCCCGCTTACGACCATGCGGATATTACCGCCATTGCCGGAGCGACCGTTGCAATGTATATGCTTGGCCTGCGTGCCGAACGGCTGGCCAAGGCTGGCTGACAAAGACAACGGCGCTTGCCAAACTGATTCCGAATACCCTCGCAACACTTTGAAAAGTCAGGACAAGGACATGACAGCGAAGATCTTCATCGATGGCGAACACGGCACCACGGGTCTGCAGATCCGCACGCGCCTTGCCGGTCGCCGCGATATCGAGCTGCTGTCCATTCCTGAAGCCGAGCGTCGCAATGCGGCGATGCGCGAGGATATGCTCAACAATGCCGACATTTCGATCCTCTGCCTGCCGGATGACGCTTCCCGAGAAGCCGTCTCGATGGTGGCTGGCAACAATAATGTCCGCATCATCGATACCTCGACCGCCTATCGCGTCCATCAGGACTGGGCCTATGGCTTTGCCGAAATGGATAAGGAGCAGGGCGAGAAGGTTCGTTCCGCCCGCCTCGTCGCCAATCCGGGTTGCTACCCGACCGGCGCGATCGCCCTTCTGCGTCCGCTGCGCGCCGCAGGTCTCCTGCCCGACGGTTATCCGGTCAGCGTCAATGCGGTTTCCGGTTATACCGGCGGCGGCAAGCAAATGATCGCGCAGATGGAAGACCAAAGCCGCGATGACGCCATCAGCGCCAATAATTTCCTCTATGGCCTGACGCTCAAGCACAAGCATGTGCCGGAGATGACCATTCATGGCCAGCTCGACCGTGCACCGCTGTTTTCGCCCTCCGTCGGTCGTTTCCCGCAGGGGATGATCGTGCAGGTGCCGCTGTTTGCCGCTGACCTGAAGGAAGGCACTGATATCGAAACGATCCACGCGGCGCTGACCGGCCACTATGCGGGTCAGGACATCGTCAGCGTCGTACCGCTCGCCGAAAGCAACGGGCTTTCTCGCATCGATGCCGAGGAGCTGGCGGGCAAGGACACGATGAAGCTCTTCGTTTTCGGTACGCCGGGCGGTGAGCATATCAATCTCGTGGCGCTGCTCGACAATCTCGGCAAGGGTGCCTCCGGCGCTGCGGTACAGAACATGGAGTTGATGCTCTCGGCATGATCAGCAATACGCCGTCTTTTCCGGCCTCGTGGAATATCGAGGCCGCAAAACGCATCGCCGATACACCGGCCGGCATCGTTTACGAACTGACGCGCAAGGACGGCTCCCTTGCCATTGCCAAGGTTCTGAAAAAGAAGGTGCTGAAAGACAGCCTTCGCGGCGCGGATTTCATCGCATGGCGCGCGGGTATCGGTTGCGTCGAACTGCTCGACCAGTCCGACAATATTCTGTTGATGGAACATGCCGGCACTGAGACCCTTCGCGACGTGCTGTTCCGCGATGGCAACGACGATGCCACCACGGAAATCGCCGCCGAGGTTCTGCTTCGATATCACCAGCCATCAGAGCAGTCGCCGCCGTCCAGCCTGCTGACGCTGCCGCTCTATTTCGAAAGCCTGTTCCGCAAGGCCGAACAGGATCGTTCCGACGGCGTCGACAGCCCCTTTGTCGAGGCAGCAAGGCTTGCGCAGACGCTGATTGACCAACAGCGGGATATCAAGCCGCTGCATGGCGACCTGCACCATGAGAATATCATGCACAGCGATCGCGGCTGGATCATCATCGATCCGGCCGGCCTGATCGGCGATGCGGCGCTTGATGTCGCCAACATGTTCTCCAATCCGCTCGACCGTTTCGACCTCACCCGCAGCGAAGCCCGCATCGCCTCCATGGCAGCGATCTTTTCAAGGGCGCTGCAACGGGACGAACGGCTATTGCTGCAATATGCCTTCGCCTATGGCTGCCTTTCGGCCACGTGGCACGAAGAGGACGGCAATGCGGAAGAACGCGACAACGAACTCGCCGTCGCGGCAACCATCAAGGCAGTCCTGAAACATTTTTGAGCGGGGTCAGTCCCTGACTTCGACAGCAACGGGCGCCGGATATTCACCGATGAAACCGCGCCAATGGGCGACCGAAAAGCCGAGCAGGATCAGTGCCATGCCCTGATGGGCGAGCGCCACATGGATATCGACATGCATCAGCAGCGTGGTGATGCCTAGCCCCGCCTGAACGGAGATGAGCACAAAGAACAGGACCGCGCGGCGGGCATGTGGCGTGCCGGGCAAGGCGCGGGCCATCGACACCATATGCCACAGCGTGGCGGCAAACAGCGTGTAGGCACCCAGGCGATGGACGAATTGCACCGTCTTCGGGTTTTCGAACAGGTTTATCCACCAGGGCTGTTGCAGGAAGAGATCACCCGGCACCAGCGAACCATCCATCAGCGGCCAGGTATTATAGGAAAGGCCGGCATTCAGCCCCGCCACCAGTGCGCCGAGATAGATCTGGAACAGACAGAGCACCGTCAGCAGCGCGGCAAAGCCCCTGCCAGTCCGCTCATCCGCCGCATCAGGCGAATGATGCGACAGGCCTCGCAATATCCACATGCAGCCCGCGAAGATGAGGCAGGCGATCGTCAAATGGGTGGCGAGGCGATATTGCGAAACATCCGTGCGGTTGACGAGGCCTGATGACACCATCCACCAGCCGACGAAGCCCTGAAAACCGCCAAGCGCCAGAAGGCCGACGAGCGGCAGGCGCAGGCGCTTTTCGACCCGGCCGGTGAGCCAGAAGAAGGCAAGCGGCAGGGCGAAGACGAGGCCAATGGTGCGGGCGAGCAGGCGATGGGCCCATTCCCACCAGAAAATCGTCTTGAACTCATCAAGCGACATGCCCTTGTTGATTTCCTGATATTGGGGAATGCGCTTGTAGAGCTGGAATTCCTCTTCCCACTCAGCCACGGAAAGTGGCGGAATGGCGCCGTGGATCGGCTTCCATTCCGTGATCGACAGGCCGGATTCGGTGAGCCGCGTGGCGCCGCCGACGAGGACCAGACAGAACAGCGTGAAAAGCACGACGCGCAGCCAGATGCGCAGCAGGCGGCGGTCCTTTTCCTGTTTCTGCAGGGCGGCCTCCACCACCATGTCCACAGAACCATTTGCCATCGTCATGCCGTTCGAACGCATCTTTCAGGTCTCCCTCATACAGTCATGTTGATTAGCCTCAACCGGCACTACAAAACAAGGCCTCAGGGTTTGCGGCATGGGGTCGCGGCGCTATAGTCGCGCCACATGTTCAATAACGGAAGATTTCATGCACCCTCGCCTCAGATCGCTCATCGGCACCGTCGTCATTATCTGCCTCGTCGTCATTTATGCCGTCGCGGCGACGGCCATTGCATCGGCGACGCTGGCGCAATCGCCGTGGTGGGTGCATCTCGCCTATTTCGTGCTGAGCGGGGTCCTGTGGATCCTGCCGGCGATGCTGATCATCAAATGGATGGCCGGTTCAAAAAAACAGGACTAAGCGCAGTCGGCTACAGGACACCCTGAGGTCGCAATTTTATAAACAGATTGTTTGCCGCTCAACGATATAGTCCGACCGAAACAACCGGAGAGAGTGGATGGTGGCTGAGGGGCCGGTCACAATCAGCGAGGATAAAGCGCCGACCGCCGTGCACAACGAGCGGCGCGGTGCCGATCGTCTGGTGATCGACCTCGTCGATGACGCCACGACCATTCGCTCCGACTGGGAACAGCTGGAAAACGACCCGCTCAATTCGCTGCATCAGAGATTCGGCTGGTGTTCCATCTGGGCGCAAACCCAGGAGAGCGCCCTTCTGACCCTGCGCGGCCGGCAGGATGGCAGGACCATCTTCCTGCTGCCGCTCGAAATCGTGCAGGAGGGCGGCATCCGCAAGGCGCGTTTTCCCGGTGGCCGTTTCAACAACATCAATACCGGGCTTTTCGAACCGGCATTTGCCGCGCGCGCCGGCCAGGAAATCGCCGCCGCGATTGCCCGCGAGGCGCGCAAGCTGCTTGATGGCCGGGCCGATATTCTCGCGCTGCAGAACATCCCCCTGATCTGGCGCGGCAGGACCAGTCCACTCTCCTATCTGGCTTCCGTCGAAAACCAGAACCCGGCCTTCCAGCTTCCGCTGCTCGACAGTTTCGAGGCCACGCTTCGGCAGGTCAATGCCAAGAGACGCCGGAAGAAATTTCGCATCCAGAGCCGCAGGGCAGAAGAAATGGGCGGCTACAGCCATGTGATCGCCCGATCCCCGAAGGAAAAATGCGAATTATTGCAGACATTCTTCCGGCAAAAGGCCAACCGTTTTGCCTCGCAGCGCATTCCCGATGTGTTTCGCGACCAATCGGTGAAAGACTTCTTCTACGATCTCGCCAATTTTCCGGAAACCGGGACGGATACTCTGCTGGAGCTGCATGCCATTCGCCTGCACGGCGTCCATGAAGGCATCATCGCTGCCGTAGCCGGTCTTTCGCGCAAGCAGGATCACATCATCTGTCAGTTCGGTTCGATCGATGAATCTTTTTCAGAACTCAGCCCCGGCGAATTGCTGTTCTGGCTGATGATCGAAAGGGCATGTCGCGAAAAGGCGGCGATTTTCGATTTCGGTGTGGGTGACCAGCTCTACAAACGCAGCTGGTGCCCGCTTTTCACCGCGCAGCACGATATATTCCTACCGGTAACGTTGAAGGGCCGGGCAGCGGCTTCCGCCTATGCCGCCATCGCCCGGACAAAGAGCCTGATCAAATCCAATCCGGCGCTTTATGCATTGATCCAGCGTTTTCGCGCCGGACGGCCAAGAGCGGAGGCATCGGCCGCCGACTGAGCGGGGTTTCGCGGCCCGTCAGGCGGCGCTCAGATGATCCGGCTTGCGCATGCCTGTCATCGGCAACGCCTGCTTATAGCCCTGTGCCACCAGGTCATCGAGCGTCTTTTCCAGCATCTCACCATCCCGGCCGGGAACAGAAACGATGATTTCCGCCGGCAGATTGCGCAGCATTTTCTCAAGACTCGCAATCTGTACCGCGCCGCATTCGACGAGAACCGTATCGTAGGCGTCCGACAACGCACTGAGGATCATCGTCAGGCGGTCTATGGCGCGCATGGCCTCACGCGGCTGGGCATTGCCGCGCGGTACGATATGGGCGTCGGACAGGCGGTCTCCGTGAATGGTTTCACCAAAGGCGGCCGCACCGGCCAGAAGGTCCATGACACCGGGAAGCCCGGCTTCCGGTGCCATCAGCCGCGTCGGACAACCGGACGCCGTCATATCGACGAGAACGACCGATCGGCCCATTTCGGACAAGGCGCGCGCCAGCATCACGGTTGAGGTTGAACCGCTATCACCGGCCGGGGACACAACGGCGGCGACCGGTTTGGCAAGCCGCGTGGTCAGGAAACCCGCAACGGCATCGATCGAAAAATCGTCTGACGTGTCGGCATCCTCGTCTGCCGCCACCTCTTGCGTTGCAACCACCTCTTCTTTTTGCAAGGCCGGTATCGCAGCCATGGCCGCGACGGGCATCTGCCGCTCCTCCTCGGCGACCTTATGGTGCGCCGCGACCGGAATGGCCTGTGGAGCTGGCTGGATTGCCTCGTGACGCGCAGTAACGGGCTGTTCCGGCACATCCGTGGCCCCATCCGTCTCGACCCGCGCGCGTGTCGGTGGCGGATCGGAGAGCGGCGGAACCTGGCTCCGGCCCACTGGCTTCAGAGCCCGGCCGGTGAAGAGTTCCACCAGCATGACGACAATACAGGAGAGCAGAAAGGCTGCGAGCGTCACGACGATGGTGATGGCGCCGGTTTTCGGGAAATAGGGTTCACGCGGCTCCACCGCCGTGGAAATGACACGCGCATCGGCCGGCGTCGAATCCACCGAGCCTGCCCGCGACGTCGCTTCGCGGTAACGGGCGAGATAGGTTTCGAGGAGCTGTCGCTGGGCCGAGGCCTCGCGCTCGAGATCGTTGAGGCCCACCTGCTGTTCGCCGGCGCGCACGCTTTCCGATTTCAGCACGTTCAGTTGCTGAACGAGCTGCCGCTCGCGCAGGCGCGATAGGTTTGCCTCGTTTTCAAGGCTTGCGAGTACCTTGCGGGTCTCTTCCTGAATCTGCCGCTCTATACCGGCAAGCTGGTTGCGCAGCGCCCTGATGCGCGGATGGCCTTCCAGCAACGAGGAGGTGAGATCGGAAATCTGGCTGCGGATCGTCGTTTCGTTTTCCTTCAACCTCTGGATCGTCGGGGAGGCGACGACATCGGGGAAGGTATCGAGCGCGCGGCCGCTTGCCAGCGCATTGCGCACGCCTTCGGCCCGCGCTTCCGCATTGGCGCGCTCGCCACGAATACGGCCGAGTTCGGTAGAGATATCGCTGAGCTGGCGGGTGGCGAGCGTTTCGCCCTGCCCGGCCGAGAGAAGGTCGGAAGAGGCGCGATAATCCGCGACTTTCCGGTCCGCATCGCGCACCTTCTCGCGCAGACTGGCGATTTCCGGCTCCAGCCAGCGTGCCGCTTCCGTGCTGGTGCCCAGCTTCGCGCCGCTCTGCAACGCAATATAGGCCTTCATCATCTCATTGGGGATGGCGGCGGCGAGCTTCGGATCCTTCGAGGAGAATTCGACCGTGATGACGCGCGAGCTTTCGACCTGATAGACCTGCAGCTTCTCCCGGAAAGCCGTCAAGACACGCTCCTCGGGCAGCACCTGCAGCGGATCCTTTTTGAGACCGACCCCGACCAGTAGCTGCGAGACGAAGGAAGGATGGGCTTCGGGATCGAACTCATCAAGCTCATAAAGCTTCATGTCTTTCGCGACCTGCTTGATGAGGTCGACCGATTGCAGGATCTGCACCTGGCTGGAAACGGTCAATTCATCGAGCACGGGTTCGGCGGGCGCATTTGACTGCTGCGACGCGCCGAAAGAGGCCGCACGGGATTCGATGAGCACGCGCGCCTCGCCCTTATAGGCAGGCGACATCATGCTGGCAGCCACAAAGGCGGCGCCTCCGGAGAGAAGGGTGATCGCCGCGATCCGCCCCCTGCGTCGCCATATCGCCGCAACAAGTTGCGCAAGGTCGATATCCACATCCCTGTCGTCAATGCGATCGCCGTTCATGCAAGCTCCGTAACCGAGACAAACCTCGGGCGCTCAAATATAGATGGCCAATTTTCGCGAAGTTTAAGTCTTGCCGGTAACACAACCGTTAATCTCGGAGAATCCGACGAAATAAAGCCGATATTACCATCGCTCGCGCCTGATGTTTACCGGCCATTAACCCTAACAGAACGATAAGAATGGTCAAAGATCGACTCGGAGCCAGATGAGATGCCGCTCGCCGGATCACGACATGTCACCGCACTGACGCTAGCCGTTTTAACGGCCCTTTCCGGTTGCGCGGCATATCAACCCGCACCGCGCTCATTTAATGAGGCCGCGCTGCAACCCTACCACGTCGATAGCGGCGACAGGCTGCGCATCAACGTTTTCGAACAGGTCGGGCTGACCAATACCTATACCGTCGATCAGGCGGGTTACGTCGCCTTCCCGCTTGTCGGTCAGGTTCCCGCCCGCGGCAAGACGCTGCCGCAGCTCGAAGCCGCGATCGCCGCCAAGCTCCGGCAGGGGTATCTGCGCGATCCCGACGTGACCATCGAAATCGACCGTTACCGTCCCGTTTTCATCATGGGCGAAGTCGGTCGCCCCGGCCAATATTCCTATGTGCCGGGCATGACCGTGCAAAACGCCATCGCCATTGCCGGCGGTTTTTCCCCGCGCGCCAACCAGGCGGATGTCGACATTACCCGTAAGATCAATGCCGAGGTGATGACCGGCCGCATCGGGATCAGCGCGCCAATTCTGGCGGGCGATACCGTCTATGTACGCGAACGCTTCTTCTGAAAACGGAGCGGTGAACGTGTCGGATGACGGCCCTCCCCTGCGCATCATTCATTGTTTCCGCTCACCCGTGGGCGGCGTTTTCCGCCATGTGCGCGATCTGATCGAGGAACATGTCAGGCAAGGCCACAAGGTCGGCATCGTCTGCGACAGCTCCACCGGCGGTGCGCATGAGGAACGGCTTTTCGCACAGATCACCCCGATGCTGGAGCTTGGCCTCACCCGCCTGCCCATCCGCCGGTCGATCAGCCCCGGCGACCTCCTGGCGCTGTGGAAATCCTACAAGCACATCAAAAGTTTGCGGCCGGACATTCTGCACGGGCACAGCGCCAAGGGTGGCGCTCTTGCCCGGCTGATCGGCTCACTCCTGCGGGCGAACAGGTATCGCGTAGCCCGCCTCTATTCACCGCATGGCGGCAGCCTGCATTATGCCCGAAACAGCCTGAAGGGGCAGCTCTTCCTGCGACTGGAGCGATTTCAGGAGCATTTCACCGATGCGCTCTGTTTCGTCTGCAATTTCGAGCAGGAGACTTACGAAACCAAGGTCGGCAAGCCGCGCACCCGCACCGCGATGATCTATAACGGCGTTCAGGAGAGCGAATTCGAAACCGTCCCTCCCCGCGAAGGTGCTGCCCGTTTCCTCTATATCGGCATGCTGCGTGACCTCAAGGGACCCGATGTATTCATCAGGGCCTTCGCAAAAATGGAGCGCAGCATCGGCCAGCCCATGTCCGGCGTCATCGTCGGCGACGGACCAGACAGGGACAAATATGCGGCGATGATCGCCACGGCCGGGCTTTCCCGGCGGATTTCCATGCATGCGGCGATGCCCGCCAGACAGGCCTTCGAACTCGCCACCACGGTGGTGGTGCCTTCGCGTGCCGAAGCTATGCCCTATATCGTTCTGGAGGCGCTTGCCGCGGGAAAAACCGTCATCGCCTCGCATGTTGGCGGTATTCCCGAAGTTCTTGGAGAAGATAGCGAGGCGCTTGTTCCGGCCGGTGACGCCGATGCGCTGGCGCGAACCATGGTCAAGGATGCGGCGGATGCCGACTGGGCGCAGCGGGTCATGCCGCATCCCGACAGCTTCAAGGCGAAATTTTCAACCCCTGTTATGGCCGATGAGATGATGAAACTCTATCGTGACCTGCTGACGACCTAAAGTCATTTCAAAAACACGATTTTTAATTGTATATTCCAGCCGTCCTGTAGAAATCCATCATAAACGTTTCTTAGCATGTTTCGGCTAGTTTCCAGCTCGTAGAGCGCCCTTTCGACCATCCAGACGTGACCGGGAGGCTCTACCACTTAGAAGTTGCGTATCGTCCGGTCGAAAATCGAATGCGAGTTTCGGGCCGATGCGCTAGAGGGTGCGGACCAAAGCAATGACCAAGACTGACAAGGACAGACTGCAATTCGATCTGGCGTCATTGCGCAAGAAACTCTCCGACTACGAAGCCGGGGGTGCTGCGGCATCCGAAACCATCGTTCTCAATCCGCTTGCACGGCAGATTGCCAACCAGCTTCGCGCCGGTAACCATTCACCTAACATGGTGATCGGGCAATTGCGGCTTCTCGAATTCACGATGCTCGTGATCATAGCTGCCGTCGTCAACGGTATTGCAGCCGATCGCGGCCTTGAAACCTTCCTCAAGGTTTTCAGCGGCGGCGTGCTGGGTGCGGCACTCTGCGTCTTACTGCTGCAGGCGGGTGATTGCTATCAGCTTCCCACGTTGCGCACGCCGCTGAAAATGTTTGCCCGCATTCAGGGCGCCGTCTGCCTTTCCTTCGTGGGAATTGCCTGTTTCCTTCTCGTCTTCTTCCCGGAAACGCTGCAGTCCTGGCAGGCCTTCGCCATCTGGTATGCAACGGGCGCGATCGCGATTTTCGCCGGTCGGTTGATCCTTGGCTTTGCCATCCGCCACTGGGGCCGCAACGGCGTGATGGAACGCCGCGCCGTCATCGTCGGCGGCGGCGATGCTGCGAGAGACCTTATCCGTTCGCTGGAGCAGCAGTCCGACAACGACATCCGCATCTGCGGTATTTTCGACGACCGGAAAAGCGAGCGGTCTCCCGAAGTTGTCGCCGGTTATCCCAAGCTCGGCACCTTTGCGGAACTGGTGGAATTCGCCCGCCTGACGAAGCTCGACATGCTGATCATCGCCCTGCCGCTCAGCGCCGAGGCGCGCATTCTCCAGCTTCTGCGCAAGCTGTGGGTTTTGCCGGTCGATATCCGCATTGCCGCCCATGCCAATAAATTGCGCTTCCGCCCGCGCGCCTATTCGCATGTCGGCAAGGTGCCTATGCTCGATGTGTTCGACAAGCCGATCCGCGACTGGGATTCGGTGGCGAAACGGCTATTCGACATCACCTTCAGCCTCATGGGGATCGCCCTTTTCTGGCCGGTGATGCTCGCTGCGGGAATTGCCGTGAAAACGACCTCCAAAGGTCCGGTCCTCTTCAAGCAGAAGCGCCACGGCTTCAACAATGAGACCATCAACGTCTGGAAGTTCCGTTCCATGTATACGGAGCTCAGCGATCCCACGGCGAAAAAGGCCGTCACGAAGAACGATCCGCGCGTCACGTCGGTCGGCCGCTTCCTGCGCAAATCCTCGATGGACGAACTGCCGCAGCTCTTCAACGTTCTCTACGGCGACCTCTCTTTGGTCGGTCCGCGCCCGCACGCCGTTCACGCGCAGACGGGCGATCTGAAATATACCGAGGTGGTGGAACATTATTTCGCTCGCCACAAGGTCAAGCCCGGGGTGACCGGCTGGGCGCAGATCAATGGCTGGCGCGGCGAGATCGACCACGGCGACAAGATCAAGTTCCGAACCGAATATGATCTCTATTATATCGAGAACTGGTCGCTGTTTCTCGATCTGAAGATCCTGTTCCTCACGCCGATCCGGCTGCTGAAATCGGAAAACGCCTATTGACCCATACCGGTTACCAGCACACGGCGGATTTTGACGCACCCCTGGCCACCATGCGGCTCATCGGCGCGTTCTTCATCGCATTTGGGGTGTTTCTCTCCGGTTTCGTCATTTCCGAACCGGCGCCTTACGAATTGATGATGGTGGGACAGGTGGCCTTGTGGTTCCTGCTCGGCCTTCGCCTTTCGCGCACCGTCGTCCTGCTTTTATGCCTGCTGCTTGCCTTCAACGTCGGCGGTTATCTTTCGCTCACCACGATGGCCGATCTGGATGAGGGACCGCTTTATCTCGCCGTCTCGACCTTTCTGGCGCTGACATCGGTGTTTTATGCGGCGATCGTCGAGGACAAATACCAGCGGTTGCTGCTGATTTTCCGGGCCTGGCTAACGGCGGCGCTCATCACTGCGCTGCTTGGCATCATCGGTTATTTCCATGCCATCCCGGGCTTTGAGGTCTTCACCCTTTACGATCGTGCCAAAGGTGCCTTCCAGGACCCCAACGTCTTTGGTCCCTTCCTGGTGACACCGTCGCTTTACCTCATCTATGGGCTTCTCACCGGCAAGGCGATGCATGCGCCCTGGCGCATCCTCGGGCTGCTCATTCTCGCGCTTGGCATATTCCTGTCGTTTTCACGCGCGGCCTGGGGCCTTTTTCTGTTCGCCACCATTCTCCTCGTCTTCGTCATGCTCCTGAAGGAGCGGACGGCGGCATTTCGCCTGAAAATCCTCGTGCTGTTCCTCGTCGCGGCTGGCCTTATGGTCGCAGCTGTCATCATCGCGCTGCAGTTCAAGCAGGTGGCGGACCTGTTCTCCAGCCGTGCCTCGGCGGTGCAATCTTATGATGGCGGGCATCTCGGGCGTTTTGCCCGCCACTATCTCGGCTTCCTGCTTGCCATGGAACATCCGCTCGGCATTGGCCCGATGGTGTTCGACGATATCTTTCCCGCCGCCGAACATAATATCTGGCTGAAAAGCCTGACTACCCATGGATGGTTTGGTTTCGTCATCTATCTCACCCTCATCTGCTGGACGATTGCCGCCGGTTTCCGACATCTGCTGCGGCCACGCCCCTGGCAGTCGTTCCTGATCATTTCCTGGGTGACTTTCGTTGGGCATGTGATGATCGGCGCCGTCATCGACACCGACCACTGGCGACATTTCTTCCTGCTGCTCGGCATATTGTGGGGATGCATGGCGCTGGAAAAACGTGAAAGCCTGCGCCGCCGCCCGCGCGCCGCATAAAGACCTCCCCTAACGGAACCTTACACCATTTCATGCGTTTAGCCCCCGATTCTGATCGTCAAACGGGGAGACATCTTATGACGCAGACCAATAATCTCTATCTCATCATCGGCGCACTCCTTGTGGTCCTCGTTGGCCTTGGAGCCTATGTCTGGCATGAGGAAAGCAAGCCCAAGGGGATCGAGATGAATATCGGCCCGAACGGCGTTTCCGTTCAGGAAAATTAAGCCGCAAGCGTCGCGCAAAGTCCGGCCTTTAAGACCGGGTGCATCCCAAGCCGAAATACGGCCTGGATGCATCCGGTCTTCTTATGAGAGGAGACGAAAGGCGGGATCGATTTCCGCCGAGCCGGTTCGGTACGAATGATGCGTATCGCCCGATCATGGACACAGCTCGTTATGGTCTCCTCCATCGACCTTTCCACCCGCCTCACCGCCACCAGACTGGCCCTCAAAGCCATCAAGGAGCAGGAAGACAGTTCCGTCGCCCAATCGTCTTCGACGCGGACGGCCCTTCTCGGCTCCTATGGGCTCGACAGCTCTTCTTCCACCAATACCAGGCTGACACAGCTTCTGGCGCAATATGGCCAGGCTTCCGGCGACGACACGCAGACCGAGGTCACGGATACGCAGACTTCTTCCGGCGACATCACCAAGGCCGATTTCATGAAAGGGCTGAAGGGGATGCTGGAGGAGCTGAGCAAGGATCCGGACAAGGCATCGCGGGCCAACGCCATGCTGGAGGCCTTGAAGGCCGGCACGCTGACGGTCTCCGATCCCGCCGAGGGTGTACAGATCAAGGCCTGGGATGTGGCATCCGATACAGAAACCACCTCCAAACCTTCGACTGAGATCACCACGACCGGATGGAGCGATTTTCTGAAGGAACATCTGAAACGCGATGGTTCGACCTATGCCAAGGGCGCCAGCGGCGCCTATGTCGACACCATCTCCGGTGACAATGCGTTTTTCGGCAGTGTGGGTAGCCGTTACTATTATCTCACCTGGCCACAGGCGAAAAACGGCAGCCTGACTATCTAGTCCATGGCTCTGGCACCCCGAACGAAACGCTGCGGCATGGAGGACCATGTCGCAGCGTTGTTGCTTTGCTCCTTCAGACCGCTGGCGCGGCAGCCGGTTCGCCTCCGCCGGACAGCGCCTTTTGCAGCTGTGCCTCCTGCTCCGGCGACAGCGAGGTCTTGATGACGCGCCCACGCAGGCCTTCCAGTTCGGCCAGCACCTTTTCCGGCTGCACCTTGCGGATCAGCACGAAGAGCGCCGAAGAGCCGTTGGGAATGGTCTCACCCAGCGACTTGATGAAATCGTCATCGATGCCGAAATCCGTGAGCGACCCCGCCAGTGCTCCCGTGCCGGCGCCAATCGCCCCGCCAATGGCAAAGCCCGCCAGCGGATTGAGGAACAGCAGGCCGACGAGACCGCCCCACAGACCGCCGGACAGGAAACCGGAGCTTGCGCCGATTGCCGTCAGATTGACGCTCTGCTTCAGATGCACCTTGCCGTTTTCATCACGAACGACGACGACAGCATCCTCCAGATCAACAAGATATTCCTTTCTCAGACCTGCAAGCTTCAGAAGGACCCGATCGGCCTCTTCCGTTCCGTCAAAACCAACAACGACGAGTTCGGACATGGTTGTCTCCCTGAGTTTCAATTCCGTTGCGATTGAACGCCAAACAAGGTGGCTTGTTCCGGCCATGATGGGAAGAGGATATGTCAAGCGTTTGACGGTTGTTCATCTGGAGGAGGCATTGCCCCGTTCCGGCCCTCCCCCGCCATCCACACCCTTTGATCCTTTTTTTATGAAAAGGCCATTTTCCGCTTGCGCCCTAACAGGCTTATATATAAACGGCTTTCAGGTTCGGAGCGTAGCGCAGCCCGGTAGCGCACTTGACTGGGGGTCAAGGGGTCGTGGGTTCGAATCCCGCCGCTCCGACCATTAAATCAGATAGATAGCCAGTTCCCCCAGAGCTGGCTATATTTGTTTCAGCTATCTGTAGACGGCGCTATGCGCGAATTGAAAAGACCCGTTTCGGGTGTGCATTTGTACAAGCCTTGATAATCAGGTGTGCTGAGATGGCAAAAGAACCAAAAATAGAACACTCGGAATTCTCGGGCGAGTTTGAGGATGACGGTATCACCGTTCTCGTTGATATCTACCGGCCCGCCGGTACCCAGCAGGACTGGACGCTCGAGGTCATCAGCGAGCACGACGACGTCACCACCTGGGACGAGCCTTTCGCGACCGACAAGGACGCCTGGGAAGAATTCCTGGCCACCTGTGAGAAAGATGGGATCCGCAGCTTTCTGGATGGCGAGGATCCATCGGTGCATTGACGGGAATCGGTGGCACCAAACCTTAGAGTTTGGGCTCAAGTCCCCCGCCGGCCCTTGGCTCCCTCGGCTTTTCTTTTGCTCAGGCGTTCTCCGGTTAAATCCCCGAAAATATTCGCTCAGTTTTAACCTGGCCGACCTTCGAAGGACGGCGCGTATTGCCTTGTTGACTCTCTGCTAAAATTAGAACATTTAGTGAACAGAAGAGAGGTCACCCAATATGCCCGACGCTGAAAAAATCATCCCCATCAGGCCTGACGACATCGCGGGATACGTTATCCAGTGTCACGACGGCGATGCGAAGGCGGCCATCGAGGCCCTTCTCGGCGAAATCGAGCATTTGCAGGAACAGCTTTCCCTTGCCGTCGCCATCATGGGAAAAGGGTATACACGCGGGTGGAAGCCCGGCACGGGGCAAGATTAAAATTACCGTCTCCGCAGCCGGCCCCTGGCAGGCGCCGTGCCGCCCGCAAGCCTGCATGATGGATGCCGGTTACGCATTCAGGCAAAAGCCCCCGCCCTGTCGACGTTAGACCACAGGACGAAGGGGCAATTTCAGGGCAACATAGCCGCTAATTGGATTTAGGGATAAAGAAGGGCGACGGCATCCGCTGCGACGCAGGCCTGAAGCCGTGCTCAATATTCGTTGGATGCGATGGCGAAGTCGTCAGTGAGCGGCATTTTTTCCGCATTTTCCCAGGTGCGGTCCATAGCGTAAGCTGCGGAAAGGTAGGGAATGCTGACATGTCCATAACGAATGGAAAGTTGGCTCTCCGCTTCCTCTTCACCGAGACGTGCGACGCGGCTAAGATAGAGCGCCGTCGCAAGCCCGGTTCTGTCCGCGCCCGACTTGCAATGGATGAGAATGGGTTTCGGCGCATCGCGCATGATGGCAACCAGCTGGTTGACCTGATTCATGTCCAGCTCCCGGCTGGCCGACATGCCGAAATCGATGTGGTTCAAGCCGAGCTTTTTCGACGTTTCCAGTTCGTCGCGATACCAGCTCTCCGATTCGTTGGAACCGCGCAGATTGATCACGGTCTTTATTCCGTGATCCTCGGTATAACGAACCAGCTCTTCACTGCTGGGCTGGTTGGAGCGATAAAACTGTCCGGCGACAACCTCGTGAAAATTACCGAGGAGCTGGATCGCATAGAGGTAACCGCCTGCCGCAAGCACAACAAAACTCATGCCCCAAAGCGAGCACTTCCAGAATCTTCGCATAATAAAACGGTTCCCTCATTGGACGAGAGAACGGATACATGTAGATTCTGACAGTAAGCTGAAAGATATGCGACAGTATTGTAAGAGTGAAAAATGGCGTTTGATCAACGCACGAAAACGTAAACCGTATAGATGGCGATGAGGGCAGCAGCGGCGGCGGCAGTTATGGCACCGAGACGTTTTTCGATGAAGTGGCGCACCGATTCCCCGTATCGCTGCAGCAATCCGGCGAGGATGAAAAAGCGCGCGCCGCGTGCAACGATGGCCGAAAGAATGAACAGGCCGAGGCTGATATTGGCCGCACCGGAGAGAATCGTCACGACCTTGATGGGCGGCAGATGCGCGAGCCCAGAGGTCACCAGCAGCAGAACGATGGTTTCGTAGTTCACCGAGTTTTTCAATTGCTCGAAGCTGTCGAGCTTGCCGTAAAATTCAAGAATGGGCCGGGCGATGCTTTCAAAGGCATAGTGGCCGAGAAACCAGCCGGCAATGCCGCCGAGAACCGAAGCGACGGTGGCCACCAACGCGTAAAACATCGCCTTTTTCGGCTTGGCCAGCACCATAGGCAGGAAAAGCACATCCGCAGGCACGACGAAAACCGAGCTTTCCACGAAAGCGACGATTGCCAGCCACCATACGGCGGTTTTGCGCGCGGCGAGCGCCATCGTCCAGGCATAGATGTTTTTCAGCATTTCGTGTCCCCGGAAAGAATGTTGCGAAGGGAGGCAGGCATATCGGTGGTGCTTCACGTGGCTTGTCGATCGCAAACCGAAGGCCAGCGCGACCGGCTTGCGGATGAGGATTAGAGACAACGCAACAGAATGGCAAATGTTGGAAGATTTATTTTTGCATCGCAAAAAATCATAAAGCCAGGCATTTCAAGCCCCACCGAAGCCGGTTGCTGCAATGCGAAATTTCATCCTGCGGTAGATTAACTCGCCCTTTTGCTGTAGAATGAGAGGTGGAGGAATGAGGAGGAAGTTATCATGGAATATGTAAGCTTCGTTACATCAATCAATCCGGTCATACTTGTCATACTGCTGGTGGTTCTTCTCGCAGGCGCCTACAGCAGCTGGGTTTCGCACTGATCTTACCGGGATCACTCGACCAAATGTGAAGGCTGCGTTTCTATCGGTGATAGGCATTGGGCCGGATGAATGTTATCAACCCCGGAGGTAAAACAACTCCCGGGAAGCGGTATGACGAACGAATTCGCATTCACTGACACGTCTGAAAAGCTCAGCACGACGCTTGAAAAGCTGATAGCAAAACTGCAGGGCCAGACGATCACGTTGCGCGAGTTGATGGAAGCGATCGGCGAACAGGGCCTTTTGCTTATCTGCGCGATCGCGTCCCTGCCATTTCTCATTCCAGTTTCCATTCCGGGCGTCAGCACGGTCTTTGGTGCGGCAATCATCCTTGTCAGCCTGGCAATCACGCTGAACCGCCTGCCATGGCTGCCGGCAAAAATTCTCGACCGCCAGATGGAAACAGCAAAGCTTGTTCCGGCGTTGCAGAAAGGCGTCGCAATCGTCTCCAAGCTCGATGGTTATATCCGCCCGCGCATTCCAGCCCTGACGACGGGCGTCGTCACAAACCGGATAAACGGGCTCGCGCTGATGACGGCGGGCGTGCTGTTGATGATGCCGCTTGGCTTTATTCCCTTTTCCAACACATTGCCGGGTGTCGCGATCCTGCTTTTGTCCGCCGGGATGATCCAGAGGGATGGCGTCACCGTGCTCGGCGGTTATCTGTTTCTTGGACTGACGGCGATTTATTTTACCGCGCTGGCCTATGCCGCCTTCTGGGCCGGACAGGGCATCAGCAGCTCTATCGGCAGCTAAGCCCTTCAGCGGTCCCTGTTGCGGGTCTCGCGGTTCTGCCGCGATGCCCACCACACCGTCAGCCGCCGCCGCCTGCGGCGCACCGCCGGCAGATCATGGGAGAGCACGACGAGACCGAGCGGAATCATCCAGAAACCGAGGATGGGCAAAAACCCAAGCGTTCCGCCAACCACCAGAGCGGAACCGGTGGCGATCCTGCCGACGCGCGAGCGCGGCATGGCAAGGCTCCATTTTCCGACGTTGAGGCGACCCGTCCTGTGGTCCATACCGAATTTCATTCCCTGCTGCCCTTTTTGATCTGGCCTGTGGATAATTTTTTCAGTGCCCATAAGCCCGGAAAATCGGGACTCCGGCGAGATAAAACAAGAGGAATGCGTTTTTTTTGAAAAAACCGCTTGGCAAATCGGAAAAGCATTTGTATTACCCCGCTCACACCGCGCCAAGCGGCGTACGTTCCCTGGTAGCTCAGCGGTAGAGCATTCGACTGTTAATCGACAGGTCGCCGGTTCGAATCCGGCCCGGGGAGCCACTTTTCTACGAATGAGAAAAGTAACATACCGCTCATTATCCCATCGCAATAATCCACTGACCTAGCACATACTCGCGAGACGGTGTCTTTCACCAATCCTGTTGCTGCTATTTCAGATACTTTTTGGCTACATTTCCGTTTACACGTGGGAAACGGACGAAGTCGGAAGATGTTTCAAAATAGGTGCTGAAAGATTCATTGCGCGGTATCTGGCAGGACCGGCGGTAGATTTCTGGTGACCTTTTCCAGCATCATTGCCTTCATATGCTCCGCAACAACCGCGGGCCGGTTTGGCATAGACCAGCCGCCCTCCTCGCCAAACATAGGGTCGAGAACGGAGGAAAGCGTTCCCGAGCCATGTTGTCCTCCTGATTGTGGTTATGGCGCTGTGTTGCGCTAATCGCGGAAGTAAATTTGTTCAGCCGCGGTTCAGCACGACAGTCCCACTCTCAGGGCAATGGAACTGAGCAGATCAGGGCGCGTTAAAGTCGCTCATTGGGAGACGAGATCATGAAGCTTCTAACCGCAGCAATCTGCCTTGTATCAGTTGGCATCCTGAGCGGATGCGTTGACGACAGTGGATACCGGACGGGCGGGTATTACTCGTCTGGCATCTCTTATCGTTCCTATGATCGAGACAGATATTATCGCGACTATGACCGCCGAGACTGGCGACACCAGAGAGAATGGCGCGATCGCCGAGATTACCGCGGTGATTATCGTTACCGTCCCCGCGGGCCCTCTGACACTCAGATGTACGGCGTGATTGTCCGTTAACGACCGCAACATTAGTTTGGCCGGCCCAAGTGACCGGCCAATCCGTAGATGCGCTTCGCGGCAGGAACTGCGTGACTGTGGGCCAATGACGCCAGCTGCGCGTATCTCGTTGAACACGCCGCACAGCCGCAATTTGTCCGATCCAACCCGGGGATCTTTGTCTCTGCCCAGTCAAACGCCGGTCAGACGATCAGCTTTTCTTGACCGCCCGTTTCGTCGCCTTCGCGGCGTTGGTCAGCGCTGGCGGATCACTGGCAGGAAAGCTCTCCTCAAGGCTCTCGGTCAGATCGTCTTCCTTGTTGTTTTTCCCAGACTTCTGTTCCTTCTCAAGCGATTTCACCGCCGGGGATTTGGCTTTTGCTGCGGGCGCCTTTTTCGCTGGCGTCTTCTTTGCGGGCGCCTTCTCCGTCGAAGCCTTCGCGGCAGCGGATTTCTTCACGCCATTCCCGCTTTTTGACTTTGCTGCTTCCGCTTCTGCGGAGAGCTGCCGTTCCGCCTCTATCCAGTGTCTTTCATGATGCCCGTCGGGTCGTCCTTCCCTCTCCCATATTGCGCGCGCTTTTTCACGGATTGCGGCTTCGCGGTCATGGCTCATAACGGGCCTCCTCTTCCTGTTGCACCGGTTTCGATTGTGCCACTGAAAAAACAGAAAAAGCCAGAGTTTGTTCCGCAAAGAACCCCAACGAATGCGCATTTCCGCGTGAAGGGAACCGTCATCGACCTGGGATCGTTTGTCCTGCAGAAACCCGCAGGAGATAATTTCATGACCACCCCGAAAAAGCCTGAAACCGAACCGCTCGACATTCGCGATGAGGACGTGGCTCGCTTCGAGACAGACAGTGAATTGAAAGGCAAGGACGGCGAGATTTATCCGGATGAATCGATGAACCTGCGTGCCCGCCGGCAGGCGGCAAGACAGCACGAGGACGCCTTCATCGTCGCCACGGACCTTGAGGACGACGACCAGCGCGAGGCGGCACCTGGCGTCAGGGAGCAGCCATAAGCGTCTTGAATGAATAAGGCGGGTCAGAGCCCGCCTTTATCAGAAATATGCTGCTGCCGCGTCTTTAGCGGCGGACAGAAACGATGGCCTTGCGGTTGAAATTGGAGACCTGCACCCGGCCGGACTGGTTGCCGCCGAGGATCTGGGCCGTCTTGCCGCTCATGCTCTTCAGAATGCCGGCATGATAACCACGGCCGTTGCGAATGACGACGACATCGCCGGGTTTGGCCTGGTTGACCGGAACGGCATAACCAAAAGATGTCCAGGATTTCGCAAATCCAAAGGATTTGGGAGACTGCCGGCCTGCCTTGCTAGCGACGGCATGAAGGAAAAGGCCGCACCAGGGGGTGCTGCGTGGATTTGCGCCAAGAATGTTCTTGAGGCTCTTGTTGTTCTTGGACTCATGCAGTCCGGTGTATTTTTCTGCCTGGTTAAGCATGCCTGCCGAGGCTGATGCCACGACTGTAAAAGACAAAGCAACGGATAGAATTAACGCGGATACTCTCAAACGTCTCGCCCTTGTGTTAGAGGGCGCTCGTGTATTGTGACAATTTAGCGACAATTTGACGAGAAATGGGCAAAAATCAGACGCCTATTCATGCGCACTGATCTGTCATTGCTTTAAAACAGGCTGCCCTGTGCTTCGTCGGCACGGCTGCGGCCGGCATTTTCAAGATCGAGCATGCGCAATTTGGTGGTGGTTCCGCCCGGTGCGGAGAAGCCGCCGAGCCTGCCGCCGGCGGCCAGAACACGGTGGCAGGGAATGATGAGCGGCACCGGATTTTTCGCCATGGCCTGACCGACATCGCGGGCTTTTTCCATGCCGAGGCCGAGGTCTTTCACGATGCCGCCATAGGTCGTCGTGCGGCCCCAGCCGATCTGCCGCGCAACCGCGTAGACATCGAGGAAGAAGCGCTCCTGCCCGGCCAGATCGAGCTCCACGGTGGTGAAATCGATCGCCTCGCCGCCGAAATAACGGGTGACCATCGCGATCACTTCGCACGTGCGTGTTTCCGGCACCGCAATGGTGGATGACGGCAGACGTCGCAGGAGAAGCTTTTCGGTTTCGCCGGCGTCAGGACTAGGCAATTGCAGACGGGCGATGCCACGCCTTCCCCATGCGAGGCCGCAATGGCCGAGCGCTGTGGGAAAAACAATATAGCCGTAATGGTTGGTCATCGCATTCATTATCCGTTTTCGGGCGCACACGATGCCATATCCTGCGTCCGAAACAACCCGTTTCCTGATCTCCCAAAAAGCCTATCTCAAAAAAATAAGGCCACCCGATTTTGCCGGGTGGCCTTCCAGTGCATCGGTCGTGAATACGCTCAGGATGCGATCGTATTCGGTGCCTCCGCATTGTCCTCCATCAGGCAATGCGCCTGCCGGCTGGCGGCGACAAAGGCGGTGCGGGCGATTTCACCCGCCACGTCGCCCATCAGCGAGGCGCGGCACAGGCGCAACGCCTGCTCATGCGCCCTGTCGCCGCGCGCAGGCCATTCGTGCTGGAGAAAATCGAAGGCTTCGTAAACGCCGTTGAAAATCCGGGGAGCACCGTTTTGAAGGGATATGGTAACGGGCTTTTCCCACTTAACATCATTCAGCAACATTGATTGCACTTCCATGCTTCATTAACCCGCGACAAACGCCGGCTCCTCCAGTTGGTTCCCTCCGCCTGTGGTTTCAAGAGCGAAAAAATAACCCTCGAAAAACCATGTGCCCCATCTTCTCATTGTAGCCGATTTGCGGAACAAAGCGGTTCAACACTCGTTCAAGCGGAAGTGAACCGGGACCTCTCATGTCGCTAAAAACCGCCCCCGTCATCGTCTGGTTCCGCAAGGATCTGCGTCTTTCTGACAATCTTGCTTTGCTCGCCGCAGTGGAGCATGGCGGGCCGGTTATTCCGGTCTATATCAGGGAAAAATCCGCCGGTCCCTTAGGGGGTGCGCAGGAATGGTGGCTCCACCATTCGCTTGCCGCTCTCTCCTCCTCGCTTGAAAAAGCCCGCAGCAGCCTCGTGCTCGCAAGCGGCGATGCAGAGAGGATACTGCGTGACCTGATATCCGAAACCGGGGCAGACACCGTGCTCTGGAACCGCCGTTATGATCCGACCGGCATGGCCACCGACAAGGCGCTCAAACAGAAGCTGCGGGACGACGGGCTGACGGTTCGAAGCTTCTCCGGCCAGCTGCTGCATGAGCCATCGCGGCTGCAGACGAAATCGGGCGGGCCTTACCGCGTCTATACGCCCTTCTGGCGGGCGCTGGAGGGTGGCGAGGAGCCACATGCGCCGGTGGATCCGCCCAAGAGCCTGAAGGCACCAGAGCTGTGGCCGAAGTCCGAAAAACTCGCCGACTGGAAGTTACTGCCCACCAAGCCGGACTGGGCGAAGGATTTCAGTGACATCTGGACCCCCGGCGAAACCGGTGCGTTGGACAAACTCGATGATTTCATCGATGGCGCCCTGAAAGGTTATGAAGAAGGCCGGGATTTTCCGGCAAAACCCGCGACGTCGCTGCTTTCACCGCATCTTGCCGCGGGTGAGATATCGCCGGCGGCCGTCTGGCACGCCACGAAAGGGCTCTCACGACATATCGCCTCCAATGATATCAGCCGTTTCCGCAAGGAAATCGTCTGGCGGGAATTCTGCTACCATTTGCTGTTCCATTTCCCGGAGCTGGGCGAAAAGAACTGGAACGACAGTTTCGACGCCTTTTCCTGGCGAGACGATGAAAAATCCTTCAAGGCCTGGACGCGCGGCATGACGGGTTACCCGATCGTCGATGCCGGCATGCGGCAATTGTGGCAACATGGCACCATGCATAACCGGGTGCGCATGATCGTCGCGTCCTTCCTCATCAAACATCTGCTGATCGACTGGCGGAAGGGCGAGAAGTGGTTTCGCGATACGCTCGTCGATGCGGACCCGGCGTCCAATGCCGCCAATTGGCAATGGGTGGCAGGTTCAGGGGCGGACGCCTCGCCGTTCTTCCGCATCTTCAACCCCATATTGCAGGGAGAGAAATTCGACGGCGATGGGGATTATGTGCGCAGGTTCGTGCCCGAGCTTGAAAAGCTCGAGCGGAAATACATCCACAAGCCGTTCGAAGCGCCCAAAGATGCGCTGAAAAAGGCGGGCGTCGAACTCGGCAAGACCTATCCGCTACCGATCGTTGACCATGGAAAAGCGCGGGAAAGAGCGCTTGCCGCCTATGCCGCAGCGAAGAAGACCACATAAAACTGGGTATCGGCAAAATTTTGCGTGGCTAAGCCCGAGCCGGGAAGATAATTTCTTGCCTTGAGGCGGTTGTAACGGGACATAACGGCACCTAATTTCCGCTCAGACAAGAAGGCTCGATCATGACCATTCATTCCTCTGCGCTCAGTGCAATCGGCAACACGCCGCTCATCCGTCTGAAGGCTGCCTCTGAAGCGACGGGGTGCGAAATCCTCGGCAAGGCGGAATTCCTCAATCCCGGCCAGTCGGTGAAGGATCGTGCAGCGCTCTACATCATCCGCGACGCCGAACGGCGCGGCCAATTGCGCCCGGGCGGCACCATCGTGGAAGGCACGGCCGGAAATACCGGCATCGGCCTGTCGCTGGTCGCCAATGCGCTCGGCTACAAGACGGTGATCGTCATTCCCGAGACGCAGAGCCAGGAGAAGAAGGACGCGCTGAAGCTTCTCGGCGCCAAGCTGGTCGAAGTACCGGCCGCGCCTTATTCCAATCCGAACAATTACGTAAAGGTCTCCGGCCGGCTTGCAAAACAGCTCGCCGCCACGGATGAAAACGGCGCGATCTGGGCCAACCAGTTCGACAATATCGCCAACCGTCAGGCGCATATCGAGACGACCGCGCCTGAGATCTGGGACCAGACGGACGGCAAGGTCGATGGCTTCATATGCTCGGTCGGTTCCGGCGGAACGCTGGCCGGCGTCGCCGACGGCCTGCGCGATTTCAATCCTGATATCAAGATCGGTCTTGCCGACCCTGAAGGTGCCGCCCTTTATGAATTTTACAAACACGGCGTCCTGAAGTCCGAAGGCTCCTCCATCACCGAGGGGATCGGACAGGGGCGCATCACCGCCAATCTGGAAGGCTTCGCGCCGGATTTCTCCTATCGTATTTCGGATGCGGAAGCGCTGCCGGTGCTGTTCGATCTGGTCACGAAAGAAGGCCTGTGCCTCGGCGGTTCTTCCGGCATCAACATTGCCGGCGCAATCCGCCTTGCCCGTGAGCTCGGTCCGGGGCATACCATCGTGACGATACTGTGCGACTACGGTAATCGTTATCAGTCAAAGCTTTTCAATCCGGATTTCCTGCGCTCCAAGGGGCTTCCCGTGCCGCAGTGGCTGGCGACCAAGAGCGAGATTCCGGTTCCCTACGAAACCGTTTGAGGACATGCCGAAATGCCTGTGAATGCCCTGTTCCGTGACGATTTTTATCTTTCTACCGCAGAAGCGATCGTCACGGCGGTGCATGAGGATGGCGGCATCGAACTGGACCAGACCTGCTTTTACGCCACATCCGGCGGCCAGCCCGGCGACAGCGGCTTTCTCGAGCGGGCAGACGGTTCCCGCATCGAGCTTGGCATCACCCGAAACGGTGCCGACAAGAGCGTCATCATCCATGTGCCACTCGAAGGCCAGCCTTCCCCCGAGATCGGCGAGAAGCTGACCCTCCATGTGGACTGGCCGCGTCGCTACAAGCTGATGCGCATGCACACTGCCTGCCATTTGCTTTCCGTTGTCTGCCAGTGGCCGATCACCGGTGCGGCGGTCGGCGAGGACGAATCGCGTGTCGATTTCGACATGTCGGAGACCATCGACAAGGATGAAGTGACGGCCAAGCTGATGGAGCTGGTGAAAGCCAACCATCCGGTTTTCCTGCAATGGATCACCGACGAGGAGTTGCAGGCCAATCCGCGCATCGTCAAATCCAAGAATGTGCGCCCGCCAATGGGCCTCGGCCGGGTCAGCCTCGTCTGCATCGGCGAGAATTCCAGCATCGACAGCCAGCCCTGCGGCGGCACCCATGTTTCCGAAACGCAGGAAGTGGGTGATATTCACATTGCCAAGATAGAAAAGAAGGGCAAAGAGAACAGGCGGTTCCGCATTCGTTTCGGCGCGCCTGAAGCTGCTGCCTGAAATCAGGAGAGACATCGTGAGCACGGATAAGAGCCGTTTCGTCGTTTCGGCGGACTGGGTGGAAAAACAACTCGGCACGGCCGGGTTTCGTGTCGTTGATGCGTCCTGGTATCTGCCGGCGCACAAGCGCAACGGCGCGGAGGAATATGCGGCGGGGCATCTGCCGGGTGCGGTGTTCTTCGATCAGGACAAGATCGCCGATCACACCACCGGCCTGCCGCATTCCCTGCCCTCGCCGGAATTCTTCGCGCAAGAGGCCGGCGAACTTGGTCTTAGCGAGAATGATACGATCGTGGTCTATGACGGCCCCGGTTTTTTTTCCGCGCCGCGTGTGTGGTGGATGCTGCGGGTGATGGGCGTGCGCAAGGCCTATGTGCTGGATGGCGGCCTCGACGGCTGGAAACGCGAAGGCCGGCCGCTTGAAACCGGCACACCGGAGATCGAACCCGCCACCTTCACACCCGATTTCAACGACAAGCGCGTGACCTCGCTATCGACCATGCGCGGTATCGTCGACAGCGGTGAAAAGCAGATTGCCGATGCCCGGGGCGCCGGACGTTTCACCGGCGACGAGGCCGAACCGCGTGCCGGCATGCGCTCCGGCCACATGCCGGGCGCGCGCAGCCTGCCTGCGACGGCCTTTTCCGAAAACGGTCACTTCAAGGATCTGACCGCCATCCGCAAGATGGTCACCGATGCCGGCATCGATCTTTCCAAGCCCGTGGTCACAAGCTGCGGCTCGGGCGTCACCGCCGCCGTCGTTACGCTGGCACTGGAATCGCTCGGTCATCACGATAACTCGCTCTATGACGGCTCGTGGTCGGAATGGGGTGGGCTCGAAGATACGCCCGTCGTCACCGGCGCTGCCGATCCCCTGCCCGTCATTTCCCATGGCCCGCTGAAGGCGCATGTGACACAGCTGGAAATGACCGCACCGCCAAAGGTCAGCCTGCCGATCCCGGTCAACCTCCAGACGGCGCTGATGCGGGTCAACAATATCCCCCTGCACTTCTACCGCTATCTCTACTGGCGGGTGGGGAAACGCTGGCATTGGCAGAAGCGCATGCGCATGAGCGATGCCGAGCTTTCCGCCATCCTGCGCGATCCGAAAAACAGCGTCACGGTTCTCTATATGAACGGCGCGCCCGCCGGTTTCTTCGAACTGAACAAGGCGAGCGACGAAGTGACCGAGCTTTCCTATTTCGGGCTGCTCGAAGAGGCGATCGGCGCCGGCGTCGGCAAATGGTTCCTTCTGCAGGCGCTTTACGCCGCCTGGCAGGACAATCCGCAGCGGGTGACGGTGACCACGAATACGCTCGACCATCCGCGCGCATTGCAGCTTTACCAGATGATGGGCTTCTCGCCCGTCGGCACCTATGAGGCCTGGGTGGAACCGCTTGCCGATACGGAGCTTCTGGAAATTTCGCTGCGTAACTGAAGGTGTGGCTCTCCCAGCCTGCCGCATATACCGCTCTCAATTAGGGTGAGCCCGACCCCACTCCCTCATTCCTGTGCTCGTCACAGGAATGAGGGTGGAGGGAAACCTCAGCACGTAAAGCCTATGAGCAGCAATCAAACCTTCTCGATAATCAGATGCGTTGCGCCCTCACCCGCCACCGTTCCCGTGCAACGATAACCGAGTGCTGGCAAATCAAGCCCTTCGAAAAGCTGCTCTCCCTTGCCAAGAAACACCGGTGCAAGCGCCAGATGCAACTCATCGATCATGCTCGCCGCCATATATTGCCGGATGGTCGAGACGCCGCCGCCGATACGGACATCCTTGCCATTCGCCGCCGTGAGCGCCCGATCGAGCGCTGCCTCGATGCCATCGGTGACGAAATGGAATTCCGTGCCGCCCTTCATGGTGAAGGAAGGGCGCGCATGGTGGGTGAGAACGAAGACCGGGACATGATAAGGCGGTTCCTCGCCCCACCAACCCTTCCAGCTTTCATCCGGCCATGCACCGCGCACAGGGCCGAACATGTTACGTCCTAGAACCCAGGCGCCGATATTCTCGAAGCTCTTTTCGGAAAAATTCTCGTCCGTCCCGGTCGAGCCACCCTCTTTGCCGAACATGCGGTGGAAGGTGCGGGTCTTGAAGGCCCATTGATGCAGCTCTTCGCCCTTCACGCCCAAGGGGTTCTGCAGGCTCTGGTCCGGTCCTGCGCCATATCCGTCAAGCGAAATGGCGAAATTGCGAACGACGACCTTCGGCATGGCATTCTCCTCCATCAGGGAGGCCAGCTCACCAGCGTCCGGCAACCAGCCTCAGATTTCGCGTTCCAGATTGACGGCGGTGGGAATTTGCCCGCCGGCCGCGCCCTTGTCTTCCGTGACACTGTTCAGGAGGTGATCGGCGATCAGCTCCGCCTGGAATTTACCAAGCTCGTAACAATAGGTGATTTCGCGCTTTTCGGCCGACCAGTAGACATCGGGACGGCCGCAGGACTTGGCCGTCAGCTTGACGTCGCCCTTCAGGCCATAACCACTGAAACTGCGGCTAATGAGATCGAGAACCTTCGATTCCTTGACCATGATGGCATAAGGTTCAAGTTCCGGATCACGCGGCGGCACGTAGCTGACGGAAAATTTCGAGGGTGTCTGGCTGCGGTGAGGCGCGAGGAAATTCTCCCAGGCCGAGGCTACACCCGGATAGGCGGCAACACATTTGTCGAATTCGGTATTGGGAAGCCCCATCATCGCGGCCAGATCGCCATAACCGTCCTTGTCGCGGCCCACCATCAGGCAGGCCATGTTGCGGTCGCGGCTCCTGTCGGGCACCAGCGCGGAAAAAACGGGGGCCTCGTGCTCGGGCAAGGTGTCTGCCTCGCGCGCCAGATACCAGCTGTCGGTGGCGTTGACGAGCGCGGTGTCGAGCCATTCCTCATTGGCCTGGAGGATGAGCGTGCCGGCCAGCTGATCGGCCGGGGCCTGGACGCTTGCGGTCTCCGCCGTCCCGAAATCCGAAATCAGCATGCGTGCGCCCTCGTGATAGAGCGAGAAGATCGTGTTGCCGATGACGAAATTGACCGACTGCTGCAGCTGATCGTCTGACAGGCCATCAAGACCGGAGGCAACCTGCGCGCCCGCGTCGATCGGAAGCGTCAACGAGACGAAAGCCAGCGGAACGGCGGCCAGAAAACGACGCAACATAAAATCAGACCTTCCGGAAACGAGGAGCGCCACTGATTCCCGAAGCTAACGAGTCACGCAATGGGCTGGTTGCATCACCCGTCAAGAATCGGGTGGATAGCGCTCCATTTGGGGATCATAGCTGCAAACAAGCAACGCTGATCCACCTTGAAGAGGCCCCACCATGACCGATCTTATCTTCACTGCAATGCCGGCTAAGGACGCAGAGGCCTTCCGGGCAGGCGCTCCCGACGCCTACGGCCTCATGCCGGAAAAGACCGTTTCGCCGGGCGGCATGCCCTGCCGCCACTGCCTCTCACAGATAGAAGAAGGCGAAGCGATGCTGATCCTCGCCTACCGGCCCTTTCCCTCGCTTCAACCCTATGCGGAAACCGGGCCGGTCTTTCTGCATGCGCAAGCATGTAAGCGTTATCCGCAGACGGCGGCCGTTCCGCCGATGCTGGACAGCCCGGATTATATCGTGCGCGGATATGGGGCCGACGACCGCATCGTCTACGGCACCGGCGCGGTGACTGCGACGGGCGAGATCGTGTCACGCGCGGGGCATCTTCTTGAGCGTGCGGATGTCGCCTATGTGCATGTGCGCTCCGCCCGCAACAATTGCTATCAGTGCCGTATCGATACAGCATAATCGGCAATTACCTGCAATTTTAACTGAAGAACTAAATGGCTCTCAAGCTTTCCGTAGCATGATGCATGGTATCGGAAACAAATTGATTTGAGCAGCGACATGACAAACAACCTCAATATGGCGACCCGAAGTGCCCCCCGAAGCAAGACGAGGATCTTCGCGACGGTGTTTTATTTCAGCCAGTCCACCCGTGGCCGTGTGGTTGATCTTTCCGCCACCGGCATGGCGCTCGAACTGGACGGACCTTTTGCCGCCGCCAAGGGCAGCCGGGTCAAGGTGCAGAGCGACGATCTAGGCTTCATCGAGGGTGTTGTGCAGTGGCAGCACCAGAACCGCCTCGGCCTGCAGCTGAAGCTTTCCAGCAACACGCTGGCGCAGCTCACCTCCTATTTCCGCTTCTTCCATGAAGAAGTGAAACCGACCCTCGCCCGCTGATCCTACAACGTCGAAACCGGAGTGCGCCGACATCTGCGCCGCGCCTCCTGACAAAAAATTTATCAAACGGTTGAAAACAGGCCAGACTGTCACGGGCTTGTCATTTTGGTGATGGACTCCTCGGCGATTGCTTCTACCCTGTCGTTTTCCTGACAGAGCAAGCTTCATCCGAAGGAGTTCCCATGTCGTCGCTTCTCGCTCTCCACCCCATCACCCGCCGTTCGCTTCTCGGCGGCATTGCGGCCTCCTCGGCACTGGTGCTGCTGCACCCCTTCGCCGCACGCGCAGCGGCCAATCAGGCGCATCTGCGCATCATGGAAACGACTGACATCCACGTTCACGTCTTTCCCTATGATTATTACGCCGACAAGCCGAACGACACGATGGGGCTTTCGCGCACCGCCTCGATCATCGACAAGATCCGCGCCGAGGCCGGCAATTCGATGCTGGTGGATAATGGCGACTTCCTGCAGGGCAACCCGCTCGGCGACTATATCGCCTATGAGCGCGGCATGAAGGCCGGCGACAAGCATCCCGTCATCAACGCCATGAACGTGCTGGGTTATGATTGCGGCACGCTTGGCAACCACGAATTCAATTACGGTCTCGACTATATGTCGAACACGCTGGCGGGCGCCGGTTTCCCCTATGTCTGCGCCAACCTCACCAAGGGCCAGCTCGCTTCCGATCCGAAAAACGACGAGCTGTTCTTCAAGCCCTATGTCATTGTGGAAAAGCAGATCCGCGATGGCGGCGGCGTGACGAGCCCTGTCAAGGTGGGCATCATCGGCTTCGTGCCGCCGCAGATCATGATGTGGGATTCCAAGAACCTCGAGGGCAAGGCCCAGACGCGCGACATCGTCGAGGCGGCGAAAGCCTGGGTGCCTGTCATGAAGGAAGAAGGCGCCGATATTATCATCGCCCTTTCCCACTCCGGCATCGACGGCAAGGGCCAGACGGAGCGTATGGAAAACGCCTCGCTTTATCTGGCCGCCGTCGAAGGCATCGACGCCATCTTCACCGGCCACCAGCATCTTGTCTTCCCTGGTCCGAAGACCTGGGACGGCATCGAAGGTGCCGATGCGGTCAAGGGCACGCTGATGGGCAAGCCGGCGGTCATGGCCGGTTTCTGGGGCTCGCATATGGGCCTCATCGACCTCTTGCTCGAAAAGGATGGCAAGAGCTGGAAGATCGTCGACTTCACCTCCGAAGCCCGGCCGATCTATCACCGCGACGACAGTCGCAAGGTCGTCGCCGATTTCACCGACAAGCCGGAGGTTCTGGCCGCCGCCAAGGCTGACCACGAGGCAGCGCTTGCCTATGTGCGCCGTCCGGTCGGTAAGACGTCCGCACCGCTCTACTCCTATTTCGCGCTTGTGGCTGACGACCCGTCCGTGCAGATCGTCTCCAATGCCCAGACCTGGTACATCAAGGACATGTTGAAGGAAGGGCAATATAAGGATCTGCCGGTGCTTTCGGCAGCGGCGCCGTTCAAGTCCGGCGGTCGCGGCGGCGCGGATTATTATACCGATGTCCCCGCCGGCGACATCGCCATCAAGAACGTCGCCGACCTCTATCTCTATCCCAACACGGTGCAGGCGGTGCTGATCAACGGCGCTCAGGTGAAGAACTGGCTGGAAATGTCGGCTGGCATGTTCAACACGGTGGAGGCCGGTGCCAAGGACGCGCCGTTGCTCAACGCCGACTTCCCGTCCTATAATTTTGATGTGATCGACGGCGTCACCTATCAGATCGACATTTCCAAACCGGCGAAATTCGACAAGGACGGCAAGGCGGTCAATCCCGACAGCAACCGCATCGTGAACCTCCAGTTCAACGGCAAGCCGATCGATCCCGAGCAGAAATTCGTGGTGGCCACCAATAATTACCGCGCGAGCGGCGGCGGTAAATTCCCCGACATCGCCGGTGACAAGGTGATCTTCGTGGCGCCCGATACCAACCGCGACGTGATCGTGCGCTATATCATCGATCAGGGCACCATCAATCCATCCGCGGATGCCAACTGGTCGTTTGCACCGGTGGCCAATACCACGGCAATCTTCGAGACCGGCCCCAAAGGCCGCCACTATGCGGCGGCAATCAAGGGCGCGAAAATCGAGGATGCTGGTGACGGTGCGGAAGGTTTCGCGAAGTTCCGTCTGGTTCTCTAGGGAACACGGCTCTCCCGGTGATATATCGGCGGGAGAGCGCTTCTTCAGAACCGATGCGCCAGACCGACTACGCCGTGTCGTGATCGCGCCGAGGCAAGAGCCCTACGCCGCCGCTTGTTCCATCTCCCTGCCGGGGAGGAGAAGCAAGCGGCACCTTCTCGATCCAAATATAACGGTTGCGGCTGCAGCCAATGTCACTCCGCGGCGACAGCCATTGTCCTCTGCTTGCTCGCCTCCAGCATCCCGTTGAAATCCTTGTGGTTCGGACAAGCCGACAGGCGCTCTTGGAAGGCTTGCGCGAGCCACTGGCCGGCGGGTCCAGCCGGTGAATCGACGCGCCGCAGCGTGAAGAGCGGATATTCGCCCTGCTCGTAGGCTTCGAGTTCAAGCGCCTTCAGGCTGCCATTGGTGAGATCATTCCGCACGATCGAGGCAGGCAGACCGCCCCAGCCGAGGCCACCCTTGATGAGCTGGTATTTGGTGGCGATGTCGCTGACGCGCCATGTCTTGTAGGACAGCACGTTGAAATCCCGTCCCTTGGTCAGGCCGGAGGCATCCGTCACCACGAGTTGAACCTCCTCGCGCACGTCAGCGAGAACCAGTGGCCGCTCGATCTGCGCCAGCGGGTGATCGGCAGCAACCACCGGCAACATGAAGGAATGGCCAACCTTTTCCATGACGAGTTCATCGTCCTGGCGCAACACCGCCCCGCCGATGCCGATGCCGGCCTTTCGGGAAAGCACCATATCCATGACCATGCCCAGCTCGCCGACATTGAGGCTGAGCGTGACGGTGGGGAACTGTTCGCGAAAATCCCGCAACACGGCGACGACTGCCTCAGCCGGCACCATGGTGCTGATGGCGACGGAAAGCTCCGCTTCAAGGCCCTGCTTCAGCCCCTTGGCACGGGCGCGCATTTCCTGCAAACCGGCAACGATGCGCCTTGCATCCTCCAGCATGGCGCGGCCCTCATCGGTCAGCTTAGGCTGGCGCACGCCATTGCGTTCGAACAGAACCACCTCAAGCTGTGCCTCAAGATTGGCGATAGTGTAGCTGACAACCGACTGGGCGCGATTGAGCGCTCGTGCGGCGGCAGAAAAACTTCCGGTCTCGGCAACCGTCAAAAACACCTGCAATTGATCGAGCGTCGGGTTCGCGTCCATGTGCCATCCATTTCATCGATAGATTGCTTCCACATTATCACGGTTTTCTTGATGGCAGTAATTTTTCATATAGAGCGCAAAGGCAGGGCATCGTGCTCTCCCGCCCTCCCAAGGCGCCCGTCAATTCATCGCATAAGCAAGGAAAAGACCATGTCCAACATTCTGCTCATCACCTCCAGCCCGCGCGGCGACGAGTCCGTTTCGAACAAGTTCGCCGGTGAACTGGCTGGCAAGCTGAAGGCCAAGTCGGCTTCCAACACCCTTGTCCACCGCGATCTCGCCGCTGATCCGATCCCGCATCTCGACACCGTCAAGACCGCCGCGATCCGCAAGCCCGCCGACCAGCGCACGGCCGAAGAATCGGTTGCTGCCGATTATTCCGACAAGCTCGTCGCCGAGCTTCTGGCCGCCGACACGGTCGTCATCGGCACCGGCCTCATCAACTTCAACATCTATTCCGGCTTGAAGTCGTGGATCGACAATGTCGCCCGCGCCGGACAGACCTTCAAATACACCGAAACCGGCCCGGTTGGCCTCGCCACCGGCAAGAAGGTCTATATCGTGCTTGCTGCTGCCGGCGTTTATTCCGAAGGCCCGGCCGTTTCGATGAACCACGCCGTTCCCTACCTCAAGACCGTTCTTGGCTTCATGGGCATGACTGACGTGGAAGTTATCTATGTCGAAGGCCTGGCGTTCGGCCCGGAAGCCGTTGAAAAGGCCGTTGCTGCTGCCGAAGCCAAGGTCGAAGAACTGGCGCAGGCCGCCTGATTCCCGTTGAATGAAGGCTGATGCGGGCTATCGCCGGTATCAGCCGACCCACATGCCATGACGGCCGTGGACCTGGTCCCGGCCGTTATTTTTTGCCGCGTAGAGCCGCGCATCGGCCTCCGATAAAAGCGCGCGGAAAAGCTGCCCATCCTCGAAGGCGGTAGCGACGCCGATACTGACAGTCAGCGGCGAACCGTCCGGCCGTTGCAGCTCCGCGAGGACCGCCACCCGGAGACTGGCCGAAAATGCGAGCGCTGTTTCATGCGTCATCGCCGGCAGGAGCGCTACGAATTCCTCGCCGCCGAAACGGTAAAGATGTCCCAGCGGCTGCACAGCGCGTTTCAGTACAGCGGCGAATTCCCGCAAGATCTCATCGCCCTGCAGGTGCCCGAACGTGTCGTTGACGGTCTTGAAATGGTCGATATCGACGATCAGCACGCTGACCGGCCGCCGCTTCTCCAGGCACTCCACGACGAGGGAGGGCGCATCAAGTTCCATGCGGGCGCGGTCCGATACGCCGGTCAGCATATCGCGTCCCGAGCGGGACAAAAGCTCCTCATAGCGTTCCCGGAAGGTCAAGTCGTTGAAGACATCGGCAACGCTGCGGCGTGTCAGAAAGCGGCCCTTGGCCGCTGTCAGCCAGAGATAGGTGGCAAAGAGCAGCGAGTAGATGCCGACCGCCGCCATCTTCGCCTTCCAGCCATCGTAAAAGACATCAACAGGTGCGTTGAACAACAACCGCAGCGCCCCATAAAAACCCGCCTGATCGAAGCTCAGGATAACGACGCCGCAGATCGCGAAGCGCAGCACGATATGGCGCTGCAGATAACGTCCGAGCTTCTCGTAAACCAGGATGATGGCGATGGCGTCGATGTAGAGAAGGCTGGTTCCCCAGACCATCAGGATGCCCATCTCATCGAGAAAGCCGGTACTGACCGACTGGCCGGGAACGATCGCCACCGTTTGGTGAAAACGGATGATCTGCGCCATGATGACGGTCACTATATTGCCGAGAAACAGGCCGTATATCGGCTGTCGAACCACGGCGGCATCCTCGCGCATATAGAGCATGAGGATCATCATCAGCTTGCCGGCAAAAAGGATCGAGGAGCCGGGCGATGCCACGCCAAAGGGCAGCTGCACGTAAAAAACGGCGGCCAGATAGGTTTCAAGGAAATGCATGACGCCCAGCGCGGTGAGAAAAACACCGATGCCGAGAATATGCCGGTAATGAAGGAATGCCGTCATTACCGAAAAATAGACGATGGCCTCCGTCAGAAAGAGGGCCAGATTTGCCCATTGCATCGGCACACGCCCTATCGATCCATATCGCGCTGGTTGATTGACGCGACTCCACGCCCTCTAGAGCAATTGCTGTGAACGCGGTTCACCGGAATTGCTCTAACTCTTTGTTCTGCGCATTTCCGGACGCAAAACCGAGTACACTTTTGCTGGAAATGCTCTAGAAACGATAGGCCGAAGCAAACAACGGAATCTTAATGTCCGGAGCAAGAAAACGTCATCATTTTCCTGGGAAAAGTGATGCGCCGTTCTGATCGATGATGAGTTTCGCCTTGCGGATCGTGAACTCCACCGCATCGTCCAGGCTGGTGAAGACATCGGCGCGCACGAATTCATGCACCAGCACTTCGTCACCGGCCTTTTTTTCGATACGGCCCGCCAGGCGGAACTGGCCGCCTTCCTTGATCGGGGTCGCATAGATCAGATAGTCGCCATGCGCATGCGGCTCGGCCTGCGCCACCTTCTGCGGCGCGTCGGAAGACGGCTGGCCGGAGCCGAAGGCCGAGAGGATTTTGGAAAAAAACGATGCCATGGCTTTCACTCCCTCAATCAATATCACGTTTGAAGGGCGGAGGTGATCCGCCCTTCCCTGTCGTTCGTTCCCGATCAGATGATCAGGTTCGACAGGATGTCGTTTTCGGTAATATCCTCATAGCCGAGACCGGCTGCCTCGAAGCGCTCCAGAAGCCCCGCGAAGTTTTCCTGCGCATTGGTTTCGATGCCGATCAGGATCGAGCCGAAATTGCGGGCGGATTTCTTCAGATATTCGAAACGGGCGATATCGTCGTCCGGACCGAGCAGGTTGAGGAAATCGCGCAGCGCGCCGGGGCGCTGCGGCAGGCGCAGGATGAAGTATTTCTTCACGCCGGTGTAACGCATGGCGCGTTCCTTGACGTCCGGCAGGCGCTCGAAATCGAAATTACCGCCGGAGACCACGGCGATGACCGTCTTGCCTTCCAGCCGCTCGCGGCCGAGCCTTTCCAGCGCGGCGATGGACAGGGCGCCCGCAGGCTCCAGCACCACGCCTTCCAGGTTCAGCATCTCGATGATCGTCACGCAGATCGCATTTTCCGGGATGAGCATCACCTGCTCGGCCGGAAAATCCTTCAGCGCCTTGAAGTTCAGGTCGCCGATGCGGGCAACGGCGGCACCATCGACAAAATTGTCGACCTTGTTCAGCGTCACCGGTTCGCCACGTTCCAGGCTCTTTTTCAGGCTGGGCGCGCCTTCCGGCTCGCAGAACACGAAGTTCTCCTTCTTCACCGTGCCGGCCAGAAAACCGGTCAGGCCGGCCGAAAGACCGCCACCACCGACAGGCATCACGACGATGTCAGGTTTGGTGCCTTCGGGCAGCTGGTCCATGATCTCGGCGGCGACCGTCGCCTGGCCTTCGATAATATCCTCATGGTCAAAGGGCGGAACCATGTAGCCGTCATTGTCCTGCACATGCTGACGCGCAGCGGCGTAACACTGGTCGAAGATATCGCCCACCAGACGGATCTTGATGAACTCTCCGCCAAAGATGCGGGTTTTTTCGATCTTCTGCTGCGGTGTCGTCACCGGCATGAAAACGACGCCGTGAACGCCGAAATGGCGGCAGGCGAAAGCAAAGCCCTGGGCGTGGTTGCCGGCGGACGCGCAGACGAAAACCTTGTCCTTGCCAGCCTTGGCCACCGCCTTGCGGAGAAAGTTGAATGCGCCTCTAATCTTGTAGGAACGAACCGGGGACAGATCTTCACGCTTCAGCCAAATCGATGCGCCATACCGACGGCTGAGATGTTCATTCAACTGCAGCGGCGTTTCCGGGAATATCTCCCGCACTTCCCGCCGCGCTGCTTCCACAAGCTGCTTGTCCACGATAGTCAATCCATTGAAATTCATAATGGCACCCGCTATGCCATAGGAAGGCGTCGGAGACAAAGACTCATTTCAGCGCGGCCACGAACTCTGGGTTTCATTTCTTGAACAGCAACCTCCTGCGCTCCGTCATCTATGTGGCGTCCATCTTCGGGCTCTACCTTGCAACGGCCATGTTCCTGCCGGCGCTGACCGATCTTTATTACGGCAATGACGACTGGATGGTGTTTGCGCTTTCGGGTTTCATGTGCGGCGGCTTCTCGCTGGCCTGCGCGCTCGCCACCCGCGGCCCTATCACCTCCTTCAACAAACGTTTCGGCTTCCTGCTCGTCAACCTGCTTTGGCTGGTGTTTTCCATCGTCGGCGCGGTGCCGCTTTACCTGTCCGAACTTGGTCTGACGCCCGGTCAAGCGCTCTTTGAATCCGTTTCCGCCATCACCACGACAGGATCGACCGCCATATCCGGGCTAGACCACGCGCCGCAGGGCATTCTCCTCTGGCGGTCGCTGCTCTGCTGGCTCGGCGGCATCGGTATCGTCGCACTCGGTCTCTTCATCCTGCCGTTGCTGCGCGTGGGCGGCATGACCTTCTTCCGCATGGAGTCTTCCGATACCGGCAACGACCGGCCCTTCGCGCGGCTGGCAAGCTTTACGCGGGCTTTCGTGGCGATCTACATCATCATGACGCTCGCCTGCACCATGGCCTATGACTTTGCCGGCATGTCACATTTCGATGCGCTGAACCATGCCATGTCGACGGTCGCGACCGGTGGGTTTTCCACCCACGACGCCTCCTTTGCCTATTTCAACAATACCGCCCTGCTGTGGATTGCCACCATCTTCCTGATCTTCGGCAGCCTGCCCTTCTCAGTCATGATCCTGCTTGCGGTGCGCCGCCGGCTGGAGACGCTGCGTGACCCGCAGATCGCCGTCTTCCTTGGTTATCTCTGCGCGATCTCGATTGCGGTCGGCGTCTATCATCATTTCAGGAACGGCGTGCCGCTGGATGAGGCACTCAGCCATTCCTTCTTCAACATGACCTCGATCCTCTCGACCGGCGGTTTTGCGAGCGATGACTATACGCTCTGGGGTCCCTTCGTCGTCGTCGTGGCCTTCTTTGCGACCTTCATGGGCGGCTGTTCCGGCTCGACGGCGGGCGGCATCAAGGCCTATCGTTTTCTCATCATGTTCAACGTGGTGCGGGCCGGCCTCAAAAAACTGATCTATCCGAACGCCGTCTATTCCGTGCGTTACGGCCAGCAGGTGGTCGATCCGGACACGATCCGTACGATCTTCCTTTTTGTCAGTTGTTTTATCGCCCTGTGGATCGCCGGTAGCCTTGCCATGAGCCTGATGGGTTATGATTTCCTCACCGCCACCTCGGCCGTTGCGACCTCGCTTGCCAATGTCGGCCCCGGCATCGGCCCGATCATCGGCCCGGCCGGCAATTTCTCGACCATCAGCGAACCGGCGCTCTATCTCCTGTCCGTTCTGATGCTGCTCGGGCGTCTGGAAATCCTGACGGTGCTCGTGCTGCTGATGCCGATTTTCTGGCGCAGCTGATCCGTCGATGCACATGTCGCGCGGGCACGAATAAAGCGCTTGACCTTCCCACGTTGGAATAGTCCAGGCTCCGTCCTGTTAGAATTCCAAACCATGGAGAACCGCCTATGTGCACCGCTCATCAGCATCATGCCGAAACCACCACCGCACCTGATAATGCAGGCCTTTCTTTTCACGTTGAAGACATGACCTGCGGTCACTGCGCCGGCGTGATCAAGGGCGCGATCGAAAAGACCGTTCCCGGTGCTGCTGTGCATGCGGACCCTGCAAGCCGCACGGTCGTGGTCGGCGGCGTCTCCGACGCGGCACACATTGCTGAAATCATCACCGCCGCTGGTTATACGCCGGAAGCGCGCGCCTGATCCGAAGAGATACCGGCGGCGTTTTATCTTGCCGCCGCCGGGTCGCCTGCCTGCCCCGCCTCACGCTGAACCTTGTGTGACGGCCGTTGGACGACATCACGTTTCGTCCTTTCAGTCCTCCGAACAGATATCTCTCCCAAAGCCGGTGGCGAAAGTTTCACGCCTCTCGCCGTCATCCTCGGGCGTGTCCCGAGGATCTAAACACGTCAGCAAAACGGGACCAATGCAGATCGCCGGGACAAGCCCGAGGACGACGGCAGAGTGTTTGGCGTAGCTCGTCATTCCAAATCAATATCACGCACATTGTCGAGAAATTTAGCTCGGACGGCCATGGGCCTCGTCCAGCCTCCAGCCACGGCATCGCGGCACCATATCCAGCAATATGGCCCGACTCCTGCGAGCCGGGCCATACCTCGTCAACCAAGTCACATCGGCTTATTTCGTCGCCAGATCCTTGGTCATGATGAAGAAGTTGATCGGATGCGGCTTGAAGTTCTCGACCTTTTCCGAATAGGCATCGAAAGCAGTTTCATGGATGAGGTAGACGGTGACAGCTTCATCGTAAACCCTGTTCGCCGCCTCGGCATAGATGGCGTAACGCTTGGCCGGCTCAGCCACCGCATAGGCGGATTTGATCAGCTTGTCCGTCTCCTCGCTGCAATAATGCGAGATGTTGTAGCCGCCTCCGCAGGTGTAGTCGGCGTTGAGGAAGCCGATCGGTTCCGCAACATCAGTGGCATAACCGCGTGACAGAAGGACCATATCGAAATTGCCGGACAGGAGATCGGGCTCGATCGCCGTGTAATCGGCAACGCGAACATCGACCTTGATGCCGATTTCCTGCAATTGGGCCTGGATAACGGCGGCAACATCCTTGAGTTCGGTTCTTTCAGTATAGGCCAGAAGCGTCAGCTTCAGGCTGCCGGGAGCAACTCCCGCTTCTTTCAGCAGAGCCTTTGCCTTCTCCACGTCATAAGCGGGTGTGACGTTTTGCGGCGCCCAAGGCTCTCCCGGTGCGAAAGGCATGGTTGCGGGCTTTACCACGCCTTCATAGATGCTGTCGGCAATACCGGCGGTGTCGATGGCGGCCCGGATCGCCTGCCGAACCTTGATATCCTTGAACGGCGCCTTCGAATTATTGAGCAGCATCTCCGTAATCCGGGGCACGGTGATCGGCGCGACCTTGACACCCTTCGTGGCTTCTATGGTCTTTACCGCCCAGGGTGGGATCACGCGCGAAATCTGCACTTCACCGCTTCTTATCTGGGTGGCGCGCGTATCGGCATCCGGAATAAAGTTCACACGGCCGCCCGCAAGCTTCGGCATACCGGCCCAATACTCATGGTTCGCGGTCAGCTCCATATATTGGTTAGCGTCGACCTTGGTGATCTTGAAAGGCCCGGTGCAGGTTCCGATGGGATCGATCTTGCCATCCTTATAGGCTGATGGTGCGAGGATCGAGGTCGCAGGGCTTGCCATTTGCGCCGGTAGCAGAACCGATGGCTCGATGGTCGTGATCTTCACGATATCGTCGCCGCCCGCCTCGACGGCCGCGATCAGCTTCGGCGAAAAGGCGCGAGCCGGAACCGGTGCCTTCAAGAGATTGATGAGCGCATTAACGGCTGCTGCGGCATTGAGCGGCTCGCCGTTCTGGAACTTCACACCCTTGCGCAGCTTGAATTCCCAGACCTTCGGCGCGGTCTGCGTCCAGGATTCGGCAAGCCCCGGCTCCAGTTTCGTGTCATAACCGACGCGGACCAGGCTTTCGAAGCAGCCTGCGCGGGAACCGAGATAGGCATCGTCGGAGGCCATTTGCCAGCCGGTTTTGACGCCCGTATAATCGTCATAGGTGATCGTTCCGGCGTTCGCCGCATGCGTTCCAAACGAGACGGCAATGGCGCATGTCGCCAAAAGTGCGTGCTTCATCATAGAATATTCCCCTTTTATTTTTGATGGTAACGCTCTCAACTCACATATTTTACGAATTTCCACTCAATAATTACGATAATTCAACAGACAACAATAATACCCGTGGACATCCTTCGATAACCCACCTGAATATTATTCATTTTATGTTTTTATACTCGGAATTTTATTCCGATATTAATCCGCAAACACACAATTCATCTGTTTTTACCGCAACAGAAAACTGTAACTGCGTCGCCCTCAGCCCAATTCCCGCCAGCGGTGGCAGCGCGCGAAATGCTCCCCGGAAACGCCTTCCAGAACCGGCTCCACCTCACCGCAGATCGCGGTCGCATATTTGCAGCGGGTGTGAAACTTGCAGCCACCCGGAGGGTTAAGCGGGCTCGGCAGATCGCCGTCGAGAAGCATTTCCGGCGCATATAACCCGGTCTCGTCAAGCATCGAAGAGGCGATGAGAGCTTTGGTATAGGGGTGCTTGGGCGCCCGGAAAAGCTCTTCGCGATCAGCGATTTCAACGATGCGTCCGAGGTACATCACCGCGATGCGATCACAGAGATAACGCACGACGCGCAAGTCATGGGAAATCATCAGAACCGTCAGGCCGTGACGGCGCTTCATGTCCATCAGGAGGTTCAGAATCTGCGTCCGCATCGAGGCGTCGAGTGCCGATGTCGGTTCGTCACAGACAAGGAAACTCGGATTGAGAAGAAGCGCGCGGCCGATGACGACGCGCTGCAACTGGCCGCCGGAGCACTGGCTCGGATACCGATCATAGAAGGAACCGTCCAGACCGACTTCCTCCAGCATGCGGAAGACACGCGCCGTGCGCTCCGCGCGGGTGCCGATACCGTGCTGGGCAAGCGGCGCTTCCATGCTCTGGCCAATGCGCATACGCGGATCGAGCGCGGAATAGGGATCCTGAAACACCAGTTGCACGACCCGGCGCACGCGCCGCAACGCTTCGCCCTGCATATGCAATATGTCGTGATCTCCGATGCTGACCTCACCCCGCGTCGCGTGCGTCAGGCGCGTGATCAACCCGGCAATGGTGCTTTTGCCGCATCCGGATTCGCCGACGAGGCCCAGCACCTCCCCCTCGTCGATCGTCAGGGAAACATCGTCGACGGATTTCACCACACGGTGACCGAGGCCCGATATGGGATAATATTTGCAGAGGTTCTTCGCGACCACATAGGGCCGGCTGCCGTTCTCCGCCGATGGCGGCGTCTGTGTCATTGGTTTGGAAAACATCGTCGCCTCCTTCAACAAACCGCGTGGCTGGAATGGTCGTGATCGGCATGGTCGTCGCCGACTGCCCAGCACCGCGCCTTGCGCCCTTCAGGCAAGGCGTTCAAAGCCGGTTCGGTCGCCATGCAGCGGCCTCCCATGCCTGCCGACTTCGCAAGCGCGCAGCGCGGATGAAACCGGCAGCCGCAGGACATGTCATGGGCCTGTGCGCTTGAGCCGGGGATCGTCAACAACTGTCCCTCGCTGTCCGTGGTCAGCAGGGAACAACTGATGAGCGCCTTGGTATAGGGGTGCTGCGGCGCCTTCAGGATCGCCTGCGTTGGCCCCTCCTCGACGATGCGGCCGGCATACATGACCGCGATCCGGTCCGCGAAAGCGGCGACGACCGAGAGATCGTGGGTGATGAGTAGCGTTGCCAGCCGGCGCTTGCGACGTTCATCGTCCAGCAGGCGCAGGATTTGTGCCTGCACGGTGACATCGAGCGCCGTCGTCGGCTCATCGGCGATCAACAGCTGCGGATTGCCCGACAATGCTGCGGCAATCATCACGCGTTGCGCCATGCCGCCGGAAAGCTCATGCGCGAAACATTGCGCCCGCGCCGAGGGGTCGGGAATGCCGACATCGGACAGAAGACCGACGACCCGGTTCAGTGCCGCGCTTCGGCTCATCTTGCGGTGGATCCAGAGCGGCTCGGCCACTTGCGTCCTCACCCGGCTGGTCGGGTCCAGCATGGCCTGCGGCTGCTGGAACAGCATGCTGATATCGGCGCCGCGCAGCGCATCGAGTTCGGAGGATGAAAGAGCGAGAATGTCGCGTCCGGCAAAGGAAATACGGCCGGAATCAATTTCCACGCCCTGCGGCAGAAGCCGCATCAGCGACAGAGCCGTCATGCTCTTTCCCGATCCGGATTCGCCGACAAGAGCGACGACTTCACCGGCATTGACGGAAAGCGTCAGGCCCGAAATAACAAACTTGCGGCCATTTGGCGTCGGCACCGAAACGTGCAGATCCTCGATTTCCAGAAGCGGTGCGCGCTCGGGAGACAGGGCCGTGTTGGCAAGCGTTTGCCCTTCGATATTCATAAGAGTTCCCCTTATTTTTATTGAATCGGAGGCATTTGCGTATTCATGCGGCTTCAGACGATATTACTCTCCTTCCGGTCCTGCGGCCTTATCTATGTTTGACATTAGTCAAATCTGTCCTTGCCTGTTTGCAGGCATCAATGATTGTTCGTTTTCTTCGTTTCCAGGTTGAGGCCATGGCCGATCCACGTCACGCTGAGTGCCGACAGGAAGATCGCGAGACCCGGTGCGATGACGAGAATTGGCATGCGCTCGGCATAGGCCTGTGCATCTGACAGCATCAGCGCCCAGTCGGCGGCCGGCGGCTGCACGCCGAGCCCCAGGAATGACAAACCGCCTACTGTGATCAGCTTGTGGCCAAATCGCAGGAACGCCACGGCCGCGATCGGCCAGATCGTATTGGGAATGATATGCCGGAAGATGATGAAGCGCCGCGTGCAACCTAGCACCTCCGCGGCGCGGATATATTCGCGGGAATTGATCGACAGCGTCAGTCCCCGCGCCAACCGCGCAAAAGGCGTCCAGCCGACGATCGTTAGCGACGCGATCAACGTTCCGTATCCGGGACCAAAGATGGCGACCAGGAAAATCGCAATCACCACATCGGGTATGGCGATAAGCAGATCGACCACGCGCATCAGCACTTCATCGAGGATACCGCGGCTGCGGCCGCTGATGATGCCGATGAAGGTTCCAATAACGACCGACAGAATGACAGTGATAGCGGCGATCGTGACTGTGAAACGGCCGCCGATCAAGAGCCGGCTCAGGACATCGCGACCAAGATGATCCGTTCCAAGCCAATAGGTGGCGCTCGGCGCATTCAGCCTGAGGCGAAGGTTCTGCTGTGCCGGATTATAGGGCGAAATCCAGGGCGCGATCACCAGGAGCAGGACGATGGCGAGAAAAATTGCCGATCCCGCATAGAAGGTCCAGTGCCGCCGGCGGATGAAATCCGTGAACCGGGAGAGTGTCGACGGGCGTGTGGGCAAGGTCATGGGCATGGCGGCGGCAGGCGCGCTCGGGAAAAGACTAGTGGTCATGTTGACCTCGCATGGCTGGATTGATCAGAACATAGAAGCTGTCGGCCAGGGTATTGACCAGGATGGACAGGGCCACGATGCAGATGAAACCGCCCTGCAGCATCGGGATGTCGCGATTGATCACGGCGTCGTAGAGAAGCCGGCCCATGCCGGGAATGGCGAAGATCACTTCCACCACCACCGATCCGCCAAGCAGGCCCGCAAGCCACAGGGCAAAGAAGGTGACCACCGGCAGCGAGCCGTTGCGAATGCCGTGGCGCATGACCGTGCCATGCATGCCGAGGCCGCGGCTGCGTGCCGCCGTGATATAGGGCGCGCGCAAGACCTCGGCCATGGCGGCACGGGTGACCTGGGTGAAATAGGCGAGCGGCCGCAGTGTCAGGGTCAGCGCAGGCAGCACCAGCGAACGCCAGCTGTCCCATCCGGCTGAGGGTAACCAGCCGAGATAAAGCGCAAAGACCAGCGCCGACATGGGTGCAAACCAGTATTCCGGTGTCGCGACGAAGGTCTGGATCATCAGCGTCGCGAAATTGTCGAGCCGTCCGCCCGGACGCATGGCCGCCAGCGTGCCGAGCGGCAGCGCCACGGCGACCGCGACGGCCAATGCCGTCAGCGCCAGGGTCACCGATACGCCGAGAGAGCGCAAAAGCTCGTTGGCGACAGGCTGACTGCTGGTGAAGGAAAAACCGAGATCACCGCGCAGTGCATTCCACAGCCACGTGAAATATTGCACGTAAAGCGGCCGGTCGAGCCCGAGACTGACCCTCAACGCCTCCACCGCATGCGGATCGAGCGCGGTATCGTGCATGCGCGAGAAGAGGATCGTGCGTGCCGGATCCCCGCCCGTCATATAGGGCAACAGAAACGCGATGATGGAGACAATGGCCAGCATCAGGCACAGAATAAAGAAGCGCTGTATTATCTGTATCCACATGGCCTGCTCTCCTTCATCAAGATTGGCAGTTTACACTGCATTCGGTGCCCGCTCCCAAAAAGGGAACCGGCGGCTTATTTCGCCTGGCGCTGTAAATCCATCGCCGGGCCTGATGTCCCCTTCAGCATGCCGGTGCGTTTGGGCACGACGGCAACCGCCGAAAATTCGAGGTCTTCCGCATGGGCGAGGTCATGAATGATCGGGCATTCCGGCTCACCATTGTCAGGGCAATAGGTCGCGAGGTTCCGGAGCGTATCGGCCATTTCCCGCAGCGTATCCATCTTCGCTTCCAGGTCGATGACATGTTCCATGACGATGCGTTTGACATCGCAGGAGGCGCCGCCCGGATCGCGCCAGAGGGTCATGAGCTGCCTGATCTTTTCGATGGAAAAACCGAGATCGCGTCCGCGCCGGATAAAGCGCAGCGTTTCCAGATCATTGGCCGTATAGACCCTGTAGCCGGAATCCGTGCGATTTGCCGATTTGATCAGGCCGATCATCTCGTAATGCCTAATCATCTTTGCAGAAACACCGGAGGCGGTGGCGGCTGTGCCAATGTTCATCGATCCTGCTCCTATCTTTCCGGGGTGAAAAATACATCCGCATGAATGTCGGCCGTCCGCATGCCGCGCGCCAGCAGCTGCGGCACCGTTGCCTCAATCATGGCCGGCGGCCCGGCAATATAGGCTTTCCAGCCATCGAGATCGTCGAAATCATCCGCCACCGCGGCGCCGACATAACCGCGACGGATATTGGCATGGTCCTCATTCGACAGAACCGGAACGAAGCTCAGATTGCCGTGCCGGGTGGTGAGATCCTGAAAACGGTCGAGCATATAAAGGTCGCGCTCGGCGCGGGCGCCGAAATAGACATGAACCGGGCGTTCACGGCCGGTTGCGAGCGCCGCTTCGACCACGGCCTTCACGGGGGCAAGCCCCGAGCCGCCGGCAATACCGAGGATCGGTCCGCAATGTTTTTCCCGCAGGAAGGAGGAGCCAAAAGGCCCCACGATCGTGACGGGATCACCCGCCCTGGCGAGCGAGAAGATGCGGCCGCTCGTCATACCGCTGGGAACATGCCGGATGTGAAATTCAATCAGCTCCTCGTCCACCCTGCTCGCGATCGAATAATCGCGCGGCGAACAGTCCGGATAAAGCAGGCGCACATATTGCCCGGGTTTGAAGGTGAACTGCGCACGATCCTCAAGCCTGACGCGGATGAGCTTGATATCATGGGTCGCATCCACCGCTTCCTCAACCACACCCTCGAAACGGCCGGTCGGGATATCTGCAAATTCATCCTCGCCGTCGAGCCAGCCGATCGTCACGTCGCTCGCGGGCACAGCGCGGCAGGCAAGTGTAAGGCCTTCAGCCTTTTCCTCTTCGGTCAATGAGAACGGTGTATGCTTGAGAAGATCGATCTCACCGGAGATGAGGTGCGATTTACAGGCCCCGCAGCGGCCCATGCGACAGCCATGCGGATAGGCAATTCCGGCGGCGAGCGCGGCCTGAAGCACGGTCTCACCCTCAGCCGCCATGATGCTGCGGCCGATCTGTGGCAGATAGATTGTGTTGCCAGGCATCACCACATCCGCCTCCTATTCCGCCGCTGCGAGCTGCAGGTCGGACGATCTGTCCACCAGCGGTGCACGGAAGCTTTTAAGACGCAGCGCATTCGTCAATACGAAGACGCTGGAAAGCGCCATGGCTCCGGCAGCAAGGACTGGCGACAGCAGAACGCCGTTGACAGGATACAATATGCCGGCCGCCACGGGAACAAGCGCGGCATTGTAAGCGAAGGCCCAGAAGAGATTCTGGCGGATATTGCGGATCGTCGCCTTGGAGAGAGCAATCGCGTTGGCAACACCGCGCAGATCGCCGGACATCAGCACTACGTCGGCACTTTCAATCGCAACATCCGTGCCCGTGCCGATGGCAAGCCCGACATCGGCTGCGGCAAGCGCCGGCGCATCATTGATGCCGTCCCCGACAAAGGCGACCCGTCGTCCGCCGGCGGCAAGCCTCTTGACCGCCTCCACCTTGCCGTCGGGCAGCACTTCGGCCACCACCTCGTCAATGCCGAGGCGACGGGCAATGGCTTCCGCCGTGCGGCGATTGTCACCCGTGATCATCGTGACCTTGAGGCCCAGCGCATGCAGCGCCGCAATCGCCTCGGGTGTCGTCTGCTTGATGGGATCGGCAACGGCGATGATCGCGGCCAGCCGGCCATCGACGGCGGCATAAAGCGGCGACTGCCCTTCCCTGCCCATCCGCTCGGCATCCGTGGCAAAGGCCGCGACATCATAACCGAGTTTCACCATGAACCGGTCAGCACCCGCCTCTACCCTGCGACCATCGACCATCGCCGCCACACCGAAGCCGGAGGTCGCCTCGAAAGCGTCGGCCTCGGCAAGCGTCAGGCCACCATGTTTTGCAGCCTCGACGATCGCCTCGGCAATCGGATGTTCAGACCGGTTCTCGAGCGAGGCGACAAGGCGCAGCACCTCATCCGCATCGAAACCCTGGGTCGTATTAAAATGCACCAGTTTCGGCTTGCCGAGTGTCAGCGTGCCGGTCTTGTCGACCGCGATGACATCGGCGTCACGCAGCGTCTGGAGCGCATCGCCGCGGCGGAACAGCACGCCCATTTCGGCCGCGCGACCGGTGCCGACCATGATCGACGTCGGCGTGGCGAGGCCCATGGCGCAGGGACAGGCGATGATGAGAACCGCAACCGCGTTGATAAGCGCGAAGGTCAAGGCCGGATCGGGTCCGAAGACGAACCAGACGGCGAAGGTGACAAGTGCCGCCAGCATGACGGCCGGCACGAACCAGTTGGTCACCTTGTCCACCAGCGCCTGAATGGGCAGCTTGTCGGCCTGCGCTTCTTCCACCATGCGGATGATCTGCGCGATCAGCGTATCGCTGCCGACCTTGGTGGCGCGGAAGGTGAAGGAGCCATTGCGGTTCACCGTGCCGCCGACGACCTCGGAACCCTCCGTCTTGGTAACCGGAACCGGCTCACCCGTGATCATCGATTCATCGACATAAGAAGAGCCGCTGAGAACCAGACCATCGACCGGCACTTTTTCGCCGGGGCGAACGACGATCACATCGCCCGTTCGCACATCCTGAAGAGGCACATCGATGGTCTCACCGTCGCGTAGCACGCGGGCCGACTTGGCCTGCAGGCCGACGAGCCGCTTTATCGCCTCGCTGGTGCGGCCTTTGGCGCGCGCTTCAAGGAAACGGCCAAGCAGGATCAACGTGACGATGACCGCCGCGGCCTCATAATAAACATTGGCCGTGCCGCGCGGCAGAATTTCAGGCAGGAAGGTCGCGACCAACGAAAATCCCCAGGCGGCGGCAGTGCCCAGCACCACAAGCGAATTCATGTCCGGCGCGAGCCGCATAAGGGCGGGTATGCCCTTTTTGAAGAAGCGCAGGCCGGGCCCGAACAGAACCAGCGTGGTCAGCACGAATTGCAAATACCAGCTTTCCCGCATGCCAACCGTTTCCATGACGAAATCATGGATGGCGGGCACCAGATGCGAACCCATTTCCAGCACGAAGACCGGCAATGTCAGGACAACGGCGACGGCAAGGCTGATTTTCAGGCTGCGCATGTCCGCTGCGCGCCTGTCCTGTTCCGCATCGCCGGCTTTGTCGGCGACGATCTCTTTCGCCTGGTAGCCCGCCCGCTTGATCGCCTCCGCCAGGGTGGCGGCGGAAGCGGCATTGCCCGCCACACGAATGGTGGCGCGCTCGGTCGCGAGATTGACACTCGCATCGGAAACACCCGAAACAGCCTTCAGCGCCTTTTCGACGCGCCCGACGCAGGAGGCGCAGGTCATGCCTTCAATATCGAGTTCGACGGTTTTTTCTTCGACGCCATAACCCGCATGACGGACCGCGGCAATCACCGCGGGCACATCGGGCGGCCCGGAAAAGGCGATATCGGCGCGCTCCGTCGCAAGGTTGACCGAGGCCTTGAGAACGCCCGGCACCTTGGCAATCGCCTTCTCCACACGACCAACACAGGAGGCGCAGGTCATGCCGTCGATCGCAATCTGATGACTGGCCCGGATCTCCGTTTGTGACATGCGCATGACCCCTCTTTTCTTGTGTTAAAAAAAAGATAGGGCTTCCCATCGTGGCAAGGTCAAGAGGTTCTTTTGGGTGATTTTCGAAGAAATGTGCCGCTTGATTGAGCAGGCTTATTTTTTGGGCGCTGCATTGGGAGTGAAGGCAACTGAAGCCGAATAGCAATCACGCCCTGGCGATCTGTCCTCGCCGCATCTGCGTTGAACGGGCGCACTCTGTTGTGGATGAAGGTGGTGCGGACGGCGGGACTTGAACCCGCAAGACCAATGGTCGGCAGATTTTAAGTCTGCTGCGTCTACCGATTTCGCCACGTCCGCATTACCGCGCCTTACGACCAAGGCACTGCAAAAAGCCGTCATCCCCAGGGCGCCCGGCCAGACGGCCGATCCCAAACGCGACGGAGCCTCATCTACACAGGCAGGGCGGTTTCGGTCAACGGGGCCTCAGCCACACCAGGACTGATTTTTTACCGAGGCCGGATGCGCGAGCCCCTCCCGCACGAGCTGATCGGCAAAAGAAACACCCGAACGTGAAAGCCGTTTGCGTTCCAGGGCTTGTCCCCCAGCTTCGCCGGAGGACGCCACATCGAAGGTGCCGGCATTCAACATGTCGCGAAGCCTGACCTTTGCAATGAAACCACGCTGGCGCTCTTCCATGCAGCGCGCCCGGTCGATCTGCGGGACATCGATGCCGGCGAGCTGCATCTTCACGCCCTTCATCCAGAAAGTATTGCCATCGGCCACACAATTATTGAGGCCAGAGCGGCCACAGAAGGCAAAGGCACCGCTTTTTTCGCCGAGCGAGATTTTTTCGACCGAGGGACGCGTTTCCGGCAGGATGCCGGCAACCTGGCTCGGCGGTGCGATGGATGGCATGGCGATCGGACGCGGCGGCACCGGGCCGTTGCCGGGCAGAACCGGCGATGCGGGACGAATGGATGCCACTTTCTCAGTGTTGACGGTATCGCGTTTGGCGGTTGTCGCGACTTTCGGGGAATTTGTGGCTGACGACGTCGCCTTCGCAGCATGCCGTTGCGGCAGAAGGCTGTCACGATATTCGTAAGCCTGAATGCCGCCGGCAACGACGCCCAGCATCAGCACCCAGGGCCAAACGCTGCCGCCGTTCGATTTCTTCGCCGTGCGGCGTCGTGCTGTCGATTTTCGGTTGCTCACGATCGGACTCCTTTCAACGGAGCCGCATTATCGGCCAAAGGAGTTTCCGAAAGGTTGGCATTTCAAAACAGCTGTGGATAAACCTTCAGCGGACCTGATCGAGCAGACGCTTGCATTCGAGCAGGTCGAACAGCGCTTCCTGCAACAGCGCCTGGTCGTCCTTGCCGATGCTAGACTTGCCGACCGATATTTCGGCATCGCTGTTGCCGCCACCGAAGCCGAAAAAACGGCCGCTCGGCCTGGCCTTCGGACGGCCAACGACCTCGTCCCCGTCCGGATCGACGACGCGCGGTTCGGCGACTTCCTTTTCACCGCTCGCCGCCATGATGGCTTCCATGGTTGCCAGATCGCCGGAAGCGATTGCCGCCACGAAACGGTTGCCATTGGTTTTCAGAAGCTTCTGCACACCCTTGATGGTGTAGCCATGGTCATAAAGAAGGTGACGGATGCCCTTCAGAAGGTCGATATCGTCAGGACGGTAATAACGGCGGCCCCCACCCCGTTTCATCGGCTTGATCTGCGGAAAGCGCGTTTCCCAGAAACGCAGCACGTGCTGCGGCAGGTTCAGCTCATCCGCCACTTCACTGATCGTCCGAAACGCGTCGGGGCTTTTGTCCAAATTTCCACTCCCATCCGAACTGAGGCGCCATGCATCCGGCCGGACACTGAACGAGAACGCTTTACACTCACCGGTCAAATGCCACGCGCAAGTCCATCAGACCCTCGCGCCGGCGCCATTGCGGCGAGATACAAATCACTAAAATTGATTATGATGTGAGTCGACCGGATTTCAACGGCTTGCACGTTGAAATTCAAGTATGTTCACAGGAAGAATGGATAAAAAGGCTTGCGATACGGCAAAAAGCGCGTGTCGCGGCGGCTTCAAGTCCGGCTTATACCCCGGCCTTCTGGCCCTTCTGCTTGGCCTTACGGGCCGTGTGGGCTTTGAGAATACGCTGTTTCAGCACATTCGAGGCCTTGAAGGTCATGACACGGCGCGGCGAAATCGGAACTTCCTCACCCGTCTTCGGGTTACGGCCGATACGCTCGTTCTTTTCCCGGATCTGGAAAGTGGCGAAGGACGAAAGCTTGACCACCTCACCGCGGGTGATCGCATTGCAAATCTCGTCGATGATCGTTTCGACCAGTTCGGCGGATTCGGTGCGGGACAGCCCGACTTTACGAAACACAGATTCTGCAAGATCTGCGCGTGTCACTGTCTTCCCGGCCATTTTTCCCCACAAACCGTGTCTGAATTTTTCTCTAGGAGCCGCCGAGATTATTTCCCTTGTGGCGACCGGTCAAGGGATTGTTCCAGATTCATTTGAGGCTTTCGGCAATCAGTGCAAGGGCTTAGAGCAGCCGGTACGGTTTTGCCACAGGCTGGTGCCGCTTGGGCCCATCTGACCGGGGCGTGAGCGCGAAAAACATAACCGATTCCGCGCCTGCACCCCGTCAGAGACGGGAATGCGCCGTTACCAGCGCAGCAGCACTGCACCCCAGGTGAAACCGCCGCCCATGGCCTCCAGCATCACCAGATCGCCCTTCTTGATACGGCCGTCGCTGGCCGCGACGGCAAGCGCCAGCGGAATCGATGCGGCTGAGGTATTGCCGTGCTTGTCGACGGTGATGACGACCTTTTCCGGATCGATATTGAGCTTCTTCGCCGATCCGTCGATGATGCGCTTGTTGGCCTGATGCGGAACGAGCCAGTCGAGATCGTCCGCCGTCGTGCCCGTCGCCTCGAAGGCCTGCTCGATGACGTCGGTGATCATGCCGACAGCATGCTTGAACACTTCCCGGCCTTCCATGCGCAGATGGCCGACCGTGCCCGTCGTGGACGGTCCGCCATCGACGTAGAGCTTGTCCTTGTGCGAACCGTCGGAGCGCAGCTGCGACGTCAGGATGCCGCGGTCGCTGGAAGTGCCCTCGCCTTCGCCGGCCTCGATAACGAGTGCGCCGGCGCCATCACCGAACAGAACGCAGGTGGTGCGGTCCTTCCAGTCGAGAATGCGCGAGAAGGTCTCGGCGCCGATTACCAGCACGCGCTTGGCCATTCCGCCGCGAATATAGAGATCGGCGGTCGCCACGGCGTAAACGAAACCGGAGCAGACGGCCTGCATGTCGAAGGCGAAACCGTGGGTCATGCCAAGACGGTTCTGTATGTTCACCGCTGTTGCCGGAAAGGTATTGTCCGGGGTCGAGGTGGCCAGAATGATGAGGTCGATATCGGCGGGCGTCAGACCGGCATTGTCGAGCGCCGCACGCGCCGCCGCCTCGCCGAGAGACGCGGTGGTTTCACCTTCGCCGGCGATATAGCGTTGCCTGATGCCGGTGCGCTGCACGATCCATTCATCGGAGGTCTCTACGACCCCTTCGATTTCACTGTTGGTCATGACACGCTTCGGCAGCGCTGCCCCGAAACCACGGACTATAGAGCGGATCATTCCCTTATTCCTCGTCAGCCACGAGAGCTTCGGGCGCCGGGGGCGGAAGCCGTCTTGCGTGGTAAATTTTCAGATCATTTTCAATTTTTGCCGTCAGTCCGTTGTGGACCATGTCGTAGCCGACATCGACGGCGGAGGCAAAACCGATGGCATCCGTGCCGCCGTGGCTCTTGATGACGATGCCGTTCAGGCCGAGAAAGACGCCGCCATTGACCTTGCGCGGGTCCATCTTTTCCCTGAGCACATCAAAGGCGCTTTTTGCGAGAATATAACCGATCTTGGCGAAGAAGCTGCGGGAGATCGCCTCACGCAAAAGCGTGGTGATCTGGCGCGCCGTGCCTTCGGCGGCTTTCAGCGCGATGTTGCCGGTGAAACCTTCCGTCACCACCACATCCACCGTGCCCTTGCCGATATCGTCGCCTTCGACGAAACCGCGATAATCGATGGTGCCGAGGTCGGCCTCGCGGATCAGGCGTCCGGCCTCACGCACCTCTTCCTGACCCTTGACCTCCTCAACGCCGACATTGAGCAGGCCGACGGTCGGACGGTCGATATCGAAAAGTGCGCGCGCCATGGCGCCGCCCATCAGGGCGAAATCGAGAAGCTGCTGGGAATCGGCACCGATGGTGGCGCCAACATCCAGCACGATGCTTTCGCCCTTCAGAGTCGGCCAGATGCCGGCAATCGCCGGGCGTTCCACCCGCGCCATGGTGCGCAAACAGAATTTCGCCATGGCCATCAACGCGCCGGTATTGCCGGCGGAAACCGCAACATCCGCCTCGCCGAGTTTCACCGCCTCGATGGCGCGCCACATGCTGGAGACATAGCGGCCACGGCGAAGCGCCTGGCTCGGCTTTTCGTCCATGCTGACCGAAACTTCACAATCGTGAAAGACCGACTTTTCCCGAAGGGCGGGATATTGTGCCAGAATGGGGTCGCATTTGCTCTTCTGCCCATAGAGCAGAAAAGTTACATCGTTGTGCCGTTCAAGCGCCTTGGCGGCACCGGGTATGGCAACATCTGGGCCGAAATCGCCACCCATGACGTCAATTGCAATTCTGATCACTCGTCCCTTATCCTTCTTGCCGCCAATCAAGCGGATTTCGCGCGAAAATACCTTTTCCGGCTCTTGTTACAATAAAATTATTTCAGCCCGGCTGGGCCATTCAGTCTTTTTTCCAATCTTTCAACACGGCAAAGGGCGATGGCGGCTTGTCATCGTCGGTCTCTTTTTCAGCCTTTTCGGCAAACTCCACGTCCGGCTTGCGCGGATAAGGGTCGATGGCAAGGGCCGCAAATTCGGCAACCACGGCACCGACATCGATGCTGTCGCCGGTGAACTGGTCGGGAATGTCAGGGCCATCGGGATCGAGTACGATCTCGCCTTCTTCATTCGTCACCATCCGCGCCAGCTTCGATCCTTCCGGCACGAAAATATGCTCGACCGTCTCGTCGATCTTGCTGGAAACCGGTTCCAGCGTGACGACGCAGGATTGAGTGACCGCCGCATGCACCTCGCCCTTGATCTTGATGCCATCCTTCTTCCAGCGGGTGACCTGCAGCTCCGCCTTCAGATATTCGACGGAGACCACATCCCAGAATTTCGCCAGCGCCTTCAGCTCCTCGGCACTGGCTTCGAGACCAATCCTGACCGGATTGGCGGAAATATGGCCTACCTTGACGGGATAGGAAAAAGGCAGGTCGTCATTTGCGGCGTGTCGCGCGTTCATCGTGAACCTCATCATATAGGCAGGGGCAGCGTCAGGCTTCCGGTTGCTATCGCCTCTTCGGACTGGGCGGCAAGGGCATCGGATGTTTCCATCATCCAGCCCGCCAGCCCCTCCATCTCGGGAGCCTTGTCGTCTACCTGCGGATATATATTGCGCCGGAGCGCTGCGGCAAGAGCGGCGCAGTCGGATGCATCCAGTGCAGCCGCATAGGATTCGAGCCGCCCATAGAACATGCCGGCGAATTTCTTCATGCGTTTCGGCACGCCCTGATCACCTATCCCCAATTCACGGATGGAGTGATCGATATCCTGAAAAAAGGCATCGACGATCTCCTGGGCGATCTCCTGCCCGCTGACACCTGATGATTTGGTGCGGCGAAAATACAGAATCATGATGACCGAGAGCATCTCGAAACGGCCCATGACGGTATCGGGAACGCCTAGATCGAGATAAAAGGCGGGCGTGCGGGCAGCCGCCGTCAAGGTCGCATATTGCCGGTCGACTATGGTGCGGTTGTTGTTTTTCTTCTTGAACAGCCCGAATATCATCGTTTTTTTTCCGAAGGGGACGGGTGAATGCGCTTACCGCCCATCGCACTTGTTGCATGATCGTCAAAGCTGGTTTACCGAAGCATCCACGAATTGCAATGCTGTCACGGTCACGTTCGTCTTTTGGCTGAAACAGTCGAAGAGAACCGGAGGAGTTCCAAAAGGCCGGGAAAGCATTGAGTTTGGGGGGGTGATCGGGATTTTCCGTCCCCGGATTGACACAATCATGTGCACAGACACTGTGCACCACGCAATGCCGGAAGGTGCCATTCATGATCGCAGTCGGGGAAAAGCAGTTGAGCAAGCAGAAATCCGCAAGTCACGGCAAAATTCTGAGCAAAACCGCCATCGCAATCGTGCTCGCATCCGGTCTGCTTTCCGCCTGCACCAGCACGACAGATGTGTTCCACAATGGTTACGTCATGGACGATCAGTCGCTGCAGCTGATCCCGGAAGGCTCGAGCCGTGAGCAGGTTCTCCTGACCATGGGCACGCCCTCCACCACCGCGACTTTCGGTAACGAGGTGTTCTATTACATCTCGCAGAAGCGCGTGCGCCGCGCGGCCTTCCTGAAGCCGTCGCTGGTCGAGCAGAACATTCTCGCGATCTATTTCAACAAGGACGGCGTCATCGAGCGCAAGGCCAATTATACGCTGCAGGACGGCAAGGTCTTCGACTCGATTTCGCGTACCACGCCGACCGGCGGCAAGGATCTCACCTTCCTGCAGCAGCTGCTCTCCGGTGGCACCTCGGGCGCCAATATCGCCAAGAGCATTCTCGGCCAGGGCGGCAACAACGCCCCCTGACCGCAGCAGGAACGGAAAATTCAAAGGCCCGGGGATCGCTCCCCGGGCCTTTTCATTTGTCGGAACCGTAGCCTTCAGTGGGCAAGAACCGCCAGCAGCAGCAGCGCCACGATATTGGTGATCTTGATGGCCGGGTTGACGGCTGGACCCGCGGTATCCTTGTAGGGATCGCCGACCGTGTCGCCCGTTACCGATGCCTTGTGCGCCTCGGAACCCTTGACGTGGCGTACCCCGTCCTTGTCGATGAAGCCATCTTCGAAGCTCTTCTTGGCGTTGTCCCAGGCGCCACCACCCGACGTCATGGAAATTGCCACGAACAGCCCGTTGATGATGACACCCAGCAAGGATGCACCCAGCGCGGCAAAGGCGGACGCCTTTGAGCCCGAGATCAGCAGCACGCCGAAATAAACCACGAGCGGCGCGAGAACCGGCAGAAGCGACGGGATGACCATTTCCCTGATTGCCGCCTTGGTCAGCAGGTCCACGGCCCTGCCGTAGTCAGGCTTTTCCGTGCCGGCCATGATGCCGGGCTTTTCGCGGAACTGGCGGCGGACTTCCTCAACGATGGCGCTTGCCGCCTTGCCCACCGCCGTCATGGCGATGCCGCCGAAGAGGTAGGGGATGAGACCGCCGAACAGCAGACCGGCAACCACGTAAGGATTGGCGAGGCTGAAGGAGATTTCTCCGATATCCTTGAAGTAAGGATAGGTATCGCCATTGGCGGCGAAATAGGACAGGTCGTTGGCATAGGCCGCAAACAGCACCAATGCGCCGAGACCGGCCGAACCGATGGCATAACCCTTGGTCACCGCCTTGGTGGTGTTGCCAACGGCATCCAGCGCGTCGGTCGCCTTGCGCACATCAGGATCGAGACCCGCCATTTCGGCGATGCCGCCGGCATTGTCCGTGACCGGGCCGAAGGCGTCGAGCGCGACGATCATGCCCGCCAGACCGAGCATGGCGGTAACGGCGATGCCGGTGCCGAACAGGCCGCCGAGCTGGTAGGTGCCGATGATACCGCCGACGATGACGATGGCCGGCAGCGCGGTCGATTCCAGCGAGACCGCAAGGCCCTGGATGACGTTGGTGCCGTGGCCGGTAACCGATGCCTGGGCGATGGAATTGACCGGCCGCTTGTTGGTGCCGGTATAATATTCGGTGATGACGACGATCAGCGCCGTCACGACAAGGCCAACCAATCCGCAGAAGAAGAGGTTGGTGCCGGTGATCTCCATGCCGGCCACCGTGCCAATCGTGCCCCAGCCGACCGTGGCATAGGTTGCCACGGCAAGGCCGGCGACTGAGAACACGCCAGTGGCGATGAGCCCTTTGTAGAGCGCGCCCATGATGGAATTGTTGGTGCCGAGCTTCACGAAGAATGTACCGGCAATCGAGGTCAGGATGCAGGCGCCGCAGATCGCCAGCGGATAGACCATGGCGCTTTCCAGAATCGGCGTTCCCGCAAAGAAGATCGCGGCGAGAACCATGGTCGCGACCACGGAGACGGCATAGGTTTCGAACAGGTCAGCCGCCATGCCGGCGCAGTCACCGACGTTATCGCCGACATTGTCGGCGATGGTTGCGGGGTTGCGCGGATCATCCTCGGGAATGCCCGCTTCCACCTTGCCGACGAGATCGCCGCCGACATCCGCACCCTTGGTGAAGATACCGCCGCCGAGGCGGGCGAAGATGGAAATCAGCGAAGCGCCGAAACCGAGCGACACCAGCGCGTCGATAACGGCGCGTGATCCGGGCGGATGGCCAAGGACGGACGTCAGAACGAAATAATAGATTGAAACGCCAAGCAGCGCGAGGCCGGCAACCAGCATGCCGGTAATGGCGCCCGACTTGAAGGCGATATCGAGACCGGCACCAAGGCTATGAGATGCGGCCTGCGCGGTGCGCAGATTGGCACGCACGGAAACATGCATGCCGACAAAACCGGCGACGCCGGACAATACCGCGCCGATAACGAAACCGATGGCCGCGATGGCCGACAGCAGATACCAGGCGAGAACGGCAACGATCAGTCCGACGATGGCGATGGTGAGATATTGACGGGTGAGATAAGCCTGTGCGCCTTCACGGATATAACCTGCTATTTCACGCATACGCTCGTTGCCCTGATCGGCATCGAGAACACTCTTGGTGGTCCATACCGCGTAAACAACGGACAGGACACCGCATAAAATTACTATGGGTATTACGGTCATGCGCACTTACCTCCCAAAAGGCCGGGTCTCACTCCCTCCCCGGCGTGGCGAACCATGTGCAAGGACCGGGCGATAAACGCACGCCGGGTCCTGTCTTGGCCAATTCTTCCCCTCCCAAGGAAAAACGACCTGCGCGGCAAGATTGCGTTGGCGAAAGGTGCGGCGTCAAGCCCACAAATTTGCCTGAAACATGAAAGGGGTAGAGAACGAGCGCGACCTTACGCGACGTTCCTGCGCTGCCTCAGCAGAAGCGACAGGACGAGCACGAGGCAAAGGCCCGCAACCGGCCAGATGACGAGGTTCATCACCGACCAGCCCCATGCCGTAAACACCTTGCCGGACGAGAAGGACGACAACGCCACCGTGCCGAACAGCACGATATCGTGGAAACCCTGCACCTTGTCCGCCTCATGCGGGCGGTAGCTTGACGTGATGATGGCGGTTGCGCCGATGAAACCGAAATTCCAGCCGAGACCGAGAAGGATGAGCGCCGCCCAGAAATTCCACAGTTCTATGCCCATATGCGCGACGATGGCGCAGGCCATCAGCACGATGAGGCCAGCCGCGACAATTTTTTCCGCACCGAATCGGGAAATCAGCATGCCGGTGAAGAAGCTCGGGGCGAACATGGCCAGAACGTGCCACTGGATGCCGAGCGTCGCGAGTTCGGTCGGGAAACCGCAGCCGACCACCATGGCAAGCGGCGCACCGGTCATCATGAAGGTCATCAAGGCGTAAGAGCCGATACCGCAGATCATGCCGGTGACGAAACGCTGGGTGCGGACGATTTCCGAAAGCGGCCTCACCGCCTCAGCATGGGTGGACGCGGTCTTCGGGTCGGGCAATTTCAGAAATGACAAAATGGCGATCGAGACGAGACCGAGCGGCACCAGTGCGATGAACGCGCCGGCGAAGGTGACCGGTGCAAGCAGGTCCTTGCCGAAGATGGCAAGCTGCGGCCCGACAATGGCGGAGATGATGCCGCCCGCCAGAATCCACGAGATTGCCTTCGGCTTGTAAAAGGACGGCGATGCATCGGCCGCCGCAAAGCGGATTTTCTGCGTGAAGCCGCCGGAAATGCCGATCAGCAGCAGGCCGACGGCAAACAGCCAGAAATCGGAGCGGAAAAGCGCGACCGCGGCGATGCCGCCACCGATGGAGCACATCAGCGCGCCGACCATGAACCCGGCCTTGCGGCCGAGGAATCGTGAGGCCGCGGCAACGCAGATGGCCCCAAGCGCCACGCCGATATTGAAGCCGGTAAGCGGCGCAGTTGCCAGTGACTTGTCGGCGCCGAGCAGTTGATAACCCGCGAGCGCGCCGACCGAAAAGCTCAAGGGCGCGGCCGATCCCATGATCGCCTGCGCCATAGTGAGGAGAAAGACATTGCGCTTCGCCTCGTCCAGTTGAACCTCTAGTCCGGGGACGGAAACTGCGCTCATCTCTTCCTCACCTGTTTACTTCAGCGTTTTGCCTCGCCGCGCACCTGCTTGGCAATGCGGTCAAGCACCGCATTCACCAGCTTGGGCTCGTCATGTTCGAAGAAAGCGCGAGCGATTTCGACATATTCGGTGACGATGACGGCAACCGGCACGTCCTTGCGCTCGAGAATCTCGAAGGTGCCGGCACGCAGGATGGCGCGCACGGTGGCATCGAGACGCGAGAGCGGCCAGTCTTCCAGGAGGGCGGAGCGTACCAGCGGGTCGATCTTCGTCTGATCGCGCACGACGCCAGAGACGATCGAACGGAACCATGAAGGATCGGCCTTCAGATAGGTATCGCCATCGACTTCCTGGCCGAGACGGTGCGCCTCATATTCGGCGACGACTTCCATCACGCCGGTTCCACCGACATCCATCTGGTACAGCGCCTGCACGGCCGCAAGACGGGCCGCACCGCGCTGGTTGGCGGGCTTTACCGAAGGCTGGCGCGGTTCGCCGCCGTTTTCAACATCCGACATGCGTTCAGCCACCCAGTTTCTTTTTCAGCTCGATCATGGTGAGCGCCGCGCGGGCGGCAAAACCGCCCTTGTCCTTGTCGGAGCGGCGCACGCGCGCCCAGGCCTGCTCGTCGTTTTCGACGGTGAGGATGCCGTTGCCGATCGGCAGCGATTCGCTGACGGCGAGATCCATCAGGGCGCGGGAAGATTCGTTGGAGACGATATCGAAGTGATAGGTCTCGCCGCGAATGACCATGCCGAGCGCAACGAAACCGTCATATTCGGTGCCGTCATTGTCGGCACCATCGAGCGCCATGGCGATGGCGGCAGGGATTTCCAGCGCGCCGGGAACGGTGATGACGTCATAGGTGGCGCCGGCTTCCTCAAGCGCGAACTTCGCGCCTTCGAGAAGGGCATCCGCCATATCGTCGTAAAAACGTGCTTCCACGATAAGAAGATGGGGTTTGGACATGTGAGGGTTCCTGGGGGATTTTTCCCGAAAAGCTTTACGCCGGATCATACCGGCATTTGCGGCGGTCAAACCACGGCTGGCCGTTCTTGGCAAGTATTTTCATGCATTGCCCGCGCAGCATGACCCGTTTGCACCAGCTGCTGCAAGGCTTAATGTCTGTGCGGCAAGGCTGAAAAATCAGCTTTTCTGGAAAGCCAGATGGACACCAAGCCCCATCAGTACCGTTCCGGCGACACGTCGGGCGAGAGCCTGCACGGCGCTGGACCGTTTCAGACGCCGGACCATGGCGCTCGCCAGAAGCACGCCGACGAGATCGGCGGAGGAGAAGATGAAATTGACGGCAATGCCGAGGATCAGGAACTGTAGCCAGACGGGAAAGGCGGCCGCCGGATCGACGAATTGCGGCAGGAAGGCCAGAAAGAACAGCGCGGTCTTCGGGTTGAGCACATCAACGATGATGCTGTCGATGAAGGCGCGGCGGGCCGATTTCGGCTCGACGGTCAGATTGACCGCCTCGCCCTCCATCTTGCTGCGAAGCATCGAAAACCCAAGCCAGATGAGATAAAGCGCGCCGCAGAGCTTCACTGCAAGGTAAAGCCAGGGCACCGCCTGAAACAATACCGAGAGGCCCGCAGCCGCCGCGAAAATATGAAAATAGCAGCCGACATGGATGCCGAGCACCGCCATCAGCCCGGCAAACCGGCCACGCGCCATGGTCTGCGCCGCCGCATAAAGCATGGCTGGGCCGGGAATATAGGCAAACAGGGCAGTGGTGATGAAAAAGGCTGTCAGCAGTTCAAAAGACGGCATGATGTATTTCCCCTACCCCGTTCGCTGGCAGTCGATTTCAAACGACAGAACGACGTCTTTACGATCTTTCCGGTTCGACAGGAAGCGGAGCAATTGCATGTGTGCCAGCGTCGATGCTGATCATTCTCCTCCGTCGTACCGGCCTCGAGCCGGTATCCAGTCGATGAGCGTCTGCGCGGCGAAAAGACTCTTTTCAGCCCAAGGACTTGAGCTGGCTGGATTCCGGCTCATGGCCGGAATGACGGGTGGACGAGGCGTCAGCGAGCATTATAAGCCGCCGTGTCCCTTGTCGGTTTACGCAGACGGAAATTCCGCAAGCCTTGCGGCATAACGGGCCATCGTATCAACCTCGAAATTAACGAAATCACCCGGCTGACGTTCGCCCCAGGTGGTGACGGCAAGCGTGTGACGGATCAGCAGCACGTCGAAATCGGTGCCTTCAACAGCATTGACGGTGAGCGACGTACCGTCGAGCGCCACGGAGCCCTTGGGAGCAACGAATTTCGCCAGATGCTCCGGCGCGCGCAGGCGGATGCGCACCGCTTCGCCTTCCGGCTCAACCGACAGGATTTCCGCCCTGCCATCAACATGGCCAGAGACGATGTGACCGCCGAGCTCGTCGCCGATCTTGAGCGCCCGCTCCAGATTGACATGCGTGCCTTGTCTCCAGCCGGCAATCGTGGTGAGGCGCAGCGCCTCTTCCCATGCCTCGACCTCGTACCATCGCTCGTTGCTGCCGCCATCAGGCAGCTTCGTCACCGTCAGGCACACGCCGCCATGGGAAATGGATGCGCCCATATCGATGGTCTTCGGATCGTAATTGGTCGCCACGCGCAGACGAACACCCTCCGGCAGCGCTTCCAGCTCGGATACGGTTCCGACATCGGTGACAATTCCGGTAAACATCAAATCGGCCTTTCATAATCGAAGCAGCGATCCGGCCCATAGGCTGTTTCGCTGACAAGAGCATAGTCGCCCGTGATATCGGCACGGCGAAGCGGCGTTTCAATGCCGCCTTCACCGATCACGACAGGGCTTTCGAACAGCATGATACGGTCCACCAGCCCGGCTTCAAGGAATGATTTTGCGGCAAAAGCGCCGCCTTCGACCAGAAGTTCCGACATGCCGCTTTCGGCGAGAATGTGGAGGAGGTTTTCGAGGGTTGATGCTTCGAGGATCTGGACGCCTGCGTCGGTCAGGAGTTGACGTCGGAGGTTGGGGTTACCCCCCTCTGCCCTGCCGGGCATCTCCCCCTCAAGGGGGGAGATCGGCAAGGGGCTGGCCGCTCGTGCTAACTCCGATCTCGCCTCTCCAGCACCTGATGTAGGGCTAGAGGGCGCTCCATCAATCCCCCCCCTTGAGGGGGAGATGCCCGGCAGGGCAGAGGGCGGTAACGCCGCAACCACCACCGGAACTTCACGCGCACTCCGCACAAGCTTCGACGCCAGCGGCAACTCAAAATGCCGATCCAGCACGATCCGCACCGGCGAGCGGCGCTCCATGCCGGCAATGCGCACCGTCAGTTCCGGATCATCCGCAATCGCGGTACGAATACCGACAAGAATGCCATCGCAGCGCGCCCGCAGTTCATGCACCACACGGCGCGACTCCGCCCCGGTAATCGCCACCTGCCCCTCGCCTTCCCGGCCAATCATGCCATCAGCGGAAACACCAAGCTTCAGAATCACATGCGGGCGTTTTTTCATCTGACGTGTGAGGTAACCGGCAAGCGCCCGCTTACCCTCGGCACGCAGCAGGCCGGTTTCCACGACAATACCGGCATCGCGTAAAATCGTATAACCACGGCCGGAAACACGCTCATCCGGATCGTCCACCGCCACCACGACCCGCGCCACGCCGTATTCGACCAGCGCGTTGGCGCAGGGCGGGGTTTTGCCCCAGTGGGAACAGGGTTCGAGCGTTACATAGGCAGTCGCGCCACGCGCCGCCTCGCCGGCGATTTCCAGCGCCTGGCGTTCGGCGTGCGGCCGGCCGCCGATGGCGGTCACCGCTTCGGCAATGATTTTTCCGTCTTTCACGAGAACACATCCAACCGAAGGGTTGGTCAGCGTCTGGCCCTGGTGGCGAAGCGAAACCTCGATGGCGCGGGCCATGAACCTTTCGTCATCGGCACGGCTCGTCACGGCTAGACTCCGGCGTCCGTATCGCGGGCGATCTTGGCGTTGATTTCGGCAATCACGTTCTCAAAATCCTCGGCATGGCTGAAATCGCGATAGACCGAAGCGTAGCGCACGAAGGCCACGTCATCGAGACTCTTCAGCGCCTCCAGAACCTGAAGGCCGATTTCTTCCGAGGGAATTTCCGTCTCGCCGGAACTTTCCAGACGGCGGGCAATGCCGGAAACGGCTCGCTCGATCCGGTCGCGATCGACCGGGCGCTTGCGCAGCGCGATTTCGAAGGAGCGAACCAGCTTTTCCCGGTCAAACGGCAGCTTGCGGCCGCTTTTCTTGATGACCATCAGCTCGCGCAGTTGCACGCGCTCATAGGTCGTGAAGCGGCCGCCGCAATCCGGGCAGATGCGCCGCCGACGGATGGAGGTGTTGTCCTCCGCCGGACGCGAGTCCTTGACCTGTGTGTCTTCGGAACCGCAAAATGGGCAGCGCATCTTTTTTCTTTCCTTACATGTACGGATACATCGGGAAACGGTCGGTCAAACCGACGACCTTTTCGCGCACGGCAGCCTCGACGGAGGCATTACCTTCATCCGAATTGGCAACCTTCAGGCCGTCGAGAACCTCGACGATCAGCTTGCCGATTTCGCGGAATTCCGCTTCCTTGAAACCGCGCGTCGTGCCGGCCGGCGTGCCGAGACGGACACCCGACGTGACGAAGGGTTTTTCCGGGTCGAAAGGAATGCCGTTCTTGTTGCAGGTGATGTAAGCGCGGCCAAGGGCTGCTTCCGCGCGCTTGCCGGTGGCGTTCTTCTTGCGAAGATCGACCAGCATCAGGTGGTTGTCGGTGCCGCCGGAGACGACATCGAGACCGCCTTCGATCAGGGTTTCAGCCAGCGCCTTGGCGTTCTTCACGACCTGTGCGGCATAGTCCTTGAATTCCGGCTGCAGCGCTTCGCCGAAGGCAACAGCCTTGGCAGCGATGACGTGCATCAGCGGGCCGCCCTGCAGGCCGGGGAAGACGGCCGAGTTGAACTTCTTGGCCAGATCCTCGTCATTGGTGAGGATCATGCCGCCACGCGGGCCACGCAGCGACTTGTGCGTGGTGGTGGTGGCAACATGGCAATGCGGGAACGGCGACGGGTGCTGGCCACCGGCAACGAGACCGGCGATGTGGGCCATGTCGACCATCAGATATGCGCCAACTTCATCGGCGATCTCGCGGAAGCGCTTCCAGTCCCAGATACGGGAATAGGCGGTGCCGCCGGCAAGGATAAGCTTCGGCCGGGTTTCCTTGGCCTTGCGCTCCACCTCGTCCATGTCGAGCAGGTTGTCGCCTTCGCGCACGCCATAGGACACGACGTTGAACCACTTGCCGGACATGTTGACCGGCGAACCATGCGTCAGGTGGCCTCCCGAGTTCAGATCGAGACCCATGAAGGTATCGCCCGGCTGCAGGAGCGCGAGGAAAACGGCCTGGTTCATCTGCGAACCGGAGTTCGGCTGGACGTTGGCGAAGTTGACGCCGAACAGCTTCTTGGCGCGCTCGATGGCAAGCTCTTCAGCGATGTCGACGAACTGGCAGCCGCCGTAATAACGCTTGCCCGGATAACCCTCGGCATATTTGTTGGTCATGATCGAACCCTGCGCTTCAAGCACAGCGCGGGAAACGATGTTTTCCGAGGCGATCAGTTCGATCTCGTGGCGCTGGCGACCCAGTTCCTTCTCGATCGCGCCGAAAATATCCGGATCGACTTCGGCAAGCGGACGGGAGAAGAAAGCATCTGTGTTCGACATGGTGAAGGCTCCTGAAACAGTAATGCGATGGCGTCTTAGCGCCCTGCCCGAACAAGAGCAATACGGGCAGCGAGATTTGCCCGTCAAACTGCGACGTTGCGGCGAAAAGTGACAGATGTTTTTATGAAAAACAGGATACGACGGAAAATAAAGGCGGCGCTTCGATGATGCGCGGCCAAGCCACTCACTCGCGTCATCCTCGGGCTTGTCCCGAGGATCTGCAACGCTTCTATTTTACGATAGGTGATTAGATCCTCGGGACAAGCCCGAGGATGACGGCGGAGGGACTGGCCGGCTTTCCAGCGATCACCTCTCCCCTCGCCCACAATTCCAAGCTGACGGCAAAAAGCCCGATCAGTTGCGCGGCAGCAGATCGTCGTCCACCGCACCTGCCGGCTGCTCCATGCCCGCAGTGGTGTTGAGCGCCAGTTCGGCATTGCCGTCCTTGCCGTAGATATCGTCGCGGAACTGAACCACGCCGTCCTTCGCCGACCATGCGGTGATGTAGACGAAATAGACAGGCACTTCCTGCGCGAGCTTGATCGGCGTGTTGACGCGCGATGCGATGACGCGTTCCATCTCCTGGCGCGACCAGCCGGGCGTGTCACGCAGCAGCCAGGACGTCAGGTCGCGCACGTTCTGCACACGCACGCAGCCGGAGGACTCGAAGCGCATCAGCTTGTTGAACAGGCCCTGCTGCGGCGTGTCGTGCATATATTCGTTGTTCGGATTGTGGAAGTTGATCTTCGTCGAGGACATGGCGTTGATCTTGCCGGGGTCCTGACGGAACATCAGGTTCGGAGCCTTGGGCGCAAACCAGTCGACCGTGGTCGGCGAGACTTCCTGTCCCTTGCCGTCGATGAGGCGGATGTTATTCCGCTCCAGATAGGTCGGGTCCTTCTGCATCAGCGGCACGATGTCCTTTTCGACGATCGAACGCGGCGCGGTCCAGTAAGGATTGAGGATGACCTCATAAACCTTGGAGTTGATGACGTGGGTCGGGCGGCTGGCGCGGCCGACAACGGCGGTATTGCGCAGCACGACACGTTCATTTTCAACGGCTTCGATGGCAGCAGCCGGGATATTCACCATCATGTGACGCTGGCCGAGGTCGCCCGACATGGACTGGATGCGCACGAGGTTGGTCTGCAACTGCGCCAGACGGATCTGCGCGGAAACATTGAGCGCCTTGGTGGTGTATTCGCCGCTGACGCCGTCAGCCGGAAGGCCGTGACGCGCCTGGAAACGCTTCAGCGCGCCATCGACATAGGAATCGAAGGCGCTGGAAATGCCGGCTTCACGCGGCAGGTCGCCCGATACCATGAGTCGCTGACGCAGCGCCTGGACGGAAGGGTCGGAAACGCCGATCTGGAGACGCTGCTGGGAAGTGGGTACATCCGGCCAGCCGCCATTCTGCACGATCTGCTGATATTGCATGATCGCCTGCTGCATGTAGACAGGCGCTTCCCGTCCGAGAACCGGATTGTTGGAAACGACACCCACGGCCGAACGCGAGGTATTGGCGTCGAACTGGTCATCCCAGTTGCCGCGGCGCGAAGAGCCCATGAGATCGTTGAGCGCGTTCTGCGCCAAGGCCGGCGCGGCAAGCGCGGCAACACCAACGGAAACGGCAGAGCGCAGAAGCGCACGGCGCGATACGGAATCGGAAACGGATTTCTTTGTCATTCTACCTACCAGCCACTCTCTTAGGCATTCTGAACAATGCCTAAATCAATATGATTAACAAACACGTACAACGTGTCTGCCGGCCGGTAATACCCGATACGCATCATCAGGGCGCTGATGTCTGGCAGTACAGTCGACAACTTGCCGCAACAACAGGAGAAACAGCCGGCTCCTTAGACTTGCGCGTCCCATATCAATATGGCCGATTCGTGTCACTGCCCTCTTCTCACGAAGCTGTGTTCCCCTGAAAAACAGGGCGAATGCGTTATGGACAGTCGGGCTTGACAGGCAAAAAAGCGTGGCGGCAGCGCGAGGAATCCAAAAGCCGGGAGCAAAGGATGCCCCCGGCTTAAACAGTGAAACCGTCGCGGAATTACAGGCGGTAAGCGATCGAGTCGTTCCAGAAACGGTCAAGGCGCTGCAGCAGCTTGTTCATTTCGGAGAACTCGCCGGTGCCGATGCCGCCGACCTTTTCGATCGAGCCGACGTGGCGTTCATAAAGGCGGGCAACCGTTTCGGCGATTGCCTGGCCCTCTTCGGTCAGGCTGATGCGGACCGAGCGGCGATCGACACGCGAACGCTGGTGGTTGATGAGACCGAGGTCGACCAGCTTCTTGACGTTATAGGAGACGTTCGAGCCGAGGTAATAACCGCGGGAACGAAGTTCGCCGGCCGTCAGTTCGGAATTGCCGATGTTGAACAGCAGCAGGGCCTGAACGGCGTTGACGTCATCGCGACCCTGACGGTCGAACTCGTCCTTGATGACATCGAGGAGGCGGCGGTGGAGGCGTTCCACCAGGTGCAGCGACTCCATGTAGAGCGAACGGATGGTATCTTCGTGTGCGTCGGCAACAACGGCCTGCGGCTTAACTTTGCTATTGATCATGACTGCCTCACTGTTTTGTTTGGCGGTGTGTTTGTTTGTCTCCCGCCTTGAGTGAGAACCTAATCAATGCGCATAAAATTCTACTTAAAAGCTACGATTAACAAATGGTTACCTGCATTTTCCCAAAGGCGCCGAACTTGTGGCGAAGCGGGAATGCTCAGAGCCAGTACATTATAAATCAATGACTTAAGCGGAAAAACCGGCCTGAAAACAGGCCGAATTGCTTTATTCTTATGGTAAATCAATTCTTGCGCGCTCTTCATTTTGGCGGTGATCCAGCCAGAAAGCGACCAGGAATAGTATATAAATGGTTGCCACGAGACCGTGCATGACGGGCACCAGCGTGTTGGCACCGAAGATGTGCGGCCATACCTTATACATGGCGATCTGCGTGCCGGCGCCCATGACCCACATGACCGCCCCCCAGGAGGCACCGAGCCACAGGCCGAGGGCCGCCACCGGGAAAATAACCGCCAGCGCACTGCCCGCCACACGCCAGGGCAGGTTCAGCATATCGAAGCGCCCATGGCCGCCAAGCGAATAGCCGGTCAGCATCGCCCAATATTGCAGGCCGAACCAGAAACAGGAAACCGCAACCAGTCTCATGAAGACCAGAAACAGGATTTCCGTCAGCGGGCGTTTCGGCAGAGGTTGAGAATCAGGTTCCATGACCGGAAGATAAGGTCTCGACGGGCGGGCGACCAGTCCATATTGAATCCGGCCGCCTGCCTTGTCAAAACATCATCATCGGCCAGGCAGCCGATGAGGGAAGATTGTCGCATTCGCATGGGCCAAGGTTCATGTTATGCAGCTTTCCAAATTTGATCGAAGGACATTCTGACATGCAGGACAAAACGCATCTGGTCGACGAGATCACCGGCCATCGCCGCATGCGGCGCAATCGCAAGGCGGATTGGACGCGCCGTCTGGTTCAGGAAAATCGCCTGACCGTTGATGACCTCATCTGGCCGGTTTTCATCGTGCCCGGCAGCAATATTGTCGAGCCCATTCCGGCCATGCCCGGTGTCAACCGCATGAGCGTCGACCGGCTGGTGGAAGCGGCGAAGGAAGCGGCCGATCTCGGCATTCCCGCAATCGCCACCTTTCCGAATATAGAGATGGAGCTGCGCGACGAGACCGGCTCGAATGCGCTCGAAGCCAATAATCTCATCAATCAGGCGACGATCGCAGTTAAAAAAGCCATTCCCAACATCGGCATGATCACCGATGTCGCGCTCGACCCTTTTACCAGCCATGGGCATGACGGTATTTTGCGTGGCGACGAGATCGTCAATGACGAGACGGTCGATCAGGTCGTCAGGGCGGCGGTCCTGCAGGCGGATGCCGGTTCGGATATTATCTCCCCCTCTGAGATGATGGATGGCCGCATCGGCGCCATTCGCCGTGGTCTCGATGCCGCCGGGCACCAGAATGTCGGCATCATGGCCTATGCGACGAAATTCTCCTCCGGCTATTACGGTCCCTATCGCGAGGCGATCTCCACCGCCGGCCTGCTGAAGGGCGACAAGAACAGCTATTACATCAGCCCCGCCAACGGCATGGAAGCGATCCGCGATGCGGCGCTTGACGTCGAGGAAGGCGCCGACATGCTGATGGTCAAGCCCGGCCTGCCCTATCTCGACATCTGCTGGCGGCTGAAGGAGAATTTCGGCCTGCCCACCTTCGCCTATCAGGTGTCCGGCGAATATACCCAGATCAAGGCCGCGGCCATGAATGGCTGGATCGACGGCGAGCGTGTGATGATGGAAACGCTTCTCTGTTTCAAGCGTGCGGGTTGCGACGGCGTCCTTACCTATTTCGCCATCGAGGCAGCACGCAAACTGGCAAAGGGCTGAGGCCGGCGCTTATTGTATTCGGTCGTTTTCTTCCCATATTGTCTGCTGACACGGCAAATATGCCGCGCTGTCAGACCCTCTCAGGAGAAAACGACCGATGAGCCTCGACCAGAACCCCACCTATGCCGCACCGGATGACTGGCGCGCCTATAGCGGCGTCCTGAGCCGGCGCGTGTTCGCGTTCCTGATCGATTACGCGATCGTTCTCCTCTTGTGCATCCCGGCGGCCGTGATCGTTTTCTTTCTCGGCGTGATCACGCTGGGTCTTGGCTTTTTCCTCTACCCGGCGCTGTTCGTCATCGTCGCGGTGCTTTATTTCGGCGTTTCGCTGGGCGGTCCCTCACAGGCCACACCCGGCATGCGGGCGATGGGCATCGCAATGGCGCGCATGGACGGACGGCGAATCGATTTCCTGTTGGCGACGGTGCACATCGTGCTTTTCTGGGTGATCAACTCGGTTCTGACGCCTTTGATTCTTCTCGCAGGCCTGTTTACCGAGCGCTCGCGCCTCGTTCACGACTTCCTGCTCGGCACCGTCATGGTCAGAACACGCTGATATCGGGGAAAGCCGCGCAAACGTGGCTTTCTACCCGTCCAATAGCTCATCCCGCAGTTGACGTTTTCCGTCATTTTGCCATTCTGTGACATTATGCATGTCGCTTGAAGCGCCGCCGCCGGCCCCGTGAAATCGCGGCGCGCTTTCACAACTGACGCAGGAGGCGATCACGGTTCGATGAACACGCAGGCGACGCCCTCTCCTCAATTCTATCTTACGGCGCCGGCCACCTGCCCCTATCTGCCGAACCAGATGGAGCGGAAGGTCTTTACCCATCTCGTTGGCCCGCGCGCCTCCGAAATGAACGATCTTCTGACCCAGGGCGGTTTCAGACGCTCGCAGAACATCGCCTATCGCCCGGCCTGCGAAACCTGTCGCGCCTGTGTCTCCGTGCGCATCCTGACCGAACAGTTCCAGCCGACGAAATCGATGCGGCGCGTTCTTGCCGCCAACAGCGATGTCGTCGCCACGGTTCATGCTGCCGAACCCTCCACCGAACAATTCGCCCTCTTCCGCCGCTACCTTGACCACCGCCACCAGTCCGGCGGCATGTCCGACATGTCGGCGCTGGACTATGCGATCATGGTGGAAGACACGCATGTGAACACCCGCATCATCGAATATCGCGTGCGCGAACCCGGCTCCGGCATCGATTCCAGCAAGCGTGGCGAGCTTCTGGCCGTGGCGCTCAGCGACGTGATGAGCGACGGCCTGTCGATGGTCTATTCCTTCTTCAATCCTGAGCTCGAAAAACGGTCGCTCGGCACCTTCATGATCATCGATCACATCACCCGCACCCGCGCCCTCGGCCTGCCGCACGTCTATCTCGGCTACTGGGTCGATGGTTCGGAAAAGATGGGTTACAAGACCCGCTACCATCCGCAGGAGCATCTGACGCCGCGCGGGTGGGAGATTTACTCTCCCAAAGAAGAATAAGCGTCGCGTAGCCCTGAAACAAAATACTCAGTTGGAATAGCGAGACAGGCGCTATGAAAGACGTCCCGAATGATCTCCCGGGACGCAGCTCAAATTTCACCCGCCAAACTTCCCGCTGCGCGGAAAGCCCTTCGGCACGGTGCGGCCCACCGTTGCGCGGTCAGCCAGCCATTCACGCAACTCTTCGCCGACCTTGGTGAAAGCGCGGCCGGCCGTATCGGACCAGCTGAGGCCATCCGCCAGCGCAAAGCACTTCACGTCCACCACGCCGCCATCCTTGTAGCGTTGCAGGCGCACGCCCTTGCCGCGTGACATTTCCGGCACCTGCGACAACGGGAAGGCAAGCAGCTTGCGGTTCTCGCCAACGACGGCGACATGGTCGCCCGTCACCGGCACCGCGAGCTTTGCTTCATCGGGCATCGAGACGTTCATGATCTGCTTGCCCTTGCGGGTATTCGCGATCATTTCGCTTTCGGCGACGATGAAGCCGTTGCCGCCAGTCGAGACCAGCAGCAGCTTGCGCGACGGATCGTGTACGAAGGCCGTCAGGATATCCTGATCGTTCTCCATATCGACCATGATGCGGATCGGCTCGCCATGGCCACGCCCGCCCGGCAGCTTGTCGGCGCCGAGCGTATAGGCCTTGCCGCCTGTCGTCAGCAGCAACAGCTTGTCGGTTGTCTGCGCCGGGAAGGCGAGCTTCGGTCCGTCGCCTTCCTTGAAGGTCAAGGCCGATGTGTCGGACATGTGCCCCTTCAGCGCCCTGATCCAGCCCTTCTGCGAGATGACGATGGTGACCGGTTCCTTTTCGATCATCGCCTGCTGGATGGCCTCGATGTCAGCATCCGGCGCATCCGCGAACTGCGTGCGGCGGCGGCCGATCTCGGTTGCCTTGGCGTATTTCTTTTTGACCTCGCCGATTTCCCAGGCGACGGTCTGCCACTGCTTGTCATCGGAGGCGAGCAGCCCTTCGATCTCTGACTTTTCCTTGCTGAGGTCGTCGTGTTCCTTGCGGATCTCGAATTCCTCGAGCTTGCGCAGATTGCGCAGCCGCATGTTGAGGATGGCTTCGGCCTGATTGTCGGTGAGCGACCACCTGGCCATCATCACCTGTTTCGGCTCGTCCTCCTCGCGGATGATGCGGATCACCTCATCCAGATTGAGATAGGCGACGAGCAGGCCGCCCAGAATCTCAAGCCTGCGGTCGATAGCTGCCAGACGGTGGCGGGAGCGGCGGACCAGCACGTCCTTGCGGTGCGCCAGCCACTCGCTCAGTACCTCGTTCAGCGCCATGACCTTCGGCACCTTGCCAAGCGACAGCACATTCATGTTGAGCGGCAGGCGGCTTTCGAGGTCGGACAGGCGGAACAGCGATTCCATCAGCAGCGTCGCGTCGACGGTGCGGTTTTTCGGCACCAGAACGATACGCACGTCTTCGGCGGATTCGTCTCTGACGTCTTCGAGCAAAGGCAGCTTGCGGGCGATCAGCAGCTCGGCGATCTTTTCGATCAGCCGCGATTTCTGCACCTGGAAGGGAATTTCGGTGATGACGATCTGGTAGCCGCCACGGCCGAGATCTTCCGTTTCCCATTTGGCTCGCACGCGGAAACCGCCACGCCCGGTCTTGTAGGCATCGAGAATATTCTCGCGACTTTCGATGATGACGCCACCCGTGGGGAGATCGGGGCCGGGAATGAACTCCACCAGCTTTTCAACAGTCGCATCGGGGTGCTTGATGAGATGAAGCGCGGCGTCGCAAAGTTCGTGGGCATTGTGCGGCGGGATCGATGTCGCCATGCCCACGGCAATACCAGAGGCACCGTTTGCCAGAAGGTTCGGGAAAGCGCCCGGCAGGACCACCGGTTCTTCGTCTTCCTCATTATAGGTGGCGCGGAAATCCACCGCGTCCTCGCCGATGCCTTCCAGCAGCAGTGCCGCCACATCGGTCATGCGCGCTTCGGTGTAACGATAGGCGGCGGCGCCGTCGCCATCGATGTTGCCGAAGTTGCCCTGCCCGTCGACAATCGGATAACGCTGCGAGAAATCCTGCGCGAGACGCACCAGAGCATCATAGACCGACTGGTCGCCATGCGGGTGGAACTTACCGATCACATCACCGACGATACGCGCGCATTTCTTGAAGGCCGAGTTGGGACGAATACCCATTTCACTCATGGCGTGAATGATGCGGCGGTGCACCGGCTTCAGGCCGTCGCGCACATCCGGCAGCGCACGATGCATGATCGTGGACAAGGCGTAAGCGAGGTAGCGCTCTTCAAGCGCCGCCTTCAAATCGACCGGATGAATGTTATCGTCTCCGCCGGACGGAGGTACAAGATCTTTTCCCATGGTGCTTGACTAGCGGAAATGCCGATAACCGGCAAGAAACCAAGGGGTCTGCGCTGTGGATGAAAACACATGCCAAGCAAGGTTTTTTGTTAACCGCGTTGTAAATGCCGCAATGCCGCCGTCATGGGAATCGATCTAAATTCTGTAGACCTTTGAATAATCGTGAATATAAGTATCACCATTAGCATTCTGACACGGTGCACATCCGTACGTTGAGGGAAGAAACATCATGAGACTGAAATCCACCCGGCAGGTTCTTTTCGCGAGTGCCGCGCTTCTTACGCTTTCGGCGCCGGCTTTTGCGCTGGATGGCGGTGATGTGCTGAAGAAGATCAATGCAGCTTATGCCGCACAGGGCGGTGAAATCGCCGCCGGCTCCGTCGCCGTCAACGGCGACACGGTGACGCTGAACGGCGTGACCTTCAACGCGGCCGCCGATCCGGCCAAAAAGATCCCGGTTGGCAATATCACGCTTGAAGGCGTCGAGGAAAACAACGGCGGTTACAAGATCAAGAACGCCCGCTTCGACAACATCGACTACAAGCAGGAAAAGGTAGAAATCAAGGCGAGCGACATTTACATGTCCGGTCTCGTCATCCCGGCCGATGCGACCACGGGCAATGTCGATGCGCTGATGTTCTATGACGAAGCCCATAGCGGCCCGATCTCCGTTTCCGTCGACGGCAAGCCGGCTTTCTCGCTTGAGGAAACCAGCGCAACGATGTCCGTCAGCGACGACAAGAACTCGATCGGTTTCGAACTCGACGCATCCGGCTTCAAGGCCGATCTCAGCGAAGTCACCGATCCGGCGACCAAGGATGCCATTGAAAAGCTGAAGCTGCAGGCGCTTTCCGGCGACATGACCATGAGCGGCAGCTGGGAAGTCGCGTCCGGCACTGTTGATGTCGAGGAATATGCCATCGACCTCGATGACGTCGGTCGCCTCAACATGTCGTTCGGTTTCTCCGGCTACACGCTCGCCTTCATCAAGTCGATGCAGGAGACGGTGAAGGCACAGGCGGCAAACCCGAACAAGGAACAGGCTGACCAGGCCGCAAGCCTTGCCATGCTCGGCCTGATGCAGCAGTTGTCCTTCGTCAACGCTGAAATCAGCTTCGAAGATGCCAGCATCACCAAGCGCGCCATCGACTATGCGGCAAGCCAGCAGGGCATGACGGGCGACCAGCTTGCCCAGACCATCAAGGGCATGGCGCCGATCATGATGGCCTCGCTCAATGTTCCGGAATTGCAGAACATGGTGTCGACGGCCATCAACGCCTATATCGACAACCCGAAGAACTTCTCGATCACGGCCGAGCCGGAAAAGCCGGTTCCGTTCCCGATGATCATGGGCGCTGCGATGGGCGCGCCGAACACCCTGCCGAAAATGCTCGGCGTGACGGTGACGGCAAACGAATAGGACGACAAAGCCCCGGTTCAAGACCGGGGCTTTTCATTTGCACTCAATGCAGTGGTGCCGCAGCGCCTTCCTGCTTGTCGTGCAGGGCGAAGCGGTCGATCATATGGGCGCTCGCCTCATTGACGCCGATCACTTCGACCCGCTTGCCGACCTTACGGAACTTCAGGACCACCTTGTCCAGCGCGCCAACCGCCGAAATATCCCACAGATGCGCCTGCGTGACGTCGATCGTCACCGCCTCCACCTCTTCGGCAAAATCGAAGGCGGCGATAAAGTTTTCCGTCGAAGCGAAGAAAATCTGGCCGTCGACGCGATAAATCCGCTCCCGGCCATCGGCTGAAAGCTCCGGCCGGACGTGGAAAAGCTTTGAAACCTTGCCCGCAAAAAACACACCGGAGAGAAGGACGCCGACCAGCACGCCCTTTGCAAGGTCATGCGTTGCAAGCACCGTGCCGACTGTTACCAGCATGACAATGCTCGATGATGGCGGGTTTCGGGTGAGATCGAGGATGGAACGCCACGAGAAGGTGCCGATGGAGACCATGATCATGACAGCCACCAGCGCTGCCATGGGAATGATGCGCACGAGATCGTCCAGCACCAGAATGAGGAACAGCAGGAAAGCGCCCGCCACGAAGGTGGACAAGCGGCCCCTGCCACCGGAGCGAACATTGATGACAGACTGGCCGATCATGGCGCAGCCGCCCATGCCGCCGATGAGAGCCGACGCGATATTGCTTGTCCCCTGCCCGATGCATTCCTGGCTTTTGTTGCTGCCCGTATCCGTCATGTCGTCGACGATCTGTGCCGTCAGCAGCGATTCCAGCAGGCCGACAGCAGCCAGTGCAATCGAATAGGGAAAGATGATCTGCAACGTCTCGAAGGTCAGCGGCACCTGCGGCAGGGCGAAGATCGGCAGCGTCGAGGGCAACTCGCCGAGATCGCCGACCGTGCGGATATCCATGCCGGAGAAAACCGCCACGCAGGTCAGGGCGACGATGGCAACCAGCGGCGACGGGATGATCTTCGTCACCAGCGGAAAGAGATAGATGATCGCAAGACCGGCCGCGATCATGACATAGGTTTCAACCGGCACGCCGATCAGTTCGGGCAATTGCGCCATGAAGATCAGGATCGCCAGTGCGTTGACGAAACCGGTCATCACCGAGCGCGACACAAAGCGCATCACCCGGCCGAGTTTCGCGAAACCCGCCGCGATCTGCAGCACGCCCATGAGGATGGTGGCGGCAAAGAGATATTGCAGGCCATGCTCCTTGACGAGCGTGACCATCAGGACGGCTGTTGCGGCGGTTGCCGCCGAAATCATGCCGGGCCGCCCTCCGGTGAAGGCGGAAACGCAGGCGATGGCGAAGGAGGCAAACAGCCCCACTTTCGGATCGACACCGGCAATGACGGAAAAGCCGATGGCTTCGGGAATGAGGGCGAGTGCCACGACGATGCCGGAAAGCACATCGCCGCGAATATTGGAAAACCACTCACGTCTGTAAGTCTGAAATCTGTTCATCTGATTTTTTCGCAAAGAATGACGCACCGGCCGGAGCCGTGTCCGGTAGATTAAAAAGGAATGTCGGTGCTTTGCGTTGTCTGGCGGATCGGCGGCCAGAAGAGCCACCCGGGATTTCACCGGGTCCGTGGTGAGTAATCCACCTATAAACAGCAAAAAAGCGGGCCGCAAGTTAAGCAGCCCGCTTTTCAGACCATGCGGTCTCGCGTCAGGTGCGGCTGGAGAACTCGCTGTTCGCGGCGGTGCCGGCTCCAGACCAATCGACTTTGCGCGTCGCAAACATGGTTGCAGCGATGGCGATAAACGATATGACCGCGCCCGCCAGCAGCGCATATTCGTCTTCGTTCAGAACCAGATACATCACACCGTAGGCCACCGCCAGAACACTGAAAAGTGCAAGACCGTTCCTGCGACTACGGGTGGCACTGCCAAGATAAAAGGCAATCAGGGCCGCCGTGGAAAAGGAGGCAGCGGCATAGGCAACGGTGAAACCCGTATGTTCGGCTAATGCGAGCAGCAGCACATAGAAGACGATGAGCGCCAGACCCGTCAGCACATATTGTATCCAGTGCACAACGCTGCCGCCCTTGAGTTCCACAATGAAGACGGCGAGGAAGACAAGTGAGATGAAGCCAATGGAATATTTCAGTGTCCGGGCGATGACCTGATAGAACTTCACCGGTTCCACGAGATTGATCGTCATCAGGCTGTTGGAGAGCGGCAATCGCGGACCCTCCACTACGCGATCTATTCCCCTTGCGAGATAGGGAATCGTCCAGCTGGCGTTGAAATCCGCAGCCGTGACCGTTTTGACCTCCGGCAGGAACAAACCTTCAAAACCGGGATGCGGCCAGTCGGCTTTTGCCGTGAAGCTCGTTGTCTGGCCGGCCGGCGCAACTGCGAAACTGCCAGAACCATTCAGCGAAAATGCGATATCGAAATCAAAGCCACTCTCGATGAGGTTCCTGTCGATCGGCCTGTGCACGCCCGCATCTGATCTTATCGAGTTATTTTCAAGGGCGCGGCTTGCGATAACGGACATATCGCGCATGCCGGGATCGAAGGGCAAAACGGCGCCGCCGTTTATCCGAACCCCGGCGCTCGATCTTATGCCGGTAATATCCCCTATGCTGAGGACGAGGATGGCATTGTCGAGGCGCGGTGTGCCGGCAAAACGGGCGAGATCTTGCACGACGCCCTGCCCGAAGCGGCCCTTGAGCACGAGATCACCGTTATAGACGGGCAAGCTGTAGATCGAGAGCTTCTTTTCCTCGGTCTTGAGGTCGGCCGTCACCTGCAGCGTTTCCGGCATGGCCAGCGCCCACTCTGTCGTGCGGTCCACAATGGTTCGGCCATCGACCTCGCGGCGGCGATCGACATCGAAGGGTACGGCGAGATAGGGGCCGTTCACAACCTGATCGCCGCCCCACCCGTTCGCGATCCGGGCGGAAACCTCCCTCGCCCGCGAGGCGCGCTCTTCCGTCAGCCCCCAGACGAGCATGAGCGGAACGAGCAGAACCAACGAAATGAAACCTATCATCAGAAACTTCGCGCCGGGTGAACGCAGGCTGGCAGCAAAATTGCCGCGCGGCATGGCTGAAGCAAGCGGCCCGACCGCCGGCGCCGGGTCTTTGTCCGTCTCGTGTACCATTCGGAAATCCTCTTAAATATGATCGCGCCAGAACCGGAAAAAGATTGGCTGGCGCCGTCCCGGATTAAAATCGAGTTGCTTTGCGTGCCCAAGCGGACACAGGAGCTATACTGGAATGGGATTTCGGCTGATTATTCGCGGAATTCTGCAAATCTCGCGGTAAAACTGTGGCGATGCCGGGATGAGCATTCGTGGCTATAAGCCACAGACCAGCAGTAGCGATTGCGGAGCTAGAGTTTCAGACGCTCGCGGAAAAACACCAGTGCAACAACGACGCCGACTGCCACACCGACGATGACGTCGACAAACCGGACAAAACCGGCGATCTGCGGCCCCATCAGAAGGACGAGCATGGCCGAAGCGCCAGCCTGTATCGGGACGACGGCAGGCAGGCCGAACAGGGTCGCGAGGATCATGGCGATGAAGGTTGCAGAGGCCAGCCGGATTTCAGCGAAATCATGCGGAACGAGAAGCGCGACCTCCCCGACAAGAATGCCGATGGTGACGCCGACCATCAGCCCAAGCCCCTGACGCACATGGCTTGGAATGCCGGGAGACAGGCAGATCAGCGCACTGATCGCGGCAAAGACGGGTTGCGGATGGCCGAGCCACCGATGCGCGACCCAGAACGCAAAAGCGGCCGCAAGCGCGGCCGCCAATGCACGGGTGAAGGCTGCGCGAACACGGTCGAGCAGCGTCTTCAACATGATCAGTCCTTCTTGGACGGAACGACGCGCAACGCCAGTTCGCGAAGCTGCGTCGGCGTTGCCGGCGACGGCGCATTCATCAGAAGGTCCTGCGCCTGCTGGTTCATCGGGAACAGCGTGATTTCGCGCAGGTTCTTCGCACCGACCAGCAGCATGACCACGCGGTCAATACCGAAGGCGCAACCGCCATGCGGAGGCGCGCCATACTGGAAGGCACGGTAGAGACCGCCGAAGCGCTCTTCCACATCGCTCTGCGAGAGGCCAACCTTTTCGAAAGCCTTGACCATCAGCTCGGGCGACTGGTTACGGATCGAGCCGGAAGCGATTTCGAAACCGTTGCAGACCGCGTCATACTGGAACGCCTTGATGGAGAGCGGGTCCTGCCCTTCCAGCGCTTCCATGCCACCCTGCGGCATGGAGAAGGGGTTGTGGGCGAAATCGATCTTCTTTTCTTCTTCGTTGTATTCGAAGAACGGGAAATCGACGATCCAGCACATTTCGAAGCGGTCGCGGTCGATCAGGTTCAACTCGTCGGCAGCGCGGGTGCGCGCCTCGCCGGCGAACTTGTAGAACTTGGCGGGATCACCAGCAACGAAGAAGCAGGCATCGCCCGCCTCGAGACCGAGCTGCTGGCGCAGCGCCTCGGTGCGTTCTTCGCCGATGTTCTTGGCAAGCGGACCCGAACCGGCAACCTTGCCGTCTTCCTCCTTCCAGAAGATGTAGCCGAGGCCAGGTTGGCCCTGAGACTGCGCCCAGGCGTTCATGCGGTCGCAGAAAGCGCGCGAACCGCCGGTCTTGGCGGGGATCGCCCAGACCTGAACCTTGGGGTTGGAAGCGATCATGTTGGCGAAGACCTTGAAGCCCGAACCGTCGAAATGCTCAGTCACGGCTTCCATGACGATCGGGTTGCGCAGGTCCGGCTTGTCGGAACCGTATTTACGGATCGATTCGTCATAGGGGATGCGCGGCCACTGTTTCGTCACCGGCTTGCCTTCGGCAAACTGTTCGAACACGGCCGTCATCATCGGCTCCATCGTGGTCCAGACATCTTCCTGGGTCACGAAGCTCATTTCGACGTCGAGCTGGTAGAATTCGCCCGGCAGACGGTCGGCACGCGGGTCTTCATCGCGGAAGCACGGGGCGATCTGGAAATAGCGGTCGAAACCGGCAACCATCAGAAGCTGCTTGTACTGCTGCGGCGCCTGCGGCAGCGCGAAGAACTGACCTTCGTGGATGCGCGAGGGCACGAGGAAGTCGCGCGCGCCTTCCGGCGAGGATGCAGTGAGGATCGGCGTCGTATATTCGGCAAAGCCCAGATCGCCCATGCCCTTGCGCATGGAGGAAATGATCTGCGTGCGCTTGACGATGTTCCTGTGCAGGGTTTCACGGCGCAGGTCGAGGAAGCGGTATTTCAGGCGAACGTCTTCGGGATATTCAGGCTCGCCGAACACCGGCAGTGGCAGTTCCTTGGCAACACCAAGAACTTCGATCTCCTGCGCGTAAAGCTCGATCTCGCCGGTTGCCATGCCCTTGTTGACGGTGTCTTCCGAACGCGCCTTGACGAGACCGTCGATGCGGATCACCCATTCGCCACGCACCGTCTCGGCAATCTTGAAGGCCGGGCTATCAGGATCGGCCACCACCTGGGTAATGCCGTAGTGGTCGCGAAGGTCGATGAAGAGAACGCCGCCATGATCTCGCACGCGATGAACCCAACCGGAAAGGCGAACGGTTTCGCCGACGTCGGACTTGCGGAGAGCGGCACAGGTGTGGCTGCGATAACGATGCATTTTTATATCCTGGAACGTGTCGTGGGCCAGAGAGGCGGCACTGTCGAAATTTGCCGGAAAAGCGCATGACCAGCCTGATTTGTCAAGGCAAAGCGCAAGATTGTCGCCTTCCGCCTGTCCTTTCGCCCGCCTTGGCTTTAGATAGGGCTAATCCAGCCCGCCAAACCGAGTCGGCCCGCAATGAGCCAGATCAGACCTCTTATCCCGCTTCTCGTCACCGCCGGCATTCTGATCGGCGGCAACGGTCTTCAGGGAACCTATATCGCGCTGCGCGGCCTCTCCGAGGGCTTTTCGGCCAGCACCATCGGCCTCATCAGCGCCGCCTATAGCATCGGATTCGCACTCGGCTGCATTTCGGTGACGCAGCTCATGCGCCGGATCGGCCATATCAGAACCTTCGCCACCATGGCGGCGGTCGCATCGGCCGCCTCAATTGCCATGCCGCTCGTCCTCCATCCCCTGTTCTGGATGTTGATGCGCTTCGTCATCGGCATTGCCGTCGCCTGTCTTTTTGCCGCGATAGAAAGCTGGATCAATGCGCAGGTGACGAATTCCAACCGTGCGCGCACGTTGTCCATCTATCGTTTCGTCGATCTCGGTTCCGTGACGCTCGCCCAATATATAATTCCCATCGCCGGCATTGATGGACCCGTGGTGTTTTCGCTGATCGCCATGGCACTGACGCTGTCGTTGGTGCCGATCTCGATTGCCGACAAATCCAACCCCACGCCGCCGAAGCAGATTCCCTTCAATCTGTTCGCGGTCTGGCGCATCTCGCCGCTTGCCGTCGTCGGTTGCGTGGCCGTCGGTCTCAGCATGGCGGCGTTTCGCAATATGGGGCCGATCTATGCCGAACAGATCGGAATGTCCGTCACCGCCATCGCCACCTTCATGAGTGCCGGCATCATCGGCGGCGTGGTGCTGCAATATCCGCTCGGCGTCTACTCCGACCGCTACGACCGGCGCATCATCATTCTCGCCACCACCGCCGGCTCGGTCATCGTCGGTCTGTTTCTCGCCTTCTTCGCCGGCACCGACGAGTGGAGCAACATCATCGGCGTCTTCGTCTTTGGCGCCTTTGCCCTGCCGCTCTATTCGCTGAGTTCCGCGCATGGCAACGATCACGCCAGGGAAGGCGAACATGCGATGATGTCGGCCGGGCTGCTGTTCTTCTGGTCGGTCGGCGCGACGGTCGGACCACTTCTCGCCTCGCTGCTGATCGATCAGTTCGGCCCGAAGGCACTGTTCAGCTATACGGCCGCGATCCAGATCGTTTTCATCGCCTACACGCTGTACCGGCTGCAGGTGCGCGAAGGTGTTCCCGTCGAGGAGAGGAACTGGCGGTTCCGTTCGCTATTGCGCACATCCGCCTATTTCCAGAAGCTCGCCGCCCCCACCCCGCCCCAAAAGGCCGACCACCCCAAAAAAGATGAACCGGAGCCCGATCCGCCCGAGAAAAGCGATCCTTGAGGCCGGAAAAGCGGGCTTTGTATTGACATGCGCCCGGCAAAGGGAAAGTAAGACGGATAATTTTCACGAGTGGCCATTTGCAATGATTGAAACGACTGCCGCCCTCGCCGAAGCCTGCACGGAACTGGCGAAATCGGAATTCATTACCATCGACACCGAATTTTTGCGGGAAACAACCTTCTGGCCGGAACTGTGCCTCGTACAGATGGCGAGCCCGACGCTCGAAGTACTGGTTGATCCGCTGGCCAAGGGTATCGATCTTACGCCGATGTTCGAACTGATGGCCAATCCAAACGTCGTGAAGGTTTTCCACGCCGCACGGCAGGACATCGAAATCATCTATCATCTCGGCGGGCTCATTCCCCATCCGATCTTCGACACGCAGGTCGCCGCCATGGTGTGCGGTTTCGGCGATTCGATCTCCTACGACCAGCTGGTCCAGAAGATCAAGAATGTGCAGATCGACAAATCCTCGCGTTTCACCGACTGGAGCCGCCGTCCTCTCACCGAAAAGCAGCTGGATTACGCGCTGGCCGACGTAACACATCTGCGTGATGTCTATCTCTCGCTCAAGGCGCAGCTGGAGCGCGAAGGCCGCTCCCTGTGGCTGACCGAAGAGATGAACATTCTGGAATCGCGCGACACCTATGACATGCATCCCGATGATGCGTGGCTGCGGCTGAAATCGCGCCTGCGCAAGCCGACGGAACTCGCCATCCTCAAATTCGTCGCCGCCTGGCGCGAACGTGAAGCGCGGTCGCGCAACGTGCCACGCTCCCGCGTGTTGAAGGACGATGGGATCTTCGAAATCGCCCAGCAGCAGCCGAAGGACGCCGAGGCGCTGTCGCGGCTTCGCACCATTCCCAAGGGCTGGGAACGGTCCGCCTCCGGCACCGCCATCATCGAAACGGTAAATGCAGCGCTGGCGCTGCCGAAAGAAGAGATGCCGAAGGCACCGCGCCACAGCCACGCACCGGAAGGTTCCGGCGCTGCCGTGGAACTTTTGAAGGTTCTCCTGAAGCTGACGGCAGACAAGCACGGCGTCGCGGCCAAGGTCATCGCCAACAGCGACGATCTGGAAAAGATCGCGTCCGAAGGCGAAAACGCGACCGTTGCGGCGTTGACCGGCTGGCGGCGCGAGCTGTTCGGCGATGTGGCCCTGAAACTCATCAATGGCGAAGTGGCCTTGCGTTTCGCCGGCAAGAAGGTCGAGGCCGTGGAAGTTGAGGCGGCAGCGAGCGAGTCGTAACCGCCCGCCTTTCTCACCCCAATTTTGCCCGCATCGCGTCCCATTTCTCTACCGATGGTCACGCGATTTGAGGGTCTTGCCATGAAACCTGCCCGCACTTTGCTGCTCGCCGTGCTTCTCGCGGCGGCAGGCATTCTCCCCTCTCTTCCAGCCCGGGCCGCCGAGGACAAGGTCGATCTGCAGGGTGAATGGACGACCGACTGCCTGAAGATCGGCAAGAACGACCGCCACGGCATCATCACGCGCATTACCATTCGCGATAGCCGTATACATGCCGTGTCGCAGATTTATGCCAGCAACGGCTGCCAGCGGCCGACGGTGCAGGTGCGTTACGAGGGCACGCTGGATGGCGGCCTGAAAGATCAGAACAGCCTGCTCTTTGCCCACACCGTCACCTCGATCACCATGACCCCGAATGATGGCGATGTCGTCGAACACTATAATCGCGATCCGAAAGGCATGGGCTGTGGCCTGAGCGACTGGAAAGAGAATATTGCCCTCGACGTCGATGGCCGAACCTGCGCCGCCATCACCTTTGCCCGCAAAGGGGAAACCCTGTTCGACCGCGCCTGGATCGATGGCAACAAGCTTCGTTTTGCCGCCTTCCCGGTCAAATGGTCGAACCACACGCCGGACGACCGGCCACAATCCCCGCTTGAAACCGTCTATTACAGAACATCCTATTAGAAGTAGCGCCTCATCGGCAGGCGTTTGCGGCAACCGCGCAACAGCCTTACCAATCCTTCATGCAACCTTACCGATTGCTCACTTTTTGCGGCGCTTTTTCCACACTAATGTCGCATATCATCTGAACAGAAGCTTTGCCCGAAGGGAGCGCCGGCTTCCCTTTTCGAGATCAGAGCTGACATGAGAAAATTGCTGCCCATTCTGGATTACGTGGTGCTCTTCGTTGCCGTGGCCGGCGCCGGGGTGGCCTACGCCTTTCTGGAATATGGCGGCGGCGCGTTGATCGGCGCGACCTATGCGCTTTTCGCCTGCGCACCGATTCTCGCCTTTGAGCGCGGTTACATCTTGCCCGGCCTGTCGCGGCAGGTGAGCGCCTTGCCGACTCCGGCCTATATCGCCGTCGGCCTCATCATCTATGCCATTCTCGTCTTCTGCGGCTTCGGGCTCGGTGGCACGATCCTGTGGCTCAGCGGGATATTTCCCGGCACCTGGAAACGGGCGGTGCATGCCGAAGTGCAGACGCTGATCTTCACGCTTATCGTCTGCGGCATCATCGTCTTCATCATGCGCGTGCGCGAGCTTCTCGGTCGCGATATCTTCATCGACCTCATTCTTGGGCGCTATCGCCGCCCGGTCAGCGAAGACCGCGTCTTCATCTTCATCGATCTCGTCGGCTCCACCTCTTTTGCCGAAACCCATGGCGATCTGAAGGCCCAGGAATTCCTCGGCGAAATCTTTGCCAGCTATGCAGCACCGGTCAGACGGCATGGCGGCGTCATCGACGATTACATTGGCGATGCCGCCATCATCACCTGGCCCTATCACATGGCGATCCGGCGGGCGGCCTGCGTGCGCTGCGTGTTCGACATCCAGGCGACCATGGAGGAAAAACGCGACATGTGGCTCTCCCGCTTCGGCGAAGTGCCACGCCTGCGTTTCGCCATCCATGGCGGGCCGGTCATCACGGCAGAAATCGGTGTCGATCACCACAAGATCACCTATTTCGGCGATACGGTGAACACGACATCCCGGCTCGAATCGCTGAGCAAGATGCTCGGCCATCCGGTGCTGATTTCCGCCGATCTCGCCCACCAGCTGGTGCTTCCGAAGGGCGTACGCAGCGAATATCTCGGCGAACATGCGGTGAAAGGCCGTGGCCAGACGCTCGGCGTCTGCACGCTCAGCCAATATCAGGCCCCTGCCGCATAAGGCTTATCGGCACCCGGAAGCTATTTGCCGGCGACGGCCGTCACAAAATTTCATCAAAGCTTCAAACGGCAATCACCTGCCTGTCATGCGGCGACCCTATCGCGTCAATCCTGTCTTCAACAGGTATTGAGAGGGGTCTCCATCATGAAGCACATTCTTTTTGCGTCCTGCGCCATCCTTGCGTTCGCCTCCATCTCGCACGCGGCCGAACAGGAATTCCCTGCAAAGCTGGTCTCCCACGCTATCCTGCCGGCGAACACCATCATCCCGGCGCCCACTGACGCGCCTGAACACCTCAAGACCTCCGCCAAGTTCACCACCGCCGACCGCAAGCGCGCAGAAGGTCTCGGCACCGTGCCGGGCAAGGATGGCGTGCGACTGACCGGTCTTTCCATGCCGCTTAACGGCCAGCCGATGCAGGGTTTCTCCGGCATCAAGGCGATGCCCGACGGCAGCTTCTGGAGCCTTTCCGACAATGGCTTCGGTTCCAAGCTCAACTCGAGCGACGCCATGCTGATGCTTCACCACCTGAAGTTCGACTGGGACGCCGGCAAGGTCAACGCGCTGGAAACCGTGTTCCTTTCCGATCCCGACATGAAGGCACCCTTCCCCATCGTTCTCGAAGGCTCCAGCAAGCGTTACCTGACGGGTGCGGATTTCGACGTGGAATCCATTCAGCCGGTCGCCGATGGTTTCTGGGTGGGCGAGGAATTCGGCCCCTATATCCTGAAATTCACCCGCGACGGCAAGCTGACCGATGTCATCTCCACCAAGGCCGGCGACATCGAGGTGAAGTCTCCCGATCATCCCACGCTCGCCCTGCCCGGCAACCCGACGCAGAAAATGCCGGCCTTCAATCTGAAGCGGTCAGGCGGTTATGAGGGCATGGCGCTTTCCAAGGATGGCTCGAAGCTTTACGGCCTTCTGGAAGGCCCGCTTTACATGGCCGATGGCCAGGTGGAGAAGACCGAAGACGGCGCGACCGCGCTGCGCATCATCGAACTCGACACCGCCAAGAAAGAATGGACCGGCCGCACCTGGCTCTATCCGCTGGCGCAGGGCGGCGAAGCCATCGGCGACTTCAACATGCTTGATGACAGCACCGCACTGGTCATCGAACGCGACAACGGCGCCGGCACCGCCGACAAGGCCTGCGCCGACGCGAAGAAGCAGGAAACAAACTGCTTTGCGGTGCCCGCCGAGGTGAAGCGCATCTACAAGATCGAATTTAATGACGCCAACGTCGGCAAGGCCGCCCGCAAGATCGGCTATATCGATCTTCTGAAAATCTCCGATCCCGACAACAAGAAGCGTCAGGGCGGCGGCAATGGTTATTACGACATGCCTTTCGTCACCATCGAGAATGTCGACCGTGTCGATGCCACGCATATCATCGTCGGTAACGACAACAACCTGCCCTTCTCGGCCGGCCGCGCGCTGGACAAGGCTGACGACAACGAATTCGTCCTGCTTGAGGTCAAGGATCTGCTGGACGCGAAGTAAGACCAAGGCTGCTGCCAATCGCTTTGGCAGCCGCGAATGATCCCCACGGAGCGCCCCGCAGACCAATATGTGCATGGCGCTCCGTTCCGATTCTCCAGAGCCAGGGCAATTCCGGTGAACACCGGTTCAACTCCATTGCTCTCACTCTTTGTTTTTATGCGTTTCCGGACACAAGACCGAGCACAGTTTTGCCGGAAATGCTTTAACCGAAACATGCTTGCGGAAAAGAAGACATTTCATGCAGGACCATGCAGAGAGACTTTATTACGCCCTGAAAAAAAGCTGGTCGGGTGAGACCAGCAACCTTTGGTCGCGTGAAAACCCCTCCAAGGGGCAAGGCAGCGTTACCGCGCTGGTGGTGCAGGACATCTTCGGTGGCGAGCTTGCCAAAACCGCTGTCAGCGGTGCCGAGCATTTCTACAATATCGTCGAAGGCACCCGTTGGGATTTTACCTTCGCGCAATTCGATATTCCGGTCGGTTATCAGGACCGGCTCGCCAGCCGTACGGAAGCCATGGCGACGATAACGCCGCTGCAATATGCCTATCTCAGCGCCTGCATCCGCAAGGCGTTGGGGCACAGCTGAGCCTTTTGCAAGGCAGTGCCGGCCGTGCGCGTTTGTCAGGCGATTTCAGGCATGGCGGTCAAGCATCCCGCCTCATCCACAACCGCGATTTCTATCTTTCCGCAAAGCGGTCACAATCAATGCGATAATCCTCGCCGGCGCAATGGATGCTCCAACAGGAGAGACGTTGATGAGTGAGAGTTGCCCGGTATTGACGCCGGCGGAACGGCAAATTCAGGATATACTGGAACGCAAGGAAGCGGCGATGATGGCCACCATTCACGCAGCGCTTGAGCGTGCCAGCAAAGAGGTCACTGAGGCATTCCAGGCCGTTGATTCAGATATGCAGCCACCGCCTCACGACTATTTTGCCGCTGTCGCACATCAGCAGCTCTTTCTGATGTTATGTGGGGCCGATCCGAAAACCTTCGAGGGCGGAGACCCCGAAATCGCTGGTCATATCATTCGGAACGCTCAGAACATAACTGAGCATTACTGGAAGAAAAAGGATTCGGCGGCCAATATCACCGATGAGTGACATTCATCGATGACGAGAAGATGCTGCACGAGGCAACTCGCCTGATCCGCACTTGAAAAAAATGCCTGTTACTGCCGGAATGCTTCGCCATCCCACGTCACAGGCTCTTCATCATCCCCGGTTAAGCAGGCGCAAAACCGGAGACTGGAATGGACTCGACCGCACAGATCAAGCGCCCGAAACTCGCAGAGACCGTCATTCATGCGACGGCGAGCATAAGAGATTCGAACATTGGCAGATGCTGCGAGGTCCTGGCTGACACCTCGCTGCACAATGTTGAACTTGGGAATTACTCCTATCTCGGGCCGCGCTGCATGGTGGGTGATGCGATAATCGGAAAGTTCTGCGCCATTGCTGCGGAGGTCAGGATAGGCGCTCCGAACCACCCGATGGACCGGCCATCCACGCATCGTTTCAGCTACTGCCCGGAATATTACGCTGCCGATGCGGTGCGCGACGACGCCTTCTTCGCCCAGCGAAAGCAGGATCGCGCCATCATCGGTCACGATGTCTGGATCGGCCACGGGGTCATCGTCTTGCCGGGTGTAACGGTTGGAGACGGCGCGGTTCTTGCCGCCGGTGCCGTTGTCACCAAAGATGTGCCGCCCTACACCATCGTCGGCGGCGTTCCCGCAAAAATCATTCGCGAGCGCTTTTCACGATCCATCGCGGAGAAGCTTGCCGCCATCGCCTGGTGGGACTGGCCATTCGAGACGATCATGGCGCGGCTCGCCGACTTCCAGTCAGGTGATATCGAAGCCTTTTGCGAGCGCTGGTCGTAGCCAGCGCCGCAAAACAGGGCATTGCCGTTCGTTACTCAAACACAAACGCCAGCCGCTTGCCCGTCAGCTTCGCCAGCTGTTGCAAACGGCCATCCAGCCGCTCGCCGGCGAAATCGCAATAATCATGCGGCACCACGAATTCCAGATCGATATCGGGGTTGTCGGATTTGCGGAATTTCAGGTGGTCAACGACACCAGGCATCGAGGCCGAGAAGAGGTAAACGACGCGCAGCAAGCCGCCCAGCAGCTTGCCGAGTTCCTGCAGACGTTCACCCGCCATGGCGGCGAGCGGTTCCGTCGTACCGTTATCGTTCAAGCCCTCAAAGCGATAATAATTGGCAAGCGCAATATAGGCGCGGCCGGGATGGGTGATCGCAACGAAAGACGAATGGGCGATGATGTTGAGCGCCTGCAACCCGCGATAATCGGGATGGGCGCGCCAGCTGATATCGGCCAGCAGGCATGCCGCCTGCCGGTAGCGGCTTTCTTCTTCCGTCTCGTCGACACCGAAAACAGGAAAGGTGCGACCGCTCCAATCCGCCAGTTCGCGCGCATGTTCGGGCGAACGGGCGCGCAAAATGGCGAGCTCGTCCGCCGCGACCAGCAGCGGATCGGATTCGCGTTCGGCTTCCGTCAGCAGCGAATAAAGATACCCTTCACGCACGCCCTGCGCGGAGAAGGCAATCTTGGCCGGCTTCATCGCTCTCAGAACTTCCCGCATGGCGATGGCGCCAAATGGCAGGAGCGAACGGCGGTTCTTGGAGACCGCCTGCCAGGCCGGATCCTTGCTATCCCGGGAGACGATGACCTCCTCCAGAAAATTCAGCATTTCTTCCAGCGGCAATTCATATCCCTGCATCATGTGCAGCGGGTAGCCTGATATCTCCATATGCAGCTTGGCGATGTTTCGCCATGTACCACCGACCGCATAAAAGGTGCGCCCCTCGCCCGCAGCCAGAAGCTTCGCGAAGGATTTGACGTGTTTTCTGGCGATGGTGGCCGCCTTTTCCAGCGAACCGTCCGATTGTTCCGACAGCCGAAGGCCACCGAGCGGCAGGGTGATGCCCTCGCCACAGCTCTTGTCCTTGATGTCGATGAGTTCGAGTGAACCGCCGCCAAGGTCGCCGGCGATGCCATCGGGTTGATAAAAACCGCTGATCACGCCATAGGCCGAATAAAGCGCTTCCTTCTCGCCTGACAGCACCTCGATCTCGCAGCCGAGAATGGCTTCAGCCTCGCGGATGAAATCCGGGCCGTTTTCCGCCTCGCGCGCCGCCGCCGTGGCAAGCACATAAAGCTTCTGCGCCTGCGCCTGTTCGGAAAGCACATGAAAGCGCCTCAGCGCCATCAGCGCCCGGCTGACGCCTTCCTCATGCATGCGGCCCGTCAATGCCAGTCCCTTGCCAAGGCCGCACAGGACCTTTTCGTTGAACAGCACCGCGGGCGCGCGGGAAAGACCTTCATATACGACGAGACGAACGGAGTTCGAACCAATATCTATGACGGAAACGGGGGCAAGGCCGGTCAGCCGCCCCTGTGCTTCTGATCGAGTCATTCAGCCTGTTTCTTGCGGGACGAAATCAACCCGGCAATCAATTTGGGCGCACTGGATTTCAAGGCTTCACCACGTCCGGAAAGGCTGGGATTGGTCATGAAATAGTGCTGCGCGTTGAACGGTTCTTCGCCTTTACGCACCTCGATGCGCCTCGACGTTCCGTCCGCAAGTATCTCGTAGCTCTGCTGGTTGTCAATGAGATTGCCCAGCATAATCTGTGAAAGAACCTGCTCATGCACGGTGGGATTGGTGAGCGGCACCAGCGTTTCCACGCGCCGATCAAGGTTGCGCGGCATCATGTCGGCAGAGCCGATATAGACCAGAGCCTTGTCGGATGGCAGGCCGAAACCATTGCCGAAGCAGAAGATACGGCTGTGTTCCAGGAAGCGGCCGACGATGGATTTGACGCGGATGTTATCCGACAGTCCCGCCACCTGCGGGCGTAGGCAGCAGATACCGCGGATCACCAGATCGATCTCAACGCCCGCCGCACTGGCACGGTAAAGCGTATCGATGATTTCAGGGTCGACCAGCGAATTCATCTTCATCCAGATCGCCGCCGGCGCACCACGCTTGGCGTGCTCGATCTCTTCATTGATGTGCTTCACGATGCGGGCGCGCAGCGTGTAAGGCGAAATGGCGAGCTTCATGCCCTCTTCCGGTTCGCCGTAACCCGTGATGAAGTTGAAGATATTCGCCATGTCATGGGCGATCTTCGGGTTGCAGGTGAAGAAGGACAGGTCGGTATAAATCTTCGCCGTGATCGGGTGATAGTTACCGGTGCCGAGGTGGCAATAGGTTCTGAGTTTGCCGTCTTCGCGGCGCACCACCATCGACATCTTGGCATGGGTCTTGAGTTCGATGAAGCCGAACACGACCTGCACACCGGCGCGCTCCAGATCGCGCGCCCAGCGGATGTTCGCCTCTTCGTCGAAACGCGCCTTCAACTCGACCAGCGCGGTCACGGATTTGCCGGCTTCCGCCGCGTCAATCAGCGCACGAACGATCGGGCTGTCATTGGAGGTGCGGTAAAGCGTCTGCTTGATGGCAAGCACTTCGGGATCGCGCGCAGCCTGCAACAGGAACTGCACAACCACGTCGAAGCTTTCATAGGGGTGGTGAACCACCATGTCCTTTTCGCGGATGGCAGCGAGGCAATCGCCGGCATGTTCGCGCACGCGCTCCGGGAAACGGGCGTTGTAAGGCTCGAATTTCAGGTCGTCGCGCGGCGCACGCACGATTTCCGAAATGGTGTTGAGCGCGAGCAAACCGGGCAGAACGGCAACGCGATTATCAGGCACGCCAAGCTCATGCACCACGAACTGGCGCAGCGACGGCGGCATTTCGCTATCGGTCTCGATGCGGATGACCGAACCGCGGCGGCGGCGCTTCAGCGCGCTTTCGAAAAAGCGAACCAGATCTTCCGCCTCTTCCTCCACCTCGATATCGCTGTCTCTGATGATGCGGAACGTGCCGAATCCCCGAACGGTATAGCCCGGATAAAGCCGGTGAATGAACAGGCCGACCACATCTTCCAGCGTGATGTAACGGATGGCGTTTTTTTCATCCGGCAAACGAACGAAGCGATCGAGCGCCGTGGGGAGACGCAACAGCGCCGTCATAGGCTCCCGGCCGTTGACGCTGTCGAGCTGCAGGCCCATCGAGAAACCGAGGTTCGGAATGAAGGGAAACGGGTGCGCAGGGTCGATGGACAGCGGCGTCAGCACCGGGAAAATACGTTCCTCGAATTCGGTGCCAAGCCAGGTACGGTCCGCTTCGGAAAGTGCGGCAGGCCGCACGATGAAGATTTCTTCCTTGGCGAGATATTGCTGCAGGACGGCAAGCGAGGCCTGCTGCTCCATCTGCAGATTGTCGATTTCCTTTAGAATATCTTCCAATTGCTCGGCCGGGGTCTTGCCGTCGGGCGTCCTGACGGTGATCTTCTGGCGTACCTGGCCTTCAAGGCCGGCAACGCGGACCATGAAGAATTCATCGAGATTGGCGGCCGAGATGGACAGGAAACGCAGCCGCTCCAGAAGCGGGTGATCCGTGTTCAGCGTTTCCTCGAGAACACGGCGGTTGAACTGCAGCCAGGAGAATTCGCGGTTGATGAAACGCGCCGGGCTGTCCCAGAGGTTCTCGACCTCAGCCACCGGCTGCACCTTGTTGAAGTCTTCCTGCGCGATAGCGTCCATGCCGTGTTCCGTCCCCTGACCGATTGCCGTCCCATGATCCTGCTGCATCGCGTGATCGTCCTTCTTGCCCGTATAACAGTTTGACGACGGAACTGTGACAGTCAATCGATGTCCGGCCCGTCGCCCGCCGCCGCCTTGTCCATCGCGTTGAGGACTTCCGCCACCAGCGGGCGGGTGATCCTCGTGGCGCGCGAAAGCGCCAGATGGTCGATCTGCTCCACGATTGTCTGCGCCGTGTCGAGCGAACGCTCCATCCTGTTGACGATGTAGCCTATGAGTTTGTCATCCATATAAAGCTGCCGGTCGGCAAAGAGTTTTACCAGCACCTGCGCCAGCAGCCCCTCGTCCGGCTCACCTGTTTCCACCACGGTGACGGCTTTCAGGCGCGAACGCAGGTCCGGCAGCGTCACCGGCCATGCGGCGGGCCATTGCCGGCTGGTCATCAAAAGCGTCGTGCCGTGCTGGCGCACGCTGTTGATGACATGGAAAAGTTCCGTATCGTCAAAACCCCGCCGGTCGGCATCCTCGAAAAGAACCGGTCCCGTTTCAGCCGCACGCGCGGCATCCGCGCCCGCCTCCGGGTGAATGTCGCGGGCATCGCTGATGTTTTTCCAGATATTGGCGAGATGGGATTTTCCCGAACCCGGTGGCCCGGCCAGCACCACGACGGGCGACGGCCAGTTCGGCCATTCATCGACGAGGCTGACGGCAGCCGCAAGCGAGGCGGAAACGAGGAGATCCTCCCGGCCGGAAGCGGACTGGTGCGAGAATGCGAGCGGCAGCTGCTCGGCCTTCGACCGGGCGTTGTCGGTTTTGATTTGGTCAGTCATTGTCAGCTCTGAGAGTCAATCTTGCCAGCGGACGCTTCCCGTTCTTCCAGGGCAGGGTTGGCGTCCCAGGGAAGATTGGCGGCGTGCCCATGGTAAAGATCGCTTTCAAGATACCGCGACAATGCAAAGCGGACAAGCACGCCGACCGCAGCGGCAGCGGGAACCGCGACCAGAAGGCCGACGAAACCGAAAAGCGCACCGAAAGCGAAGAGCGCGAACATCAGCCAGACCGGATGCAGGCCGACGCTTTTACCGACAAGCTTCGGTTGCAGGATGTTGCCTTCGATGAACTGGCCGGAAAAGAACACAACGAGCGTCAGGAAGACATAGATATAGTCCGGCCAGAACTGCACGATGGCGACGCCGACCGCGAGGATGAGGCCGACCATGGAGCCGATATAGGGAATGAAGCTGATGAGGCCGGAGAAAAGGCCGATCAGCAGACCGAAATTCAGGCCCACCAATGACAGGCCGACGGCATAATAAACCCCGAGAATGAGGCAGAGCGACCCCTGCCCGCGCACGAAGCCGGCAATCGTCTTGTCCATGTCGCGGGCAATCTGGCGGACGGTATGCACGTAGTCACGCGGGATCCAGCTGTCGACCTTGTCGATCATCCGGTCCCAGTCGAGCAGCAGGTAAAAGGCGACGACGGGCGTGACGACCAGAAGCGACAGGACATCGACCAGCGATTTGCCGGAATTCCATATCTGCGTCAAAAGCGTGCCGATGAAACCAGCACCCTCGGTCAGGAGCTTTGAAAAATTCTCCTTTACCGAGTTGATCTGGCCGCTCACCCAATCCGGCAGAAGATTGGTATCTGCACCGGCGATCAGCTGCTGCAACGAAGAGATATATTGCGGGATGCGTGTGATGAATTCCGATGCCTGGGCGACGATCAGCGGAATGATGATGATGAGCGACAGCGCAAAGATCAGCACGAAGGAAACGAGGATGACGACGGTCGCCATCAACCGGCTCAAGCCCCGCCGCTCCAGCCAGTCGGCCACCGGATCGAGAAAATAGGCAAGCGCCATGCCCGCCACGAAAGGCAGCAGAATGGAGCTGAAAACCATCAGGAAGAGGACAAAGACGGCAAGCACGCCAATCCAGAAAAACACCTGTCGGCGCAGGCTCGTGCCGCTCACATGGGGTTGCATTCGTTCATCCTTCTGTCGCCGATGCCGTCATCGCCCATCATGGAGATAGGATGCGCATATGCATATGGTCAAGACTGCAGCATCAAAGCCATGGACGACTTGTCGATTGAAACACGCCACCGGGCCGCTGCGGCCTGCCCCGCCGCAGGCTCAGCCATGGCGACGCCCGGTCACCGCCGATGCCAAAGCCGTTAAAAACCGGAGCTTTTGCCACGCAAACCCTTGCATCAGGCCCCGTCCCGTGCGAATGGCGACGCCAAAGGAACCAGCGGAGACGAGAGCCATGAGCCAGTCGGGCAAGAACGGTCTTACCTATAGTGATGCGGGTGTGGATATCGACGCCGGCAACCTGATGGTCGAGAAGATCAAACCGGCGGTGCGCTCCACACGGCGTCCCGGCGCGGATGGCGAAATCGGCGGCTTCGGCGGCCTGTTCGATCTGAAGGCCGCGGGTTTCACCGATCCGGTTCTGGTCGCCGCCAATGACGGCGTCGGCACCAAGCTGAAGATCGCCATCGACGCTGACTATCACGACACCGTCGGCATCGACCTCGTCGCCATGTGCGTCAACGATCTCGTCGTCCAGGGCGCAGAGCCGCTATTCTTCCTCGATTATTTCGCCACCGGCAAGCTCGATCCCGATCAGGGTGCTGCCATCGTTTCCGGCATCGCCGCCGGTTGCCGCGAATCCGGCTGTGCGCTGATCGGCGGCGAAACCGCTGAAATGCCCGGCATGTATTCCGATGGCGACTACGACCTCGCCGGCTTTGCCGTGGGCGCGGCCGAACGCGGCCAGCTTCTGCCGGCCGGCGACATTGCCGAAGGCGACGTCATTCTCGGCCTCTCCTCCTCCGGCGTCCACTCCAATGGTTTTTCGCTGGTGCGCAAGATCGTATCGATCTCCGGTCTCGACTGGAGCGCTCCCGCACCCTTTGCCGATGGCAAGAAGCTCGGCGAAGCGCTGCTGACCCCGACCCGCATCTATGTGAAGCCGCTTCTGAAGGCGATCCGCGAGACCGGCGCGCTGAAGGCGCTGGCGCACATTACCGGCGGCGGTTTCCCGGAAAACATTCCGCGCGTTCTGCCCAAGCATCTCGCAGCCGAGATCGATCTTGCAGCCATCAAGGTTCCGGCCGTCTTCTCCTGGCTTGCGAAAACCGGCGGTGTCGAAGCCAATGAAATGCTGCGCACCTTCAATTGCGGCGTCGGCATGATCGTCGTCGTTTCGGCTGAAAATGCCGCCAAGGTCACCGACGCGCTCACGGCGGAAGGCGAAACCGTCTTCCCGCTCGGCCGCATGGTCGCCCGCGAAGACGGCGCGCACGGCACGATCTACAAGGGCACTCTCGGCCTATGATGAGCGCCGCCTTGTCGTCCGGTCGCAAGCGTGTCGTCGTTTTCATCTCCGGCGGCGGCTCCAACATGGTGTCGCTGGCCAAGGCCTGTCAGGCGAAGGATTTTCCGGCCGAAATCGCCTGCGTGATTTCCGACAAGGCGTCCGCGGGCGGGCTGGAAAAAGCCCGTCACCTCGGCATTCCAACGCTGGTGTTCGAACGCAAAACCTATGCCAGCAAGGCCGAACATGAAGGCGCCATTCTGGCCGCCCTTGGCGAGATCGCGCCTGATATCATCTGCCTTGCCGGGTACATGCGGCTGATATCGGGGGATTTCATCGCCCCCTATGAAGGCCGGATCATCAATATCCACCCTTCCCTGCTGCCGCTTTTCCCCGGTCTTCACACCCATCAGCGCGCCATCGACAGCGGCATGAAGATTTCCGGCTGCACCGTGCATTTCGTCACCGAAGGCATGGATGAAGGCCCGACCATCGCTCAAGGGGCGGTGCCGGTACTTTCCGGCGACACGGCAGATACGCTTGCGGCACGCATCCTCACCGTCGAGCACCAGCTTTACCCGCTTACGTTGAAGCGGCTTGCCGAAGGCAAGGTTCGGATGGAAGACGGCAAAGCCGTCTCCACGGACAATGAAAGTAAATCAGAGTATTCAAGCCTGATTTCCGCTTTCTAATAGAGTTACTTCTAAAGTACAAAAATAAATCAGAAGTGGTGTTTTTCGGGAAAATAAACCGATCATTTACCATAATCACTCTTAATGCCCGCAACGGCCCCTATTTCAGGCCCTCCGGTCATTCAGGAGCGATCATGCGATTTTCGAGATTTTCCCTGCCGCTTTCTGCGGCTCTGCTGATGGGCACCTGCCTACCGGTCATGGCCGAGCCAAGCGGTCTCACAGCCTCGCTGGATGCCGGTGTTCTCAATCTCCGTGCGACGGAAACCGTTCATCTGGGCGGACGCAAGGTGAGCGAACTCGAATGGGAAACCAAGAACGCCATGGCGCTGCGCGGCTCGCTCGGACTTGAGCTCGCGCCCGGCTGGCGCGTCAAGGCGGAAGGCCGCGTCGGCTTCGAAGGCGACGGCTATATGACCGATTATGACTGGATATGGCCGTTTTCGAGAGATAGCTCCAAGGAGAATTGGAGCAGCCGCTCTCAGCACGACGATACGCGGCTCGACCATTATTTTTCGGGAAGCCTCGAACTCAATCGCATGTTGCTGGACGATCCCCAGCAATATCTGAGTGCCGGTGTGGGTTTCCGTTACACGGATGTGCAATGGTCTGCCTATGGCGGCAAAGGGGTCTATAGTCTTTTCTCACCACGGGATCTGAGTGTAAGATTCAATGATGATGTCAAAGGCATCACCTACCGTCAGCAAATCCCGGTTTTCTACGGCAATTTGGCCGGCGGCCAGAGGTTCGGTAACTGGTCACTGAATGCCGGCCTCGAAGGCGGCGCGATGGTCTATGGCAAGGCAACGGACGACCATCATCTGCGCGACATGCGCTTCACCGACAAATTCGATGTCGCCGGCATGTTCGGGGTGAAGGCAGGCGTTGCCTATGACCTGACCCAGAACGCTTCAATCTACGTCGATGGCGCCTATGAATATACCAGCCTGGGGCGCGGAGATACCCATTACAGCGGCGCAGGTGCGGGAAATCTCGCCTCGGAAAAAAATGCCGGCGGAGGTGACTTGCAGTCGATCTTCGTGGGAATGGGCGTCAAGGGACGGTTTTGATCAGACAGTGTCGCTCATCCCAAGAACGCACTTGACCAAACCTGCCTCAACCCTATCCTCACATAAATATGGGCAAAAATTACGACGAAGAGGTTGCGGTGCATTTTGTGAAAGCAATTGATCTGCAGGCAAGGCGAAACATCATCGCCACGATCCGGACAGCGGGCACGACGAAAACAGGTACCCGCGGATCAGATTAAAGTATGGAAGCACAAGGGGCAGAAGTAGCCCCATTTCATACTATACCGCGGTCATCAATTTCTGAGCCGCTCGCGGTTCAACATTGCCCATTGCAGCAAAATGATCGTCTTGGAATCTGTGATTTCACCTGAGGCGATCATCGCGAAGGCCTCGTCGAGGCCATAGGTCAGAACCTCCAGATCCTCGCCTTCGTCCTCCAGCCCGCCGCCGTTGCCGGCCTGCACGTCGAGGTCGATGCGCGCGACGAAGAGGCTGACCTTCTCCGTCAGCGTGCCGGGGCTCGCATACATGTCGAATAGATACTCGACCTTTTCGACCGCGTAACCGGATTCCTCCATCGCCTCGCGGCGAATGGCATCGGCAGCATCGTCGTCATCGAGAAGCCCCGCCGGCACCTCGATCATGAAGCTCTGATCACCGTTCACGAAAGCGGCGGGGCGGAACTGGCGAACCATCACCACGCTGTCGCGTTTCACGTCATAAAGAAGAATGGCGGCGGCGCTGCCATGGTCATGCACTTCCCGCACGATGCGCATCGTCCTGCCATCCGGCATGCGCTGGTCGAAAATGAGCTTCTGCATATGCACGAAGCCCTTCCACACCGTTTCTTTTTCCACGAGCCGGATTCTGCCGGAATCGATGTCGGCCGGGAGGCTTTTCGCCTGCGTCTGTGTCACCGGATATGTCCTCGCCTGTCGTGGGATTGCTTCAGATTGTCTGTATGGCGGCGCAATATCAAGCCTCGCCGGCCTCGTCGCCGCGGCGGAGCCATACTTTGTTGTCGTGAAACGCGGCGCCACCATAAGGCGCAACGGCATCGGCACCGGTCAGAACATTGATGCCCTCGCCGTCCAGATGTGCCTTGTTCGGCCACAGACCCTCGGCAATCAGCACGCCCGGCCTTGCGCCCTCCACGATCTTTGCATGGAGGCGCACCTCGCCGCGTGTATTACCAATGCGGACGATATCGCCATCCGCAATATCGTTGCGCGCTGCATCCTCGGGACAGACCATCAATTCAGGACGTCCTTCCTTCTGCACGGAGGTTTTGGTTTCCGCGAAGGTTGAGTTCAGGAAGTTGCGCGCCGGCGACGTCGCCAGCCGGAAGGGATGGTCCGCATCCGCAACCTCGATGACATCGACCTGATCCGGGAATTTCGGAAACTCCGAAACCGGCCCCATGACGCCGATGTTCTTCGGCGGCTTGTTCGGAGACGGTCCGTTTGCCCAGTCGGGGCTGAAGCGGAATTTTCCGTCGCCATAACCAAAACCCTCGAGATAATGCGCCACCTCGAAAGGCGGCTGCGCATCGATCCATTTCTCTTCCGCCAGGCTTTCGAAATCGCCCCAGCCGCTGACTTTCAGCATGCGATCAACATGCTCGCGGGCAGAGAGGCCGAAGCCGGGCATATGGTCGACACCGAGGCGCCTTGCCAGTTCCTCGATGACAAAGAGGTTGGTGCGCACCGTTTCCGGCGGCTCCACCAGTTTGGGACCGAGCAGAATGTGGTTCTGGCCGCCGGCGCGATAGATATCGTCATGTTCGAGGAACATGGTAGCGGGCATAACGATATCGGCCACATCGGCCGTTTCCGTCATGAACTGCTCATGCACCGCAACGAAGAGATCGTCGCGCAGGAAGCCCTGTTTCACCAGCCGCTGTTCAGGCGCGACATTGACGGGATTGGTGTTCTGGATGAGCAGCGCCGTCACCGGGCCGCCATGGCGCAACGCTTCCGCGTCCCCCGTCAGCACGCGGCCGATCTGCGACTGGTCGAGCTGGCGCACGTCGGGGTCGGCATAGGCTGTGCCCATCAGCTCCGCCTTGTTGAGCCGGAAGATATCGCCATTATTGTGGAATGCGCCGCCGCCCTCATATTGCCAGGAACCGAGAACCGTGGCGATGGAAAGCGCCGCATGCATCGCGACTGCGCCATTGCGCTGGCGGGCAAAACCGTACCCCAGCCGGAAGAAGGTCTTTTTCGTCGTGCCGACGAGCCGCGCGAAAGCCTCGATCTCTTCCACGGAAAGACCGGTGATCTCGGATGCCCATTGCGGCGTCTTTGACTTCAGATGCGCTTCGAGCCCCGCCGGATCGTCGGCAAAGCGGGCCATGTAATCGCGATCGGCGTAACCGTCGCGGAAGGCGATGTGCATGATGGCGCAGGCGAGTGCCGCATCCGTACCAGGGCGCAGGACGATGCGCATATCCGCCTGTTTCATGGTCGGATTGTCGTAGATATCGACAACGACGATCTTTGCGCCACGCTCCTTGCGGGCTTTCACCGCATGGGTCATGACATTGACCTGCGTGGCCACCGCATTGGTACCCCAGATGACGACGACATCGGCCTTGCCGATCTCGCGCGGATCGGGACCGCGCAGCGCGCCGGTGCCCATCACATAGCCGGTCCAGGCCATGTTGGTGCAGATGGAACCGAAAAAGCCGGAATATTTTTTGGCGTGGCGTAGCCGTTCAATGGAGTCCCGCTGCACCTGCCCCATCGTGCCGGCATAAAAATAGGGCCAGATTGCCTCGGCACCATGGCGGGCTTCCGCCTTGACGAAAGCGTCTGCCACCTCGTCCAGCGCCGCTTCCCAGGAAATCTCCTGCCAGTCGCCCGCCCCTTTTGAGCCCGTGCGGCGCTTCGGCGTCAGCAAACGCCCGGGATGGTAGATGCGCTCGGAATAACGCGCCACCTTGGCGCAGATGACGCCGGCGGTATATGTATTGGCATTGGCGCCGCGCACACGGCCGATGCGGCCATCGGCATTGATATCGACCTCCAGCGCGCAGGCGCTCGGACAGTCATGCGGGCAGACCGTATGGCCAATACGGACTTCGGCCCTGGAGGCGGCTTTTTCAGCGGAAATCGGGGTCGCAACGTTCATCTCTTTTGTATATTGCATCAACGATGCGGCAAAAAGGCCGAAGTGACGTCCATCAAGAATATTCATCCTGACCATTCATCCCGGTAAACGCCAAGCGAGACACATCCATGAACTACCGCCACATCTATCACGCCGGCAATTTCGCGGATGTCCTCAAACATGCCGTTCTCGCCCGCCTCGTGCGTTATCTACAGAACAAGGACAAGGCCTTTCGGGTGCTGGACACCCATGCCGGCATCGGGCTTTACGACCTCACCTCGGAAGAGGCACAGAAAACCGGCGAATGGCAGACTGGCATCGGCAAGCTGATGGAAGCCGACCTGCCCGCCCCCATCGCCGAATTGCTGGAGCCCTATCTTGCCGCCGTCAGGGAGCTTAACCCTGATGGCGGCATGCAATTTTATCCCGGCTCGCCGAAACTCGCGCGCATGCTGTTCCGTCCGCAGGACCGGCTTTCGGCCATGGAACTGCATCCGGACGACGCACGCGCCCTGTCGCGTCTGTTCGAGGGGGATTATCAGGTTCGCGTCACCGAATTGGATGGCTGGCTATCGCTCGGCGCGCATCTGCCGCCGAAGGAAAAGCGCGGCCTCATCCTCGTCGATCCGCCTTTCGAGCTTGAGAACGAATATCAGCGGCTGGCAGATGGTCTGAACAAGGCTTACCGGCGTTTCTCCACCGGCACCTATTGCCTGTGGTATCCGTTGAAAAAAGGTGCTCCGATCAGGGATTTCCATGAGCGGCTGCAATCCTTCGATATTCCGAAGATGCTGTGTGCGGAACTATCCGTCAAAAGCGACCGGCTCGAGGGCTTGAGCGGTTCGGGCCTCATCGTCGTCAACCCGCCCTATACGCTGAAGGACGAACTGCACACGCTGCTGCCCTTCCTGAAAACGGTGATGGCGCAGGACCGGTACGCATCGCACCGCGCCTTCTGGCTGCGCGGCGAGGAAAAGCCGGAAGAGGATTGAAGCCGAGCCTCACCTGCAATCGTGACGACGCGCCTGGGATGGAGTTTGGACGCCTCCAGGTTTTCGCGGCCGTGGTGGAGGCGGTTTTTGGCGTAGTGGCGGAGGTGGCGGAGGTAGCGGAGCATGTAAGGGTTGCCATTAACAGGATTGCGTGATGCGAGAAAAAGAACTCCTAAAAGCTGACGACCAACTTGATCAAGGCTCTCATAATGGACGGGAGCTAGAATTGATGATGCTCGGCAAGAAACCGATGGCTATGTTTATAGCTGATGATTCGGTCCCACCAGACAAGATTGGTGACGCCGAGTTCAGACCGTATGTCGAAAATGGTCAAATAATTAAAAATGTCTATCGCAACGACGAGCTTAAATTCGAAAGCAGGTGCTATTGCCTTCCTTCCGAAGAATGGAGAGGTAAACTCAAGAACTTCCTATTTCAATCCTCTTGCGAGGGCAAACTACCACCAACCTTCACATCTGACGACAAAGCGCGAATTGATGGAATATTGCTTGGATACACCAAGGAATCCATTGAAAGGCACATTTTAGATCTACAACAGCGAAGACAACGACGTCAGTCGATTACTTTAAGTGACTGACCGTCAACACCACATTATCGTTAAGTAGGCTTCAATTCCTTTGGACAAGTACTACGTCTTATGAGAGAGCCCTGTAATCAGCGATTCCGCAGCAGTTAGACGTCCGCACTGCAGAAATATGTCAAGCAAGCAAAATACAGATTGAGGTTCTACCGCAACCCTTCCCGTTTCTGCGCCTGCGCAAGCTGTGATCGTTCAAAGAACAGGATCACGAACAGCGCCATGATGAAGGGTATGATGAGGTAGAACAGGCGGAACACCAGAAGTGCGGCAATGACATCAGCGGGGTTCATATCCGGCAGGCCGGTGACGAAGACCAGTTCCAGCACGCCGAGCCCGCCCGGCGCATGCGAGATGAGCGCGGCCGAAAAAGACACCAGGAAAATGCCGAGAATGACCATGTAGCCGGGGTTTCCGGCCTCCGGCAGGGCAAAATAGATGATGCCAGCCGCGCCGATCAGCTCGATCGGACCGATGACGAGCTGTTGCGCCACCAGCTTCGGCGCGGGGTAAGGCAGCATGAAGGAGCCGATTTTCAACGGCTTCAGCCTGAGCAGACTGCCAAGGACATAAAGGCTGACGAAGAGAAGCAGCACGATCCCCGTCGTCGTCGAGGCTTCGACAGGCAGGATGCCGGTAAACCGTTCGGTGATGTCAGGCTCGTATAACAGCACCAGACCGATCAGCATGATCGTCCCGATGAGGAAGGTGAAGGAGCAGAGGCCGACGAGAATGCCGACTTCCGCGACGCTCAGCCCCTTTGACGTATAGGCCCGGTATCGCACCACGGCGCCCGAGAATACGGATGCCCCGACATTGTGGGATAGCGCATAGGTGGTGAAAGAGGTGAGCGTGATGAAGAACCAGTTCACCTTGCGGCCAAGGTGTTGCAGCGCGATGCGGTCATAACCGGCAAGCGCGGCATAGGCCAGCAGAGTTGCAAGGCCGGAACACAGCCAGTCCCGCACACGAATGGCTTTCAGGCTGTCCCAGAGATCATCAAGCGACAGGCCGCGCAATTCGTGGAAGAGCAACCAGGCGGAAAAACCAATCGTCGCGAAACCAACGACGGGCCAGATGTATTTTTTGAATTTCATGCGGTCATGCCGCCTATTTCCCCCAACATCGCCCCAGCCCTGTTTCCGTCTTTCGCGGAAGATTCGCCAGACTCTATTCGTTATGCGGCGAAGCTTTCAACCTTTTTGCCCGTTTGCCTCGTTCACAAATTTATGTAAGACCGGATCGTCGCCCGACGGCGATATGGGGTGGTCCAGTTTCCGGGGAACATGCACGGAATGAAACGGTATGCAGGTTTCATCGCCTTGGGTCTTCTGTCGCTCGCAGCGCTGTGGTTTGCGCAGGAAAAACCCGTTTCGAAAGGGCCGGAAAACGACCGGCATACGCCCGCTCAGCAGCAATCCGCTGCTCGCCCACAACAGAATACAGCCCGGCAGAATGCGGACAATGCCCAACCTCCTCGTGGTACGGGCTTCGATTTCTACGTGCTCTCCCTGTCCTGGTCGCCAGCCTTCTGTGCCAGCTCCGAAGGTTCCGGCAACCGCCAGCAATGCGGCAGCGACAGGCGTTACGGTTTCGTGGTGCACGGGCTGTGGCCGCAGAATGAAAACGGCTATCCCGAATTCTGCCAAAGCAGCGAGCCGGAGCGGGTTCCCGATGCGATCGGCCGCAGCATGTTCGACATCATGCCATCGATGGGCCTGATCGGCCACCAGTGGCGCAAACACGGCGCCTGCTCCGGCCTGTCGCAGAAGGATTATTTTTCGGCAACACGGGCGGCGTTCGACGCCATCAGGTTGCCGGGGAAAATTTCCTCCGGCGCGCAGACCAATACGCTCTCCGCCGATGCCATCGAAACCGCCTTTGCCGACGCCAATCCGGGCCTGTCGAAACGCGCCGTCTCGATCAGCTGCGACGGCAGGCGCCTTGAGGAAGTGCGCATCTGCCTCAACAAGGACATGACATTTCGCGATTGCCCCGAACTGGACCGCAAGGGCTGCCGCGCCAGCGCGACCGAGATCATCCCCATACGCTGATTACCCCATATCAACCCCATAGGACCCAACCATGGAACTGCTTTATTCGCCCGCCTCCCCTTATTCCGCCAAGGTGCGCATGGCCGCCCGCCATCTCGAGATCGATGTCACCTCCGTGCGCGTCGACACCAATGCCGAGCCGGCCACGCTGATGGACAACAATCCGCTCGGCAAAATCCCGGTCCTGCTGCTGGACGAAGGCGGCTCGGTCTATGACAGCGTGACGATCATGCATTATCTCGACCGTCTTTCGGGCGGCAAGCTTTACCCCAAGAAGAACGGCAAGCGCACCGAGGCGGAAATTCTGGAAGCTCTGTGCGACGGCATCATGGATTGCCTGCTCGCCATTGTCTACGAGCGGCGTTTCCGCCCGGAAGACAAGATCCATCAGCCGTGGATCGACAAGCAGTGGAGCAAGGTGGTCCGCGGGCTCGATCACCTCAACGCCAACCTGCCGAAAACCGGCAAGAAGCTGCATGGCGGCCATTTCGCCCTTGCAGCGATGATCGGCTATCTCGACCTGCGTTTTGCCGGTGAGTGGGCCGAGGGACGTGATGCGCTGGCAGCGTGGCCAGAAATCTTCGGAAAGCGTTTCGACGCCTATGCGGAAATGAAAGCCGCCGCCTAGACCCGCCGAACAAAACGCCCGGTTCTTTCCACCGGGCGTCAAGGCGATGGCAAATCACAGAAACAAAAAAAGCCGGGGCGTAAACCCCGGCTTTTCCTTGACCGATCCGAGAAGGATCAGAACTTGACGCCGATACCGGCCTTGACCGAGTGGTCATCAAAACCACGCGAGAAGGCGTCGTTGCCGAGCGTGTAGTCCTTCTTCTGGTAATCGCTGTAGCGATATTCCAGACGAGCGGTGATGTTGTCGGTCACCATGGCTTCAACACCGGCACCAACCGTGTAACCGAGAGCCGTGGCGCTGTCCTTGTTGACGCCGTCACGAACCTTGTTGTCGGAGACAGCAAGACCGGCCGTACCATAAAGCAGGAACGGGTTCATGTCGTAACCGACGCGGCCACGCAGCGAGCCGTTGACGCCCTGCTTGCCTTCGACGGCGCGACCGGCAACCGTACCGGCGGAGCCCTTCTCGTCGCCCATGTTCACGTCTGCTTCAGCACCGTAAACGATCTGGCCGCTCTGCATGTTGTAACCACCATAGACACCGCCACCGAAGCCCTTGGCGTCACGACCGTCATTGCTGGAGCTGAAACGGCCCCAGTCATAGTTGACCGTACCACCGAGGTAGGCGCCGGACCAATCCTTGACCGCGGCGGGCTGGTCGTAGGCTACCGGTGCCTGCGGCACTTCATTTACGGCATCAGCGGCGTAAGCAGCCGAAAAACCGGCGGCAGCCATGGTCGAAGCCATAAGGGTTGCTACGAAAATACGCATGTTATTCTCCTTTCAGGACCGCTCTGCACTCAAAACATTGTTTTCAGACGCGGTAAAATCGTCGGGTTAATTTGCCCCTCTGGAAACTGAACTTGATGGGAGAATGCGGAGATCAAAGAGCCAAAATGTGAATTGTTTGGGGCAGAGACGTGACTAGAGTTAGACGTTGCCTAATTGCCACAAGGGTTTTATTAACCCTAACAGAAGCCTAACCAGCAATAGATCGCCTTTAAACTTAGTTATATTCAAATTAAACCGAAATTGCATTGTGAATAAAAAATCGCCCAATTCTTTTGGGGCTGAGTGACAGCTTGCGATTTGCATTTATATCCAGCAAATAGGGCGTGTATGAGCAAATGCAGGTCCGCCGTGAAAGAACATATACCGAAGACAGTCTTGATAACGGGCGCCGCCCGCCGGCTCGGGCGGGCAATCGCCTCCGATCTCGCAGCCCACGGCTTTGCGATTGCCGTCCATGCCAATGAATCCATGGCGCAGGCGGAGGAATTCGCTAACGAAATAAGGCAAAAGGGTGGCAGAGCCACGGCCGTTCAGGCGGATCTGACACAATCTGCGCCCACCATGGCGCTTGTCGAAAAGGCCGCCGCCGCGCTTGGCCCGATCGGCGTCGTCGTCAATAATGCATCGGTTTTTCTCGCCGATACCGCCGAAACGCCCGATCCGGCCGTTTTCGATGCCCATTTCGCGGTGCATGTGCGAGCCCCTTCCCTCATCGCCGCCGCCTTTGTCGAGCAACTGCCCGCGGAGAAATCCGGGCTGATCGTCAATATCATCGACCAGCGTGTGCTTGCGCTCACGCCGCGTTTTTATTCCTACACGCTTTCGAAATCGGCGCTGTGGACCGCCACACGGACTATGGCGCAGAGCTTTGCGCCGCGCGTGCGGGTCAATGCCATCGGTCCTGGTCCCACCTTCAAAAGCGAAAGACAGGCGCCCCAGGACTTTCAGGCGCAGATCGACGGCCTTATATTAAAGCGTGGTCCCGCGCCGGATGAGTTCGGCCGGACGATTCGCTTTCTTTACGATACGCCGTCGATCACCGGACAGATGATCGCGCTCGATGGCGGCCAGCATCTTGGCTGGGAAACCCCTGACGTGGCGGAGATACCTGAATGAACGGAAAGAAGCTGCCTGATGGCGGTATTCTGTTCGATGAAACCGACGACGAAGACGACGATGCCAACCTTGCCGCAACCGACACGGCCGAGGCATCGCGCAGCGTTGCCGGCATGGACTGGAATGCGGGCTGGAAGAACGAATCCGGCCTGAAGGGCATGGATCTCATCGGCGAATTCGTCAAACACCTGCCGAATTCGCCGGGTGTCTACCGCATGTTCAACGAAGCGGGCGACGTTCTTTACGTCGGCAAGGCGCGTTCGCTGAAGAAGCGCGTCGGCAATTACGCACAGGGTCGCGTGCATTCCAACCGCATCGCCCAGATGGTGCGTTTCACCACCCATATGGAATTCGTCACCACCCGCACGGAGACTGAGGCGCTTCTCTTGGAAGCGAATCTGATCAAACGCTTACGGCCGCGCTTTAACGTGCTTTTGCGTGACGACAAGTCGTTTCCATATATCCTCATCACTGCGGATAATCGCGCACCGGCGATCTTCAAGCATCGCGGCGCCCGGGCGCGGAAAGGCGATTATTTCGGCCCCTTTGCGTCGGCCGGCGCCGTTGGCCGCACGATCAATTCGCTACAACGCGCCTTCCTGATCCGCACCTGTACCGACAGCGTGTTCGAGACCCGCACGCGTCCCTGTCTTCTCTACCAGATCAAGCGCTGTTCCGGGCCCTGCACCCATGAGGTGAGCGACGAGGTTTATGCGGAACTCGTCAAGGAAGCCAAGGATTTCCTCTCCGGCAAGAGCCAGGCCGTCAAGACCGCGATCGCGCGGCAGATGAACGAGGCATCGGAGGATCTCGATTTCGAGCGCGCTGCCATCTATCGCGACCGGCTGGCGGCGCTCTCGCACGTCCAGAGCCATCAGGGCATCAATCCCGCCGGTATCGAGGAAGCGGATGTCTTTGCCATCCACCATGAAGGCGGTATTTCCTGTATTCAGGTATTCTTTTTCCGCACCGGCCAGAACTGGGGCAACCGCGCCTATTTCCCGAAGGCCGATCCCTCTCTGCCCGGCTCGGAAATCCTCAATGCCTTCCTGGCGCAATTTTACGACGACAAGCCGGTGCCGAAGCAGATCCTGCTTTCCGAAATAGTTGAGGAACAGGAACTGCTGGCCGCAGCACTTGGCGAGAAGGCGGGCCATAAGGTGACGATCAGCGTGCCGCAGCGTGGCGAGAAGAAGGACATTACCGACCATGTTCTTGCCAATGCCCGCGAGGCGCATGGCCGCAAGCTGGCGGAAACCTCGTCTCAGGCGCGACTGCTGAAAGGCTTTGCGGAGACCTTCAACCTGCCCTATGTGCCGCGCCGCATCGAGATTTACGATAACTCGCACATCATGGGCACCAATGCCGTGGGCGGCATGGTGGTGGCGGGGCCGGAAGGTTTTGTGAAAAACCAGTATCGCAAGTTCAATATCAAATCGACCGACATCACCCCCGGCGACGACTTCGGCATGATGCGCGAGGTGATGACCCGTCGCTTCTCGCGCCTGTTGAAGGAAGAGGGCAAACCTGATCGCGCACAGACGCCGACACCGGAAGAAGCCGCCGACCTGCCCTTTCCCGCCTGGCCGGATGTAATCCTGATCGACGGCGGCCAGGGGCAGATGACCGCGGTGCGGGCTATCCTCGACGAACTCGGCATTCGCGACTGCGTGACGGCCATCGGCGTGGCGAAGGGTGTGGACCGCGAGGCGGGCCGCGAGCGCTTCTTTGCGGACGGGCGCGGCGATTTTTCCCTGCCGCCGCGCGATCCCGTGCTTTATTTCATTCAGCGCATGCGCGACGAGGCCCACCGCTTCGCCATCGGCTCGCACCGGGCGCGACGCAAGAAGGAAATGGTGCGCAATCCGCTGGATGAAATCTCGGGAATCGGGCCGGGGCGCAAGCGTTCCCTGTTGCAGCATTTCGGCACGGCCAAGGCGGTTTCCCGCGCCGGCCTCAACGATCTGATGACGGTTACCGGCATTTCCGAGACGGTAGCGCGGCAAATTTACAATCACTTCCACGAGAGCGGCAGCGATTGACGCAGAACGGTAAGACCGATCTGCTAAAAAACCATAATAACGTGTTGACCCTATGCGTCAGGGACGGCATCAAGGCAGCTGATCTTAGACTGACAGGTTTCCCATGGCTTCGCGCGCATACAACATTCCCAACCTCCTCACTTATGCCCGCATTCTTGCGGTTCCTGTCATCGTTTTGTGTTTCTTTATCGAAGGAAAGCTGGAAAGCTCTGACTTCGCGCGCTGGACGGCGCTCTGGCTGTTCATCGTCGCTTCGCTGACCGATTTTCTCGATGGCTATCTCGCCCGCATCTGGAACCAGACGTCGAATATCGGCCGCATGCTGGACCCGATAGCCGACAAGCTGCTGGTCGCTTCCGTGCTGCTGTTGATGGCGGCGGATGGGACCATTGCCGGCTGGTCGCTCTGGGCAGCAATTACCATTCTCTGCCGTGAAATTCTGGTTTCCGGCCTGCGCGAATATCTGGCGGCGCTGAAGGTCAGCGTTCCCGTCACCCAGATCGCCAAATGGAAGACGACGATCCAGATGGTGGCCATCGCCTTTCTTCTCGCAGGTCCTGCCGGCGACAAGGTGCTGCCCTATACGACCGAGATGGGGATTACGCTTCTGTGGCTCGCCGCGGCGCTGACCATGTATACCGGTTATGATTACTTCAAGGCGGGCCTCAAGCACATCGTGGACGAAGAATGATGACGCGGATCGTTTATTTCGCCTGGGTTCGCGAGAAGATCGGCACGGATCAGGAAGAGCTGGATATCCCTTCCTCCGTCACCACCGCCGGCGAGCTGATCGCCTATCTTGCGACACGCGGTGAAAATTACGAAGCAGCCTTTGAGTTTCCCAATGTCATCAGGGTCGCCGTCAATCAGGAACATGTCGAGCATGACGAGAGCATTGTCGGCGCACGCGAGATCGGCATTTTCCCGCCCATGACGGGGGGATGAGCGGATGCAGAAAGTCGCTCAGCCGACGGTTCGCGTGCAGGCAGAAGACTTCGACGCCGCTGACGAAACACGCCTGTTGACGCAAAGCGACAGAAGCATCGGCGCCGTCGTGGCCTTTACCGGGCTCTGCCGGGACGATGGCGGCACGCTGACCGCACTGGAACTCGAACATTATCCCGGCATGGCGGAAGCGGAAATCACCCGCATCGCCAAACTTGCGGTAAAGCGCTTCGGCCTGCTTGGCCTCACCGCCATCCACCGCCATGGCAAGATCGCCACCGGCGAGAACATCGTCCTTGTCGTCGCCGCTTCTTCTCATCGACAGGCCGCCTTCGACGGTGCCAATTTCGTGATGGACTATCTCAAGACCTCAGCCCCGTTCTGGAAAAAGGAACATGGCAGGGATGGCATAACGGGCGACTGGGTGGCAGCGAAGGCGACCGACGATACGGCGAAAGACAAGTGGTGATAGCGCCTCTTTTCGCGGACGGAAAACCGGAGTCCGCTTTTCCTGGAATGCCCTAAGGCGCTTCCACCCTGCTGCGCATGACGATCAGCCAGCCGACAAGCAAAGCCAGAACCGCTGCATCCCGCCAGGCGACCGGACCGTAACCGACCCAGAATGTTTCCGCAAAACCGACGGCGGCAGCCCCGAGACCGCAGATGAGCGGGCTGGCATACCCGCCCGCCGCCGAGATCAGCACGACTTTCAGACCGAAAACGAGACCGGCGCCGAAATCCATGGTGCCGTAATAAAACGTGGCCAGCACACCGGCGATGGCCGCAACGAGGCCCGCCGCGCAATAAGACAGCAGAAACACCCTGCCCGCATTCACCCCGAAGAGCGAGGCGGCAAAGGCATCATCCGACACCGCCTTCCAGCGCCTGCCGAAGGCGGAACGGCTGAGATAAAGCGAGCCTGCGAGAATGAGCAGGCAGAAGATTGCCGTGTTCAGCATCTGCATCGGTGTCAGGGTCACGGCAAAGCCGCCCTCGGTCCAGAAATGCACCGGCTGCGATAAAAGCGGCGGCAACCACAATTGCCTTGTATCGGCGGCAAGCCTTGCGCTTTCCGTGAGCGCGATCAGTACGCCGACGGCCGCGACGGTCACCGCGTTGGGAGAAGCCTTTGCCAGCGGCCGCATCACCGCCCTGCCGATGAAGCCCGCGGCCCAAAGCCCGCCGAACAGGCCGGCCCCCGCCCCCAGCGCCAATGTTGCCGCCAGAACGAGCCATAGCCGGTTCCAACCGAAATCGGCAAACAGGAGGCAGGTCTGACCGGCAAAGGCGAATATGGCGCCATAGGTCACATCGGCGCGTTTCGTGACCGAAAAGGCGATGGCATAACCGAAGGCCAGAACCGCATAAAGGGCTGCGACCGGCACGGCATTCAGCAATTGTTGCAGGAAATAAGCCAAGCCCGTCCTCCCGCGACGATTATAACTGTTAAAATGCATTTTGATAGTTATAATATGCGCATGACATTTCGCTGGACGGAACATCGTTTTGCAGGGGGAGCATTGGCGCTCGATGTCGCCAACAGCGTGATCCTGCGCTCGGACGCGGCAAGGACGCTCGACCGTTTTGCCGTGCCGGAGCAGATCGCCACCTTTGCCGAAGCGGCGACGCGGCTTGGCGCAGAACGGGACAGGTTTCCCGCTCTCATCGCACCAGAGGCGGACAGACGCCCCATTTTTCTCGAATTACGCGAGGCGATCGACGATTACTTCCGTTCGTCTGTTTCCGGCGAGGCGAATGATGATCGCAGGCTGGCGCGGTTTCTCTCTGCGGGCGGCACGGCGCTGCGGTTATTCCCGGCGTCCGAAAGTCTCGCCAACGCCACCGTCCATTCCGCTCTGTCGCTGCTTGCCGGTGAGACACGGGAACGGTTGCGGATCTGCGGCAATTGCGGCTGGCTGTTCATCGACCGCAGCAAAAACAGAAGCCGTATCTGGTGCGACATGGCGGTGTGCGGCAACCGGCAAAAAGCCAGCCGGCATTATCACCGCAAAAAGGAGGTGCAGCCATGAAAATTGCCCTGCCCCTGCTGGCGATTGCAGCAATGCTTTCTCTTTCCGGTTGCCAGCGCGATGAACCGCGTGAAGTGGCCAAGCTGTCCGGGCGGATGTTCGTCTTCAATTACCGCGTCGCCATCGCCACCTATCTGGTGACGCTTCAGCGCATCGCTCCCATCCGCGACGGCAGCAGCGTGGAGGCGGTTTTCGAAAACCCGCGCGGCGGCCCCGATCTCACGACCAGGGAGAGAATTTTTCCGAAGGACGAAAAGATCAGCGTTCAGAGCCCGCCGGTCGAATGCGTGAAGCAGGACCGGCCCTACAAGGTCACCATCCGCATCAAGGGACCGGATGGCGATGTCATGCAGACAATCGAGACCACGATCCGCTCCGACACCGATCAGTCGGCTCTACCGGCCAAGCCGCTGGTGATCGGCCCGCTCTATACGCCCAATCCGGAGGTGTTCAAGCCAGACGGCACGACGGATATGCGCCCGGTTCAGGGGTGCCCGGCGTCGTAGGGAGTGGCGTTGCTTTACCGCCTGTCAAACAAAAAACGGAGCCTTTCGGCCCCGTTTCTTCGAGTCATTTCAACGGCCTCGGCCAATCGCCTGCAACAGCGATTCAAGCCGTTGAGATTTTGAATCAGCCGACGATTTCGGTTTCGGCGAACCAGTAGGCGATTTCCTGTGCGGCGGTTTCCGGAGCGTCGGAACCGTGAACGGAGTTTTCGCCGATGGAAAGCGCGAAGGACTTGCGGATGGTGCCTTCAGCGGCCTGGGCCGGGTTGGTGGCGCCCATGATTTCGCGGTTCTTGAGGATGGCGTTTTCGCCTTCCAGAACCTGAACGATGGTCGGGCCGGAGGTCATGCCTTCAACGAGTTCGCCGAAGAAGGGGCGCTCTTTGTGAACGGCGTAGAAGCCTTCGGCTTCGCGCTTGCTCATCCAGACGCGCTTGGACGCGACGATGCGCAGACCGTTGTCTTCAAATACCTTGGTGATCGCGCCCGTGAGGTTACGCTTGGTTGCGTCCGGCTTGATCATCGAAAATGTGCGTTCAATCGCCATGTGTCCGTTTCCTTTTCCTTCAGAGAAAGTGGGCGGTCTTTACCCGCCCAAAGGCCCGAAAACAAGGGGGATCAACGAGATTGCGACGATGACGTCGGACATTTCACGCCGCTGTCACACTGCGGCCCCTCGCATCGTAGAGATCGAGGCAGCCTTCGAACCAGTCCCGCACCGGATCATTATCGGCAAACAGATCCGCCCCTGACGTGATGCGTGCCCATTGCAGCGCACCGAAGACGATATAGTCCGCAAACAGCGGCGACGTGCCGCCAATGAAGGGCTGGAAGCTCAACATGCGGCGGATCGGCGCGAGCAATGCGGGAAAGGCCGCGATTTCCGCCTCACGGTTCGCCGTTACGTCCTCAAGCGGGCGGCCAAGCGCTTTCGTCCTGCTGTCACGGAAATAACGGCGATCCGGCTCATCCAGCATGTTGTGGATATCCAGCAGGGCAATACGGGTGATAGCCGGATGAAGCACCGTCTGTGACCAGCTTTCAACAAAGCGGGCCATCGCCTTGCCACCCTCCCCATCGAACAGCGACGGCCGCTCCGGATAGGCGTCATCCAGATAAAGCGCGATTTCGAAACTGTCGCTCACCAGCTGGTCGCCGTCGCGCAGGATCGGCACGGTCTTCGAAAATCCGTCCTCCACCGTCGGAATGACCGTGAAGGGTAAGGGGCGCTCCTCGAAATCCAGCCCCTTATGGGCCAGCGAAAGCACGATTTTCCAGCAATGGGGAGAAAACGGTCTGGAAATATCGCTTCCGCACAACGAGTAGAGCGTTCTGGAATTCGTCATAAGCTACCCTCTTCTGCAATATTGATGAAACGATATAAGAACGGCCGGGCCATGAAATCAAATCAGGATTTGTCATGTGATCGATCAGGAAACGCGTGCGGTCCGCACGTCTGTCCGGCGTGAAAATTTTCGCTTCGCAGCGCCAAAACTTTTCGCGGATTCAGTCAATTTTAAACCGTTGCTTGTAAGAATAAACCCATTCAACAATCGGTTATCGCCGGTCTATTCATAATAATCTCGGTATTGGGGCTGTCAGTGACGACATCGGCGGGCGATAAGAAACGTGATCAGGCAAGAAGTTCTCTTGTCGTTACCAAAATCACCCAATTCATCGCCAAGATGAACATTGCGCCATTGCCGCGCAATTACGAACTGATCTATGAAATATTATCAGGACACAACCCGGCCATGGGCCGCGACATTCTAGCGCTCGGCAATGCGCCGCAGCAGCACGAGATCGATATTATTGGCCAGCGGCACAATCTGCCCGGCTTTTCCCGGATCGAAGCCGAACAGATGGCGAGCGCGACCTTCGATACGCTGACGCAGATTTCCGCGCGGCTGGAGGCAAGCCTTCAACGCACCGAGACCTTCATGGACGCCCTCCAGCAGGATGAGGACAGCGAGCCGCCGGCAACGGAGCGTTTCCTGGAGCTTCTGGGCGACATTCACGAGGAGCAGACGAGCCTTCGGCATTTCATTGCCGTGGGGCTGGTGAAAATCCGTGAAGCCGAAAGAAACCGGGTGGAACTTCAGGCCGCCTCCCTGCGCGACAGCTTGACGGCGCTTCCCAACCGGGCCGCCTTTCTGGAAAAGCTCGGCGCCCTTTTTGCAAAGGATCGGGCCGCGTCCGCCACCTCGCTGGTATTGCTCGACATCGATCATTTCCGGGAAATCAACGGCAAATATGGTTCTTCCGCCGGCAATAAGGCGCTGCGGCGGCTCGCCGCGCTGTTTCGCAAGACCATCAAGAAGGACGATTTCGTCGCTCGCATCGGTGGCGATGAATTCGCCTTTCTGTTTGCCGGGGTACCGCAGAATACGGCCGAGGCGATCGCCGAGCGGCTGCGGCAAAGCGTAGAGGCCCTGCGCTTCGCGACCAGTGGCGGCGATGGCGAGCATCTCACGGTTTCGATCGGTGTCGCGGCGGTGGATGGCACCGCCACAGCCGCAGAATTTTTCGGCCATGCCGAACTCGCTTTGCTCTCGGCACGCAGCGGCACGCGCAATTGCGTTATCGGCTACTCGCGGGAGGTGGCGCAGCACAGCCGCAACAGCTATCTGGCGCAGCTCGGCTCCTGAAGCGGCATTCTCTCACGGTGTGGCGCGGAGGCTCTTGCCTTGGCCAGACAGTTCGGCCAAAACGGCGCCATGATTACGATTACCGATCTTTCCGCCCGCATCGCCGGGCGTCTGCTCCTTGACCATGCCAGCGTGGCGCTTCCCGCCGGTGTGAAGGCGGGTCTCGTCGGCCGCAACGGCGCCGGAAAATCCACCCTGTTCCGGATCATCACCGGCGATCTTGCGGCGGAAGGCGGTTCGGTGACGATCCCGAAACTCGCCCGCATCGGCCAGGTGGCGCAGGAAGCGCCGGGCACGGAGGAATCACTGATTTCCATCGTGCTTGCCGCCGACAAGGAGCGCAGCGCGCTTCTGGCCGAAGCGGAAACCGCAACCGATCCTCACCGGATCGCTGAAATCCAGATGCGGCTTGTCGATATCGATGCCCATTCGGCGGAAGCGCGCGCCTCCAGCATTCTCGCCGGTCTCGGCTTCGATCACGAGGCGCAGCTCCGGCCCGCCTCCTCCTTCTCCGGCGGCTGGCGCATGCGCGTGGCGCTCGCCTCGGTGCTGTTTGCCGAACCGGACCTGTTGCTGCTCGACGAGCCGACCAACTATCTCGACCTCGAAGGCACGCTCTGGCTGGAAGACTATATCCGGCGTTATCCGCATACCGTCATCATCATCAGCCATGACCGCGATCTTCTCAACAATGCCGTCAATTCCATCGTGCATCTGGACCAGAAGAAGCTGACCTTCTATCGCGGTGGTTACGACCAGTTCGAGCGGCAGAAGGCCGAGGCTGACGAATTGCAGATGAAGGCCAAGGTCAAGAACGATGCTGCGCGCAAACATCTGCAAAGCTTCATCGACCGTTTCCGCGCCAAGGCCACCAAGGCACGCCAGGCCCAGAGCCGCATCAAGGCGCTGGAGCGCATGGGCACCGTTGCCGCCGTGATCGAGGACCATGTCCAGCCGATCACGTTTCCCGAGCCGGAAAAGCAGCCCGCCTCCCCCATCGTCGCCATCAATGGCGGTGCGGTCGGTTACGAGCCGGGCAAATCCATCCTGAAACAGCTCAATCTCAGGATCGACAATGACGACCGCATCGCGCTGCTCGGCTCGAACGGCAACGGCAAATCGACCTTCGCGAAGTTCATCTCCGGCCGGCTTGCGCCGCAGGCGGGCGATCTTCGTGTGGCCTCGGGGCTCAAGATCGGTTTCTTCGCACAGCATCAGCTCGACGACCTCGTGCCGGATGAAACGCCCGTCGAACATGTACGCAAGCTGATGCCGCTCGCTCCTGAAGCGCAGGTTCGTGCTCGCGTGGCGCAGATGGGCCTTGCAACGGAAAAAATGTCGACGGCGGCGAAGGACTTGTCCGGTGGTGAAAAGGCCCGGCTGCTGATGGGGCTTGCGGCCTTCCATGCGCCGAACCTGTTGATCCTCGACGAACCAACCAACCATCTCGACATCGACAGCCGCCGGGCGCTGATCGAGGCGCTGAACGATTATAGCGGCGCGGTCATCCTCATCTCGCACGACCGCCACCTGATCGAAGCGACGGTGGACCGGCTGTGGCTGGTGGCCGACGGCACGGTCAAGACCTTCGAAGGCGACATGGAGGAATATCGCGATCTCGTTATTTCGTCCGGCAAGAAGAAGGACGACAAGACCGAGGCCGCCGCCGACCAGACCTCGAAAGCCGACCAGCGCAAGGCCAATGCAGAAAAGCGCGCCCAGCTGGCGCCGCTCAAGAAAAAGATCAACGAAATCGAATCCCTGACAGCAAAGCTTGAGAAACTGATTCAGGCGCTCGACAAGGAGTTGGCGGACCCTGTTTTATACGAAAAAGCCCCAGCCAAGGCCGCGCTGAAAGTGAAGGAGCGCGGCGAGGCCGCTGCCAAGCTTTCCGACGCCGAGGAGCAATGGCTGGCGCTTTCGAGCGAATACGAGGATGCCATGGCGCAGTGATGCGCGATGGTGCCGAGCGTCCGGCGGCCTCAAGCCGCCGGAGCGTATCTGACGGTGCTTATTTCGCGCCGATGGCGTTGAGACCTTCGCGGGCGCATTCGGCATCAATCGCACCCGAGGGTGCGCCGCCGACACCGATGCCCCCGACCAGCGCATCGCCGATCTTGATCGGCAGGCCGCCTGCCTGAATGACCAGGCGCTCATCCATGTTGCGAAGGCCATCATTGGCGGGCTTGGAGGCGATGAATTCCGCGATTTCGCCGATGTCACGTCCAAGCGATGCGGCTGCGAAAGCCTTGCCGGTTGCGCTTGAGACGGTGTGCGGGCCGGAGCCATCCGCCTTCAGCACGGTCTTGGTGGCGCCATCACGGGTGACGATGGCAACGGTGACGGCATTGCCCTTGGCGGAGCAAGCCTGAAGCGCTGCCTTGGCCGCTTTTTCCGCCATGTCGAGCGGCAGATAGGGCGCGGTCGGCAGCGTTTGCGCCAAGGCGGCTGAAGGAGCGATCAGAGCGGAGACGATGAGAAGGGTGCGGATCATGAAAAGGTCCTCTTGTTTGATGAGGACCCCAGATTAGGCGGACGACGCGAACCTGCTAATCCGTAAGATTTGCCGGCTGCTCGGTAGTTCTACTGATCCGCGCCGGCTTCCAGCCACAACCGCGTCATTTCCGCCTGCGAGGTGGTGCCGAGCTTGAGGCCGATGGCGGCGCGATGGCTGTCCACCGTGCGCGGCGACAGGCCAAGCCCATCGGCGATCTGGCGCGAGGTGAAACCAAGGGCGATACGTTCGAGGATTTCACGCTCACGTGTGGTCAGCAGCGCCAAAAGCGCCCTCGTCTCGGCATACAGCGCTTTCGCGTCGAGCGTGCGGGCCAATATCCGGTGCGCCTTCTGGATCGCATCGATGAGATCCTGCTCATCCACGGGCTTGGAGAGAAAATCCACTGCGCCATTATGAAAGGCACGGCGGCAGGCCTCGATGTTGCCATGGCCGGAAATGACGATGACCGGCCAGTCGACACCCTCCTCCGCCAGCTTTTCCTGCAGCTTCAATCCGGTGATGGCAGGCATGCGGATATCGAAAATGAGGCAGCCCGGCTCGAGAGCGGGCAATTGACCGAGAAAAACCACCGGATCGGCAAAGCCCTTCGCCTTGATGCCGACGGTGGACAGGAGCAAGATCAGCGCCTTGCGCACGGCGTCATCGTCATCAACGAGATAGACGGGCAGCGTCATGGGTTCCGCGCCTCCGCCGCGACAGGAAGGATGACGCGAAAAAGCGCGCCATTCTCACTGTCGACATAGAGGATTTCACCGCCGGCGCGCTCCACCAGTCTTTGGCTGAGGGCAAGCCCCAGACCCATGCCGTCCTTTTTCGTGGTTACGAAAGGCGTAAACAGGCGGTCGCGCAAATCCGGTGCGACGCCGGGGCCGTTATCGGCCACCTCGAACACGGCGAAATCACCTTTTCGGCTCAATGTTGCGGTGATGGCTTTCCTGCCTTCGACGGTCGCGAGCGCATCGAGAGCATTACGCAGCAGATTGAACATCACCTGCTCCATTTCCACAGGATCGGCCCGCACCGAAAGCGGCGTCTCCGGCATGGCGATATCGATGCTGGCCGCGTGCCGTGCCGCCTCACCGGCAAGCAGCGCATCGACATTGCGCAAGGCGGCGCGCAGATCATGCGCGGCGGCCGGTTGACGGTGCGGCAGCGACCAATTGCGAAACCGGACGAGCATGTTGGCCGCACTTCGCGCTTGATCGATCATGTCATCCAGGGCGCCGGAAAGGGCAACGGTATCCTGGCGGGCAAGCAACCGTCGCCCGGCCTGCGCCTGCGCCAATATCGCCGTCAAAGGCTGGGTCAGCTCATGCGCCAGACCGCTCGCCATCTCACCCAGCGCATTGACCCGCGAGGCATGGGTAAGCCTTGCTTCCATGCCGCTCAGTTCGGCCCGTCTTTCGGCGGCACGCATGCGCGTCCGCTGTTTCGCCATCATGATGCCCAGCAGGAAAACCACGGTAGCGCCGACCATTCCCGCCAACAGGGCGCGGCCCGGCAGAAGATCCCGCCAGGTGATCGAAAGAGCGGCTTCGAGAAGCAGCGGCTGGGTGGCGCTGCTCAACTGCCGGACATATTGCGGCTTTTCCGGCAATGTCGGTGGACCATACAATATCGTGCCATCCGGCATTTTCAGACGGATCACCGCCTGTTTCGTCGACCAGAAAGGATCATCGGATGCCAGAAGTCGCGCCGCGTCGATTGCGAGCACCAGAACCTTCGACGCCGTCTCGCTGTTGGGACTGCGCTTGACGATCATGTAATGCCCGGGCCGGAGAGCGCTTGCCACCAGAACCGGGTGGCCGGAAAACACCAATGCCGCCTTGCGGATGACTGTCGCCAGTTCGTTTTCCAATGGCCGGGTGCCAACCACGGGGCCTCCCTCGTTGAGGGACACCAGCTGAAGCTCATCAATGCGCGGATAAAACTGCAGAATGGGAGCGGCAACGTCAAGCAGCAGGCCGTGATCCGTGCCCTGCTCTGCCTGCGCCACCGCCGAAAGCGCGGTGACATGGGCGTCATGCTGGTCGGCCCGGCGGGACACCTCTGCCTGCAACGCGTCGCTCTGCCGCTCCAGTTCGCCGAGCAAGCTGACATATTGGTAAGCCGCCAGTGCAGCAATGACGGCCGCCATCAGCAGCGCCCAGACCAGAATCAACCCTGGCAAGGACCATGCTGCCTGCGGGCGTGGATCGGCCGGCAAGGGCTGAGCCGGTTTTCCGGGCATGTCATTCCATGCATCGTCGTTTTCAGGCATCGGCTCACTCGCGTGACCGGAAAAAGCGGTCGCAGCATCGGTTCGTCAAGGGACACTCCTCAGCACAGACCGGGGAAACATTCAATCCGGCTACGACGGAATTCATGCCCTTGCTCTTGGCCGGTGAGGTCTCCGACGCGCTAGGCGCATGCCCGGCGGGGCAGCAACCGATCAAGCGGCACGGCGGGCGAATAAAGATAACCCTGACCGAAACGAATGCCCATCTGCATGAGAATCCGGCACTGTTCTTCGGTTTCTATGCCTTCCGTTACAAGCTTGGCGCCGTAGCGCTCGGCGCTTTCGAAGGCGAGCACGACGGCGTCCCTGAACCGTGCCTGATCGAGCCGGGATGTCATCCATTGATCGATCTTGACCTCCTCGAAGGGAAATCTTGCCAGTAGGGTGAGCGCGGCATAACCGGTGCCGAAATCATCCAGCGCCAGCCGGACGCCTGCGGCAATCAACGTATCGAAATTCTGCTGCACGGAATCTGTGGTCGGCATCCTGCTCATCTCCGTCACCTCGATCGACAGGCGATGCGCGGGCACCGTCATCTCCTGCAGCAACGCCACCACCCGGTCTGCAAAACACGCGGTCGCAAAAGACGAGGCGGAAATATTCACCGCCAGATGAAAATCCGGATCGAGGCCAGGCAGTTCGGCGAGGTCGCGGACCACCGCTTCGATGGTTGACCATTCAAATTCCACCAGCAGCCGGTGGCGTTCGGCAATTTCCAGCACATAATAGGGCGAAAGCGCCTGCCCATGCGTATCGATCGCCCGCAAGAGCGCTTCGGCGCCGATCATGCGGCGATTGTGCATTTCAAACTTCGGCTGGTAAAATATCGGCGGCTTTCCGTTTTTGATCCAGCGGACCAGCATCTGCCGCACGCCCTCGTCCCGCGCCGCTTTCTCGGCGAAAGAAAAGGGAAAAATCTGCACGGGATTTTCACTCCGCCTCAGCGCCAGGCTGAGATGTCTGAGGAAGGAGGCCACGTTCTGGTGGGAGACCATTTCCAGATTAGCCGCCCCGATTTTAAGATGCGGAACCGGGCCTGCCTCAGCAGACCGGAAAAAGGCGATCAACCCCTCATGGAGATGCAAGACGAGGCCGGCGCTTTCCGATTTCTCCAGCGAAATTCCCTCAATGATAACCGCAAGCGTCGCATCACCGAACATGAAGCTTTGCGGCGAATTAAATTTCGACAACAGCCCGTCGTCGCCATCGCAGATCTCCCGCGCCAGTTTTGGCCAGAAGAGATCGGCCCAATCATCGCCCTGATAGGCCGCGACATCAGCGATATTGACGATTTCGATCAGGAGGAGAGCGTGCGGCACGGCCGGCGCCTGACGAGTCGTCATTTCGATATGGTCTTTGAGGGCGCGCCGGTTGGGCAGACCGGTCAGAGAATCCGTCCGCGCCGCAACCTCGCGTTTTTTCACCGCTTCACGCGCCCGCGCTTCGCTACGCAGGAGCAGGAAGAGACAGGCGATCATCGGCAGGCCGACGGTCGCGCCGACAATACGCCGTCCAACATTGCTCAAAAACACGTCCTGACCGACCATGCCAAGACCATAGGTCAGGCAAATCGCGAACAGCGCGGCGAAAATCCTGATCGCAAAAACCCCGGCGATCTCCCGCATGCCAAGTTCGGTCAGACGGCGCCGGCGCATCCAGCCATACATGGCGATGCCGAAAGCGGAAATGACGCTCATATCCAGAAAAGCCGCGCCAAAGAGGGCCGGACCGCCGAACAGGAAACGCCCGGCGGAAATCAGCGCCAGACTTATCAACCCGCCCTGCCAGGACCCGACTACCCCCGCCAGAAACAACAGATCCGAACGAATATAAGGCTTGGAGGGCAGTTGAATGAACTCGGACACCAGCAGCGTCAGCAGAAAGCCGGTCGCTCCGAAAACAACTCCATAGTAGATTTTATACCGGACGTCATCGAAAGCTATGTGTCGTTGCAGAAGCATCAGCATGGACACCATGCCAACCACGGCTGCGGCCTGAAGCAGCAGAAATGGCAGTTCGGCGGCCGATGCGGCCGCTTGAGCGACGATCAATTCCATCATCTGCGATTCACCGTAGAATATCGGCGCCGGCACCGGAACTTCTGCATCTGACAATCAAATATCCCGCTTTTGCGCAGGGAAAGTATAAGATTACCACCATTCGCCCCGTCGGCCCATGCCACTCGAACAGCCCGCCTGAAATAAAACCCTCACGCGCCCCACCCGCCTAAAGAAACCAATATAAAAATAAACTTATAAAACAATAATTCAAAAATTCGTCTTTAAATTTATCATTTAAGATTGCACTAGGGCAACGACAAAAATAAACGTTAATAACAATACTTGTGAAATTTAAAATAATCTGAACTTTCGAATATACATTCAAATATCCTGTCACGGCATTGCGATATGAAAAATGACGTCTCTTGCGGAGACGATCGCCTTGCCCCTTCGGTTGTTTCTGCTAAAAACCTGTAAAGTCACACTTTATCCCATGAAGCACTCAAACGGATCCCTCTCCATGTCAGCCACCAAGCTTGCCATTGTCGGCGTCGGCAAAATCGTTCGCGACCAGCATCTCCCCGCCATCGCAGGCAATCCGGATTTCGAATTGATCTGCACCGCGAGCCGCCACGGAACCGTGGACGGTGTTTCTTCCTATGGCACCATCGAGGCCATGCTGGAGGCGGAACCGGCAATCAATGCGGTTTCGCTGTGCATGCCGCCGCAATATCGTTACGAGGCAGCTTACGCGGCGCTGAATGCCGGCAAGCATGTTTTCCTTGAAAAGCCACCGGGCGCGACGCTCTCGGAGGTGCAGGATCTCGCTCGTCTGGCGGATTCGAAGGGTCTTTCGCTGTTTGCCAGCTGGCATTCCCGTTATGCGCCGGCGGTGGAGGCGGCAAAGGAGTTTCTGGCCTCGACGACAATCGACAGCGTGCATGTCATCTGGAAAGAGGATGTCCGCCACTGGCACCCGAACCAGGCCTGGATCTGGCAGGCGGGCGGTCTTGGCGTGTTCGATCCCGGCATCAATGCGCTGTCGATCATCACCCATATCCTGCCACGCGCACTGTTCCTGACCAAGGCGACGCTGGAATTCCCGGAAAACCGCGACGCCCCGATTGCCGCCGACCTGCATTTTTCCGACGTTGAAAAAACGCCAGTCCATGCCGAATTCGACTGGCGCCAGACCGGCAAGCAGAGCTGGGATATCGTTGCCGAAACGGCAGCGGGACGGATGGTGCTTTCTGAAGGCGGCGCGAAGCTCTCGATCAACGGCGAGGAAAAACTGTCCCAGCCGGAACGGGAATATCCGGCCCTTTACGAACGCTTCGCCGAAATCATCAAGGCGGGCCGCTCCGACGTCGATCTCGCGCCGCTGACCCATGTGGCCGATGCCTTCCTGCTCGGCCGCCATAAATTCGTGGATTCGTTCTACGACTGAGAAGCCTCAACGCTTCCAGACATACAAGCCTCAGAGGGCGCGGCTGACAAAGCGGTCGCGCCCTGATTTTTTGGCCTGATAGAGGGCTTCGTCGACGCTGCGCAGCAGTGTCGGGCGATCGGCACCGGCCTGCGGCGCAATTGCGCCGCCGATGCTGAGACGTGCAAGCACGTCTTCGCCCTCCACATGAAACGGCTGCCGAAACGCTTCAAGCAGCCTTTCCGCCAGACTGCCAATGATGGATGCCGACGTCGGACGCGGAACGAATATCGCGAATTCGTCACCACCCATACGGACCACCGTATCTTCAGCTCTGACAACGTCGCGAATGCGTGCGGCCGCCTCGACAAGCACTTTGTCTCCTGCGGCATGACCCAGCGTATCGTTGATGGCCTTGAAACCGTCGAGATCGAGATAAAGAACGCCAAAGGTTTCCCTCTCGCAAAGCGCTGCGCCAAGTTCCAGGTCAACGATGGCATCCAGAGCCTTGCGGTTATAGAAACCCGTGAGAGGATCGGTCATGGCCGCGTCGCGCAATTCACGAGCGGCAAGGCTCATGGTGAAATTGGCCTTTTGCAGTCTCAGAAGCGCTCCGGCAAGTGTTGCGAAATATCTCAGATTGTCGATCTCGGCCGGTGAATATTCACGCACGTTGGGGTCGAGCAGGCAGAAGGTGCCGACAACGAGACCGGGCTCAAGTTCGATCGGCGCGCCCGCATAAGAGCGCAACTCAGGGCTACCTTTCACATAGGGAAGCCAGCCGAATTCCGGGTGGACGCTCAGATCAGACACCGTCAAAACATTCTGTGTCACGACCACGCGGTCGCAGATGGCGATATCCCGGGAGCACTCCTGAAATTGCAGGCCCGCCTGCTCGGCGATATGCAGCCAGTCCTCGTCCAGAATGTGAACCGCCGCGCGCGCCACGTCGAATACGCCCTGTGCCAGCTGGGAGATTGCCCTCAATTCGTCAGTTTCGGCATTCTTGAAGGCGACAACCGACCGCACGGCCACCAGACGCTCCACCTCCCGATCCGGTCTAGAAATCGCCTGTCCCATGCCAGATCCTTCTATTTTACCGCACCGCAAACGCTTTTGCCCTGCGCCTGCGACTGGATATCAAGCCGATTACTTAAGCACTTCATAAAGCAAAAGGTTGCAAGCGACGCCACATGCGATTTCTTACCAGTCCATTCCAGTGGGCTGGTTTGAATATGGCCGGACGGCGGTCAGGCCTTTTTCTGCCAGCGACCTTCGGGAGACTGCTGCCAATAGGTCAGCGAATGCCCCTCTGCCTTCAGCGTTTTCCAGTGGTTACGCGCCATTTCCAGCTGGTAGGCGTCGTATCCGTCGAACATGAAGACGACGCGCTCATAGGTCTCCACCGCCGGCGGCTCGGCGCCGTCGACCAGAAAGCGTACGTTCGCCGCATTGCCGTTCTCGCTCGACGCCGTCAGAAGAATCGGCTGGTTCTGCGGCGCTGACGACGCATCGGTGGCGTGCGGCAGGAAACTATCGTCACGAAAGGTCCACAGATGCGTGTCGAGGAAATCACGACGCTCATCGTCGACAGTCTGGATCGCGACCTTCCAGCCGCGTTCCAGCGATTTCTCGAGCAAAGGCGGCAGCGCATCCTCCAGCTTCGATTCCGTCAGATGGTAGAACAGAATTTCAGTCATTCGCAGACGCGCCGCTCCGCTCGCTTCAATCTTCGTAATGGGCACGAACGAGTTCGTTCAGCAGACGCACACCGTAGCCCGATCCCCAGGACTGGTTGATCTCGGTCAGCGGCGAGCCCATGGCAGTACCGGCGATATCAAGATGCGCCCACGGCGTTTCGCCCACGAAACGCTTGAGGAACTGCGCGGCGGTGACGGAACCCGCCAGCCGGCCGGAGCTGTTCTTCATATCGGCGAATTTGGAATCGATGATCTTGTCGTAGTCCTTGCCGAGCGGCATGCGCCACAGCTTCTCGGCCGTCGCCTCTCCCGCCTCCGCAAGCCGTGTAGCCAGTTCGTCATCGTTGGAGAAAAGACCGGCCTGAAGATTGCCGAGCGCAACGGTAATCGCGCCGGTCAGCGTGGCGAGGTTGATCATGAATTTCGGGTTGAAGCGATCCTTGGTGTACCAGAGCGCATCGGCCAGAACCAGCCGGCCCTCGGCATCGGTATTGATGATCTCGATGGTCTGGCCGGACATGGAGGTGACGATATCGCCGGGACGCTGGGCATTGCCATCAGGCATGTTTTCCACAAGGCCGATGACGCCGATCACGTTTGCCTTGGCCTTGCGGGCTGCAAGCACATGCATCAGGCCGGTGACGGCAGCAGCGCCACCCATGTCACCCTTCATGTCTTCCATGTTGAGACCGGGCTTCAGCGAAATGCCACCGGTGTCGAAAACGACGCCCTTGCCGACGAAGGCAATGGGTTCATCTTTCTTGGAACCACCGTTCCACTGCATGACTGCCAGCCGCGGCGGGCGAGCCGAACCCCGCGCAACACCGAGAAGTGCATTCATGCCGAGCTTCTTCAACTCTTTTTCGCCGAGAATCTCGACATCGACACCAAGCTTGCGCAGCTCTTCCGCTTTTTCGGCGAATTCGACCGGGCCAAGCACATTCGGCGGCAGGTTGACGAGGTCACGCGCCAGAATCACGCCGCCCGCAACGGCTTCCGACACGGCAGAGGCCTTTTCCGCGTCCTTATGGGCGGCGGTTACGATGGTGACATCGACTTTCTTCGGCATCTTTTCATCGTCGGATTTCTTCTTGGTCTTATAGGCATCGAAACTATAGGCGCGCAGCAACAGGCCAAGCGCGAAATCCGCAGCCGCTTCGGCGCTCACCTCAACGCCCGGGGCATCGAGGTAGATAACAACCTTGTCCGCTTTCTTGAAATGGGCAGCCGCGGTGCCGCCGGCGCGCAGCCAGTCATGGGCGACCAGCTTCGACGGCTTGCCAAGCCCGATGACGAGCAGCCGGTCGGCGGACGAACCCTGCGGCGCGATGACGTCAAGCGTCGCCATCGACTTTGCGGAAAAGCCGGAAATCTTCGATGCTCTCTCGATCACACCACCTGGATCAGCCTCGGAAGCACCGGCAACGGCCTGCGCCTCGCCCGAGGCCTGCAGCACGATGGCCAGGGCATTTTCCAGCGAGGCGGAATTGGCGAAAGAAATATCGAATTTAGCGGACATGTTTTCCTGCTCTTCTTGGACGACTTGCGCGATGCGCGTGATCATGGCCTTTTCGGCCCGGGGCGCAACCCGCATTCTTTAAAGGCCTACAGTCGTTAAAGGAAAGGCATTTTTGTGGAAGACGACATCACGTCATGAAACCGACAGCTTGTTCCACAAAAAGACACAGGGCGTGGAAAAATCATCGCGCAAAACATATTTGTGAGCATGCCGGAATAGCCAATTGCCAACGATGCGATTAGATAGGCGGAAATTCGGCGAGCGATCGCACGTAAAAACAATATCGAACAGGGCCGTATGAAGCTTCTCGAGAACTATATCCTGCGGCGGACAACGCAGATGTTTCTGGTCGCGCTGTTGCCGGTGCTGGCCATCATCTGGACCATCCAGGTTCTCCAGAGAATCAATCTCGTGACCGATACGGGCCAGTCGATGGGTTCCTTCATGGCGCTCGCGACGATGATCTTGCCGACGCTTATCCCCGTCGTGCTGCCGTTTGCGCTTGTCATCGGCATCACCCAGATCTTCACGACGATGAACAATGATTCCGAGCTTGCCATCATCGATGCGGCCGGAGCGCCGCGTTCAGTGATGTATCGCCCGGTTCTCATTCTGGCCGCCGTTCTGAGCCTGTTTTCCTTCACCATCACCAATTTCATCGAGCCGCCAGCGCGCAACTCCGCCCGGCAGATGGTGGCCGCCGCTTATGCCGACTTGCTGTCTTCGGTCATCGAGGAAAAGACCTTCCGCACCATTCAGGACGGCCTTTACGTGCAGATCGCCCAGCGGCAGGGCCGTATCCTCAAGGGCCTGTTCGTGGCCGACCGCCGCGATCCGAATTTCGACCTCATCTATTATGCCAAGGAAGGCATGATCGATGAAAGCGGCACGTCGCTGACCATGCGGGACGGCGAAGTGCAGCAGAAGACGCCCGACGGCAAGGTCTCGATCGTCAAGTTCCTGTCTTACGCCTTCGACCTTTCGACCATGTCGGAAAAGCAGGATTCGGAGCCGTCGCTTTCGCCCGGTGACGCTAGCCTCGGCTTCCTTCTCTCACCGGACGAGAACAATGCGAGCTACAAGCGCTCGCCGGAGACCTTCCGCAGCGAGTTGCACAAGCGCCTGTCGGACTGGATGTTCGCCTTCTCCTTCGCGCTGATTTCGCTCGCCATCGCAGCCGATTCCCGGTCGCACCGCGAAGCACGCCTGCATCCGATGGTCGCCGCGCTGGTGACTGCCTTCATGCTGCGCTGGCTCGGTTTTTACGTCACCAATCAGGTCAAGCAGAGTGCTGCCTTCATTCCGCTGGTCTATGCCGTGCCGGGGCTCAGCGGTGCTGCTGCCGCCTTCGTGCTGATGACCGGCCGCAAGCCGAAAATGCCGAAGGTGATCGTGGATGCGGCGGGTCGCCTGCGCCGTCTCTTCTCCAGCCGGATGGTGAAAAACCCGGGGAGCGGTAACACATGATTTTCAACACGCTCGCCCGGTATTTCCTGAAGCGATATCTGATGACGACCATCTGGTTCGTGCTCGGCGTATCGTCGATCATCTATCTCGCCGATTTCAGCGAGACGGCACGGCGTATGTCCGGCCTGCCCGGTTATTCCGTGCCGGCTGCGCTTGGCCTGACCGCGCTTCGCCTGCCGCTGATCCTGCAGCAGACCGTTCCTTTCATCGCGCTTTTCGTCGGCATGACGACGCTGATCTCGCTCAACCGGCGTTACGAACTGGTGGTGACGCGTGCCGCGGGCATTTCCGCCTGGCAATTCATCCTCCCCTTCGTGCTCGGCGCGGTTTTCATCGGCATCCTGTCCGTCATGGTCCTCAACCCCATCGCCGCGTGGGGCCAGAACAAGTCGCTGGCCATGGAAGCCGGCCTGCGCAACGACGCAGGTGGCGGTCGCCAGCAGGAGATCATTCCGTGGATGCGCCAGTCGAGCGGCGGCAAGGATACGATCATCGGCGCCAAGAGCTTCGAAGACAACGGAACGATGCTTCTCGACGTGGTTCTCATCGACGTCGACAAGGACGGAAACATCGTCTCGCGGAAGGATGCGAAGTCGGCTAAATTGGAAGATGGTTACTGGCTTCTTAACGGCGTTTCGGAAACGCGCGCCGGACATGTGCCAGTTCGGCAAGAAAGCATGCAGATCAGTACCAATCTGAGACGGGAATTCGTCCAGGAGCGCATGACGCAGACGGAAACCGTTGCTTTCTTTGACCTTTCTCACAAGATCGAAGTTGCAAAGTCCTTTGGACTATCTTCAAAGGCGCTTGAGACGCAGTATCATTTCCTGCTATCGACGCCCCTTCTTCTGGTCGCGATGACCTTGATCGCCGCGACCGTTTCATTAAAGTTCAGCCGCTTCGCCCAGTCGCGCTCCGTGATTCTGGGTGGAATCGTTTCCGGCTTCGTGCTTTATGTAGTAACCGTGCTCGTAAGGGCATTCGGGAGTGGTGGTGTTGTCCCTCCCACCGTTGCGGTCTGGGTTCCAGTTATCGTGGCGTTGGCTTTGGGGGCAACCATTCTGCTTCATCAGGAGGACGGCTAGTGGCGGTATATGACCGCGGGAATATCAGGCGGCTTTGGACGGCCCTTCTGACAGGTGCCGCTGTGTGCGCGTATTTGGCATCCAGCCCGGTCGCTTTCGGCCAGGATGGACTGCTTGCGTCGGCAAGCCAAGACGATTCGAAACTCCTGCTTACAGCAAATGAACTGACCTATAACCGCGATTCCCAGCGCGTCATCGCGAAGGGTGTGGTTCGCATGAATTATTCGGGCTACCGCATGGTGGCCCAGCAAGTGGAATACAACCAGCAGACCGGTCGCGTGATTGCCCATGGCAACATCGAACTGATCGAGCCGGGCGGCAACAAGATCTATGCCGACGAAATGGACGTCACCGACGATTTCGGCCAGGGCTTCGTGAATGCCCTGCGCGTTGAGACCACGGATAATACCCGTATCGCGGGTGAAAGCGCTGAGCGTCTCAACAGCGACACGATGGTCCTCAATAACGGCGTTTACACCGCCTGCCTGCCCTGCGCCGAACGCCCCGAAAAGGCGCCGCTGTGGCAGGTCAAGGCTGAGCGCGTCATTCAGGACGGCAAGACCCATACGGTGCGGCTGGAAAAGGCCCGCCTGCAACTCTTCGGCCATTCGATCGCTTATATCCCGTTCCTTACGGTTCCGGATAATACGGTCAAGCGGAAGTCCGGTTTCCTGTTCCCGCAGATGAGCATGACCAACAAGCTCGGCTTCGGTATCGGTGTTCCCTATTTCCAGGTTCTGTCCGATACGTCCGACCTCACGGTCACGCCGACCTACTACACAAAACAGGGTCTGCTCCTTCAGGCCGAATTGCGCCAGCGTTTCGAGACCGGCATGCACACGCTGACGATCGCCGGCATCAGCCAGCAGTCTTCGGATACCTTCATCTCCGGAACGAGTGACGCGTTGAACGATCAGCGCGGCATGGTGGCGACCAAGGGTGATTTCAGCATCAACCCACGCTGGGCTTTCGGCTGGGACGCCATGGTGCAGTCCGACAACAACTTCTCGCGTACCTATAGCCTGAAGGGCTACAAGAACGACGTCCAGACCAATCAGATTTATCTGACGGGCACTGGCGAGCGTAACAGCTTCGATGCCCGCGGTTATTACTTCAATGTGCAGGACACGGATAATTCGGAGCTGAAGGAACGCAAGCAGGCGATCGTTCATCCTGTTGTAGACTATCGTTACTTCCTGCCGGATCCGATCTATGGCGGCGAACTCTCGCTGACCACGAACTTCACGAGCATCAGCCGTTCGACGCAGGATTCCTACGCGATGGGCGGTTTCCCGCGCTTCAACGGTCTGGAAGGTTCGTATACGCGCTGGACCACCGAAGCGGAATGGAAGCGCACCATCACGATGGATAGCGGCCTGCAGATCACGCCGATCCTCGCAGCGCGCGGCGACGCGCTGTGGACCGACATGACCGCGGCAAGCTTCACCTCCGGCGGTACGTCCTATGCCTATGAAGGCATGATCAATGACGACGCAGCGTTGCGCGGCATGGTTACCGGCGGTCTCGAACTGCGTTACCCATGGCTGTTCACGGCGCTGAACAGCAATCACGTCATCGAGCCGATCGCGCAGATCTTCGTGCGGCCAAACGAGCAATATTCCGGTCGTTTCCCGAACGAGGATGCGCAGGCCTTCGTGTTCGACGCCACCAACCTGTTCGAGCGCGACAAGTTCTCCGGCTTCGACCGGATCGAAGGCGGCACGCGTGCGAATATCGGCTTCCGTTATAACGGCACGTTCGACAATGGTTACGGCATCCGCGCCATTGCCGGTCAGTCCTTCCATCTGGCGGGCGAAAATTCCTTCGCCTCCTATGACCTGCTGAATGTGGGCGCCAATTCCGGCCTCGAATCCGATCGTTCGGATTATGTTGCCATGGCTGCCTTCGATGCACCGATCGGTCTTTCGCTGTCCTCGAGCCTGCGTCTCGACAAGGACAATTTCGAAATCAACCGGTCTGAAACGGGCATCAGCTATTCGGATCGCCGCATCAACGGCAAGCTCAGCTATACGCAGGTCAAGGCACAGCCGGAATACGGATATAACGAAAACCGCGATATCATCCAGGCTTCCGGTTCGCTGCGCATGGACGACAACTGGTCGCTGTTCGGCTCGATCAATTACGATCTGAATGGAAAATTTGCCGCAGAGCGCCGTATCGGCATTGCCTATCAGGACGAATGCACAATCTTGACGGTCAGCTATTCCGACGAGGGTAATATCAATTCCAGCCGCCAGGCCGCCAATGACTGGTCGATCAATGCGCGCCTCGCCTTCCGCACGCTCGGCGACGTCAGCGTCGGTTCGGCCAATGAGGACTGGAACGACATGGACATCGGCTGGAAACCAAACAACTACTGAGTTTAAAGGCAGGTCACGCAGCATCGTGGCCTACCTTTTTGCCATTTGCTCAGTAAAGCCACGGTTTTGCCGCAACAACACGCCAGTGTCGGCCGGACATGAAACCTATAGGGTTTTCTTTCAACAAACCGACACATTGCCGTCTTGCGGATCGCGATGATATATACGTGGCAAATTTGCGGTGCGGATGCGCAGGTGCAGGTCTGAAAAGCCGGGGAGTTGAATATTCCCCGCTTCGGGCGGAACAGATTGGCGGAACAGGGCAAGGACCCTGGCCGACGAAAGGGAGAAGCATATGATGAATTTCGGAAAGTCGGCTTTGCGTGGCGCTGCTTTTGCCTTTGCGATTTTCGCCGTTCCCATGGCCATCGTGCCTTATGCCGGCCAGGCCTTCGCCGACAGCACCGTCAAGATCGTCGTCAACAAGACGCCCATCACCAATGACGATATTGCAAGACGTGTTGCCTTCCTGAAGCTGCAGCGCCAGTCGGGCAATCTCAACGAAAAAGCTCGCGAACAGCTGGTTGACGAGGCACTGAAGCGCGAAGAGATCGGCCGCGTGAAGATGTCAGTCAGCACGCAGGACGTCGACGCCGCATTCGCGCGATTTGCCGGCAATAATAAAATGAAGCCCGAGCAACTGACGAAAGTGCTTGCGCAGGCGGGTGTTGGCGCCGAGCACTTCAAAGCCTTCATCGCCGTTCAGATGAGCTGGCCGCGCCTCGTCAACGCCCGTTATGGCGCCCGCGGCAAGATGTCGAACCAGGATCTCGTCACCCGCCTGAAGGAACGCGGCGAAAAGCCCGTGACCACGGAATATTTTCTGCAGCAGGTCATCTTCGTCATCCCGGAAGCAAAGCGCAACGCCATCACCGGCAAGCGCAAGGCCGAGGCAGAAGCCTCGCGCAAGCGTTATCCTGGCTGCGACCAGGCCATGAGCTTTGCCGCGACCATGCGTGACGTGGCGATCAAGGATCTCGGACGCATTCTCGCGCCGGAACTGCCGGAAGACTGGAAGGCGCTGGTGGAGAAAACCAAGGAAGGCGGCACTACCGGCACGCGTGTGACCGAGAAGGGCGTCGAATATCTGGCCATCTGCAAGCAGCGTCAGGTTTCCGACGACTATGCCGCGGAAATGGTGTTCAAGTCTGAAGACCTGATGAAGGCCAAGGACGGCGAAAACCCGAACGAAAAGAAATACATGGATGAGCTGCGCAAGAAGGCGCAGATCGTCAACACCTGATATTGATACGAGAGCCGGGTCTTTCCGTGACACATGCATCCCTGCCGCTTGCCCTGACCCAGGGAGATCCAGCCGGAATCGGCCCCGATATCGCCATCAACGCCTGGGCAAAGCGCCGGGAGAACGGCGTGCCGCCATTTATCTTCATCGGCGATCCCGATGTGGTGGCGAGCCGTGCAGCGTTGATCGGCGTGCCGGTCAATATCGAGACCTGCGATCCGGAAAGCGCCGTTAGCCTGTTCGAGCGGGCTTTCCCCATCCTTCCCCTTCCTGTCGGGTTTGACGTGCAGGCGGGTCAACCGCATGTCGGCGCTGCCCACGCGACGATCAAGGCCATCGAGATGGCCGTTTCCCTGACGGTTGAAGGCAGGGCTGCGGCCGTTGTCACCAATCCGATTGCGAAATCCGTGCTTTACGAAGCCGGATTCGGCTTTCCCGGTCATACGGAATTTCTGGCCGATCTCGCGCTGCGTCAGACGGGCAAGCCCGTAACACCGGTGATGATGATCGCCGGCCCCAAGGTTCGGGTCGTGCCTGTCACTATCCATATCCCTATCAAGGACGTGCCAACCGCGCTGACTGAAGAGCTGATTGTAACAACCTGCCGCATTATCGATACGGACCTTCGGGAAAAATTCGGGATCGCGGCGCCACGCCTCGCCGTCGCCGGTCTCAACCCGCATGCGGGTGAAGATGGCGCGCTCGGCACCGAGGATCGTGATGTGGTTCATCCCGCGACCATACGGTTGCGGAAGGACGGCATCGACGCCTTCGGCCCCCTGCCCGCCGACACCATGTTCCACGATGCCGCCCGCAAGCGTTATGACGTGGCGGTGTGCATGTATCACGATCAGGCACTCATTCCGGCCAAGGCGCTCGGCTTTGACGATTCGGTCAATGTCACGCTCGGCCTGCCCTTCATCCGCACGTCACCCGACCATGGCACTGCCTTCGGCATTGCCGGCCAGGGCATTGCCAGCGACACGAGCCTTGTCGCGGCGCTGAAGATGGCGGCGGAGATTTATGCCCGCAGCCGGGTTGGCGCGTAATGGCCGCCATCGATGGACTGCCGCCGCTGCGCGATGTCATCCAGCGCCACGGGCTTGATGCGAAGAAATCGCTTGGTCAGAATTTCCTGTTCGACCTCAACCTGACCCAGAAGATCGCCCGCACCGCCGGACCGCTCGATGGGGTGACGGTGATCGAGGTCGGTCCCGGCCCCGGCGGCCTCACCCGTGCCATTCTGTCGCTTGGCGCGAAAAAGGTCATAGCCGTCGAGCGCGACAGCCGCTGCCTGCCCGTTCTTGCGGAAATCGAAGCGCATTATCCCGGACGGCTCGAGGTCATCGAGGGCGACGCGCTGAAGACGGATTTCGAGGCGCTGGTTCCCGCCGGCGAGCCTGTGCGCATCATTGCCAATCTGCCCTATAATGTCGGCACGCAATTGCTGGTCAACTGGCTGCTGCCGAGGGAGTGGCCGCCCTTCTGGCTCTCCATGACGCTGATGTTCCAGAAGGAAGTGGGCCAGCGCATCGTGGCCGAAGAAGGCGACAATCACTACGGCCGCCTCGGCGTTCTCGCCGGCTGGCGCACCGTTTCCGAAATGGCCTTCGACGTCCCGCCCCAGGCCTTCAGCCCACCGCCGAAGGTGACCTCGACGGTCGTGCACCTGCTGCCCAAGGACAAGCCGTTGCCCTGCGACGTTGCGAAGCTTGAAAGGGTCACGGAAGCAGCCTTCGGCCAGCGCCGCAAGATGCTGCGCCAGAGCGTCAAGAGCCTTGGTGGAGAAACGCTGCTGGAAAAGGCGGGCATCGATCCCACGCGCCGGGCGGAAACGCTCTCGGTAGAGGAATTCGTGACGCTGGCGAACTGCCTGTAAATTCTGCACTTGCTCGCTGTTCCGAACGGCGGCAAGGGCTCGTGGATACCTGCGAATAGAGGAACAAGTGCGTGGAGAGTGCCGGTTTTCACTATAAGCTCGATATTCCCGCCGGAACGCCCGATTGCGCTATCGTCCTGCTGCATGGATCGGGACGAACGGAAGATGACCTCATTTCTTTTGGCCGTGCCGTCTTTCCCACGGGTGCACTCTATGCGCCGAGAGGCGCTGTTGCCTGGGAGAATGGTTTCGCATTTTTTCGCAGAAAACCCGACAGAGAACTCGATATTGACGATCTGAAACATCAGGCAACCAGACTGTGCCACTTCGTCGCCTTTGTGTTTCAGCAAACGGGGCGAAGACCGATTCTCGTCGGATATTCGAACGGAGCGATCATCGCGGCTGAAACGATATGTCAGGCGCATCACCTGTCCAAAGGCGCCATCCTGCTTCGCCCGTTATCTCCGAGGAAGGATCAATCTCTTCCGAACCTTGCGGGGTATCCCGTACTCCTGCTTGCGGGCGCCAGCGACGATCGGCGTCACCCCTCCGATGCTCCGCATTTGTCCGAGCAACTGACGTCAGCCGGCGCTGATGCCGTGCTGGAGACGATCAATACGGGCCATGGCTGGGCGGAAGACGCGGCAGACGAAAGATTGTCACGTCAATGGCTGGCACGCTTGCCATCGCGTAAATCAGAGCTTTGGCTCTTCCTCGAGCAATGACCGCACGAAGTCGAACATGCCGTGGCGGCGGTCGCGGCGGACGCGTTCGGCCTTGACGATCGCTTCTATGCCCTCGAAGGCGGCCTGCAGGTCGTCGTTGAGGATGACATAGTCATAGTCGCGCCAATGTTCGATCTCTGCACGGGAGTTGAGGAGGCGGGTCTTGATGACCTCTTCGCTGTCTTCAGCGCGACGGTGCAGGCGTGATTGCAACTCGGTCATGGTCGGCGGCAGAATGAAGATCGAGACGACGTCGGCCTTCATCTTGTCCTGAAGCTGCTCGGCGCCCTGCCAGTCGATATCGAACAGCATGTCGCGGCCGGCGGCCATCGCCGCTTCGACCGGTTCGCGCGGTGTGCCGTAGAAATTGCCATGAACTTCTGCCCATTCCAGCAGCTCATCACCATCGCGCATGCGCTCGAAATCACGCTTGGAGATGAAGTGGTAGTGGATGCCTTCGATCTCGCTCTGGCGGCGCGGACGCGTCGTCACACTGACGGACAGGCTGATATTCTTGTCTTTTTCGAGCAGGTTACGCGCGATCGTGGATTTGCCTGCGCCCGATGGCGAAGAAATCACCAGCATCAGCCCTCTGCGGGCAATCGTGACGGGAGAATTATTCACCGGGACCATGGGGTCTACTCCAGATTTTGGACCTGTTCGCGAAACTGGTCGATCACCACTTTCAACTCTATGCCAGCTGCGGTTACCGCACTGGCATTCGATTTGGAACAGATTGTATTCGACTCGCGGTTAAATTCCTGTGCAAGAAAATCGAGCTTGCGGCCGACAGGTCCGCCATTCTCCAACAGTTCGCGTGAAGCCTGGACATGGGCGTGCAGCCGGTCGATCTCCTCACGCAGATCCGCCTTGGTGGCGATCAGCGCCGCCTCGGCATGCAGGCGGTCACGGTCGAGCCCGTGCATGCCGTCACCGATGAGGGCGATCTGCTGGGCGAGCCGTGCCGCGATCTGCTCGGGCTGGCGGGATGGATCATTCTCGATGATGTCCACGAGCTGCTCGATACGGTTGATATGGCCGGAGAGGATAGCAAACAGCGATGCCCCTTCCCGCTCGCGCATGTCCTTCAGCTTTTCCACGGCAGCGGCGAAACCGGCAAGCACCTCACCATTGCGCGCTGCCTGCGCTTCAGCGTCGTCTTCCGCCTCTCGAAAATCGACCAGACCGCGCAAAGTCAGCAAGGTATCGAAGCTCAGCGGCTTGTCGTCGACGACATCACCGAGCTCCTTCTTGAGTGCCAGAACGGCGGCCAGCGCATCGCGGTTGATCACCGCCTCAAGCCGGTTTTCCGCAATCGCCAACGTCAGGCCCGCCTGAATATTGCCGCGGGAAAGATGCTCGCTCGCAATTTCGCGCAGGCCGGTTTCGAGTGCTTCAAGACCGGTCGGCAGACGCAGGCGCACATCGAGCCCCTTACCGTTCACAGAACGCAACTCCCAGGCCCAGCGGTAACGGCCAGAGGTTCCTTCGCTGCGCGCAAAGCCGGTCATCGATTGCAATGTCATATCTGGAAGCCCCCTGTCATGCAGCGCAAAACGGGCCTTGTGGATGACAAGGCCCGGTAGAGATTATCAGTTGTTGGCAGGTTTTTCCGCCTCGGCGCCGCCGGGTTGGCCATCCACGACAACATCGGGATTGCCACCGGAAGCAGCCTTTTCGGCTTCGATCTTGCGCCAGCGGCGGACATTGGCGTTGTGCTCGTCAAGCGTCTTGGCGAAGACGTGTCCGCCGGTGCCATCGGCCACGAAATAAAGGTCATCCGTGCGCCATGGATTGGCGACTGCCTCAAGTGCTGCCCGTCCCGGATTGGCGATGGGCGATGGCGGCAGGCCCTTGATGACATAGGTATTGAACGGCGTCTGCTTCTGCAGGTCCGACTGGTAGATCGGACGGTCGGAAGGCTTGCCGTCGCCACCGAACAGACCGTAGATGATCGTCGGGTCGGATTGCAGGCGCATGCCCTTCTTCAGGCGATTATAAAAGACGGAGGCGACATGGGCGCGTTCATCATCCTTGCCGGTTTCCTTTTCAACGATCGAGGCGAGCGTCACGAATTCCTCGATGGTCTTGATCGGCAGGTCGGGATCGCGCCGCTCCCAGACCATATCGATCAGCTTGTCCTGCGCCGCACTCATCTGGCTGATGATTTCTTCGCGCTTGGTGCCGCGGGTGAAACGATAGGTATCCGGGCGCAGGCTGCCTTCCGGCGGCAGCGTCGCGGGCAGTTCGCCATCCAGCACCTCGTCTGCGGCAAGGCGCGCGAACATCTGCTTCACGGTCAGGCCTTCCGGCAGCGATACGGAATAAAGGATCGACTTGCCGGACTCGAGCAACAGCATGATGTCCTTCATCGAAGCGCCGGCCTTGATCTCATATTCGCCTGTTTTCAGCGTCTGATCCTTCTGCAGATAGCTGCCGGTCATGAGGCGGAAAACGCGGGCATTGGAGATGATGTCGTTACGTTCGAGATTATTGGCGATCTCGATGAGGCCAGCACCGTTGCGGACGGTGAAATGGGTGTTCGTTTCGAGTGGACCGGGCTCCTGAAACGCATTGATCATGTAATAGAAGGCGGCAATGGCCAGCACACAGACGGCAACGGCAACCGTCATCAGAAAATTCAGGAAGATCACCAGCTGGCCATGGGCCTTGCGGGAACGCTTCGGCGGCGCCGGCACTTTCTCCGGCCGCAGCGCCTCGGTCGGGGACTTTGGGATGATCGGGCCGCGATTGCCTTCGCCCGCGCCGTTTTGTCCTGATGGTCCCTGGCTGTTCTGATTCGTATCGCTCACCGTCGGTCCTTTTCAGTTCGGCGTTGTCAGCGCTTTTTGCGCAGGTAATGCGGCAAAAACAGGTTCGGAATGCCGTCCCGCACCACATGGAGATATCGTGAAGCCCTGATATTCCGCTTCACGACCATCGTTTCGGACAAAGCCGCTGGAGAAAGCCGCTCGCGGCCGGATGTATCCCGAACCGGCAAACGCCTTCCATAAACGACTACAATATCGGCGCGAAAAGCGGAATGGCTTTCGCAAGCCGCAATCTGTTCTTCAAAGGAAAGAACATGCTTTGTCAGCGCCCCGCAGGGAGCGCCGCAGAAACCACGAACGGCTTGCGGCGCGGGACACCCTCTGCTACGGCGGGTCGCCGCCGCGATTATGCTTCGTAACGACGCAGCACGAGCGATGCGTTGGTGCCGCCGAAACCGAAGGAATTCGAAAGCGCCACATTGACCTGCCGCTTGCGGGCTTTGTGCGGCACGAGGTCGATCTTCGTCTCGACATCGGGATTGTCGAGGTTGAGTGTCGGCGGAACGATATTGTCGCGGATTGCAAGCGTCGCGAAAATAGCCTCAATCGCGCCGGCAGCGCCGAGAAGATGGCCGGTGGCCGACTTGGTGGACGACATGGAAATCTTCGGAGCCGATTCGCCGACAAGCCGTTCGACCGCGCCGAGTTCAATGGTGTCGGCCATGGTGGAGGTGCCGTGGGCGTTGATATAGTCGATATCGTCAGGCGTGAGGCCAGCGCGCTTCAGCGCCATGGACATGCAGCGATACGCACCGTCGCCATCCTCGGACGGCGCCGTGATGTGGAAGGCATCGCCGGACAGGCCATAACCGACGACTTCGGCATAAATCTTCGCGCCGCGCGCCTTGGCGTGTTCGAGTTCTTCGAGAACAACGATGCCGGCACCCTCGCCCATGACGAAACCGTCGCGGTCGCGATCATAGGGGCGCGAGGCCTTTTGCGGATCGTCATTGTGCTGGGTGGAGAGCGCCTTGCAGGCGGCAAATCCGGCGAGCGAAATGCGGCAGACCGGCGATTCGGCACCACCGGCGACCATGACCTCGGCGTCGCCAAGCGCGATCAGTCGGGCGGCGTCGCCGATAGCGTGTGCGCCGGTCGAGCAGGCCGTTACCACGGAATGATTCGGTCCACGCAGCTTGTGGCGAATGGAAACCTGACCGGATACGAGGTTGATCAGACGGCCGGGAATGAAGAATGGAGAAATGCGGCGTGGGCCCTTGTCGCGCAGCGTATAACCCGCCTCGACAATGCCTTCTAGACCGCCGATGCCGGAGCCGATCAGAACGCCGGTGGCGATCTGGTCGTCGTCCGTTTCCGGATGCCAGTTTGCGTCGGCAAGCGCCATGTCGGCGGCAGCCATGCCGTAGAGAATGAAAGGATCGACCTTGCGCTGTTCCTTGGGCTCCATCCAGTCATCGGCATTGAAGGTGCCGTTGGAGCCGTCGCCGACGGGAATGCGGCAGGCGATCTTTGCGGGCAGGTCTTCGACCTCGAATTCAGTCACGAGACGGGCGCCGTTATGGCCGGCCAACAGCCGCTCCCAGGTCACTTCCGTTCCGCATCCAAGAGGAGATACCATGCCGGTACCGGTGATAACGACACGCCTCATCGCCAATGCTCCGCCCTTATCCAAATCATCGGTCTTTCTGCAACACCGGGCACCATGGGGTAGCACGCACGGCAGGCTGCAGTATTGTCTCAATCTTTGTATGAAGGTTACAGGCAGCGCCGTCGCGGCCCGTGACCCATTGCGACATCGGGAACGCACACCCTTCGGGGCACGTACCGGCTGCCTATAAAACATTGGCCCGGACAAGCCGGGCCAAGACGGGAAGATATGTCACCTTCCCGATGAAGGTCGATCAGGCCTGGGCCTTCTCGATGAACTTGACGGCGTCGCCGACAGTCAGGATCGAGTCAGCTGCGTCGTCGGGAATTTCAACGCCGAATTCTTCTTCGAAAGCCATGACCAGTTCAACGGTGTCGAGCGAATCAGCGCCCAGATCGTCAATGAAGCTGGCGCCTTCGACAACCTTGTCGGCGTCAACGCCAAGATGATCAATTACAATTTTCTTTACGCGTTCTGCGATATCGCTCATGTCGGTTTCCTCGACCTTTATTTTGAAAGGGAATGCCTTTCGGCACCCTGCCCTGTTAGAAGCCCTCATGCGCCGTTCAAATCCGGCACCGCTGGCAAACCCGTTCAACCCGGTCCAAGCTAGACATCGTCACGCAAAATCGCAACGGCTTCCTGTCTCTCCGGGACGACTGTTCACAGTCTTGGCCCGCTTAACATGGTTTCAATCGGTCGAAAAGCCTGAAAACGCGCTAAGCACAGCGTATGACAGGCAATTTCGCCGAAAACCGGCAAGTCGGGCCTTGCGGCACAAGCTACCCAAGAAGGTGCTTAAACAGCGCCGCAATCCTTTTCACGACGGCGGGGAGCGCCGTCAGATCATCGCCATGCCGCCATTAACGTGCAGGGTCTGGCCGGTCATGTAGGCTGCCTCATTGGAAGCCAGATAAAGAACGGCCGACGCAACCTCGGCACCGGTGCCCATGCGCTTCATCGGAATGGCGCCCATAATGGCGTCTTTCTGCTTGTCGTTCAGCTTGCCGGTCATCGCGCTTTCGATGAAGCCCGGTGCCACGCAGTTGACCGTGACGTTGCGGGTGGCGATTTCCTGCGCCAACGACTTCGAAAAACCGATCATGCCGGCCTTGGAGGCGCAATAATTGGCCTGGCCGGGGTTGCCGGTGACGCCGACGATGGAGGTGATGTTGATGATACGGCCGAAACGGCGGCGCATCATCGGATGCGTCAGTTCACGCGTCAGGCGGAACATCGCCGTCAGGTTCACCTCGATGACGTTGTCCCAGTCCTCGTCGCTCATGCGCACGAAGAGGCCGTCCTTGGTGATGCCGGCATTGTTGACGAGAATGTCGACGCCTTCAAGCTCGGCTTCGGCCTTTTCGCCGAGCGCCTTGACCTCGGCGCGGTCGGCAAGGTTAGCCGGGAAAATCTTGACGCGGTCGCCAAGTTCCGCCGCCAGAGCCTCGAGCTTTTCAACGCGCGTGCCGTGCAGGCCGACGGTTGCGCCCTGCTTGTGCAGAAGGCGGGCGATTTCCTCACCAATGCCGCCGGTCGCGCCGGTTACGAGGGCTTTGCGGCCTGTCAAATCTAACATGTCCTATTCCTTCTTTAGAGCTTCGGACCAAATGGTTGGCGCTGTCGCGCCCGATGAATATTTTGGCGGCTCTTCCGCCTTAGCCGATAAGCGTGGCAAGCAGCTGGTCGATATCGGCCGCACCGTTGACGGCAATGCCGTTCACCGTCTTGTCGATGCGGCGGGCAAGGCCCGTCAGCACCTTGCCGGAGCCGATTTCGTAAAGCTGGGTCACGTTATTGGCGGCAAACCATTCCACCGTCTCGCGCCAGCGCACCTGGCCCGTCACCTGCTCGACCAGCAAAGCGGCGATCTCATTGGCGTCGGAAACGGGAGCGGCGCGCACATTGGCGATAACAGGCACGACCGGATTGTGCTTTTCGACTTTCGCCAGCGCCTCGCGCATCGCTTCCGCCGCCGGCGCCATCAGCGCGGAGTGGAAGGGGGCGGAAACCGGCAGCATGATGGCCCGCTTGGCGCCCTTTTCGGACGCAATCGCTGCGGCCTTTTCAACGGCAGCCTTGCCGCCTGATATGACCAGCTGGCCGCCGCCATTGTCGTTGGCGATCTGGCAGACGCCGAGAATGCCGGCTTCCTCGCAGATGGCGAAAACGGCATCGTGCTCGAGCCCGATGATTGCAGCCATGGCGCCCTCGCCGACCGGCACGGCGGCCTGCATGGCATTGCCGCGGATGCGCAGAAGCCGCGCGGTATCGGCGATCGAGAAAGTGCCGGCGGCACAGAGCGCCGAATATTCACCGAGCGAATGGCCGGCCACATAAGACACCGTATCGGACAGCTTCAGGCCACGCGCTTCCAGAACGCGCATCACCGCCATCGAAACGGCCATGAGCGCCGGCTGAGCGTTGGCCGTCAGCGTCAGCGTTTCTTCCGGTCCGTTCCACATGATGTCGGCAAGCTTCTGGTCGAGCGCGTCATCGACTTCCTGAAACACGGCGCGCGCTTCCGGGTAGGTGTCCGCCAGCTCCTTGCCCATGCCGACGGCCTGGCTTCCCTGACCGGGAAATGTGAATGCAATACCCATGGGATGTCGTCCTTCTTGTCTGGCCTTGCCTTTATTCTTTCGGACTTCCATTCACATTCCCGCCGGCGAAGTCAAGCTTGAAGCCCTATAACGCGCCATTGCCCGGGGTTTTACAAACCTGTTTTCCCCTTTCTTTTAGTCATATTTTTTCTTGCACTGCGGCAATTCCCGATTAGTTTCACACCACCTTCCAAAACTGGCCAAGCACCGGGATACCTCCATGAAACAGAAACTATTGGGTCGCACGGGCATATCCGTGTCTGAAATCTGCCTCGGCACCATGACGTGGGGCACACAGAACACCGAAGCCGAAGCGCATGCGCAGATGGATTACGCCATCGAAAACGGCGTCAATTTCTTCGATACGGCCGAGCTCTATCCCACCACCCCCGTTTCCGCCGAAACGCAGGGACGAACGGAAGACTATATCGGTGCGTGGTTCGAAAAGACCGGCAAGCGTGACCAGGTCGTGCTCGCCACCAAGGTCGCCGGCTCGGGCCGTGACTATATTCGCGGCGGTCGCGACATCGATGCCGCCTCGATCCGCGAGGCGGTGGAGACCAGCCTCACGCGGCTGAAGACCGATTACATCGACCTTTACCAGATTCACTGGCCTAACCGCGGCACCTACCATTTCCGCGGCGCCTGGGGTTTCGATGCTTCCGGGCAGGACACCAAGCGCACGCTTGCCGAAATCACCGAAAAGCTCGAGACGCTCGGCGAACTGGTGAAGGCGGGCAAGATTCGCGCCATCGGCCTTTCCAACGAAAGCGCCTGGGGCACACAGAAATATATCGATATCGCCGAGGCCAACGGCCTGCCGCGCGTCGCCACCATCCAGAACGAATATAACCTGCTCTATCGCAGCTTCGACCTCGACATGGCGGAAGTCGCCCATCACGAAGATGTCGGCCTGCTCGCCTATTCGCCGCTTGCGGCGGGTCTGCTCACCGGCAAGTATCAGAATGGCGCCCGCCCGGAGGGATCACGCGCCACCATCAACAAGGATCTCGGCGGCCGGTTGCAGCCCCATCAGGAAGCGCCGGTCAAGGCCTATCTGGACCTTGCCGCCAAGCACGGGGTAGACCCGGTCCAGCTCGCCATCGCCTTCTGCCTCACCCGCCCCTTCATGGCCTCTGCCATCATCGGCGCGACCACCATCGAACAGTTGAAGGTGGATATTGCGGCGGCCGATGTGGCTCTGCCGGAAGAACTGCTGAAGGGTATCGCGGCGATCCACCGGCAATATCCGATGCCGATCTGACACGATTACGGCGCGCTTTTTCGCCCTTTGCCCTTGCATTCCGGGCAAATTTGCGTATAAGCGCGCTGTTCACAACACCCGGTCCAATTGGCTGGTGGCTGAACGGAGGGCTGGTTCCGGTAACGGAACAGCAGGAACCATAAGGTTTTTCCGGCCTCCCGTGTCTCCGCTCTCGACCGTCTCGAACAACGCTTTTCTTGCTTTAAGGCTTTATCGCCTAACCAGGAGCAGTCGTTGAGGCTTAGCGCCGTTGCCGGGTGAAGGACGAAACGCAAGAAAGGCAAAGCTTAAATGGCTCTTTACGAACACATCTTCCTTGCCCGGCAGGATATTTCTGCCCAGCAGGTCGACGCACTTGTCGAGCAGTACAAGGGCGTTATCGAATCGTTCGGCGGTAAAGTCGGACGCGTCGAGAACTGGGGTCTGAAGTCCCTCACCTACCGCATCAAGAAGAACCGCAAGGCTCACTACGCTCTCATGGACATCGACGCTCCGGCGGCTGCGGTTCATGAAGTCGAGCGCCAGATGCGTATCAACGAAGACGTTCTTCGCTACATGACCATCGCCGTCGAAGCCCACGAAGAAGGCCCGTCCGCGATGATGCAGAAGCGCGACCGTGACGACCGTCCGCGCCGTGACGGCGACCGTCCGGACCGTGGCCCGCGTGAAGATCGTGGTCCGCGTCCGCCGCGCGAAGGTGGCTTCGGCGACCGCGAAGACCGTCCGCGCCGTCCGCGCGAAGACCGTGCATAAGGAGAATTGACCAATGGCTGATACATCCTCTTCCCAGGCACGCCGCCCGTTCCACCGCCGTCGCAAGACGTGCCCCTTCTCCGGCGCAAACGCTCCGAAGATCGACTACAAGGACGTTCGTCTCCTGCAGCGCTACATTTCCGAGCGCGGCAAGATCGTTCCTTCCCGCATCACGGCCGTTTCCCAGAAGAAGCAGCGCGAACTCGCCCAGGCGATCAAGCGCGCCCGTTTCCTCGGCCTGCTGCCTTACGTCGTAGCGTAATGAATTGAAGCGAGGCTGCGCTTTGGCGCGGCCTCGTTTTCTCGATCAGCTGACTCTTAATCAGCGGGTCGAAATTATAATCCTTCCGCGTTGGGCGCGGATCGATACCATAAAACCCATGTTGGGGATGAGGCTCCAAGGAGCGATCCTCTAACTGCTTTAGTTTCAGCAGGACAGCGACGTGCAAAAGTTGAACCAGACAGTGCTGATCTCCGGCGTTCTCGCCGGCATATGCGCCGCGTTTTTAACGCTTGGCGCAACGGCACAGTCGTCGCTTTCTTTCCTGCTTTACGCCGGTTCGGCCATGCCCATCTTCATCGCCGGCATGGGCTGGGGCAACCGCGCCGCTATTATCGCGATCATCACCACCGCCATCATCGGCGCGCTCGTCATGTCGCCGCTTTTTGCCCTGACCATTGCGATCTTCACGCTGATCCCGGCGGGCTGGCTTTCGCATCTCGCCAATCTGGCGCGCCCGGCCTCCGAACTCGGCGGCCCGGATGATCTGCTCGCCTGGTATCCGCTGTCCGGCATCGTGCTGCATCTGTGCATTCTGGTCTCCGTCGCCGTCGTCATTCTCGGCTGGATGATCGGTTATGGTCCTGATCTCGTCGCCCGCATGGTCGATATCATGATGACGTCGGTGCAGAACCGCGAACCCCTGTTCGAACCCAATGCAGAGGCGCTTACCCAGACGAAGTCGCTGCTGGTGCTGATGTTGCCGATCGTCCAGGGCGGTCTTTGGGTCATCCTGCTGTTTGCGGCCTATTATGTCGCGACCCGGCTGGTCGGCTCCTTTGGCAAGGGCCTTCGTCCGCGCGAGGACATTGCTTCTGCGCTGCGCATGCACCGCAATGCGATTTTCATCTTTCTTGGCGGCATCGTCGCCATGTTCTTCGGGGGCGTCGCCGCCATGATTGGCGCCGTCATCTGCGGCACCTTCGGCGCTGGCTTCCTCATGGCGGGTTATGCCTCGCTGCATAAAAAAGCGCGCGGAAAGGACTGGCGGCTGCCGGTTCTCATCCTCGCTTATCTCTCAGCGGTCTTTGTCTTTCCGCTGTTCATCATTCTCGTGCTCGGCCTGAGCGACGTGCGCAGCACGATCTCTCTGACGCCGGCACGGAAAACCAACACAACGAACGAAACCAAACCATAGAAAGGATCAAGAAGATGGACGTTATTCTTCTCGAACGCATTAACAAGCTCGGCCAGATGGGCGAAACCGTCAAGGTTCGCGACGGTTATGCCCGTAACTTCCTGCTGCCGCAGGGCAAGGCGCTGCGCGCCAACGCCGCCAACAAGACCCGTTTCGAAACCGAGCGCGCAACGCTTGAAGCCCGTAACCTCGAGCGCAAGTCGGAAGCCCAGACGGTTGCCGAAGCGCTTGCAGGCAAGTCCTTCATCGTCGTCCGTTCGGCTGGCGAAACCGGCCAGCTCTACGGTTCTGTTGCTGCCCGCGACGTCGTCGAAATCCTCGGCGCCGAAGGCTTCAACATCGGCCGCAACCAGGTTGAACTGAACACGCCGATCAAGACCATCGGCCTGCACAGCGTTACCCTGCACCTGCACGCCGAAGTCGAGCTTCAGGTCGAGCTGAACGTTGCCCGTTCCGCCGAAGAAGCCGAACGTCAGTCCAAGGGCGAAAGCCTCACCTCCGCCGACGCCATCTACGGCGTTGACGAAGACGCCCTGCGTCCGGAAGACTTCTTTGATCCGGAAGCTGACGGCAACGAAGACGACGAATAAGATCTGGCCCTTGTGGTCACAGAAAAACCCCGGATGGCGACATCCGGGGTTTTTTGTTTGCGGGCTTCGAGTTTGCGGAGAGGTTTACCCCCCTCTGCCCTGCCGGGCATCTCCCCCTCAAGGGGGGAGATTGGCAGGAGGCGCTACCACCACTTCATTTGCTAACGTTGAGATGGGCGAGCCCTCGCTATCCACGAGTCGATCTCCCCCCTTGAGGGGGAGATGTCCGGCAGGACAGAGGGGGGTATAAACCACACCCTCCAACCTTTACCAACTACCTCGCCGCCGTCTCCGCCCCATCAGGTGCCTTGCTCTTATCCAGATGCACCACCACCGACATACCAGGCGAAAGCTCCGCCGCGAGCGGCTGATCGGCATCGATCACGATCCGCACACCGAGACGCTGGGCGATCTTCACGAAATTGCCGGTCGCATTGTCGGGCTTGATGACGGCGAATTCCGAGCCGGTGGCGGGCGAAAAGCGCTCCACATGGCCGGTCAGCTTGCGGCGATGCAGCGCATCGACCGAAATCGTCACCGGCTGGCCCACCTGCATGCCGGCAAGCTGGGTTTCCTTGAAATTGGCAATAACCCAGACATCATGCGGCACGACGGCCATCAGTTGCGTGCCGGCGGTGACATATTGGCCGGTGCGCACGCCGACTTCGCCGAGCCTGCCATCCACCGGCGCGCGAATCTCGGTATTGGCAAGATCGATGCGGGCGAGTTCAACGGCGGCCTCGGCATTGGCGACGGCCGCCTGTAACGAGCTGCGGTTGACGATGATGGTCTGCAAATCCTGACGGGAAACCTCAAGCGCCGCTTTCGCCTGGGACAGTGAGGCGCGCGCCTTTTCAAGCGCCGCATGGGCTTCTTCCTGAAGGCTGGAAGTTCCCACGCCGCTCTTGATCAGATTATCCTGCCGGTCGGAGGCGAGTTGCGCCTGCTTCAGCGACGCCTCGGCACTGTCGACAGCCGCTTCACTGGAGCGGATATTGGCATTGGCGGCATTTTCCTGCTGGCGGGAATTGTCGAGTGCTGCCTTGTGGCTATCGAGCGTGGCTTCCGCCTGCGCCTGTTTCTGGTGGTAGATGCGGTCATCGATCTTGGCCAGCAGCGTACCCTGCTTGACTTCCTGATAGTCCTTCACCGGGACATCCATGACATAACCGCTGACCTGCGGGCTCATGGTCGTCACATAACCGCGCACGAAGGCGTTGTCGGTCATTTCGACGGTGGACAGGAAAGGCGGCAGCCGCCAGGCGTAAAGCACCAGCGCAACGCCGGCGATGCCGCCGAGCAGCACGAGGATGGAAACGGGGGTAAAAAACTTCTTCAGCATTTTGTCACTCTTGGAATTTTCATGACTGTAGCGCCGGCGCGGTATCGGTCTTTTCCCGCGACAGGAAAGGTCGGACACGCATCCAGACAAGGTGGATTAAAAGCACTGCCAGCGCCAGCGCGGAAACGACGGAGATGAGCAGAAACGTATCGTTATAGGCCAGCACATAGGCTTCCCGGCTCACCTGCTGGGCAAGCAATGTCAAGCCCTCGGCCTTCAGCAGCGCCGGATCGGTAATGACGTGGCTGTAAGCCCCGGAAAGCTGGGACACGCGCTGGGCAACCAGCGGATTGGTAAGGAGAATATTCTCCACCAGAATATTGGAGTGAAACTTTTCACGCAGCGTCACGAAGCTACCGAGCAGACCAGTCATCAGCATCGAGCCGGTGATCTGGGTGAACAGAAAGATGGCGATGAAATTCACCAGATAGGGCGCTCCCCGACCAAGGGCCGCCGCAAAGCCCTTGGCCATGACCGGCGGCAGGAACATGGCTGCCCCGAAGGCGATCATCATCTGGCTGAGATACATCTGTTCCGGCCGCGTCATATTGGTGGACTGGCTGTCCAAAAACGAACCGGCAGCAATCAGCGTGAGTGCAATGACATGGGCCGTATCGACATATTTGCTCAACATCAGCCAGGCGCAGGCCGCACCGCCCAGTACGGTCGCCAGCAGCACAAGGGCATAGAGTGTTGTCGTCTGGTCGTTCAAAAGGCCGAGTTGCTGATAAAAGCTGACGGCGGTTGAGGACTGCTCGGAAGAAACCGCGCGGTAGATAAGCAGCACAGCCATCACATGCAGGTTGGTTTTGGAAAAAATCCAGCGAAGGTCCAGAAGCGGGTTCTTGCGCGGCAGTTCGATGAAGGCCATCAGCGTCAGAAGCGCAATGGATGCCGCCAGCAGCGCCCCAAGCCACCACGTTTCAAACCACCAGTAAAACCTGCCGAGCGTGAGCATGACCGCCAGGCAACCGAGACCACCCGCAAACAGCACGTAGCTCAAGATATCCATACGTTCGATGACTTTCGCGCGCGGCGGCGGCGTGACTTTCAGAACATAGATCACAGCGAGCGAGATCAGCGCAAAACCCACTTCCATGGAATAAAGCGCGTTCCAGCCGTCGATTTCCAGCAGGGATGGCGAAACGATGCGGGCCAGCGGTGCCGACAGCAAGGTGCCTGTCAGCGCGATGCTGAAGCCGAGCGAGAATTTCCGCGCCGGCGGAAAGGCCTCGAGAATATAGAGAAAGCCGAGCGAGGAGATCGGCGCCGCCGCCATGCCGCTGACGAAGCGGATGACGATCGCCGAATGCAGGTCCGTCACGAAAAGATTGAGGCAGGAGGCAACGACGAAAGCGATGATCGAGAGTTCGGCAAAGGGCCGCAATCCATATTGTGCCCGCACCTTGAAAAGCGCGATGGAAAAGGTGGCATAGGGCGCCATATAGGCGGCGGAAAGCCAGGCGACCTCGGCCACCGTCGCAGAAAATTCGCCCTGCAACTGGTAGATATTGGCCATGACGAGGTTCATGCCCAGACCTTGCGTGATGAAAAACGACAGGCCGGCAAAGATGAAACAGAGCCGGAGCCATAACGGCCGCTCCACCGGCTGTGGTGCGGCGGGAATGGCGGCTTCCACCATCGTCTCGGCCGTGCTGGCAGTATCTGGCGGTACAGTCGCGTCCTTTTCCGGAAGCTCGGAGGATTTGGCGGTCACCTCGGTATTTTGGGAAGTGGCATCGCCTGTGGTCTGCGGCAATGTGCTGCTCACGATTGTGCCCTCCCGGCTGCGAGGTTTTGCAGATTGGCCGAAAGGCGGCGCATCACGTCGAGCGCCATGGCCAGATCTTCAGACGAAATATCGGCGGTGATTTCCGAACGCAGCGACTTTGCCACCGCCTGCACCGTGCCCGAAGTCTTCTCACCTTCTTCAGTCATATGGATGCGCTTGGCGCGGCGGTCGTTCTCATCGGAGCGGCGTTCGATAAGGTTCTGTTTCTCCATGCCGTCAAGCACCCGCACCAGCGTCGGGGTTTCGATTTCCATTTCCTCGGCAAGTTCCGTCTGCGTCAGCGGACCGCGCCGCGAGAGCGCAAAAAGCGCCCGCGCACGGGCCAGGGTCAGCCCGCTTTCCGCTACCCGCGCATCGAAAAACGCGCGCAGTTTGCGGGTGAAAGCGGAGACTTCATCCAGAAGCTGCTCCTTGTCGGTCTCGCGGGACATGTCAGTAAGCCTTATAATTAGCACACTACTTATTTTCTGCCTATTTATTCTTAAGCCTGACGATTTTCAAGTTTCTTTCATGCCGGGTCTGCCATGCGGTAAACTCATGGCAGCGAATCACGTTGCCGGAAAATTCCCGGCACCTTGTCCCCACCCCCCTGTGGATTGCTGGGGACAACTGAAGATGTGATCCAGCTTTGCGGACCGGACACCAGCCTGCCGTATAGTGTTGCAACAATATCATTGACTGCCATGCCCCAGGAAGCCAAACCCGAGGTTTAAGGACAAAGGCAAAGGGAGATCGCGCAAACCATGAACGACGCTGTGAGAAAGATCACCCCCGCGCAACCGGCGGAACCGCATTACCGCGAGGCGCCGAACAATATCGAGGCCGAACAGGCGCTGCTTGGCGCCATCCTCGTCAACAACGACGCCTATTACCGCGTCTCGGACTTCTTGAAGCCCGTGCATCTCTACGAGCCGCTGCATCGCAAGATTTTCGAGGTGGCGGGCGATATCATCCGCATGGGCAAGACCGCCAATCCGGTGACGATCAAGACCTTCCTGCCGGCCGATGACAAGATCGGCGACCTGACGGTGGCGCAATATCTCGCGCGCCTTGCGGCCGAAGCCGTATCGATCATCAACGCGGAAGATTACGGTCGGGCGATCTATGATCTGGCGCTGCGCCGCGCGCTGATCCAGATCGGCGAAGATGTCGTCAACATCGCCTATGACGCGCCGCTCGACATGCCGCCGCAGGCGCAGATTGAAGATACCGAGCGCCGCCTGTTCGAACTGGCGGAAACCGGCCGCTACGACGGCGGTTTCCAGTCGTTCAACGATGCTGTGGCGCTGGCAATCGACATGGCGGGCGCCGCTTTTGAGCGCGATGGCAACCTCTCCGGCATTTCTACCGGCATTCATTCGCTCGACGGCCGCATGGGCGGCCTGCAGCGTTCCGACCTTATCGTGCTTGCGGGTCGTCCGGGTATGGGCAAGACCTCGCTTGCGACCAACATCGCCTATAATATAGCCGCCTCCTATGAGCAGGAAGTGCAGCCGGACGGTTCTTTCAAGGCGAAGAATGGCGGCGTCGTCGGTTTCTATTCGCTCGAAATGTCGTCCGAACAGCTGGCCACCCGTATCATTTCCGAGCAGACGGAAGTCTCCTCCTCGAAAATCCGCCGTGGTGACATCACCGAAGCGGATTTCGAAAAGCTCGTCGCCTGCTCCCAGATGATGCAGAAGGTGCCGCTCTATATCGACCAGACCGGTGGTATCTCCATCGCCCAGCTTTCCGCCCGCGCCCGCCGCCTGAAGCGCCAGCGCGGCCTTGATGTTCTGGTCGTGGACTATATTCAGCTGATGACGGGCGCCGGCAAGAGCGGCGAAAACCGCGTGCAGGAAATCACCCAGATCACCACCGGCCTCAAGGCACTGGGCAAGGAACTCAACGTTCCGATCATCGCGCTGTCACAGCTCTCCCGTGCGGTCGAAAACCGTGAAGACAAGCGCCCGCAGCTTTCCGACCTGCGTGAATCGGGCTCGATCGAGCAGGACGCCGACGTGGTTCTCTTCGTGTTCCGAGAGGAATATTACGTCAAGAACATGGAACCGCGCGATATTTCCGATCCCAAATATGCCGACTGGGAAGCGCTGTTCGACAAGGTGAAAGGCACGGCCGACGTCATCATAGCCAAGCAGCGTCACGGACCGACCGGTACCGTGAAACTCGCCTTCCAGTCGGAATTCACACGCTTCGCCGATCTGGCCGATCCGAGCTTCACCCAGTACGAAGAGCACTGATCCAAAACACAGCGAGGGTGACGTATTTTCACCCTCGCTGCCCGCTTCGCATTCCAGACGCCGAGTCCGGAGTCTTTTCAGGACGTTGGCGCGATTTTCTTACAATCCGATTCCGCGCAGCAACGCCACGGTGACGACGCCGAGCGTGGCGGCCGGCAGCAGGCTGAGCCGCAGCGCCGCGACGGCGGTTATGGCGCAGGCGATGGTTTCCGCCCATCCGCTGGCGAGTGCCGTCGGCGTGACCACGGCCATCAGGACGGCAGGCGGCACCACGCCGAGCGCCTTTTTCAGACGCGGCGTCAGGGTGAAATGACTGACCAGCAGCAGGCCGCCAAGGCGCGTTGCAACAGTTGCCGCCATCATGGCGAGGATCGTCAGGAGCGTGTTCGGATCGAGCGTCATGCCGGCTGCTCCACCTGTTCCGCACGGCCGAAGGCGGCGACCGCAAGCCCCGCCATCGCGCCGGCAGCGATATACCATGCGCCCGGGACCAGCGCGTGGGTAAGACAGGCAGCGGACGCGCTTGCCAGAAGCACCAAGCCGGTTTCCCTGCCCTTCCAGAAGCCCATGAGCAGCACGATGAAGACGGCGGGAAACGCAAAATCCAGACCGATGACCGACATGTCCCCCACCACCGCACCGAGTAGCGCGCCGGCGAGTGTTGCAAGATTCCAGACCAGATAGATGGAGAGCGCGGCACCGGCGAAAAAGGCTGCCGTGAGCCTGCCGGCAATGACCCGGAATTCCGCAAGGGCCCAGGATTCATCCGTCAGCACCAGCATGGCCGCGTATTTCCGCCAGCCCCTGAAATCATCCAGCTTGGCGGCAATGGAGGCGCTCATCAGCACATGGCGCAGATTGACCAGTAGAGCCGCAAATCCGAGTGCGGTCCAGCTGGCCGGGTGAGTCCAGAGATCCATGGCGACGAATTGCGAGCCGCCGGCAAAGACCAACAGCGACATCAGCGAGGCCTCGAGCGGCGACAGGCCCTTGCCGATGGCAACCGCGCCGAACACCACGCCGATCGGCACCATGGCAACCAGCAAAGGAGCGGCGGACCTCAGCCCCGCAATCAACTCTGCGCGTTTTTCCGATGTGGACATCGCATTCTCCCTTTCAGGCGGGAGGAATTACGCCGGGGACGCCAGGGTGGTCTTGAACGAAAGTGCTGCCGCACGGTTTTTATGGAAAACCGTTGCCCTTACCCAAGCCGAAATTGGCCCGGCGTGACGCCGGTGCGCGCCTTGAAATGCCGGGTAAAATGCGCCTGATCGGCAAAACCGCACAGTGCCGCCACCTCGGCCGGCATCTCACCGGCGCGTAGCAGGCGGCGCGCCTGCCGGATGCGGACATCCGTCAGATAGGCATGTGGGGTGATGTGAAACTCCTTGCGAAACGCGCGGATGAGGTGGGCACGGCTGAGACCGGCGATGGACGCGAGTTCCTCCAAGCCGATATCGGTTTCGTAATTATCGGTAAGATAGTCTCGGGCGTTATAGACCGCCGTTTTTTCGCGGGTTTCGACGGCCAGGATGATGGCGCTGCCGTGCCTGCCGAACAGGGCGGCGAGAACCGAGAACATGCCCTCATCCGCTTCCAGCGCGCCGGTTTTGGCTTCCAGCCGCCGATGCGCCATCTGGAAGGAGGCGGCCATCTGCGGATCGCGCGGCAGAAATTTCGGGAAGGACGGCATGCCGTGAAAGACCCTGCCCGTCACGTCCTCGATGATGTCGCGCAACAGTTCCGCGTCGGGATAGATCATCCTATAACGATAACCGCCACCGCCCGGCGCACCGTCGTGAACCTCGTCGGGATTGATGAGATAAAGATGCCCCGGCCCCGTCTGCTCTGTGGTGCCCTGAATGGTGGAAATCTGCGAGCCGCTTTCGATGGCGCCTATGGAAAACGTGTCATGCGCATGCGGCGAATATTCATGGGTGAGGAACGTCGCGCTCAGACATTCCATGCCGCCAAAACGCCGGTCACGCCAGAAACGCGTGGTTTCCGTCGTGGCAACGGGCATGACATCCAGAGCCTGTTCCTGCGAAACATTGTGCATGAGCCAAGTTTAAAGCATTCGATCCTTACCGTCTTGAACAAAAGTGCTAGGGTCTGGCCGGTTCCAAATCAACCGGACGCAATGGCATGACAGACGACTTCGAAGACAGCTTTCCCGACAACGAAACCGATGCTTTCGAGCAAGCCCCGCTGCGATTGACCGTCGATCTCCGCGCCCTCGCCGACAATTGGCGGGACATGAAGAAGCGGTCCGGAAGAGCCCGCACGGCCGCCGTCGTCAAGGCCGATGCCTATGGTCTCGGCATCGAGGATTGTGGTGCGACGCTTTACCATGCCGGCGCGCGGGACTTCTTCGTGGCGACGGTGGCCGAGGGCGCGACCCTTCGCTCCTATGCTCCGGAAGCGCGCATCTTCGTATTGTCAGGCATCTGGCAGGGCCAGGAACGGCAGGTGTTCGACAATGATCTGGTGCCGGTGCTGGCCTCCGAGGAGCAACTGTCCTTCTGGATGGCGACGGTCGCCGAGCGGGGTGACCACCCCTGCGCGCTGCATGTGGACACCGGCTTCAATCGCCTCGGCCTGCCGCTTGATGACGCGCTGTTTCTGGCCGACGACGTGACACGGCCGGCGAGTTTCGACCCGGTTCTGGTGCTGTCGCATCTCGCCTGCGCCGATACACCGTCCTCCCCCATGAACAGGGCGCAGCTCGAATCATTCCGAAGGGTTAGCGCCGCCTTCGAAGGTATCGAATCAAGCCTTTCGGCATCCGCCGGTATCTTTCTCGGTCCCGACTATCATTTCGACCTCACCCGCCCCGGCATCGCCCTTTATGGCGGCGAGGCGGTCAACGATGTGGCCAACCCGATGCGGCCCGTCGCCAAGGCCGAGGCCCGGATCATCCAGATACGCGAAGCGGGCGAAGGCCAGACGGTGAGCTATGGCGGCAGCTTTCTGCTCAAGCGCGCAAGCCGGCTTGCCATCGCATCCGTCGGTTATGCGGATGGCTATCAGCGTTCGCTATCCGGCTCGGGCATTCCCTTACGTGAAATGGGCCATGGCGGTGCATATGGCGTCGTCAACGGCCACAAGGTGCCCGTGGCCGGGCGCGTGACCATGGACCTGACTATTTTCGACGTCACGGATCTGCCGGCAAATGCCATTCGCGCTGGCGACTATATCGAGCTTTTTGGCCCCAACGTTCCTGTCGACGAAACCGCACGGGCGGCCGGCACGATCGGTTATGAGATGCTGACGGGGCTCGGCCTGCGTTACGAACGGCAATATCTGGTAGCGGATGACTGAGGGCGGCCTTTAGCTCTTGGAAAGCCGACGCAACCTGTGCTAAAAGAGAACAAAAGGAGATCGAAATGCCCGAAATCCATTTGAGCGAGCAGGACGAGAAGTTCATCGAGGAGCAGGTGGCGGCAGGCATCTATAGCGATGCAGATGCCGTTATTCATGCGAGCTTGCAATTGCTGAGCAGTGACGAAGGCAAAAGAGCCGCGCTGAAGTTGCTGATACAGGAAGGCATTGACGACGCTGAGGCTGGACGGGTTCACCGCTATGCCTCACAAAACGACTTTCTGAGCGATATCAAACGCGTTTCCGCCCAGCAAAAAACGGGGACCGATCATTAAAATTCGGACCCCTATCTGGACCACGAGGGCAAGGCGCGATCTTGCCGAAGACCATGCTTACATTGAGACCGAAAATCCCGTTGCTGCGGATCGCCTCGTTCTCGATATCTACAACAAAATCGAATCGATAGCGGCACTTGGTTTGACCGGCGTCTCAAGACATGGATACGGCACGGGGATTCGCAGCATTGCGTATCGAGATCGTGTGATTTTCTTTCGTGTCAACAATGGCGAACTAACCGTAATGCGCGTGCTGCACGGCCATCAAGACATTTCCGCCGACGATTTCAAACAAGAAGAAAACTGAAAAAACATGGCCAAAGCCAAGACCCAATTCGTGTGCCAGAACTGTGGCACGGTGCATAACCGCTGGGCGGGGAAATGCGAAGGCTGCGGCGAGTGGAATACCATCGTCGAAGAGGATCCGATGGGCGGCATCGGCTCCGGGCCCGGCAAGGTGCCGAAAAAGGGCCGTGCGGTAACGCTCACCTCGCTTTCGGGCGAAATCGAGGAAGCGCCGCGCATTCCGACCGGCATCAGCGAGCTGGACCGGGCGACCGGCGGCGGTTTCGTGCGCGGTTCGGCTGTGTTGATCGGCGGCGATCCGGGCATTGGCAAATCGACCCTCTTGATGCAGGCGGCGGCCGCCCTTTCGCGGCGCGGGCATCGCGTCATCTATGTCTCGGGCGAAGAGGCGGTGGCACAGGTGCGCCTGCGCGCCCAGCGGCTTGGTTCGGCGGATACCGACGTGCTTCTGGCGGCGGAGACCAATGTCGAGGATATTCTGGCGACGGTTTCCGAGGGCAAGCGGCCCGATCTCATCATCATCGATTCCATCCAGACGCTGTGGAGCGACACGGCTGATTCCGCCCCCGGCACGGTAACGCAGGTCCGCACCGGTGTGCAGGCGATGATCCGTTTCGCCAAGCAGACGGGTGCGACCATGGTGCTTGTCGGCCATGTCACCAAGGAAGGCCAGATCGCCGGGCCACGCGTGGTGGAGCACATGGTCGATGCGGTGCTTTATTTCGAGGGCGATCGCGGCCACCATTACCGCATTCTGCGCACCGTCAAGAACCGCTTCGGGCCGACGGACGAGATCGGCGTGTTCGAAATGTCGGATGGCGGCCTGCGGGAAGTCTCCAACCCCTCTGAATTGTTCCTCGGCGAGCGAAACGAGAAATCTCCCGGTGCAGCGGTTTTTGCCGGTATCGAAGGCACGCGGCCCGTGCTGGTCGAAGTGCAGGCGCTGGTCGCGGCCACCTCGCTCGGCACCCCGCGCCGCGCCGTGGTCGGCTGGGACAGTTCGCGGCTCGCGATGATCCTTGCCGTGCTGGAGGCCCATTGTGGCGTAAAGCTCGGCCAGCATGACGTCTATCTGAACGTTGCCGGCGGATACCGCATTTCCGAACCGGCGGCGGATATGGCGATTGCCTCGGCTCTGGTTTCCTCGCTTGCCGGTCTTGCCCTGCCCGCCGATTGCGTCTATTTCGGCGAAATCAGCCTGTCGGGTGCCGTCAGGCCAGTGGCGCATACGGTGCAGCGATTGAAAGAAGCTGAAAAACTTGGCTTTTCTGCCGCACTTCTGCCGTCAGGTTCGGCTGAATTGCCGAAAGCGGGCAAGGGTCGCTGGACGGAAATTGAAAGCCTTCCGGACCTCGTGGCCCGCATCGCCGGCTCCGGCAACCGGTTCAAACAGGTTGAGGACGACGAATATTGATCCTTTCGCCAAGGGAAACAGTGGTGTAAGAGGATCGCAAAATTGGCAAGGCAGCGCCTGACAAGGCGTCGCACCTCCGGAGTTGGTATATGCCCATTACAATTTTCGACGGCATCGTCATCGCCGTTGTTCTTTTCTCCGCCCTTCTTGCGATGGTGCGCGGTTTTTCCCGCGAGATTCTGTCGATTGCGAGCTGGGGCGGCTCGGTCGCCGCGGCCTATTATCTTTATCCGGTCCTGCTGCCCTATGCGCGCAACTATACCGATGACGACAAGATCGCCATTGCCGGTTCGGCAGGCGTGGTCTTCCTCGTCTCGCTGATCGTGATTTCCTTCATCACCTCGCGCATTGCAGATTTCATCATCGACAGCCGCATCGGCGCACTGGACCGCACGCTGGGTTTCCTGTTCGGCGCCGCGCGCGGCATCCTGCTCTTGGTCGTTGCGGTCGCCTTCTGGAACTGGCTCGTGGATGTGAAAACGCAGCCGCAATGGGTGACGCAGGCCAAGTCCAAGCCCTTCCTCGATGGGCTGGTGGGCAAGCTGGAGGCGGTTCTGCCTGACGATATCGAACCGCAGATCCGCGCCCGCATCCTTGGGAAACCACAGGAACCGGCAGCCGCGCAGACGCCTGCGGAAGATGTGCCGGCAACAAATCAACCGGCAACGAATAATTGACACAGTGTCGCGCCTTGCAATGCATGCAAGGCGCGCTATTTGTGCTAAATATCAAGCACGACACAGATGGGCCGACCGGAAGAGATACTTACCGGAGGGGTCTTTCTTTTTTCTCGGTAGAGAGCAAGGGCAAGCCGGATGATTGAGCCGCTTTCGCATTCCCCGTTTTCTGGGTCCACTTTCAAGGAAGAGATCGACGGCGATACGCTGCATGAAGAATGCGGCGTTTTCGGCATTCTCGGCCATGACGATGCCTCGGCGCTGACCGCTCTCGGCCTGCATGCGCTTCAGCATCGCGGCCAGGAAGCAGCCGGCATCGTCTCCTTTGATGGCAAGCGCTTCCATCAGGAGCGCCATATGGGCCTCGTCGGCGATCATTATACCGATCCGGCAACCCTTGCCCGCCTGCCCGGCTCCATCGCGATTGGCCACACCCGTTATTCCACGACAGGCGAAGTGGCGATGCGCAATGTGCAGCCGCTGTTTGCCGAGCTGGAAGAAGGCGGCATTTCGATTGCCCATAACGGCAATTTCACCAACGGCCTGACGCTGCGCCGCCAGATCATCGCCACCGGCGCCATCTGTCAGTCGACATCGGATACCGAAGTCGTGCTGCATCTCATCGCCCGTTCGCGCCACTCTTCCACCGCCGATCGTTTCATCGATGCCATCCGCCAGATGGAAGGCGGTTATTCGATGCTGGCGATGACGCGCACCAAGCTGATCGCCGCCCGCGACCCGATCGGCATCCGCCCGCTGGTCATGGGAGAGCTTGATGGCAAGCCGATCTTCTGCTCGGAAACCTGTGCTCTCGACATCATCGGCGCGAAATTTGTGCGCGACGTGGAAAACGGCGAAGTCATCATCTGCGAAATCCAGCCTGACGGTTCGATCACCATCGATGCGCGCAAGCCTTCAAAGCCGCAGCCGGAACGTCTCTGCCTGTTCGAATATGTCTATTTCGCCCGTCCCGATTCCGTCGTCGGCGGCCGCAACGTCTATACGACGCGCAAGAACATGGGCATGAACCTTGCCAAGGAAGCGCCGCTGGAAGCCGACGTCGTGGTTCCGGTTCCCGATGGTGGTACGCCGGCAGCGCTCGGTTTTGCGCAGGCAAGCGGTATTCCCTTCGAATACGGCATCATCCGCAACCATTATGTCGGTCGCACCTTCATTGAGCCGACGCAGCAGATCCGCGCTTTCGGCGTCAAGCTCAAGCATTCCGCCAACCGGGCGATGATCGAAGGCAAGCGCGTGGTGCTGGTGGATGATTCCATCGTGCGCGGCACGACGTCGGTCAAGATCGTGCAGATGATCCGCGAGGCGGGCGCCAAGGAAGTGCATATCCGCGTTGCCAGCCCGATGATCTTCCATCCGGATTTCTACGGCATCGACACGCCTGACGCTGATAAGCTGCTCGCCAACCAATATGCCGATGTGGACGCCATGGCGAAATTCATTGGTGCCGATTCGCTGGCTTTCCTGTCGATTGACGGGCTGTACCGCGCCGTTGGCGGTGAAAACCGCAACCACGCGCGCCCGCAGTTCACCGACCATTATTTCACCGGCGATTATCCGACCCGTCTTCTCGACCAGAACGGCGAGGCCATGGGCAGCAAGATTTCCATGCTGGCCAGCAACGGCTGATTTTTAACAACGACAAAGCGGCCACCGGCTTCCGGGGCCGCTTTTTTCTTGCCTATTGTTCAGGCCGGCGTATGCGACGATATGATCGCTTGCGAAAGGCCGGCAGCGCTTCGTAGAAGGAAGCGCAATCATTTCGGGGGAGACCATGACTATCGATCTCAAGGGCCGTATCGCTCTCGTTACCGGCGCTTCGCGCGGCATCGGCTATTTCACGGCGCTGGAACTGGCCAAGGCCGGCGCGCATGTCATCGCCTGCGCCCGCACGGTCGGCGGCCTTGAGGAGCTTGACGACGCCATCAAGGCCGTTGGCGGCACGGCGACGCTGGTTCCCTTCGATCTCGCCGACATGAAAGCCATCGATGCGCTGGGCGCCAATATCTACGAGCGCTGGGGCAAGCTCGATATTCTGGTCGCCAATGCCGGCGTTCTCGGCGTGATTTCCCCGGTTGGCCATATCGAGGCGAAGGTCTTCGAAAGGGTCATGAACATCAACGTCACCGCCACCTGGCGGCTGATCCGTTCGGTCGAGCCGCTGCTGTTGAAATCGGACGCCGGCCGCGCGCTCATCCTGTCTTCGGGTGTTGCCCATAGCTGTCGCCCCTTCTGGGGCGTCTACGCCACCTCCAAGGCGGCCGTGGAAGCGCTCGCCCGCACCTGGGCTGCGGAAACGCAGAAGTCCCCGCTGCGCATCAACAGCATCAATCCCGGTGCCACGCGCACCGCCATGCGCGCCCAGGCCATGCCCGGCGAGGACCCGGCAACCGTGCCGCATCCGTCAGAAGTTGCCGCTGCCATCCTTCCCCTCGCCTCGCCCGACCTTACCGAAACCGGCAAGCTCTTCCTGGTGCGCGAGAGGAAATTCGTGGAATATCGCCAGCCGGAATAAGCTTTTGGCCAGCGTCATTGCGGCACCCGCGAGAAACGCTTGACCACACAGAACCGCCGCGCCATAAGGCAAGGTATGAAAACAACGATCTGCACCTGCTGCTGAATATTTTTTGCTGGTTCGCCACCGGCCAGATCGTTTTCGTCTTCCCGCAAGGTCCAACAGACAAACGGTCCGGTCAGGACAATTGACTGCCTTTAGGGAACACCCGCATGTCCTTGCGCCTGAAACTCCACAACACCCTGACCCGCGAAAAGTCGGAATTTGCGCCGATCGACCCTGATAATGTGCGCATGTATGTCTGCGGGCCAACGGTCTATGATTTCGCCCATATCGGCAATGCGCGCCCGGTCATCGTGTTCGATGTTCTCTTCAGGCTGCTACGCCACGTCTATGGCGAAGACCACGTAACCTATGCCCGCAACATCACTGACCTCGACGACAAGATCAACGCGCGGGCGCTGCGCGACTATCCGCATCTGCCGCTCAACGACGCCATCCATGCGGTGACGAAAAAGACGGCTGACCAGTTCCACGATGACGTCGCCGCACTCGGCTGCCTTCAGCCGACCGTGGAGCCGCGCGCCACCGACTATATTGCCGAGATGATCTACCTCATCGAGAGGCTCATCGAACGCGGCCACGCCTATAAGGCGGGCGGCGAGGTTCTGTTCGACACACGGTCGATGGCCGACTACGGCCAGCTTTCCAAACGCCCGCTGGACGAACAGCAGGCCGGCGCGCGTGTTGCGGTGGAGGCCCACAAAAAGAACCCCGGCGATTTCGTGCTGTGGAAGCTCTCCTCCGAGAGCGAACCGGGCTGGGAGAGCCCATGGGGTCTCGGTCGCCCGGGCTGGCACATCGAGTGCTCGGCCATGGCTGGCCGCTATCTCGGCGAAGTCTTCGATATTCACGGCGGCGGGCTCGACCTCATCTTCCCGCACCACGAAAACGAAATCGCGCAATCGCGCTGCGCCCATGGCACACATGTCATGGCCAATGTGTGGATGCATAACGGTTTCGTGCAGGTGGAAGGCCGCAAGATGTCGAAGTCCGAGGGCAACTTCGTGACGATCTACGAATTGCTGCACACGGATAAATTCGGCGGACGGCAATGGCCGGGCGAGGTTCTGCGCCTCGCCATGCTGATGACGCATTATCGCGAGCCGATCGATTTTTCGGTCAAGCGTCTGGAAGAGGCCGAACGCCTGCTCGCCAAATGGCCGGCAGCCGAGACCTCCGACGCCGCGCCGGATGAAGCCGTGCTGGAGGCGCTCGCCGACGACCTCAACACGGTTGCGGCCGTGCAAGCACTACATGCGCTGGCACATGCGGCAAACACCGACCCATCCAGGCTGCCCGCCTTCGCCGCAAGCGCCGCCCTGCTGGGCGTCCTGCCGAAGAAGACGGAAATGGACGAGGCCATCGTTTCGGCCGTGGATGCACTGGTGGAATTGCGCCTTGAAATGCTGAAGGCGAAGAACTTTGCGGAGGCCGACCGGTTGCGGGATGAGCTTTCCGAGAAGGGTATTCAGCTGAAGGATGGCAAGGACAAGGAGACCGGGGAGCGGACGACGACGTGGGAGTTGAAGCGGTAGGCCTGCGTTGGTGGTTGGGGCTTACCCCCCTCTGCCCTGCCGGGCATCTCCCCCTCAAGGGGGGAGATCGGCAAGAGGCGCTCCTACCACTGCATTCGCCAACGTTGAGATGGGCGAAACCTAGCGGCATATCGATCTCCCCCCTTGAGGGGGAGATGTCCGGCAGGACAGAGGGGGGTGAGGCCGCACGACGAGCCCTTGCTTTCACCCTGTCGATGTTTCAATCTCGCCGCACCCTGTCAAGCCGCGAGCATCCCCATGCCCCACGCCAAGGTCAAACCCCAGCATCGTGAACATGCGCGGCAAATGCGAAAGGCTCTGACCGACGCAGAACTGAAATTCTGGAACGCGGTCCGTGCTCATCGTCTTGCAGGTCTCTCCTTCAGACGCCAGCTGCCAGTCTCCGGATATATCGTTGATTTCGCCTGCCCGTCACATAAGATCATCGTCGAACTGGATGGGTTTCAGCACGCTGAAGACGCTGCGGCAGCTTACGACCGGCAGAGAACACGGACACTTGAGGAACTAGGCTGGACCGTCCTCCGTTTCTGGAACGATGATATCCTCAAAGACATCGACAACGTCTGTCTTCACATTATCCGAACGGCAGAGGAGAACCAACCATGACCACCCATACCGGCGGATGCCAATGCGGCGCGGTCCGTTTTCGCGCCACGGGCGACCTGCAAGACAGCTCCATCTGTCACTGCCGCATGTGCCAGAAGGCCTTCGGTGCCTATTACGCGCCGCTCGTTTCGGTGCGCAACGTGGAATTCGAATGGACGCGCGGCGAGCCGAAACGGTTTCAATCCTCCAGTGTCGTCAAACGCGGTTTCTGCCCGGAATGCGGCACGCCGCTGACCTATGAGGCACCGGATGGCGTGGCGGTTGCGGCCGGCGCGTTTGACGATCCAGCAGCCCTGCCGCCAACCATTCAATGGGGCGTGGAACGCAAGATCGATTTCGTCGACACGCTTCACACCCTGCCCGCCGTTCCGACGGACGACGACTTGACCTCGGTGGACTATCTCACCAACCTCGTCTCCTATCAGCACCCCGACCATGACACAACACAATGGCCACCGGAGAACAGACAATGAGCGAAAGCGGTTTTTCCGGCGGCTGCCAATGTGGTGCCGTGCGGTTCCATGCGGGCAAACTCGGCCGGCCCTCCATCTGCCATTGCCGCATGTGCCAGAAACATTTTGGCAATTTCTTCGGCGCGCTCGTCACCGCGGATCAGGCGCATCTGACATGGACGCGCGGCCAGCCGACTCTTTTCAGGTCGTCTGACAAAATTCTCCGTGGCTTCTGTAACAAATGCGGTACGCCGCTGACCTATCATTATTCGGGTGGCATTGAGATCGCGATCGGCGCTTTCGACCATCCCGAAAAAATCGAACCGCAGGTGCAGGTCAATATCCACAAGCGGATGCCTTGGATAGAGAATCTCTTCAGTAAACCTGCAGTGGAACAGGGAATGGACGAAACTCAGATGACGTCCTACCAGCATCCGGATCACGACACGGCCAAATGGCCGCCCGAAGGACCATAAGACATGACTGAAGAACTGCGCGGCTTTTATCCCGAGATCGAACCTTTCGAAACCGGCATGCTGGATGTCGGCGACGGGCATGTGATCTATTGGGAGCGGGTGGGCACCCGTGGCGCGAAACCGGCGGTTTTCCTGCATGGTGGGCCGGGTGGCGGGGTAAACCCCACCCATCGGCGGGTTTTCGATCCCGCACTTTACGATGTCGTCCTGTTCGATCAGCGCGGCTGCGGCCGCTCCACGCCGCATGCGGCGCTTGAGGCCAACACCACGTGGCATCTGGTTGCCGATATCGAAAGGCTACGTGAACTCTGCGGCTTCGAAAAATGGCTTGTTTTCGGCGGCTCCTGGGGTTCGACGCTGGCGCTCGCTTATGCCGAGACCCATCCCGACCGCGTCAGCGAACTCGTCCTGCGCGGCATCTACACCGTCACCAGGCCGGAGCTGGACTGGTATTATCAGTTCGGCGTTTCCGAAATGTATCCGGACCACTGGGAGAGATTCATCGCGCCCATTCCCGAAGCGGAGCGCGGTGAGATGATGCGGGCCTATAATCGCTATCTTACCGGCGCCGACGAGGCGAAAAAGCTGGAATGCGCCAAGGCCTGGAGCCAGTGGGAGGGTGCGACCATTGCGCTCATCACCGACCCCAGCCGTGTGGATGATTTCGGTGAAGATAAATACGCCATCGCCTTTGCACGCATCGAGAACCATTTCTTCGTCAATGACTGCTGGCTGGAAGAAGAGCAATTGCTGCGGAACGCCGGCAGGCTGAAAGATATTCCCGGCGTCATCGTGCACGGGCGTTATGACATGCCCTGCCCGCTGAAATATGCCTGGCAGTTGGCCAAGGCCTGGCCGAAGGCGGATTTCCACATCATCGAGGCGGCCGGGCATGCGCTGAGCGAGCCGGGCATTCTTGACCAGCTGATCCGCGCAAACGATCGCTTTGCGGGGAAATAAGAGTCTTTTCAGATGCTTGAGGCGTTCTGATGAGACATTGATTCACACGTGATTTAAAGCAGGGTTCCTGCGAAGATCAGCCGGCCTGTTGCGACGTGAGCTCATTTCAAGGGCACGGCGCCTGTTATTCGTGCAGTTTTTCTCATGGACCCTTCACGGAAATGAATTGGCCGCCGCAGTGCCGATCCGGTATAAAATACCATCCGAACAATTGGCGGTATTCCCCATGGCACTCGACAAAACGCTCCCGGCCCAAGAGGGCGGCGATAGCGCGCGCGGTTTTGCTTTCGCGCTCTCCGCATATCTGCTGTGGGGTTTCCTTCCCTTTTACATGAAAGCGGTCGCGCATATTTCGCCGATCGAGGTCATCGTACATCGCGTCATCTGGTCGGTGCCGATTGCGGCGGTCGTGCTGATTGCGCTCGGGCGCACGGCGGAAATCAGAACCGCGCTGAGAAATCCGAAAATGCTGGCCATGGCGAGCCTGACCGCAGCCCTCATCAGCATCAACTGGGGCGTCTATATCTGGTCGATCGGTGCGGGCCGCGCGCTGGATGCCGCATTGGGTTATTTCATCAACCCGCTGTTCAGCATCTTCCTCGGCGCCGTTCTCCTGAAGGAGAAACTCTATCCGGCGCAGATCGCCGCCATCTGCCTCGTGGGGCTGGCCGTTGCGATCCTCACCTGGCATGCGGGCAGCCTGCCGTGGGTATCCATCGCGCTCACCGTGTCCTGGGGTTTTTACGCCTTCTTCCGCAAGACATTGCCGATTGGCGCGACGCAGGGCTTCCTGCTGGAGGTCATGCTTCTCTCCATCCCCGCCGTGCTGGTCATGATCTGGCTTGCCTTCAGCGGACAGGCGCATTTCATGGGCGGCAATTCCGCCGACACATGGCTTCTGGCGGCAAGCGGCGTGATTACCGCCGTTCCCCTCATTCTCTATGGCAATGGCGCCAAACTGCTGCGGCTGTCGACCATCGGCATCATGCAATATATCGCGCCGACGATGATCTTCCTCATCGCCATCTTCATCTTCAAGGAACCCTTCGACATGGTACGGATGGCAGCCTTTGCGATGATCTGGGTGGCGCTGGCGATCTATACCGGCTCCAGCCTGATGCGGCTCAAGCGGTAGGCGGGTGTACTCCCGCCTCCCTCACCAAGCCGGGCTCAATAATCCACCAGCAATTGCGGCGTCGCGTCATAACCAAAACGCGGCTTCACACCGAGAAGCCCCGCCGTCTGCGCGATGATCTCGCGCGTCATCGGGGCTGCGGTGGAAGCCGCCGTGCGCCCGCCATTCACGCCGGTCTTCGGGGCGTCGATCATCGTCAGCACGACGTATTTCGGCTTGTGCATGGGAAAGCCGGCGACGAAGGCGTTGAAATTGATATCCTTGGCGTAACGGCCGTTGATGACCTTGTCGGCCGTTCCGGTTTTGCCGCCCACATGAAATCCCTCCACCTGCGCGCCACGGCCGGAACCCTTGATGCCGTTCCAGTTGAACAGGTAGCGCATATCCGCGCTCGTCTTCTGCTCGATGACGCTGCGTGACATCGAGGCAGCATCCTCTTTCGAACGCGGCAGAAAAGTCGGCGACATCAGGTTGCCGCCATTGATGAGGGCTGCGGCCGCCACGGCCGTCTGCAGCGGCGTGGTGGCAACGCCATGGCCGAAGGAGATGGTGACGGAATTGATCTTCTTCCACACTCTCGGCTGGGTCGGCGTGGCGACTCCAGGCATTTCCGTGTCCATTTTCGTCAGCAGCCCGAGTTTCGTCAGGAACTGCTGGTGGCCTTCGACGCCCACCTTGTCGGCCACCGCCGCCGTGCCGATATTCGATGAATATTGAAACACTTCCGGGATCGACAGCGGGCGGTTCCGGCCCTTGAAATCCTTGATGGTGAAGCCGCCCATGCGGATCGGCCTCGAGGCGTCCACCACCGAATTGAGGGTTATCGCCCCGGCATCAAGCCCCATGGCGAGCGTGAAGCTCTTGAAGGTGGACCCCATTTCGAAGGTGGCGTTGCTCATGCGGTTGAACCAGCCCTGTTCATAGTCCCTGTCGATGCTGCCATCGGCAAGGGTGCGGGATGGTTCGTTGGGGTCGTAGTCCGGCACCGAGGCCATGGCCAGCACCTCGCCGGTCTCCACATCGAGGATGACCGAGCCCGCAGCTTCTGCCTCATAGGCGCTCTTCGCCTTCACGACGACCTCGCGGACGATGTTCTGTACCCGCATATCGATCGAAAGCTTCACCGGCTCCAGCGGTGCGCCGCTGGCAAGGCCGACGGCGCGCAGATCAGCCAGCCCCTGCTGGTCGAGATATCGCTCCATGCCGGCAAAACCCTGATTGTCGACATTAACGTGGCCGATAATATGCGAAGCGGCCGGCCCGCCCGGATAGAACCGCCGTTTTTCCGGCCGAAAGCCGATGCCTGGTATGCCGAGATTGAGAATATCCGCCTGTTGCCGCGGCGTCAGCTGGCGTCGCAGCCACTGGAAGCCGGTGTCCGAGCGCAACCGGCGATGCGTTTCACGCCAGTCGAGATTGGGGATGACGCTCGCGAGCTTCTCCACCACCTCATCGGGATCGACCACCCGGCGCGGATCCGCATAAAGCGACACCATGTTGAGATCGGTCGCCAGAAGCATGCCGTTGCGATCAACGATATCAGGCCGGGAAGCCACCGCATTGGCCCCGGTATTGATCCAGGCGGTCGCCACGGGTTCGGCGAGGCCATATTGGACGAGACGCGCGGCGACGACGACATAGATGGCGGCGAAGACGGCGATCACGATACCGAGCCTCACCCGCGCATCGACCCGGCGGCGGGCGGCGGAACCGAGGATGGCATCGCCAGTCTTGCCGGGATGTCTCTGGATAATAAAATGCGCCCGGCTCCTGAGCCGCATCACAAAAGCAATCATGTCTGATGCCACCCACTTCATGGCGGCAGAAGAAAATTCCGCAACACCAACGCCTCTGGAGAGGCTGGCACAGGATCAGTCGCAGGACCATGAAAAGAGCGGGCTAAACGATGCCGCTATTAAATCTGTATTAATATACACTTAAAATTGTAACGAGCCGCCGGGCCGCCATTAACAATCGTAGCGCATGACGCGAGTCTGCCAGACTGTGCGGCGGTTCTGGATGAGCGCGTCGCGTGAAGACGACGAGACGCGTTGCGCTTAGAGGCGAGAAATCACCGACGGATCGCCGTCCGGGTTCTGCTGCGCCAGCGCCCGGTCGATGATGGCGGGCACGATGTCCTTCACCTCGTCGACGATGAGCGGGTTCAGAAGATGGGCGCGGTGGATGAAACCCTGGTCGCGCATATGCTGCACCAGTTCCAGCATGGGGTTCCAGAAGCCGTTGATATTGGCGAAGACCATCGGCTTGGCGTGACGGCCGAGCTGGGCCCAGGTCATGATCTCGACGATCTCTTCCAGCGTGCCGACACCGCCGGGCAGGGTCACGAAGGCATCCGAGCGCTCGAACATCATATGTTTGCGCTCATGCATGTCCTTGGTGATGACAAGCTCGTTCAATTGTCCGAGAGAATGGCGTGTTGCCTCCATATCGACCAGAAATTCCGGTATGATGCCGGTCACTTCGCCGCCATTGGAGAGAACGCCGCTGGCAACCGCGCCCATGATGCCTTTGGTGCCGCCGCCGTAGACGAGGCGAATGCCGTTTTCGGCAATGGATTTCCCAAGCGCGCGGCCTGCTTCCATATGAGCCGGGTCACGTCCGGGCTGGGAGCCGCAATAAACGCAGATGGATCGAATCGCTGTATTTTTGTCCGTCATGGAGGGAAGGAACAATGTGCGATGCGGCACGTCAAGAAAATTTGGGAAATCCCTTGCAAATATGGCCTTTTGCCCACTCGCCGCTTGTCTGGCGAAGGGTAAGACGCTAGCAATCTCAACTCGTGTGAAAAGCTTGAAATATCCGGAGATTCCAGGATGAAAAACAATAAGGCCGGTTTGCTGGCGCTGATCGTGCTGGGCATTGCGTCCCTGCTCATGATCTTTTTCGTCCTGCCGAGGATTTCCAACGACGGCAAACCGATCGGCGACGCCATCAACGAGGCCGGCAACGCCGTGAAAAACAGCGTTGAAATGGGAGCCGACAAGGCAGGCGACATCCTCTCGGACGCAGCCGAGGAGACCGCCAATATTGCCGACAAGGTCGGCCGCCGTGCGGCTTCCGCAACCCAGTCGATCAAGGACATGGCCTCGCTTTTCGCCGACAACAAGGTTCCGTCCGATGCCGATTTCGCAGCCGCCCGCAAGAAGGTCGAGGCTTCGCTGAAGGAACTGACCAATATCGACATTCCCGAGTCGCTGGACGAAACCACGTCGCGGCTCATCACCACGGCGCGTGCTGCTGCCGAACGTGCGACCGCCTTCCTGCGCGGCCTGCCTGACAATGCGGCCGCCGCGGCAGCACAGGTCCGCCGTCTGGCCGGCGTATTCGCCGGCACCGACGATGGCGCGCCTGAAGCCGCAAAACCGGCCGCAGCCCCCGCCGATGCCGCCCAGGCCTCTTCAGGCACACCGACTTTCGACGTGTTGCGCGTCGAGCCCGATGGTTCGGCCGTGATTGCCGGCAAGGCGCAGCCCGGCGCAAAGCTTGAAATTCTGAGCAACGGCAAGGTGATCGCCCAGACGACCATCGACGGCACGGGCGATTTCGCCGCCGTTTTCGACAATCCCCTGCCGCCCGGTGATCATGAGCTGGTGTTGCGTTCAACCGATGCCAACGGCAAGGCGACGCAGTCCGAGGAAGTGGCGACCGTTTCCGTACCGCAGAACAAGTCGGGCGAGCTTCTGGCCATGGTTTCCAAACCCGGCAAGGCAAGCCGTGTGCTGGCCATGCCCGAGGCAGCGCCTCCGGCGCTCCAGCCGCAGCAGGCCAAGCCGCCGCAACCGTCTGCGGCAACCTCCGAAACCACCGCCAACAACACGCCCGTGCCCTCTTCCGGCACTGCCGCCCCCGCCGCTGCCGGATCGACTGCCGTTGCCCCGCTCACGTCGAGCGTTCAGGTCACCGCCGTCGAATTCGAGGGATCGAAGATCTTCGTCGCGGGTTCCGCGCCTGCCGGTTCGACCGTGCGCGCGCTTGTCGATGACAAGGAAATCGGCAAGAGCACGACTGAGGCTTCCGGCCATTTCGTCATCGAAGGCGATGTTGAGCTGGCCGTCGGCAGCCACATCATCACCGTCGAGGAACTGAATGCCGATGGCACGGCGAAGGTGCGCGTGCGCGTTCCCTTCGAGCGGCCGCAGACCGATCAGGCAACCGTCGCCATGCAGGCCCCATCGGCCTCATCTTCGGCCAAGACGACCGCGGCACCGGCCGAAAACCAGAGCACGGCAAGCGACCGCGCCGCATTTGAAAAGCTGCGCACCGATGTCGCCAAGGCATTCGGCATCCTATCCAGTCTCTACAAGGATCAGGCGACGCCGGCGCTCGATCAGGCCATTGCCGGCCGCTCCGCTGTAGTGATCGCGCTGAAATCGCTCTCCGAGTTCCGCACCGCCGCTGCCACGGAGCCTGACTTCACCGCTTTTGCCGGAGATATCACGGGCAAGGCGCGTCAGCTGCTTGCGACGGTCGAAGCCTGGCCGAACGATGTGGCCGCCATCGGCAAGGGCATCGCCTCGCTGGCAAGCCGCCTCGCCGAACTGCACATCATCGCTCCGCCTGCGCCCGCGCCGCAAGCCCCTGCCGGCCCGCAGACCTTCGAGCAGGCACCGCTTGCCGAAAGCCAGAACAGCGTCATCATCCGCCGCGGCGACACGCTGTGGCAGATTTCCCGGCGCGTTTACGGACAGGGCGTGCGTTACACCACGATCTACCTCGCCAATGAGGACCAGATCAGAAACCCCGATCTGATCGAGCCCGGCCAGATTTTCGGCGTGCCGAAAGAGGCACTGCCGAACGCGGAGGAACTCCACCGCAAGCGGCTGAAGAGCGGCTCCTGAGGATGTGAAGACGTTGCGGTGAACCCGCAACGATCCTATCTGTGACACGCGCGGCGGCTTGACCAAAGCCGCCGTCCTGCTGTCGGCTTCCGGCAGTGACCGGAGAGAATGATGGCCACGAAGAAAAAAACCATTTCGGCGGATTCCAGCAATCCGACCCAGACCCTGATCAATCTCTGGCCCTATATGTGGCCGGAGGGCCGGTGGGACCTGAAGATGCGGGTGATCTGGGCAACCGTGTTCCTCATCGTCGCCAAGCTGGTGCTGATCGCGGTTCCCTATTTCTTCAAATGGGCGACGGATGCGCTGAACGGCAAGCTCGACATGGCAGGGCTGGTTCCGGCCTTCCTGCTCGGCGCGGTGGCGCTGGTCATCGCCTATAATCTGACGCGGCTGATCCAGGTCGGGCTCAACCAGTTGCGCGATTCGCTGTTTGCCAGCGTCGGCCAGCATGCGGTGCGCCAGCTCGCCTATCGTACCTTCGTGCACATGCACCGGCTTTCGCTGCGTTTCCATCTGGAGCGCAAGACCGGCGGGCTGTCGCGGGTGATCGAGCGCGGCACGAAGGGCATCGAAACCATCGTCCGTTTCACCATTCTCAATACCGCGCCGACCTTCATCGAATTCCTGCTGACGGCCATCATCTTCTGGGCGTCCTATGGTTTTTCCTATGTGCTGGTCACCGTCGTCACCGTCTGGGCCTATATCTGGTTCACGGTCAGGGCCAGCAACTGGCGTATCGGCATCCGCCGCGCCATGAATGACAGCGATACCGACGCCAATACCAAGGCGATCGATTCGCTTCTCAACTTCGAGACCGTCAAATATTTCGGCAATGAGGAAATGGAGGCACGGCGTTTCGACGTCGCCATGGAGCGTTACGAGAAATCGGCGATCTCGATCTGGACCTCGCTCGGCTGGCTGAACTTCGGCCAGGGCGTGATTTTCGGCATCGGCTCCACGGTCATGATGGTGATGTCGGCACTGGCCGTGCAGCGCGGCGAGCAGACCATCGGCGATTTCGTGTTCGTCAATGCGCTGCTGCTGCAGCTTTCCGTGCCGCTCAATTTCATCGGCTTCGTCTACCGCGAAATCCGCCAGGGCCTGACCGACATTGAACAGATGTTCGATCTTCTGGAAGTAGAGGCCGAAGTCACCGACAGGCCGGATGCGAAGCCGCTTGCGGCCGGTCCCGGCGCGATCTCCTTCCGCGACGTGCATTTTGCCTACGAGCCTGAAAGACCGATCCTCAAGGGCGTTTCCTTCGATGTGCCGGCGGGCAAGACGGTGGCGATCGTCGGCCCTTCCGGTGCGGGAAAATCGACGATCTCGCGGCTGCTTTATCGTTTCTACGATATTCAGGAGGGCGCCGTTACCATCGACGGGCAGGATATTCGCGACGTGACGCAAAAGAGCCTGCGCTCGATGATCGGCATGGTGCCGCAGGATACCGTGCTGTTCAACGACACCCTCGCCTACAATATCCGCTACGGTCGCCCCTCCGCCACCGACGAGGAGCTGAAGGCAGCGGCGGATGCAGCGCAGATCAGCGCCTTCATCGGCAAACTGCCGGACGGTTACGCCACCATGGTCGGCGAACGGGGACTGAAGCTTTCGGGTGGCGAAAAGCAGCGCGTGGCGATTGCCCGGACCATTCTCAAGGCACCGCCGATCCTGATCCTCGACGAGGCGACCTCGGCGCTCGATACGCATACCGAGCAGGAAATCCAGAGCGCCCTCGACATCGTCTCGAAAAACCGCACCACGCTGGTCATCGCCCACCGCCTCTCCACGGTCATCCATGCGGATGAGATCATCGTGCTGAAGGAAGGACTGATCGCCGAGCGGGGAACGCATGCCTCGCTGATGGCGCATGATGGCCTCTACGCCTCGATGTGGAGCCGCCAGCGCGAGGCGATCCGCGCCGAAGAGATGCTGCGCCATGTTCGCGAAAGCGACGATCTCGGCGTGGTGGACCGCGGCGAACCGGCGCATTGACGGCATAAACTAGGCATAAACTCCGGGGGAACCGGGGTGGGAGACCCGCCGGGCCATTGCCGGGCGGGACGTTTGGCTGTAACCAGCAAGGCGAAGTTTGTCGCATGCCCGTATGGATCGTGTCGTATGAAGACCACATATGGAGGCGCAGACAAAAACCGGAGCAAGGAACCATATGAATCTGTTCGACACCATTCGCAACACCATCGTACCGATCCACAAGGAAGGTTATGTCTTCGTGGCGGCCTTCTTCGTCGCATCGCTGGTGCTCGGCTGGATCGCCGAACCGCTCTTCTGGGTCGGTCTCGTGCTGACGGCCTGGTGCGCCTATTTCTTCCGCGATCCCGAGCGTGTCACGCCGCAGGATGACGACCTCATCATCAGCCCGGCCGACGGCAAGGTTTCGGCCGTGCAGAGTGTCGTTCCGCCGCTGGAACTGGAACTCGGCAAGGAACCGATGGTGCGTATTTCGGTGTTCATGAACGTGTTCAACTGCCATGTGAACCGCGCGCCCGTGCGTGGCCGCATCGTCAATGTCGCTTACCGTCCCGGCCTCTTCCTCAATGCCGAAGTCGACAAGGCTTCGGAAGACAATGAGCGCAACGGCCTCGTCATCGAGACCTCGCATGGCAAGGTCGGCGTGGTGCAGATCGCCGGCATGGTCGCCCGCCGCATCGTCTGCTGGGTGAAGCCGAATGAACCTGTTGATGCCGGTGAGCGTTTCGGCCTTATCCGTTTCGGTTCGCGCCTCGATATCTTCCTTCCCGCAGGTTTCGAGCCGCGTGTATCGGTTGGCCAGACGGCAATCGCCGGTGAGACCGTGCTTGCCGAATTCGGCTCGGCCAAGGGTCCGGTCCTTAGCCGTCGCGGCTGAGGATAAACAGGAAGGGCATGCGCATGGAAACGCCGATTTCGGAGCAACAGCAGAACGGAAAACAGGAGGGCCGGAGTGATAGCGGCCGTGGGCCGCGGCTGCGGGAGATTCCCTTTCGCCTCCTGGTGCCCAATCTGATCACCGTTCTCGCGATCTGCGCAGGCTTGAGCGGCGTACGCCTTGCCATCGAAGGCCGCTTTGAACTCGCCGTCGGCATGGTGCTCCTCGCCGCCTTTCTCGACGGCGTGGACGGACGTGTTGCCCGCATGATGAAGGCGACCTCCAAATTCGGCGAGCAGATGGATTCGCTTGCCGACATTGTCAATTTCGGTGTCGCTCCTGCTCTCGTCGTCTATATCTATCTGCTCGATCAGGCGCGTTCGATCGGCTGGATCGGCGCCCTCATCTATGTCATTGCCGCCGGCCTGCGCCTGGCGCGCTTCAACGTCATGATCGAGCGGCCGGTAAAGGCGCCCTGGCAGAGCGAATTTTTTGTCGGCGTTCCGGCCCCAATGGGCGCGATGCTGGTGCTTCTGCCGGTCTATCTCGGCTTCCTCGGCGTGGAGCCGGACAAGCCCTTCGCTTACGTCGCCGCCGCCTATACGGTCCTGATCGGTTATCTTCTCATCAGCCGCCTGCCGGTCTGGTCGGGAAAGTCCAGTACCCGCATCCGCCGTGATCTGGTGCTGCCCATGATCCTCGTCGTCGTGCTCTATGTGGCGATGCTGATGAGCTTCACCTGGGAAGTTCTGGTTCTGACGGTCGCCGCCTATCTCGTCTTCATTCCCATCAGCGCCCGCCTCTGGCATCGCCGCTACGGTACGCTGACCATCGAGGAAGACGCGCATGACGATGCCAATGGCGGCAACGGCCTCGATCGCGGCATTTAAAACCGCAGGTTTATTTTTTGCCAGACAAGCCGGCGCAGGATGTGACGCAAAATGTCGCAGCCTGAAAAACCGGCTTCGTCTCCTTCGCCTCGAATCCGTCAAGATTAGCCTCGAAAGAAGGGGCTCACACGCATCGCAAAGGCGATTGGCGTGAATTGTGGAGAGAGAGAAATGACGAACGAGACGAAGGCACAGCCGCAGGCGAAGCCCGACCTCAAGAGCCACTACCGCCCGCTCGGACTGAAGGCCGTTGCTGCCGCAGCCCTGATGCTGAAGCGTAAGCCCACCGCCAAAACCGCCTGAAAACATTCATTTTTCTGATATCAGCGGATATTGGGGATTTTCCGGAAAACGGAGAAATCCTGACGGAAGATCAACAATCGCGCGGCGCCTTTTGCAGGCGCCGTTTTTGTTTCTTGCACCCCGCGATATTGTCGATCGCAAACTATTCATAGAAATGGCCGACTTCCGTAACGAAGCCGCAACGAAACTGCAGTACAAAGCCCGCCTTCGACAAGAAGGCTATACGAGCGCCAACGTATAGATTAGTGAATACAAAAGAACTTTTCTATTCCGCATTTTTTCCACAACAATGCATAAGCTGGCCTTCGAATTCGCGGATACGCGAATGACGAATATTCGGCGTTGAGGAAAGACTGGGGAGACGGGCCAGGGGGGCTTGGGACGGCCATGCAGGATAAAATCCTTCTGATTGAAGATTCCGTTGCTCTTTCCATGCTGCTGAGGACGCGGCTTTCGGATGAAACGGAAGCCGAGGTCGTCCATTGCGCCAGCATGGCCGAGGCCGATGCCCTGATGCAGGCCAATAATTTCACGCTGGCGCTGACGGGTCTCAACCTGCCCGATGCGCCGAAGGGGGAAATTCTGACGCTTCTATCCGAGCGCAAGGTGCCGGCCATCGTCTTCACTGCAACGGTGGATGAGGAAGCGCGCAAGCGTTATGCCGAAAAGAAGATCATAGACTATATCGTCAAGGACGGCCATCGCACCGTCGATGCCGTGGTCAAGACGGTCGACCGGATTATGACCAACAAGCGCTTTTCCGTTCTGGTGGTCGATGATGCGCGCACCGCACGCTCCGGCCTCGTGGAAATTCTGGAGCGGCAGAATTTCAAGGTCAGCGAAGCCCATTCGGGCAACCGGGCGCTGGAAATCCTCTCACAGGATCCGTCGATCCAGCTCGTCATTACCGATTACCACATGCCGGATATGGACGGTTATGAACTGACGCGGCGCATCCGCGACAGCAGGTCCTCCGAAGACCTGCGGGTGATCGGCATATCCTCCTCCACGGACCGCCTGCTTTCGGCAAGCTTCCTCAAGGCTGGCGCGTCGGATTTCGTCTACCGCCCCTTCGTGCCGGAAGAATTGCAGTGCCGCATCGACAACAATATCGAGACACTGAAGCAGCTCAAGCGCCTGCGTGAACTGGCCGAACGGGACCACCTCACCGGCCTGCCCAATCGCCGCTCCTTCTTCGAGCGCACGCGGGCGCTGATGGATGTCATCAATGCCAATGACGAAAGCGGCGCAGTCGCCATTCTCGATATCGACCATTTCAAGAAGATCAACGACACGCTGGGGCACGATGCCGGCGACAGGGCGCTGAAGAAGCTGGCCGAACTGCTGCAGGGCATGTGCGACGAGCGACGCCATATCCCGGCCCGTCTCGGCGGTGAGGAATTTGCCGTGTTCCTGCGCGGGCTGGATGCGCGGGCTGCCTATGCCTTCTGCGAGGAACTGCGCGAACAGGTGGAAAAGAACGGCCGGCAGCTGAGCGGCAGCAGCCTGGCACTGACAATTTCACTCGGTGTCGTGGAGATCGAAAAGGGAGAGCCCTTCGACAACCAGCTGAATGCGGCGGATCAGTTGCTCTATCTCGCCAAGGCGAATGGCCGCAACCGCGTTTATTCCGACATCATGATCCAGGAAGGCCTGCAGAAAATCGGGCTGAACGGCTGAAGGCCGCGGCAACGCTCAGCTCTAGTCTCTAGGCACAGAAAACGCCTCAAAACAGCGACATCTGCCCGTCATCCTTCGCCGGCCTGACCTTCGCCAGCGGCGCGCTTTCCGGCACCGGATCGATGAGATCGGCCCCGACATTGGCGACCTTGTTGACCTTGTCAGAGACCGGAATCATCTCGAAGAAATCATCCTGAACCGGCCGCATCAGGTCGGCGACCTCGCGTGGCTCCTGGGTCTTGCAGTCCAGCCAACGGCTAAAATCCTCTGGCGCAATAACGACGGGCATACGATCGTGAATACGGCCGATCGCGGCATTGGCGGCGGTGGTGAGGATCGCGCCGGTATCGACCTCCGAGCCGTCGGCAGAAGACCAGGTTTCCATGAGGCCGGCAAAAGCGACGATACCGCCGTTTTTCGGGCGGATAAAATAGGGCTGGGCTTTGCCGCCCTCCTCCTTTGGCGGGCGTCGCCATTCGTAAAAGCCGGTTGCCGGGATGAGCACGCGGCGATGGCGCATGGCAGCGCGGAAGGAGGCCTTGCCGATTGCGGTTTCGGAACGGGCGTTGATGAGCAGCGGAAAGTCCTTCGGATCCTTCACCCAGCCCGGCATGAAACCCCAGCGCACCAGCACGGCCCGGCGGTTGGGCAGGTTGCTGCCGCGCTCCTGCCGCTCGCCTTCCATGACGACCAGAATGGGTTGGGTCGGCGCGATGTTGAAACGGGCGGGAAAATCCTCAAGGCCGATCAGATCGAGATAATCGGCGATCTCTTCCGGCGTTGCCTTTAGCACGAAACGTCCGCACATGGCCTTCTCCTCAACCCCGTGGTCCGAACAGGATGATGGCGGTGCCGGCAAGGCAGACGACGCCGCCGGCAATATCCCAACGGTCCGGCGCATGGCCTTCCACGCCCCAGAGCCAGAACAGCGAGGCGGCAATATAGATCCCGCCATAGGCGGCATATGCCCTGCCCGCCGCCTCCGTCGGGACCAGTGTCAGAAGCCACGCAAAAGCGGCCAGCGCCACCATGCCGGGCAGCAATATCCAGCCGGTCTTGCCGAGTTTCAGCCATGCCCAGAAGGAAAAACAGCCGGCGATTTCGGCAACGGCCGCCAGAACATAGATAAGATAGACCTTCATTCCACCGTCTTTAGTCTGCACAATCTCGCCTGTTCCGGACTATAACCATCGGCGCGGAAACCGGAATCGATTTTTCCGGGCCACGATACCACGATAGACAGGCCGGAAACGGCCGAAACAAGCGAAACCATTCATGACCCTTCGTATCAAGCCCCGTGCCGCCTCCTCCGCCATCGTCAGGAACGGAGACCGGCTGCTTCTGGTGCGCCGTATCAACCCGCCCTCCAAGGACATGTTCGCCTTTCCCGGCGGACGGGCCGAAGAAGGGGAAACTCCGGACGAAACGGCATTGCGCGAACTGCACGAGGAAACCGGTATCATCGCCCGCAGGCCGCAGCTTTTCGCGACCTACGATCTTCCCACCCGTGACGCTAAAGGCGTGCTGACGAGCCACTATTTCCTATCAGTCTTCACCGTGGAAACAGATGCAGATCCGCTGGTGACAGTGGGTGATGATGCGGCGGATGCGGGCTGGTACACCTTGGCGGAGATTCGCCTTCTGCCGGCGCCCGAAAGCGTTGTCGAATGTGCCGAGCGCCTGCTTGCATGATTGCCAGCCAGCCAGAATCGCTATTATCTAGGACCGATCCGCCCGCCGGATGGTCGCCAGCCAACAGTTCACGAGTATGTGTGGGGCAGAATAGAATTTTGATACGACCAACCATCTTCCTGTCTCTTTTTCTGACAATGCTTGCCATATCAGGGCAAGAAGGCGTCGCTTATGCGCAGCCTTCAAAATCCGCTTCCGAGGCACGTCCTGCGGAAGCGGCGCCGCCCAAACCTGCCCCTTATGACGACAAGCTGGCGCGGCTTTCGGAAATATTGGGCGCGGTGCAATATCTGAGAACGCTGTGCCCCTCTTCCGGACCGGAGGACTGGCGCAAATCGATGAGCGACCTTCTGGCTGCGGACACGGCGAGCGAACCCGAACGACGCCAGCGCATGACGGCTGCATTCAACCGTGGATACCGCTCCTTTGCAGCCATCCACACCAGTTGCACACGTGCCGCCATCATGGCAGAAGAGAACTACCGTAACGAAGGGGCAACACTCGCGCAGGAAATCGCGTCCAGGTTCGGAAATTAAAGGTTTATTAACCTCTTTTCGCCGCAGCCCGTGCCGTTTTGATAAAAGGCTGCTAGTGTTGTTAACAGGGTGGTAAGGACTTGCCCGCCCTGTCGAGGATGAAAAATGCAGACGAGCCGTAACGAAATCGACGATATGATCGTGCATGAAAAGATGCAGGTCGCTCTGGAGCACCAGAACGAGGCATGGGCTGACGGCATGGCCGACGGCATCGAGCCTGAGATCATCGCCGATGCCGCGATCGCTCTGGCCATGCGTGAAACCATCCGTATCCACGGCGAGGCCGGCGCGGAAGCAATGCTGGAATCGCTGCGCCAGCGTATGCTTCAGGGCGAATTTTCGCCGCAACGGATCATACAGTAAAGCCGGAGTCTATCATGTCTTGCCTGAGCAAGGGGCTTTTGCGCTCTTCCGCCCTGCTGTCCATCCTGCTTGCGCTCACCGCCGGCCCTATCGGCCTGCCTGAAAAAGCCTTTGCCCTTTCCGAGCTGAAGCCGGCGCAAAAGGGTGAAAGCGAACCGCAGGCACAAAACGGCGAACAGCCGCAGCAGGCACAGCCTGCGGAGCCCGACGAAGTCGAAGGCGATTCGGATGGCATTCCCCTGCCCGACCCGCTGGTCGACCGTTCCGCCGGCAAAGCGAACCAGCAATCCGCCAAGCCCGACACGACGCCGGAAATGTCCGTTGTCATCGAGCACGATATTTCCAAGGCGCCCGAGCCCGTGCGCAAGCTGCGCCAGCAGATCATCGATGCCGCCGCGTCAGGCGATATCGAGAAATTGCGGCCCTTCATCGTTGCCGGACAGAATCAATTCCGCATCGAAGGCAGTGACAGCGAAGACCCGATCGCGGCGCTGAAAAGCTATTCCGGTGATCCTGATGGCCTGGAAGTGCTGGCGATCATCATCGATTTGCTATCGACCGGTTACGCCCATATCGATGCCGGCACCCCTGACGAAGCCTATGTCTTCCCCTATTTCGCCGGAAAACCGCTGAATACGCTGACTGCGCCGGAAAAGGTCGAGTTGCTGCGCATCATCACGGCGGGCGATCTGGCGGACATGCAGGAATATGGCAATTACAGCTTCTACCGCATCGGCATTTCGCCCGATGGCAAATGGAAGTTCTTCACCGCCGGCGATTGATCGCATCCCGGCGCTTGCCGTTCTTTTACAAAAATCCTAACTGTGCGGAATGAGCATTCCGGCAAAGTGCATCTGCATTTTGCCGGATATTGAATAGTCTCGACGAACCGAACGGTGACGCCATGTCTTCCGCCTTTCTTGCCGACCGCCGCCTGATCCGGGTTTCCGGCACCGGCGCCGAAGAGTTTCTGAACAATCTGATCACGGCCGACATCGAAAATCTGCCGGAGGGCGAAGCCCGTGCGTCGGCGCTTCTCACGCCGCAGGGCAAGATCCTGTTCGATTTCCTGATCTGGCGCGACGGTAGAGATTATCTTGTTGAAACGGGTGCCGCCGAACAGGATGCGCTGCTGCGCCGCCTGACCATGTACAAACTGCGCGCGCCCGTCGAGCTGAAAGCCGAGACCGTGGAAGGCATCGGCGTTTTCTGGGGGAACAGCGTGACGGAGGCAGGCGTGCGGGATGGCCGTTTCGCCAAGGCGGGTGTCGATCTCCGGCGTGTGCCCGGCGCATCCGCCTCTGGCGAGGCTGCGGCCTATGAGGCGCTGCGCGTCGAGCACGGCATTGCCGAATCCGGCCGGGATTATGCACTGCAGGACGCTTTTCCCCATGATGTGCTGATGGATGTGAATGACGGCGTTTCCTTCAAGAAGGGCTGCTTCGTTGGCCAGGAAGTCGTTTCCCGCATGAAACATCGCGGCACTGCAAGACGGCGCGTCGTGACCATTTCGGCCGATGGCACGCTTCCCGCCAGCGGGACGGAGATTACCGCCAATGGAAAACCCGTCGGTGCACTGGGAACCGTCTACGGCAACAGGGCCCTTGCCATCGTGCGGACCGACCGTATTGCCGATGCGCTTGCCGCCGGCACGCCGCTTCTTGCCGACAATGTCGCGGTAAGCGTGGCCCTGCCAGCGTGGAGCGGGCTTTCATTCCCGGCGGCCGATCCGGCGGCTCGGGCGGAGGACTAACAGTGGCGCCTGCAAAAAGTCCGCGCGCCTGGCAGCGCATGCTATCGGGACGACGGCTCGACCTGCTCGACCCTTCCCCGCTCGATGTGGAAATTGCCGACATTGCTCATGGCCTTGCCCGCGTCGCCCGCTGGAACGGCCAGACGCGCGGCGACCACGCCTTTACCGTCGCCCAGCATTGCCTCATCGTCGAGACCATTTTCTGCCGCATGTGCCCGGGTGCCACGCCTGACGAGATGCAGATGGCACTTCTGCACGATGCGCCGGAATATGTGATCGGCGACATGATCTCGCCGTTCAAATCCGTGGTCGGCGGCGGTTACAAGACCGTGGAAAAGCGGCTGGAAGCCGCCGTGCATCTGCGTTTCGGCCTGCCACCGCATGCATCGCGCGAATTGAAGGATCGCATCAAGAAGGCCGACACAGTGGCCGCCTTTTTCGAAGCGACCGAGCTTGCCGGTTTTTCCACCGCCGAGGCGCAGAAATTCTTCGGCCTGCCGCGCGGCATTACCCGCGATATGTTCGATATCATCCCCCTTCCCTCGACGGAGGCGCAAAGACTGTTCATCGCCCGCTTCGAGGCAATCGAGACGCTGCGCGTGACCAGAACCGGGGGCGCAGTATGACCTGCATCGTTGTATCGCCGCTGTCGCGGATCGCCGAAATGGCCGTAAAGCACAAGGCCCGCGAAATGGTGACGCTGATTGCCAGGGAGCAGAGCTTTCACCGCCCGGCCGTCATCGCCGCCGAGCGGCATCTGACGCTTGCCATGAACGATATCGCCTTCAAGGGCACCGGCGATCTCATTGCCCCCGATGATGCACATGTGTTGAAGCTGATCGATTTTGCGGGGGAATGGGATCAATCCGCGCCGCTGCTCATCCATTGCTGGATGGGGATTTCACGCTCGCCGGCAGCTGCCGTCATCGCCGCACTCAGCCTTTATCCCGATCAGGACGAGACTGAGCTTGCGCAACGCCTGCGCACCGTTTCACCCTATGCCACGCCCAATGCCCGCATCATCGCCATCGGCGACCGGCTGCTTGGGCGCGAAGGTAGGCTTATCAAGGCAATCAAGGCGATCGGCCGCGGGGCGGATACCGATGGCAACGTGCCTTTCGTACTGCCGCTTGCCGGCTGAGGCCCGATTTTGGGCGGAACCGCTGCGGCACCCATTCGTTAGCAAACCTGAACGGCAATAAAATCACGGGATAATTCATGGAACAACAGGCAACCGATATCCTCGTCGCATCGCAGACCGCCGTGCGGCAGGCGAGCGCGCTGGCGGTGCAATATTCCTTTTCGGTCATCGGTGCGCTGCTGCTGCTGATCATCGGCTGGCTGGCCGCCGCCTTCCTGCAGCGCTGGGCGTTTCAGGGCCTGTCACGCATTCGCGGTTTCGATGCAACGCTCGCCGGTTTCTTCGCGGGCGGCATCCGTTACGTCGTGCTCATTCTGGTCATCGTTATGGTGCTTGGCCAGTTCGGGGTGCAGACGGCCTCGATTCTCGCCGCCCTCGGCGCTGCTGGTCTCGCCATCGGCCTTGCGCTACAAGGCACGCTGCAGAACATCGCCGCCGGCATCATGCTGCTTGTGTTGCGCCCTTTCCGGGTTGGCGAATATATCGAAACCAGCACGGTCAGCGGCACGATCATCGAAATCGGGCTTTTCGCTACCGAACTCAAGACCAGTGACGGGCTTTACCGGCTTGCGCCGAATTCCACACTCTGGAACGTGCCTATCACCAATTACAGCCGCTTTCCTTCACGCCGCCACGAACTCAGCCTGACTGTCAAGAAGGACGAGGATATGGCTGCCGCGCAGGATATGCTGATGACCGTGGTGCGCTCGGAAAGTCGTATCCTGCTCGACCCAGCCCCGGTCACATTCGTGGATTCCGTTACCGCCGACAGCGCCACCGTTAAATTGCGGTATTGGGTGCGCAGCGACAACTATTTCGTAACGACGCGCGACGTGACAAAAGCCATGCGGCTCGCTTTTGACGAACGCAAGGCCGAGGTGAACGCACAGCCTGCCTGAGGCCTGACGGTTAATCCTGCCCGCATATTTTAAGCGCGGTGGCTCAATAGCCATCGCGTTTTTCATGATCCGACGTCAACACCCACCCTTGCATCCTGCCAAAGACGCCTCTATAGGTCGAAATGTAATGTTATTACGTTACTCACTTTTTGATCGCAGACTGAAGAGGGCCGAAACAATGCAGAAGACACTGACCCGCGTCACCGGCGCGCTCGCACTTGGTTCCATGCTGGTGGCGGCTGCCGCGGCAACGGCTGCGGGCGGCGACAAACCCGCTGCCCACAGCCATGACCATGGTCATGACCACAGCCAGATGACCGAGGCTGAAAAGCAGATTTACAAGGGATATTTCGAAGATGCGCAGGTGAAGCCGCGGCCGCTGACGGACTGGGAAGGCGATTGGCAGTCGGTCTATCCTTACTTGCTGAACGGTTCGCTGGATTCCGTCATGGCTGAAAAGGCAGCTCACGGCGACAAGACCGCCGCAGAATACCGAGCCTATTACGAAATCGGCTACAAGACCGATGTCAACCGCATCGTGATCACGCCCGACAGCGTTACCTTTTATAAGGAAGGCAAGCCGACCAAGGGCACCTATGTCAGCGACGGCCAGGAGATTTTAACCTACAAGAAGGGCAACCGCGGCGTTCGTTACATCTTCAAGAAAACCGCCGGCGACGAGGCCGCACCGCAGTTCATCCAGTTTAGCGACCACACCATCGCACCGAAGAAGGCCGGACATTATCATCTTTATTGGGGCAACGACCGCAAGGCGCTTCTGGACGAAGTCACCAATTGGCCGACCTATTACCCCTTCCTGATGGACGGCGCTGATATCGTTGAGGAAATGGCGGCGCATTGAGCCATCGCGGGCTCACGGTTTTCCGTAACCGGAAGAATGCCGAGCGAGTGTCTCTTTCGCCTTCTCCCCGCCGGGGAGAAGGTCGCGGCAGCAAGATGAGGGGGCAAGGGTGCGGTCTATCGCTGACGTTGCCCCCTCATCCGACCCTTCGGGCCACCTTCTCCGGCGGGGAGAAGAAACCAGCGGCAACCGCTCACTGCCCCATGGTCGAACGATGGGCCCAGCCGGTCATGCGCTTTTCCAGCCAGGCCATGACCGCATACATGGCAATACCTTCCACGGCGAGCATCAGCAGGCCTGCAAAGACCAGCGGCACGTTGAACTGGCTCTGCGCCGAACTCATCATATTGCCGAGGCCGTAATTGGAGGCGACGGTTTCCGAGACGACCGAGCCGACGAAGGCGAGCGTGATGGCGATTTTCAGCGACCCGAAGAAATAGGGCATAGATCGCGGAATGCCGACCTTCAGCATGATGTCCATCTTCTTTGCGCCGAGTGCGCGCAACACGTCTTCGGTCTCCGGCTCGATGGTGGCGAGCCCGGTGGCGACATTGACGACGATGGGAAAGAAGGAAATCAGGAAGGCGGTCAGAACGGCGGGAACCGTGCCGATGCCGAACCAGATGACGAGGATGGGCACCAGCGCCACCTTCGGGATGGCGTTAAAACCGATCATCAGCGGATAAAGACCCGCATAGATGGTCTTCGACCAGCCGATGAACAGGCCGATAGCGAGACCGGCGGCGACGGCAATGGCAAAACCCAGTGTCGTGGTGTAGAGCGTCTGCAACGAATTTTTCCAGATCGGCGACCAATATTGCACGATGGCCTGCCCGACCCTGATTGGTGACGGCAGAATAGTTGGTGGCATTTTCAGCGCATAAACGAGCAGTTCCCACAGTGAGAAAAGCGCCAGCGTATAGAGCCATGGCGCAGCCTTCACCCAGTTGACCCGCTCAATCAGCGGCTTGCGCGGTTCGGCCGCCACGGAGCTTTCCATGATCGCGCTCATGCCGCCACCCTCGCCTGCGCGATTTCGCCATGCAGTTCCTGCACCATGTCGTTGAAACCCTTGTCATACATGATATCGAGCTGGCGCGGACGGGCGAACGGCACGCGGTGTTCCGCCAACACCCGGCCGGGCCTTGCGCTCATGACGAAAATCTTGTCCGCCAGAAAGGTCGCTTCGCGCAGATCATGGGTCACGAGAATGATGGTGACGCGCTGCGCGGCATGCAGATCGCGGATGACGCACCACAGCTCTTCGCGGGTGAAGGCATCGAGCGCGCCGAAAGGCTCGTCAAGCATCAGAAGTTCCGGTTCGTGGATCAGGGCCCGGCAGAGATTGGCGCGCTGCTGCATGCCGCCGGAAAGCTGCCAAGGGTATTTGGAGCCAAACCCCTTCAAGCCGACGATTTCCAGAAGACGCTCGGCTTTCGCGACATAGCTCGCCTTGTGGGCGCGCAGCCGGCGACGGTGTTTCTCAACGATTTCGAGCGGCAGCAGGATGTTTTCCAGCGTCGTGCGCCAGGGCAGCATCGTCGGGTTCTGAAACGCCATGCCGACGATGGAGACGGGTTCGGTGACCTGCCGTCCGGCGACGATGACATTGCCCCTCTGCGGAATATGCAGCCCTGTCACCAGCTTCATCAGCGTGGACTTACCGCAGCCCGACGGACCGACGACCGCCGCGAATTCACCCTTGTCGACCGTCAGGTTCAGGCCGGAGACGGCAAGCGTGCCGGCAGAGCCACCGTAGCGCATGTCGACACTGTCTATTTCCACGAGATGTGACAACGAAGTCCCCTATGTCTTCGGCAGGAATGGGCGCTTACGGCCTTCGTTTTCCTGCCCATTTTCAAAGGCAGCGGCCGTACTCGGCATCGCCGCCAGTTTCTTCTCCCCGCCGGGGAGAAGGTGGCCCGAAAGGTTAGATGAGGGGCAACGGCAGAGACGTCAGGAGAGCTTGCCCCCTCATCCCGCTGCCGCGGACTTCTCCCCGGCGGGGAGAAGAAGCAGGCCGCACCCACTCGCGCTACAATCCTCTTCAGGGAAGCATGCGTTCTTCCTTGGGCGGCAGGTAGGCCGCATCGAAGACCTGCTCGGCCTTGACGTTGCCCTTCAGGCCCATGGAAACCTTGAGTGTATCCAGAGAGGCGGCAAGCCGGGCCGGATCGACGCCGCCCATGCCGTTCTCCACCACGTAGGGCGTCTTGATATTCATGCTGTTGGCCATGTTGAGGCGTTCCAGCTCGATGGCGCTGTCGAGCGTCTCGTTGCGCTTCAGCACCGCCGCCACGCCCTCTTCCGGGATCTTGACGGAATCGGCAAAGCCCTTGGCCAGTGCTTTCAGGAAACCCTTGACGGCATCAGGATTTTTCTCAGCAAAATCAGTATTTACCAACACCGCATTGCCATAGAGATTCAAGCCGTGCTCGGCCATCAGAATGGTCGAGATATCGTCATCGGCAATGCCCTGTTTCTTGAGATTGAGAATGACGGAAAAGGCAAAACCGAAAACGGCATCGACATCGCCCTTGGCGAGCATCGGTTCACGCACGGGAAAACCGATCGATTCGATCTTGATCTTGCTGTCATCGAGGCCCGCCACCTGCTTGAAGGCCGGCCATTGCGCGAAGGCGCCATCCGGCGGCGGTGCGCCGAGCTTCTTGCCTTCCAGCGACTTCGGATCGCCGGTAACACCGAGCGACTTGCGGCCGACCACGGCAAATGTCGGGCGCTCATAGACCATATAAACGGCCTTGACCTTCTGGCTCGGATCCTCGTCGAGGAACTTCATCACCGAGTTGATATCGCCAAAACCCATCTGATACGCGCCGGTCGCAACACGCGGAATGGCCTCGACCGAGCCGTTGCCGCTATCGATGGTGACGTCGAGGCCTTCCGCCTTGAAGTAGCCCTTGTCGAGCGCCAGCAGGAAACCGGCGGCCGGTCCCTCGAATTTCCAATCGAGCGTGAATTTCACCGGCGTTTCAGCATAAGCACCCGTCACCGGCAGCGAAAAGCCAGCGACCGCACCGATGGCGGCAATGGCCAGCATTCTGGACAACAACCTGCGCGTTAAAATCATCTATTCCCCCTGATGGTTTTGCTTGATTGGTTGCATAAGACCCAATTCCAACCCTCAAGGCAAGATAAAATTGCATACAAAATAGCCGCTATTTTGTATGCTTATTTTATATGCATAAATGTTCGATACACAGGCAAACAGCCGGCAATTCTGCCCATCCCGCGTGCAACGAAGCATGGAAAACATCGTTCACACAGAGAACACATCGTTCTCATTTGCCGGGGTTGCGGATCAGGGGCAGCGTGAGACAAATAGGGCCACGAACAGCAGGCAAAACGGCGGGACGGCGACATGAATTCTGCACTTGGCATACACCACATCACCATGATCACCCGGAAGGTGCAGGCGAATGTGGATTTTTACGCCGGCTTTCTGGGGCTGCGGCTGGTCAAGCGCACGGCCGGCTTCGAAGACGCCATGCAGCTGCACCTGCTTTACGGCGACGATCTCGGCTCTCCCGGCTCGTTATTGACCTTTCTGGTCTGGGAAGATGGCGGCCAAGGCCGCGTCGGATACGGACAGACACTGGAAATTTCCGTGGCGATCGATCCCGCGGCGATCGGATTCTGGCTGACACGGGCGCTGAAATTCGGCCTGCCCGCCGAGGGACCGTCGGATGAATTCGGCGCGCCCGTCATTCGGTTGAAAGACCCTGATGGCCTGATTGTCAAGCTGGTTGGCACCCATGCCTTTGCCGATGCGACGCCGCATGTGACGGCCGATATCTCCGCCGAAGATGCCATTCGCCGAATCTATGGCGCAACCATGCTGAGCGAGGTGCCGGAAGAAACCGTGGCGTTTCTGGAAAAACACTTCGGTTACCGGCAGGAAAGCCAGGCGGGCGCGATCCGCCGGCTCGTCTCCGATAGCGGCGACATCATCGATGTGCGCGACGCGACCGGCTTCTGGTCCAGCGCGCCCGGCACCGGCACAGTCGACCACATCGCCTTCCGTGCGAAGGACATGGATGAGCTGAACACGGTTCTCACCGGGTTGAAATCGCTGAATTCCAGCACCACCAATGCCCATGACCGGAAATATTTCCACTCGCTCTACGTCCGCGAACCGGGCGGCGTGCTGATTGAAATGGCGACCGATGCGCCCGGCATGACGGTGGACGAGCCGCTGGCGACGCTTGGCGAAGAACTGTTCATTCCACCGCTGTTCATGAAGGATGAAGCGGATGTACGCGTTGCCCTGCCGCAATTTGCGATGCCGGGCGAAGAGCGGATCGTTTATCGCGACCTGCCCTTCGTGCACCGTTTCTATACGCCGGAGGAGCCTGACGGCAGCACCATCATCCTGCTGCACGGTTCCGGCGGCAGCGAAACGAGCCTGATGCCGCTGGCGCACCGGGCGGCCCCCGGCGCTACCCTTCTCGGCGTGCGCGGACGCAGCACGGAAGAAGACATCGCCCGCTGGTTCCGGCGCTTCCCCGATTTCAGCTTCGACCAGAAGGATATCCTCTTGGAAGCGGAGGCCTTTGCCGCCTTCGTGGAAGGGGCAATCCGCGCCTATGGTCTCGATCGCTCGAAACTGCGGTTCATCGGCCATTCCAATGGCGCGAACTTCTATGCGGCCTTTGCCGCGCTTTATCCGGAGCTTGCCGGCGACGCCCTGCTCTACCGGCCGATGCCGGTTCTTGAAACATGGCCGCAGAGTGATCTTTCCGGCCGCAATTTCGTGCTCGTTGCGGGAGAACGCGACAAATACCGCGACGGGGCAAGCGAGCTGCAAGGCAGACTTGCGGCAAGCGGCGCGAGGGCTGAGTTGGAAACGGTCGAGGATGGACACGAATTGGGGCTTCCCGATATCGAAGCGGCACGGCGCTGGCTGGCGGATGCTTCCTGATACGAGGCGGTTAGGGTGTCACCCACGAGTGGCACTCGCTCGCTCTCCCCGTTACCCACACCTCCATCAACCGGGCCTTGCATAAATTCACCAAAAGGGCTTTAAAAACAGCTTCGTAATTGGAGAGTCCGTTTGGAAATCCCGCTGTTTATCCTCGCCCTCGTCGCGGCCTTCATTTACACGCTGGTCGCGAGCATCCGCAACTCAGGCCGAATCAAGTCTCTGGAACGGGAGGTTCACAGCCTCAAGCGGCTGATGGCCGCGGGTGTGGTCGCTCCGGCGATGACGCAGGCAGAGAGCGCGGAAACAGCGGAAAAACCGGATTTCGTAGCGGAAGCGGAAAGCGAAGCCGCACCGGAAGCAACAGCCTTCCAAGCTGAAGAAGCATCCGAGCCCGGCGAAACGGTAGCCACGGCAGCACCGGAAGAAGTCGCACGCGAAGAAACACAGCCTGCGCCTGCCGCGGCGATTGTCGAAACACCGGCGGCGAAGGAGAGCTTCGAAAGCCTGCTCGGCGCCCGTTGGGCGGTCTGGGCCGGCGGTCTTGCGCTGGCGCTTGGCGGCATTTTCCTCGTCAAATATTCGATCGAATCGGGGCTCTTGAGCCCGGCGGTCAGGCTTTCGCTTGCCGCCATTTTCGGTCTCGTTCTCGGGCTTGCCGGCGAGGCGATCCGCCGCAAGGCGGTGCCGGGCATCGCCACCGCCTATTCCAACGCGATGATACCGGGCGTGCTGACGGCTGCCGGCGCATTGACGCTGTTCGGCGTGGTCTACGCGGCCTATGGCATTTACGATTATATCGGGTCTGGAACGGCTTTCATCCTACTTGGGCTTGTCGCCTTTGCCACCATCGGACTGTCGCTTCTGCACGGACAGGCGCTGGCCGGTCTTGGTCTTCTCGGTTCGATGCTGACTCCGGCGCTGATTTCCAGCGAAACGCCAAATATCTGGGCGCTTTTCGTGTTCCTGACGATCTCGTGGCTGGCGACCGCAGCGGCAGCGCGCCGGCAGGGCTGGACGGTGGTTCCGTCGCTTGCCAATGCCGGCATCGGTCTCTGGGCGCTGGGTTATATCGGCTTTTCCGAGACGATCAGTGCCGAACCGCCGACGCTTGCCCTGCTCGTCATGCTGGCCGGCACGATCTTCCTGTGGCCCGGAAAGCAGCTCGACACTCCGCCTGCGCAAGTTGCCGAAACAGCAGCTTCCGAGCGGCGCGCGGTCCGCATCATGCGACTTCTGCTGCGCCCGTCGCTCGCCATCAATCTCACGGTATCCATGGCCGTGATCCTGCCGGCCATCGGCTTCCTCTTTGCCGAGGGCAGCGTCGATACCCATCCGCCCCTGATCGTTTCGGCGCTCATTGCTGCACTTGCCGCGCTTGGCGCTGCCCGCCACTATGCGGTCTGGCCCGCGATCATCGCCGCGCTCGGCGCACAGGCTGCGGTGTCGCTGATGTCGCGGCAGGGCATCGACTTCATTGGTCTCATCAATGATACCGGCGTAATGCTTCCGCCCGTCGGAACAGGCTACACCGCGGAAATAGCCATGGCGCTCGGCCTCGGCGTGATCCTGGTGCTGTGTGCCTTCTCCTTCCTCAAACGCAAGGGCGCCGAAGATGCGGATTTCGCCCAGCTCTGGGCCGGTATCGCAGCACTTTTCCCGGTCTGGCTCGCCACGGCAAGCTTCGTCGAATATGGCAATCTCGGCCGAGACTGGCTGCACGCGGCCTATGGCCTCGGGCTTGGCTTCGTGCTGCTTGCAGGTGCCGAATGGCTGCACCGGCAGAACAACGAGGCCTATCGCAAATCGCTCAACATTCTCGTGCTCGGTTCCTTTGCCGCCTTCGCGCTCAGCCTGCACACGCTGACGGAAGGGCTTGTGACAACCGTTCTGCTTTCCGTCATCGGCTTTGCCTATGTGCTGGCCAGCCGTTACCGCAAGTGGGAGGTGCTGCCCTGGGTGATGGCGGTGGCCAGCGTTGCCGTTCTCGGCCGCATCGCCTGGGAACCCACCATCGTCGGGCCACAGAACCTTGGCACCACGCCGGTCTTCAACGCGCTTCTGCCGGGTTATGGCATTCCGGCACTGTTGGCCGTCGCCTCTGCCTGGCTGCTGCGTGATTGGCCGGGAGTAAGGGCCAAGAACTTCCTGCAGGCGATTGCCAGCGTCATGGGTCTTCTGGCAGTCGCCATCCTCATCCGCCACGCGATGAATGGCGGCACACTTGACAACAGCGTACCGACGCTCGGCGAACAATCGATCTACACGCTGCTGACCATCGGTTTTTCGGGCGCGTTGATGACGCTCGATCTCAAAAGCCCCAGCCCCGTCTTCCGTTACGGCTCGATGATTGCCGGCGTGATCGCCGTCATCAACGTGCTGACGATGCATTTCTTCACGCTCAATCCCTATTTCACCGGCGAAAATACCGGTCGCATCCCGGTCCTCAACCTGTTGCTGATCGGTTACCTGTTGCCGGCGCTCGCCTATGGCGGCCTTGCCTATTATGCGCGGGGAAAACGTCCCCCGCCCTATGTCAGCATGCTGGCGGTGGCGGGTGCGGCACTCGGCTTCGCCTGGGCCACACTTTCGGTGCGCCGTTTCTGGCAGGGTGAAAACATTGCCGACTGGAAAGGCTTTATGCAGGGCGAGACCTATAGCTATTCGGTGGTCTGGTTGCTGATCGGCGTGTTGCTGCTCGTGCTCGGTTCGCGCTTTAATGCCCGCAGCCTGCGTCTGGCATCAGCCGCCTTCGTGCTGATCTCAGTTGCCAAGGCTTTCCTCATCGACATGAGCAACCTTGAAGGTGTGCTGAGAGCCCTGTCCTTCATCGGCCTCGGCGCGGTGCTGATCGGCATCGGCCTGTTCTACCAGAAAATCCTGACCCGGAAGCCGCAGGCATGATCGCGGCCGAGGCTTTCGCGCCCCATGCGGCGCTTGCGCAGGAGCTGATACCGCATGCCGCCGATACCGGCGACGGCTCGCACGACCTTGCCCATATTCACCGTGTCTTCCGCAACGCCATGCGCATCCATGCGGGCGAAGGCGGCGATGGCAATGTGCTGGCGGCAAGCGTGCTGCTGCATGATTGCGTGGCGGTGGAGAAGAACTCACCCTTGCGGGCACAGGCCTCAAGGCTTGCGGCGGAAAAAGCATCAGGCATTCTGGCCGGGCTTGGCTGGCAGAAGCAGGATATCGAAGCCGCCGCGCATGCCATCACCACCCACAGCTTTTCCGCCAATATCGAGCCGCAGACACTGGAGGCAAAAATCCTTCAGGATGCCGACCGGCTGGATGCCATCGGCATGGTGGGGGCGGCCCGCTGCTTTTATATTGCCGGGCGCATGGGCTCGGCGCTTTACGATCCGGCCGATCCGCTGGCGAAGGAGCGACCGCTTGACGACCGCTCCTTTGCCATCGACCATTTCGAAACAAAGCTGTTCAAACTGGCCGATGGCTTCCGCACCGAAACCGGGCGGCAGATGGCCAAAGCCCGGCATGAGCGGCTGAAACAGGTGCTCGACCTGTTTCTCGACGAGATTTGAGGATATCGAAGATGCGCGTGACCGAACTCAACATCTATCCGCTGAAGAGCGCGCGCGGCATCGCGCTTAAGGAAAGCGCCGTTTCGGCCGAAGGCCTGCCGGGAGACCGCCGCGCCATGCTGACCGAGCCTTCCGGCCATTTCATCACCCAGCGCGAGTTGCCCGCCATCGCCACCGTGCTGGCACGGCATGAAGATGGCGGCATGGCGCTTTCGCGCGAGAAGAGCGGCGAGATTTTCGCAAGACCCTCCGGCCAGCGTATGAATGTGGCGGTGTGGAAATCAATCGTCAGCGCCAATATCGCCGATGATGAAACCAACGACACACTCTCGGCCTGGCTTGGGCGCGAGGTGAAGCTGGTATTCTTTGACGATGCCGCAAAACGCATCGCAAGCCTTGAATGGACGGGCAGTGAGACACCCGTCACCTTTGCGGATGGCTACCAGATCCTCGTCACCACCACCGCCTCGCTTGCCGCACTCAACGACAACATGCGCGGAAATGGCGAAGACGTCGTGGGCATGGAGCGGTTTCGGCCCAATATCGTGCTGGAGACGGAAGAACCCTGGGCGGAGGACCGCTGGGCGGCCATCGAGATCGGCGGCATTCGTTTCGATCTCGTCAAACCCTGCGCCCGCTGCATCATGACCACGCAGGACCAGATGACCGGCTCCCGCCACGTGCCCTCCCCCATGAAAGCCATGGGCCGCATTCGCATGTCCGGCGACCGGCGCGTGCCGGGTCCACTGTTCGGCTGGAACGTGACGCCGCGCGGAGAAGGCAGGCTGTCCGTCGGCGATGTGGCAAGAGTGGTCGAGGAACGGCCGGAGGGCTGGGCGATCAAGCGGCGGTAGGCAGGCGGCTTGGTTCTAACGGGACCCGCAGCAGGCTCCATGTTCTCACAGATGGCACACCCTCTCTCCCTCATTCCTGTGCTCGTCACAGGAATCCAGCCGACGCGCGTCGGCGCGGCGGAGAGACTATTTTCAGCCCAAGGACTTGGGCTGGACGCGCCGATCTCCATCATTGTTTCACACCCCGCAAATGCGATGCGGAGTCTCAAGTCACCACTTCTTCGCCCCGACAATCAGAAAGATCGGGCGGCGATCCTCATGCTTCAATTCCGGGCGCTCGGCCATCAAAGCCGGATCAGGCCGTGGTTCCGCCAGCTGCGTCAGGGCAAAACCGGCGGACAGCAAGCCATTGAGAATGCCTGACACGGTGCGGTGATATTTGACCACATCATCCGCCATCCAGTTGGAGTGGCGCACGCCCTCGTTCTGGTAGTTGTCGAGCGGCCAGTGCAGGATTTCGCCATTCTTGCCATAAAACCAGTCCTGTTTTTCCAGCGCGGTGAACACCGGATGCTCAATGGAAAACACAAAATCACCACCCGCTTTCAGCACCGCGAAAATTTTTGCGAATGCCGCGTCGAGATCACGGACGTAGTGCAGCGCGAGCGAACTCAGCACCACGTCGAAACTCTCCTGCGGGAAATCGATGTCTTCGATCGCCGCCCGGCGATAATCGATGCCCGGCCCGCCATTGATTTCGGCAGCGCGGCGCAGCATGTTTTCCGAGAGATCGACGCCGACAATGTGGGCCGCCCCCTGCTCCGCCGCATAACGGCAATGCCAACCGAAACCGCAGCCGAGATCGAGAAAAGACCTGTCCGTCAGGTCCGGCAGCATGGCGCGCAGCTCATGCCATTCGCCGGCCTGGCGCAAACCCTCGATGGAACGCGGCATGGCGCTGTAACGCTCGAAAAAGCCTGCGTTGTCGTAGATATTCTGTTTCATCGTCGTCGCTCCGACCGTATTCCATCAATGCCATGAATAATGGCCGTCAAGAAAAGTCGCTAGTGGGACGGCCTGACAAAAGATAATATTCATCCCATCATAGAGGAATCCGCAGCAAGCCATGGCCCTTCTTTTTGGGCGCGCGCTGCGATGGGGGAATGTTCATGTCGCAAGCCACACGCCAGACCATGCCCTGGCTGATTATCGCAGCCGGGTCGCTGATTGCGGTCATGACCTTCGGTCCCCGTTCGGCCATGGGTTTCTTCCAGTTGCCGATGCTTGCCGATACCGGCTGGGATCGTTCCACCTTCGGTCTTGCCATGGCTTTGCAGAACCTGTTCTGGGGCCTTGGCCAGCCTTTCTTCGGCGCGATTGCGGATAAATACGGCACGGGCCGCGTGCTCGTTCTGTCAGGCATTCTTTATGCCGCGGGTCTCGTCTGCATGTCCTTCGGCACCTCGCCTTTCTGGCTGCATTTTGGCGGCGGCGTGCTTGTCGGGCTTGGCATTGCCGCCGGTTCCTTCAGCGTCATTCTTTCCGCCTTCGCGCGCCACGTCACGCCGCAGCAGCGCTCGCTTGCCTTCGGCATCGGCACGGCGGCGGGTTCGGCCGGCATGTTCCTGTTTGCGCCCATCAGCCAGGGGCTGATTTCCGCCTATGGCTGGTCGGACAGCCTCGTGTGGCTGGCTGCCATGATGGTGCTCGTTCCGCTGCTGGCATGGCCGATGCGCGGCAATTCCTCCTCCGGCAGCCAGTCGCAGGCGCAGTTTCAGCAGACGGTGGGCGAAGCGCTGAAGGAGGCGCTCGGCCACAAGAGCTATCTGCTTCTGACAACCGGTTTCTTCGTCTGCGGTTTTCAGGTGGCCTTCATAACAGCGCATTTCCCAGCCTATCTCGGCGATATCGGCATAGAACCACGTTACGCCGTCATCGCCATGGCGCTGATCGGCTTTTTCAACATCATCGGATCGCTTGCCGCCGGGGTTATCGCCCAGCGTTATTCGAAACCCTATCTGCTGGCCTATATCTATATCGCCCGCTCGGTCGTGGTCACGGCCTTCCTGCTGCTGCCACAATCGCCGCTTTCGGTCATCCTCTTCGCCTCGGTCATGGGTATTCTCTGGCTTTCCACCGTGCCCCCTACCAACGCGCTGGTGGCGATCATGTTCGGCACCCGCCATCTCGGCATGCTGGGCGGCGTGGTTTTCCTCACCCATCAGATCGGCTCGTTCCTTGGCGTCTGGCTGGGCGGCTTCCTTTATGACAGGTTCGGCACCTACGATATCGTCTGGTGGCTCGGCGTTGGCCTCGGGATTTTTGCGGCCATCGTGCACTGGCCCATTCAGGAGCGACCGGCACCACGGCCAGCAATGGCATGAGACTGGAGCGCATTTGCTGACGGAAAACCGGGGGCCACTTTTCCTGGAAATGCTCTAGACCGCTTTATCGAGAGCGGGCGGCATCGACCTGCGCTCCAGCGCCTTCAGCGCCGCCTGCACGAAACCGTCGCGGGCGGCGTTTTCATTGAGGCCGCGCGGATCATAAACATGCCGGTGGAGGAAATGGTCGGTCAGCCGGAACGCCGCCGCGAGGCTTTCGGGATCGGCGGCCGTCGACTGGCCTTCGCCGAGAAAGGCGGGAAGCGCAAGCATCCTTGCCGCATAGGGCGCGCCCGCCGTGCGGCAGACTGCCCTGCCCGTCTTCGGCGAGACATAGATGAGATCGCTGCGTAGCCCCGTCGCCGCACATTCGCTGAGGTCGAGGCCGAAACCGAGATCGTTCAGCACCGCCAGTTCGAAGCGCACGAACAGTTCGCCGGCATCGACGGGATCGTGGAGATTGTCGAGAATGACATCGAGCGCCTGGTAAAGATGCGGATGCGGATCGCGTTCCGGCAGAAGCCTGAGCAAAGCGCCCATGGCCTGCACACCGTAAACGGCTGTCGCCGTCTCCATCAGCTGTCCTGCGCGCAATTGCAGCGGTTCGATACGGAATTCACCGAGATGATCGTGCAGACGCGCCCGCCAGATGACATCCACCCGGTTTCCCGCCTGCAGAACCGGCTGCATGGTGCGGGAACGGCCGGAGCGCACCATGCCCAGATGGCGGCCGCGCGAAGGGGTCATCACCTCGGCGATGACACTCGTCTCGCCATGGCGTTTAACGCCGAGAATGATCGCCTCATCCTGCCACTGCATGAAACCTGTCCGAATTTCGATTCAAGCCCGATCATAACCGATCTGGCGGCGAAACGTTATTCTTTTACGGCGTCGCGCGGCATGCCGACAAGTCCAAGAACAAAATCCATGATTTCAGTTTCCCCGAAGGGCTTGCCGAGCAGAGGCGAATGCAAGAGATCATCGGGAAAACCCGTCGTGTCGCCGTAACCGCTGACGAAACCGAAGGGAATGCCCACTTCCCGCAATCCGCGCGCGAAATCATAGCTCTTGCCATCCGTCAGGCTAACATCGAGAAGAACACAATCGGCACCATCCTGTTCGATGGCTTGCTTTGCTTGCCCAAGCGTCGTTGCGATCACGATCGTTTCCACGCCCATGGACTGGAGAACCGCTTCGACATCAAGGGCCACCAGATATTCATCCTCAACGATGATAACCCGTTGTGGCACCATATCTTTTCTTCTTCCTAAATAGAGAGCCCATGGCTCAAAGTCGCAGTCTGCGACGTGATCTCAAGCGAGATATCACCACAGAAGTCGCAAATTACGGCTCCAGCGTCATTTAAAAAAGACATGTCGGAAGAAGATCAAATGAAGGGCCTCTGGCGCTTTTCGTCGCTTTCCCAGCCGGCAACATTGGCCAGCCCGGCATTATCAAGCACCAGACAACCCTTGTCCGTCCAGCGTATGAGGCCGCGATCAACAAGCTTTCTCAAGGTCTTGTTGGTGTGCACAATGGAAAGGCCGAGCGTATCTGCCACATGCTGCTGGGTGACGGGAATAGGTGTTTCGTTGCGGATGAGATCAACCGCCTTCGCCTTGCTATAGAGGAAGGCGATGAGATAGGCCGCGCGCTCCAGTGCGGTGCGTCGGCCGATGCTGAGGAGGTGGTTGTCGAGCATGCGCTCCTCGCTTGCCGCGATCCAGGTGAGATCAAAGGCAAGAGTCGGGTGATCGGTGAAGAGATTGTTCAGCCGCGATCGCTCGAAAACGCAGAGCGTCACCGGCGATAACGCCTCGACCGAATGCTCCATTTCTCCCATCACCGTGCCCTGAAGGCCGACGAGGTCACCCGGCATGACATAATTGAGGATCTGTCGCCGCCCGTCTTCCAGCGTCTTGTACCGGAAAGCCCAGCCTTGGAGGACGGTATAGAGATGGGCGCTGTGCGAGCCTTCCATCAGGATGACGGAGCCGCTTTCAACCGCGAGTTCTCCTGTCTTGAAACGGGAGACGAAATCGAGTTCAGGGGAGGAAAAGTCCCGGAAATGCGGCAGGTCGCGCAGGGGACATTGCTGGCAGGGGGTGGTGGAAATTCCGTTCGGTTTTTTCGGCGACATGAATATCCATCATCAGAAAAAGGTTGCGCCCAATCGTTTTGGAACAACCCGCCCGAACGTATTCGGTTCCCGATAAATATTGAAGATATTCAATGCCCTTGCGCCCCTCATTCCGATGCTCGTGACAGGACACTCGCCAGCCCAAGTCATTGGGCTGAAAAGGCGCTACTCGCCGCGCGCGAGCCGCGTCGGCTGCAACCCCGTGACAGGCACAGGGTCGAGGGAGGATGTCTTGCAGCTTTAGCCCCGCGGAAATTCCAGACCCATTTCACGGAAGCGCTCGGGGTCGTCGCCCCAGTTTTCGCGCACCTTCACGAACAGGAAGAGATGCACGGGCTGTTCGAGGATCTCTGACAGTTCCTTGCGCGAGGCGGTGGAGATCGCCTTGATCGCATCGCCGTTCTTGCCGAGCGCGATCTTCTTCTGGCTGTCACGCTCGACATAGATCACCTGCTCGATGCGCACGGAACCATCCTTGCGCTCTTCCCACTTTTCCGTCTCGACATGCGAGGCATAGGGAAGTTCCTGATGCAGGCGCAGGAAGAGTTTTTCGCGGGTGATTTCGGCGGCGAGCTGGCGCATCGGCAGATCGGAAATCTGGTCTTCCGGGTAATACCACGGGCCTTCCGGCAGGGTGTCCACCAGATAATCCATCAGGTCTTCACAGCCCGAACCGTTGGTGGCGGAAATCATGAAAGTGCGGTCGAACGCTACCTTTTCGTTGGCGTCGGCGGCGAGCTTCAGGAGGTCTTCGCGCTTCACCTGGTCGATCTTGTTGAGGCACAGGATCTTCTTCTGCGGAACATCCTTCAGCCCTTCGAGAATGGCCTCGGCATCACCCTTCAGGCCGCGCTCGCTGTCGATCAGCAGCAGAATGAGATCGGCATCCTTTGCGCCGCCCCAGGCGGAGGTGACCATGGCGCGGTCGAGCCTGCGGCGCGGCTTGAAGATGCCGGGCGTGTCCATGAAAACGATCTGCGCGTTCTTGTGAATGGCGATGCCGCGCATCACGGCGCGCGTCGTCTGCACCTTGTGGCTGACGATCGAGACTTTGGCGCCCACCAGCCGGTTCACCAGCGTCGATTTGCCGGCATTGGTCGGGCCGATGAGGGCGACGAAACCGGAACGGGTCGGAAGGGCATTGTCTTCGCCGGTTACGGCGGGGTTTTCGTGATCGGTCATGATATCCATCAAGGTCAGAGGTATTCAACATGCGGCCAGAGGGTCCGCCATGCGCTCGGTTGCAGCACCCTGTCGTCGGGTGCTCAGTTTCCGGTGGGGCTTTTCCGCCAGACGCCTTCGCGTTCCAGCAATCTGGTTGCCGCCACCTGTTCGGCCGCGCGCTTGGAGCGCTCGACGCCGGTTTCCGGCTTCACGCCGGGAATTTCCACCGTCACGGTGAAGCTGGGATCGTGATCCGGTCCGGAGCGATCGTCAACCCGGTAAGCGGGCGTCGCCGCAAATCGGGCATGCGCCCATTCCTGCAACTCGGTCTTGGCGTCGCGCCGCCCGGCATCCACGCTGGTTGCGCGGCCCTGCCAGTATTTCAGAATGAATTTGCGCGACGCTTCCAGCCCGCCATCCAGATAGATGGTGGCAATCAGGCTTTCGACCACATCGGCGCGCACGTTCAGCATCGCCTTGCCGGTCAGCTTCTTCACGTCCGATCCGGTGCGGATGAAATTATGCAGGCCCATCTCGTCGCCGATCGCGGCGCAGGATTCAGCGCTGACAAGCTGGTTCAGCCGGACGGACAATTCGCCTTCGCTGGCGTTACGGAAGGTGGAAAACAGCAGTTCGGCAACACAGAGACCGAGAACGCGGTCGCCCAGAAATTCCAGCCGCTCGTAATTTCCGGCGGCGGCGGAACGGGCGCTGGCATGGGTCAAGGCCCGGTCGAGCCGGGCCTTTTCCTTGAATTCATATCCGATCAACGCTTCCAGACGGGAAATTTCGTCCGCGGAAAGCGGCTTGGTCTTGCTCATCCCACAACCTTGAACAGGCGGTCCCAACGCATGTTGGCGGGCCATTCCCAAATGCGGCTGAACGGCGTGTCATTGCCCAGCGAGAAGAAGATGACGCTGGCGCGGCCGATCAGGTTTTCTTCCGGCACGAAACCGACGTCGAAACGGCTGTCGAGCGAATTGTCTCTGTTGTCGCCCATCATGAAATAATGGCCTTCGGGCACCACGAATTCACGGGTGTTGTCGCCGCGCGAGTCGGGCGACTGGTCGAGCGTGTCGTAAGTGACGCCATTGTCGAGCGTTTCGCGGAAGACCGGCACATTGGTGCCCGGATCGGCGCGATAATCGGAGGTGAAGGTGCCATCCGGTTGCTTCGGAACGGGCTGGCCGTTGATGAACAGCACGCCATTCGTCACCTGCACGCGGTCGCCGGGCAAGCCGACCAGGCGCTTGATGTAATCCACTTCAGGATTGGGCGGCAGGCGGAACACCACGACATCGCCGCGCTTGGGCTTGCTGAATTCGAGGATGCGGCCGGAAAAGAGGTTCGGCGAAAAGGGCAGCGAATATTTCGAATAGCCGTAGGAGAACTTGTTGACGAACAGATAGTCGCCAACCAGAAGCGTCGGCATCATCGAGCCTGACGGGATCGTGAAGGGCTGAAACAGCACGGTGCGGATGACCATTGCCAGCAGCAGCGCCTGAATGATGACCTTGACGTTCTCCCAGAGGGCGTTCTGCTTCTTCTCAGCTTTTTCGGACACTTATAGACCTGCCTGATTGTTCCCCGGCTCCTTCAATTTCAGAAGCTCCCGGGCCGTTGCTTATCGCGCCTGCGGCGGGTGATGCTGTTTCACGCAGCCGGCAACGCTTTCATATTTCTGCGACTTCTCTAGAACCTTTCCAGCCCGAAGGGAAGCGCTTCTGTGACACCTCTGCAAATAGAGCGCCTTTACGGCGGCAGCGCGCCTTACCCATTCACGGGAAGCGCCTCGATGATCACAAATGCCTGAGCATAGGGAAAGTCGTCCGTGATCGTCAGATGGATATTGGCGCGGTGACCGGCGGGCAGCATCGCCGCCAGCCTCTCCCCTGCCCCGTTGGTCAGGATCATGGTCGGTTTGCCGCCCGGCAGATTGACGACGCCCATATCCTTCCAGAAAACGCCGTTCGCAAGCCCGGTTCCAAGCGCCTTGGAACAGGCTTCCTTGGCGGCGAAACGCTTGGCGTAAGACGCGGCACGGTTTTTCCGGCCATCCGATTTCGCCCGCTCGATATCGGTGAAACAGCGATGGGTGAAACGTTCGCCGAAACGCTCGATCGATTTTTCGACGCGGCGGATGTCGATCAGGTCGCTGCCCAATCCAATGATCATTTCAACATCTCCAGAGAAGCATTTTTATTGGCGGCACGGTGGGCGAGATTTTCCATCTTGCGTCGCTGGAAGCCGCTGATGAGGCCGTAGACGGCGATATAGGTAATGACGGCGCTGATGGCGGCGGGAAACAACGCGCCGATAGTCATGGGTTCCAGCACCGGCGTCCATATCTGCCGGAATTCGAGATGGCTGAACAGCGCCACGAAATCCACATGCGCCACACTTGCCGTCTTCTGCCGGCCAAGGATGAAGTGCCCCAGTTCCCAGGTGGATGCCCAGATGAGTGGAAATGTCAGCGGATTGGCGAAGGTGGTGCCGAGGGCTGCCGCCACGAGATTGACGCGCAGGAGGAAACCGAGCGCCATGGCGATGACGATGTGGACACCGAGAAAGGGTGTCCACGCCACACCCACACCGATGGCGACACCGGCAGCAACCGAATGCGGAGAGGCGGAAAGCCTGAGCAGACGCAGCTTCATATAGCGCAGCGAACGGGAAAAACCCGTGCGCGGCCAGAAGAGGTCACGAATCTTCTCTGAAAAACCAACGGGTTCACGGCGGCGAAATGGCATGGGGCGCAGTTTATTTCATCGCCCGGGCCGCGCCAAGAGGTTGGCAGACGACAAAGGACTTTTGCCGGACATTCTTCTCGCCGTCGTTCCGGTGTTGGGCCGGAATGTTCCGGGGAACGGGAGTAAGAAGGACGCTCCCGTCATGGATGCGCGCTTGTTGGTGTGCATCCGCATTGTTTTCCTGGCAGAGCACGAGACCGCGCCACAATGGCTGCGAAACTCGTGAACCACATACGCATGGCGAAGGGCTGCCATGCGCTGAGCGCATTACCGGCGGAACAGGCCGCGGTCGATTTCGCGCTGGCGGAACTCGAGGTCGACATTCGACACGGAGCCGCTGAGATAATCGAATTCGCGTTCCTGGGTGGTCTTGCCACGAACGGCACGGGCGATCTTGCGAAGCGGAGTAAACATGATTTCATGTCCTTTCAGTTTGGAAATGGCGTTTCTCATCGGTGTAGGACCACCGGCACGCCGCGTTTTCCGTTTTCAATTTCTGAAAGGAAGATAGTCGCAAACCCCATCAACGACCAGAGACAGGAAAAGGCCGCTGCCATGCACTCAACGCATAACAACGGCCATTTGATATTTGCAGAAGATCAAAAATGCCTCAATCGAAGGCACGCGCGACAGTCGACACGCAATCGAGATCCTTGAGCTGCGACAGCAACTGGTTCAGCTGCCGCAAATCCCAGACTTCGACATCCAGCGCCAGCTCGGAGAAGTCAGTGCCGATGCGGACCATGTTGAGCCCGCGGATGTTGACATCAAGCGTCGCGATCGATTGCGCGACGGAGGCGAGCGTGCCCGGCTCGTTCAGCGCATTGATCATCACCCGCGCCATGAAGCGCGACTTGTTCGCCTCGTCCAGATCCCAGCGCACATCGATCCAGCGTTCCGGTTCATCGTCGAAGCGTTGCAGCGCCGGCGCCTGAATGGGATAGATGGTGATGCCCTTGCCTTTTTCCATGATGCCGACAATGCGGTCACCGGGAACGGCGCCGGCGGCACTGAAATGCACGTCGACATTGCCGGAGAGGCCACGGATGGGCAACGGGTCGGGTCCATCCAGCATCTCGGCCGCGCCGTCGTCCTCCAGAACGGAGCGCGACTTGCCCGGAATCTTGAAGACCATGCCGGAAGCACTGCGCATGTTGAACCAGCCGTCATCACCGGTCATCTTCACCGTCACGCGCTCATCCTGATAATCCGGGAACACCGCACGCAGCACATCCAGCGACGAGACCTCACCACGGCCGACGGCAGCGATGGCGTCTTCGACATCCTTCTGCGCCAGACGGTGCAGCACGGGTTTCAAAGCTTCCCGCGAGAAGGCCTTGCCGGCGCGCTCGAAGGTGCGCTCCAGAATGCGATAACCGAGGCCGGAATATTGCTTGCGGATGGCCATGCGGGTGGCACGGCGAATGGCTGAGCGGGCCTTGCCCGTTACCACCACCTCTTCCCAGGCGGCGGGAGGCACCTGCACGCCCGAGCGGATGATCTCCACCTCATCGCCATTGTTGAGCCGGGTCACGAGCGGCATGATCCGCCCATTGATCTTGGCGCCAACCGTGGTGTCGCCGATATTGGTATGCACCGCATAGGCGAAATCGATGGGGGTGGCGCCACGCGGCAGGGCAATCAGCTTGCCCTTGGGCGTGAAGCAGAACACCTGGTCCTGGAACAGTTCGAGCTTGGTATGCTCGAGGAACTCTTCCGGGCTGTCGCCTTCGGCCAGCGATTCGATGGTGTGGCGCAGCCAGGAATAGGCATTGCTTTCTTTCGAAAGCAGATCGCCCTCGCCGTTTTCACCATCCTTGTAGAGCGCATGGGCGGCGATGCCGAATTCGGCGATCTCGTGCATGCGCTTGGTGCGGATCTGCAGCTCGATACGCTGGCGAGATGGGCCGACGATGGTGGTGTGAATGGAGCGATAATCGTTCTGCTTCGGGGTGGAGATATAGTCCTTGAAGCGGCCCGGCACCACGCGCCAGCGGGTGTGCACGATGCCCAGCGCCCGGTAGCAGCCGGGAATATCATCCACCAGAATACGGAAACCGTAAACATCGGAAAGCTGCTCGAAGGAGAGCGACTTCGACTGCATTTTACGGAACACCGAATAGGGCTTTTTCTGACGTCCCTTGACGTGGGTGCCGAGCAACCCGTTGGCCACCAGCAGCTCACGCAGCTCGTCCTCGATCTTCTTGATGAGGCCTTCATTGCGCGTTTCCAGTTCCAGCAGGCGGTTGGTCACCGTCTCATAGGCTTCCGGATTGAGATAACGGAAGGACAGGTCCTCCAGCTCGTCGCGCATATCCTGCATACCCATGCGGCCGGCGAGCGGCGCATAGATTTCCATCGTCTCCTCGGAAATGCGGCTGCGCTTGTCGGCCGGCATATATTCCATGGTACGCATATTGTGCAGGCGGTCGGCGAGCTTGACCAGAAGGACGCGCACGTCGTCGGAAATGGCGAGCAGCAGCTTGCGCAGGTTTTCCGCCTGCTTGGCCTTGCGGGTGACGAGATCGAGCTTCTTGAGCTTGGTGAGCCCCTCCACCAGCCGGCCGATATCTTCGCCGAAGAGTTCATCGATTTCAGCGCGGGTGGCGGTGGTATCTTCGATCGTATCGTGCAGCAGCGCCACCGCGATGGTCGATTCGTCGAGATGCATTTCAGTGAGGATCGCGGCAACTTCCAGCGGATGCGAGATATAGGGGTCGCCATTGGCCCGCTTCTGCTGGCCATGTTTCTGCATCGCGTAAACATAGGCCTTGTTCAGCAGGGCCTCATTCGCATCCGGTTTATATTTTTGAACCCGCTCGACGAGTTCGTATTGCCGCATCATGCGATATTCCACAAAAAGAAAGCGCGCCAACCTTGGGGTCGGCGCACAATGCTGCATCAATAGGGATCAGATTATGACGGCAACTATTGACAGACGGTAACCACCGACTGCCAAAGGCATCATAAAACCGGATCAATAGTCGTCATTTTTTTCCGGCGGCACAAGGCCTTCGATACCGGCCAGCAGTTCTTCTTCCGACATCTGGTCGAAAGTAACGGTTTCCGGCTGGTCGTCGTCTTCGCCATCGGCAGCGGAGGCGGCGAGCGTGACCGGATCGGGCTCGGGCTCGTCCACTTCCACATGCTTCTGCAGCGAGTGGATAAGGTCTTCCTTCAGATCGTCGGGAGACAGCGTCTCGTCGGCGATTTCACGCAGCGCCACGACAGGGTTCTTGTCGTTGTCGCGGTCAACCGTGATGGAGGACCCTTGAGAAATCTGGCGCGCACGGTGGCTCGCGAGAAGCACCAGCTCGAAACGGTTGTCTACTTTATCAATGCAATCTTCAACTGTGACGCGGGCCATTGCCTGTCCTTTGCGAGTCGTAATGTCGTGGATCAGAGCGCCGTGCTTTCTTTGGGATGCACAAGGGATGCTCTAACCTATTGAATCTGCGCTTCGTGCCTTGCGAAAAACGCTTGGGATTCCTCGCGACGAAGCCTTCCAGCTTCCGATACAGCCATTGGCCGCGGAATTCAAGTTTTTCCTGTCTTTGGCGTCTTTTGGCACCTTATTGCCCTTGTTTGGCGTCTGATGAACAAAATGTCTAGAAGAATTGTCTTGGAATACGGGTGAAGTTACCTTACTTAAAACGCAACGGCGCACCGTAAAATTCGTTGATACGACATGATTTTTTGCATTTGCGACCGGAAATAAAAGCCAGATAATGGCCTTTCCAAAAAAAGGAATGGGATGGAATGTTCGATCCACGGGAGAAAATTGCGCTCTTCATAGACGGAGCCAATCTTTATGCAGCATCGAAAAGCCTGGGGTTCGATATCGACTATCGCAAGCTTCTGAAGGCGTTTCAGAAGCGTGGCTATCTGCTGCGCGCCTATTATTACACCGCGCTTATCGAGGATCAGGAATATTCCTCGATCCGTCCGCTGATCGACTGGCTGGACTATAACGGCTACAAGGTCGTGACGAAGCCGGCGAAGGAATTCACCGACGCGCTCGGCCGCCGCAAGATCAAGGGTAACATGGATATCGAACTCGCAGTCGATGCCATGGAACAGTCCGAGACGGTCGATCACCTGGTTCTGTTCTCGGGCGACGGCGATTTCACCACGCTGGTGGACGCGCTGCAGCGCAAGGGCCGCAAGGTCTCCGTTGTTTCAACCATGGCCACACAGCCCGCCATGATCGCCGACGACCTGCGCCGCCAGGCCGACCACTTCATCGATCTGATGACGCTGAAGGCCGAAATCGGGCGCGATCCGAGCGAGCGCCCTGTGCGTCACGCCGAAGGTCCGGAGACGGTCTGATCCGGGCTTGCCCTGTTGACATTGAGAAACGCGCCCGTCGAAAAACGGGCGCGTTTTTGTTTGCGCATACGCCGCCCCGTGGCCGGAAAATCGCCGCTTTAATTAACAAACGTCAAATCCGGCCAGTCAAAATTATATCTTGGTTAATTTTAGACGTGTCTAAATCACGCACCGGCGCCAGAGACATGATTTGGGCGCCAAAGCAGGATGATTAGACATGCACGGCCAGGCCAAAAACGACCGACAACTCGATGAAAGACTGAATTTTCTGGGGCTTGGCCACGGTGAGCGGGAAAATCTTTCAGACATGAAGGGTGTGATCACCGGTTCACTCGATGCGTCTCTAGATCGTTTTTATACAAAGGTTCGCGCGGTGCCGGAGACGGCGAAGTTTTTCTCCAGCGAGGCCCATATCCAGCACGCCAAGAGCATGCAGCTCAAACATTGGTCCAGGATCGCCTCCGGCACCTTCAACGAGGATTACACCAATGCCGTGACTGCCATCGGCCGCACCCATGCGAGGCTGGGGCTGGAGCCGCGCTGGTATATTGGCGGTTACGCCCTGATGCTTGATGGCATCATCAAGGCGATAATAGACTCCGAACTGAAGGGCCTTTTCATGGAAAAGAAGGCCAGAAAGGTGAAGGACGCCTTGTCCGCCACCATCAAGGCCGCCCTTCTCGACATGGATTATTCGATCTCCGTCTATCTCGACGTGCTCGCCACCGAACGGCAGAAGGTGGAAGCCGAGCAGGCGCAGATGAAGAAGGAGCAGGATCACGTTCTCGAGCTGCTCAACAACGCCCTCGACAGGCTGGCCAATGGCGATCTCACCTCCAGCATCGGCGAAAAGACCGCACCGCAATTCGAAGGGCTGATCGCCAATTTCAATGCTGCGGTCGGCAATCTCTCCGGTGCATTTGCGCAGATCGTCGAAGAGGCAAACAAGATTTCCGGCAATACGCGTGAGCTGACGGCCGCGACCGACGACATGGCCCGCCGCACGGAGCAGCAGGCCGCCGCGCTGGAAGAAACCGCCGCCGCCGTCGAAGAAATCACCACCATTTCCAAACTTTCGGCCCAGCGTTCCGAGGAGGCGAAGGCCATTGTCGAAAGCTCGGCCGTGGAGGCCGCGCGCTCGCGCGATGTGGTGACGGATGCGGTGAAGGCGATGGGCGCGATCGAGGAATCGTCGCAGAAGATCACCCAGATCATTTCCGTCATCGACGAGATTTCATTCCAGACCAATCTTCTGGCGCTGAACGCCGGCGTGGAGGCCGCACGCGCCGGTGAGGCCGGCAAGGGTTTCGCCGTTGTCGCCCAGGAAGTGCGCGAGCTCGCGCAGCGCTCCGCCAACGCCGCCAAGGAAATCAAGACGCTGATCGCCAAGTCTTCCGAGGATGTGACGCAGGGCGTTTCGCTGGTCAACAAGACGGGCGAATCCTTGAATACGATCGGTAACAAGGTCGATGACATCAAGGATCACATTACCTCGCTAACCAAAGCGGCGCAGGAGCAGTCGGTCGGCATTCAGGAAATCAGTGCGGCGATCAACAGCATGGACAATCTGACCCAGAAGAATGCGGCGATGGTGGAAGAAACCAATGCGGCCACGCATAATCTGAGCGATGTCAGCGCCAATCTGGCGGCGCTTGTGAGCCGGTTCAGCGTTTCGGCAACGCGGGCGCATGTGGAGCGGACGTATCGGGCTGCTTGAAGGGTATCAGGTATCCTCACTCTCCTCATTCCTGTGCTTGTCACAGGAATGAGGGAGGCAGGTTTTAAGCGTTGCCACCCTTCAACAGCCGCGACTTCTGTCGGTTCCAGTCGCGTTCCTTCTCGGTCTCGCGCTTGTCATGCAGCTTTTTGCCCTTGGCGAGCGCCAGTTCCAGCTTCGCACGACCCTTCTCGTTGAAGTAGACCTTCAGCGGCACCAGCGTCATGCCGTCGCGGTTGATGCCGGCGCGCAGGCGGTTGATCTCGCGCTTGTTCAGAAGCAGTTTGCGGCGGCGGCGCGGCTCGTGGTTGAAGCGGTTGGCCTGCAGATATTCCGGCAGGTGGGAATTGATCAGCCAGATTTCATCGCCCTCGTCCGAGGCATAGGATTCGGCGATATTCGCCTTGCCTTCGCGCAACGACTTGACCTCGGTGCCGGTCAGTACCAGCCCCGCCTCATAGGTATCGATGATTTCATAGTTGAAACGAGCCTTGCGGTTCTCCGCAACGATCTTGTTCACCACGCGCTGGCTGCCTTTAGGGGCCATGATATTTCAATCCCTTGTTTTTCTTATTGCACCTTCGGCCTTGCCGCCGAAAGCGGTTTTCGAACATCTATTTAATGTCGTCGCCGCAAAAAGAAAAGGCGCGCGGGAGGGCTTCTGTTACGAAGCGGTCCATGGCGCGCCTTTCAAGCTTTTCAGGCGTATCTCAGTTCATCAGGCCGGCATGCTTCAGCGCCGCATCGATCGCCGCTTCCGTTGCCGGTTCCAGCGTGCTCATCAAGGGCGAACGGACCCGGCGGTTGCCGCCGCGTGTCTTCGACAGCGCGTATTTGGTGCCGCAGACGCCGGGCTCCATGAAGATTGCCCTGTGCAGCGGCATCAGGCGGTCCTGATACTCAAGCGCCTTGGCGTAATCACCGGCAAGCATTGCCGCCTGAAACTCGGAACAAAGGCGCGGCGCGACATTGGCGGTGACCGAAATGCAGCCGACGCCGCCATGGGCGTTAAAGCCGAGCGCCGTGCCATCCTCGCCCGACAGCTGGACAAAATCCTTGCCGCAGGAAATGCGCTGTTCGGAAACCCGGTCGAGCTTGCCGGTCGCATCCTTGACGCCGATGATATTCTTATGCGCCTTGACCAGCGCACCCATGGTTTCCGGCGACATATCCACCACCGAGCGCGGCGGGATATTGTAGATGACGATCGGCAGTTTCACCGCTTCGGCGACAGCGGAAAAATGCGCGAACAGGCCCTTCTGCGTCGGCTTGTTGTAATAGGGAGTGACGACCAGCAGGGCATCCGCACCGGCCTCCTGCGCGTGCAGCGCAAGCTCGATTGCTTCATCGGTATTGTTGGAGCCAGCACCCGCAATGACCGGAACCCGTTTCGCCGCAACCTCGATGCACAGCTCAACGACCCGTTTGTGCTCATCGTGAGAGAGCGTCGGGGATTCCCCCGTCGTGCCCACGGGCACAAGGCCGTTGCTGCCTTCGGCGATCTGCCATTCCACATGGGCGGCAAAGGCCTTTTCGTCCACGGAACCATTGTCCGTGAACGGGGTAATGAGGGCGGGAATTGATCCCTTGAACATGCAAAGCTCCTGGCGCCGAGCGGTTCATGCTTCGGCCGCATTCGATGGTTAAAACCGGCACACATTAGAGCCAGCCCTTGGCGCCGACAAGCGCAAAGGCAGCGTATTTTGTCCGAAATTGTCGGAAGTGTGACAGTCTCCGGGCCGGGATCGGCGAGCGCAAAAAGCTGACGCCAAAAAGCGACGTCGCTCGCGGGCCAGTGAATAAAAGTTGATCGAATTGCAGGGCGGAAATTAAGATTTCATTAAGCCTGAAATCCCAAGATTCCGGTGCGGGACTGAAAACCTTCTCGGCAATCCCGCTGCAATGAAGCGATATTACAAGAAAGTCGACAAATCCGTACACGATGAAGAGCGGCATGAAAAAGACAGTCTGGGGATTAATGGCGGCGGGGCTTGCCGCAACCGTTTGGAACGCACTGGCCGGACCACTGCCGGAAGGTGCGGCCCCCCTACCCTATGTCAAGCCAAACGCGCCAGCCGTTCCCGCTTTCATGCCCGCCTCGCCCGAAATCACCGGCGCCATACCGCGCCTCAACCGTCCTGATGATACCAGCCAGTTGAAGGCCGGCCTCGACGCGCTTTCCAGCCGCGATGCCGCCAGGGCAATCGCGCTGCGCAACACCATGCCGAGCGGCAGCCTCGACCGGCATATTCTCTCCTGGGCGATTGCTGTCTCCGGCCAGAAGGACGTGCCATCAGCCGAGATCGCCACCGCCCAGCGCGAACTGGCCGGCTGGCCCGGTGCCGCCACCCTGCGGGCGAATTCCGAAAAGGCGCTTTACCGGGAAGATCCGCCGGCCGCTCAGGTCCTTTCAGCCTTCGGCAGCAGCCGGCCGGAAACGGCAGAAGGCACGGTCGTGCTTGCCAAGGCGCTCGCCTCCTCCGGCAAGACAGACGATTCACAGCGTCTCATTCGCCAGCTCTGGGTCAGCGAAGGCATGGACAAGGACATGGAAGACCGTGTGCTTGCCGAATTTCCTGCCTATCTGACGCCGCCCGATCACAAGGCGCGCATGGATTATCTGATGTATCGCAGCCGCATCGGCCAGGCGAAGCGTTTCGGCGATCTCGGCAAGGCGCAGTCGCTTTATAATGCCTGGGCGGCGGTGCTGCAGCGATCCGCCAACGCCACAGCGTTGCTGGGCAAGGTCGACGCCTCCTGGCGCAACGATCCGACCTATCTCTTCGCGCGCATCGAGAACCTGCGCAACCAGCAGAAATATCCCGAAGCCGCCGTCCTTCTGCGGCAGGCGCCGAAGGAAACGGCCAAGCTCGTCAATCCCGGCGAATGGTGGAACGAACGCCGCATCATCGCGCGCGGTGTTGCCGATCTCGGCGATTTTGCCGAGGCCTATCGCATCGTCGCCAATCATTCGGCCACCTCGTCCGTCGATATTGCCGATGCCGAGTTCCATGCCGGCTGGTATGCTTTGAGGGCGCTGCGCGATCCGACGACGGCGGCACGCCACTTCAATACGCTGCTGCAGACCTCGAACCGGCCGCTTTCGGCCTCGCGCGCCTATTATTGGCTTGGACGGACGGCTGAAGCCGGCGGGCCGGGCAATGCTCGTGATTTCTTCGCCAAGGCAGCCGCCCATCCCGGCACATTCTATGGCCAGCTGGCCGCCGCGCGAATCGGCACGAAGACCCTGAACGTCAGCTACCCCAACCCCAGCAACGGCGACCGGGAACGTTTTGCCGGCCGCGAGGCCGTGCGCGCCATCGACCGGCTGGAGGCAGCGGGTTACGGCTGGCGTGCCGACAGTCTTTACCGGTCGCTTGCCGAACAGCTCGACAGCCCCGGCGAGCTAGCCATTCTGGCAGCGCGGGCGGAAGGCAACGGCAATCATCAGGTTTCGCTGCAGATCGGCAAGACGGCTTTCAGCCGCGGCATCGATGCGGCAGCTCTCGCCTATCCGCTCGGCGTCATTCCGGCCAGCGCCAATATTGCCGGCTCCGGCAAGGCGCTCGCCTATGCCATCGCCCGGCAGGAAAGCGCCTTCAACCCGGCCGCCGTCTCCGCCGCCAATGCCCGTGGCCTGCTGCAATTGCTGCCTGGAACCGCCAAGGGCGTGGCCGGGCGCCATGGCCTGCCCTACACGCAGGCGATGCTGACCAGCGATGCCGGCTACAACGCCACGCTCGGCGCCCACTATCTCGGTGAACAGATCGACAGCTTCGGCGGTTCCTACATCCTCACCTTCGTCGCCTATAATGCGGGGCCGAAGCGCGTGCCGGAATGGATCTCCCGTTATGGCGACCCGCGCGGCAAGCCCATCGACGAGGTGGTCGACTGGATCGAGCGCATCCCCTTCCCCGAGACGCGCAATTATGTGCAGCGGGTGATGGAGAATTATCAGGTCTATAAGACCAGGCTCGGGCAACAGGCCGATATCGTCGATGACCTGCGCCATGGGCGGGCGGGGTAAAAGTCGGCTCCATCGTCATCAGAGCATTCAGGCACGGGCTAGCCCGTGCTTTTTTGTTTCAACAGTCAGACGACACGCCGCATTACCTCTGGACCCCCAAATGAAAAAACCCCGGCATCTCTGCCGGGGTTTCCATCACTGACTGCGTCAGATCAGATTAGAAGTCGCGCTGAAGGCGAACGAAACCGGTGACCTGATCGTCCTGACCGTCTTCGTCGTAGTAGTTTGCAGTGATCTTGGTGCTCAGACCATCGGTGATCTTGTAGTCGATCGTTGCGCCGGCGGTCCATGCGTCGCGATTAGACCAATCGTTCGAAACGATTGCCGTTGCACCAGTGTTCACGACAGTGATCTTGTCGCCAACATTGCCGAGATACTGCACTGCCGGGGTGATCGTCAGGCGGTCGGTTGCCTTGATCGCGTATTCAGCAGCAACCGTCCATTCGGACAGAGCGTAGTAAGCGTTGGGGCCAGATGCCCAAACACCAGCAAGTCCAAGGGTGCCAGGTCCGATATCCGCGAATACCATTGCGCGGATAGCGCCTTCTTCCTGATCAACGTCGTAAGAACCGATCAGCTGAAGAGTAGCAGCGCCGAACTTTCCGCCAACGCCAGCCGTGATGCCGACATTGTTATCAGGCTCCTGGGACAGCGGGAACAGACCGGTAACCGGGTCAGCTGCACCAGTGATGGTTGCGAACTGGCTGCCGGTGCCCTCAAGTTCGTCAACCGAGATACCAGCCCAGAACGAACCGGTGTCGTAGGTATAACGGATGGAGTTGAAGAGTGTATTGGACGAAAGAAGATCGGTCTCGCCAGAGAGATCGTCATCCCACCAGCTGTAGAACTTGCCGACGCGCAGGCCACCAAGTTCGATGAATGCCTGACGAGCTTCAAGACCAGAAGAGCTGGACTGACCGTTGCCTGCATCAGCACGGAATTCGATGAAACCACGCAGGGCGCCGAGTTCGGTATCGGTGCGGGTGTCAACGTTGAACTGAGCGCGGGTAAACGAATTCCAGTCCGACGTGCCGGACTGATCGCGGCCGAAGTTGGTCTGGAAACGAACGTAACCGCTGAACTTCAGGCAGGTTTCGGTGCCAGGAATGTAGAAGAAGCCGGTGCCGAAAGCGTCGCAGACGCGAACATATTCCAGGGGCTCGGGCTCGGCAGCGACGATGGCGTCGGCAGCGTGAGCGCCGGATACTGCTGCGAGAGCTGCAGCGGAGCCGATAAGAAGGCTCTTGATGTTCATGGTTGACCTCCAGTCAAACGCTTAATCTTCTAAGCAGCGGGTGGGAAAGCACTCAGAAATGCGTGCCGCTTATGAACCTGATTAGAGCTAAAACTGCGCAGGTCGGCAATCTCAATCATGACAAAAGGAAGACAGTAAGGTGTCCTTAGTTTTTCATTGTTGCGAAATAGCTACAATTCTAACGGCTGAGCACATTCATTAACAAAAGGTTAATTTCTTATTTTGTTTCAGTAACTTACCGCATCTCCGCCCGGAGGAAGAGACGTCTTGGAAACTCGTCCAAAATTTGGCGCGCCTTATTCACGATTGAGAATATGACCGTCCTTATTGCCTCTTTTCAGCTGATTCCCCTGCGTCCGGCGATTCATACGAATCAGGAACTACGGAAACCGCGCATAGCTTTTTTGAAGCGAGATTCGAGTTATTGCGCGATTGTCGGAAATAGAAAAACCCCGGCATTTCTGCCGGGGCTTCCATCACTGACAATGTCAGATCAGATTAGAACGAGCGCTGAAGGCGAACGAAGCCCTTCCACTGCTCATCACGGTTGTCTTCGTCGTAGTAGTTAACTGCGACCTTCGTGGAGAGACCGGAAGTGATCTTGTAGTCGATCGTTACGCCAGCCTGCCATGCATCACGGTCAGACCAGTCGTTGGCGACGATTGCGGTGCTGGACGTGCCAACGATGCCGATACGGTCAGCAACGTTGCCGAAGTACTGACCACCGGGGGTGATCGTCAGCTTGTCGGTTGCCTTGATTGCATATTCAGCAGCAACTGCCCACTCGGATTCAGCGTAGTAAGCGTTCGCGCCGGAAGCCCAAACACCAGCAAGACCGAGAGTGCCCGGGCCGATGTCGGCCGTTGCGATCAGGCGGATTGCGCCTTCTTCCTGGTCGATGTCGTAGCCGCCGATGAGCTGCAGGGAAGCAGCACCGAGCTTGGCGCCGAGGCCGAGAGCGATACCAACGTTGTTGTCAGCTTCCTGCGAAAGCGGGAAGATGCCGCCAACAGCCGGACCAGTGATGGTTGCGAACTGGCTGCCCGTACCTTCGAGTTCATCAACCGAAACGCCAGCCCAGAACGAGCCTGCATCGTAAACGTAACGAGCGGAGTTGAACAGAGCGTTCGTGGAGAGAACGTCAGACTCGCCAGAGAGGCCATCGTCCCACCAGCTGTAGAACTTACCGACCTTCAGGCCGCCGAGTTCGATGAAAGCCTGGTCGACGAATACGCCAGACGAAGCGGCAGAACCGTTGTCAGCATTGCCACGCAGACCGATGAAGCCACGCAGAGCGCCGAGCTCGGTGTCAGTGCGGGTGTCAACTTCGAACTGAGCGCGGGTGAACGAATCCCAGTCAGAAACGCCAGACTTGTTACGACCGAAGTCGGTCTGGAAACGAACGTAACCGCCGAACTTCAGGCAGGTTTCGGTGCCGGGGATGTAGAAGAAGCCAGTGCCGAAAGCGTCGCAAACGCGAACGTATTCCAGGGGCTCAGGCTCAGCAGCGACGATAGCGTCGGCAGCGTGAGCGCCGGATACTGCTGCGAGAGCCGCAGCGGAGCCGATGAGAAGGCTCTTGATGTTCATGGTTGACCTCCAGTCAAAGTTTTTAAGTGGGTCTGGGTACTTTCGCTGAAGGACAGCATTCCCTGCCCCATTCCCGTGTTCTTAGAAGCCAAACGATCCACCGCCTCGCTTCTGGTGGTGAAAATACAAAAGGTTTCGCCGCTTGCAATCACCAACATCCGATAAAGCGCATTTACGTATATGCTTCATTTCGGTTTGTTGCGGAAACAACACACACTGAGCATCCAGCCTATGACTGCTTTTACAAAGTGTTAAGATTTTTGTTGAAAATCCGTTAGTTAGCGAAGTTAACAAGGTCTTTCTAAACTATCGGACTTTCCAGCCATTCCTTGCTCTCCAGGAGCGCGACAGCGGGATTTATTGCGTGGATTGATTTGGAATCAAAGTTGCACCTGAAATGCATAGAGAGACGAAAGCGGGAAAGACCGCTTGCCCGGGGCTGATTCACCAAGCAGCGATTCGACGGGAGGATAGATATTCGGCGTAACTGGATGATGTGCCTCGGGCGCATGCCGCATGCCACCGACGACGCCACTTCCTGTTGGGTGCAGCCGCGTCGGTGCATGCCTGTATACGGACCGCGACCATAGCCGGACTTGAGAACAGGTCCGGAGCCGGTTTAGGGCTCAGCTGCGGTCCAGAGCCACATCGAGTGAATGCCGATCGATTCGCTCCTGCAACGCAACCACGACGGCCAGCAGGAATTCCCGGCGTCGCGGCGCGGTGGTTTTCTCCAAAGTCGTCGTCAGCCGTGCGCGAATCTTCTCCATAAACCCCACATGGTCAAAGCGATGGGCGGATATGTTGATTTCAACCTCGTCCATATAGTGTGCGAGGTGTGGACCCAGTTCCAGATTCGCGTCCGTCTGATAGTGAGAAGCCATCTGCTCAGCAAGCGTGGCCATCTGCGCGTAAGGGCCGTATTCGTCGGTCATCAAATCTCCTTCGTGCGGGTGAAGATTTAGATAGGCGATCTTTTTCCGAGAACGAGATGCCTTGAAGGCTCATCGGCATAAAAGATCGACTCGAATTTCTAAAATATCCGTGATCAATCCATAGCCTGTCGATTCGTTCTTCAGCGCGAGTGCTGACGAACGCAGACAATTGCTGAAGGTCGCAAGGGAGGAAATCGGTTGCCAGCTGCCTGGCCCGCCGTCACATTACGTTCGGCGTGCAGCCAGGGAGAAATGCCGAAAAGATTATTAGTTTTGAAAAAAGCTGATGGCGGAGAGGATGGGATTCGAACCCACGATACGCTTTTGACGTATACTCCCTTAGCAGGGGAGCGCCTTCGACCACTCGGCCACCTCTCCGGTGCGGCCTGATTATTGCTTAAAAAAAATGAATGCAAGGCTTTTTCGCCAAGAACCCGAAAAACCTGTTGGGCAAATAGGGCTCCGTGAAACTTTGCAGGCAATTCGGGAACTTCTTGCAGGCCGACACGTTCTGGCTTCGGTAACAAAAGAGGTGTTCTCATGGCTCAGACCAAACTGAATGTTGTCGAAGATACGATCGAAAACCAGATTGCCGAGTTGCGTTCGCAGATCTCGTCTCTCTCGAAGTCCGTTTCCGCCCGCGCTGAAGGTGTGAGCGAAGATGCGTCCGAATTTCTGGATGAGGCGCGCGGCCGGGTTCGCAAGGCTGCCCATAATGTCCGCGCCCAGGGCCAGAACGTTGTGGAAGCCGTGAAGGAAAATCCGGGGACGGCAACCTCGCTGCTGACGATCGTGGGCGCACTTGGTTTTGCGATCGGTTATGCGGTCGGTACGAGCACACAACAAAGCTCGTCCAACAGCAGCCTTTATCGCTGGCGCTGATCGCCGTATAAATTGAAGTTCAGGCAAGGCGGGTCTCTCCTGCCTTGCCTTTGCCTGTTGGTTTAAAGCGCAGTGAAAATGGGGGGCGAATATGCGGTTCAGCGACGATCTTGAGGCAGCCTTGTCGGATTTCGCAAGGGATCACGCCGTAGACAGGGATGAAGCCGTGCAGCGCATCGTTCGCGCCGCCCTTATCAATACCGGCTACCTCGCCTCCGGCGAAGAAGGCATCCCGCCGGAAAAGCTGAACGCCAGCAACGACGACTGATCAATAGCCCGATCTGGATGGCTGAGGTGCTGCTCCGCCCTTGTAGCGGGCGGAGAGCGCACGGAGCGTATTGGCGAATTCCGTCACATCGGCACCAACGGCCACAAAGGATGCGCCAAGCTCCAGATAACGGCGATTATAGGCCTCGTTGAAGGTCAGAATGCCGGCAGCCTTGCCGGCCGCGACGATCTTCACGATCGCTGCTTCGATCACGGCCTGCACTTCCGGCTCGTCGATCCGGCCGAGATAGCCCATGTCGGCGGCGAGATCGGCCGGGCCGATGAAGACCCCGTCCACACCTTCCACCGCAAGAATATTGTCGAGATCGTTGATCGCCGCCCGCGTTTCGGCCTGCACCAGCAGGCAGACGCCATCCGAGGCGCTGTCGGCATAATCGGCTATCGTGTTGAAGGCGGAGGCACGGGCCACCGCCGCGCCCATGCCGCGAATACCACGCGGCGGATAATGCATGGCGCTGACCAGATCGCTCGCCTGCTCCGCCGAATCAACCATCGGCACGAGGAGCGTGCGTGCGCCGGCATCCAGGAGCTGCTTGATCATCCAGCTTTCGCCAACGGGCACGCGCACGACAGGCTCGGCGGGTGATGTGGCAAGCGCCCGCAGCTGATCGATGATGCTGCGCAGATCATTCGGCCCGTGCTCCCCGTCGATCACCAGCCAGTCGAAACCCGCGGTGCCAGCGATTTCCGCCGTGATGGCCTCGCCCATATCGAGCCAGAGGCCAATCTGCGGCTTGCCCGCATGGATGGCGGTTTTGAAACGGTTTTCGGGAGCGGGCATGATATCCTCAGGAAAGCAATAATTTCAGATCGGCGGCAGCGTCCGCCAGGATGGCGCGATCCGGCTCCGCACCGGCATCGAGCAGTTTCTTGCCGGCGACATAGGCCTTGGCATCATTGACGGCATCGACAGCCACGAATCGACCGTCGCGGAAATACCAGACAGACCAGCTGCCTTCGCGCGCACCGGGCCTCAGCATCGTTTCGTCGTAACCGAGATTGAAGCCGGCAATCTGCAGCTTCACCTCATATTGATCCGACCAGAACCAGGGTTTCGCCTCATAGGCGGCTTCGGTCCCGGCCAGCACCTCAGCAGCGGCCTCAGCCTGATCAACGGCGTTCTGTACCGATTCGAGACGCACACGCTGACCGCGCCACGGCAACATGGCGCAATCGCCGACCGCATGAATATCCGCATCCGATGTGCGGGTAAGAGCGTCAACGACAATCCCGTTGCCGACATCAAGGCCCGATTCGCGGGCAAGCCGGTCGTTCGGAGTCACGCCGATGCCGACGATGACAAAATCGACATCGAGCATCGAGCCATCGGAAAGTTCGGCAGCGGCCACCCGGCCATCCATGCCGACAAGGCGCACAAGGCCAGTCTTTTCGCGGATGGAGACACCATGGGCCTGATGGATCCCGCGCATGATATCGGCGGTTTCCTTCGCCGCCACGCGCTGGAGAATACGGTCGGCCATCTCGATCAGCGTCACTTCAAGGCCGAGCTTGCGGGCAACCGCCGCCGCTTCGAGGCCGATATAACCGCCGCCGATCACCAGCAGCCTGCGCCCCGGCTTCATCTCCTCCACCAGCCGGTCGGCATCGCGCTTGTCGCGAACCGTCAATACGCCTTCGAGATCGCCGCCAATGCTGGCGGGCAGCAGACGGGGTGCCGCACCCGTCGCCAGCGCCAGCTTGTCATAGGAAAGTGTGCTGCCGTCCTGCATGCGCACGGTTTTCGCCGCGCGGTCAATCTCCTCCACCCAGGTAGAGAGCCGGATATCGACGTTGTTTTCCGCGTACCATTCCTCGGGGCGGAACATCAGCCGGTCAAAGCTCATCTCGCCGAGAAGGTATTTTTTGGAGAGCGGCGGCCGCTGGTAGGGATAGGCATCCTCGGAGCCGATGATGGTGATGGGGCGCTCGTCCTTCAGCGCCCGAAGCTTCGACGCCAGCGCGAAAGCGGCCTGCCCTGCCCCGACGATTACCAGCCTTTCCGTCACAGTCCACTCCCAGAAGAATCACGAAGCGCCGATAGTGCCGCACCTCGCGAAGTCATATTGCCGGATCAGGCGTAACGCCAAGTACGGCCCCAGTCAACCGCGCAGCGACACCAGCCCTGTGCAAGCGTGACACATTATCAGCATAGCCTGCGGCTTCGCTGCAACCGGATGGGGCATAGCGCATTTTCATGAGTGGAAACATCGGCTTCCCCAGCGAAAGCTGGTCGAGATCGACACAGACTAGAGAGAATTGCGTAGATTTCCTTCACGCCCTGGCAAGAAAGCCGCGTTAAAATAGGCACCTAAAGAGGCAATCCGGGAGGTTGTCATGGCTCTACATATGGATATCAGTCAGAACGTTCCCCAGGACGAGAAGTACGAGAAATTTCCGATCGACCGGCCCGGCAAGATCACCTTCATCGGGCATCATCTCAGCGCCAAGGACACCATGCGTTGCCTGGTGCGCAGCATTTCCCTCTATGGCGCGGAACTGGATGTGAGCCCCGAACTGGAAATGCCGGCCAATTTCTATCTGGAGATTCTCGGCATTCGCGATGAGATCGGCTGCACGCTGATCCGCCGGGAGGAAGAAAAGGTCACCATCGGTTTCAACATGCTGATCGATGCGGAATTCCTGCACCATGTCCGCCGGCTGAGTTTCGAGACCAGCGCCTGAGTCGGCCGCACAGAGCCAGCGATTTGCCGGCAGCTATTCCTACCGTGTCGCGCTAGGAAAAAACTCTTCCAAAACAGCCATTGGATAACCGGGCGCGTCTTGCGTCCGGTGTTTTTGCACCTATTGTGAGCCGGATTTTCAAACACAGCTACCGGAACTTTCAGCCAATGTCCGCTTTCTCACGCCTCACGCCGCTTGCCGTCTCGCTTCCTTCAACCGTTCCTTTCGTTGGCCCTGAGGCCATCGAGCGCAGCCGCGGCCTGAAGGTGGAAGCGCGCATCGGCGCCAATGAAAGCGGCTTCGGCCCCGCGCCTTCAGTGCTTCTCGCCATGCGGGACGCGGCGGCGGAGACCTGGATGTATAGTGATCCGGAAAATTTCGAGCTGAAGGAAGCGCTTGCCATTCACCACGGCGTTGCACGCGGCAATATCGCCATCGGTAGCGGGGTTGATGGATTGCTGGGGGAGATCGCCAGGCTGATCGTTGAGCCGGGCACGCCTGTCGTCACCTCGTTTGGCGGCTATCCCACTTTCAATTACCATGTGAACGGTTTTGGCGGCAAACTCGTCACCACGCCCTATGTCGATGATCACGAAAATCTTGACGGGCTTCTCGATCTCGTCATCCGGGAAAATGCGCCGCTCGTTTATTTCGCCAACCCAGATAATCCGATGGGAAGCTGGTGGGAAGCGAGCGAAGTCGTCGCCTTCGCCCGCGCATTGCCGGAAACCTGCCTGCTCATTCTGGACGAGGCCTATTGCGAAACCGGGCCCATCAGCGCCGTGCCGGCCATCGACGCGCTGATCGGCCAACCGAATATCCTGCGCATGCGTACCTTCTCGAAAGCCTATGGGCTGGCCGGCGCGCGCGTGGGTTATGCCATCGGCACGCTCGGCAATGTCGAAGCCTTCGACAAGATCCGCAACCATTTCGGCATGGCGCGTATTTCCGTCGCCGGCGCCCTGGCGGCGCTGAAGGATCAGGCCTATCTGCATGAGGTGGTTGGCAAGATTTCCGATGCCCGCGATCGTATTTCCGCGATCGCCCGTAATAACGGCCTTTCGCCGCTGCCGTCAGCCACCAATTTCGTCACCATCGATTGCCACCGCGACGGCGCTTATGCCCGGGGGATCGTTGATGGGCTGATGGACCATGGCGTGTTCATCCGCATGCCGGGCGTCGCCCCGCTCAACCGCTGCATTCGTGTGAGCGCCGGCACCGCCGACAAGCTCGATCTTTTCGAGCAGGCGCTGCCAAAGGTTCTCAAGGCGATCGGGTAAATTCCCAACCCACCCTCATTCCTTAGCTCGTCACAGGAATGAGGCTTGGAGAATGCCGCGGGTTCCACGCATCGATTCAATTTCCCCTCACAACCCCCTGTTCGCGAATCATTTTCTGCTCCGCCAGACATAAGAAAACCGCGCCGGCCTTGTTCCTGCCGGTCGCGGTTTGATGTGTCAGCGCAAAAGCTTGTTTTCAAAGCCCTCGCCGCGTTCCCCTTCGGGTTTACTTTCCTTTGCACCGGTCAGCGGGACTGGAGGGAACCGGACCGGAAATCTCAATGATACCAAGGGTAAATCAGTGCATCGTCATCCAGTCGCGAGCGGCGCGCAGCGCTTCGGCCAGTTCCGCCTTCGTCATGTTGCGGGCGAGGTCGGCGCGCAGCGAAGCGGCTCTTTCCGATCCGCGGATCGCGGCGATGTTGAGCCATTTATGGGCCGCGATCAGGTCCACCTTGCAGCCCCGGCCGGTCGCATAGACCAGGCCGAGATTGCAAAGAGTGTCGGCGCGGGTTTCGCCACCGGCAGCCATTTCGATATCGCTGATGTCAAAGCGTGCCATCGTTTTTATCCCTGTCCTTCTGCCTGTTTCATCATTGCCTTCTTGTCGAGGCTATCGTTCGGACCCGCCGTCTTTTGCAGCTTTTTTCGTCCTTCCGTCCGGCAGGTTTTCCCTGCGCTTTTGATGACTTCACTATGCCACGGGGCTTTCAACGCTCGCTTAAAAGGCATGATTAATGCGTCGCAAACAAACTGCAAACGATTGGTAAAATTGGGTTTTTGTTAAATATCACGAGCCGCGGAAATTAAGGACTTTGCGGCGAATTTTACGAAAACTTCAGAATTGGATTTAAACCCTTCCTTCACCATGATCAAAACAGCAATTTTCGAAATTGCCCTCCTTCCCTCTTCCAGCCGATGCAAATGCCGCGCCGCAGCCGCAAATTTCTATTTCCTTTTACGTGAACGTCAAATACTATCCACCTGCCCGTCATGAGGATGAAGCGGGCACAGGATAGAGCGGCGCGAGGAGCAATCGTTGCACCGCAGGGCGGCTTTGGGCCAGAGACGGCGCATGGCACGCTAAAGAGGTTTGATCTGCGCAAGCCGCATCTTCGGCCCATCCGGCTCAGGAAAGCCTGCGCGAATTTCGGGAGGAATTTTATGAAACGTATAATGACGATTGCCGCCGCCCTTGTGATGAGCGGCAACCTTGCCTTTGCCGGCGAGGCAATCGAGGGCAACTGGAAGACGGCAAGCGGCGAAACCGCCGTAATCGGCCCCTGCGGCGGCGCCTTCTGCGTGACGCTGAAGACCGGCAAACATGCCGGAAAACAGATCGGCGAGCTTTCCGGCAAGGGAAACAGCTATTCCGGCGATATCACCGACCCCGCCAACGACAAGACCTATAGCGGCACCGGCACCGTTTCCGGCAATTCGCTGAGCATGAAGGGCTGCGTGCTGAAAATCCTGTGCAAATCACAGACCTGGACACGGCTGTAACCGAGAAAGCGGCGGGCAGGCTTTCAGCCGCCCGCCAGCACGGCGTCATGCGACCTGCACAGACATCGCGCGTGGAACACACAGGCCCGTTGATGTATCGTTGCTTCGAGCCGAATATCAGTGAGAGCGACGATGCCCCCTAGCCTTTCGACGATCCTGATTGCCGGCACATCACATGTGGGCAAAAGCACCCTTGCCGGCCTGTTGAGCACAAGGCTCGGCTGGCAGGCGATATCCACCGACAGTCTCGCCCGCCACCCCGGCAGACCCTGGCCAGGCATTCCGGCACCGGTGGAGGAATATTACACGGCGCTCTCGGCCGAGACGATCCACTGGTTTCTGAAGGTGCATCACCAGAACATCTGGCCACTGATCCGCCCGATGATCGACAGCAGTTCCCATACCGGCAATCCCGCAATCTTCGAGGGTGCGGCCCTGCGCCCGGAATTCATATCGCCCCTGCTCGGCAGCACGGTTGCAGGCTTCCTGCTTCATGCCGGGAATGATTTCCTTCTCGAAAGAATGCGCTCCCACGCCCGATATGAGGATGCAACGGCCGGCCAGCGGCACATCATGGACGCCTTCATCGACCGTTCGCTGCGGGAAAATACCGAAATGCTGGCATCGGCGCGCGAACACCACCTGCCGATTGTCGATGTGACCAGCCCCGAAGCATTGAAAACCCTCGTGGCCGATCTCGCGGCGCGGGCAACGGCTGCTCCTGCCTGAAGAAAAATCCCGGGATTTGTGATGCGCCCTGCGCCTTTGCGGCATCAAGTCGCCATGTCACCATCTGTTAACATCCCTGAACACCATATGAACCGGGGCCTCAGGGTCCGTTCAGTCCGACTATGGCAAAACTCTGTCCATCAACTCCAATAAAGGGGAATGGACATGACAAAGCTGATCAGCCGACTGGCAATCTTCGCGTTTCTCATGGCGATCTTCGCCATGTCCTTCGCCTCGCTCGTCGTTAATCCCAACCGCAGCTTTCAGCGGGTGAATGCCGGTGCGGCGATTGCCTGCCAGCACAGCCCGGCGCCCGCCACCAATTGCCCCGTCGTACTCTGAGGACCTGATGATGACGACAAGCTTCTCCAACGGCCTGTTCTCCGCCCTGCGGCTGGTGCTGATGGCCTCGATCTTTCTCGGCCCGGTGGCCGGACTTGCCGTCTACAAGGCCGATCCACGCCCGGCATCCAAGGGCGCCGGTTTTGTGCTGCTGATGAGCCTGCAACGCGGCGCGCTCGGCTGAGATTTCGCGCACCCTTCATCGATCCAGCAGCTTTTTCCGTTTCTTTTCAGTTTCTTCGTATTTCTGTCGCTTGCCTGTCGAAATAGGCCTCTTATAATGGGCCATGACAATAGCAAAACCAACGATTCCGCCCTTCACCTTCATCAGCCCCGAGCCTTTCGCGCCGCAGTCCTTCACGGACCCGAAAGAAGCTGTTGAGGCTTTGACCGCGCTTTACGAACGCAATACGGCGTTCCTGATAAATTCCTTCACCGACCTTGCCAAGGGCGCGCCGATCACCGGCCGTTACCGCGCCTGCTACCCGCAGGTCAGCCTCGAGACATCCACCTTCGGCCATGTCGATTCACGCCTTTCCTACGGCCATGTCACCTCCCCCGGCGTCTATACGACCACGATCACCCGGCCGGATCTGTTCCGCCATTACCTGAAAGAGCAGCTGGGACTTCTGATCAAGAACCACGGCGTTCCGGTCACCGTGGCGGAATCGGCCACGCCCATTCCGCTGCATTTCGCTTTCGGCGAAGGCGCCTATGTCGAGGCGGCGGCGGCTTCGTCGCTCTCCGACGTGCCGCTGCGCGATCTGTTCGATACGCCCGACCTCAACAATACCGACGACCTCATCGCCAATGGCGAATATGACCAGGTGCCGGGCGAACCCGCGCCGCTCGCGCCGTTTACCGCGCAGCGCATCGATTATTCGCTGGCCCGCCTCAGCCACTATACGGCGACGAGCGCCAGCCATTTCCAGAATTTCGTGCTATTTACCAACTACCAGTTCTATATCGATGAATTCGCCGCCTGGGCGCGCAAATTGATGGCCGACGGCGGTGACGGCTATACGGAATTCGTGGAGCCGGGCAACATCGTCACCCTTGCCGGTTCCGACAGGCCGACAACCGATATGACGCTGGCGCGGCTGCCGCAAATGCCCGCCTATCACCTGAAGAAGAAGGGTCATGCCGGCATCACGCTCGTCAATATCGGCGTTGGCCCTTCCAACGCCAAGACGATCACCGACCATATCGCCGTGCTGCGCCCGCATGCCTGGCTGATGGTCGGCCATTGCGCCGGCCTGCGCAACAGCCAACGGCTGGGCGACTATGTTCTGGCCCACGCCTATGTGCGTGAGGATCATGTTCTCGACGACGACCTACCGGTCTGGGTGCCGATCCCGGCGCTTGCCGAGGTGCAGCTGGCGCTGGAAGGTGCTGTCGCCGAAGTGACGGGTTACGAGGGTTTCGAGCTGAAGCGCATCATGCGCACCGGCACCGTCGCCACCATCGACAACCGCAACTGGGAACTTCGCGATCAGGCCGGCCCGGTCAAGCGCCTGTCGCAATCCCGCGCCATTGCGCTCGACATGGAATCGGCCACCATCGCCGCCAACGGCTTCCGCTTCCGCGTCCCCTACGGCACCCTGCTCTGCGTCTCCGACAAACCGCTGCATGGCGAATTGAAGCTGCCGGGCATGGCGACGGAATTCTACCGCACCCAGGTCGCCCAGCATCTGCAGATCGGCATCCGCGCCGTGCAGAAACTGGCCGCCATGCAGAAGGAAACCCTGCATTCCCGCAAGCTCAGAAGTTTTTACGAGACGGCGTTCCAGTAAAAACAGATATCGCGGCACCCTGCCTTGGTGTATGATTTCGAAAATCGATACACCAAGGATTTTTCTATGCGCACGAATATTGAGCTTGATGACGCCTTGATCGCAGAAGCGATGGAAATCACTGGTCTGTCTACAAAGAAGGCGACCGTGGAAAAGGCGTTGCGCGATCTCGTGCGCATTCATCGCCAGATGCGCGCCCTCGATGCATTGGAAGGCATGGGCTGGGAAGGCAATCTGGATGAAATGCGGACGGATTGGGATGCCGACACGGATTGGGACGTGAAGAACGCCAAATGATCGTCGCAGATACCTCTGCCTGGATTTCGTTCATTCGAAAAGACGCCCCTGCCCTTTCCGCCAAATTCCGTGCCCTGATGGCACAGGGCGAAGTTCTGATCGGCGACATCATTCTTCTGGAGGTGCTGAGAGGCGCGCGCGATGGTTATCATGCGCGCCATCTTGAACAGATGCTGAGCGAATTTCCCTGCGTTGCGATGATGTCTCCTCAACTCGCGATCAAGGCTGCTGCAAATTATCGCTTTCTGCGCGGCCGCGGCTATACGATACGGAAAAGCAACGACCTCATCATTGGCACCTATTGTATCGAGCACGGACATAAATTGCTGCAAAACGACCGGGATTTTCAGCCGATGGCCGATCATCTCGGTTTGCAATTCGTCTGAACCTCAAACCACCTTCACCGTCCCCTCCACGCGGATGGGGAAATTCACCGACCGGGCAATGAAGCACTTGTCATGCGCATCATGGTGCAGCTCATCCGCCCGGGCCGGATCACCCTTCGAAATGGTGATGACCGGTTTCAGCACCACTTCGCTGAACTGCCCCGCGCCATCCTTTTCCATGACAAGCGTGCCTTCGGCATTGTCGACATAGTCTTCGACGATGATGCCGTTGACGGAGCAAAAATGCAGGTACCAGAGCTTGTGGCAGGCCGATAGCGAGGCGACGAGCAGGTCTTCCGGGTTCCAGCGGGAGGGATCACCGCGGAAGGCGGGGTCCGAGGAGCCGGCGATATCCGCCTTGCCCGCCGTGGAAATCGTGTAGTCGCGCTCATAATCGCGGTAACCCGACGTACCCTTGCCGCGATTGCCGGTCCATTTCACCTGCACGGCGTAATGATGTTCCTGTCCTGCCATGTGATTATTCCTCCCTCGGAATCTTTTTTCCGCATTTCCCAACGGAAAACCGGTGTCCACTTTTCCTAGAAATACTCGCGTGTATCGCGCAGGTGGTCGAGCCCCTTGCGCAGCGTCTCGATGATCTCGTCCACTTCGGAACGGCTGATGGTCAGCGCCGGCGAGGCCAGCATGCGGTCGCCGGTGGCGCGCATGACGAGGCCGTTTGCAAGGCAATGGTTGCGCACGGCGGTTCCGATATCGTCCGGCTTGGCGAAACGTCTGCGGGTTGCCTTGTCCGCCGTCAGTTGCAGGCCGCCCATCAGGCCAACATTCACGGCCTCGCCCACCAGTTCATGATCGGTAAGGCTTTTCCAGCCCTCGGAGAAATAGGGGCCGATATCGTCACGTACCCGCTCCACCAGCCCCTCATCCTCAATGATACGGAGGTTTTCCAGTGCCGCGGCAGCACAGACGGGATGGCCGGAATAGGTGAAACCGTGGTTGAAATCACCGACCTCCGAAAGCATCACCTCCGCCACCCGGTCTGAAACGATGACGCCACCGATCGGCAGATAACCCGATGACAGGCCCTTGGCGACGGGAGCGAGATCCGGTTCCACGCCAAAATGCTGGTATCCGAACCACGAACCGAGACGGCCGAAACCGCAGATCACCTCATCGGACACCAGCAGAATGTTGCGCGCCTTGCAGATGCGGGTGATTTCCGGCCAGTAGGTCTCCGGCGGCACGATGACACCACCTGCGCCCTGAATGGGTTCGGCCACGAAAGCAGCGACATTTTCCTCGCCGAGTTCATCGATCTTGGCTTCCAGTTCCCGAGCCACCTTCAGGCCGAATTCGGCCGGTGAGAGATCGCCACCCTCGGCATACCAATAGGGCTGGCCGATATGGGCAATGCCTTCGATAGGCAGGTTGCCCTGTTCATGCATCCATTTCATGCCGCCGAGCGAAGCGCCTGCCACCGTCGAGCCATGATAGCCGTTGCGTCTTGCGATCACCCTGGTCTTCGTGGGATGGCCGAGCGCCTTCCAGTAGACCCGCGCCATGCGGAACCAGGTGTCGGTGGCTTCCGAACCGGAATTGGTGAAGAACACATGGTTCATGTCAGGCCCGGCGCGCGAGGCGATCTTCTGCGCCAGAAGTGTCGCGGGCGGCGTGGTGGTGCCGAAAAAGGCGTTGTAATAAGGTAGCTCATTCATCTGGCGCTGCACGACATCGGCGATCTCGCGGCGTCCATAACCGATATTCACGCACCAGAGGCCGGCAAAGGCATCGAGATATTTCTTACCGGTGCTGTCGTAGATGAAGACCCCTTCGGCCCGTTCGATGATGCGGGTGCCGCTAGCGTTCAGCTTGCCCATGTCGGAAAAGGGGTGAAGGTGATGGGCGGCATCGATGGCCGCGAGATTGGACA